>Ga0164241_10000106_pt1 | contig 204456 bp, 172 predicted proteins | sample OricomyardsoilBY_FD_108780 | JGI IMG/M metagenome (GOLD analysis project Ga0164241, IMG submission 108780) | Backyard soil microbial communities from Emeryville, California, USA - Original compost - Back yard soil (BY) | ecosystem: Environmental > Terrestrial > Soil > Unclassified | place... | reverse complement strand
TGTCACCATCTGTGTAATCACGTTGGAGTTTCTCCACGTCTTAATAATCTTGTTAGGAGGCTAGTGTCCATGAAAATTCGTCCGTTACATGATCGTGTTGTGGTTCGCCGCAAAGAAGAAGAAGCTAAAACTGCGGGTGGAATCATCCTATCGGGTTCAGCAAAAGAAAAGCCAAACCAGGGCGAAGTCATCGCTGTTGGTAATGGTCGTGTATTGACCAGTGGTGAGCTGCGTCCTTTAGATGTGAAAGTAGGTGACACAGTAGTATTCGGTAAATATGCCGGTAGCGACACCATCACTATTGATGGCGAAGAACTGGTCATACTTAACGAATCAGACATCAAAGCGATTCTCGTTTAATCGAATTTTCAGTTCGTCGTCACGACTGCCAAGTGTGACGATAAGAGCAAATTTCATTTAAGAATTTTGGAAGGTAAAACATCATGGCATCTAAAGAAGTTAAATTTGGTGATAGCGCACGTCAACGTATGTTGGCTGGTGTAAACATTCTGGCTGACGCAGTTAAAGCAACATTAGGCCCAAAGGGTCGTAACGTCGTCTTGGAAAAATCTTTCGGCGCGCCCACCATCACTAAAGACGGTGTGTCTGTTGCGAAAGAAATTACCCTGAAAGATAAGTTCGAAAACATGGGCGCGCAAATGGTAAAAGAAGTTGCGTCCAGAGCATCTGATGACGCGGGTGATGGTACAACTACTGCAACCGTATTGGCTCAATCAATTGTTAATGAAGGTTTGAAATCAGTTGCAGCGGGCATGAACCCTATGGATCTGAAACGTGGTATCGACAAAGCGATTATCGCGGCTGTTGCTCACGTTAAATCAATTGCACAACCTTGTACTGACAGTAAATCCATTTCTCAAGTTGGTAGTATTTCTGCAAACAGTGATACCTCAATTGGTGAGCTGATTGCTGAAGCTATGGATAAAGTGGGTAAAGAAGGTGTGATCACTGTTGAAGAAGGCACTAGCCTGGACAACGAATTAGATGTTGTTGAAGGTATGCAATTCGATCGTGGTTATTTGTCACCTTATTTCATCAATAATCAAGACAGCATGAGTGTTGAACACGACAGCCCATACATTTTGTTGGTTGATAAAAAAATCTCCAACATTCGTGAGTTGTTGCCAGTTCTCGAAGGTGTTGCGAAATCAGGTAAGCCATTAATTATTGTTGCTGAAGATCTTGAAGGCGAAGCACTGGCGACTTTGGTTGTAAACAATATTCGCGGCATTGTAAAAGTTGCTGCTTGTAAGGCTCCAGGTTTTGGTGATCGTCGTAAAGCTATGTTGCAAGACATTGCGGTATTGACAGGTGCTACAGTGATTTCTGAAGAAGTTGGTTTGGATTTGGAATCAGCGACCTTGGAACATTTGGGCACAGCAAAACGCGTCACTATGAACAAAGAAAATACTGTGATTGTTGACGGTGCTGGTAAAGCAGACGAAATCAAATCTCGCGTTCAACAAATCCGTATTCAAATTGAAGAAACCACTTCAGATTACGATCGTGAAAAATTGCAAGAGCGCGTAGCTAAATTGGCTGGCGGTGTTGCAGTAATCAAAGTCGGTGCTGCTACTGAAGTTGAAATGAAAGAGAAAAAAGCCCGCGTTGAAGATGCTCTGCACGCAACTCGCGCTGCCGTAGAAGAAGGTGTGGTTCCCGGGGGCGGTACTGCATTGATTCGTGCAGTTGCAGCAATTGCCGACCTTAAAGGCGACAATGAAGATCAAAACGCCGGCATCACTATTGCGCGTCGTGCGATGGAAGCACCATTGCGTCAAATCGTTGCTAACGCCGGTGATGAGCCTTCAGTCGTTGCTGACAAAGTGAAACAAGGTACAGGTAACTTTGGTTACAACGCTGCAACCGGTGTTTATGGCGATATGTTGGAAATGGGTATTCTTGATCCGGCAAAAGTAACTCGTACTGCACTACAAGCGGCAGGTTCTATTGCCGGCTTGATGATCACAACTGAAGCTATGGTTGCTGATCTGCCAGACGATAAACCAGCTGCACCAGATATGGGCGGTATGGGCGGAATGGGCGGAATGATGTAATACCGCAGAAAAAGGGCGCAAATTTTGCGCCCTTTTTTTATTTCAGCGCGCCCTTTATATTTTTATCAGTTAAGATCCGTATTCGTTAAATTCATCAAAACTGGGAGAAGATTATGACTTTTGAACTACCAGCATTGCCTTACGCAAAAGACGCTTTGGCTCCGCATATCTCTGCAGAAACCTTAGAGTTTCACTACGGTAAACATCACAAAACTTATGTCGACAAATTAAATGGCTTGATTCCGGGCTCTGCATTTGAAGGCAAAAGTTTGGAAGAAATTATCAAAACTTCATCGGGTGGCGTGTTTAACAACGCTGCGCAAATTTGGAATCACACGTTCTACTGGCACTGCTTAAGCCCCAATGGCGGCGGCGCAGCGACTGGTGCAGTAGCTGAAGCAATCAACAAAGCTTTTGGTTCGTTTGCTAAATTCAAAGAAGAGTTTACAGCTTCAGCAATCAATAACTTCGGTTCCAGCTGGACTTGGTTAGTGAAAAAAGCAGACGGTTCAGTGGCTATTGTTAATACCAGCAACGCTGGAACCCCATTAACTGATTCTTCAGTAACGCCAATCCTGACGGTTGATTTGTGGGAACACGCTTACTACATTGATTACCGCAATGCCCGTCCAACTTACATGAATGCTTTTTGGGATTTGGTAAATTGGGATTTTGTGAACGCTAATTTTGCAAAATAAACAACATCAGATAATTTAATTTGGTGTTGATGTAAATAAAAACGCGCGATGTAAAAGTTGCGCGTTTTTTTATTTTATTGCAATTTATAAAGTGTCGGAAGTCACTTCGCTCTTCCAACCTACCGCCAAATCGAGTGTAGGTTGGAAGAGCGAAGCGACTTCCGACATTTGTTTAAAATAAATAGCATTTTTATAATCATCAAAAAATGTAAAAAGAGTTACAGAGAAGTTGATATCGAGTAACCTCTGAGATACAGAATTGGAGGAAAAACAATGGTTAATCGACTGCGTGCCTTTTTTCATCTTGAATCTGCCAGCGGCATATTATTAATTATCGCTGCGATATTAGCCTTGGTTGCGGCCAATACCTCTCTAAAAATCTATTATGATCAACTGTTGTCGCTCAAAGTAGTGGTGGCCATTGGGGAGTTTGCTTTGGCCAAACCTCTCTTGTTATGGATAAATGATGGCTTGATGGCCTTGTTTTTTTTAATGGTCGGTCTCGAATTAAAACGTGAAGTTTTAGTCGGCGAGTTAAATCAGTTATCGAAAATTGCCTTGCCTGCAATTGCGGCAGTTGGTGGGATGTTAGTACCCGCTGCTATTTATGCGAGTATTAATCATTCTGACCCTTTCGCTATTCAAGGATGGGCAATTCCGACCGCGACTGATATTGCATTCGCTTTGGGAATTTTAAGTTTGTTGGGGCCGCGTATTCCTGCAAGTTTAAAAATATTTTTAGTGTCACTTGCCATTTTTGATGATATTGGCGCGATCATAATTATTGCATTGTTTTATACCGATAATCTTTCGCTTGCCGCATTTATCAGTGCAGCAATTGGTTTGAGTGTGTTGTGGTTTATGAATCGACAAGGTGTGGTCAATCGTTCTGCTTATTTATTTATTGGCTTGGTGGTGTGGGTAAGCTTGTTAAAATCCGGGGTGCATGCGACTTTAGCGGGCGTTGCTATTGCCTTGATGATTCCTTATCAGGGCCATGATGCTGAGGGTAATTTGCAAACGCCTATGAGAGATTTGGAAAAAGATTTACATACATCAGTGAGTTTTGGAGTCTTGCCTTTATTTGCTTTTGCTAATGCCGGATTAACCTTAACTGGATTATCTTTTGCTAATATTTTATCACCCATTCCCCTTGGTATTATTTTAGGTTTATTTGTCGGCAAGCAATTAGGTGTAATGCTCTTTACGTGGCTAGCAGTGAAATCAGGTTTCGGTAAGTTGGCGGATGATGTGAGTTGGTCGCAAATTTATGGGGTAGCCATTATGTGCGGTATAGGTTTTACCATGAGTCTATTTATAGGCTCTCTGGCATTTGAACAGACGATTGCACATCAATCGACGCATGATCGCCTGGGTATATTATTGGGGTCACTCTTATCGGCTGTTGTCGGTTATTGTTGGCTGGCATTTGTTGCAAAACCGAAATCCGGATACGAAATTAACAAGAAATAAATATCAGGTTGAACTGTTTAGCAGAAAATAACTCGCAACTTATATGTATTTTTATCTCCGGATCGCCTATGTTTGTTGAGCTGGCTGCTATAAAATGCCGTCACTTTTCTCTTTTTAGTCATTCATCTGAAGGCACCATTTATGGAACGTAGAGAACCTACATTTACTCCTGGCACTGACAGCTCCAGTCAATCTCCGTCAACAGACGCGCGCCGCCAAGCCCCTCCCGATCGCCAAACACGCGGTAGTTCGGCTCCAAAGCCAGCTGTGGTTACTGAGTCATCGGGTAAATCGAGTTTTGCATTGGTTCTCGCACTACTGGCCCTGGCAGGGGCAGGATTTTTGGGTTGGCAATTGTTGCAAGCACAGGATGCTTTACGTGCTTCAAATGATCGTATAACTGCTTTGGAAGAACAATTAAATGTGAGTGCAGAAGGAACCAGTCAATCTGTAACCAGTTTGAGTGCGAAATTATCAAAACTGAATGACACTCTGACCAAGCAAGGCATCACTGTTGAGGCTAATCGTAAATCTTTGTCAGCAACAATTGAAAAAAATACTGCGCAAACAAAAGACATTGCGAGTGTTAAACAAATTGCTATCGATGCCAAAAACTTATCAACATCATTGAAGCAGGATGTTGCAGCCAATAAATCGTTAACTGATGCGTCTCTCGCCAAACTTGAACCAGCAGTAGCGCAATTCGATCAAAAACTTAGTGTCTTGAACGAAGATATCAATAAGGTTGCATTGGATGTTGGCAATATAGACGCCATTGAACGACGTTTACGTTCCAACGAAGAGGCTATAAAGGCAATAGATGATTTCCGTCGCACGACGAATCGCGAAATATTGCAACTGAAACAACAAGTCAGTGGCGTGCCAGCAAAGTAAATCAGGATTTTTATTATGACGACGATTCGCCAACAGGATTTAATTGATAGTGTTGCTGATGCTTTGCAATTTATTTCTTACTTTCATCCAGTGGATTTTATTCAAGCAATTCATAGAGCTTATCTGCGCGAACAAAACAAAGCGGCCAAAGATGCAATGGCACAAATTCTGATTAATTCACGAATGTGCGCTATGGGCCATAGACCTATTTGTCAGGACACAGGAATAGTGACAGTGTTTGTAACAGTTGGAATGGATGTGCAGTGGGATGCACAAATGAGTCTGACCGATATGATTAACGAAGGAGTCCGTCGCGCCTATTTGAATCCGGATAATGTGCTGCGTGCTTCAATACTTTCTGATCCGGATGGTTCTCGTAAAAATACGGGTGATAACACACCTGCAATAATTCATTACAACATCGTCCCTGGTAATACTGTTGATGTGCATGTCGCAGCAAAAGGTGGTGGTTCAGAAGCCAAAAGCAAATTTGCAATGTTGAACCCATCGGATTCAGTAGTTGATTGGGTCTTGAAAGTAGTGCCGGAAATGGGTGCAGGTTGGTGCCCTCCTGGCATGTTGGGTATAGGTATAGGTGGTACCGCCGAGAAAGCCATGTTGCTTGCAAAAGAAGCATTACTTGAACCTGTTGATATACAAGAGTTACAAGCTCGTGGCGCCGGTAATCGAGCAGAAGAATTGCGCATCGAGTTGTATGACAAAGTGAATCGCTTGGGAATTGGTGCACAAGGTTTGGGTGGTTTGACTACGGTTGTCGATGTCAAAGTTAAAGATTTCCCAACACATGCAGCTAACAAAGCCGTTGCATTAATCCCTAATTGTGCAGCTACCCGCCACGCGCATTTTGTGTTGGATGGTTCAGGTCCGGCGTTACAAACTCCACCTTCACTGGAAGATTATCCTGAAATTTCCTGGGAGATTGGCAGTGAGGTGCGGCGTGTAAACCTCGACACAATTAAACCTGAAGATGTACAAAATTGGAAAACGGGAGAAACTATTTTACTCTCAGGCAAGATGCTTACAGGTCGTGATGCCGCCCATAAAAAGATGATTGATATGCTCGCAAAAGGTGAGCCTCTTCCAGTAGATCTCAAAGGACGTTTTATTTATTACGTTGGTCCCGTCGATCCCGTGCGAGACGAAGTGGTTGGTCCAGCTGGTCCTACTACAGCAACTCGTATGGATAAATTCACCCGCACAATGCTGGAGAAAACTGGCTTGCTGGGCATGATTGGTAAGTCTGAACGTGGTCCGGTAGCAATAGAAGCCATTCGGGATTACAAATCTGTTTATCTGATGGCTGTGGGGGGTGCCGCTTATTTGGTTGCCCAAGCCATTAAATCATCAAAAGTGCTGGGATTTCCTGAGTTGGGAATGGAAGCTATCTACGAATTTGATGTTAAAGATATGCCTGTTACTGTAGCGGTTGACTCTCGTGGTGAATCAGTACACACCATAGGTCCGCAAATTTGGAAAGCCAAAATCGAAGAGCAGATTCTCGATTTATCTTAAGTAAAGTCAATGAGTCTGAAGTATTTCAGACTCATTTCTCTCCTACATGAAACTCACTTCACTAATGCGATTGATACCACATCCAATTGAAAAAACTGCCCATCAAAGGCTGCGGGTGCAGGCGCTATACCTTTCACAACATGCTTCTCATTGTTGGCAATGGCAACATCATTGGAATCGTAGGCACCCATAACAACCTGCGCTCCGCCCTTAATCATGATAGTAACCTCATAATCTATAGGGAAAGTATAGTGACCGACTGTTTCTTCATTGCGATTAAATGTATAGGTTGCCAAGGGTGCCGAGACTTTTAAACTGTAAAAGTTGTAGTCGTTTTGAACGGGAACACCATCCATTTGAAAATGTTCATGTTCAACTTTGCCGCCAGTAAAGTTTTTGGGCTCCACTACACCTCGTACATGAAAAGTGACGGCATATAAAGAATTCGGGTTCCCCCCAAAGGTACGAATAATTTCTTGTTTAAGTTTCCACTTTGGATCAGCAGACTGCATTAAAGAAGCTTGCCAGTGGCATTCCGTATCATTATTAAATTTTGGATAGGCGCAAGGTACCTCCAAGCGTAGGTTAGACAAGCTGGAGTCTGGACTTTGTTGATTGTTCAAGGAGTTGCAGGCTACAAGGGTAGTGATTAGCAGTATTAGGTTTAATCTTATTATTTGTTTCATAGTCTTTTTCCTGGATTAATTTTTTGTTTGGTAATTCACGTTTTCGGTGACTGGAAGCATCTTATCAATAGATCCATGGCTAGCTCTAATATATTTAGGGATAGCTCTAGTATTTTCCGGCAATTCGCCATAAACCTGCTACTTTTAAACCATGGACTTACTTGAGATAGGTTAATCGTGTTTTATGCAGATAAAAGAGTGGGTGATTCTTACAGTGGCTGCTGTAGGTGGATGGTGTCTGGCTGAATTCGTTATGCCTTTGATGGGTATCGCTCTGGCTGTAGGTTGTATGTTTTATCTGTACAGCCATAAACCTGAAAAACTTAAATCAGAAAAAGAGGTTAACTATCAACTTGAGTCAAAGTTCCGCCAGTCGTTAATGCAATCAGGTGATGACATTCTGCGAACGCTTGAAGAAGCTGGAAAAGAAATGGATATGTTGACGGGAATACAATCAGATGCCGTCCATACATTAACATCTGCATTCAATCAAATTAAATTATTATTGGATCGCCAACAAGCTGATATTCACAGTTTATTATTTTCGGAAAATGCTCAGGGTGCGCAAGAATCATTTAGTTTTCGCATGAGTAGTTTTGCTGAGAGCACTTCAAAAACATTGGGTAGATTTGTCGATACTTCGGTCACCATGAGTGCCGCATCTATGGATTTGGTGGAAAAAGTCACCACTATTTCCGAACAAATGCCTCAGGTTATGAAAGCGTTAAAAGATATTGATCAAATCGCTGCGCAGACTAATTTACTTGCATTAAATGCGGCAATTGAAGCAGCCAGAGCTGGTGAGGCGGGACGAGGTTTTGCTGTGGTTGCTGATGAGGTTCGTGCACTGTCAACTCGTTCGGGTGGTTTTAGTAATGAAATTCAAGCACAGTTGAAAAGTATTAATGATGCCATTCGTGAGTTAACCGAACAAGTTGGACAAGTTGCATCACAGGATATGACTTACGTTTTAGAAGCAAAACGCGAGGTCGATGGTGCGATTAAGGAAATGCTTACTAAAGCAAAGGCGGATGAAACCATTGCAAAACAAATGGAAGAAATTTCTCATAAATTAGTTGATTGCGTACATATGGCAATTCGCGCGTTTCAGTGTGAGGACATATCATTACAAACAATTCGACATCATATTTATGGAATTAAATTACTGGATCCGTTAGGTCAGGCACTAAAATTTACCCCTAATTCTATTGACGAATTAACGAATACGATTATCAAAGCATCAAATGATTATCATCAGCAAACATTAAGCAAAAAAGATAATCCAGTATCAGCTAAGTCAATGAACAGTGGCAGAGTTGATCTATTTTAACCTGGCTATCTTGATCGAGAAGAGGAAATGCTATGAGCTCGGACGTTATTAAACTGCCTAAACGATTTGATTACTCGTCGGGATCTGAATTTAATGCGGCAATTATAAAAGCATTAGAGTCACATAAAGTGGTTACTCTGGACTGTTCCGAACTTGACTATATCGATAGCGCGGGTATTGGCCTGATGGTAATGGCTAATAAAAGAGTCCTGTCTAAAAATTCCAAAATGGTCATTACTAATTTGCGATCATCGCCTCGTGAAATTTTGTTGCTTGCCAACTTACAGAAGTTAATTGAGATTCGCTCTTAAGAATGGAAATGGGGTTAAATCATGCCAGACGAAAAAAAGCTTAGTCTTCCTTCGCGTTTTGATTATTCCTACCACAGACAGTTTAATGATAATTGTTCGGAATTTCTAAGTTTGCCTGAATTGGAAGAGTTATTCCTGGACTTTAAGAAAATTAAGATAAAAGGAGCCAACGGAGCCACCGATGAAATATTAAGAATGGCAAACATTCAAAAAATAATAGAATTCGTTCAATAAAAATGGTTGCAAGCATACAAGAGTATAGAATTCTAGTTGTTGATGACGATGAAATTCTTAATAGCTTATTTTGCACATTTTTGGAGTCTCGTGGATTTGAACCGGTAGCGGCTTATAGTGTCGCCGAAGCTAGAAGCATCTTAAATGATGATAATAACATTGATTTAGCACTGTTAGATTATCAACTAGGTGATGGTGTTGGCTGGGACTTGTTATCTGAAGAGGCTATCGCACATTATGCTTCTATGCCACCAGTGATAATGATTAGCGCAAATGAAGATCCTGAGTTTTTAGAACGACGCTTTGATAAAGGTGCGGCAGATTATATTATCAAACCAGTAAATTTGTCTTTATTGGCATTAAAAGTAAAAGCCTTGGTAAATTCGGTAAGGCTGCAACGCATAATAAGTTCACAAAAAATTGAGTTAGAAAAATTTAAAGCGGAAGCCGAGCGCGAAGAAGCAATTGCTAAATTTACATATGAATATCTTGTTGCGCAAAATTCTCAAAATTTAAAAGGCGTTAATCAATATTTGCAGTCTTGTTCTTCTTTTAGTGGTGATATCGCCATTTCTCGAGTGTCGCCATCAGGTGATGTCTACTTTATTTTAGCAGATGCAACTGGGCATGGATTATCTGCAGCGATTACTATTATGCCAGTTGTAACCATTTTCAATAGTATGGTATCTAAAGGTTTTCATCTGCAGCAAGTAGTAGCCGAAATAAATCATAAATTGGTTAACGATACGCCGTCGGACAGATTTGTTGCTGCAATAGTCGTTGAGCTTAATTTTACCAAAATGGAAATTGCTATTTGGAATGGCGCTATGCCAACTGCCTATTGGCTAGACGATGAGAACATTATTGAGAAGTTTCCGTCAAAACATATGGCATTCGGAATTCTTGATGAAAATACGTTTGATGCTGATGTGGTTGTATTTCCTATGCCGAGAAATGGCAAGCTATTTATGTGTAGTGATGGTTTGATAGAGCAAGAAAATTTGATTGGTGAGCAGTTTTCTAAAATTCGTCTTGAAAAAATATTGCAGTTATCCAATGAAGATCCTATTGATCGGCTGTTACCTGCTTTAGAAGCTCATGCTAAATCTAATAATTATGCTGATGATGTTTCAATTTGTACTCTGGAACCTTCTTTGATCCTCCAGGATCGAATTGAAAAAGAAGGCCATCAAATTTTGGGTAGTAACGAAGATCTACATCCTTTTACTTGGAGTATCAAAATATGCGGGCAAAAATTGGCTCAGGCAGATCTTCCTCCAATGGCCAATGGGTTTTTACAGTTTCTTGGATTTGACCAAAAAACCTGCCAAAAAGTTTTTTCGGTTATCAGTGAAATGGTATGTAACGGTTTGGATCATGGAATACTAAAGCTGTCTTCAGAATTGAAGCAAGAGCCAGAAGGGTTTATGGACTATTTTTTAAAACGGGAATCATTGTTAAGTGAGCTTACTGATGATGATTTTATTGAGTTGCGACTTGATTGTTTGGATGTTGATGGAAATAAAAAATTAATGATCAGTTGTAAGGATAGTGGTAAAGGATACGATTTTGAAGCTGATCGTCAGGTTGATAGCCATAAATATTCGGGGCGAGGTCTAGCATTAATCCGTAGTTTGACCGAGTCGTTGGAGATTTATGCGCCAGGGAATTTTATTGAGGTCATTATGTAAGCAACTTTTAGTTTCCCATCTATAGTTAATCTTATGTGTCAATTGGTAAAAAGGACTCGTTATGAGCAAGCATATTTTAATAGTTGATGATTCTGCCTCAGTGCGTCAAATGGTTGAGGCAACCTTAAAGACTGCAAGCTACGCAGTCACTGCTGCAAGAGATGGTGCAGAAGCCTTTGAACTGTGCAAGGGAAAAGTATTTGATTTTGTGTTGACTGACCAGAATATGCCGAATATGGATGGACTGACCTTAATTAAATCTTTACGCGGATTAGCAACTTATTCCAAAACGCCGATTGTTGTACTCACAACTGAAGCTAGCGATGCAATGAAAACACAAGGGCGTGCCGCAGGTGCAACAGGCTGGATGGTAAAACCATTTGAACCTGCAAAATTACTGGAAGTCGCTAAAAAAGTTATGGGTTAATTATTCAGCTGCTAAGGAAGTGATCTATGTCTATCGACATGAAGCAATTTCATTCCGTTTTTTTCGAGGAAAGTCAGGAGCACCTTGACGAAATGGAACACTTGTTATTGGAAATTGATATTGTAAATCCCGAAAGCGAACAATTAAATACAATTTTTCGCGCTGCGCATTCGATTAAGGGCGGCGCAGGCATTTTTGGTTTTGATGGTTTAGTCAGTGTCACACATGTGATGGAAAGTTTAATGGATAAAATCCGCCAAGGGAAAATGGGGATTAATGCTGACTTGGTTGATTTATTTTTAACATCAGTGGATATGCTGAAAAGTATTCTGACGTCCTATCGTAATAATGCAGAGATAGACTGGGCGGGAGCTAATAGGCTTACAGAACTACTTGAATCAGCAACAATCGAAAAAACTGCGAAAAAAACTAAAGCAAAACCAAAAAATAAAGCAGTAAAAGAAGAATCTTTTGGATTTTTTTCTGATCCGGTTATTGGAACTTCCGATGCTTATGGATTTTTTGAAGATATTGATCAAAAACAGCAAGAAGATTACGGATTTTTTGAGCCACTCTCTCAAGCTAGTGAGCCTGATAGCCGATCAGAAGAAACGAGTTTAGCTAGTTCCATTTTCAATTCACAATCGTCGGTATCTGTTAGCGCAATAGCGACTACAACTTCTTCAACTAAAACAAAAGCAGCTGAATCAACAGAAAGCTCCTCTATTCGTGTAGATGTTTCAAAAGTAGATCAGCTTATTAATCTGGTGGGTGAAATTGTTATTACCCAGTCAATGATGAATCTACTCGGAAAAAGTATTGAAGGTAGTTTGGGGGAAAAGTATCAAAGTATATCGGCTGAGTTAGAGCGCAATACACGGGAAATTCAGGAAGCCGTTATGTCGATTCGCATGTTGCCGGTTTCTTTTGTCTTTAATCGGTTTCCTCGCGTCGTTCGTGATCTTTCGCAAAAATTAAACAAGTCCATAGATCTTGTCATAGAAGGTGGTGAAACAGAACTGGATAAAGGTCTTACGGAAAGGTTAGTCGATCCTCTTACACATTTAGTAAGAAATTCAATTGACCATGGTATTGAGTCATCGGATAGTAGAATCGCTCAAGGTAAAACGCCTACTGGTAAAGTAACTCTGCGTGCCGCGCAACAAGGCGGTAGTATTGTCATTAGTATTACGGATGATGGCGCAGGACTAAATCGGGAAAAAATCTTACAAAAAGCTCGTGAAAAAAATATTCCAGTGAGTGATAACCCTCCTGATAGCGAAGTATGGCGTTTAATTTTTGCCGCTGGATTTTCAACTGCAGATCAAGTCACTGATGTATCGGGTCGAGGTGTGGGTATGGACGTAGTTAAACGAAATGTCCAAAGTCTCGGTGGCCGAATTGATATAGATTCAGTTGCAGGTAAAGGATCTACTTTTACCATTCGCTTACCACTCACTTTGGCGATAGTAGATGGAATGGGAGTTTCTGTTGGTACACAAACATTTATTATTCCTCTGGTAAATATTATTGAATCTATGCAGCCAGCAGAAAAAGACATAAAAACATTAGTTGGCGACGATCAATTGTTAATGGTTCGCGATCAATATTGGCCAATCCTTCCTTTGCATAAATCTATGCAAATTGAACCAGACTTTACTGAAGTGCATAAAGGCATAGCGGTATTAATTGAAACCAACAAACATAAGTTCGCTTTGTTTGTAGATGCACTCGTAGGTCAGCAACAAGTAGTCATTAAAAGTTTGGAGCAACACTATAAGCGAGTGCAAGGTGTTGCTGGCGCCACCATCATGGGCGATGGTAGTGTGGCTTTAATTCTCGATGTTGAATCGCTTGGCTTAAATGTTTCGCAGAAAAGCTACAATTATTTAGATAAAGTTAGTTAGTCTTTCAAAATTTTACCCACTATACATTTCCATTTTGATGAGATTGCTTCTCGTCAAACGCTTCGTATTTTTCAATTTTTACATTAAATTTAAATTAGTTAAAAATTATTTTAATAAATCATTTGAAGAATACTGCGCCAGTATATTTTTATACGAAATTTGTTAAACCAATAAGAATAAAAAACAACTTTGTTAACAACTAAATACGCTAGTGAATATAACTTGTAGATCGAAAATATTAACTACACTTAGCTCACTATTCCAATTCGCCCACATGAGGTTATGCATGATGGAACAGGCAAGTCATAAAGTCACCGCAACTACTATTGATCAAGAATTTCTAACCTTTACTCTCGGTGATGAAAATTACGCCTTGGATATATTAACGGTCAAGGAAATTCGAGGTTACGAAGCTCCCACCAAAATTGCTAATGCTCCACCTTTTATTAAAGGTGTTATTAATCTTCGTGGCGATATAGTTCCCATTGTTGATCTGCGAATTAAATTCAATGTGGGTCAAGCTACCTACGATGAATTCACCATTGTCATTGTGCTACATATTCACAATCGAATAGTCGGTATAGTCGTTGATGGTGTGTCAGATGTGGTGAGTTTAAGCAAAGATCAACTTCGTCCTCCACCTGATTTTGGCGTTGCCTTTGATAGTCGTTACTTGTTGGGGCTTGCAACAATTAATGAGCAAATGATCATTATGGTGGATATCAATGAATTAATATCCAGTGAAGAAATGGGTTTGTTTGATGGTCCTTCTGTTCGTGTTGCCGATAACGAATAATTAATTTTTATGGCGCATCATTTTTCGTATTCTTATTTGGTGAAGTATTTTATTTTTAGATGGAGAGGGATATGAGTTTTCGTACAAAATTATTTGCCTTAGCTGGCTTAGGTTTAATGGCATCATTTATTGTGGCGATGGTGGGAATGAATGGTGAAAATAGATTGGTGGATTCAAGTAATTATCAGTCGCTTATTAGTACCGCGCTGAAAAACCACTTGGAAACTGACATGATGCATGATGCCATCAGGGGGGACGTCCTAAATGCACTCCTGGCAGCTCAAAAAAATGATCGTCCTGGTGAAAAATCTGCAAAAAAAGATTTAGCTGATCACAGCAAAAAAATTAAGAATTCCTTCGATCAAAATAATTCTCTGGCTCTGCCTTCCGAAGTGAAGACTTTATTGAAGAACGCACAGCCAGCAATTGAAGAATATATAGATTCTGCGGAATCCATCATTAGCTTAGCTGACTCCAATCCATCAATTGCAAATGAATCATTTGGAGACTTTTTAGAAAAGTTTGAATTGCTGGAATCGGACCTTGAAAAAGTTTCGGATAAAATGGAATCAATTGCACAACAAGTCAATACCGATAACGAAAACTTGGTGAACAGTGTGACCATGATTTCCTGGGCAATTCTGGTCGTATCTGCAGTTATATTAGTAGGGATTAGTTGGTACATAATCAACGGAATAATTAAGCAGCTAGGTGCGGATCCAGGAGAGCTGCAATCGGTCGCAGAAAAAATAGCACGAGGAAACTATCAAATAGAACTGCAGGATTCAGCGGGCGGTGTAATGACTGCTATGGCGCAAATGCTGGCGTCTTTAAAGTCCAACCTAGTACAATCGGCTTACAATCACCGTATCCGCAACGCACTGGATGTAACTTCCAGTAATGTCATGATCGCAGACGTTAATCGCACCATAATCTACATGAATAAATCTGTAGAAAAAATGTTGCGTGAAGTGGAGTCTGAATTGCGTAAAGCACTGCCGCATTTTTCAGTAGATAAAATCGTCGGCAGTAATATGGATATTTTTCACAAGAATCCAGCGCATCAATCCAATTTATTGGGAAGCTTAACGGGAACTTACATAGGCAACATTTTGATTGCGGGTATTAGTTTCCGATTAATTGCTAATCCTATTTTTAACGAAAAAGGTGAGCGAGTAGGCTCAGTGGTTGAATGGATTAACCGCACTAAAGAAGTAGCCATGGAAGTGGAAATGTCGCGTATTTTGGGTGCGCTGGAAACCACTACAACCAATGTAATGATTGCTGATGTTGACCGAAAAATTATTTATATGAATAAATCGGTTGAAGGTATGTTACGCAAAGCGGAATCAGATATTCGCAGCGTCTTGCCACACTTCGCAGTGGACAAAATTGTTGGCAGTAATATGGATATATTCCACAAAAATCCTGCACATCAAATGAAATTATTGGAAACACTCACGACGGCCTATACCTCCAATATAGTGGTAGGGAAACGTCACTTCCGATTAATTGCCAATCCGATTTTTGCCAAAGACGGTTCTCGTTTGGGGTCAGTTGTGGAGTGGATGGATAGAACGGCTGAAGTTGGTGTAGAGGGTGAAGTAAATCATTTGGTGGAGTCAGCAGCAGCAGGTGATTTTACCGCGCGAATTACCATTGATGGCAAGGACGGATTCTTCTTGAAATTGGCAGAAGGTTTAAATCAATTAGTGAATACAGCAGACAAAGGATTAACCGATGTGGCGCGTGTATTGGGTGCAATCGCCAAGGGCGACTTAACGGAAAAAATTACTGATCAGTATTCTGGAACATTCGGTGACTTGAAAAATTATTGTAATGAAACCACTGAAAGTCTAACGGTGATGATGGGTGATATTCGCAATGCTGCAGAAACGATTTTCACTGCATCGAGTGAAATTGCACAAGGCAATGCGGATTTATCATCGCGTACCGAACAACAGGCTGCAAATCTGGAAGAAACTGCGTCGAGTATGGAAGAGTTAACATCGACGGTGAAATTGAATGCAGATAACGCCAAGCAAGCCAACGTATTGGCTGAACGCGCATCAACAGTTGCGTCTGACGGTGGATCCCTGATTCAACAAGTGGTGCAAACCATGAATGATATTAACCAGTCGTCACAAAAAATTGCTGACATTATTGGAGTCATTGATGGCATTGCGTTCCAAACCAATATTCTTGCTTTAAACGCGGCGGTTGAGGCAGCAAGAGCGGGAGATCAAGGTCGAGGGTTTGCGGTGGTAGCGAGTGAAGTGAGAACCCTCGCACAGAGATCTGCCAATGCAGCGAAAGATATTAAAGCGCTGATCAATGATTCAGTGCAAAAAATTGAAAGTGGTAATTCATTGGTTAATAAATCTGGTGAAACCATGAAAGAGATTGTGAGTTCGATTAAACGCGTTAACGACATTATGTCGGAAATTGCTGCTGCATCCAATGAACAGTCTACCGGTATTGAAGAAGTGTCGACGGCTGTATCGCAAATGGATGAGATGACGCAGCAAAATGCGGCGTTAGTAGAAGAAGCGGCGGCGGCAGCAGAAAGTTTGCAATCGCAAGCAGATCAACTAACGCGTAATGTTGCGCAATTTAAGTTGTCTGCAGATCAGCAGTCTCGATTGAACTCGGCGCCACGACTGACTGCGCCACCCAAACAAATCGCGCGTCAAACATCGATTGCACCTGCAAAGCCAACCAAGAAATTAACTCCACCCAAATCCAGTGCGGAAGATGAGTGGGAATCTTTTTAATTAATTTCTTTGGAATACTTTCTAGTCGAGCGCAACGAACAGAGGTTTATTATGAAATTTCTAGATAATTTATTTGCAGCGAATTCAGCTACAAAGACAATTGTAGATCAAAGCGAGTTAGATGATTTACGAGGACAAATTGCTGCAATCAGTAAATCTCAAGGTGTCATTGAATTTGATATGACGGGAAATGTATTAAACGCAAATGAGAATTTTTTAAACGTGTTGGGTTACAGTCTTGATGAAATAAAGGGTAAGCATCACAGTCTGTTTGTCGATGCCAATTATCGTCAAAGCAGAGAATACGCTTTCTTTTGGGAAAAATTGGCTAGGGGTGAATTTGACGCGGGTCAGTATAAACGTATTGGAAAAAACGGTAAGGAAGTTTGGATTCAAGCGAGTTACAATCCAATTTCAGACTCGAATCATAAGGTTTATAAAGTTGTTAAATATGCAACCGACATCACCGCTGAGCGTACACGAAATGCTGACTTTGTCGGCCAACTTGCGGCGATAGGCAAGGCGCAAGCAGTCATTGAATTTAGTCTTGACGGAACAATTTTGACAGCGAATGAAAATTTTTTGAATGTGCTTGGATATAGTCTTGATGAGGTCAGAGGGCAACATCATCGAATGTTTGTTGATTCTCGATATCGCGAAACCACAGAATATAAGCAATTTTGGGAAAGATTAGGTCGAGGCGAATTTGATGCAGGTCAATATAAACGAATAGGGAAAGGTGGGAAGGAAGTCTGGATTCAGGCTAGTTACAACCCGATTCTGGATGCCAGCAATCGACCATTTAAAGTAGTGAAATATGCAACCGATATTACCGCCGATAAAATTCGAAATGCTGATTACCAAGGCCAATTAAGTGCAATTAGTAAAGCACAAGCGGTTATTGAATTTAGTCTTGATGGAACAGTGCTCATTGCGAATGAAAATTTCTTAAAAGTAATGGGTTACAGTCTTGATGAAATCAAAGGGAAGCACCACGGTATGTTTGTTGATTCAACTTATCGTCAAACTCAGGAATACCGTTTATTTTGGGAGAAGTTAGGTCGCGGTGAATATGACGCAGGGCAATACAAGCGTTTAAGTAAATCGGGTAGAGAAATTTGGATTCAAGCCAGTTACAACCCAATTATGGATGCAGATAACAAACCATTTAAAGTGGTTAAGTACGCAACGGATGTGACGGAACAAGTTCATGCGAATAATGCATTGAAGCAAACTGTTGATGAAGTTCAAGATGCTATTAACGCGGCAATAGAAAATGATTTAACCCAGCGTATTTCTACCCTTGGTAAAACGGGGATGCTGGAATCTATGAGTAGTGGAGTAAATTCATTATTGGATACTATGGTTGATATTATTAAAAAAATTCAAACAGCCGTAGTTGAAATATCCACCGGATCAGCAGAAATTGCAAAAGGAAATGCGGATCTTTCTTCTCGCACAGAACAACAAGCTGCGAATCTGGAAGAAACTGCATCGAGTATGGAAGAATTAACGTCCACTGTGAAACTTAATGCTGACAATGCAAAACAAGCGAATGTATTGGCATCGCAAGCTTCTACTGTGGCGTCAGATGGTGGTTCACTCATACAACAAGTCGTTAGCACTATGGATGATATTAATCTATCCGCTCGCAAGATTGGCGATATTATTGGTGTGATTGATGGTATTGCATTTCAAACCAATATTCTCGCATTGAACGCAGCTGTTGAAGCGGCGAGAGCGGGTGATCAAGGACGCGGTTTTGCCGTAGTCGCGTCAGAAGTTAGAACACTTGCTCAGCGCTCTGCAAATGCTGCAAAAGATATCAAGGTATTGATTAATGATTCCGTACAAAAAATTGGAAGCGGTAATGCATTGGTCAATAAATCTGGCGAGACCATGAAAGAGATTGTTAATTCAATTAAACGTGTCAATGACATTATGTCGGAAATTGCGGCGGCATCGAACGAGCAATCCACAGGTATTGAAGAAATCTCCACGGCTGTATCGCAAATGGATGAAATGACCCAGCAAAATGCTGCTCTGGTAGAGGAAGCCGCGGCAGCTGCAGAAAGTTTACAGGCTCAGGCGGATGAACTTTCACGTAGCGTTTCACAATTTACTTTATCGACAGATCAACATTCAGGTTTTAACTCGAACCAACAACGATTGCGTGCACCGAAACCAGTTGTAGGTCAATCAGCTGCAAAGACGAAATTAGCCAAAAAATTACCTTCTTCTAAATCCAATGCGGAAGATGAGTGGGAAACATTTTAGATAATGAGTTAATGAAAGTAGACTATGTTGTGCTTTCCGATTTTTTAAAATTCAAACAGGAATAAATATGGCAAATGCCAATTTAAATGATCGAGAATTCAGTTATACCGATAAGGATTTTGATCGAGTTAGAAAAATTATCTATAAAAAGGCAGGCATTAATTTGTCTGATAGTAAAAAGCAATTAGTCTACAGCCGATTGGCTCGTCGTTTACGGGCATTAAGTCTTCCTGACTTTACTGCCTATATTGAATTTCTTGAAAGCACTGACGAAGAACAGCAAGAATTTGTCAACGCCTTAACTACTAATCTGACCTCTTTCTTTCGTGAAGAGCACCATTTTGAAATTCTCCATAAATTTGCTAAAGACTTTAAGCATAATCGAAAGTTAAGAGTCTGGTGTGCTGCTGCTAGTACAGGCGAAGAACCTTACTCAATTGCAATTACACTGGCAGAAGCTTTTGGGCGTTACGACCCTCCGGTGGAAATCATTGCATCGGATATTGATAGTAATGTGCTCGACGAAGGTCGAAATGCCATCTATAACTTTAATCGTATAGAAAGTTTAAGCATGGAGAGAAAACGTCAATTTTTTCTTAAGGGTAAAGGTGAGTCAAATGCTGGGAAAGTTAAAGTCGTTCCTGAATTGCGAAATTTAATTGAATTTAAAAAAATTAATTTGCTGGATGATAAATGGCCTCTAAATGGAATGTTTGACATTATATTTTGCCGGAATGTCATGATCTATTTTGATAAAGCAACACAAATTAAACTATTGGAAAAAATGGCTAAGCTGTTGCAAAAGGATGGATTGTATATGGCAGGTCATTCCGAAAGTTTTTCACAAGCCAATCATTTAGTTAAATTAGTCGGGAAAACGACTTATCGTTTAATGGAATAGAAATAAAAAATGAATTTCGATGATAACGTACATTTAGCGCCTAATGCCTATTACGATCGTCACTTTGAGTGTGATGCAGTAAAGATACTGCCTGGCGAATACTATGTAACTAATTCAGGAAAAATGATAGTTACTGTTCTGGGTTCTTGTGTGGCGGTATGTTTACGAGATAAATTTAATGGCATAGGTGGAATGAATCATTTTTTGCTACCAAACGATGGTAGTAGCGAAACCGGGCTATTAACAGAATCTGCTCGTTATGGTGTTTACGCCATGGAATTACTTATTAACCATTTATTGAAATTGGGTGCCAATAGAAATCGTTTTGAAGCAAAAATATTTGGTGGAGGAAATGTATTGCGGGGGATGGTGGTAAATAATGTCGGCCAACGAAATGCCGAATTTGTTTTAGATTATCTTCACAACGAGGGAATTCCAGTAGTTGCAAAGGATCTATTAGATGAATTTCCTCGGAAGGTCTATTTCTTTCCTTCCGAAGGAAAAGTGTTGGTTAAGAAAATAAAATCTGTGCATAACTCAACCATTGTTGATCGAGAAAGCGAATACCGCATGCGCGTTAAGTACACACCAAAATCTGGCGATGTTGAATTATTTGAATAGTGTGGTGAGGAATCTATTGTGCCAATAAAAGTTTTAGTAGTGGATGATTCGGCATTAGTAAGATCACTACTGGCGGGCATTATTAACGATTCTCCTGGGTTGGAGTTAGTAGGGGCTGCCCCTGACGCTTTTGTTGCTCGGGATATGGTGAATCAGTTTTCACCCCACGTAATAACACTTGATGTTGAAATGCCACGAATGGATGGCCTGTCTTTTCTCGAAAAATTAATGGCAGCTAGACCAACGCCAGTTGTAATGATTTCGACTCTCACAGAAGAAGGGGCCGATGCGACGATGCGTGCATTGGAGTTAGGTGCGGTGGATTTTCTACCTAAACCGAAATTAGGTGTGGCAGAAGGCATTCGCGAATATTCGGAATTAATTGTGGAAAAAATAACTGCTGCTGCTAATGCCAGAGTTAAACCACTCCAGTCATCAGCTCATGTCATCGTTTCCACTAAAGAAAAATTATCTCCAGCTCAATATCACAGTACAGAAAAAATTATCGCAATTGGCGCTTCGACAGGTGGAACTGAGGCGATAAAAGATCTTTTGGTTCAATTTCCTGCTGCAATGCCTGGCATAGTCATGACTCAACATATGCCGCCCGGATTTACACGAACTTTTGCTGAGCGTTTGGATAAGTGCACTAAATTGCATGTGGTGGAAGCCAGAGGTGGTGAAAGAATTTTGCCGGGCCACGCTTACCTTGCTCCAGGCGGTCACCATTTAATTGTGTCTCGATACGGCGCTGATTATGTCGTAAAGCTTTCGGATATGGCTCCGGTGCATCGTCATAGACCTGCTGTTGATGTCATGATGGATTCAGTTGCACAAGCCGGTGGGAAAAATGTTATTGGTATACTCTTAACGGGAATGGGAAAAGATGGTGCTCAAGGCATGCTAGAAATTCGTAAGCAGGGCGGTTACACCATCGCTCAAGATGAAAATAGCTGTGTTGTTTATGGAATGCCAAAAGAAGCAGTCAATATAGGTGGTGTCGATCAAACTGTTGAGCTTTTAAAAATGGGTGAAGTAATTGCTGCGAAGTTAAAAGCTATGGGTGGCGGTAACCGGTTGTAGCGAATTTTTTTTCTTCTTCATATAGCTTTAGATAGATTTTAAAACCAAGCCAGAAAAAATCTGGCTTGGATAATCTAGTAGATGTTATTTCTTCTTCAAACCTTTACCCGTGGCAGCCCAATAAATTCCGCCATAAACATGCTCTAAAAATAAAGTGTCGGAATAGTCAGCAGCGGTATGGCCTAATGCAGTGTAGAAAGAGCGTCCGCCATCGTATTCGTGATACCAGGCCATCGGATGAAATTTACCCATGCCTTTACCGCTCTTGGGTCCCCATGACACAGCTGGATCATAAGTTTTTTCATCGACAGTCAAAATATAATTCAAGCCTTTAATATTTTCAGGGCCAAATTCGTACCATTCTTCAGTCCACAAAAAACGATTTGGCATACGTTCCATTCCAGGAAATTTACGATCAATGACTTCCAGTTCAGCAGTTTGAATGACTGGATGAATATGAAAGCTTCTACCCACTAATTTGGTATACCACTCCCAGTTATATTCTGTATCCGAAGCACTATGTATGCCTACAAAGCCTTTTCCAGACTGAATAAAGCGTTGCATCGCTGCTTTTTGCTCGGGGTTTAGAATATCTCCAGTTGTTGATAGGAAAACTATAGCTTGAAACTTATTGAGATTTTCGTCATTAAATACACTGGGATCTTCCTGCCAATCTAGAGCGAAGAAATGTTTTTGCGCCAGAGTTCGCATGGCAGCGACACCTTCCAACTGCGATTGGTGATGAAAACCGTGTGTCGAGGTAAATAATAAGACGTTAAATTGCTCGGCGTAGGCAGAAATGGATAGAAATAGACTGCTGATAACTGCAAGGATGAATTTGACGCGAAAAATCATATTGGCCTCGTTATTGTGTTGTGAAAAAACAGAGTGAAGACTAACTCAAGGTATGACTTAAGTCGATAAACGGGCGACTAAATCATGAATCAAGTTTTGTAAGTAAAGATCAAGAAGAGGTTTTGATTCAACTAACGGGAATCAACCTACTTATAATTCTGATCCGGCTTATATCAATTTTTCTAGCTGTATTGGCTAATCATTCAATTTCTATTTAATAATAAAGAAGTCAAATATGAACATTCGCATATATTCGTTAATCCTTGCGTTGCTCGGCGGATTTTTTAGTCAATCCTTAATGGCAGGGCAGTATCAAAATTTTAAAGTTGCTGTCTATTCGCGATCCTATGAAACAAAAATGATGTCGGACGCCAATTGGTTGGATAAAGTTTGGACCGAGACTACCCGACAAGTTAAAATTGATAAAATTTATTTGGAGACTCATAGGGATTTGGTCATAGTAGATCAAGCCACGCTGAATACTGCCAAGGCTTACTTCAAGTCTAAAGGAGTGGAGGTGGCTGGGGGAATTACCTGGACAATTAATGAGAGTAATAATTTCCAGACTTTTTGTTACTCCGATCCTGAACATCGTAAAAAAATAAAAGAAGTTGTTGAGTTTACTGCGAAAAACTTTGATGAAATTATTTTGGATGATTTTTACTTCACTAGCTGTAAGTCTGACATTGAAATTAAAGCCAAAGGTAAAAGATCCTGGACTGAATATCGATTGGCATTGATGACTGATGCAGCCAAAACCTTAATTATTGAACCAGCACGTAAAATTAATCCCAAGATAAAAGTTATTATTAAATACCCAAATTGGTATGAACATTTCCAAGGGCTGGGATTCAATTTAGAGACAGAGCCTAAACTATTCGATGGAATTTATACAGGAACAGAAACACGTGACGCCACTTTAAGTGGTCAACATTTACAAGAGTACTTGAGCTATGAAGTGGTGCGTTATTTTAGCAACATAGCACCTGGTCGAAATGGCGGCGGCTGGGTCGATCCCTTTGGTATCAAAACCTATGATCGATATGCTGAACAGTTGACCTTGACTGGTTTGTCAAAAGCCAAGCAGATTGCGCTTTTTGATTTAAAAAATATTCAAACCCCATTGAATGAAAAATTGAAAGGTCCTTGGGATGGTACGGGCACAAGCTTCGACTATGCGGAATTATTAGAGCCAATCAACCAACAAGGTAAATTGTTTACACCTAACAGCATTGCACGGGTGGCGGGGATCACTTTTGAGCATCTTGACAACATATTAGGTTATTTGGGAAATCCGATTGGGTTGAAAAGCTATAAGCCTTATCATTCAACCGGTGAAGATTTTTTGCAAAACTATTTAGGCAACGCAGGTATTCCAATCGAGATGGTTCCGGAATTTCCGAAAGATGAAGCAATTATATTATTGACTGAGTCTGCAAAATTTGATCCTGATTTGATTGCAAAAATCAAACAGCAATTAACTGACGGTAAAAAAGTTGTTATTACTTCTGGCTTATTGAGGGCAATCCAAGAACCATTAAAAGATATAGTTGAACTCCAATACACCGATAGAAAGGCCTTGGTCAGAGATTTCTTTTTTAATGGTAAAACTTATCAGAGTCAAAAATCGATTTTAATTCCGCAAATCCAATACTTGACTAATGATTCCTGGGAAATTGTATCAACTTATAATGGTCCTAATGGGTGGCCTTTGTTGCATGCTGCTGATTATTCAAAGGGGCGGTTGTTGATACTGACAGTTCCAGAGAATTTTGCCGATTTATATGAATTACCAACTGAAGTATTAACTAAAATAAAACGGGAACTGAGCGACGATAAAACTGTTTTGGAGGCGCCTGGTAAAATTAGTTTATTTGAGTACGATAATAATACTTTAGTTGTCTATAGCTTTCGAGATGAGTCTATGCAGGTTGCGGTTGCTGCTGAAAAGAAGTTTACGCAATTGATCGATCTGCAGAGTAAGCAAGCGATAACCTCGGCTGCAAGGCAACCCGATAGGCGTTGGGGCAATGCGGTTGGTGAAGAAAAGCGTGTATTTGGCTTTGAGATTAAGCCGCATTCCTATCGTGTTTTTAAATTGAAGTAAAAAGCTATTCACTCGTAGCCGGGGATTAAACTATTCCCGGCTACGAGTGTGTTCGTTAGTCATTGAATGTTTCCCAATATCACTGAGCTCCCGTCAATGTAGGTGTCAGAAGACTTGCCAGCGCAAAATTAGTAGAATAATTAAGTCTGCTTTGCGTATACTGCGATCCTGCGTGAACTTCTGAATAAGAAACTATTATGGACGTCAAATATCTCTCTGATGAAATCAAAAAGGGCGTAAAGGCTTGGAATAGCTTGCGTAAGCTTTATCCTGCCCATGAAATCAGATTAGATGGCATAGAGCTATCTGATTTAAAATTGGATGATTATGATTTCTCAAAATTGTCTATGCGTAAAGCTAAAATCACCGGGTGTACTTTTAAGGGTGCTGATTTGATTTCTGCCAATCTTGAGGCTGCCTGTCTGAGGTCTAATGATTTTACTAATGCTAAATTAATTGCGGCACAGCTTACAGATGCCGATTTAAGCGGTTCTATCTTATTTAATGCCAATTTACTAACTGCGGTGACGCGTCGCAGTAAATTAGAAAATATTGATTTTCGTGGTCGTGATATCAGCGGTTTGAATTTACGCGGTGTTTCATTGGCGGGTAGCAATTTAGATGGACAACAATTGGCTAAGATTGATTTTTCAAGTTCCAATTTGGAAGGTGTTAGTTTTAAAGATGCAGATTTGACTCAGGCTATATTTACCGGCTGTTCTTTATCTAATGCTAATTTTGTAGGAACTCGTTTAACGGGTGCCTTTTTTAAAGGCGCTAATTTATCCGGATGTAATTTAGCCAAACAAGATTTAAGTGGCGCTGATTTTACTGAAGCCAATCTACAAAATGCGGATTTCCGTGAAGCCAAACTTGATCATATAAAATTTATTAAAACAAATTTGTCTGGATGCAAATTATGGAAAATCTCAACGCACGGATGGACTTTAGCAAAGGTGATTTGCGAATCGGCCTATTGGGATAAATCAGGCAAGGAGAAAACTTTATATCGTCCGCACGAATTTGAAAGAATATTTGCTGAATTAATTACTATCGAATTGCATTACCCTTATAGATTGGTTGATCACGAATTGGCAACTCTGCCGATTTTTGTGGAGCATTTAGCTGCTGTACATTGGGGAATTATTCTTCGTTTGAAGTCGATTTCCGATGTGGCTGGTGGTGCACTGGTTCAGTTTGTGGTGGAGGAAATCGGTAGTCATAATCCCACGGAGTTACGTGAACAACTGCAAGCGGAGGCAGAGCGTATTCAATTGGCTCAGCTGGTATTGAGATCCAATACAGAATTACATATGCAGCTTAAAGAAAAAATTGGCGCAATTCGTGAAGAGTTTTGGCCCAGGTTATTAGAGTTAGCTGCTGATCATGAATCAGGTCAAACCCGAAATCTCACTATTTTATTTATGGATTTAAAAGGTTTTTCCAAATGGGAAAGTGATGAACTCTCAGAAAAGTTGTCTTTATTTCGTGGCCTACTCAAACCAATATTAAAACGATGGGGTGCTGGCCATCCAAATATGGAAGGTGACTCACTAAGAGTCACCTTTAAAAATGCCACTGCGGGTTTGTCCTGCGCTTGTATGATGCGCAATGTATTAATCGGTGCAGGTTTTGAATTGCGTATTGGTGTTGAGTTAGGTGAAGTGAATATTGTGCACAATGAAGTCACTGATATTCCTGATTTGGAAGGCGTTGCAGTTAACATGGCTGCCAGAATGGAAGCGGCGGCTGATCCCGGTGATGTGTTAGTCAGTCATAAGGTTCGTCATTATGCCGAACGAAGTGGTCTATTCAAATTTACAGCCAAACAAGTATCCTTGACTAAAGACATTGGGAATTTGCAGCAAGGTGAATTTGTCGAGTGTTTTGCAGTAGATATGCTGTAACTATTTTTTCAAGAGCAAGTTAGTTCATTTCAAAGCAATCTTTATTCAACATAAATTGACCCTGATTTTAAGGGTCAATTTATATGTGTTTTTATTTGTAAGATTTATCGCAAAAAAATATTTAACTATGGATAATAGAATATCAATAATTAAAAAATACAATAATGTTCAATAACGTCAATAAGAGGAACAAAAATGGTCAAGCAAATTTTAATATCCATTGGTTTTTTGTTTGCTTTCAGTGCAAGTGCTGAAACCTATACTGTTCAATCGCCCAACAATCGTATTCAACTATCAGTTAACAATGATGTGGCGGGCTTGCATTATAAGGTCAGTATGGATGATAAATTAATCATTAGTGATTCTCCACTTGGACTTATTATCGATAATAAACAGATCGGTAATTCAGAGTTGAAGTTGATATCAAAAGAACAAAAAATGATTAAAGATTCTTTTGAATTAATTGCCGGCCGTAGTAAAAAAGTTAAGGATAATTATCAATCAATGATTTTACGTTTCAAAAATAAGCAGAAACCTGAACTTAATTTAAATTTGCTGGTAAGAGTCTATGATCATGGTGTTGCTTTTCGTTACCAAATCCCTGTACAAAAAAGTTTATCGGATTTCACGATTCAAAATGAATTAACTCGCTTTTCTTTCGCGAAAGATTACCAATGTTTTGGCTTGAATATGGGTAAATTTTCTAACGGCCATGAAGGTGAGTTCGATCCAGTCAAGGCCTCTTCTATGAGAGAGCATAATCTCTTTGATAGCCCTTTAGTTTGTAAAACAGGTGAAGGCCAAACAACTTTTGCGTTGGCAGAGTCCGATGTTAAACATTATCCCGGCAGTTGGTATACCGGGCGAGGTGACGGTGGATTGGGGGTTAGCATTTTATTAACTCCGCGTTTTGATAGTCGTCCCGATGGTTTAGACAGGTCAGCAGCGAAGGTGTCTCTCAGTTCTGATTTTAATACGCCTTGGCGAGTCATTATGTTGGGCGACAAACCTGGTGATTTAACTGAGTCTTCGTTGATTGCAGCGTTGGGCGAACCTACAAAAATTAAAAATACTTCATGGATAAAACCAGGAAAAGTTGCCTGGGATTGGTGGAATGACAATCAAGTAGTATTGAATGATCCCAATAAAAAGCCGGGTATGAATACCGATACCTACAAGGCGTATATTGATTTCGCTTCAACACTGGGATTGCCTTATATTTTAATTGATGCAGGTTGGCATGAAGGTGCTGCATGGGGCAGTAGGCCCGGTTCGAATATTATAAAACCGATTCCTGAAATGGATATGCCAGAAATTCTTGCTTACGCAAAACAAAAAAATGTCGGTGTGTGGGTCTGGTTGCAATGGAAACAATTGGATTGGCAAATGGAAGAGGGACTAAAAACTTATGAGCAATGGGGTATTAAAGGTATCAAGGTTGATTTTTTGGAAAGGTCTGATCAGGAAATGGTGGATTACTATCACAAATTACTGAGCATGACAGGCAAATATCACATCATGGTGGATCTGCATGGCACTTTCCCGCCAAATGGATTGAATCGGACTTATCCACATTTGCTGACTCAAGAGGGAATCATGGGGGCGGAATTTAATAAATGGAGTAGTCGCGTCACTGCAACACACAATGTGACAGTTCCCTTTACTCGTATGATTCTTGGTCCTATGGATTACACACCGGGTGGTTTTCGCCATGCAACTCCTGAAGAATTTCCTGCACTTCGCCGCAATACTCTACCCTATGTGCAAACCACTCGTGGCCAAGCATTAGCTATGTATGTTGTATTTGATAGTCCATTGCAAATGTTGGCGGATTCCCCGATTAGCTATAGCAAAACGGATGGCAAGTGGCCTAAATCCAAAAGCGAATGGCAAGACGGCTTGGAATTTATTCAACAAGTGCCAGTGACATGGGATGAAACGAAAATTCTACGAGGTGATATCGGTCAATACATTGTTTCGGCGCGTCGATCTGGAAAAGATTGGTATATAGGTGCTATGACAAATGAATCCGCACGAACAGTGGAAATTGCTCTCGATTTTCTTGGTAAAGGAAAATACGCTGCTGAAATTTGGCAAGACGGGAAAAATGTTTCATCTATCGAGAAAACGTCCGGTGAATTTACTTCAGCTGATAAGCTTAGTCTGAAATTGGCGGGCTCAGGTGGAGCAGTGGTATTTTTTAAAAACCATTAATATTTTTTGATATCAAGAAGACGGTTTGGGGTATTGAAACAAAAGTGAATATTTTATTATCACCAAACTCTCTTCTTTTTTGGATATCGATTTTCGTTATGGTGACATCATTAGTCATCGCAATTTGGCAAGCGCCTTGGCGCTTGTTGTTAGCTGAACAGGCTAGGCAACATTTTTTCTTTGCCGCCATTATTGCGCTCGCAGTAATCTGGATGTTACAGATTCGTGTGATGGGTATTTTGGCGTTTCATCCCTTGTTAGTTACCGTAGTCACGATGATTTTTGGTTGGTCATTTGCAATCGTCATTGGAGCCAGCGCTTTGTTTGTGTTGAAAATAATTCAACTGACGTTTTACAGTTCAACACAAGGTTGGGATTTTGCTTTGGCACAACTACAATTTTCAACTTTGCCTGTTGATTTTTGTTTGTCTATTTTGATTCCTGTGACTTGGGCGTTAATTGTTATTGGTTTTGTCAATCGATGGAAGTTTAAAAATCCATTCACCTATTTTTGGGGTGTTGGTTTTTTTGGTGCCATGATCAGCTGTATCTTAACCGGTTTAATTTCAATGCTGTTGTTTTGGATTTCTGACAGCCAACTGGAGTTATATTCAGTTAAAGAGAATTTCATTATATTTTTTGTCATGACTTTCCCTGAAGGTTTTATCAACGGTTCTATAGCCACTATGTTCACCATATTCTGGCCCGAAATGTTAAAAACCTACAGAGATGATTGGTTTTTGCAGGACTGAAAATTTTACTGATTGTTTCCGCCTTTAAATAAATTCACTAAAGCGACCAACAATATAACCCAGCCCAATATATTCAGGCTTGTGGATAGAATACCTATACTGCTAAAGATTACCTGCATAGATGCATAACCATCATCCGCCGCTTTTGACATGGCCCATGCCTGAGCGGCAAAAGAAAAAACGGATGCCAGGATAAAAATAACAAATCCAGCAATAGCAAAATTAGCAGCCAGTGGGCTTTTCTTGTGAAAATTAAAACAAATTATCAAGCCCGCAACCCATATACATATGTAAGGTAAAACCCAGAATCCACGAATTAGGGCATCAATAACTTCACTTTTCATTTTTAACTCCTGTTATTTAAGGTTTAAGGGGCTTTCTATTCCCATACTCACTATCGGATACGGGTCATACTTTTTTGAAGTCTGGACTTATTCAAATCAACTGCGGAAAATACCAAGGTTCGGCGTGCTCTGGTATTTCCCATCGCAGCGCCGATTTGCTGCTGGTTTCGCTTAATAAACCTTCACTTTTTAATTGACTTAACAATCGACGACCACTGCGTTCCGGCATTGCACAAAGTTCAAGTGCATGAGCTCTTTCTATTTCACCTTGTTGAAAAGCGGTAAAAAGAATTGTTGCCGTAACGGATTTTAATTGTGCGCTTATACCGTCCACGCGATCATCATTGCGTGCGATGACATAAGATTCTATACGTTTTCGCATTTTCGACAGTTCAAGTAAATCACTGATATAGGTTACCTGATCCATTGCTTGATCCAGCATGAAATGACAAAAATCGGTAAGACCTTTTTCGGTGAGATGACCCCGGCCATCATAATCACCTTGCCGTGGCGCATCAGCATTCGACAACAATAATTTATATTGACTGGACGACCTGGCTAAACCTCGACTTAAACACCAAATGCCATAACTTTCTAAACCTAATGCCTTTAATGCAACATCGGTAAATAAGCGCCCAACACGACCGTTGCCATCAATAAATGGATGTATCCACAAAAAACGATGATGAGCTGCCATAATAGCAATTATTTTTTTGTCCCCACTAAATTTTTTGGGATGAAATGTTTCACAAAATTGTTGCATTAAATGTTCAAGATCTTTTGCATCAGGCGGAATATGTTGCCCAACAATAACAGATTTTTTTCGCCATTCGCCGGGAATCACTTTGTCAGCGAGTTTTCCTTGCTGATCTTTAATCATCCATAAATTTTCTGGAATACCTTGGTAAAACGCTCGATGTAATTCGCAAATAAATTCTGATGTAAAAAGCGTATCGAGATCGGGCTTTTGTTCACCTAGCCATTCCTGTACCCGCATATGTGCCAATGATTCCAGTTGCAAATCCCGCTTCACAGGATCCTTGCTGTAATCACCACGAGAAGCCGCACGAATTTCATGCGGGCGAGTTGCATTGCCTTCAATCAGGTTCGAGTAATAGGAATTAACCGCCGCCATATACCGTTCAATTGTCTGCAGTGTCAGTGCAGAAACTTGCCCTGCAAGCCTCGCCGATTGGCTAATCAGCGCAATGGCTTTATCAGGTAAATGCAGCGCTTCCAGCGATTTGTCACTGGGGATAAAAGGTGCAATATCCATTATGGATGTGGTCATATTATAAAGCTCATTTTTGGCCGCTTTGTTGGCCGGTTAATTATTTTATAACTATATGATTTTTATAATGTATTTAATTTAATTGGCTTAATTTAAGATAATTTTGGCCGGAGTTATGGCCGGTTTGGAGAAATATACATCTATTAGGCCAAGTCATCAACTTGATGTTTGGCTCCAGCGATAAGTGCAAGAGTGATTTTAGTCTTGAACCCTACAACCAATTCACAACCCAAAAGTATTCAGGCACTATCAGCCAATCAGAGGGTTAAGGGATCGAATAATGATAAGACGAATGACTATATTGATTCTGTTCATCAGCCTAACAGGATGCAAATCACTGACTTATTCCCATGCCGATTGGGATTACATTCAAAAGCTGGGTGGCTTGTCTGTTAATAATTCCGAATTGGTAGATCGCAATCTAACCCTCTCATTCGAATTCGACGCAAATGGCAAACCCCTTTTCAATTCCGCACCTCACGGTTGCTTTATAAAAGCTAAGGCTTCATCAAATAAAATTTACCTTTCGCTTTATACAGGTCTAGGTGATAAACCCAATTGCGATCCAATTAAACTCAACAAAATAAAATCCGGAAATTATCGAATCATTTATTTGCAGCCGAATGATGAAGAGATTTTTGTTCGTGATGTGGTTTTGTAGGGCGGGTCTAGACCCGCGTGGGTTTTGGTATTGAATGTCATTTTCAATAAAATAATGTTCAAATAAATTTAGAATAAAATTTTTCTACAAAGAGAAAAATATGAATATGGAATTTGATGAAGAAATAATTATTAAAAAAGCTTCACTTATGGTATCTCTGCCGGATTTGATTGGGGCGATTAAAGTTCTGCGTGATGGAGAGCGGCGTTACCCTTACAGCGCCAAAATATTAAAAGCGTTAGGGCGTGTTCTGCTAAAGAATGGGCAGTCGAAAGATGCTGCATTTTATTTTGAAAAAGCCTTAAACATAAATCATAGATCTATATCAAATTCATTTTCAAATGATGAAAAACTTACGTCTTACTATGTAGCTAACAATGATATGACTGATGGTGTAAAAACTCCATCACCACCATTATCTTTTCAGGACTCAATAAATAAGAAATCCAAAAATATTTGGATTCCAAAAGGAACAACAATAAAAATTCATGGATTGAGCATCACGGATGGTTTGTTTTATTACGGAGAAAATATCGAAGATGGATGGCAAGCCGAGCCCGCTTTGATACGGCCTAATATGCCTGTTGTTCCTCATTCAGTAGATCTCAGCCTTTCGCTTATGAATGAATATCCCAAATATGGGTATATTTCCAATGTGGCTAGGCGTGGTTTTCTTCAGTGGATGGCTGATGGAAGAAAAGCCCCCAATGCCGATATTGGTTATGTCTTTATGTTTTTTTATGGATTGGAACGGAGAGTTTTGTGTGATTTATCTATTAACACACACTCGCAAAATGATGTTGATGAGGTTGTGCTAGAAGTCGAAAGGTTGTTGTCGATTTATGGCAATAATGGCTCGTTTAGAAGTTATGCAAATTCTTTGCTTGATTATCTTGATGTGATTTTCTTGAAAGAAAAAGCGTACATGCAAGAGCCGTTTTCTTATTCCGTCGCTCCATTTGAATTGCCTATGAAACTGAAAGTCGCATTGGGACAAATGGCCGTCGATAAAATTCCGTTGTCTTCTGAATGGGCGCTTGCATGGATTAAATTAGATTTGCGTATTCCAAAGCGTACTCCTATTACACGATGCCAAGACAAATTCGAAATACTTTTCAGGGACATATATCGAAATATGTATGGTGATGGATTTACATTACCCATCAATCGTACCAAATTAAAGGTGACATATCGTCCTGCACGAAGTTTTATAGATCAAATAAGCATTAAATCTATTCCTGTTAATGATCTGCCAGACATTTCAGCTATATCTGATCCCATTAATAAGCTTCAATTTATTGTCGATAAGGTGGCAGAGACTTTGGAATCTTATAGTCGATATGTTGGTCGCAATCCGGGTTCGATAAATTCCATAGATTCTTTGTTGTTTATACCTTTAAATCTTTGGCCTTCATCTTCAAAAAATCGATTAGACGATCTGATACAGAAGGTCCATAAGAATTTTGTGATTCGACCTTACATCGATATTTGTAAGGATATAGGCGCTGATAAAGCACTAGCAAAAGACAAATTAACTTTATTAATTAATTTACTTGATTTAAATGGTGTGGGTTTTGAACCAAATACACTTTTTGGTAAGAAAGTTCCATTAGAAAATGAGTTAGTTGCTTTATTTAGCAAAAAAACGGGAGATGATACAGAGACTCCTGTATATCATACGGCAAGTATAACGTTAGATCTTGCTGTTGCAGTGGCTCTTGCTGATGGGGTTGCAGTTAATGCTGAGATAAATCTTTTGCACCATCAAATTTCTGTGTGGATTGATTTGAATGAAAGTCAGCGCGCTAGATTAAAAGCCCAGCTTGAATTACGTATTCAGCAGCCAATTGCGTTAGAAAACATAAAGAAAAAATTGGAACCTGTACCTAAAGAAGCTAAACGATCAATAGGGCACTTGTTAACACAGTTAGCTCAGGCCGATGGTGTGGTTGTGAAAGAGGAAATAAAACTGTTAGAGCGTATTTATAAGGCTCTACAGCTTGATGATCAGTTGGTCTATGCTGATCTGAATTCGACGGTTACAAATATCGAACTTGATAAGTCTGTGCAAAAACAGAAATTGCCGGGTTTCGTTCTAGACCTGGATCGAATTGCTGCGTTACAAAAGGAAACTGAACATGTATCAACTTTACTTGCAAGTGTGTTCGTTGACGAGGTTGAGAATGCACCTATTATTCAAGTAGAGCCTCCACTAGAACAAGACGAAAGTATTGAAAGTGGTGCAGGTGACAATTTGCTAGGCCTAGATAATGAACATTCCAATTTTTTAAGATTTTTAATTGTCAGGCCGGAATGGACTCGTCAGGAATTAACTGATGTTGCATCTGATTTTAAGCTTATGCTGGACGGTGCATTAGAACAAATAAATGAAGTGGCACTTGATCATTTTGATGACCACTTAATCGAAGGCGACGAACATGTTGAAATTAATCAAAATCTCTTGGAGAGGATTTTAGTATGAGTGCTATAAAGCCTAAAGAGCGTGATGCAGTCCTGCAATCTTTGCGCGCAGGAGTTGTGCCGAGAACCGGTCAGCATTTAATTCAAGTGGGGCGTGCAAAGGAGCTTCAATCCTTAATCAGAGATATAGAAAGAATATCTAATGGCGGTTCGGCCTTTCGAATAGTAGTTGGTGAATATGGCGCAGGAAAGACATTCTTTCTTAATTTGGTTCGTGCAATTGGCATGGAAAAAAAGCTTGTCACCATGCACGCTGATTTAAATCCTGATAGACGATTGCATGCGTCAGGTGGGCAAGCTAGATCATTATATGCAGAGCTCACAAAAAACATGTCAACAAGAACAAAGCCTGAAGGAGGGGCATTGGCTGGGGTGGTGGAAAAGTTTGTAGCCAGTGCAAAGACAGATTCCAAAACATCAGGCAAATCAACGGAAGATATTATTCGTACCCGATTGGATCAAATAACCGAAATGGTAAATGGGTATGACTTTGCTGATGTGATTGCTGCCTATTACCGAGGATTTGAAGATGGCAATGAGCAATTGAAGGCTAATGCTATACGTTGGTTAAGAGGAGAGTATTCAACTAAGACAGATGCGCGTGTCGCTCTTGGTGTGCGTTCATGTATAGATGATGCTTCTGTTTATGATCAAATTAAATTGTTGGCAAGATTTGTCAGATTGGCGGGATATGGTGGATTGTTAGTTTGTTTGGATGAAATGGTAAATCTATATAAATTAGCAAATACTCAAGCGCGCCATGCAAATTATGAACAAATACTTCGCATATTAAATGACTCATTACAGGGTACTGCTGATGGCCTGGGGTTTATATTAGGTGGGACTCCTGAGTTTTTAATGGATACTCGCCGCGGTCTCTATAGTTATACAGCGTTGCAATCGCGACTTGCTGAAAACTCATTTGCAAAAGCTGGATTGGTTGATTACTCAGGTCCAACTATCCGATTATCCAGTCTGGAGCCAGAAGATTTTTATGTGCTGCTTCAAAAAATCATACATGTATATGCATCAGGTAATGTAGAAAAATATTTGCTACCTGACTCTGCTATACCTGCTTTTATGGAGCACTGTGCAAATCGTTTGGGTGAAGCCTATTTTCGTACGCCAAGAACAACTATAACGACGTTTATCGATTTACTTGCTATTTTGGAGCAAAACCCTGAAGCAGATTGGAGATCACTAATTGGTAAGCTGGATGTTAAAGCTGATAACGGTGGTCTGCTTGATAATCAAGTAGAAGAAGATGATGAGCTCACAAGTTTCAAGCTCTGAATCAATTGGGTTTGCGTTACTTGACGTCAGAATCCAGCAATGGATTTGGACAGAAGGTTGGACGTCACTCCGTGATGCGCAGGAAAGAGCTATTCCTGCACTAATAGATGCAGATCAAGATGTTATTATTGCCGCCCAAACAGCGGCAGGTAAAACAGAAGCCGCTTTTCTGCCGATATTGAGTCATTTACTTCGTGATGGTAACGAAAATCAATCTGTAATCTATGTTAGTCCGTTAAAAGCATTGATTAATGATCAATGGGATAGGTTGACAGATTTATGTGAACGATTGGATATAAGTGTCACTCCTTGGCATGGAGATATTACTGCTACTAAAAAAAATAAATTTTTGAAGAATCCTAAGGGTGTCTTGTTAATCACACCAGAGTCCTTAGAGGCAATGTTTGTTAATCGTGGGTCAGCAATCCCTGAGCTATTCGCCAGCCTAAAATATATAGTAATCGACGAATTGCATGCATTTATAGGCACGGAACGAGGTAAGCAGCTTCAATCTCTGATATATCGTATTGAGCTTGCTATCCAAAAGAAGGTTTCTCGGGTGGGGCTTTCCGCAACTTTGGGTGATATGAATATTGCTGCAGTTTTTTTAAGAGAAAAATCTACAGGTAATGTTTCAATTATCGATTCAAAAAGCGGCAATCACGAAATTCAGATTTTAGTTAAAGGTTATGTACAGGGTCAGGAAGATACGGCGATAAATTGCACACATGCAATAGCTAAAGACTTATACAAAAAGTTACACACAAGCAATAACCTAATTTTCCCCAATAGTCGAACATCGGTTGAGCTCTATTCTGATTATCTAAGACAGTTCTGCGAAGATAATTCAATTCCAAATGTATTCTGGCCCCATCATGGCAGTTTATCAAAAGAGATCAGGCAAGAAGCAGAGCAAGCATTAAAAGATAAATCAAAACCAGCTAATGCAATATGTACATCTACACTTGAGCTGGGTATTGACTTAGGTGCCGTAAAAAGTGTTGCTCAAATCGGTTCGCCAACCTCTGTTGCCGGTCTGCGACAGCGATTAGGTCGATCAGGTCGACGAAAAGGTGAGCCTGCAATTTTACGAGGTTATTGCATTGAGTCAGAGATCAATGCCAAATCTGCAATACCGGATAAGTTACATGATGGTTTAATTCAAACCATATCGATGATTAATTTGTTATTGACTGGTTGGTTTGAGCCACCACCTGCGAATGGTCTCCATGCATCAACTTTAGTGCAGCAAATTCTTTCGATTATTGCTGAAAAAGGAGGGATCTTTGTCTTTGATTTATGGAAGATTTTAAATGTTCCTTTTCCTGCAATTGAAAAAAATGATTTTTTAGAATTACTAAAAAATTTAGGTGAAAAAAAATTAATTGTCCAAGATAGTTCGGGGCTACTTTTACATGGGGAGCAAGGTGAAAAACTAGTTAACCATTATGAATTTTATTGTGCGTTTTCTTCGGATGATGAAATACGGCTTGAATGTAACGGTAAGACATTAGGGGTGATTACACAACTTGTGCCACCATTAGTGGGGCAAGGAATTATTTTTGCGGGAAAACGATGGCGAGTAATAGCGACTGATCAAATAGCAAAAGTGGTTTCTGTAAAACCTGATAAAGGGGGTGTTCCTCCCATGTTTTCTAGTGTAGGTAGATCCATGATTCATGACCGAGTTCGACAGGAAATGTATACGATTCTTAGTGATGACCAGCCTGTCCAATATTTGGATACTGTAGGTGAGCAATTGCTAAATGGCGCGCGATTTTTTTTCAATGACTTACAGCTCAAATCTAGAAGAGTTATTACAACGGGGAATTCATTATTTTTAGTGACTTGGTGCGGTGACATAATTAATGACACCTTGGTGCTAATTTTTAGAAAAAAAGAATTGAATGCTACGAACGAAGGAGTAGGGTTAAGTATTTCGAATATTGATACGGAAAAATTTTTCGCTATTGTTACTGATGTGTTGCATGAACATGAGCACGAGACACTTGATTTCTTTAATGATATTAGAATTCCATTTTCTGGTAAGTGGGATTGGGCATTATCTAAAAAACTTTTAGTTAAATCCTATTGCAGTAGTTATTTGAATGTTCAGGCAGCGTTATTATGGCTTGGTCGATTAACAACAAAAAATTGCTGATTAGATTAATCCACATCCCGCGGGTTACGCTTCGCTAACCCGCCCTACAAAATGCACAAATAAAAATAATTGATCGATGTTTCCAGATGCTCATGTTGGGATTTGTCTGATAACCAACTGTTAGCTGGGTTCGAATCTTTAAAACCTGGAAGCCACGGAATCCTTAATGCGAAAGCGTTAGTAGTAATTTACTAGACTATTAGTCTTGAGCTCCTAAACTTGATCCAAAAATTTTTAACTTTTATTTGTTGCCAGCATAGTGCCACTGCTCTTTACGAGCATCAAACTGAATAAATAACAGGTGGGTATATGCTATCGATACTGACATTTTCATCGTCTTTGATTTTTACGTATTATCTTGTCGCGATCATACAAACGATTTTTCATCGTTGGTTTGGACACAAAAAACGAATTGAACTTATTTATCATAACCATGCCATCGGACACCACAGTAAATATCCACCTAAGGATTTAATTTCCAATCGATGGCGACCAAGTGAACGCCATGTGTTGTGGTATTACGCAATTCCGCTTGGGCCTTTATTGTTAGCGGTTACGTTCTTTGCAAATCTACACGTCATTTTGGGATTTGTAATAGGGGTAATTCTGTCCATTGGCTGGCATATTTATTTACACAAACAATACCATTTGCAAAATAGTATCTGGGAAAGATTTGCTTGGTTTTTAAAAAAACGTGAGTTACATTTCCACCATCATAAAAAAGTAAAAACCAATTACGCCATTGTAGAATTTTGGATAGATGACTTTATGGGCACTCGTTTTGAACCCAACAGTTAATTAAAAAATTTAAGTCAGAGTTTTACAAAGTATGGGATAGATAAAAATAGCATCAACCGATGCCATTTATATTTTTGCGAAAATTTATTCCATATACGCATCTAATGGCGGACAAGAACAAACCAAATTTCTATCGCCATACACATTATCGATACGATTTACTGCGGGCCAAACCTTATGGTTTTTCAACCAAGGGGCAGGGCGGCTTGCGGTTTCGCGAGAATAGGCGCGGTTCCAGTTTTCGTCGAGTACATCGTCTTGTGTGTGAGGTGCGTTGTGTAATGGACTGGCTTCGGCGGTGATTTTACCTTCGATGATTTGATCGATTTCGGCACGAATGGTTTGCATGGCGGTGATGAATTTATCCAATTCAACTTTTGATTCGGACTCAGTCGGCTCGATCATCAATGTGCCTGCAACCGGGAAGGACATAGTCGGTGCGTGAAAACCGAAATCCATTAAACGTTTTGCAATATCTTCTTCGCTGACACCACTTGCTTCTTTTAATGGGCGCAAATCCAACAAGCATTCGTGAGCAACAAAACCTTTGCTGCCTTTGTATAAAATCGGGAAAGCGGATTCCAATTTTTTCGCAACATAGTTTGCGTTGAGCATGGCGTATTCTGTTGCTTGACGCATACCCACTGCCCCCATCATTTTGATATACATCCAACTGATTGGAAGTATGCTGGCAGAGCCCCAAGGCGCTGCAGAAATGGTGCCGTTATTGACTTGCGTGCCAGGAACATTTTGCACTGGGTGTGATGCTAAAAATGGAGCGAGATGTTTTCCGACACCGATGGGCCCCATTCCCGGGCCGCCACCGCCGTGTGGAATACAAAACGTTTTGTGCAAATTCAAATGCGAAACATCGCCGCCGAATTTTCCAGGCGCTGCAACACCAACTAAGGCATTCATATTCGCGCCATCGATATAAACTTGCCCACCCACTGCATGAATCATATCGCACAATTCTGTAATGCCTTCTTCAAACACGCCGTGTGTTGAAGGGTAGGTGACCATGATGCAAGCAATTTGATCACCATAAGTGGCAATTTTTTCACGCAGATCATTTAAGTCAACATTACCTTTATTATCGCAAGCAACTACTACAACTTTGTAACTGACCATTTGTGCAGAGGCGGGGTTAGTGCCGTGTGCTGACGCGGGAATTAGACAAATATCGCGTTGTGTTTCGCCTTTGCTTTCAAAATATTTTTTGATGGCAATCAATCCAGCATATTCGCCTTGAGAGCCAGCGTTAGGTTGCAAACTAATTGCATCGTAACCCGTACAGACTTTCAGCATTTCTTGCAATTCGGTAAACAATTGTTGATAACCTGCTGCTTGATCAATAGGTGCAAAGGGATGCAGCTTGCCAAATTCTGGCCAGGTCACAGGAATCATTTCTGCCGTGGCATTCAATTTCATGGTGCAAGAGCCCAAGGGAATCATCGAATGATTTAAGGCGATGTCTTTGGATTCCAATCGTTTTAAATAGCGCAACATTTCTGTTTCGCTGTGATGAGTATTAAATACCGGATGAGTTAATACCGCATCGCTGCGTAAAAAATGAGTGAGTGACGAATCTTCTTTTGATAATTGCGAATCAATAGCTGCAATATCGATAGAGGTGATACCAAATACTTTAAGTAATTCGATTAAATCCGCTTCTGTTGCGGTTTCATTAAAGCTGATACCAATAGAATCTTGATTAATTAATCGCAGATTAATTTTTGCTTTGAGTGCCGCTTGATAAATAGCTTGTTGTTGATCGCCAACATTGATGCAAAGCGTGTCAAAAAATTGTGAATTAACAAGCGTAAAATTGTTTTGTGTTAATGCTTTAGCCGCAATCGTTGTTAGGCGATGAATACGATTAGCGATGCGAGTTAAACCTTCCGGGCCGTGATAAATCGCATAGAAAACACTCATCACTGCAAGTAATACTTGTGACGTACAAATATTCGAGTTGGCTTTTTCGCGACGAATATGTTGTTCGCGAGTTTGCATCGCCATACGTAACGCTTGTTTGCCGCGAGCGTCTATCGACACACCAATAATACGGCCGGGCGCTGAACGTTTGTAATCATCGCGAAAAGCAAAGAAACCTGCGTGTGGGCCACCAAAACCCATAGGCACACCAAAACGCTGATTGGTTCCAATCACCACATCTGCACCCATAGTTCCAGGTGATTTCAACAGCATTAACGCCATTAAATCGGAAGCAATTGTGACCAAGGTTTGTTGGTTGTGTGCTGTTTCTATTAATGAAGTAAGGTCGCGAATTTGTCCGCTGGAACCGGGATAAGAAAGTAGAGCACCGAAATAATCGCCATTCACTAATTCATCTGCTTCACCCACAATCACATCAAATCCAAAATGTTCTGCGCGAGTTTTGATGATGGCAATGGTTTGCGGATGAGTATCGGCATCTACAAAGAAAACATCAGACTTACTCTTTTTATTTTGGCGTTTGCACATAGCCATAGCTTCTGCCGCTGCTGTGCCTTCATCGAGCATGGACGCATTTGCCATCTCCATGCCCGTTAAATCAATAATCATTTGCTGATAATTCAGCAAAGCTTCCAAGCGACCTTGGGCAATTTCTGGTTGGTAAGGTGTGTAAGCCGTATACCAACCAGGATTTTCCAGCACATTACGCAGAATGACATTGGGCACATGGGTATCGTGATAACCCATACCTATGTAGGTTTTGAAAATCTGGTTCTTGCTGGCGAGAGTTTTCAGGTAATCCAGAGCTTCGGCCTCTGTGACCGCATCATCTAAACCTATCTCAGATTTTAGACGAATCTTTTCCGGGACAGTCTTATCAATCAACTCGTTAATACTGCCAAGGCCCAGCGCTTGTAGCATTTCCGAGGTTTGTTGCTCATCCGGCCCTATATGGCGGCCAATAAACTCATCATGAAAGGCTAATTGATTGAGCGATACAGAGCGAAAATCGTTAGACATATTACTTCTCGGAAAGGGATAAAGGAGGCTATAAAGAGGGACGGCATGGTATCAATTTTGATCAGGGTTCGCGAGTCTTGACAGGCGATTGAACAAGAATTTCTGGGTTAATCGTGACAAAAGGATCTTGGGTGGTTAATGTAGTCAAGAATTCAACAGATGCGCTAAGTCGGGAGCAATTGTCATGAATATTCAGCAATTAACAGCCAGTGAAAAGATTATGTTGGTTGAGCAGCTATGGGATAGTGTGCGGGCCGAATCACAATCTGTTCCATTAAGTATTGAACAAAAACAATTACTTGATGCTCGTTTGGAGTTAATGAATTTGGATGGTGAATTGGGTGATACGTGGGAATCTGTTTTACAGCGAGTGACAAGGAATGACCGTTAAGTTACGACTTCGACAAGAAGCTGAAAAGGATTTACAGGAGGCATTTGATTATTATCAAGCTTGCCGTTCCGGACTAGGGCATGAATTTATGATGTGTATTGAAGCCGCACTAAATTCAATTCAACGTAACCCATCACAATTTCCGCAAGTCCATAAAAATATTCTTCGCAATTTTGTCCATCGCTTTCCTTTCGGAATTTATTATCTTATTAAATCAGACCTTATTGTTGTAATAGCCGTGCTGCATGTAAGGCGTAACCCACATCATTGGCAAAGCCGTATCTAATTTTCTTTAAACCACTTGAGTTAGTCGACATGCGCATAGATTTCATCTCCGACATAAGTTGCCCTTGGTGCGCCGTGGGCTTGGCATCACTTGAAAAAGCTTTATTGCAATTAGGTGATGAAATAGATTACGAATTACATTTTCAGCCGTTTGAGCTAAATCCGGATATGCCTAAAGCAGGAAAAAATCTGACTGAATATTTGTCAGAAAAATACGGTATGGGTGTGCAGCAAGTGAAGGCTAGCCATGAAAGTTTACGTCAACGTGGATTAGAGGTCGGCTTTGTATTTGGAGAGCGTGATCATATTTGGAATACTTTCGATGCGCATAGATTGGTTTATTGGGCTGGAATTTCCGGTATTGAAAATAACCAACGGAAACTCAAATTGGCGTTGATGCGCGCTTATCAAACTGAAACAAAAAATCCGAGTGATCACCAGCTACTGTTGCAATTAGTTACCGAAGTAGGTCTTGATTCGGTGGAAGCTGAAGCTATTTTGCAAGGCGATAGTTTTGCAACAGAAGTGAGAAATCTTGAACGCGAATGGTATTTGTCTGGCATTACGGCGGTACCGAGTTTGGTTATCAATCAGCAGCATTTATTGCAGGGTGCGCAATCGGTTGAATTGTTGGTTTCAACTTTAAGAGACTTAAATTCAGAAGTTTAATCCCGATATTTAAGCAAGAGTCCTGATCTTTTTCGTGAATCAATTTTGAAAGGTATATCTGTTATGAGTTCTGGTGATACAAAAAATGAAATACTTGGATCTGTGTGCTCAATTATTTTACCGAAAATACAGTTTACTAAAAGTCTTAATGGTGCAGATAAAAATACGCAATTAAATGGCGATAGTCTTATCTTAAAAAGTGATGGAAAAACCGATTTCTTTAATAGTCCAGATGGGCACTATCTCAGTAGTACAGCTCCTATGCTTCTGTCTAAAGTTGATAATACGCAGGAGTTCACTATCACTTCGAAAGCAACTCCCTCATTAAAAGAAAAATACGATGCTGCTGCGCTCTACGTTTATGTCGATAATAATCTTTGGCATAAATTTGCTTATGAGCGGGATGATGTGAATACCAATAGAATTGTCACGGTGCGAACCAATGAAACATCTGATGATTGCAATCATCAACCAATTAATGATCATTCCGTTTTCTTGAAAATATCTTCGGATACAAAAACTGTCGCCTTCTACTTTTCCATTGATGGATTAAAATGGACCTTGGTGCGTTTGTACAAAAATAATTACCCAGAAATTATTTGGTTAGGGCTCAGCGCTCAATCACCCATGGGGCAAGGTAATTTGGTTAAATTTGAAAATACTTCATTGGTGAATGAAAGCGTGAAGGATTTTAGGTTGGGTGTTTAATAAATATATTTAATATTTTTCTACTAAAGTCTGAGTTTTCCATTAGGAATACATATGTATCAAAACGCTGTGTTTTTAGGTCTTTGCCAGTTTCTTTTTATGGCGTCTGTTTCAGTCGGCTTATCTTTTACAGGAATTGTGGGTGAAAAAATGGCGTCGAGTACGGCGCTATCCACTTTACCTTTTCTCATTATGACGGCTACAACTGCCATATTGACTTTATTTTTACCGCGAATATTTGCGCGTTTGGGGTACAAAAAGGCCTTTGTGTTAGGAACTTTATTAGGGTCACTCGGGGGTGGGTTTGCAGCTTTGGGCGTTTTTTGGAATTCATTTTTTATATTTTGTGGGGCAGGATTATTTACTGGATGTTATCAAGCCTCAGCACTTTATTATCGATTTGCAGCAGCAGACTCAGTTGCAAATCAATACAAAAGTAAGGCTATTGCCTGGGTGTTAAACGGTGGAATTTTAGCGGCTTTAATTGGCCCCTTATTAGGTAAATACAGTTTGCATTTTTTCTCACAAGATTATTTGGGATCTTATCTTTTAGTCGCTTGTTTGGCGTTAATAGTTTTACCTTTTATTGGATTAACACAGCTGCCGCCGCGTAACATTAGCAATACACAACAAACTGTTAGGGTCTGGCAATTGATTCGATATCCACGCGCAATTGCAGTGATTTTATTGTCAGCTGGCGGTTACGCCATGATGATGATGGTGATGTTGGCAAGTCCTTTGGCAATGCATCATTCTGGCTATCATGCATCTGATGCTGCCAGCGTTATTCAGTGGCATTTACTTGGCATGTTTGCTCCGTCGTTAATTACTGGTAGCTTGATAAATCGTTGGGGTTCTTTAGTTGTTGGTGTGCTGGGTTGTTTAATCTTGATTGGTGGTTGTCTTCTGGCTCTATCAGGGTTTAGCTTAAGTAATTTCCATTGGGGATTAATGTTGGTAGGTGTGGGCTGGAATTTTATGTATATGGCCGGTACTACCCTCATCATGCAATGGTCAGATTTGGCGCTGCGTGGCCGACTACAATCAGTTAATGAATTTATTACTTTTGGCGTAATGACAATTACCGCAGGTGGAACTGGATGGTTGTATCAAGTGTTGGGTTGGCAGTCGTTGTTGGTCTTCGCAATCTTGGTCACCGTGAGCTTGTTGGCTATTGTGTTTTGGCAGAGGCGACATAAAGCGGCGTTTTAGTCTGTTATCATGCGCCACACAGAATAATCTTTGATATTAGAAATCTATGTACTTCCAATTTTTTGGTTTGAGTGAATCTGCATTTTCTATCGCGGTAAATCCGCGATATCTCTACATGAGTAATCAACACCGTGAGGCTTTGGCGCATCTGCTATATGGCATTCAAAACGGTGGCTTTGTCATGCTCACGGGAGAAGTCGGTACAGGTAAAACGACACTGGTACGCTGCTTATTGGAACAGTTGCCCGAGAACACTGATCTGGCAATGATATTAAATCCTATGGCGAGTGCACCGGAATTGCTGGCGAGCCTGTGTGATGAGTTTGGTGTAAGTTTTATTAGTGACGATATTAGTATCAAAGATCTAACTGATACATTGAATGTCTATCTTTTACGCAATCATGCCAAGGGCCGCAAAACAGTATTGCTAATTGACGAAGCTCAATTATTACAAGTATCCGTACTTGAGCAAGTCAGGCTGTTAACCAATCTTGAAACCAATACAGAAAAACTATTGCAAGTCGTGTTAATTGGGCAGCCAGAATTAAAAACCTTGGTGGAAAGTCCTGAACTTAGACAACTATCCCAGCGCATAACCGCGCGATTTCATTTAGAAGCACTTACGCTGGATGAAACTAACGCTTATATAGCGCATCGTTTGCAGGTTGCGGGTTTTGATCGCAACCAACATCAAGACCCATTTCCTCTCGATATTATTCAACGCATTCATCACCAGAGTGGGGGAATACCACGCTTGATAAATGTTGTCTGTGAGCGTTTATTATTAGGTGCATACTCTCAGGAAAAACATGTTGTTGATAACGCTATTTTTAACCAGGCGATTCAAGAAGTGATGGGTAAAAAAACTATAGCTCAACATAAAAATAACAAAGCAATAAAAGCGATCATACAAGGTGCAGTGGTTATTCTGATTGTTTTGTTAGTCGCATTGTTTAATAAAAGTGAAGTTCTGTTTGGTAAGCATCAACAATCGACAGAGATAAGTTCTGTATCCAGTGTTTCATCTGAAATCTCGTCAGCTTCCAGTTCTAGTGGCACATCTCTAAGTAGCGTAAGAAGTTACAGTGAATATCAAATGGAAAAAAATCAGGCTGAAAGCCTGCTGATGAGTTTTGCTGGTGAAACTACTTTTGATGTAAATCTACCTTGTGCAATTCAGTTTGGACAAAATTATCGTTGTCAGAAAGAACAGCTTTCCACTTGGAATCAGCTGGAAGAGTGGCATAGACCTGGATTATTGACATTAGTCGATGAACATAAAAAAGCCTTCTACTTAATGGTGATTGGATTGAGTTCTGATCAGTTATTGGTGAGAAACCAGCAACAAGAAAAAATTCTGAATTGGGTTGATATAGCTCCTTACTGGAATGGTGAGTTAACATTTGTATGGAAAAGTCCGGTCGGTTTTGACACTACATTATCAGTGGATGATCAAAGCCCCGTAGTGACTTGGGTGGCCGAGCAATTCGCTAAAATAGATAAACAAAAAGAGCCTTTGACGCAACTTATTTTCACTGAAAAATTAAAAAAACGTATTCAATTATTTCAGGCTAGCAGAGGAATGGATGCAACAGGTTTGATTGACAAAATTACACTGCAACAATTAAACCTGGTTTTGGCTATTGATAAGCCATTAATTCAATTATCCCCGGCAACATCGTCCTTAAGTGTAATTGGCTCCAGTTCTTCTGCGGGAGCGAATTAATGTCGTTAATTTTGGATGCATTAAAACGTGCTGAGCGTGAACGGCAGGTAGTGCCTGATGAAGAGCATAGGCTTACCGATATTATTATACAAAATAATGGCGCCTCAAAAATTGCGTCAACCAAAATTAATCAACTCTTATTGGGGTTGGTTATCATACTGATCATAATTGTTTTGGTTGTTTGGTATTCTGCGAAGCCTGAGAAGCAAGAGACTGTGGCGGAAAGCCTCTCCATAATAGATCGAGAAAGTGTTAAGCCCCCAGACAATCTTGCTTATTCCTCTGCTGCCAATCAAATAGTAAAGCCAGAATCACTAACTTCAAATATGACGCAAGCTGTTACGGATTTATATCAACACTCCAATGCTTCAACTCTACCTAAGGTTGAAGAGGTTCAAGTTGCACAGTTATATACAGAAAAATCACCCGAAGAAATTGAAAGCGAGTCAATAGCAGTCACCAATCCTTTGCCCGATGCAAATGAACAGCTTCCGGTAAATTTACAAACTGCGCCAGATATTCGACGAATTGTAGATTTACAAGATGTGATCAGTTTTGATGAATTGTCCTATAACCAGAAAAAATTATTTCCAAGTATTAATTATTCACAACACAATTATTTGGGTAATTCGGCTAGTAGTGTCGTTATTAATGGCGTATTGATGAGAGCAGGATCGCGTATTTCACCGGATCTTAGTATCGAGGAAGTCTTGGAAGATGGAATTTTGTTGAAATTCTATAACAGACAAGTGACCTTTAAGGCCTTAAATGGCTGGATCAATATGTGATAGAAATTGTATCGGCAGAAAGTTGTTATAGTTAAGCCATATCAGGACCCATATAAAAAATTAATGTGACTATTGTGGATGTGTCTGTGTAAGATAGCTTTGCACTATTGATCAGCTTCCGGTTATCAATCCGGATATAGATTTTGCGTAAATTAACCTAATAGGAGAAAGAATATGGGCGTATTAGTTGGTAAAAAGGCACCGGATTTCACCGCGTCAGCTGTATTGGCTTCTGGAGAGATAGTTGATTCATACAGCTTTGCTGCGGCGACTAAAGGTAAAAAAGCGGTAGTATTTTTCTACCCACTGGATTTCACTTTTGTGTGTCCATCAGAGCTTTTAGCATTTGATCACCGTGTTGCTGAATTCAAAAAGCGTAATGTAGAAGTGATTGGTGTTTCTATCGATTCTCAATTTACTCACAATGCATGGCGTAATACACCAGTTGATCAAGGTGGTATTGGCCCTGTGAAATATACTTTGGTAGCTGACATCACTCACTCAATTGCAAAAGCTTATGATGTTGAGTCCGAAGGTGGCGTCGCATTCCGCGGTACATTTATTATCGATGAAGAAGGTGTTGTTCGTTCACAAATCGTTAACGATTTACCTATTGGCCGTAATGTTGATGAAACTATCCGCACTGTTGATGCATTGATATTCCACGAGAAGCATGGCGAAGTTTGCCCAGCTGGTTGGCAAGATGGTGATAAAGGTATGGATGCATCGCCAGCCGGCGTTGCTAAATATCTGGCTGAACATGCAGATAAATTGTAATTTCATTGTGAATATATTGAAAAAGGGAAAGCATGCTTTCCCTTTTTTTATTGCGTTGCGGTAAACTTTTACTATTTGCCCAAATTTATTTTTCTTTGAGTTCACGAAAAAATCACATGTCTGAATCCAAAAAAATTGATTTACATCCGAGTTGGTTAGCACCTCTCTCAAAAGAGTTTGAAGCGCCTTATATGCAACAGCTTAAGCAGTTTTTATTGCAGGAAAAGGCAGCGGGGAAGGTAATTTATCCCGCATCAAAAAATATTTTTAACGCATTTAATTCGACGCCGTTGGATCAAGTCAAGGTGGTGATTATTGGGCAGGATCCGTATCACGGCCCAGATCAAGCCCATGGATTATGTTTTTCCGTACAAAAAGGTGTTCCGATCCCTCCATCGTTACAAAATATTTTTAAAGAGCAGCTTCGTGACTTGGGGATAGCTATCCCAAATCATGGCTGTCTACAGGCATGGGCAGATCAAGGAGTGTTAATGCTGAATGCAACACTCACTGTTGAGCAAGCCAAGGCGGGATCGCATCAGAAAAAGGGCTGGGAGATTTTTACTGATAAAGCCATACAGCTGGTTAGTGATCAATGTGATTCAGTTGTATTTTTTCTATGGGGGAGTTATGCGCAGAAGAAGGCCGAGCTTATTGATCCTGTAAAGCACCGCATATTAAAAGCACCTCATCCATCTCCATTATCCGCGCATCGAGGTTTTATTGGATGTGGACATTTTTCGAGAGCCAATGGCTACCTACAACTGGCGAATAAAAAAGAAATTGACTGGGATATAGCTAAAAATAATGTTACTTAATGTTACACTTGTGATGGCTGGGCAGATTTTGTGGTGATGAAGCAGAGACAAATTTTGTTTATTGGTTTATTTGAAAGATAAAGATTGCAGATTTTGTTTAAATAACTACCGACTACAAGATGCTTTTAAGAAAACACTATTAAAATTAGATGCCCTTAATTAAATATAAATTGAAAAATTTCGGCTGCAATTCAGACTTGGAAATCTCTCAGGTGAAACTGTCATAAATCATATAGTGTTACCAAATTACACGTATGTTTTAAGTTTTAGTGCTGGCATTGCCAGGTTAATAGTTTTCTGCATTGGAAAATCTCTGTCGCGTTATTGAACTTTTTACAAAATTACTAACAAATTTTATAAAAAAAAGACTGGTAAAACTATTATAGATTGGCTAGTGTAGGTCCGATTACAAAAAGGCATGATAAACACAATGACCGAATCGGCTAAACACATACAACACTCTCTTCCATTTTTTACTCGTAGCAGTTTCCCATTTTTAATTTGAAACCGTTTACGGGTAAGTCGTATGTTGACAGCGCTGTCAGGTGATAGTAGTTTTGCCCAAATTTTTAGTGATAATCAGATTTTTGTATTATCGCAGCTCGCTGAGTCGAGACAGAAAAAGATAGAAGCAATGTTTAACAACTTGAGAACACATTGCTTTTATAAATGAATTCGCCCTTTTCCAAGGCGAATATAGGTGGATAAATCAGATCCATCTATTCGGTACCGGAAAAACAATTCCTGACGATAATAAAGGAGAGCTCCATGTTCAAAACTCAAAGCTTTAAGAAAAAGATGCTGGTAACAGCTGTAGCTTCTGCTGCAATGACCAGCTTCGCAGTACCTGCCTTCGCACAAGATGAAGCAGATACTGAAATTGTAGTAACTGGTATTCGTGCCAGCTTGGAAAGATCTATGGACACCAAGCGCAACTCAGCCGGTGTTGTAGATGCCATCTCTGCTGAAGATATTGGTAAGTTCCCTGATACTAACCTTGCAGAATCTCTGCAGCGTATCACTGGTGTTTCTATTAGTCGTAACAACGGTGAAGGTTCAGAAGTAACTGTTCGTGGTTTCGGTGCGGGCAACAACATGGTGACCCTGAATGGTCGTACCATGCCAGTAGCATCAACCGCTGACGGTAACGGTGGTGACTCTAGAGCGTTTGACTTCGCAAACCTTGCTTCAGAAGGTATCAGCGGTGTAGACGTATACAAAACGGGTAAAGCTAACATCACCACCGGTGGTATTGGTGCGACTATCAATATTAAAACCGCTAAGCCACTGGATAAGCCTGGCTTTGTGGCAAGTGTTGGTGCTAAAGCAGTAATGGATACGACTAACCGTGCCGGAGATGATGTTACTCCAGAGATATCATCACTGATTAGTTTTTCCAACGACAGCTCTACTTTTGGTGTTGGTTTAAGCCTTAGTCACCAAGAGCGTGATTCAGGTACCATTGGTGCTACAGTCAACGATTGGGGTATCTACACTTGGGATGATGCTGAACAACCAGCCGCTTGGGGCGGCGACGCTAATCCCGTAGTGGTAAATGCACCGGCTGACGGCCAGCTGTACTCGCGCTTTTATGACTTGCGCTATGAGTTTACCGACACTCAGCGTACCCGCGATAACGCACAGTTAACCCTTCAGTTTGCACCTACGGAAGATTTTACCGCTACCCTGGATTACACCTTTGCTGAGAATGAAATCGTGTCACATTTGGGGCAAACCGGCAACTGGATGCAACGAGGCCCCAATCTTCAGGCTGTTGAATTTGACAACCAGGATATCGCCACCATGATCTATGCGCGGGAGACTTACGCGAATGCGATTGATGAAGGTTTTGAGCAACAGTGGAGAGAGCAAACCAACACGCTGGATTCTTTAGGCCTAAACCTGAGTTACCAAGTGAATGATTCCCTCACGTTAAATCTGGACGTACATGATTCAGAAATGCACAGCCGCGGTACTGGCCCCTATGGTACCGGCTCCATACGCATGGCGCTGGCTGCTCCTGTAGTTGTTGGGCGGGAATGGTGGTTTGGTGGAGAATTACCCACAGTTCTGAACGTTTATGACGATTCACGCCGGGGCCTGACAAGACCTCAGGACGCTGTAGACGAGCAGGCTTGGATACCCAATGGCATGGTTGATCCTAGTGATATCAGTTCTACCATGCTCAACCTGAACCAAGCTGATCAGTTAGCCTCTGTTACCCAAGTTCAATTTGATGGTCGTTTAGACTTTGACAATGGTCACTTTGATTTTGGTATAGAGTCCCGCAACATGGAATCTGTCACCAAGAGATATGCATCAGGAAACGTTTCTCTGGGTAACTGGGATGGCAACTACCCAGGCGAGTTTGGCAATCTGATTAAGCCTTTTGATATTCAGGGTGAATTTGATGATTGGAATCCAAAATCGGGTGGCTATGGCTTTATTGCCAACGCAGTAGATATGTATGAAGCTGCCATCGATATTCCCCGTTATAGCACTATCCTGCCTGCAGAAATGACTCAGAATGCCCATAACATTGTGGAAGAAGATATGAAGGCCGCTTTCTTCCAGATCGCTCTGGAAGGCAATTTGGGATCTATGCCGTTCACTGTTCTGACCGGTTTGCGCTATGAGACCACCGATGTGGATTCAAGCTCTTTGTCCTCTGCTTACTTCTACCGTTGGGAGAGCGACAACGACATCTCTATTAACGCTGACCCCTCCCAGCCACAGTCTTTGGTTTCTGCTAAAGCCAGCTATGACAATTTGCTGCCCAGCTTGGATATATCAGTGAATCTGACCGATGATCTGGTCAACCGTTTCTCGTTCAGCAAAACCATTGCCAGAGCGGGCCTGAGTTCCTTGGGTGTATCCGCCTCCAATTTTGGCAGCGGTGGTGGCCCCACTTATTTGGGCTCACAACCAACAGCAAGTGCATCAAACCCTGCTCTGGTACCTTTGGAGTCAACCAACTTCGACGTATCCTTGGAGTGGTATTACGATGAGGGTAGCTATGCTTCTATTGGTTTGTTTGAAAAACGTGTGAAGAACTTTATTGGTTCTGAGCAAGTAAACCGCTCGTTGCTGGGTATTCGTAACTCGACTAACGGGCCTCGTGTAGAGGCTGCAGCGGCACAGTTGGCGGCCGCTGCAACCCCAATCCCCATTAGTGATGTTACCTTGTTCAGCCAGACGGTATACAACGAGTTTGTCGCTTTGCCTGGTGGCGGTCGCCATGCAGACTGGGTAGCTGCATTTGGTAATGTTGACTATGACGGATCGGGTGCGCAAGACCAGTTCCTGGCCGCTCACCAGGATTGGGATATTTACGACAACGCAACTGATCCATTAGTCATGTTTAGAACCAATACACCAAACAATGGTCGAGAAGCTAAAATTCACGGTATTGAACTTGCCGTGCAGCACTTCTTCGGCGATACCGGTTTTGGTGTTCAGGCTAACTACACGATTGTTCGTGGTGACGTAGGCTTCAATGACTTGGCTAATCCAGCAGACGGGTCTCAATTTGCGCTGGTTGGCTTGAGTGATACTGCAAACCTGTCGGGTATATATGAAAAAGACCGTTGGCAAGCACGGATCGCCTATAACTGGCGTGACGAGTACTTGAACGAGACATCTAGAGGTGGTTTCAGTAACCCACGTTATATCGAGGCATATTCTCAGATCGATCTTAACGTAAGTTATGCAGTAACTGATGCGCTAACCGTGTCTTTTGAAGGTCTTAACGTAACAGGTGAAAACAGTCGCTCTCATGGCCGTAACGACGCTATGATGTGGGATATGTATGACTTGGGTGCTCGTTATCAATTGGGTGCTCGTTACACGTTTTAATTAAATACTTTATATTTAGTTAAAGCACCTTATCCTTGATAAGTAAAAAAGCCGCTGCAAAGCGGCTTTTTTACTCCATTCTGTAGATAGATAGTGTTATAAATATTTATTTATCCTCATAAAGTCAGATAATTTATTGAAGTAAAAGACAATGGCAAATAATGTATTATTAAATAATGTATCGCATCAAAACTTGAAAGTGATCACGCGTTTTGGCGCTGAATTTGGAGACAATGTTGGTAGTGTTTTGATTTTTCCGACAGAATTTGTTGAATTACAAAAAGAATATCCCATTTTATTCAGGCGAAATCTGGAAACTCAAAGATATCACGCCACCGCACTTTTGGGCTTGAATCAGAGCGAAAATCTTTTTTTAAATCCGGAGATTGGTTCGGGATGGGCCGCAAGTTACATTCCCGCAAGCGTCGCCAAAGGTCCATTTTTAATTGGCTTTCAATCACAGGATTCAGGTAAAACACAGAATACTGTGATCCATATAGATTTAGATCACGTAAAAGTGAATCAACAAGAAGGTTACCCATTGTTTTTAGAACATGGTGGCAATAGCCCCTATTTAGAGCATATTGCGAAAGTTTTAAATTTAATTCATCAGGGTATGATTGTGCAGGATGCTATGTTTGATATGTTCTCTGAATTAGATTTAATCGAGCCAATAGACATAGATATAGATTTAAATAATGGTGAAAAGTACAAGCTAGTAGGGAACTACACCATCAATGAGGAAAAACTCACGGCGCTTAATGGTAATCAATTAGAGAAGCTCAATAAAATGGGTTTTCTGCACTTGGCTTACGCCGTTATCACCTCTCTGACAAATATACGAAAGTTGACGGAAATCAAAAATAGCGAAAAATAATAGTGTCAGAATAGCTACAACCAAAATGTAAAAAAGTAAATTATGTCAACAATTACGGCTACCACTACAGTTATCACTGATTACGTAGGTGAAACCTTAGATGAACGCATTTTGTCATCTAAAAAGCCGGTAATTATTAAAGGCTTGGTCAACCATTGGAAATTCGTGGAAGAAGGGCGAAAGTCAGATAGCAGTGCAATTAACTATTTAAAGTCACATTATAATGGCCGTCCTTCCGTTGCTTGTATTGGTCCACCTGAGATAAAAGGACGCTTTTTCTACGATGCGCAAGGTACAGAGTTAAATTTTGACACTCAGCAAATGAAAATTGATGAGGTTCTGAATCTTATACAAGATGGTTTTACTGAGCAAAATCCTACCTCTTACTACATAGCATCTAACGTTATTGATACTCACTTTCCTAACTTTAGGGGAGAGAATGATATTAATATTCCAAGACCATTTGCAAATAGCCCGCTTGAAGATATTCGAACGAGTATTTGGATTGGAAACCGCACTATCGCTTGTTGTCACTACGATGCTTCGGATAATTTAGCTTGTTGTGTGGTAGGCAAGCGTAGGTTTACACTTTTTCCGCCTGATCAAATTGCTAATCTCTATCCTGGGCCCCTATCGCCGACTCCTGGCGGGCAGGCATTAAGTATGGTTGATTTTGCCAACCCTGATTTCGCAAAATATCCTAAGTTCGCAGAAGCAATAAAACATGGACAAATCGCTGATTTGGAAGCTGGTGATGCATTGTACCTGCCAAGTATGTGGTGGCATCAAGTCGAGGGGCTGCGCCCATTTAATGTGTTAATCAATTATTGGTGGAGTAACTCAGCAAAATACATGGGGCCTGCAATGAACGTCTTGTATCACGCGATGTTAAGTTTGCGCGATAAGCCAGAGCATGAAAAACTGGCTTGGAAACATATTTTCGATTATTACATTTTCGGTGATGCTCAGCAGGCAGGTGAACATTTACCTGAACAAGCACGAGGATATCTTGGTGAAATGGATCTGGCAAAAAGCAAAATGCTACGAGCAATGCTATTGAATAAACTGAACCGCTAAATGAAATGATTGTGTTGAATAATTTATTGATGAGATGTGACCAGCTTTGAAAAATACTGAAATAAAAAAAGTAGTGATTGCCGGCGGTGGTACTGCCGGTTGGGTGGCAGCTGCAGCCTTGTCTAAACAACTTGGGAAATTGCTGGAGATAGTGCTGGTCGAGTCCGATCAAATTGGCACTGTCGGTGTAGGTGAGGCGACCATTCCACCCATGAGGACGTTTCATTCATTGCTAGGAATTGACGAGCAAGAGTTTATGCGCGCTACTGAAGCAGTCTTTAAACTCGGGATATCGTTTAAAAATTGGGGGCAAATTGGGGATCATTATATCCACCCCTTTGGCTCTACCGGGCAAAGTAGTTACCTTGCCGATTTTCAACACTTTTGGTTGTATGGTAAAAGCAAAGGTATCAATGCCGAATTTGGGGAATATAGCTTGGAGGTACAGGCTGCTAAAGCGCACAAATTTGCAACATCAAAAAGCGGGAGTATCAATTATGCGTACCATTTAGATGCCACCCGGTACGCACAATACTTGCGACAATTTAGCGAAAAGCTAGGCGTTAATCGTATTGAGGGCAAAATTGAACAAGTACAGCAACATCCAGATGGTGATATCAAAGCACTAGAGTTGGAATCGGGAGAGGTTGTTGAAGGGGATTTATTTATTGATTGTACTGGCTTTACTGGTTTATTGATCGATAAAGTTTTAAAAACGCCTTATGAAGATTGGTCACACTGGCTACCTTGTAATAGTGCTATTGCTGTCCAAACTGAGTCGGTTGAACCTGCTAAACCTTACGTTACTTGCACTGCTCATCAAGCAGGCTGGCAATGGCATATACCTTTGCAGCATAGAGTCGGTAATGGCAATGTTTTTTGTAATGACTTTATGTCGGATGATCAAGCAAAACAGCACCTTTTAGATAATGTTCAAGGTAAAGTGTTAACGGAGCCCAGAGTCATTAAATATAAAACGGGTCGGCGTAAAGTTTTTTGGAATAGGAATTGTGTGGCATTAGGTCTTTCCAGTGGATTTGTTGAGCCCTTGGAATCAACCAGCATTTATACGTTTATGATCGGAATAGTCAGATTAATGAAGCTGTTTCCGTTTCATGGTGTCACGCAATCTTTGATAGATGAATATAACTCTCAGTCTATTGCCGAGATGGAAAACGTCCGTGACTTTATTATTTTGCACTATCACGTCACGGATCGTGAAGACAGCGAATTTTGGCGTTACTGTAAGTATATGGATGTGCCGGACTCGTTATCTCATCGTCTTGAATTGTTCAGAGAAAATGCTTTCGCTTATCAAGGCGATGGAGAACTGTTCAGGCGTGATTCATGGCTGCACGTCATGTTCGGGCAAGGTATTATGCCCAAGCATTATCACTTGATGTTTCAAACCATGTCGGATGAAGAGTTAATGACTCATCTCGCCAATACGCGGAGCACGATTGCCAATGCAGTTAGTAAACTCCCCAGTCATCAGGAATTTGTTAATCATTATTGCAAGGCACCACGCTGAAATTGGATATACCATTATCATTCAGCTCAATATAGTTTCCGTGTTTGTCAGTTGCCCTCTGAATTTCAGAGGGCTTTTTTTCAATCATTTAAGTTTTTTCAGGACATCTATGACTTGCCGCATCTCTTCAGGTGTGCCTATAGTAATTCTAAGGTAATCAACAATTTTGGGATTGCTAAAGTGACGAACCAATATTTTGTGTTCCCGAAGTTCTTGAGCAAGGGATGATGCATATCTAAAGTTGGGTTTGGCAAATACAAAGTTGGCCTGTGATGGAAGTACAGAAAACCCCAGCGACTCGAGTTGTGAGATTGTCCAATCACGGGTTGTGATGATGTTATTTTTACATTCAACAAAATAGTTTTCATCTTCAAATGCAACAATTGCTGCGGTTTCTGCCAATCGATCCAAAGGATAAGAATTAAAACTATTTTTGACTCTGTCCAAAGCTTCTATGAGTAATTCATTTCCTATTGCAATTCCAACACGCATACCTGCTAACGAGCGAGATTTTGAAAGAGTTTGTATAACCAATAAATTTGGATATTGGTTGACCAATCCAGTTGCAGTTTGCGCACCAAAATCCACATATGCTTCATCAACAACTACAACAGATTCAGTATTTTTTTGAAGAAACTCTTCAATTTGAGAAAGAGATTTTCCAATAGCTGTTGGCGCATTTGGATTTGGAAAAATCACACCACCATTAGGTTTTACATAATCCGCGAGGTTGATAGTGAAATCACTCTTTAATGGGATTTGCTCATAATTAATTCGAAAAAGTTGGCAATAGACAGTGTAAAAACTGTAGGTGATATCCGGAAATAGTAAGGGGAGATCTTGTTGAAAAAATGCCATAAATGTTAACGCTAGAATCTCATCGGACCCATTGCCCGCAAAAATTTGCGCGGGTTTTACGCCGTAGTATTGGGCAACAGTATTTTTCAGTTTCTTTGAATTGGGGTCTGGATAAAGTCGCAGTTTGGCAATAGCTTCTTCCGTCATGAGTGCGCGAATTCGCGGTGATGGAGGGTAGGGGCTTTCATTGGTATTCAGCTTAATCAATCCATCAATTTGCGGTTGTTCACCTGGAGTGTAGGGTTCCAATTCGCGTATTAAGGGGCTCCATAACCTCGACATTTTGCATCTCTCATTCAAATCCAATAGTGGGACGCGAGTATACCTCAATCGGAACTTTTTGCGATTTGCATCAGTCAGAAGGCAGAACTTTGGTATTGGCTCTATTTGGAATTCTTGAGGTTATGTTATGAAACGTTTGGTGTGTTTTTGGACTTTTGTGTTTAGCGTATTGATAACAGGATTTACGCAGGCCGATTTGCCTGACTTCACTGGATTAATTGAAAAGCACTCCCCTGCGGTTGTAAAAATCACTGCAATAAGTCGTGCGATACCAACACGTACTCGAATTGCACCACCTGGAATGCAGCAGCAGATTCCGGATATTTTTCGTGAGTTACTAGAACAACAGCGACAAGTTCCTCGTGAGCAGGGTGTCTTGGGAACAGGTTTTATCATTGATGCGGAAGGCTATATTTTGACGAATGATCATGTAGTTGATTCAGCAACTGATATTAAAGTGGTTTTAAATGATCAGCGAGAATTTGAGGCCAGGTTGGTTGGACATGATGAGCGCTCAGATCTGGCATTGCTGAAAATTGACGCGCGCAAACTGCCTACTTTGAGTTTGGCGGCAAACGACAATCTTAAAGTGGGCCAGTGGGTAGTTGCTATAGGATCACCCTACGGACTTGATTATTCCGCTAGTGCGGGCATAGTCAGTGCCATAGGAAGAGCAATTCCATCCGCTCATACAGAAAGCACTTATGTACCCTTTATCCAAACAGATCTTGCGATAAATCCAGGTAATTCTGGAGGCCCTTTGTTTAATCTTGATGGTGAGGTGGTCGGCATTAACTCCCAGATTTTCTCGCCTACAGGCAGCTCGGTAGGCCTTTCTTTTGCTATTCCATCAACTCTTGCGTTAGATGTGGTCACACAACTTAAAGACAAAGGGCATGTCGATCGCGGTTGGTTAGGTGTGTATTTACAAGAGATTGATAAAGGCTTGGCCAATTCAATGGGTCTGGATAAGCCAACCGGAGCATTGGTAAATGATGTGACTGAAGCCGGACCTGCTGATAAGGCAGGAATTAAAGCAGGCGATGTGATAATCAAATATCAAGGACAAATCATTAATCATTCGAGTGACTTGCCACACCTGGTGGGGAGTACTCGCCCTAACACCAAAGTCACTCTGACAATTATGCGCAAAGGGCGAGAACAATCTATACAAGTGATGATAGGGAGTTTGCCAGGTGCATCGGGTGAAGTAGCTCAATTACCTCATGGTAAGCCTACAACGAAAGATCCTTTAGGACTGGAATTGACGGCCTACATTGACAGCGAGCGGAATGGCCCTGATGCCGGTATTTTGGTGCAAAACGTTAAACCGGAAAGTCCAGCCGCAAAAGCCGGATTACGCTCGGGCGACGTTATTACCCAATTGGCATTTACTGATATCAAAAGTCTAAGCGACTATCACAAAGTCGTGAAAGGTTTGAAAAAAGGTGAAACCTATGCGATCCGTTTTTATCGGGATGGGCGCGCCGTTTTCCGCTCTTTATTGATTGGAGACTAAACTTCTGACTTAACTGACAGGAGGGGAATAAATCCGCTAGAATGCGCGCACTTTTGCTCCGGTTGATTATCACCGGAGCTTTTCCCCTAACCCTAGGTAGTTAACCTCTGTGACTGATCTTAGCCATATTCGTAATTTTTCTATTATTGCCCATATTGACCACGGTAAATCCACCATCGCTGATCGCTTTATCCAAATGTGCGGCGGCCTTACCGAGCGCGAAATGGAAGCTCAAGTATTGGATTCCATGGATTTGGAACGCGAGCGCGGTATTACCATCAAGGCCCACAGCGTAACACTCAGTTATAAAGCGCGAGATGGCAAAACCTATCAATTGAATTTTATTGACACCCCCGGCCACGTTGACTTTACCTACGAAGTTTCTCGCTCCTTAGCTGCCTGTGAAGGGGCATTGTTGGTGGTGGATGCAGGCCAAGGTGTCGAAGCACAATCAGTTGCCAATTGTTATACGGCTATCGAACAAGGATTGGAAGTGATCCCGGTGTTAAATAAAATGGATTTGCCGCAAGCCGAGCCCGATAGAGTCGCAAAAGAAATTGAAGATATTATTGGTTTGGATGCTACAGAAGCTGTGCGTTGTTCGGCTAAATCTGGTTTGGGCATGGAAGATGTTTTGGAGGAATTGGTTCGTTTAGTGCCGCCGCCAGTGGGTGATGTTGATGCCCCTCTGCAGGCGTTAATCATTGATTCATGGTTCGACAACTATTTAGGTGTGGTTTCTTTGGTGCGTGTGAAACAAGGTACTTTACGCATTAAAGATAAAATTATTGCCAAAACAATTGGTAAACCACAGTTAGTAGATGGAGTTGGAGTATTTAATCCTAAACTTTTTCAACTTAAAGAACTGAGAGCTGGCGAAGTAGGTTTCGTTGTAGCAGGTATTAAGGACATTCACGGTGCGCCTGTCGGTGATACCTTGACTCATGCTCAAACTCCCAATGTTCCTGCACTTGAAGGATTTAAGAAGATTAAGCCTCAAGTCTACGCCGGTATGTTTCCCATTAGCTCCGACGATTTTGAAAACTTCAGGGAAGCTTTGGCCAAGCTGACACTCAACGATGCCTCTTTGTTCTACGAACCAGAAAGTTCGGATGCACTAGGCTTTGGTTTTCGTTGCGGCTTTCTTGGCATGCTACATATGGAAATCATTCAAGAGCGACTTGAGCGTGAGTATGATCTTGACTTAATTACTACGGCGCCAACGGTCGTCTATGAAATAGAAACGACAAAAGGTGAAACTATTTACGTGGATAATCCGTCAAAATTACCTGATCCCGGTAGTATTGCGGAAATGCGTGAACCAATTGTAGAAGCCAATATTTTGGTGCCGCAAGAACATCTGGGCAGTGTTATCACGCTTTGTATCGATAAGCGTGGCATTCAAAAAGATCTGCAATTTACTGGATCACAAATTGCTGTGCGTTACGAATTGCCAATGAATGAGGTGGTTACAGACTTTTTTGATAAGCTTAAATCGGTGAGTCGTGGATTTGCTTCTCTGGATTATAGCTTTGTGCGCTTTCAGGCAGCCAAATTGGTTCGTTTAGATGTACTCATTAATACTGAAAAAGTCGACGCTTTGGCGTTGATTGTACATCGTGACAAAGCGCAGCATATGGGGCGTCAGTTGGTAGAAAAAATGAAAGAGTTGATTCCTCGTCAAATGTTTGATGTGGCAATTCAGGCGGCAATTGGCGGGCAAGTAGTAGCTCGATCGACAGTAAAAGCCTTGCGTAAAGACGTGTTAGCCAAATGTTATGGTGGCGATGCTACACGTAAAAAGAAATTGTTAGAAAAACAAAAAGCCGGCAAAAAGCGTATGAAACAAGTGGGGAATGTTGAAATTCCACAAGCTGCATTTTTTGCTGTACTGAAAATTGATAGTTAATAAATTAAGGCTCAATAATGACTGAAATACTGGCCAAAATACTGACTTACGGGCTTCCGTTTATTGTGTTATTCACGGGTGTAGTTTGGCTTATCGATATTCTCTTTTTCGCAAAAGATCGAAAGTTAAAAGTTGCTGCTGTTGAGAAAAAGTTTTCAATCAATGAAAAAAAATCCGAGGCTGAACAAAAAGCCTACGAATCGGCGATGGCAGAGGCAGCAACCGAGCCTGTCACAGTCGAATATTCAAAATCTTTCTTTCCTGTTTTGTTTTTTGTATTTTTTATTCGTTCATTTTTATTCGAACCATTTCAAATCCCATCTGGATCGATGATTCCAACCCTCGAAATTGGCGATTTTATTATAGTCAACAAGTTTACCTATGGGCTTCGCGTACCCATTCTAAATTCAGTCATGATTCCAATGAATACGCCCAAACGTGGTGAAGTAATGGTTTTCTATCCGCCGCATAGGCCGGGTGTCAGTTATATAAAACGAGTCATTGGATTACCTGGCGATGAAATTCGCTATACCAATAATGTGCTCTATATTAATGGTAAGGAGATAGCACAGTCTTTTGTGGGTAAGAAAGTGCCGGAGTTTGGATCCCCTTGCATGTATTACCACTCAGAGCTCACATTGGTAAACGAATCTTTAGGTGACAAGCCACATATAATGCAAAAATGTGATGTTCCTGGAGAATTGAGTCGTGATGGAACTTGGAAAGTTCCGGAAGGACATTACTTTATGATGGGTGATAATCGAGATAACAGTGGCGATAGCCGTGAATGGGGTTATGTTCCGGAAAAAAATATTATCGGAAAAGCTGTTGTCGTGTGGATGCACTGGGAAGATTTCTTTAGTGTGCCCAGTTTTGATACTGTAGGTTCCATTGAGTAATTACAGAGGAATAATCAGATGAGTCAATTAATAAAAAATAGGTCTTTAGCAAGACAGGCCGGTTATGGTTTACTTGAATGGATTCTAATTGTCATGACATTGGCATTTTTTTTACTTTTAGGTTTTCGTTTAATTCCCCTGTACACAGAAAATCAATATGTTGTTGCAGCTTTGAAAGACTTGGTCAAGGTCGACGAAAAGCTGGAAGAAATGACAGATAAGGAAATCATAAAACGTATGGAAAATTTCTACATGGTGAACAATGTGCGTAGTGACGGTCCAACTAAAATTAAGATAGATCGATACGAAGACGATCGCGTAATTGTTACGGTGGACTATAGGGCCAAAGCCAGTTTGGTTGAAGATCAACCTTTAGTCGGCACTATCGAATTAGTCGTGCCATTTAAGAATCATCTGGATAGCAAGTTTCCTCGAGAATGCTGCAAGCCAATCAAGGATTAGTAGTGCAAGATTATGCTTTGTTAGTTATGAAGTTGGGTTATCAATTTCGTGATACTTCATTACTGCGTTTGGCTTTAACGCACCGCAGTTTCAGTGCTGATAACAACGAACGACTTGAATTTTTAGGCGATTCTTTACTCAATCTTATTATTGGCGAAGCAATCTTTAAAAAGTTCCCGGATGCTAAAGAAGGTCAGCTGAGTGGTTTGAGATCTTCGTTAGTGAGAGCTGATGCACTGGTGACTCTAGCCAGAGACTTTGAATTAAATCGTTTTATGACCTTGGGCGAAGGCGAATTAAAGTCAGGTGGATTGGAGCGTGATTCCATATTGTCAGATGCCGTAGAGGCATTGATAGGTGCAATATATTTGGATGCGGGATTTGATGCCTGTTCTTCAGCTGTACTCGGCTGGTATACAGATAAATTAAATGATCTTTCTTTAGCTGCATCTCATAAAGATGCAAAAACTCGATTACAAGAATATTTACAGTCTTGTAAAAAGCCCTTGCCAGAATATCGCGTGGTTGAAGCTCTAGGTGAATCACATGCGCAACAGTTTGTTGTTGAGTGCTGTGTTGTTCTATTATCCAGTCCTACTTCTGCTCAAGCATCCAGTCGACGCGAAGCCGAAAAATTGGCGGCAGCGCAGGCTCTCACGTTATTAAACCTTTGATTATTCTATGACAGAAAAAAGTGCATTAATCCGCTGTGGCTATGTCGCTATTGTTGGGCGTCCAAATGTAGGTAAGTCTACTTTGCTTAATCATATGCTTGGGCAGAAAATCAGTATTACTTCGCGTAAACCGCAAACCACTCGTAATAACGTATTGGGTATTAAAACAGAAGGTGACACACAAATTATTTTTGTGGATACACCAGGCCTACATTTGGGACAAGAAAAAGCGATCAACCGCTATATGAATCGCTCAGCCAGTACAGCAATGAAAGATGTGGATTTAATTATTTTTGTGGTCGATAGATTGATTTGGACCGAAGAAGATGAAGCCGTCGCACGGCAACTTGATCATGTGAATTCCCCCATTATTTTAGCCGTGAATAAAGTCGATCAAATTGATGATAAAGAAACTCTGTTACCACATCTTCAACAACTCTCTGAAAAACTGTCAGCCTTAGAAATTATTCCATTGTCAGCCCTGCGCAATATTAATCTGGATAGGTTGGAAAAAATTATTGTTGATCAATTACCTGAAGCTGTGCATCTTTTTCCTGAAGATCAGATAACTGATAAAAGCTCACGCTTTATGGCCGCAGAAATTGTTAGAGAAAAAATTACCCGTCAACTGGGTGATGAGTTACCTTATGAAATGGCGGTTGAAATTGAAGAGTTTAAGTATGAAGGGCAGTTGCTGAATATTTCAGCGCTAATTCTGGTTGAAAAATCCGGGCAAAAAAAAATATTGATAGGTGATAAGGGTGAGCGTATCAAACTAATAGGTACTCAGGCACGGATAGATATGGAGAAATTATTTGAGAGTAAGATTATGTTAAAGCTCTGGGTAAAGATCAAGTCCGGTTGGTCTGATGATGAACGTGCGCTGCGTAGTTTGGGCTACGGCGATTAGTTTGTATGCGCATAGAACATCAACCTGCCTATGTTTTACATTTAAAGCCATATCGCGATACCAGTGCAATTATTGATTTACTCACACCTGACTACGGTCGTATTGCAGTTGTAGCACGTGGTGTCAGAAAAAATAAAAATACAAAACGTCAATTACTCAATCCATTTCATCGTTTGTTAATCAGCTTTCAAGGTGAAGGCGAGTTAAAGCTTCTTACCCATTTTGAGTCCTCCTCCGGGTTTTATCCTCTGAAAGCTAATTATTTATACTCCGGTTTATATCTGAATGAATTATTAATGCGTTTGCTACCTGAATTGGATGCGCACAATGATTTTTTTTCACTTTACGAATCCAGTGTTCATTTATTACATCAAGAAGATGAGATTGAGCCAACCTTGAGAAATTTTGAATTTCGACTGATGTTGGAGTTAGGCTACGCAATAGATTTTAACGAGGATGCTATCTATCACAAGGCAATTAAGGAAGAGGCGAGTTATATCTGTGATCCTGATCGGGGATTTATCGAATTAACTGCTCTGGATACTAATCAAGAACTGGTATTTCCCGGGTTGGATATATTGTCAATTGCGCGACAAGATTACACTCAGCAGTCAACACGACGCAGTGCAAAAAAAATAACTCGATTATTGTTAAAGCCTCTATTGGGTAAAAGACCATTGAAAAGCCGAGAGCTATTCTTGTCATAAGTTCTTATGATGTGGGACGATCTGGAGCGCAGCTATACGCATAATGATCTTTTAAAAAACTGATGGGTCTCGCTACGCTCCACGCCATCCTACGAATGAATTGGCTCAAGACCAAATAACTCGTCAATATTTTTATCTTGTTGCCAGATTAAAATATCATCGAGGGCCAGATAGAGAGAACCAATGGCACTTATTGCTTCGTCGTATAATTGTTTTTGAAATAACTTATCCAATAGTCCACTGATATATTTTAATCGGGGTACCCCACAGTAACAGCTGCTCCCGTAAAGTTTGTGGATGATTTCTGCTGCCTGGTTAAAGTCACTTTTCTCCATTGCCGAGATAACTAATTGCTTTTCTTCTGCAATTCCGGCAATTAACATTTTTAACATGTCACGTGCTAATGCTGGTTTATTGTTACTCAACCTTAGGCACAAGGCTATATCTACCGAACTACTCTCTGAATTAGGCTCAGTGATTCGATCCTGGAATTTAACGGGTTCGGATACAATAGATTCAATATTTCGAATCGAAATTTCTTTTTTCCCTGAGAGACTAGCCCAGCGATTAATAACGTGAACTAATTGCGCTTCACTGACGGGTTTGCTCAAGCAATCATCCATGCCAGCAATTAAAAGTTCTGATTTTTGTTCAGTGATGCTGTGGGCCGTTAGAGCGATAATAGGTGTACGCTTTTTCCCTTTTTCGAGTTGTCTAATTCTTCGGGTGGCTTCAATGCCATCCATGCCAGGCATCTGTATATCCATAAAAATCACATCGAAGTTTTCGTGCTCACAAGCTTCGATTGCTTGCATACCACTGGTCGCTTCTCGTACGTCTGAATTGAGTGCGTTGAGCAATTCTGTTGTAAATTGTAAGTTAGCAGGATTGTCATCGACCAATAATACTGAAACGCGTTTGGCTGTATTCACATCATTGGATTCATGAGATTGTTGGTCATCAATTTTTAAAGAGTTACATAGCAACTGATAAAATTCATGGTGTGCTACAGGTTTATTTAAATAAATAACTGATGAATTATCGGCATAAGTTTTAAACAGCCTTTGATGCGCTGGAGTACAAGAAGCAACGAGTTGACAGTTGAATTCTGTTTTCAGCTGATCGGCAAGATTGCTTAAGAGTACAGGAGGAATTTTTCGCTCGTTGGGCGATATATCCAAAATCATTAAGTCGTAAGGTTCGCTATTTAATTTTGCCAATTTCATTGCAGGAAAACAATCATGAATTGCTACAATCAGATCTGGTGTGTTACGCCATTCACTTAAAAGCAAACGCAGTTGTTCAAGTGAGTCTTGATTTTCACCACAAATCAAAATTTTGTACTTTTCAAGGTTGGATAATAACTTGGTTTCTGGCTGTCGTTTTTCTATACCAAATCGTGCAGTAAAAATAAAGCTGGAACCTTTATTCTTTTCGCTAATGACACTTATACTTCCATGCATTCTTTCTACCAGCTTTTTGCATAGCGCAAGACTCAATCCCATTCCCTCGTGTTCGCGATTGGTTGCGCTATCCAATTGATTGAAAGGGCTAAACATTTGTTTTTGTTCTTCTTCAGTTAATCCTATTCCTTGATCAGTAACGGAAATTTGTAATGTAATTTGAGTTTCCATTTGATCGACGGCTTTCACCTGTATTTTAATATGACCGACATTGCTATATTTAATGGCATTGGTTACTAGCGCGGATAGTACTTGTTTAAATCTGAGTCCATCACCGAGTAAGTGTTTCGGAATATCTGGATCCAAATGCGTGATGATTTGTAAGTTTTTTTCATGTGCCTCAGGCGCAAAAGTATGGGTGACTTCATCGATCAATTTGCGAAGTGGTAACAAAGCATAGTCCAGTGTGAGTTTGCCTGACTCAATTTTTGAGAAATCCAAAACGCCATTCATTACTGTCTGTAAATGCATGGCTGAATCACGAATGGTTTCCAGTTGTTGTTTTTGTTCCTCGTTTAACGGGCTTTTTAAAATGAGATTAATAAATCCCAAAATAGAATTTAATGGTGTGCGAATTTCATGGCTGGTATTGGCAAGAAATTCAGATTTAATACGACTGGCTTCAAGCGCTTCTTTACGGGCAATATCCAATTCAACGTTTTGCGATTCCAGTGTTTCCATGGTTTCATTTAAATCATCTATGGCTTGATCTATATGTATTTGCATATCCTGTTGCGCGGATTGCATAGACTCCGCCATAAGATTGATGGACTCAGCAAGCCGGTTGAACTCAGGTGATTTTTGATGGTTAACTTTTGCTAGAAAGTGTCCGGCTGTTAATTTGTCTACAGTTGTCTGAATTTCGGCGAGTGGTGTAATTATGCGTTGATAGAGACGTATAGAAAAAATGGCGGCAATGATTAGGCACAAAACGGAGAGTGAGATGGTCAAGAGTATTGCTTCGTAATTAAAAACCAAATAGGGTGAAGAGGCTAGTTCAATCTCAACCCAGCCAATAGGGTTTTGATTTTGTAGATCAACTAAAGGTTCTGAAAAGCGAATACTGCGATAGGTAGTACGTTTTGTTGGTGTGAATTCATTCGGTTCGCCTGAATCTGTAGTTTGCATAAAACTTGCACCCGCATGGTAGCGAACACCATTTACCGCGTCATAGGCTTCAACCGCACGTATATAGGGATCTTCAAGTGATGCATCAACAATGTGCTGCGCTAATTCGGTATTGTTTTCAGTTAAAGGTTTATGTAGAAGATGCGCTGTTTTATTAACCAGAGTGTGAGCGCGAAGATCAATAAATTTACCCAATTGCTCAATACATAAATAGGTGAGCGCTATGGTAATCAATAAAATCAAGCTGACGGATGGGATAAATATCAAACGTCTTACATCTGCTTCAATACTGTAAGCTTTACCAAGCATAAAAAGTCCTTACTGAGTTTCATCACTCTGGGTTCGCAGGTAGAATAGCTGCCCTTCATATAAGACTGCAATCCGAGATTGATTATGGATTTTCCCACCATCGAGGCTTTTGTCGGTAATACCCCCTTGGTTCGTTTACAGCGGTTACCTGGCCAGACCTCAAATATTGTCCTGGTGAAGCTGGAAGGAAATAATCCTGCCGGTTCGGTTAAAGACAGACCAGCGCTCTCCATGTTCCAACAAGCTGAGGCTCGTAAGGAAATCAAACCCGGTGATACTTTGATAGAAGCGACCAGTGGTAATACTGGCATAGCGCTAGCCATGGTGGCGGCAATCAAGGGTTACAAGATGATTTTGATTATGCCGGATAACTCAACTGCTGAGCGAAAAGCAGCAATGACTGCCTATGGTGCCGAGCTGATTTTAGTTTCTAAAACCGATGGCATGGAGGGAGCACGTGATCTAGCCTTAAAGATGCAGGCTGAGGGCAAGGGTAGAGTCCTGGATCAGTTTGGTAATAGTGATAATCCTTTAGCGCATTACCAAACGACTGGTCCCGAAATTTGGCAACAGACCCATGGACAAATAACGCATTTCGTGAGTTCGATGGGAACAACCGGCACAATTATGGGTGTTTCGCGATATTTAAAGGAAAAAAATTCTGCCGTTAAAATTATAGGTCTGCAACCGGAAGAAGGTGCGCAGATTCCAGGAATTCGTCGTTGGCCGCAAGAATATTTGCCTGGAATTTATCATCCGGAACAAGTTGATGACATTGTGAATATGTCACAAATCCGAGCCGAACAAACCATGCGTGATTTAGCACAACAAGAAGGGATTTTTTGTGGTGTGTCGTCAGGTGGTGCAGTTGCGGCTGCATTGGATTTAAATCAACAACTTGAGAATGCCGTAATCGTCGCCATTATTTGTGATCGAGGCGATCGTTATTTATCTTCGGGTTTGTTTAACTCGTAAAACAATCCCCACACCATCCTACAGTGAATTAATTTTTAAAAAAGAATATTCAATGAAAAACAAAAGCGGTAACAAACCAGGTTTTGGAAACAAACCTCGTAAGGAAAAAGCGGTAAAAAAACCGGTTTATGTGGATGACGGAAGTCCGCGATTGCAACAACCTCGCAAAGAAAAGCTCGAACAGCCTCTGGATAATATGCGATTAGCGGAAATGACGATTGATCGCATGGGTCATGATGGTCGCGGAATCTCTACGTGGAATCGAAAAACTTTGTTTGTTGAAGGCGCACTTACTGGTGAAAAGGTGACTGCGCGGCTTCTGCAAAATCACAGCCGTTATGCTGAAGCGCGACTAGATCAAATTACTGAAGCGTCGCCTGATCGTGTAGTGGCACAGTGCGAGCATTACGCAGAATGTGGCGGTTGTCAGTTGCAACATGCAAAAGCAGAAACTCAATTGGCCATTAAGCAGGCAGCTGTTTTTGAACAGGTTCAACGTTGGGGCGAAGTTAAGCTTAAAAAAATTATTGATCCGATTTTGTCGCCTGCCTATGCCTATCGTCGAAGTGCACGTCTGGCAATTGATGAGCGACAAGAGCCTTTGTTGTTAGGTTTTCGCCAAGCTAATTCACATCAATTGGTGGCTATTGAAAGTTGTTCAGTATTAGTGCCCGAATTAAGTGAACTGATTGTTCCTTTGCGAAAATTGTTAATTGATCTGGAAACCAAAAATGCCATTTCACATATTGATTTGGTCGCGGCAGATCGAAAAGTAATGATTTTTCGTCAACAGGCCATCTTGTCGAATCAAGATTATGAAAAGTTGCGACAATTTGATAATCAATATCAGTGTGCAATTTATTTACAGCCAAAAAGATCTTCTGATCTGGTAGATTTACAGCAGCAAGCAGCTGATCCGCGTTTATTTTATGAATTGAAATCCTATGCGCTCAATATTGGTTTTCATCCATTGGATTTTATTCAAGTCAACGCCGATGTAAATGAAAAAATGGTGGCTCAAGCGCTGAATTTATTGGATGTAAAACCCGATGAAACTGTGTTGGATTTATTCTGTGGTATAGGAAATTTCACTTTACCTTTAGCGACTCAAGCAAAAAAGGTAATTGGCATTGAAGGTCAGGAATCTATGGTGCTGCGAGGCCGTGAAAATGCGCAGCGATTGGGATTGAATAATGTTGAGTTTGTTGCAGCAGATCTTGAAAAAATAGGCGTGCCTCGCTTGCGCCATCTGTGCGGTTCGCTGGATGCTGTCTTGATGGATCCGCCCCGCGATGGTGCGAAAGCCAGTGTGTCATTATTAGCGCAACTTACTCCCAAGCGAATTGTCTATGTCAGTTGCAATCCGGCAACCCTCGCTCGAGATACGAAAGAGTTATTGGCAGCAGGCTATAAGTTAGATGCATTGGGAGTAGTCGATATGTTTCCGCAAACTGCCCATGTTGAATCCATGGCCTTGTTTGTTCGCCGTTAATAATGATAAAACATAATAAAAAAGGAGCGACCAATGGTTAAAGTTCGCCAGGATCATCCCATAGCAGCCGATGGACAAGTTGATATAGACGCTTGGCTTGATCGTGTTGATCATATTCATCATCAAGCAGAAATTACGCGCAAAGAGTTGCGTAGTGCAGCAGAATTAAGCTTGTCGTTAGTCAATATTCATTTGGAAGATGATCACAATTGGGGTGAAGATTTTTCATGTTTCCGAATTGGTTTGGAAATGACAGAAATTCTTGCCGATTTAAAATTGGATCAAGATACCCTGGTTGCGGCTATGTTGTATCGCGCCGTTCGTGAAAACAAAATTACCTTGATCGATATTCAAAAGCAATTTGGCGATACAGTAGCAAAATTGATCAAGGGTGTTTTGCGTATGGCGGCAATTAGTTATCAGCGTAAAGAAACTGATCGCCGTGTATTGGGTAATGAAGTAGAAGTTCAGGCAGAAAAAATTCGTAAGATGCTGGTTGCGATGGTTGATGACGTACGTATTGCATTAATCAAATTAACGGAAAGAACTTGCGCTATCCGCGCCGTAAAAGATGCTGGTGCGCAACGTAAAAAACAAATTGCGAGAGAAGTCGCCGATATTTATGCGCCGCTTGCGCATAGACTGGGGATAGGGCACATCAAATGGGAGCTAGAAGATCTATCATTCCGTTATCTTCAGCCAGACGATTATAAAAAAATTGCCCATTTATTGGATGAACGTCGTCTTGATCGTCAAGAATATATCGAACAATTATTGGAGCTGATTCGTGAACATTTACGTCGTTCCAATATTAATGGCGAGGTCACTGGACGAGCAAAACATATCTACAGCATTTGGCGAAAAATGCAGCGTAAAGCCATTCCTTTTTCGCAGGTTTATGATATCCGCGCCGTCAGAATTTTAGTTCCTCAAGTTCGTGATTGCTATGCAGTGTTAGGCATAGTGCACAGTTTATGGCGAAATATCCCACACGAGTTTGATGATTACATCGCATCGCCAAAAGAAAATGGTTACCGCTCTTTGCATACAGCAGTTATTGGTCCAGAACATAAAGTATTGGAAGTGCAAATCCGTACTTTCGAAATGCATGAAGAATCAGAGTTGGGCGTTTGTGCACATTGGCGCTACAAAGGTACAGATATTGAAGCTGAAAAAAGCAGCTATGAACAAAAAATTGCCTGGCTCCGACAAGTGCTGGAATGGCATGAAGATTTGGGTGGTGATAACCAACATTTTCAAGATGATCTACGTAGCATGGATCAAGATCGTTTGTATGTATTTACTCCTGAAGGTCACGTTGTCGATTTACCGCAAACAGCAACACCGCTGGATTTTGCCTATCGTATCCACACAGATGTAGGGCATAGATGTCGTGGTGCCAAGGTCAATAACCGAATAGTCCCGCTCAACTACCAATTAAATAATGCCGATCAAGTTGAAATATTAACTGGCAAGTTGGATATGCCGAGTCGTGATTGGTTAAATCCGGCATTGGGTTATATCAATACTGCACGTGCGCGAGCAAAAGTTCAGCATTGGTTTAAACAGCAGGCAAGAGATCAAAATATTGCTGAAGGGCGAGCATTGTTGGATCGAGAATTTCGACGGTTGGCTTTGTTGGATTTGGATTTTGAAATATTATCTAAAAAATTAAAATTCCAATCGCTGGACGATCTATACAATGCTGTAGGTGCCAGTGACATGGGAGTGGGGCAGGTATTGAATGCTGCGCAAAAAATTGTTGATGAATCCAATCCTCAGCAACCACTTCTTCCCTTTAAAACCAAGGCACCTAGCAAGAAAAAAAGTTCCGATTTTTATATCGAAGGTGTGGGCAATTTATTAACGCAAATTGCCAGCTGTTGTAATCCTGTTCCAGGTGATGCTATTGCGGGTTATATTACTTTAGGAAAAGGCGTTTCAATTCACCGACAAGATTGCAGCAATTTATTGCAATTACAAACTGATGAGCCGCAGCGTATATTAAAAGTTGAGTGGGGCAATCAACCCAAGAGTGCTTATGCTGTTGATATTATTATTGAAGCTTATGATCGCTATGGTTTATTACGCGATATTACGACCTGCTTTGACAATGAGCGCATTAACATTATCGCGTTGAATACGGTTTCCGATAAACAAAAAAGTATGGTTGATATGCAAGTCACCGGAGAAATTCGTAACATAGATGAGTTGAGTCGAATTTTAACAAAATTAAATCAATTGCCAAACGTGGCTTCGGCGAGAAGAAGGCATTAAAAAAAACAAACCCCACCCTAACCCTCCCCTTCGAAAGGGGAGGGGACTGGTTCCTCCCCCTTGTGGAGGGGGAGGCTAGGAGGGGGTGTAATGATTAGAATAAAGAGAAAAGAATGAACTACAACATCACTGACTTACTCTACCTGATGCAACGCTTGCGCGACCCCAAAACGGGCTGCCCTTGGGACATCGCGCAAAATTACGAGACAATAGCGCCTTCAACACTTGAAGAAGCTTATGAAGTGGTTGATGCCATTGAGAAAAAGGATTTTGCGCATTTGAAGGAAGAGTTGGGCGACCTGTTATTCCAGGTTATTTTTTACAGTCAGTTAGGCGATGAAGAACAGCGATTTAATTTCAATGATGTTGTTTCGACCTTGGTTGCCAAGTTAGTTCGTCGTCATCCACATGTATTTCCTGATGGAACTTTGCAATCGAAAATTGATAATCGGGATTCACTTTCGGCGGATGTCAAAGCGCGCTGGGAAGCGATAAAACAAGAAGAGCGAGCGGCTAAAGGTGCGCAGGGTGTTTTGGATGATGTGCCACTTAATCTTCCTGCACTGAGTCGAGCAGCTAAATTACAAAAAAGAGCAGCTTCCGTGGGATTTGACTGGGATAATGTTCAAGGCCCCATTGCCAAGATAAGTGAAGAATTGGAAGAAGTAGAGCAGGAGTTGCGCGAGAAAAATCTGGCCGGGGTCGAAGAGGAGCTGGGAGATTTATTCTTTGCGGTGGTCAATGTCAGTCGTTTTCTTAAAATTGACCCAGAGCAAGCGCTGCGTAAGGCTAATCTAAAATTCTCCCAACGCTTTGAATATATTGAGAAAAATCTGGGTAAACCCTTCTCATCTTCCAATATTGATGAATTAAACCAATTGTGGAACAAGGCAAAGCTGCAAAGAGAAAAGGGTTAAGTAATTAAAAGCCTTTCTGCTAATCCAAGGCTTTTGGTCTATGCTTGAAACATTATTTATATGACAAGAAAAGGTAATCCGTTGGATAGTCGTGAAGTCAAACCCGGATTTGTAGATGAGCGGCAAAAAAGCCACAAAATCCATATATCTGAACTCAAAATAGGCATGTTTATATCCGCTCTCGACCGAGACTGGCTGGAGACGCCGTTTTTGATGCAAGGGTTTGTTGTTGAGACTTTGGAGGACATAGATTTAGTCGCTCAATATAGTCAACATGTCTGGGTTGATTCGGTTGTGACTGAATGGGTCCCAAGCGTAACGCGTGCGGTAGATGCTTCAGTTTTACGGAAGGTTTATAACAACAAGACAGATGCCAAACAAGAACACACTCAAGCATTATCGACCTATAAACAAGCTCGCCGACTCACTAAAACCCTTTTGGATGATCTACGTTTTGGTACGGTAATTAATAGTGAAACGGTAAAATCAACTGTTAACGATTGTGTCTACAGTATTTTGCGAAACCCAGATGCGTTAATTTGGATGTCGCGCATGCGTGTTGAAGACGAATACACGGCCGAGCACTGCTTGAATGTGTGTATATTGGCCATTGCATTTGGCCGTCATTTGGGGATGGATGAAGAGGACCTGCAAAAAATTGGCATCTGCGGTTTATTGCATGACGTGGGTAAAATGCGTGTCCCACCGGAAATATTAAATAAGCCTGATAAGTTAACCGAAAAAGAATTCAATATTATTAAGGCTCACTCAATTCATGGCCGAAATTTATTAATGTCCTCGTCGGGATTACCGGATATTGCGATTGACGTTGCGTATAGCCATCACGAAAAAATCGATGGTACAGGTTATCCCAGAAAATTATCTGCTGCCGGCATTTCTGAATTTGCAAAAATTATTACCATTGTCGATGCCTATGATGCTATGACAGCGAATCGTTGTTATTCGCGTGCCAGACCGAGTACTGAAGCTTTAAAAGTTATTTTTAAAGATCGCGGCACACATTTTGATGACCGTCTGGCATTGGAATTTATTAAATGTGTTGGCTTGTATCCGCCTGGATGTATGGTGGAATTAATTAATGGTTTGGTGGGAATAGTGTTGCAAACCAATCAAAAATACCGACACTTGCCGCAAATTATTGTGATTAAAAATTTAAACGGTGATTTGGACAAAGAAAAAATTATTGATTTAGGTGAGGTCCAAACAAAAGTTTTGGATAAAACTTATTTGATTAAACGTTCATTAGTGGACGGTGAATATGGTATACATTTGATGGACTATAAAGAACGCGGCATAGGATTTTAATTTGCCATTTCGTTCGTCTTGGTAGCATTGCTTGCTTCTTCCCAATTGATTACAGGGACTAACGGCGATTTTTTATGTCGTAAATAAATTTTATCAAATACCCATAAGCGCCATCTAACATTCCAACCAGGATTTAACACGCCCGCTAAAACAGCATTTACTGCTTGCGGAATTTTTAATATGGGTCTGGGTGTCAGTAGAATATCGGCGCCTCTCATGTCATAAAACATTTCAATCAGCTGACGCATTTTTTTCATATTTTGTTTTAATTTGGCAGTGTAGCGGCTATAAAGCTGTTGCTCAATTTGTGGGTTTTTCAGTGCGTTTTGTATGAGATCCGCAGCCAAAATGCCAGATTCCAGCGCTAGACAAATACCCGATGAAAATACTGGATCAATAAAGCTGCCTGCGTCACCTGCTAGTAATACACGATCGACACCATAGCTTTCATAGGCGTAGCTATAGTCGGAATCGGCTTTATATTCTTCGCGGCTCTCAGCGTCTTTCATCAGTTCTATTGCAACTGATGATTCATTAATCTTCTGCCAAAAAATATCTTTCAGACTTTTATTTTTCAGTTGCTCATCACCAGATTGCAAGACTACACCCACAGAGGTAATGCCATTGCTCAGCGGAATAAACCAAACCCATGCATGCTGTAATCGTATTACCAAAGTGTCGCCGCCGCGTTCGCACCTGTTTCGATGAACCTGTTTGAAATGATTAAAAATGGCAAGGCGACCGGGTATAGGAAGAGATTCTCTTTTGAACTTCAGTTGTCGACCCATTACACATTTTCTACCGCTGGCATCGACAATCCATTGTGTATTTACCTGAATTTTCTTTTGATGCTTGTCGGTAACTTCAATTAACCAGCCAGTCCTGGTTCGCTGAGCATGATTAACTTTATGTTCTTGCCAAACAACCGAGCCTGAATCTTGCGCATGATTTAGCAGTAGTTCATCAAATTTTGCGCGTTCAACTTGATAGGTCATATCCATCCCTTTAACCAGCCCATGCGAAAAAATATTCACAACTAAATGGGATTTATTGGGAGACATAAATTGTCCACCGCGTTTTATCACAAAATTACTTTTCTCAACTTTTTCCCAGACACCTAATTTTTTTAAGAAATTATTGCAGTTTGGTAAGAGTGACTCACCTATATGAAAACGTGGGAATAATTCTTGTTCGACCACAAGAACATCGATGCCGGCTTTCGCGAGTGTTGTTGCTGCTGAGCTGCCTGCTGGACCACCACCAATAACAACAACTGAAAAATGATTATCTGTCATTTTAATTCCTTGTGTTAATTGTTTTATCTGAATCTAAAAACCTCAATAATTATTCAACTGATCTTTTCGGTTTTTGAATAATAACTGTTGTCTTTTTTTCTGTCGGTTTTTCCGCTGCAGTTTTTTTCGGTGCCGAAGAATTTGGACGAAGTTTATTATACATTTTTGAATTCGAATGTGGTTTATTGGTGTTGTTCTGGCGCGAATTAGGTCGTGCACCTGGCGCATTTGCTGGTAAGTGAAGTGCTTCAACTTTGTATTTGCCCGATTCAATTCCCTCCAGCGTCCAATTGCCGATTTTGACGCGTACCAAACGCAAAGTAGGGTGACCAACAGCCGCAGTCATACGACGAATTTGCCGGTTTTTTCCTTCAGAAATCACAATTTCAATCCATTGCGTTGGAATGTTTTGGCGACTGCGAATAGGTGGGTCTCGTTCCCACAACTTTGGTGCAGCTATCAGTCGAGCTTCCGCTGGTTGAGTCATACCATCATTAAGTTCCACGCCCTGACGCAGTTTGGTCAAGGCATAGCTATTGGGAGCGCCTTCCACTTGTACCCAATAAGTCTTGGGTAGTTTGTGAGATGGGTGTGCTATATGGTGTTGAACCTGACCATCATCGGTCAGCAACAATAAACCTTCCGAGTCATGATCTAATCGACCTGCAGGGTAAACATGAGGAATCTTGATGTATTCCTTCAAAGTAGGACGATTTTCTTCACTGGTGAACTGGGAAAGCACACCAAAAGGTTTATTAAAAAGAATCAACGAAGCCATAAGAGAACCATAACCCTATCAATCAAGGAGCGGATTCTACCTGAGTTGAAATCAGTTGGCATTGTTGAGGATCAAAGATATTGGTTTGGTTGGCAATAGTTTTGAGTGTGGATATTTTTGAGCTCCATTTCACAAATAGTCTAATTCCACTAAATTCATTGAACTTTTTTGCCGACTTCGCCTCTGACAAATACAGGCTTGGCTTTTGCTATTTGAGTCTGGCGGTATTCTCCTTGAGTTTTGTAACATTCCTCTTTGCTCGTACAGTTTGCTGTACGAGCTTTTTTGTTTTTAGTGGCTAATCATCCAGGGGCGCATGGATGGGAACATTTTTTTGCCGTCGGCGGTAAACATCAGGTTGGATTTTCGAATGGGTTTGTCGCCGCAGCCACACCCTTTTCCATGTTTGTGTTCGCGCCGTGCTTTTTGTTCGGCTCGATAATCGGGCGTCGACATAATCGGGCTGTGCATAGCCTTTTCGTTGCGTGAATGGGCTTCACGATTTTCACTTTTCATCGACAAAAATTCTGGGGCAACCATTATCACGCGTGCAGATAATTTTTTGCATTCAGGGCAAGCGACAGGCTTGGACGAATCATCCATTGATGCAAGTTCGTAAAACAATCCGTGGTCAGCGCATTTGTAGTCATAAACGGGCATGATTTTTTCTCCGAGTTTTTTTAAAAATTTTGAGTTTTCACCCCCTCCTAACCTCCCCCTTAGCAAGGGGGAGGGACCTTACTCCCTGTTTAATTTCATTCGAAGTGAAATCTGTCCCCTCCCCTTGCCAAGGGGAGGGTTAGGGTGGGGTGAATTTTACTTATCCTTCGACAGCGGCACACTAAATCCAGGCGTCACTTTATTCGATGGCCCCTCTGCCGTTGGATTCACATCAAAATCAAAGATGTCGGTCGGTAGCCATAACGTTGCGCAAGCATTTGGAATATCTACTACGCCGCTGATATGACCCTGTACCGGCGCACAACCTAAAATGGCGTAGGCTTGTGCTTTTGAATATCCGAATTTGGTTAAATAATTGATTGCATTCAAACAGGCTTGACGATAAGCCACATGTACATCGAGATAATGTTGTTCGCCGTATTCGTCAACTGAAATGCCTTCGAAAATTAAATAGTCATCGTATTTAGGCGCAATCGGGCTAGGTTTGAAAATAGGATTTTTGATGGCATATTTTTTCATGCCGTCTTTGATTAAATTCACACGTAAATGAATCCAACCGGCCATTTCAATTGCACCGCAAAAAGTAATTTCACCATCGCCTTGGCTGAAGTGCAAATCGCCAACAGATAAACCGCCGCCTTTGACATAAACTGGAAAATAAATTTTTGAACCGCGTGATAAATCTTTAATGTCGCAGTTACCACCGTGTTCGCGAGGCGGTACCGTTCGCGCACCTTCTGCCGCTGCCACTTTGGCTGCGTCGGGTTTCATTTTTCCCATATGTGCTGTATCAGCATAGGGCAGAGTAGCAAGTGCAGGTACACGATCGGGTTCGGTGTCATACAATTCTTTTTCGCGCTTATTCCATTCCGCTAACATTTCTTTTGATGGCAAACAGCCGATTAATCCTGGATGAACTAATCCAGCAAACTCGACGTTGGGAATATGACGCGATTTGGTAAACATCCCATTGATGTCCCAAATAGATTTTTGTGCTTCCGGAAAATGTTCCGTTAAAAAACCACCGCCGTTGTTTTTTGAGAAAAATCCGTTAAATCCCCAAAGACTTTCTTGGAATGCACCTATATCTAAAATATCGACTACTAACAAATCGCCTGGCTCGGCACCTTCAATTCCGACGGGTCCAGACAAAAAATGCACCTGCGATAAATCCACATCACGCACATCATCGGCGTTGTCGTTGTTAGCAATTTGTCCACCCGTCCAGTCGTAGCATTCAATAATAAAATCGTCGCCAGGCTTAACAGTTGCTGCCATAGGAATATCCGGATGCCAACGGTTGTGAATCATTTCATTTTCATAGGGCGATTTTTTCAAATCAATTTTAACGATTGTTTCAGCCATGGTTCTGACTCCTGAAGGTGTGTAGGTCAATTGCTAATAAGCGCCGAGCTATAAACTCGTGCCAGCGGTTCAGGATTAGTATCCATTTAGGGGTTCTTCAGAGCCATACGACAAACAGCCAACTAAACTGCGTCATTTGACGTATGGACTAATGACCCCTCCCTAACCCTCCCCTTGCCAGGGGAGGGGACAAATTTCACTTCGTATTTAGTAAATAGAAAAACGAAAAAATCCAACCCCTAACTGGAGAATTAAAGGTTGGATAAAAGTCTAATAAATTAAATCTGATTCAAACTAGACCGAAAGATAAGAAGCTACCTTCGCTTCGTTGCATGTTGCGCGTAATTCTTCATGGACTATTTCACCTTTTTCGATTACCAGAATTCTGTCAGCAATATCTAAAGCGAAACTCAATACTTGCTCGGATACAACAATAGAAAGACCGCGTTGATCACGTATTTCTTTTAGCGTGCGACCCATTTCCCGAATGATTGAAGGTTGAATACCTTCAGTAGGCTCGTCGAGGAATAACATTTTCGGATCACTTGCTAAAGCGCGCGCAATAGCCAGTTGTTGCTGTTGCCCGCCCGATAAATTTCCGCCGCGCCGGTTACGCATTTCCAATAAAACGGGAAACATATCGTAAAGTTCTCTCGGAACAGATTTTCGTTTGGTGGTGGTTAAACCTGTCTCGATATTTTCTTTCACCGTCATGCTGGAAAAAATCATCCTGCCTTGGGGTACAAAACCAAAACCTGATGCAACGCGTTGATAACTTTTTAATTGACTCATTTCCTTTCCATCCAGAGTGACATTGCCGGATGAGCTGGGAATGACCCCCATAAGTGATTTCATCAATGTGGTTTTACCCATGCCGTTACGCCCCATGACAGCAACAATTTCGCGGGGTTTTATTTCGAAATTCAAGCCGTGCAATACTTCACTTTGGCCATAACTGACTCGATAGTCGGATACTGCTAACATAGTCATCACCTCACTTGGAATTAATGGCCCAAATAGACTTCGATTACTTTGGGATCGTTTTTAACTTTTTCGGCAGAGCCTTCAGCAATAATTTTTCCTTGGTGCAAGACAGTGACTTTGTCGGCGATTTGCGCAACAAATTGCATGTCGTGTTCGATTACAATCACTGATCTGTCTTTGATAATACGTTTGAGTAATTCAGCTGTTTGTTGACGCTCGCCGACAGACATGCCGGCAACTGGTTCGTCCAGCATTAATAGCTCAGGGTCTTGCATTAATAGCATGCCGATTTCCAGCCACTGTTTTTGTCCGTGGCTGAGCAACTCGGCTTGTCTATCAAGCTGATCACTCAGAAAAATCATTTGCGCAACTTCATTGACTTTGTTGATGACTTCTTCATCGCGTTTAAAAGCTAAAGCTCCCCAAACTGATCGGCCGCGCGGAAAAGAAATTTCCAAATTTTCGAATACCGTTAAATCACTGTAAATCGATGGTGTTTGAAATTTTCGTCCAATGCCGGATTTCACAATTTCATGTTCGCGCAAAGTCGTCATTTCACGATTACGAAATTTGATTGAACCTTCAGTGGCTTTGGTGCGACCGCAGATTAAATCCAATACCGTAGTTTTACCTGCGCCGTTTGGCCCGATGATTACGCGGATTTCGTGCTCATCCACGTAAAAGCTCAAATCATTTACCGCTTTAAATCCATCAAACGATACGGTAAGGTTTTCAACTGATAACAAGAAATCTGTATTGCTACTGGCCATGAGCGATTCCTCCATTTAATGATTTTTCTGTATCGGTTCCTGACGATTTATCAGGTTGTATTTTCAATTTTTTTTTCGCCAAAAATGCATCTATTTTGGGTTCGACGTAGGTTTGGTAAACGCCTGCCAAACCATTAGGGAATGCCATAACTACTGCGATAAATAAACCGCCCATTGCAAACAGCCAGAGTTCTGGAAAGCTTTCAGAGAAACTGGTTTTCGCGGCATTCACCACCAGTGTTCCATAAACCGCACCTATAATGGATAAGCGACCACCAACAGCACAGAAAATTACCATTTCAATTGAAGGCACTATGCCGACCAGAGTGGGTGACATAAAACCTACTTGTAAGGTGAACAATGCTCCGCCTATTGAGGCGAAAACTGCCGCGACACAGAAGATAAATATTTTGAAGTTGGAGACGTCGTAACCGGAGAAACGTACCCGATCTTCTTTATCACGCATGGCTACTAACAAGCGACCTAATTTACTTTTTCGAATGAATTGAGAAATGAATAGACATGCAAACAAACCAGCGACGCAAACGAAATAAAAAACATATTTCGCGAAGTCAGTTCGAATATCCCAGCCGTGTAGTGTACGTAAATCGGTAATACCGTTTACACCGCCGGTATAACCTTGCTGGCCGATAATTAGAATGGTGAGGATGGCAGAAAGTGCTTGGGTAATGATCGCAAAATACACACCGCCCACTCGCCGTTTAAACATAGCCACGCCAACTATGTAACCAAATATAGTAGGTAACAAAAGTATGGCGATTATTGTGAAAGTAAAGCTATGGAATGGCTGCCAGAAAAATGGCAATTCCGTAATTTGATTCCAATCCATAAAATCAGGAATACCCGGTGTTGATTGTATTTTGGTGTTTTCCGGATTTGAAGCTTCCAATTTTAAAAACATTGCCATGGCATATCCGCCCAAGCCAAAAAAAACACCCTGGCCTAAACTTAAAATACCACCATATCCCCAACATAAGACAAGACCCAAAGCGACAAACGCAAACGTCAGATATTTTCCAATTAAATTTAATCGAAAAATATCCATGCTAAGCGGTAAAACCACCAACAAAATTGCAGCCAATATCAGATAACTGTAAACATCTTTTTTTGGAAAGAGCGACGCTTTACCTGCTCTTGAAAATAAAGGAAACATGATCAGTACTCCTCTGAATTAACGGCGAACTTTTAAGCTAAATAAACCTTGTGGGCGCAACATCAAAATAAACACCACAAATAATAAGGTGAGTACTTTTGCCATAGAGCCGCTCAAGAAAAATTCCATAGTGGATTGTGCTTGCGAGATACCAAATGCAGCGGCGATTGTGCCGAGCAAACTGGATGCGCCACCAAAGACTACGACTAAAAATGTATCGACAATGTAAAGTTGACCGGAGGTTGGTCCAGTTGAACCAATCATGGTAAATGCGCTACCTGCAACGCCGGCAATGCCACAACCTAATGCAAAGGTAATGCGATCTACTTTTGCAGTGTTGATACCCACTGCGCCCGCCATTGCTCGATTCTGCACTACTGCGCGAACTTGTATGCCCCATGAAGATTTGTACATGAGTATTGCAACAGCGATTGAAATACCTAGAGCCAGACACATCACAAATAAACCGTTAATCGGCAGTTCAATTGTTTCTGTTAGTTGATAGGAACCCATTAGCCAATCAGGTAAAGTGACGCCGACTTCACGCGCACCAAATACAGTGCGATAAAGCTGTTGCAAAATTAAACTGAGACCCCAAGTGGCAAGTAATGTATCTAACGGTCGATTATATAAATGTCGTATCATTGCCCATTCGACAAAAGCGCCTAGCGCGCCGGAGGCAATAAACGCGAGAATCATCGCCAGAATAAAATACATACTGAATAAATTCGGAAAATAACTCGAGAACACTTCAGAGGTTAAATAAGTGACATATGCACCAAGAATCATAAATTCTCCGTGCGCCATATTGATAACACCCATCTGCCCGAAAATAATGGCGAGACCCAGTGCCATCAACACAAATACCGAAAATAAAATTAATCCTGCTACACCCTGCATTGCAAAGATCGATATTAATTCCGAGGAGCTGTATTCTGCGAACATAGTTGTGTCCTCAATGTGATTTCTAAAAAAGCTTCTTCGACTGCTTGTAAAAATTCTTGCTGTATTTCTATCTGTAGGGCGGGTCATGACCCGCGTGTTCTTATGGAGATCTCAAACCTGTGTACTTGCGGAGATCTCAATACGCGGGTCTTGACCCGCCCTACATTTCTCAATTTCCAATAAAATTACTTAACAAAAATTGCCACCCGTTTTTACGCGGGTGGCAATCTTATTTATTGATAACCTTTGGGGAATGGATCCGGCTCAATTAATTCTTTGGTTTCAAACACTACATCGTATTGACCGTCGGTACGTGCATGGCCTATACGGGTTTTTGACCAAAGGTGATGATTAGGATGAACTTTCACATAGCCTTCAGGCGCAGTTGTTAACTCAATACCAGGAGAAGCTTCGCGCACTTTATCTATGTCAAATGATCCAGCTTTTTCAACAGCGGCTTTCCACAACCATGGGCCGAGATAAGCAGCTTGAGTCACATCGCCAATCACTATGTCTTTGCCATATTTTGCTTTGAAATCAGCAACAAATTTCTTGTTGTTGTCGTTAGGCAAACTTTGGAAATATTTCATTGATGCGTAAGCGCCAACCATATTTTCACCACCGATACCAAGAATTTCGTCTTCGGTTACAGAGATGGTTAATACCAGTGGTTTTTCTTTTGTCATATCGATACCCGCGGCTTTCAATTGTTTGTAGAAAGCTACGTTAGAACCGCCGACGACTATTGTGTAAATCACATCAGGTTTTTTCAGTTTGATTTTGTTAATCACTGAATTGAATTGAGTGTGGCCGAGTGGATAATATTCTTCACCCACAACAGTTAAACCTAATTTCTCAATGTGTTTACGAGCGATTTTGTTTGAGGTGCGTGGCCAGATGTAATCTGAACCTAACAAGTAAAATGTTTTTGCACCTTTGGTTTTGGTGACCCAGTCAATACCTGCGATAATTTGTTGGGTCGCTTCTTGTCCGGTGTAAATGACATTAGGTGATTGCTCCAAGCCTTCGTAAAAGGTAGGGTAGTACAACATACCGTTGTATTGTTCAAAAATTGGCAATACTGCTTTACGTGATGCGGATGTCCAGCAACCGAATACAGCAGCAACTTTATCGTTAACCAATAGTTTTTTGGATTTCTCGGCGAAGGTTGGCCAATCGCTGGCACCATCTTCCTGAATAAATTCGATCTTACGACCCAGTACACCGCCCATCGCATTGATCTGATCGATCGCCAGCTTTTCGGCTTGAACCGAACCAGTTTCACTGATGGCCATGGTGCCGGTAACCGAATGCAAAATACCCACTTTCACTGTGGAGTCGGTTACGGCGAGTCCCGTGGTGTTAACTTCAGCTGCTTGAACGGCACTTACAGCGAAAGAAACTGCCAGTGCCGACAAACAGGTTTTCCAATCAAAAATTCGTTTTAAATGGTGAGTCGTTTTCATAATGTTTCCTCTGCTTAGCATTCGTAGTAGGCGAAAGTAATATCGTGGAACCCGTAACTCATTTCGCTTATGCCAAGATCGCCGAGGGGCAGTTTGAAATAAGTGTTTTGAAATAAGCACGGGTCTGGGATCAATCTAGAGTGAGCAGAGGTTTCAAACCATTCGATAAATGACACAGAGAAATACGTTATTTAACGCATAGCCAGCCAAGCATGAGTTACGTATTTTTAATTTTAAATAAAGAAGGAGAGGATTTTGCATTGATAGAAATGAAATCAATGTAGGGCGGGTCAAGACCCGCGTGTTCTTGCGAAGATCTGAAAACGCGGGTCTTGACCCGCCCTACATTGATTCTTTTGATAATTTTTATGCACTGATTTAATGCGAGAAGGCAACTCACGAGTCAATATTCATTAACACCCGAGTCTTGTGTAAGCCTATGGCAGCTAAACAACATATTTTCCGCGTTCGTCGCAATTACAATCGCTGGGTAGCCAATCAGACATTGGAAGACTATGCGTTGCGTTTTACCGCAAAAAGTGCGCGTCGATGGAGTTCTGCTCGAGTGGCGACGACTGCGCTTGGCGCTATTTCATTTTTGGCGCTAGAAGCCATAGGTGGTGCAATCACCATTCACTATGGTTTTGATAACGCACTTGCGGCAATTATTTCTGTCAGTGTAATTATTTTTTTAACAGCAATTCCTATCAGCTACTACGCCGCTAGATATGGCGTCGATATAGATTTACTGACGCGCGGAGCCGGTTTTGGTTATATAGGCTCGACTATTACATCACTGATTTACGCCTCATTTACCTTTATATTTTTTGCCTTGGAAGCGGCCATTATGGCCATGGCTTTGGATTTATTATTTGGTATTCCTTTAGCCTTGGGATATTTAATTAGTTCTTTAGTGATAATTCCGATGGTGGTTTATGGCATCACCTTTATCACACGCTTTCAACTTTGGAGTCAGCCCTTGTGGATAATTCTACAGCTGCTCCCTTTTGTTTTTATTATTTATGCCGATGCCAGCGCAGTAGAAAGTTGGACAAATTACACCAGCGATATTGCTGATCAAGCCAATCAAACCGGAAAAAGTATTTTGTTAGTTGGTGCAGCATCGGCCGTCGTATTTTCTTTGATTGCGCAGATCGGAGAGCAAGTGGATTTTTTACGGTTTATGCCAGAAGCCAAACCGAATCAGCGATTGCGTTGGTGGGCAGCATTAATTGCCGGTGGGCCAGGTTGGATTGTTATTGGCGCAATTAAAATTTTGGCGGGATCTTTTTTAGCAGTATTGGCGCTGAATCATGGCATCAGCAAAATTGACGCTGCCGATCCCACTCGCATGTATATGATTGCGTTTAGTTACATTACCAGCTCACCTGAAGCGGCGTTATCGGTTGCAGGAATTTTTGTCATTCTCAGTCAATTAAAAATTAATGTGACTAATGCTTATGCAGGTTCAATTGCCTGGTCAAATTTTTTCTCGCGATTAACGCATAGTCATCCCGGTCGAGTTGTCTGGCTGGTATTTAACGTCACAATTGCGCTTTTGTTGATGGAGCTAGGTGTGTATCGTGCATTGGAACAAACTCTTGGATTTTACGCTATAGTCGCTGTGGCATGGTTAGGTTCACTAGTTGCTGATTTGGTGATTAACAAACCTTTAGGTTTGAGCCCAAAACATATCGAGTTTAAACGCGCGCATCTTTACGATATTAATCCGGTGGGCTTTGGTTCAATGCTATTGGCATCACTTGCAGGAATACTTTGTCACTTCGGATTGTTCGGCGAAATTGCACAAGCCTTTTCGCATTTTATTGCGTTAATTATGGCCTTAATTTGCGCGCCGGCTATTGCAATCATCACCAAAGGAAAATACTACCTGGCGCGCCCGGAAGTTGATATGACCGAACATTTGGATGTCGATCATCAAACTATTTCTTGTTGTATTTGTGAGCACAGATTTGAACACGAGGACATGACTTACTGCCCAGCTTACGCAGGTAATATTTGTTCGCTCTGTTGTTCGTTGGATGCGCGTTGTCAGGATTATTGTAAACCAGGGGCAAATTACCGCGAACAAATGTCAAAATTTTTCACGGCATTTTTGCCAGTATCTATTACCGACAGTGTTAATTCCCGTCTTGGCCATTTTTTAACGTTGGTGTTTTTTATCAACGGCCTATCGGCCATTTTGTTGTCGTTAATATATTTTCAAACGCCTATCGATGCGGAGGAGACTGCGGCCTTATTAGAAGCGACTTTGTGGAAAGTATTTTTTCTGTTGGTGATAGTCACCGGTGTGGTGAGTTGGTTGTTTGTGTTGGCACACGAAAGTCGTTTGGTTGCGCAGGAAGAATCGCAAACGCAAACTCGACTGTTGATGGAAGAAATCGATGCGCATGAACGTACGGATCAAGCCTTGCAACTGGCAAAAGAAGAAGCTGAATCGGCAAACCAAGCTAAAAGCCGATATCTCACGGGTATCAGTCACGAATTAAGATCGCCACTCAATGCGATTTTGGGTTATGCACAATTATTGGAAAAAGATCCGAATATTCCTGTATATCGACGCGATGCACTCAGCGTTATTCGCAATAGTGGTGAACACCTTGCTGATTTAATTGAGGGGCTATTGGATATTTCAAAAATTGAAGTGGGACGATTGGATTTACATCAAGATCAAGTTCGTATTGCTTTGTTATTAGAACAATTGGTTGGCATGTTTCGTTTGCAAGCTGAGGCCAAAGGTCTGGAGTTTATCTATGAATGCAAATATCCCTTGCCAGAATTTGTGCGTACAGACGAAAAACGCCTGCGACAAATTTTAATTAATTTACTGTCCAATGCTATTAAATATACGTCAAAAGGTAACGTGACTTTTAGAGTGCGTTATCGAAATCAGGTTGCTGAATTTGTGGTGAGCGATACAGGTGAAGGAATTGCTGAAGAAGATATGGACAGAATTTACAGGCCTTTTGAACGGGTAAGAAGGGCCGGATCTACCACTACGGGCACAGGATTAGGCCTTACCATTACTAAACTTCTTACCGAAATCATGGGTGGTGACATCAGCGTTACTAGCCGGGTTGATCAAGGCAGTGAATTTAAAATTAGCTTAATGCTGTCTGCGGTTACCCAGTCGCAAAAACAATCCATCACCTTAGTTCAGAAACCTATTTTAGGTTATAGTGAATCGATCAAGCGATTGTTAGTTGTGGATGATGATGCTTCTCATAGACAGTTGATGAAGGCTATGCTCTTACCCTTGGGTTTTGATGTGATTGAAATTGAAAACTCTGAAAAAGTTTTTTCAATTTTGGAAGCAGAAAAAGAACATGGGCTATTAATTGATTTATTTATGTTGGACGTGTCCATGCCGGGACTTAATGGCTGGGAGCTTGCAAAACAGTTGCGTGATGCGGGTTATTTTCAACCTATTATGATGGTGTCAGCTGACGCGAGTGAAGGTCGAAATTCTTTGCACCTTCAGTCTTCCGAAAAACCACCGATACATCAATCTTATGTGATTAAACCTGTTCGCATGCAACTGCTATTGGATAATATTGGGCGTTTATTAAATTTAACCTGGCAATATGAAATGAATGTTGAAATGGAACCTTTGCCTTTACAAATGATTGCAACAGATAAAAAAGGAAAATTGACAGAAATGGATTTGGATGAGATCTGCCGTTTGGCAGCTATAGGGCATAAAAAAGGTTTACTACAAAAAATTGAGCAGCTAAAAAATATTGGCGTTTATGAAGCAGAAGAGTCTCTATTGTTTGAAAAAATATTGAAGCTGGCTAATCATTTTCAATTTGAAGCCATTCTTGGTGTAGTTGATGATTACACAGCCATTACAGAAGACCAACTGCCGGAGATCCAAAATGATGAGCAGTAGTAACAATGTTGTACTCGTAGTGGATGATTCCATAGATACTATTCATATGTTGAATGATGTGTTGGAAAATGAAAAATTTACGGTCTTAGTTGCACTTGAAGGAGCACAAGCACTGACCATTACGCAAAACATGCGCCCTGATATTATTTTATTGGATGCCATAATGCCGCATATGGACGGATTCGAAACCTGCAAACGATTAAAACAAAACCCACAACTTGCTGATGTGCCCATTATTTTTATGACAGGGTTGAGCGATTCGGAACATATAGTAAAAGGACTGGGGGCAGGTGGTGTGGACTATGTAACCAAGCCGATTAAAACAGACGAGTTAATTGCTCGCATGCGCGTTCATTTAAGCAATGCACATATGTCACAAACGGCACGTGCCGCATTGGATACGGCGGGACATTATTTATTAACCATTAATACATCTGGACAATTGCGCTGGGCAACACCACAAGCTTATTCATTATTTGCAAAGGCAGAGGCGACACTGGATAGTACTCACTTGCAGGAAATTATTACTCAACAATTACGCGATTGGTTAAGTCATAAACCAGAAGCAGGAAGACAATTAACCTTATCGGGTTTAAAAATTCCTTTAGCAGTTGAAATTGTCAATTTAATGCAAGGCAATGAATATTTATTGCGCCTAAGTTCAGTTCATCAAATTGATGAGGATACGCAACTTCTTAAACAACAATTTGCTGTCACTGGTCGTGAAGCCGATGTATTAATCTGGATAGCCAAAGGTAAAACCAATCGTGAAATAGCACAAATATTGGATATGAGTCCTCGAACAGTGAATAAACATCTGGAGCAGATTTTTCGTAAATTAGGTGTGGAAAATCGAACATCGGCTGCGGCAACTACTTTGAAGTGTTTGTCAAAAGGGTGATTATGTTATTCCGATTTATCGAGCAAAAAGCCAAACAACTAAAAGAGCAGTTGATGGTTATTTATTTTGTGTCGCGCGATTCCAGGTTACCTTGGTATGTCAAAGTGCTTGCAGTAATAGTGACTGCTTATGTGTTTAGTCCAATTGATTTGATTCCAGACTTTATTCCGGTGTTGGGATTATTGGACGATATAATTTTGGTACCGTTGGGCTTGGCACTGATTATAAAACTAACACCCAGTGACATTATTGAGTCTGCGCGTATCCAAGCTCAACATTCTTCTTTCCGGCCGGTAAATTATTGGGCGGCAGCTTTGATACTCTTGATTTGGGTATCTTTATTATTCATCGTCGGTTATTGGTTTTATGCTTGGCTTTATTAGATCTGAGAATATTGCTTGGATATGCCTTCAACTGAAATTTGAAACCACCAAAACAGCTTCAAAACTGGTAGAATCTCCGGCGCCCTGGCAGCAGGATGCGAAATCCTTTTGGCGGGGCTCTTAATTGTAATTTCATCTTGTTGAAGGCAGGGCTCACAAGGTTCTTTCCCAACAGCAAGGAAATACCAAGCGTATGAATTGACGGAGCCATCTTTAAATGACTGATTCAAAAATTATCTATACCCAAACTGACGAAGCCCCTGCCTTAGCCACTTATTCTCTTCTTCCCATAGTTCAAGCCTTTACAAAATCATCCGGTATCGCCATAGAGACACGTGATATTTCTTTGTCCGGTCGTATTATTTCGGCATTTTCGGATAGATTGACGGCTGATCAGCAAATAAGTGATGACCTGGCAGAGTTGGGGAAACTGGCTACTACGCCAGAAGCTAACATTATCAAGCTCCCGAATATCAGCGCCTCAATTCCACAATTGAAAGCCGCTATCAAAGAATTACAAGACAAAGGTTATAACTTGCCGGATTACCCGGAAGTACCGACGAACGACGCAGAAAAAGATGCGAAAGCACGCTACGACAAAATCAAAGGTTCTGCAGTTAACCCTGTCTTGCGTGAAGGTAACTCTGACCGTCGCGCGCCTTTGTCAGTTAAAAATTACGCACGTAAAAATCCACACAAAATGGGTGCTTGGTCTGCAGATTCCAAATCACATGTGGCGCACATGAATGCCAACGATTTTTATGGAACAGAAAAGTCTGCACTGATTAAAGATGCCGGTTCAGTCAAAATTGAATTATTTGCTAACGACGGTAGCAGCAAAGTGTTAAAGGAAAGCACAAAGGTATTGGTTGGTGAAATTATTGATGCATCTGTGCTCAGCAAAAACGCTTTGCGCAATTTTATTGCTGAACAAATTGAAGACGCTAAAAAACAAGGCGTACTTTTATCTGTGCATTTGAAAGCGACTATGATGAAAGTGTCTGACCCGATTATTTTTGGTCATTTCGTATCGGTTTTTTATGCACCGGTTTTAGAAAAACATGCAGCTGTGTTGAAAGAGTTGGGTGTTGATCTTAATAATGGTATTGGTGATCTTTACAGCAAAATGAAATCACTACCCACTGAAAAGCAAGCAGAAATTGATGCCGATATGAAAGCGCTTTACGCCACTCGTCCTGCGTTGGCTATGGTGAATTCTGATAAAGGCATTACCAATTTGCATGTGCCCAGTGACGTGATTGTGGATGCGTCTATGCCAGCGATGATCCGCGACTCCGGCAAAATGTGGAATGCAGAAGGTAAGTTGCAAGATACTAAAGCTTGTATTCCTGATCGTTGTTACGCCGGTATTTATCAAGTCACTATTGATGACTGTAAAAAACATGGTGCGTTTGATCCTGTGACTATGGGCAGTGTTCCCAACGTAGGTTTAATGGCGCAAGCAGCAGAAGAATACGGTTCGCACGATAAGACTTTCCAAATTTCTGCCGATGGTGTCGTGCGTGTGACTGATGCATCGGGCGCAGTATTACTTGAGCAAAAAGTTGAAGCAGGCGATATCTGGCGCATGTGTCAGGTGAAAGATGCACCGATCCAGGATTGGGTAAAACTCGCTGTAAATCGTGCGCGTGCTTCCAACACACCAGCCGTTTTTTGGTTGGATCCAAAACGTGCACACGATGCGCAACTGATTGCGAAAGTGAATACTTATCTGAAAAATTACGATACAAATGGTTTGGAAATTTATATCAAAACACCAGAAGAAGCGACTCAATATTCTTTGGATCGTATTCGTGCCGGTAAAGATACTATCTCTGTAACTGGTAATGTATTGCGCGATTATCTGACGGATCTTTTCCCAATTATGGAGTTGGGAACATCTGCAAAAATGTTGTCGATTGTTCCCTTAATGAATGGCGGTGGATTGTTTGAAACCGGTGCTGGTGGATCTGCACCAAAACACGTTCAACAATTTGTAGAAGAAGGTCATTTGCGTTGGGATTCTCTCGGTGAATTTTTAGCTTTGTCTGAATCTTTGGATCATTTCGGAAATGTCACCCACAACGCCAAGGCTAAAGTCTTTGCGAAAACTTTGGATCAAGCAAATGGTGCTTTCCTCGACAATAACAAGTCACCTGGCCGAGCTGCAGGTGATTTGGATAATCGCGGTAGCCATTTCTATTTGGCACTCTATTGGGCACAAGCTTTGGCAGCACAAACAGATGATCCCCAGTTAGCTGCAGAATTTGCGCCTTTAGCAAAAACCTTGACAGATAACGAAGCAAAAATTGTCGGTGAGTTGAAAGCCGCATCTGGCAAGCCGGTGGATTTGGGCGGTTACTACCGTCTTGATGAAGCAAAAGCGGTTGCTGCTTTGCGCCCAAGTGCGACTTTGAATGCGGCTTTGGCGAGTTTGTAACAAAAACCCCCTCCTAGCCTCCCCCTTCGTAAGGGGGAGGGACTTGACTCCCTTCTTCATGAAGTTGCTATTTGTTCCCTCCCCTTTCGAAGGGGAGGGTTAGGGTGGGGTTTGTTTTATATCTCCCTCTGGGAGAGGGTTGGGGTGAGGGAAAATCACTCAATCAATTCAATAATTTCCATTCCAATTAAAAAATTACCTTCACCAATATCCAGTGATCTGGCGACTTTCACTTTGGCTTTCAGGCTGGGGCTATGACCGTGAGTAGATGCAACTTCAGCGACCAGTTCAGTTCCCAGGTCTATAGGTTCTTTAGTTTCTACTTGCAACCCTCCACCACTTAAGTCCCGACAGATACCTTCTATGGTTTTGCTTGAGGTGGTTAAGCTAGCGCCAAGAGGAGCGCCAATTTTCATTCGAATAAAGTCACGTTTTTCGTTGTAGTTTTTATCGTTCGCCATAGTGTCGCCTCTGATTTATGTCGTCGGAAGGGAGTGATCCGCGATGTCATCAAAGAGTGTAGCACAGGGTTTTAGTAAAAATTCCCCTCGGGAAATGAGGGGAGTGGGGATATATTTTTAAAAGAATTACAAAAGATCGGAGGTATTTGGCTAGTCGGATTGAGCGCTAACAATTAGCGCTCAAGGTACTGAAGCTTGCCAGGGACACCGTCCCACTCAGCAGCATCAGCCGGAGATTCTTTAATTTCGGTGATATTTGGCCAAACTTGCGCTAATTCAGCATTTAACTCCAGAAATACTGCTTGATCGTCCGGTAGCTCGTCTTCAGAGAAGATGGCGCCGACAGGGCACTCGGGTTCACAGAGCGCGCAGTCAATACATTCGTCAGGATGAATAACCAGAAAGTTAGGGCCTTCATAAAAGCAATCTACCGGGCAGACTTCAACACAGTCGGTGTGTTTACACTTGATGCAGTTTTCCCCAACAACAAAGGTCATATGTGACTCCAAACGTTTTCAATTACAAGGCGCGCATTCTAAACAGGCTGAGAGGATTTGTGTAGTCGTTTAACGCCCGCCGCCTACATCTAAAAGGTGACCCGTAGTGAAACTGGACTGATCTGACATTAACCAGAGAATCGCCTTTGCAACTTCTTCCGGTTCGCCCGCGCGTTTCATTGGAACAGCAGGCGACAAACGGGAAATTCGCCCTGGCTCTCCGCCCTTGGCGTGAAGCTGGGTATTAATAATTCCGGGGCGAACCGCATTAACTCTAATTCCTTCATCGGCAACCTCTTTGGCTAAGCCTATTGTGAAAGTGTCAATAGCGCCTTTAGTTGCAGCGTAATCGATGTATTCAAAAGGTGAGCCCATACGTGAAGCAATTGATGAAACATTAACAATTGTTCCACCTTTCCCGCCTTTTGAAATTGCCATTCGTTTCACCGCCTCACGGGCGCAGATAAAACTGCCAATGACATTCACCGCAAACAATTTTTGTAATTCTACATAATCAGTTTCTAGAAATAATTTTTGTCGCAAAATACCGGCGTTGTTCACCAGTGCGTCAAAGCGATTAAATTGTTTATCGATTAATTCAAAGGTTTTTAAAATATCAGATTCAATCGCGACATCTGCTTGAACGATTAATGCATCTGCACCGAGTTTTCTTATTTGCTCTGCAATTTTTTCTGCTGATTGTTTATCTTGAAGATAAGTGATTGCTACATCATAACCATTTTGTGCGGCGAGTATGGCGGTTGATGCGCCTATGCCGTTGCTGGCGCCTGTGATGAGTACAACTGGTCGAGTCATATTTTAATCCTCAGATTTTTCTGAAATTTACTTCCCCTTAGAATAAATCTCCTTCAATCGATATAACTGCTCCAGCGCTTCACGTGGACTCAAACTATCCGGATTAATTTTCTTCAATGTATCCAAAACAGGATTTGGTAGCACATCAAATAAACCGGATTGCAAAGGCGATGTTGAATTTGATTGCGGAATTACAGGTTCACTTTTTTCTTGAGTCGATGAAGACGATTTGGTTGCGTGTGGATGTTCGCCATTTTCCAATAAATGCAATTGATTTTTCGCTTCGCGCACAACGTCATCGGGAATACCGGCTAATTGCGCGACTTGTAAGCCGTAACTTTTGCTGGCTGGGCCTTCTTGCACTTTGTGCAAAAATACAATGCGATCCTGATGTTCAGTTGCATCCAAATGCACATTGACTATGCCGGGAATCGCATTGGGCAAACTTGTGAGTTCGAAGTAGTGTGTAGCAAATAAGGTAAAGGAATTCACTTTTTCGGCAAGATGTTTTGCGCAAGCCCAAGCGAGTGACAAACCATCAAAGGTGCTGGTGCCCCGTCCCACCTCATCCATTAACACCAAACTTTTTGGCGATGCGTTGTGTAAAATATTTGCCGTTTCAGTCATCTCAACCATAAAAGTAGAACGGCCACTGGCAAGATCATCAGACGAACCAATTCGCGTAAATATTTTATCAACCAAACTCATGCTGACAGATTTTGCCGGTACAAAACTACCGATATGCGCAAGTAAACAAATCAGTGCGGCTTGCCGCATATAAGTGGATTTACCACCCATATTGGGGCCAGTGATAATCAACATTTGCCGATTATCATTAAAAGATAAATCATTGGGCACAAACGGAGAACTGCTAACGCGCTCAACAACTGGATGACGTCCGCCGACAATAGTCATTTCACGGCCGTTAACTAATTGTGGACGACAAAAACTTAATTCTTTTGCGCGTTCAGCTAAATTACATAGCACATCCAATTCAGAAACGGCAGCGGCAGAATCTTGAAGCGCAATCAATTGATCATTGAGTTGATTGATTAATTCTTCATAGAGTGCTTTTTCGCGAGCTAATGCGCGGCTTTGTGCAGAAAGTGCTTTGTCTTCAAAAGTTTTTAATTCGGGTGTTATGTAGCGCTCGGCATTTTTTAAGGTTTGTCGGCGAATATAATCTGCCGGTGCTTTTTCAGATTGTGCCGAAGTCAGTTCAATAAAATAACCATGCACACGGTTGTAGCCCACTTTTAAGGTTGGAATGCCCGTGCGTTCGCGTTCGCGAGTTTCCAAATCAATTAAATATTGTCCGGCGTTCGTACTGATATTACGTAGATCATCCAGCTCAGCGTCATAACCTTCTTTAATTACTCCGCCATCGCGAATTACAACAGGTGGATTTTCAATAATGGCGCGATTTAATAGTTCAACTGTGTCAGGAAATTCACCGATCTGGGTGGCCAGATTTTTTAAAAGAAGTGAGTTGTGATTGGCAAGATTTTTTTGTAATTGCGGATAAACCGCAAGCGACATCATCAAGCGTGATAAGTCACGCGGGCGAGAAGAGCGTAAAGCCAATCGACCTAAAATACGTTCGAGATCACCTATCTGTTTTAAATCCTGTTGTGATAATTCAAACGCATAATTTTTTTGCAAACTGTCTATAGCATCCAGCCGTGTTTGCAAAACATTTTGCGTACGTAATGGCCGATGTAACCAGCGGCGTAATAAACGACTACCCATAGCCGTTGAACAGCGATTTAATACCGAAAATAGAGTGTGTTCTTCGCCACCTTGTAAATTAAGATCCAACTCCAGATTGCGACGAGTGGCTGCATCCATTTGTACAGCTTCATCGCGATTTTCGTAAGCCAAACTGCGCACGTGGGGTAGGGCAGTTCTCTGGGTTTCACTCGCGTAATTTAACAAACAACCTGCTGCCCCAATTGCGACTTTTAAATCAGCACAACCAAAACCACTTAAATCTTTGGTGCCAAATTGTTGTGTAAGTAAACGGTGTGCTGTGTCAAGATCAAACTCCCAAGGGCCGCGTCTGCGGAGACCTTTTCTGTTCTCAATTAATTCAGCAGTGGTGAGGTGATCGCTGATTAATAATTCGGCGGGATTCAATCGTTGTAATTCACCGAGAACAGCAGCGAGTCCTTCAACTTCTAACACTAAAAATCGACCGCTCGCCATATCCAATGAAGCTAACCCATAGACTTCATGGTGTTGATGGAGTGCAACCAACAAATTATCGCGGCGGGAATCCAATAATGCTTCATCACTCACAGTGCCTGGCGTAACTATGCGCATCACCTTGCGCTCGACAGGGCCTTTGCTGGTCGCAGGATCCCCAATTTGCTCGCAGATGGCTACTGATATACCTTCTTTGACTAACTTGGCTAAGTATCCATCAGCTGAATGAAAGGGAATGCCGGCCATAGGGATAGGTTCGCCGTTGGATTTGCCGCGTGCAGTCAGTGTAATGTCCAGAACTTCGGAGGCTTTTTTTGCGTCATCAAAAAACAATTCATAAAAGTCGCCCATACGATAAAACACCAATTCATGCGGATGCTCAGCTTTAACGCGTAGGTATTGCATCATCATTGGGGTGTGTTGATCTGAGATCGTGGTTGTAGGTTCGCTGTTCATGGAAATCTTATTAGTCATTAGGTTTAATCAGGATGAGCAGGGTAACAAACAGAGAGAAATCTGCAATCACAGAAATGCTAGAGAGCTGAAATTGTAGTCACAAAGATGATTTAAGCAGTGACTCGAACGGCCTTAGGTAAGCTAAACCAAAAAGTTGTGCCTTTACCTATTTCACTTTCAAAGCCAATTTCTCCTCCCATTTTTTCAATAAGGGCTTTACTGATTTTTAAGCCAAGTCCAGTGCCGCCCTGTTTGCGAGTATCACTGCTTTCGGCTTGAGCAAAAGCGGTAAATATTCTCGAGCGAAATTCTAGCGGGATTCCCGGTCCTATATCATGGACTAATGTTTTTATTGAATCGGTGTGTATTTCAATGCTGATTTCAACAGAAGATTCAGCGGGCGAAAACTTACATGCATTAGAGACAAGATTAGCTAATACCTGCAAGAGTCGATCAGCCGCTGCGTTTACATAGATAGGTTCAGTTGAGCAGCAGGTTAAATTAAGAGTGACATTAAATTCACTCGCATAGGCGGAATTCGATTCGATGGATTGTCGAATGGTATCCAATAAATCTAATTTAGTAATATTGAATGACATTTTGTCCGACATCAATTTTTCCATGTCTAAAATATCATTCACCAGATTGACCAATCGTTCACTATTTCTATGTGCAATTGAAATTAATTTCGTGGGTTCTGGTAGCCAGTTACCAAATATACCTGAGTCCAATAGACTCAAAGCGCCACGTATTGATGTGACTGGAGTTCGTAATTCATGACTTACCACTGATACAAATTCCGATTGGATTTGTGCAATTCGTTTACGCTCATGAATATCGGTTAATGTTCCTGTGAAACCTATGACAATACTGTTTGGATCTACATCAGGTAGAGCTTGCATTTCTATCCAAATATAATGTCCGTTTATTGACCTGAGCCGAAATTCCAATGAAAGATCGTTTTGAGCATCTCGAGCATTGGTAAGTATATATTCCGAGATTTTTTTTATATCGTCTGGATGCGCAAATTCGTCTGCTCGTCGATTGAGACTTTCGGAGGAATTGTAGCCTGTAATTTGTTCCCATGATTTATTCAAAAATATCCACTGTCCATCGAGATTCATTCTAAAAATGACTTGTTTTATGGTTTGTATAAGATAGCGATATTCTCTTTCTCGAGTAGCTATTTTTTCGGCCAGTTTTTTATTTTCTGTTATGTCAGTACGAATGCTAATGTATTGAAAGGGTTTGCCTGATTCATCAAGAAAAGGAACTATAGTGGAATCCACCCAATAATAATTTCCGGATTTGGCCTTGTTACGAATTTGACCATGCCACGCTCGCCCTTCAGAAATGGTTTTCCATAAATCAGAAAAAAAAGAGCGGGAATGAAACCCGGAGTTGAGAATACGGTGATCATTCCCGATTAATTCTTCTTTGGAGTAGCCACTTATTTCACAGAAATTATCATTGACGTAAAAAATATCACCACGAGTATTGGTTATGCTAACGATTGCGTGTTGATCCATTGCAAAGCGTTGGTAAAATAATTCTTGTCTGCGTTTTTCTTGTGCAGCGACGAGTCCAGGAAGTAAAGAGGACAATCCTTCCAAGTCGTTTTTGTCAGGTAATTGTAAGTGCGTATCACTGCTTTCAATTAATTTATTTAGAGCGCGCCTGACAGATTCCAATACGCGATTGTGTGAGTCATTTTCCGCACGAAGTTTTTCATTAATGTCATTGAGTTCATTCGAGCTTTCTTCCAAACTTCTGGATCGCAAATCAAGATCGCGATCGTTTTGTTCATAAGTAGTGTTTACTCGTGAAACTAATTCACTTAATCCTGAAATCAGTTGCATTACTTCAGGTGTAAGAGGTGCTTCCGACAACTGACTTAATCGTTCGGTTAGTTGGGTTTCCGTTTCTACACCGCATAGGCGGCGCAGTTGTCGCGCCAGTGTAGGATGCATTAGTCGTTTTCAGTTATCCAGGTGATAGTCATGGTTTGATTGTGCAATCGACAGTCACCATGAAAATTATTATCGGAAATTTCGCCATTAGAATAGAAGCCGGTAATTGACGCATTTTTTCCCAAAGTATCAGCCACGGCTTCAACCTCTTCATCAACTCTGTCACCCATAACTAATTTTCTTCCAATGCAGCTGACCAAAATCGCCAGAGACTTTTCACTGCTTGTAATTAGATTTTTTTTGGCTAACTGTGCCGCATTCTCTGCACCAGAAATTAATTTTTCAGTGCTGGCATGCATAAGTCGAAGGTAACCATTTGGCAGTATATCGCCAGCAAAAGTAATGGAGTTTTCGGTGTGATTAACTCCTAAAATCGTACGAAAAATACCTTGTTTTTCTCTTTCGCTATTGAGCATTTCAAAAGGGAAAAGTAGGCCTGAGCCCGGCAGTTCTTTTGCGTAATCACCCAAATAGCGTTTGTAAATATCCAGTGCAGGTGTGCCATCCAGTTCGTACAGAATATTTTGATCACATTTAGTCACTTTTCGAGCGGGACCAAAAGGTTCCCATCCTGCAAAAGTACCATAGCTAATTTGAATTTTTTCTCCGTAAAAGCCTATAAGGACTAGTTGATCGTCGCTCACACCCTTGGGGCCCAAGGTCCAGGTTCGGGTAAAAGCTCCGCCGTCAGCGGCGAGTCCGCCGGAAATGCCTACAGATGAAGGTAAGCTCGCCTGTAGTCCTGCTACCAATGCGCTTCCGTTAATTGCGACACCCGTACCTAAAATAAGTACGGATTTTAGATTTTGGTGATCTAATTCTTTTCCCAGACGCTGGCCTGCAGCTTCAGAATCCTCCATAGACTGAATACTAGTGCTGACAGCTTTCACCCGAGAATCTTTGAAATGTACAGCGTTTAAAATACACGAATGCTCGTAGACTCTGTCCACCGCTATTTCACCTGCAGTCGAACAGCCTGCAATAAGTGAATTTGGAAAGTGTTTTTTCAGTTGATTCAAAAGAATTGGATTACTGAAAAACTCTTTGTCGCCAAAGGCCAAAATTAATTGTGGTTCTCGACCTAGACAGGAGAAGTCATCTGAAACGGACGAGGAGGATTTAATGTGGAATTGGTTAACTTCCATATATGTATCTCAGGATGAGTAAGGTAAAAATGCTATTTGTAAAGGCTAGTTCAAGCTGGCTATTGAGCAAGCATTAACCTTGTGTGAGGTGAAGAAATGGGGACGGTTAAGCTGGGAATCGAATTAGCAGAATCAAAAGTGGAAAGCTACAGGAAGGCAAATGCCTTCCGTATAAAGATAATTATTTCAGACCTTTTTGGAGCAATGCTTCGTATCCTCCCTCATTAACTGCATTTTTAAATCCTATTGATTGTAGTGTTCCCAAAGCAATACCTGATCTATGGCCACTTCGGCAATAAAGGTGAATAACATCATCTTTGTCTCGAGTCACTTCGCCAATACGACTGGCGATTTCTTCGTAAGGAATGTGCACTGCCGCTTGTAGGTGGCCTGCATTAAATTCTTCTGTTGTCCGAACATCTATCCAAAATTCTTTGCCTGAAGCGAGTGTCGACATAAGTAATAATCCCGAAACCAGTGTTAAAAAGACGTTACGAAGCATACCAAATCTCCTGATATTAATCACTGGCTTAACGGTTTAGGTGCTAGCAAGTAGTCGATCGTATTTGCGGCTAAGCATATCGTAAAACTGCTCGCGAACCTGATGAATGCCTGATTTAAGTGATGTGATTTGTTCGGGGGTGATGTCTTTGCGTCCTACAAAAACCTGTTTGCGATAAATTGCTATTTTGGTGCCGTAGAGTCGAAGGCTGCGCTCTAGATTCTTTTCGCCAATCATTAACAAGCGTGCTTCAGCTTCTGCCAGTTTTTTGAATTCTGCCACTAGATCATTATTGATAATGTCTAATTCTTGTCGTCTTGATGCAGGCCAGCGATCGCCAAGTTGAATAGACTCAACAACCAAGGTCGAGTATTGAGAAAAAATATGCGTCACTGTCCCAACTTGTGTGGATACATCTTCTAATATTTGAAGTCGGCGATGTTCTTTCATGCTTGTCGCAGGCTGCTGTTGAAAGCGCTTCATAATGAGATAACTGGCCAGCGCCAAAATTAAGACGATTAAAATCAACGTAACCTGTGAATTAGTAAGACTAAATAGAGATTGGGTGTCCATAAAAGATCCTCGCTGCCAAAAAAATGTCGAATGACTATTAATGGGGGTGGATTTGCAATAATCAGGCCATTGGATTTAGTGGTGGCGCAGAGGGGAGAGGAGATATTCCAATCCATTCAGTCGAATTTCATACATTAGTGATAAGAGTTCACCTAGTCGCCCGGAAGGAAAGCCAGAGCGTGCCATCCAGACGAGGTAATGTTCGGGGATATCCGCAATCAGCGTCCCACTGAATTTACCGTAAGGCATTTTAGTGGTGATCAAAGCTCTTATGAGCTGCGGATCAAAAGGGAAATCTGCCATCTAGCCGCCTGCCAACTTGACTTTATAGCCGCGTTTTTCCAAGTCGGTTTTTATTTTCTCTCGCTGGTCGCCCTGAATTTCGATAATGCCGTCTTTCACTGAGCCGCCAACACCGCAACTTACTTTTAGATGTTTTACCAATTCTTTTAATTCAGGCTCCGCCAAAGGTATGCCGGAAATGGTGGTGACGCCTTTGCCGTTGCGCCCCGCGGTTTCACGCCGAATACGTACTATACCGTCAGATTCGGGAATAGTTGAAATTGATTTTTCGTCTTTTATACGACCAATTTCGGTGGAATAAACCAGTTTTGAGTTTTTGTCTTTCATCGACCACGTCCAAACGTTTTTTGAAAGTGTAATGAAAAATACTTCATTCAGGTAGACGCTGATTCAGATAGATGGGAAAAGACCTTAAGCAAGTTGGTAGAATACGTCATTCATTTTATTGAGGTGTGCAAATGCAGTTGCAAGGGTCATGGCATCCCAAGTGGCAGCCAGTTGTCGATGTGTTTTTAAAAAACCAGGTGGAAGGCGATGATGGCGCTGCCCTTGGGTTAGTCATAGATCGTGAATTGGTGCTGAATATTGTGGCAGGTTCAGGGCGAAATCGAGCCATGGGAATCGAGTCAGAGGATTGGACCGATAAGACTTTAGTGAATGTCTTCTCTGCTGGTAAAGCCTTGGTTGCCATTTGCGTATTGCAGTTAGTGGAACGGGATGAGTTATCTCTGGATGCGCCAATAGCTGATTACTGGCCTGAGTTCTCGCAAAAATCCAAATCTGCTATCACGCTTCGACAAGTGCTGTCGCATAGAAGCGGTTTGTCGGCATTTCATCAGGTTATTGCACAGGATCAGATTTTTAATTGGGAGCAAATAACCCAAGCCATTGCCGAGGATGAACCTTGGTGGCAACCGGATTCAGCTCAAGGATATTCACCCTTTATTTATGGTTGGATACTCGGAGAAGTAATTCAGCGAGTTACTGGAATCAGCTTCAATCAGTATTTTCAACAAAATGTTGCCGAGCCATTAGGTATTGATTGTTATTTTGGTGTTCTTGATGACAAGCTTCCACAAATTGTCGATACGACTCCATTGAAAAAAATCTATAACTTTCAAGATAGTTCGTCATCAGATGCAGATAGTTTTGCACTCGGAAAAATCATGAAAGCAGATCCAAGGGGCGTCACTAATCGCGCTTTTTCCAATCCAATAAGTTTAATGACGTCGACTAATAGTTTGGCTTGGCGTCAAGCACAAATTCCCGCCGCCAATGCCCATACCAATGCCTTGGGATTGGCGAAGATTTATGGAGATTTGGCAAGGTCGTCCGGGCAATTATTAAGTCAAAAAACCTTAATCAATTGTTCACAGGAACAAACCTTTGAAGAAGATAAAGTTTTAGGATTGCCTTTGCGTTTTAGTTGCGGATTTATGCTATCTCAACCGCAAAGACCCGATTGCCGTTATGGCCATGGGAAAATGGGTTTTGGCCATCCGGGTGCTGGTGGTTCACTGGGTTTTGCAGATCCGGATTTAAAAATTGGCTTTGGTTATGTAACTCAGCGAATGGGTCAAAGCGTATTAATAGATCAACGAGCAAGTAAACTGGTAGACGCAGTATATGCGGTTTTGGAGAGTGAGCATGAATGATCAGAATGAGTTAATCGATTTGCAGACGCGTATTGCCTATCAGGAGGATATGTTGGTGGAACTAAATCAAATAGTCATCAAACAAGATGCAGAGATTTTGACGCTCAAGCAACAGGTAAGGTACTTAACCAAACGGATTGAAGACTTTTTGACTAATCCCGCCGACGCAGATGTTGAAATAAGTGACGACAGACCGCCACATTACTGACAAATCAAGGTTTCATCTGGCATAGATTCAATCTGCAACTAGACTCAACCTAGTGACAATCTAATGAATGAATTTATGTCTCGTAAAAATCCACCTTTTTTGTCAGTTGCATCAACTATGAGTAAAACTGATAAGAGTGCAACAGATGAATCGGTCCTCAGGGTCTTGTCTGATCTGAGTTCTGACGCCGTTTGGTGTTACGACATGAGCCCGCCAGTTGACATACGTCTTTCAAAAGAATCGCAAGTTATCGCTATCGAATCCAATGCCAGTTTGATAGAAGCCAATAAAGTACTTCTTTCGATGTTGGGAGTAGACGATATTTCCGTTATTTTAGGATCAGGTTTGCGAGAAAGCGGTTCGCGACATTATGTAATAGATATGGATGCTTTTATTGACAATCATTATCGGTTAATTGATTACGACATTGTGCGACAAGATAGTCGAGGCAAAGATTTTTATTTTCAAATTTCTTGTGCAGGTATTGTTGAAGGAAATTATTTAACACGTGTATGGGGGACGACAAAAGATATTACGGCACGAAAACGTTTCGAAGAAAAATTACATTATCAATTTTATCATGATGCACTAACCGAATTACCCAATCGCGAAAAACTTTATCTGGATATGGAGGCGTGCTTTGCCAATCGTCATGACGATCAAATTAGTGCGTTGATGTTACTGGATATAGATAGATTTAAAGAAATTAATGATACGCTTGGTCATAAAACCGGTGATAGTTTATTGCAGAAAATAGGTCCGCGTCTTACCGCAGAAATGGTCGATGTGCAAGGTATAGTTGCGCGATTAGGTGGCGACGAATTTGCCGTTTTTTTGCCGCGGATACGCAGTCCTCATCAAGCGATTATTATCGCGCACAGATTAACGGATGCTTTGTCTTTAGAATTTGATCTTGATGGTTTTTGTACCGAAGTTTCAGTCAGTATTGGCATTGCTATATCTCCCTTACAAGCAGATGATCATCATACCATGATGCGTTATGCTGATATTGCAATGTATCACGCCAAGTCCCAGATGTTGGGTTATGCCATTTACAATACCGAAATTGATCCGCATTCACAAAAACGATTAACTATGATTGGCGAGTTGGGGCGTGCGATTCGCGAAAATCAACTCTGTTTATATTATCAACCAAAAGTTCTACTTCATGAGAAACGTTGTTACGGATTCGAAGCGTTAATCCGTTGGATTCATCCCGAATTAGGTTTTGTTCCACCGAATGATTTCATTCCTATTGCTGAAATGACCAGTATGATTCACCCATTAACAGCATGGGTAGTGGAAAAAAGTATTGAGCAGGCGAAACAGTGGCAAGATCAAGGATTGGATTTATCTATAGCAGTGAACTTGTCAGCGCGAAATTTAATGGATGAGAATATTCCAAAAATGATTGCGCGATTGTTGGAGAAGTACCAATTACCTCCCGATCGATTAGAGTTAGAGATTACCGAAAGTTCGATTATGACTGATCCAAATCGTGCATTAAGAATTTTAGATAATCTGCACGCGTTAGGAGTATTGCTCTCTATAGATGACTTTGGAACAGGTTACTCATCTCTTGCCTATTTAAAGCGCTTGCCAGTACACACATTGAAAATTGATAATTCTTTTGTGCGCAATATGTTGGAGGATCGTCAGGATGAAATCATTGTTAACTCAACTATAAATTTAGCTCACAACCTCGGGTTAAAAGTGGTTGCAGAAGGAGTTGAAAATGAAGCCCTTTTACACAAATTAAGCGATATGGGTTGTGACGAGGCACAGGGTTACTTTATTGCGCGACCTATGCCAATACGCAATGTCAACGATTGGTTGCTGGCAACTGATTGGCTAAATAATTAGAATTGGCGTCCCAACATTTGGGCTTCGACGTATTTTAATCTTTCCTCAATTAATGCCGTTTTATAGTGATTACCTTGAGTATATTTAAGTGCGTTGCGTAATTGAATTGCAGCTTTGTCGTAAACACCATTTAAAATAAAATATTCTGCTCTTGCTTCATGCACGCCCAAAATATTTCCAGCAAGGCCATCCACCTCAGCCAATAGATACCAAACATAATCGTCCTGACTGCGTTTGCGCGAATAAGGCTCTAAAAGATCAACTGCTTCTTTGTATAAGCCGGATTTCATCAAGGCTTCGCCTTTACGGATGATCAAAGGATAACTGTCTGGATGGAGCGCCAATTGTTGATCAAGTATGGTGAGCCCATCTTTAAATCGCTCAGCTGAGACTTCAATATCCGCACGCATAATTTGATAAGTGACTCGCGATGGATCTTTCGCAAGTAACGGTTTTATAGCTTCTCTTGCCTTGGCAAATTGACTGGCTCGGGTTAAGGCGAGAGTTAAGCCGTAACGACTGGCTTCGAGTGAATCAGTTTCTTTTTCCAATTCACTTTTAAACATTTTGACTGCATATTGAGGTGTTTCTTGTTGATCAACACGAATACGCGTTCGCATTAGTTTAAATTCAAGATTGTCGTCTTGGGGTTTATGCGGATATTGCATGGCGCGATTACGGGCATCAGCGACTCGACTTTCAGTGACCGGATGAGTTAATAAATACTCAGGAGGCCGACGGCTGTATCGACTGGAGCCCAACATTTCTTCAAACATATCTGCTGCGGAATAGGGGTCCATACCTGCTTTAACTATGGTTTCAAAACCGATCCTGTCGGCTTCTTGCTCATTTTGCCGGCTAAAGCTTAATCGTGCAGACTGGGCTGCAGCTTGGGTGGCCATAATGGCGGCCATCCCTCCATCACCATCGCTGTTAGCGGCCAATGCAAGACCGGCGAGTATGCCTGCAAGCATGGGAACCATCATTTTCTTTTCTTGCTCCAGTTGTCGCGCATAATGGCGCTGGCTTAGATGGCCCATTTCGTGCCCGAGAACAGCGGCTAATTGATTCTCGGTTTTTGCGTATTGCAGTAATCCGGTATTGACCCCCATAACACCACCAGGTACGGCAAACGCGTTGAGGGTGGGGTTTTCAACCAAAATCAGCTGGATATTTTTGTCACGCAGTTGGCTGTAACTCGCCAAGCGATTGACGAGCGTTTCTAAATAATCAATGACTAAAGGATCTGAGGAGGTAGGAACCTGCGCTCTAAACGCACGCTGCCACTGTTCTCCAAGCTGTTTTTCCTGCTCGGGCGAAATAGTGTTTGAGCTGGTATCTCCCAGAGTCGGCAACTCAACATCGGCGAAAGTCAGGCTGCTAGATAAGGTGAATATCAGGAGAAAAAAACATCTTGAAACCAATGGGGACATAGACACTTTGGGTAATAACCTTATATTTGAAAAAAATTCAAAAAAAACTGCTGCTAACTCTAGCCTTTTTGGTGCGTAAAGACTAGGTTATGCACCTCTGTGAAAGTATCACATTTGTCTCAATCGACATCTAGACCATCAATGAGTAAATCTGTTCCATTTGGATTATTCATATTGGCGAGCAGTTAATTTTATGCATCTTTCCGCGTCGACTTCACAACTAGAATCCAGCCTGCGCACCGAATTGGACGCAAAAGGGTTGGTTTGCCCGTTACCCCTGCTGAAAGCAAAGCAACAATTGCGAAACATGGCCTCTGGAGAGCTACTTAAAGTCTTGGCAACCGATCAAGGCTCAGTTCGTGATTTTAGAGCTTATGCTCAAATCAGCGGGCATAAATTAATCAATCAACAGGAAGAAGACGGCGTGTACATTCATTGGCTACAAAAGGTCTGATTTTAGTGATGTATTGCAATCCCCTTGTTGTCAGATTCAGTTTTATTATTGGTTTGGTTTTTGTTTCTCCGTCAATTGCTCAATCATTTAAATTTGATGAGCCTCACGCGCAAGCTGAAGATTTTCTGGCAACACAAATCAATACAGACTTCAGTGGTTGGATTGAAGATTCCAGTTCGTCTTTACTAAATCTGGAAGCTCAACCAGTAAAAAGTGATCAGGATAAACGTGACTATCGTTATCTGGTGCTTGCCAATCAGTTGCGTGTTTTGTTGATTTCAGATAAAAAAGTAGAAGCTTCTGCTGCTGCCATTAACGTGGGTGTAGGTGCAAATCAAAACCCTGATGATCGATTGGGTCTAGCACACTTTTTAGAGCACATGTTGTTTTTGGGAACAAAAAAATATCCGTTGCCTGGTGAATATCAACAATTTATTTCTCAGCAAGGTGGTAGCTATAACGCATCAACTGGTGCAGAAAACACACAGTTCTATTTTACTATCAAACATCAGGCATTTGAGCAGGCTTTAGATAGATTTTCGCAATTTTTTATATCGCCACTATTCAATGAAGTCTACGTTGATCGTGAACGAAATGCCGTGACCGCAGAGTTTTCCACCAAATTACGAGATGATTATCGTCGTGAATGGGATGTTTATCGTGAGTTGATGAATCAACAACATCCCAGTGCCAAATTTACGGTTGGGAATAAGGAAACTTTGATGGACAAGGAAAATGATCATGTTAGAGATGATTTAATTGAGTTTTATCAAACACATTATTCTGCGGAAAAAATGACTCTGGTGTTGTTGAGTAATCAGCCCTTAACACAAATGCAATTGTGGGCAGAAAAAATGTTCTCAGCTATTCCGAATCACAAAACGGCAGATAAGACACCCTATCCAAGTATTTTCGATGAAGGATTTTTACCTGCGCGAGTAGAAATTAAACCAGAAAAAGAATTGCGTCAGTTAACCTTTAGTTTTCCGGTGCCACAATCAAAACAGTTATTGTTAAACAAACCTTATGATTATATTGCTCATATTTTGGGGCATGAAAGTAAAGGAAGTTTGCTTTCTATTCTTAAAAGTTTAGGTTGGGCAGAAAAATTAAATGTAGGTCTTAATTATGCAAGTCGTGACGATGCATTGTTTCAAGTCACGATTCAACTAACCCCCACAGGCGTAAGAGTAAAAGATCAAATAATTTCACTTCTGTTTTTTGTCCTAAAAGAAATTCGAGTCCATGGAATCGAAGAGTGGCGTTATCAAGAGTTGCACACTATGGGTGAAAATCAATTTCGATACGATGAAAAAAGCTCGCCCATGGAAACTGTTGCCCAGCTTGCACAAAATATGCAGGATTACCCTGTGCAGGAGATTTTACGAGGCAAGTTAAGTTATGCCAAGTTTGATGAAGAGGAACTGCGTGAAAGTCTCGGGTATTTACGTGCCGATAATGTACTTATGGCATTGATTGCGCCAGAAGTGCAACCTTGGCGGCTAACTCATACTTATTCTGTACCCTATAACGTAAAAAAAGATATTCCGGAAATTCTTGATATTCGAATCAGTACCAAGCAAGAGTTTTCTTTACCTCGACCCAATTTGTTTATTCCTGAAAGACTTGTGGTGAAATCAGGATCGCTTTTAGATGATGGTAGTTATTTTAAAGCGAGTCCGGACTTAATCGTCGAAAAAGATCATATTAAAATTTGGTATCAACAGGACTCTCAGTTTAATCGTCCGCAAAGTGCAGTTAATTTACATTTGATCGTTCCACCAAGTGTGATGACAGTTGACCGATCGGCAATGAATTATCTTTTATCCAATCTTTTGCGCGATCAATTAAACGATACCCTTTATTATGCTGAATTGATGGGATTGGAGGTGTCGCTAGAACCTCACGCTCGCGGTATTGATTTGTCGGTATTTGGATTTTCCAATCGGCAAAGTTTGTTACTGAATTATGTTATGGAGGCATTGGAAAAACCTGACATAACGGAAACTCGATTTACTAGAATAAAATCAGAACTACTTCGTAGCTGGGCTAATGAAGAAAAAAATCTGCCCTACCAGGTAATGATCAATCAACTGCCATCCTTGCTCGTCAATCCAAAATGGTCGGCAAGTGAAATGTACTTGGCTTTGGATTCAGTTAGTTTTTCGCAGTTTAGTCAATTTGCGCGGCAATTTTTGTGGGATGTAAAAATTGAAGGTTTAATTTACGGCAATTATATGCCGCAAGAAGCCATTAAATTGTCAGCGATTATCGAGCATGGTTTGCAAACGCATCAAACCGGCAGAAAAGTTTCCGAGTCAGAAGTTATCCTGATTTCGGATGCATCAACCAAACCCTGGTTATATAAGCGAGCCTTTTCACACGACGATAAATTGGTGGTTTTATATATTCAGGCTCCATCTGAAGATTCTGGCGACGCAGCAAAAATGCAACTTATTCGCCAAATATTGCAACCTGAATTTTTCCACCAAATCCGAACTGAAAAACAGATGGGTTATGTGGTTGCCAATATTTCTTTGCCTCTTCGGCAATATGAGGGTGGATTGTTTTTAGTGCAATCGCCTAACTATTCCGAAAACGAAATTGTTCGCGTAATTGATGATTTTTTGAATGACAAAAAAAAGTTATTCAACAAGGAATTTCTCACTCAAAAAGACTCATTGTTACAAAAGTTGCAAGAGCCTGCTCGGTCTGTTCGTGAACAAAATGCGCGTTATTGGGAATCTATACTCAACAGAGATTATCAATTCGATCGTCGCCAGCACCTGATAGACGCTTTACAAAAGCTTACATTCAATGAGCTTAATGATTTCTATAACCAGGTGTTTTTGAATAAAAATAGACGATTATGGATGACCAGTTCAGGGTTTTCCGATGACGGAGCTTACCAGCAAGTTTTCGACAAGCTACTACAACCGGATCCCGTTGCTAAGTAAATTTCAGTTGGTTTGGCGTATTTAGTGTTATATATATCACAAAACGAAAAAGCAATTTGGCAAACCCTATCTAATTTAAACTCATTTGTTTACCCTCAGCGTCCAAAGTCGACAAAAATTGACACCTGATATCAGAGTGGTACCCCCAAATGCATCAATACGATTTGACTGGACTGGAGTCCAGCTTGAAGTCTCTGGAAGGATTTGAAAACGTTATGAAGCCCTTTTTATTCTTCTTTGGGCGTCCTAAGACAGGGCACGAAATCTGGTCAAAATCTCTCGTTAAAAAAGTCCTCGTCAACCATAAATTAGCTGACTTTCGCTTAAAAGATCGAGATGGTGGTCAGTACTATCAAATTTGTGCCTTTAGCACTAAGCCTATTTCTCCAGAAGTCCTTGCTCAAAAACGTCAAGAAGCCAAACATTTCACATTGGAAACAGTCAAACGCGAGTCCAATGGCTTGAATTTGCTATCCCAGTTCAAACAGTTTTTATTTGATGGTCCAGAAGTCAAAGATATAGCGCGTTTAAGTGACCCAAAAGCAGGTCTATTCGTATACCCCATCGCAACAGGCAATAAACTGACTAACTTTCCGGTAGTGCTCTATACCTACTCAGCAGGTGTACATAAGTACTTTCCAGTAGATGCAAAAGATATCAATCAATATTTGAAGTTAGAAGCTTGAGAATTTAACAGTTTAGAAAAACAAAAATCTTTGATGATTTGGGAATTTTGCGTCGTTTTGACATAGCTCCTCCTCTGAAATCTGACTTTGGTTACAATCCAAAGTACTACTGCGGTTGTCGATAGCACAACAGGCATCTGAATCAACGGGTTATTCTTTTTTTTGGATAGGTTACAGATGCCTATTCAGTTTAATCCTAAAACAATCCAAGCATAAAAGTCGACTTATAACCCAATAAGCAATTTAACTTTGTGCTCCTTCTTTTTTAAACTAATCAACTCATCTTTTTATAGCATTTTTAGTAATTTTATTTTTTGACATAGCGTAAAGATGCAAAAAGTAATTTGCAAAAAAATATTTTTATACATGGGTTAAAAAGCATCTTATCTTTTCTCGAAAAACTTGTGCGGTTTGAAGCGCTAGCTATTCTTTTTCTACAAACCTCTGGTCGTACTGGAGGTTCGCTTACAAATCTACTTGGCCTTTTTTAGGAAAAATTTATGCGACTCTACTCTATTGTAAAATATGGTTTGGCAATGACTATGCTCATTGCATTGACTGGCTGTGGTGGCAGCAGTAATTCAAATTCTTCAGGTGTAGCTGTAACTTCTTCATCCATAACAATCTCTTCTTCGATGGCGGCAACCTCATCAGCATCTTCTGCTGCAGTTGTGGAAGATACAACTTTAGTTCTTCCATCAAGCCTCGAGGTAGTGACCAATGAAGCAGCTCAATAAAAGCGTTTACGCAAAAGGTATTCTTGCCGCTATGATTGCAACAAGTAGTAGCTATTCACTGGCTGATTTTAATAGTGAAGGCACTGATTTTTCAATGGCACCACAACACTATCATGTATGGAATGAATCATTAAAACCAGTTGACTTGGTAAATAATATTTTGTGTTTTACGGGGCAACTGAAGGCTAGTGAGTTTATTAATCAAGGGCCTTATTTAGCGCTCGCAGATGAAGGCGCATGTTTTAAAGAAGACAATAGCAGCTCTGAATCAGCGCAATCGTCTGGAGCTAATAATACTCCTGTTTATACAAAAATCATCGTGAATGCGACCCGTGCTTCTGTGAATGATCCTTTAATAGTGAAAGTATGGATTCCCGCGATGGGCAGTGGAGACGATCAGCAATCAATTAAATTCAAGTCTTCCATTACTGAGGGCGCCAGTACTGCAAATCCATTTGGAAGTTTTACGTTTAACTATAATTTTTTTGAATCGATAAGCAGTAATATTCCATTAGGCGGCGGTGAAATTAAAACTATTGAGATCCCTGGAAAAATTGGTTTTACCTTTTACGAACAAGAATCCGAATCAGAAGATAGAGTTTCTGAAAAAGGTGCCAGTGTTGTAATGAGCAGTGATCGCAGTACAGGTATTGCGTTTACTTTCAATCATCAGCAAGAGGGCGTAGATGAGCATGGCGACTATTATGGTTTAGCCTTCAACGCAAGTAATGTGCTTACTCAAAAAGCAGATACCTATGAGCTCCTGCCGTTTAATACTCAAGATGTCAATACAGGTACAGAAGCTTGCTTGAGCAGAACAGATTTCGATGAATCTGTGTGGCGTTATAATTTGTTTGATGCAAGTTCAGGTGCAAGCGTAAAAATTAATTCCGGAATTTCATTTAGATACGACAGCAATGATGACGACGTGCCTGATAGTTATGGTCAGGTGGGTTATTGGGGAATGTGGACTGAACACGGAGATAGCTTAAGTGACGGTACGACAATTGTTGCACAAAATCCTGGCAATAATAATGAATCTGGACCAAGTTATACGATTTCTAAAGCGCCTGGTCGTTTAATTAAAAACACGGTTGAACAACTATTGGTAAGTGAAATTCAAGACGTGCAATTTAATTATTTTAGTCAGGACGCAATGGAATCCAATTTTCAGAGCTGGATAATAGAATATCTCACAACAGACGATGGAGTTGACATTAATGGGTTTTATAAAGTTGGTGGGAGTAGTCAAGGCGATAACGGCCCGACACAAACAACTCTGGAAACTCCCATTGCTATTACTTTGAGCGAAAACGAAACGCTGAATATGAATTCAGAACAATTAGGGGGCCAGGTTAAATATAAAAATGGCGATAATTTTATTACTTTCGCCAAACAAGAATTTATCAATGGTAGTGAAACCGGACCAGGCCAATTATTGGCAGATGGTTCCCTGACGCTTTATTGTGTTGATCGTTGTCCAGTTGGTACTTTGGGTGAACAACAATTGACAGATTGGAGCGCTCCTTTCAGTAGCCCAGTTCAATTGCTGAATAATGCGATAGTATTTACGTTCAGTACCGCCGGCGATAATGCATTGACACTCGTTCGACAATCTAACGGTGAACCTATTCACTATGCTGATGGTTTAACCGCAGAAGTATTGAGCGGAAATAATTCGCCTTATAGTTGGGGCGTTCGTTCCGGTTCACTGGTCACCTCTGATGTTTTGGCAGGTTTAAGCACACCTTGGGATATTTATAATCCTGCAAAAGTCACGGTGTATTATGAATGGGAAACTGGTTTGAATTCGTTTAACCAAATGGTAAGCGTGAAAGATATTAACGGAACAATACAAACATTTGATAAACCAATTCAATTTACCTACACACATACTAATGAGAATGATCGCAGTGGAAGTGCGGGTAATTTTAACAACAAGGTCGTATTGTTAAATTACGGCGGCAATGGTCAGCTTGGAGGCATACCTTCAACTCAGGATAACGATGGTCGTTACATCGCCGGATTTACCATTGCTGATGGAGTAATAATGGGACTCGATGATCAGTATGTTATTAAGGCTCAAGAGGTTGAAGGAAAAATGAAGCTAACTCCGGGGCAGTGTGACAGTTTACAATTGTCAGAGCCGCCCGCGCCAGTTCCAACATCTACAACCACTGATGCAAGCGATATAGGTGAAATGCCCGTTGTAACAGGGTCACCTAAAGTTATTGCCGGTGTTATTCAAATTGCTACACCCTAACGATTTTGTTTTCTAAATGATTAAAAAGGGAATCCGTTGATTCCCTTTTTTTACTGTGCAGCCAGGCTCGTTCTGATTTTGGCAATCTTTAAACTTCTACGTAAGTTGTTGAGCTGTTTCCCATGCTCTTTTTGTAGCAGAACCACAAAACTCATTACCTAGGTCACAAAATGGCACTCATCCCCCCCGACTTTTTATTGAAAACGTTTACTTTTCTTTCTTGTGCAGCTTATAATTTAACCAGCTTTGTGTGAGCCAAAAAATTAATAATGATAGGAGGAGTCACAATGATTCAGACTGGTATCAAGTTTTCAAGTTTGTCGATCGGGCTCGTAATGTTAGCTATTGCTAGCATTGTTCAGGCTCAAACCGAGTTACAAACCTATGTAGAACGGTGCAAATCAGAATTACATTTCAAAAGTTCGGAAGTGCCTACCCAAATCAATTGCCTTAAAGGTTCTACGTTCGCTAAATTTGGAAGAATTGCAGGCGTCAATGACTCTGTTATTGCATACAAAATTAATGACAATGTTGATATGGTTTCGGCCTGTCGATGGCGAATAAAATCGTCTTTTTTAAGTCATGAGCTCATTATTCACAACCGGGAAACGGGTGGTACCTGCTTCTTTGCCGCCAAGGATGTTGGAACAGAAGAGCCTAATCGCCCGGTACCCTCGACTATTCCATCGCCGATTCATTTCCCAACAGCCAATGCATTTTGGCTTCAGCCAACGGACCTGAATAACAAAGTACTTCCACGTGATATTGACATAAACGACGGTGAGCCTCCTAGTGGGATGGATCAATTAATTTGTGTTGATTGTCATTCTCAGGGGCCCTACATAGCATCAAGGGATATTGCTCCCTTTTTGGCGCAGTACGGACTTATCAACGATGGCCACGATATTAATGTCTTGTTTGACAAAGATTGGCATTACCACGTTGTCGGTAGCAACCCACCCGGCGATACAACCAGCGGAACGCATGCGTTTAAGGCTTGGGATACTATCATGGTAGATAATTTGTACTACCCGGATTTTGATGACTATGACACCTATGATTGCAGCACGAGTTGCCATCAAGTAGCGCGATTTTCCGACATTGGAAGTATTCTGCCCAATCCGGAATTTGAGACTCAGACAACGAGAGTGTTACCTTCGATTTCTAACGACATATGGCAATTTGAAGTATTGGGTGGTATGCCACCTTATGGTGACAATAGCGATCATCGTTGGATGAATCTTGAAACGCCTTGGGATGGTATTGAATGGGAAACCTTTACTTTGGCTAAAAACCCCGGCAAAACACAGGCAACACCAGCAATATTATCTAGTTGTAGCTTCCCTGGCACTCTGGAAGCACACGCGGTAGGTTTACGTGTTGGAAATTCTTTCTCTACGGAGACTTTGGAATGGATTCCTGAAAGGCTTAATACGTTCAACCTTAAAGAAGGTTTGTTATGTTTGAATAGCGAACAGGCTCCCGGAAAATCCTGCCGCAATTATGAGACCAGTTATTTGTGCATAAAAGAGCCTGGTGAATTTGAGACGAATGTTGAAACCTGGACTCCTTGGCTTGATGGAGATTCACCCGCTGATGGTGTTGATAATGAACTCCGCAGATTGGACCAGGTTAAACAAGTTTGCGAGAACCCAATCGCTATCAAAACTCGTTTCTTCCTTGGCTCCATGCCAGTTGAAGTGATTGGTCCGAGTGATCGTTTGGCTCGTGTTAGCCCCGACGGCGTGGTTTGTAATAACGCTGATCAAGTCGATGGCAAATGTAACAACTATGTTGTGCGCTACCGGAATTGTGCTGCCAGTTCTGAGGAAAAAACTGTAACCATGACAAACGCCTGGAGCAATACGCGTTTGACGGCAAGCAGTGGCAACAACAGTGCGCTTGTAAGGGGTCAACCCTACAACAGCGGTTGGAATACCCAATACTGGGTCATTGAACCCGAGTCCAACAGCGACTATGTACGTATTCGCAATATTGGAACCCGTACTTATTTAAATGTTGCCGGACAACAAAATAATGCCGCCATAGAAACCTATGAAATTCGTGATTGGGATAGCCAACGCTGGATTGTTGAACCCGCAACGCCTTATTACGGTTTCCGCTTGAAAAATGTGTGGAGCGGCAAATACCTAACCATGCGAGACACCAGTGGTTATTCGAGTATTTATTCACAGACTCTGAATACTGGCTGGACTAGTCAAATCTGGCGATTTGCTGTGGACTAATCGATAAGGCGCAAAACGGCAGTGAAAAGTTCCGCTGCCGCTTATTTTGTAAGCGCTAAACTAATTCAGGTGTTCAAGGTTTACCCTACCACCAGCATGCTGCCAACGAATTTTTTTTGAAAAAATTTTACGTTGATGGAATATGACTCGTTGTAATGTCCGCTATTAACTTCCCAGTCGTATCAGTTAGTGTAGTTTTCACTACACTAATCCTAACTAGTTATGGTTAGTCTCTTGTGCGCACAACTTACCTCATATCAAACCTCTAACTTTAGCTGCAAGATAGGGGGCTACAGCCGTTATTAATAAAACGATAGGCCAAATATTACCGTTTTTGAATGCGTATGCTTCGAAAAGTTGCGGCCAGGATTTGTTTTGCAGAAAATGTCCAAATGTAAACTCAAAGACAAGTGTAAGGAGCAACCAACCGAAACCAATAGCGAAATATTTTTTAGATGCAGGCGCGCCAAACCAGGGTAGGGTGAAGTACGTAACTGCAAGAATAAAAATGGATAAAAGCGCACCACTTAAAATAAAACCAGAAAATTTACCAAACACAGGTATAAGAACCGCTTCTCGAAGTGTGCCATTTACTATGGCTAAAATAAGTATGCCAAACCAAATCAATAATGCTTTTACAATTAATTCGAGCATCAAATATCTCCTAAAATGAATATCTATCTTGAGGCAGAGAATTACTTTTTGATGATTGGAAAAATATCATTCTAATTAGAATAAAAACACTGAATATAAAACTAAACCAAGCAAACAATCGCAGTAGAGTTTGCTATGCACTTTTTATTGAAGTTAATTTGGTAAACAGCCATGACTATATCCCTACAAACTCTACTAATTCAATCATTTTCAACCCAAAAAAAATCCTCGATAAGATCGAGGATTTTTTCAGGCATCAATCATTAAAAATTAATGATGATGACCGCCGGCGCCGTGGGCATGGCCGTGAGTTAATTCTTCTTCGGTGGCGGCGCGAATATCGGTGATTTCTACGTCGAAATTCAAATCAATGCCAGCGAGTGGGTGGTTGCCGTCGATGGTGACTTTGTCGCCGTCAACATTGGTGACTGTAACGACTTGCATACCTTGTTCTGTTTCGGCGTGAAATTCCATTCCAACTGAAATTTGATCTATACCGCTGAACATAGTGGATGGCAATTCTTGAATAAGCGCATCATCGCGCAAGCCGTAAGCTTGGTCAGCGGGAACAGCAACAGTTAATTTGTCGCCAACTGCTTTACCTAAAAGAGCAGATTCCAAACCTGGAATAATATTGCCGGCACCATGCAAATAACTGAGTGGCTCATGGCCGTCAGAAGTATCCAGAGTTTTGCCAGTGCTATCGGTTAGTGTGTAGTGGAAACTGGCTACACAATCGTTTGCAATATTCATAAAAAAAACCTTTAAGTGAGTGGATTAATAAATGGTTAAAATTTTTCAATATTTTTGCCATTGATACTGGCTTTATTGATATAAATTGTATATGACTTACCGCCTTCTTCTTGTTGAAGGCGAACCAATAAATATTCCCAGTCAGGAGCAAGCCATGCATAGGTGATGCGTTTGTTATTGCTGCGGCTACGTTTAACTTTAACGGCTTTCACTTTTCCAAGTGGTGTATCCAGCATTTCTTCGTCGAGTACTTCGAAGGCGTAATCTTTTAATTCACCGCCGTCGGCAACGTTGTAATTGAATTTCTTTTTACCTGCGCGTAATTCCTGCACCATTTGTAATTGGTAACTTAATTTATCCTGTGCATGATCAGCAATGTCCATTTTCCAGCGTGTATTTTCGACGTTGTTGATGACGGTTTTATCTTCCCAGTTAAAAGACAAGTCAGCATCACGATTTTTGCCGAGCCCACGCCGCTTATAGTTGTAGTGCAGCGGTTGAATGATATTTTCGTCTGACAATTGCATGCTGCTGATTTCAGTAATACTACCTAGCATTGAATCCATTTTGAATAGCAAATCATATTGATTATCATCAGTCTTGGTTAAGCGATTAGTGACTGTAATGCTAAATCCATAAAGTCTGGCTTTGTATTGATTGTCGAATGTCGCCAGTGAATTTGTATTATTTGCCAAACTGGTGGATGCAATACCCAGAAATAAAATGCTGCATAAAAATCGAATTAGTTGATGTGACATAAGTATCCTTTGCAAAGTGAATTTAATGGTCATTCTCTATCTGATAGCCATGTTCCGGCAAAAGTTCACTATCAAGATAGGCACGATTGTTACACATGCACAAACGCCCTTGGGCAAACCACTTGACTGCGAGTGGATAAATAGCATGCTCCTGGCTTTGTACGCGTTTTGCCAAACTGACTGCATCATCATCTGCCAATACCGCTACACGCGCTTGTAGGGCGCAAGGGCCGCCATCTAATTCGGCGGTGACAAAATGTACAGTCACACCATGATGTGTTTCTTTAGCATCCAATGCGCGTTGATGTGTATGTAATCCCTGAAATTTCGGTAAAAGTGATGGGTGAATATTTAGCATTCTGCCCAAATAATGTTGCGTAAATGCAGGTGTCAAAATACGCATGAAACCTGCGAGTACCACCAGATCAGGTTGGTAACTATCAATGGTATTCATCAGTTGTCGATCAAAGCTTTCGCGATCAGCAAAAGCTTTGTGATCAAGCAACTGGGTTGGGATATTCGCCTCAGCAGCTCGCGTTAAGCCATAAACATCCGGTCGGTTGCTGATAACAGCCACAATCTCGATGGGCAAGTCTTTCGAAGCCTGCCCGTCAATCAGTGCTTGCAGATTGCTTCCGCTACCTGAAATCAACACTACAACCCGAATAGGGTTGGTCAAATAAGTGGTATCCGACATTAGAGACCTTGCAGATCCACTTGATGTTCATCTGCTTTGGCATCAGCAATATGCCCAATCACAAAAGCATTCTCGCCAGCAGCCTTCAATATATTTAACGCATTGTCTTTTTCTGAAGCAGCAACCGCGATCACCATGCCTACGCCGCAGTTGAAGGTGCGGTACATCTCGCGTATTTCAACATTGCCAGAGGTTTGTAACCATTGAAATACCGGAGGGAAAGTCCAGCTTTTGGTGTCGATAACGGCTTTGCAGTTTGCAGGTAAAACGCGTGGAATATTCTCCGTAAGACCGCCGCCAGTAATATGCGCCATGGCATGTACTTTTGATTCGGCGATGAGTTTAAGTAATGACTTTACATAGATACGAGTCGGGGCCATCAAGGCATCTGCTAATGGCTTACCACCGCAGTCTTGCTGTAAATCTGCCTTGCTGACTTCAATAATTTTACGAACCAATGAATAGCCATTGGAGTGTGGGCCGCTTGACGTTAGCGCGATCAGGCAATCCCCGGAAGCGACTTTACTACCATCAATAATGTCTGCTTTTTCAACCACGCCGACACAAAAGCCAGCCAGATCATAATCATCACCTTCATACATGCCCGGCATTTCAGCGGTTTCGCCGCCTACCAACGCACAGCCGGCCAATTCACAACCATCACCTATACCGGAGACTACTGCTACAGCGACATCGACATTCAATTTGCCAGTGGCGTAGTAGTCGAGGAAGAAAAGTGGTTCAGCACCTGTCACTACCAGGTCATTCACGCACATGGCCACCAGATCAATGCCAATGCTGTCATGCTTTTGCAAGGTCATCGCCAAACGCAATTTAGTGCCAACGCCATCAGTGCCTGAAACCAGAATGGGTTCGCGGTATTTCTTCGGTATTTCACACAAGGCCGCAAAACCACCCAATCCCCCCATGACTTCCGGGCGACTGGTGCGCTTGGCGACACCCTTGATACGCTGCACCAAAGCATCACCTGCTTCAATATCGACACCAGCATCTTTATAACTCAGGGAAGGCGTTTTTTGGTTCATAGAAAAGGCTCTTGCAGGTCGGTAATCAAAAAGGCCGCCATTCTAGCAGGGTAGAGAAGGGAATTCACGGAAAGCTGAGGCGGATTTGGGTTGCCATTTTGAAAATTGCTTCATTTTACATTGGGTCACTATCATTTAGTCATACACACCAAACGAAAAATTACTTGGGATCCAATCAAAGATCAATTTGTTAATGATGATAAGGCGAATAGATAGTTAAATCGCAATTACCAGAGACCCTATTCATTTTAGATTAAGGGTATACATCTTATCGAATTGATATCTTCAAGTGGCCCTGAAACACAGGCTCTATATCTTTCTATAATTAATTTTTCATTGCGTTTGTAGTATGGATTATGAATTTCTAGCTTTTTAATTTCATCGTCAGATAGATGAATTGTTTTGTTGAAAAGATCAATTTTGATACTCAAGTCGTACTTCCGAGCTATGAATTTATCGAAATTCGGAGGTGCCACAGCTACTAATCTATCCCCTACAAAATTTCGAATAGAATTACTATGTTTTTGTTTTTCTCTGCTTCTACTTGTTTCAACCGTAAAGTCAATTGGTTCTGACCTCGAAAGTTTTATTAAGTTTGAATAATAGATGGAAACTCCATTAGCCGTCATGTTTGGCTTAAAAACCATTCTCACTATCACAGGTGGGTAGTAATCTTTTTCGTTAAAAATATGTGGATTTTTGTCAAGATACTTAAAATAATTATAGTATGCCGTGAATTCTCTTTTGAAGACTGCGCTAAAATCCATTTCGTCAGCGGTTAAAGAATCTAATTTGATTTTTTTGCTTGTTTTGAATTTTTTGTTTATGACATAAACTGTATCAATTGTATGAGAAAGGATTGATGCATATATTACCTTAAACAATAGATTATCTGCTGTCTCCATTTTTTTTCTTGTTTGAGTTATATTTTTTAGAAGATCTGATGTGGCTTTTTTTGGGTTTCCATCGGCTGCAATTTTTATATTTTTAAGAAGAAAAGCATGAGAGCCTTTAACGATGTATTGATATGGAATGTATATTTCTTCTGGACGTGGTTTCGATAGGTTTCGAAAATCTGGAATTTCCATAAATTCTAGATATCTTTTTAATAGTGTTGCGTTTTCTGTTTCATTAAGCGAATTTATTTTTGAAAACATTGTAGCTAAACAAGTGTTATTCCAATCTGAACAGAATAGTTCCCCACTAGGCAAAGGAAGTCTTTTGTTTTCGGGGTACTCAATATAAGTAAATGCTTTTTTATTTTCGTAAGCTTCCTCACTTGCTACTATTGATGCGTAGATATTTTTTCCAACTTCCAATGGTGATTCATTCTCAGAAGCCATTATGCCCATTAGATAGAAATAGCTGGAATTGTTTTTATCTGTGGGTGGTTCTTCCAGTAATTGTTTGGTTTCAGCAGTTAGTTCATCATCTAGTAACAAAAATAAAAATGCCAAAAATAAGCATCCGAGAAATAAAATTACTCTTGAAGTTGGGGTTAATTTGTTTCGCACTTGATTTTACCTATTGTTATAAAGGCAGCTCACGCTGCCTTTATTTTTTACCCTTTCAAAGGTTTATATTTCATCCGCTGCGGCTGTGCATTCTGCCCTTTACGTTTGACTAAATCCTCGTGGTATTCGGTGTAATTGCCTTCGAAGAAAACAATATCGGAATCGCCTTCGTAAGCAAGAATGTGTGTGGCGATACGATCGAGGAACCAGCGATCATGCGAGATCACTAATGCGCAGCCGGGGAAAGACAAAATGGCGTCTTCGAGTGCGCGTAGCGTTTCAATATCGAGATCGTTTGAGGGTTCATCGAGTAATAAAACATTTGCACCTTGTTTCAGCGTGTTTGCCAAATGTAAACGACCGCGCTCACCGCCAGACAATTCGCCAACACGTTTTTGTTGATCAGAACCTTTAAAATTGAAGCGACCTATGTAAGAACGTGAAGGCACTTCGTAATTGCCGATTTTTAAAATATCAGCGCCGCCGGAAACAGCTTCCCAAACGGTTTTATTATTTTCCAAATTGTCGCGACTTTGATCGACGAAAGCGACTTTTACGGTTTCACCAATAATCACTTTTCCGCTGTCGGGTTGTTCAACACCGGCAATCATACGGAAGAGGGTGGATTTACCTGCACCGTTACCACCGACAATCCCAATAATTGCACCTTTGGGAACGCTGAAAGATAAATTATCAATTAACAAACGATCGCCATAAGCTTTAGAAACATTTTCAAACTCAATCACTTTATCGCCCAAGCGTTCACCTGGTGGAATATAAATTTCGTTGGTTTCGTTACGCGCTTGAAATTCTTGCGATTGCAATTCATCAAATCTTGCTAAACGCGCTTTACTTTTTGCTTGACGACCTTTTGGATTTTGTCGAACCCACTCAAGCTCTTGTTTCAGCGCTTTTTGGTGTGCAGCTTCAGTGCGTTGTTCTTGTGCCAATCGCGCTTCTTTTTGTTCAAGCCAGCTTGAATAATTGCCTTCATAAGGAATGCCGTGACCGCGGTCGAGTTCAAGAATCCAACCGGCTGCGTTATCCAGGAAGTAACGATCATGGGTGATGGCTACTACAGTGCCGGTGAATTTTTGTAGAAACTGCTCCAGCCAATAAACGGATTCAGCATCCAAATGGTTGGTAGGTTCGTCGAGTAAGAGCATGTCCGGGCGAGATAACAACAAACGACACAGTGCAACACGACGTTTTTCACCGCCTGATAATTTTGTTACGTCCGCATCCCACGGCGGTAAACGCAAAGCATCAGCAGCAACTTCGAGAGTGTGCTCCAGATTATGTGCGTCCCACGCCTGGATGATATCTTCACACTGCGCCTGTTTTTTCGCCAGATCATCAAAATCTGCATCAGGTTCGGCATAAGCTGCATAGATTCGATCCAGCTCGGCTAGGGCATCAACCGCTTCACGTACGCCATCTTCCACATTACCGCGCACATCTTTCGCGGGATCAAGTTGCGGTTCTTGCGCTAAATAACCCACCTTCATGCCGGGCATGGGGCGAGCTTCACCGTTGAAATCAGTATCCACACCTGCCATGATTTTCAGCAGAGTCGATTTGCCCGAACCGTTCAGGCCCAAGACCCCGATTTTGGCGCCAGGAAAAAATGAAAGGGAAATATCTTTAAGAATTTCACGTTTGGGCGGAACCACTTTGCCCAAGCGATGCATGGTATAAACGTATTGAGCCATTTAACAAAACCTTCGATTTAATAGAATTTTCTTTTGTGGGGCGTACTATAAAGAAAGCGAGTCATTGGTGGAAGCTGTAAAGAAGAGGGTAAATTTAAAATTATTTAAAATACAGGAGAAAAAAATTGGATCAACTCATCAATAGATCAATCGATTGTCCTTACTGTGGTGAGCAAATTGAGGTGGTTATCGAGGTATTAGACGAGAGTCAGGAATATATTGAAGATTGTCAGGTTTGCTGTCGTCCAATCAGGTTTGTTGTCTCGTCATCAGATGATGAGTATCCGTTAATTTCGGTATATTCAGAAAACGATACTGATTGAAAATCTATTGATCTTGTTACTGGTAATCAAAACTCGATTAGTGATGAGATGGTTAAAGTGCCATAATCCCCCTGAATACATTGACTGATGAGGAAATGATGGCCAGTAATAAAGAGACTAACCAACTACGTAATCCGGGAACGCATTTGGTTGTGCGCAATGCGCTAATGAGTGATGTTCCTGCCATAGTGGCTCTGTCTGAGCGCGTTTACAAACCTCTGAAGATGGAAACTTATACTCCGGCCGCCGTTGTCGGGCAAATCAATAATTTTGCCCAAGGGCAAATTGTGGTGATGGTCGGTGATGAGTTAGTGGGTTACTGCGCGACCTTTCGAATAGCGGGAGCAATTGCGTTAAAAGCACACAGCTGGCATGAAATTACCGGCAACGGTTATGCCTCGCGACATGATATTCATGGTGATTGGTTGTACGGTATGGAGGTCTGTATCGATGACCGTTATCGCGGTTATCGCATTGGACAACGGCTTTATAATGAGCGTAAAAAATTATGTCAGGGATTGGGATTAAAAGGCGTGGTATTTGCCGGGCGTATTCCTAATTTATCAAAACGCATTAACAAATTAAAAACAGTTGAAAATTATATTGATGCAGTAGTCCACAAAAAAATTAAAGATCCGGTGTTGTCTTTTCAATTGAAAAATGGTTTTGAAGTTCTGGGAATTATTGAGAATTATTTGCCAGATGATACTCAATCCATGGGCTACGCCGCACACTTGGCGTGGCACAATCCAAAAGTACAAAAACTCGAAAACGCAAAACCGGTCAAACAATATGGCGTGCGTATGCCAGATGTGGTGAGAATTGCAACTGTGCAATATCAATTGCGTAAAGTGAGTTCATTCAGCGAATTTATTCATAACATTGAATATTTTGTCAATGTTGTTGCGGATTACAAAAGTGATTTTGTGGTTTTCCCCGAATTATTTACGCTGCAACTTTTATCGATTGAGAATCAAGAGTTATCGCCCAGTGAATCTATAGAAGCTTTAACAAAATACACGCCGCGTTTTAAAGAAGCCATGCGCGAATTGGCATTAAGTTATAACGTCAATATTATTGCTGGTTCACATCCTACTCGAGTTGAAAATGGTCGAATCGAAAATATTAGCTATATATTTTTGCGGGATGGTCGTTCATTTGAGCAGGCAAAAATTCATCCGACTCCAAGTGAGCGTTATTGGTGGGATATTGAAGGCGGTAGTGCGGTCAACGCAATTGATACCGACTGTGGACCAATAGGTGTTTTGATTTGTTATGACTCGGAATTCCCTGAACTGGCGCGTCATTTGGTCGATCAAGGTATACAAATATTATTTGTTCCTTTCTGTACTGACGAACGACAAAGTTATTTGCGCGTGCGTTATTGTTGCCAGGCGCGTGCGGTTGAAAATCAAATTTATGTGGTGATGTCAGGTAACGTAGGTAACTTACCTAATGTTGCCAACTTGGATATTCAATATGCACAGAGCTGTATTTTAACGCCTTGCGATTTCCCTTTTGCTCGCGATGGTATTGCGGCTGATACAACGCCGAATGTTGAAATGGTGGGCTTTGCGGATTTGCGCCCGGATCTTTTAATCCAGGCGCGTAACAGTGGCACAGTACAAAACTTAAAAGATCGCCGTCATGATTTGTATCGTGTGCAGTGGCGAGGCGATAGAAAAAAATAACTATTGCCGAATAATTCTACGTCCACCGCCGTTGTCGCCACTGCCTCCTGATCGTCGTGATTCCATTCTGGGTTCACGGCGACTTTCCATTCTCGTTTCTCGCTGAGTTCGATCCATTCGTGAGTTATTTGAATCATCATTTTGACGAATAATCTGACGTGGAGAGTTATCACTTTTGTCGTTTTGCTGAGTATTAGTTACCTGTGGACTGGGTTCGGAACGTACGACTTCACGTGGGCTATAAACTTCGCGAGGACTGTTATTAGTCGTCGTTCGGTTGGAAGTTTGATTAGACGTTCGGTTAGTCGTTTGTGGACTAGTTTGATTGGATTGTCCATCACTCCCTCTAATCCTGCGATCGGTCGCTTGATTGTTTGCGGCAGGTGTAGTTGATTCAGTTCTCGTTTGTTGGCGAGATGATAATCTTGCCTGAACAGCGTCGGATCTGCTTTGATAAACCTGATTTTGTGGCGCGCCATTTACTGAAGTGCGATTACTGCTTTGACGTGGCGCCACATTGTTGGATTCGCGATTAGCTCGGGATTCCCGGTTAGGATTTAGGCTGACCACGCCCGCTCTGTCACGTGATTGTTGGCGGGAGTCCCAAGCATTGCGTGTAGGTTCGCGATTGCTATTGTAACGAGCGCGCACTGGCTCGTTGTAATAGGCTACCCCGCGACGATGAACAGGATTATGTGACCAGGGTCTGGCTCCTTGGTAATGAGCAAGATGTCGGCTGCTATAGGCATGTCTGTGATTGTAATAATCTGAATGGCGATCAATAACAACTACCCGACGGTCACTCCAACGGCAGCTGCTAAAGAAAAAACTTGAGCCAATATAAACGCGTGGCCCCCAATAAAAGCCGCTAGAAAAATACACTTGAGTTGAATAGCGATTCCAATAAACCGGTGGATAATCGGCCCACCACCATGGACCATAGACCACGCGAGTATCGTAAACCGGAACGTAAACCACTCGCTCTACGGCTGGTTCAATCATGATTACCCGGTCTTCGCGGACTACTTTGACGTGATCGGTATTATTCAAATTGCCGGCGGCATAGGCTTTGTCGCGTAGATTTTGAATGCTATCCATGACTCGACCTTCATCATCGAGAAAGGCATCACCTAATTGTTGAGTCCAATCCAAATCTTCGCTCATACGTTTAAGAACGTCTGGAAAAGCGACCAGGGCTTTGACGCTAGGGTCCCAGCTGCGTGACTCAACGGCTTTAACAGCATCTTCACCCTGTAAACGACCATTACTTTTCACCCAGCGATCAGCTTCAACGATTTCCAACGGATAAGTAGAGGCAATAAGCACTTGGGACAAGAGCGCGTCCGGGTAAAGTGCGATTGGAGCCAGTAAAGAGTCCAGTTGTCCTTGACTGAAACTAGCTGCCGCAGGGGTTTGATAAACGTGATTTTGCGGTGCAATAGCTTGAGAGCTTGAACAGCCGGCTGTCCAAGAGGTGATGATAGCTAGCGCTAAAACAAATTGTATGGACGATTTCATAGTTACGCCTCTCTGGATTGAGCACCTATTGTGCCTTATCTGTAGACTAGGTGATAAGAGCTTAACCTTGCCTGAATTCTCTGCGCCCTTGATAATGCGCACCACCAAAAAATAAATGAGACAACTGAATGCTGGATGTGGAATTTCAACTTAAGGGCAGTGCCATCACATTAGTGGTTTTGGCAATTACCCGTTACAACGCCAAAGGATTGAAATCGCAACTTAAAGAAAAAATTGATCAGGCGCCGCAATTTTTTGAGAACTCTCCTATTTTAATTAATCTGGATAAACTGGAAAATCCTGAAGAATTAAAAAAGCCGGAGACTTTGTTGCAAGATTGCCGCGATTTGGGGCTTCAACCTTTAGCCTTTAGTGGTGTTCCTGAGACACTCAAAAAATTGATAAATTCAACCGGTTTACCTCTTTTGGCTACACCTAACGAACGTGCATTAAAAATTCCAAAAGGTGAACCGGCGGAAGTCAAGATAGAACGAGTGGTTGAAACAGTTGTTGAAGAAAAATGGATGGCACGTCAGAGTAAATTAATTACACGCCCGATTCGTTCCGGGCAACAAATTTATGCTGAGGGAGCTGATTTGATTGTGTTGGCGCAAGTCAGTGAAGGTGCAGAAGTTTTGGCTGATGGCAATATTCATATTTACGGTACCTTGCGAGGCCGTGCTTTGGCTGGTGTAAAGGGAGATGAAGCTGCACGGATTTTTTGCCATCAGTTGGAAGCAGAATTAGTGTCAATTGCAGGAAATTTTATGTTACAAGATTCGTTACCGAAGACTTTACATAAAAAACCCGCACAAATTTCGTTACAAGGTGACAAGGTTGTTGTAGAAAGCCTTGTTGCCAATTCAAATTAAATCAAAATTAAGGAGCCTCACTTGGCTAGAATTATCGTAGTAACTTCAGGAAAAGGCGGTGTGGGTAAAACCACCAGCAGTGCAGCAATTGCAACAGGGCTGGCTATGCGCGGTCACAAAACGGTAGTCATCGATTTTGATGTAGGCTTGCGTAATTTGGATTTGATCATGGGTTGCGAGCGTCGAGTGGTTTATGATTTTGTTAATGTAATCAAAGGCGAATCAACACTGAATCAAGCTATGATTAAAGATAAACGAACAGAAGGTTTGTTTATTTTACCTGCTTCACAAACTCGTGACAAAGACGCTCTAAGTAAAGAAGGCGTTGAAAAAGTTATCAACGATTTAAGTAAAGATTTTGAATTTATCGTGTGCGATTCTCCAGCAGGAATTGAAACTGGCGCCTTGATGGCTTTGTACTTTGCCGATGAAGCTATAGTGGTGACTAATCCGGAAGTCTCATCAGTACGCGATTCGGATCGCATACTGGGAATTTTACAAAGCAAGTCGCGCAGAGCAGAACAAAATCTGGAACCCGTGAAAGAACATTTATTATTAACCCGCTACAACCCGGCACGGGTAGATGCAGGTGAAATGTTGAGCGTCAGTGATGTAGAAGAAATTCTGGCGATTCCATTATTGGGGGTGATTCCTGAATCAGAAGCTGTATTGAAAGCCTCGAATCAGGGGGCTCCAGTTATATTGGACAATGAATCTTTGGCAGGTCAAGCTTATAACGATGCGGTTGATCGATTGTTAGGTAAAGAACTGCCTCATCGTTTTCTTGAAGCTGAAAAAAAGGGTTTTTTAAAGCGATTGTTAGGAGGTAAATAGTGAGTATTTTTGACTATTTTAAAACGAAAAATGCAAACTCCTCTGCGTCTATGGCAAAAGAGCGGTTGCAAATTATCGTGGCGCACGAACGTCGAAATCGCAATAAAACCCATCCGGATTTTTTGCCGCAAATGCAGGAAGAGATTCTGGCGGTGATTCGTAAATATATTAATATCGATGCCGATCAAGTCTCTGTTACTGTGGATAACAATGATAATTGTTCGGTGTTGGAATTAAATATTACATTACCGGAATGAAGGTGAATGTAATAAATTAATATTGTAAAGGAGCTAAGGTAAAGCTCCTTTTTTATAGCTCCTCCCTTTGAAAAAGGGAGGCGGGGGAGGGATTTAAGATGGTCAATTTTATGAAAATTTTAAATCCCCCCTAACCCCCCTTTTTCAAAGGGGGGAACTACTCCCTCTTTAGTTAAGTAGTTGTCCCAAAGAAATTGATTCAATTTTTCAGGTAAATCAAAATGACAAATACCTTTTTAATCGGTGGCAACGAATCAAAGCAAGTGCATATGAATTTGCGTATGGGTAATCGACATGGGTTGATTGCTGGTGCAACGGGCACCGGGAAAACTGTGACTTTGCAAGTATTGGCTGAGGGCTTTGCCAAAGCGGGTGTTCCTGTTTTTATGGCCGACATTAAAGGTGATTTGTCTGGTTTGGGATCTGCGGGCAAACCGCATCCTAAAATTGATGAGCGCATTCAAAAAATTAAAATTGAAAATTATCAACAGCGAATGTTTCCCTGTGTATTTTGGGATATCTTTGCCAAAAAAGGTCATGCCGTTCGTGCAACTTTATCTGATATGGGACCCTTGTTGCTGGCGAATTATTTCCAGTTAAATGACACGCAAACAGCTGTGCTTTATGCGGCGTTTAAAATTGCTGATGATCAAGGGTTGTTGATGTTGGATTTAAAAGATCTGCAAGCCATGCTCAATTGGATGAAAGATAATAACAAAGAGCTCGAAGATACTTACGGTGGCATGAGCGACGCCAGTCTCGCTGCTATTCAGCGTCGTTTGATGATGCTGGAACAAGAGGGCGCAGGCAATTTTTTAGGTGAACCTGCACTCGATTTAAATCATATTATGCAAGTCACTCTGGAAGGGACAGGCGTAATAAATATTCTCGATGCGACAACTTTGGTCAATCAACCAAAACTATATTCAATATTTTTACTCTGGTTAATTTCTGAATTATTTGAGAATTTACCGGAGCAAGGCGATTCAGATCAACCAAAGTTAGTGTTCTTTTTTGATGAGGCTCATTTACTGTTTAATGATGCGCCGAAAATTTTAGTTGAAAAAATTGAGCAAGTCGTACGTCTGATTCGATCAAAAGGCGTGGGTATTTATTTTATTTCACAAAGCCCGGCAGATATTCCGGAAACTGTCTTGGGCCAATTAGGTAATCGCGTCCAGCATGCTTTGCGTGCATTTACGCCTAAAGATCAACAAGCCGTAAAAATTGCTGCGCAAACTTTCAGGCCCAATCCTGCATTTTCAACTGAATTAGCCATTACTGAATTGGGAATAGGCGAGGCTTTGGTTTCTATTTTGGATGAGAAAGGCGCGCCAACGCCGGTTGAAAGAGTACTAATTTCTCCGCCGGCATCACGCATAGGTGCACTGACTGAAGAAGAGCGTGTACAAATTATGTCGCGGTCACCCTATAAAACAATTTACGAAAAGTTAATGGATCGCGAATCAGCATACGAAATTTTGAAAGGACGAATTGCTACCGAGCAACAAGTTATAGAACGACAAAAAATACAGGATAAGATTCGCGAGCAACAAGAGCAGGATTTTAAAGCGGCACAAAAACAACAAGAGCAGTTGCGTAAACAACAGGATCAATTGCAAAAACAGCAGGAGCGCGAACAACGCCAATCAGAAAAATCAAGCAGAAAACGTGAAGGCGCAGTAGAAGCCTTTACAAAAAGTGCTGCCCGTGCTGTTGGCAGTAGTGTTGGGCGGCAAATTGTGCGTGGAATTTTAGGTTCATTGTTTGGTGGGCGACGTTAATGCCCATCAAGTTTATTTCAGTCAATATCGAACGTGAGCGACATCTGGATAAAATTGCCAATTTCTTCGGCGACAGCCAACCGGATGTTGTTTGTTTGCAAGAAGTCACAGAAAAAGGAATGGCGATTCTTTCTGATGTTGCTCAATATCATTCTTATTTTTCACCCATGTCACGTAAACAACTCACCGAAGATAATTGGGATGGTGTCGGCATACTGTCACGGTACCCTTTAATTAATCCGCAAACTTTTCAATATGCGGGCACTAAAGAAACGCCTGATTTATTTGATATGACAACGGTGCTATCAAAGCGCAGTACTCAGCGATATCTCTTACAAATATTTCAGGTGGAAATTGCAGCAAAGCGTTTTACTTTTGGTAATACACATTTTACCTGGACACCTGATGGTCAGGCCGATGATTATCAGCGCGGAGACCTGAAAAATCTTTTCTATTATTTGCAGCAATATGAACCTCTGGTTTTTGCGGGCGACTTTAATGCGCCAAGAGGGCGCGAAATATTTTCTAAGTTTGCAGAAAAATATCATGATAATGTCCCTTCGCACTACACTACCAGTCTCGATGAAAACTTACATCGCTGTGGATACTTGCCCTATATGGTCGATGGCTTATTTTCAACGCCGGAATATAGAGTCAGCGATGTTGAATTAGTGTTTGGTGTGAGTGATCACGCTGCCATAAAAGCAACAATCGATTTTGCATGAATTCAAAAAAATTATGAAAACATTGATGGTGCAGGGCACTACTTCGGATGCGGGTAAAACAACTTTAGTCGCCGCACTTTGTCGCATACTAAAAAATCGTGGTGTATCGGTAGTGCCATTTAAGCCGCAAAATATGGCTTTAAATTCGGCAGTCACTTTGGATGGTGGTGAAATTGGTCGAGCGCAAGCGTTGCAAGCACAAGCGGCTGGTTTGCAGCCGCATACTGATATGAATCCCATTTTAATTAAACCGACTAGCGATACGCGCGCGCAAATTATTGTGCAGGGACGTGCTGTGACTGATATGGATGCTGCGGTTTATCATGATTACAAAACACAGGCTATGTCTTATGTGTTGGATTCTTATCAGCGATTGCAAACGCAATATGACGTGGTTTTAGTTGAAGGGGCGGGCAGTCCTGCAGAAATTAATTTACGTGATCGCGATATTGCCAATATGGGTTTTGCTGAAAAAGTGGATTGTCCGGTAATTCTGATTGCCGATATTGATCGTGGTGGCGTCTTCGCGCATTTGGTTGGAACACTTGAGTTGTTAAGCGAATCAGAGCGCAATCGCGTAGTGGGTTTTGTGATTAATCGTTTTCGCGGCGATATTGGATTGTTGCAATCCGGTTTGGATTGGTTAGAGCAAAAAACCGGTAAACCTGTGTTGGCAGTGATACCTTATTTGCAAGGTTTGTATTTGGATGCAGAAGATGCGTTAAGTCGTCAGGCTCACCAGGGTAATACCAATTTTCGAGTTGCCGTTTTAGCTTTGCCACGCATTTCAAATCATACAGATTTTGATCCACTTAGATTACATCCACAAATTAATTTTCAGTGGGTGGGGCCAAATCAATCTATTCCCGCTTGTGATTTAGTCATTATTCCCGGCAGTAAAAATACCCGGGAAGATTTACAATTTTTACGAGCGCAATCCTGGGATCAAGATATCCAACGTCATTTGCGTTATGGTGGAAAGTTGATAGCTATTTGCGGTGGCTTTCAAATGCTTGGTGAAACCATTATTGATGATATGGGTTTGGAGTCATCTCCCGGAACTTCTACTGGTTTGGGATATTTTGCGATGCAAACCAAACTTCAATCTGAAAAATTTTTACAGCAACGCAGCGGCTTTTTGTGGGATAAAACAAGTCCTGTTAAGGCTTATGAAATTCATGCCGGTGTCAGTTCTGGCGCAGCACTTGATCGGCCAGCGACTTATTTGGAAATAGAAAATCAATTAATTGCTGAGGGTGCATTGAGTGATGATAATTTAATTCTCGGCACTTATTTGCATGGTCTGTTTGATAGCCCCAAAGCCTTGACTTCACTCTTAAATTGGGCTGGGCTCAAAGCAAATGAATTTGATATTAATTTGCAACGTGAAAACTCTATTGAGCAGTTGGCATCAGCGGTTGAATTGGCTTTTTCTTCTGATTTTTTAGATTCGCTTTCAAGCCATTAATTAACAAACAAAGGCTGTATTGCAGTCACCGCAAATAATATTCATATTAGGTTTCCCCCATAATTGATTACCGCAGGTATGGCAGCGGTATTTTACGCGGGTATTTTTCTTAATCGTCTGTGAGAGTCGAATGGGCGCTAAAAGTGATTCAACTTCATCACTTTCGGCGTCAACTTCAAGTTGATCTGCAATTATGTTTTCGCCAAGTTTTGTCGAGTAGATTTTTAATTCATCCTGGTTGAGAATTTTGTCTGCGGATAATCCTTCAATATTAAATACAGAACTGCTTTTTTCTTTGCGTGTAAGCGGAATTCGATCCAGCCAAGGCAGGTGATAACCCGTTTCAATGAGTTGCAAATAGAGTGAATGAAATTTTCCGCCCAGAATCACATAGTCATTCATATGCTCGCCGGTTTTTTTGCCATTGGGTAATCCGGTATGCGATGGCATTAAACCTATGGACTGCATTTTATCGGCCCACTCAAGGTTGTGATAACCCCGTCGTCCCGGCTTACCGAATTTCGCCTGCCAAATATGACATTGCTCATGCACCAGTGTTTGCATAATTTCAATTAAGGGATAACCCAAAAAATATTCCGGATTAATTGCCAGCTCATCGACAAATCGTTTATTGGAATTCACCCAGCGTTTTGGCGATACATAACCCATCATTTTTGGTTGGCGCTGCAACACTATTAAACAGTCAGGTAATTTGTCAGCAAAAAGTTCCCGATTGAAAAATGCATAGGCTTTTTCAACAGCAGAGTAAATTTCTTGTGATGGGGTTAGGGTCATATCGATAAGCACTTATCATGCTTTATAGAGTTTATTGCAATTTGAAAAAATTAGTTTGAGGGCCAGGTAGGTTTTGCACTATACCAAAACTCCGGTTTCAAACCGATCAATCGATAAATGGCTACAGGTAAATCCTTTTTAGTGTTTTCAATATTCTGAGTGAGCTTGGCATGGCTAATCGCACCCTGAACATATTGCTGCATTAAACGAGCAGTTTGTTCTATGTCAGATTGTTCAATCAAATAATCGCCACTTTGTAAACTACGCACTAGCGCCTGATTATATTTTGCGCCGCGCTCGGTCATTAGTTGTAATGTTTCTGTAATGCGAAGATCACAACATCCTGTTTGCATACCTGCACTGAAAAAAGCACAGCCAGGAATATTGTCTTTGTCTTCGCCGACTTTATTCACGTAAATAAATTGCAACCAGTTTTCCAGCTGCTCAAGTGGTGTGTTAACGGGTGAAAGAATGGAATCCAGATCTTGTCGAATATTTTCCCAGTGATGAGTGGTGGCTTCACAGAACAATTCAGCTTTGGACTCAAAGTGGTGATAGAAACTACCTTTGGTTACGCCAGCTTGTTTGCAGATTTCATTCACACCCACCGAGTTATAGTTACTGCTCCAAATAAGATTCAGGGCAGTTTCCAGTAACAATGTGCGTGTATCTATGGGGCTCATATTCAGGTCTCGTGGAGGCGTTTAGGTGATTATGATACCGGATGGTATGTTTTTCAATCCTGCAATCTCAATATCATAGTCGTACATTCGGTGCAGCTAGAGTAGCATAGTTATCCGATATTATTGATTTTATTGGGGTTTTGTATGAGGCGTGCCTAGCCTGAGAATAATTAAATTAAACAAAATAAAAAATCCTGTTGACCGACATACCAACCGGTATGTATAGTTCGCGAAATGTCAGATTTACCCAATTTCAGGCGTAGTTGTCATTGATTTGCTAAATAGCAACAGGAGAATAGTATGAGCTTTTTAACCCTTTCCCGTAAAACCCAATCCTTAACTGCCGCCGCCATACTGATGGGTATTGTCGGTTTTTATTATGTAGCAAGAGTAGATGCAGCTCCTGCTCCAGCCGTACCACCTGCACCTTCTGTAGATGTGGTTGTAGTAGCGCCACATAAAATCCGCACCTGGAATAGTTTTTCCGGGCGTTTGTCCCCAGTAGAAAGTGCTGCAATCAAGCCATTGGTGAGCGGCACTATTCAGCAAGTATTGTTTACTGACGGTCAGCAGGTGAAAAAAGGTCAGGTATTATTTGTTATTGATCCTCGTCCTCACCAAGCATCAGTGCAGAGAGCTCAAGCGCAATTGGCAACCGCTCAATCACGCGCAAAATTGGCTCGGGATGAATTAAAAAGATCTGAACAACTCATTGCTGCCAAATTAATATCACAAAGCATTTACGATTCAGCCTTTAGCAGTCAACAAGTCGCGGAAGCAGATGTTAAACAAGCAGAGGCATCCTTAAGTCAGGCTAAATTAAATTTGGAATATGCACATATCAGTGCACCGATTTCCGGGCGTGTTGGTCGAGCGGAATTAACTGTCGGTAACGTGGTTGAGGCAGGGGCTAATGCGCCGTTACTCACGCAAATCGTGGCCAACGATAAACTTTATGCAGAATTCAATGTAGATGAAGCGACTTATATTGAATTTGTTCGCAACACCAAAAATACCCAGCAAATGCCTGTTGAATTAACGCTCGCCAGTGATACCAGCGTGATTTATAAGGGGCACATTTCCGCTTTCGATAATCATCTTGACACCAATAGTGGGACGATTCGCGCGCGCGCAATTTTTGACAATAGTGATGGCGCATTGACTGCAGGTATGTTTGCGAATGTGCGTTTGGGTTCAGCAGAAAAAATTCAAGCATTGTTAGTGCCCGAGCGTGCAATTGGCACCAATCAAAGCAAAAAATATGTGTTGGTCGTTGATGAAAACAATACAGCAAATTATCGCGAAATTATTCTCGGTGAGCACTATGAAGGTCAACGTGTCGTGCATTCGGGTATTAGTGCTGGCGATAAAATTATTGTCAATGGCTTGTCTCATGTGCGGCCATCCAGTGTTGTAAATCCCAGTGTTGTAAATTCCCAACTTCACAATTCGACAGACGAACAACTCACTACCAAGCAGTCCTCCGAAGCAAAAATTGTTGCTGCGGCAAACTAATTATTCATTAAATTAACATTTGAAGAGCAGTCGAGATCACTCGTAAATTTTACAGGTGATCTCCAGCTTCGCCTAACAATGCCTTGGCAGGTACATCATGAACATATCCAGATTTTTTGTTGATCGCCCCATTTTCGCTGGCGTAATTTCTTTACTGATTTTTATTGCCGGTTTTATTGCCATGTTTCAATTGCCTATATCGGAGTATCCGGAGGTTTCGCCTCCATCAGTTGTAGTAAATGCTTCTTATCCGGGAGCGAATCCAAAAGTTATCGCAGAAACTGTTGCCACTCCTTTGGAGGAGCAGTTGGCGGGCACTGAAAATATGTTGTACATGTTTTCTCAAGCTACAACCGATGGCCGAATTACATTAACTGTTACATTTAAAATTGGTACTAACGCCGACTTGGCTCAGCAAATGGTACAAAATCGAGTGTCGCAGGCATTACCTCGTTTGCCTGAAGTGACTCGTCAACGCGGTGTAACTGTTGTAAAAAGTTCACCTGATTTAACCATGGTGGTGCATTTACTTTCACCGGATAAAAGTTACGACGAGCTTTATTTACGTAACTATGCCTTGATGAATATTAAAGATGAGCTGGCCAAAGTTCCCGGAGTGGGGATGGTACGTTTATTTGGTTCAGGTGATTACGCTATGCGTATCTGGTTAAACCCGGAAAAAATTGCGGGAAAAAATTTAACGGCGAACGATATTATTAATGCAATCCGCGAACAAAACGTGCAAGTAGCTGCTGGTGTTATTGGTGGTGCGCCTATAACTAATTTGGTTGACGTTCAACTTCCCGTGAATGCCAAGGGGCGATTGGATAATGCCGAAGAGTTTGGTGAAATTATTGTAAGAGCAGGCAGCAATGGTGAAATTACACGGTTGAAAGATGTTGCTCGTGTTGAAATGGGTGCATCAGAATTTGCACTGAATTCTATGTTGGACAGTCAACCCGCTGTAGCTATTCCTATATTTCAAGCGCCCGGCGCCAACGCAATTCAAATTTCCGATAATGTTCGCTCGACAATGGCGGAGCTAAAAAAACGCTTTCCAAAAGGTGTGGATTATCACGTAGTTTACGACCCAACTATTTTCGTAAAAAGTTCGATTAAAGCAGTCATCAAAACCTTACTTGAAGCGCTTGCATTAGTTGTGGTGGTTGTTATTTTATTTTTGCAAACCTGGCGCGCATCGATTATTCCCCTGTTAGCAGTGCCTGTTTCCATTATTGGTACCTTTTCCTTGATGTGGGCTTTTGGCTTTTCAATTAATACACTTTCGCTATTTGGTTTGGTGCTAGCTATAGGTATTGTGGTTGATGATGCAATAGTCGTGGTGGAAAACGTTGAGCGTAATATAGAAGAGGGCTTATCGCCGATCGCCGCGACTTATAAAGCGATGCAAGAGGTGAGTGGTCCCATCATTGCCATTTCATTAACATTGATTGCCGTGTTTGTGCCAATTGCATTTGTCAGTGGATTGACCGGGCAGTTCTATAAACAATTTGCATTGACCATCGCAATATCGACGGTCATCTCAGCAATAAACTCCTTAACTTTGAGTCCTGCTTTGGCGGCATTATTGTTAAAAAGCCACGATGCTCCGAAAGATCGATTAACGCGTGTCATGGATAAAATATTCGGTCGTTTTTTCGCATGGTTTAATCGCAGTTTTAGACGTGCATCCGGAAATTACTCTACTCGTGTTGGAAAAATATTAGGGCGAAAAATGGCAGCAGTCGGTGTTTATGCTGTGCTACTTGGAATTGCCGTGATTGGTTTTAATATTATTCCTAAAGGATTTGTGCCAGCGCAAGACAAGCAATATTTAATTGCCTTTGCCCAATTACCTGATGGTGCCACTCTTGAACGCACAAAAAATGTTATCAGTGAAATGGGAAAAATCGGTTTGGCCGAACCTGGTGTAGAAAATGCGGTGCAATTTCCAGGTTTGAGTATTAACGGTTTTACCAATAGCTCCAGCGCCGGTATTGTCTTTTTTCCATTGAAAGACTTCGATAAACGTACCAGTAAAGATCTTTCTGCCGGTGCAATTTCACGAAAACTGCAAATGAAATTTGCTGGGATTGAAGAGGCATTCATTGCCATTTTCCCGCCACCTCCTGTGCGCGGTTTGGGCACAACCGGTGGCTTTAAATTACAAATTGAAGATAGAGCTGGTTTAGGTTATGAAAAACTTGCAGAAGTTGTTGCGCAGGTTCAACAGAAAGCTATGCAGCGTCCTGAATTAGCCAGTGTGTTTTCCAATTACAAAATAAATGTACCCCAGTTGTACGCAGATGTAGATCGTACTAAAGCAAAACAGCTTGGGCTGAATGTAAAAGAAATTTTTGACACTATGCAAATTTATTTGGGTTCTCTTTATGTTAATGATTTCAATCAATTTGGCCGTACCTATCAAGTTATTGCGCAAGCAGATGCGGAATATCGCAATACCGCAAGTGATGCATTGAATTTAAAAGTGCGCAATTCGCAAGGCGATATGGTGCCATTAGGTTCAGTTTTAACTATGAATGAAAGTTACGGTCCGGAAAGCGCAGCACATTACAACGGATACCTCGCAGCAGATATTAATGGCAATGCGGCTCCGGGTTATTCGAGTGGACAGGCACAAGATGCGATAGCAGAAATTTTGGCTGAAGTATTGCCTACAGGTATTGTTTTTGAGTGGACGGACTTAACTTTTCAGGAAGTGCTCGCAGGTAATACCGCCATTTATATTTTACCTCTGTGTTTAGTCCTGGTGTTTTTAGTGCTTGCAGCGCAATACGAAAGTCTGGCTTTACCTTTGGTGGTAGTGACTATTGTTCCGCTTTCCATTTTGTCTGCTCTATTTGGTGTTTGGGTCACTAATGGCGACAACAATATTTTTACGCAGATTAGTTTGTTTGTGCTCGCAGGTCTCGCCAGTAAAAATGCAATTTTGATTGTAGAGTTTGCGCGTGAATTGGAAATGCGAGGCATGGAAACTTATCAAGCCGCAATCACTGCAAGTCGTATGCGGTTACGCCCAATTTTGATGACATCATTTGCATTTATTATGGGTGTATTGCCTATGGTGTTTTCAACGGGTGCAGGTTCGGAAATGCGTAGCGTAATGGGAATCGCAGTGTTCTCTGGAATGTTAGGCGTGACATTCTTCGGATTATTTTTTACTCCAATGTTTTATGTATTGTTCCGTAAATTGGAGGGGAATCGTAGTTATCTACGCGATGAAATCAATCGCAGTCAAAATGAACTTGAAAGCCATTCTTCTGCGGGCATGACTAAAGATCATCATGAGGTACAAGTATGAAATCTGTAAAACTATTAAGAATTTTTAGTTTAGCTCTTCTTCCTTTTTTGATCAGCGCTTGCAGTGGATTTAAATCGGTAGAAAATTCTCGTCAGCTTGCTGATATACAGACGACACCTGCCGCCTTTAATTTGCCTCAAGGCATATCTGCAGAGCAGCCGATTGTTGCCTGGTGGTCGCAATTAAATGACGTGCAATTAAATCAACTGGTTGCTGATGCTATGCAACAGAATCATTCCATTAAAATTGCACAGGCATCGTTAATGGAGTCGCGTGCGTTATTGCGAAATAGTCAACTGGATCGATACCCGAGAGTTGAAGCTAACGTGAGTGCCGCCAGACAAAAACAAAGTGCTGATATTATTGGGCCGGTTGCTTCGCGTATCAGTGAAACTTATCAAACCGGATTGGATGCAAGTTGGGAGTTGGACTTGTTTGGTCGTGTGCGCAATGGCGTAAAATTATCCAGAGCGCAACTGGCTGCGCGCACCGCCGATTTACAAGCAGCACAAGTCAGTGTCGCTGCAGAAGTTGCCAGTGCTTATATCAGTTTACGCGGCAATCAATATTTGTTGGAAGTAGCTCAACGCAATGCAAATAATCAACAGGAAACCTTACAACTGGTACAGCGTTTTGAAGCAGTAGGTAGAGGAGATCAATTGGATGTTGCCCGTGCACAAGCGCAGCTTGAGTTAACACGTGCAACTATTCCGGATTTGCAATCGCAAATTAATATCGCGTTGAATCGAATTGGTGTGTTAACCGGAAAACCCACAGTAGAAATTAAAACAGAATTGTCGCAAGTAAAATCATTGCCAACAATTCCGGCATCATTTGCTGTAGGTAATCCTGCCGACTTAATAAAGCGTAGGCCAGATATACGCCGTGCAGAGCAAGCTTTGGCAGGCGCAGTAGCCGAATACAATATACGTGTTGCTGATTTGTATCCGAAAGTGACTTTCCTTGGTGGTTTGGGATATTTATCGACTGATTGGACGCGTGTTGGTGATACAGGAACAGATACATTTTTGTTTTCACCGCGAATAGAGTGGGCTGCATTTAATCTTTCTCGTGTTGACGCGCAAATTGATGCGGCCAATGCGCGTACTCAAATGCGCATTGCCGAATTTGAACAACGAGTATTAATCGCTCTGGAAGAAACTGATAATGCTTTACAAAGTTTTTCGCGTGAAGAAGAACGTCGGAGCGGATTGCAGCGCGCGCTGGCCGCAAATAATCAAGCGGCCTTGTTTGCACGCAAAAAATTTGAAGTAGGTAGCAGTGATTTTTTAACGGTGCTCGATGCTGAACGTTCGCTCTTAAATGTTAGTGCCCAATTGGCTCAAAGTGATATGCAGGCGCTGTTGAATTTGATTGCAGTCTATAAGTCCTTGGGTGGTGGTTGGGAAATAGAGTCTCGATCTATTGCCGCTAACTGATCTAACTACTTTTTAAAGACCGACTTTTTAGTCGGTTTTTTTATATCTGGATAAAAAGTCTGGGTTGTTATAACTTCTCTATAAAACCTCGTGGATTAGTCTTCCTTGGCATTGATGAATAAATATAAAGAGAATAGATAGACTGCTATGAAACCAATAAGTATTGTCTGCGCGGTATTGATGTCTGTGTTACTAATCTCATATGTCGGTAAGGCCGGAGCTGGAGTGATAAGCTCATCCTCGACTGCTTCCTTAAGTTCTATAGCTTTCCCCAGCTACAACACCAATCCTCCAGCCGCGGATATGACGGGTATGCCCAGCACAGCTGTTGGCATCGCCAGTAAAATAAAGTTGGGCTGGAATGCAGGCAATACCTTGGAAGCTATAGGTGGAGAGACCAGTTGGGGCAATCCCGAGATCAGTGAAGAATTGATTCGGTTGGTGAAACAAAGCGGCTTTAATGCAATTCGTTTGCCTACAGCATGGGATCAATATGCCAATCAACAAACGGCAAAAATCAATGCCGATTGGTTAAACAGAATAAACACCATTGTTCAGTACTGCGTTGATAATGACGTTTATGTGATAGTCAATATTCATTGGGATGGCGGCTGGCTTGAGAACCATGTCTCGCTCGAAAAACAACAAGAAAATAATGCAAAACAAAAAGCCTTTTGGGAACAGATAGCAACGCGGTTACGCGATTTTGATGAACATCTACTATTTGCCAGCGCCAACGAACCCAATGTAAAAACCTCGGAACAAATGGCGGTATTGTTGTCTTATCATCAAACTTTTGTCGATGCGGTACGTTCAACTGGTGGCAAAAATGCCTATCGTGTTCTGATTGTACAAGGCCCGGAAACTGATATTGAAAAAACTAACGAATTAATGTCGAAAATGCCAATAGATACAGTTGCCAATCGGTTGATGACGGAAATTCATTTCTATACACCCTACAATTTTGCGGGCCTTACCAAAGATGAATCCTGGGGAAAGATGTTTTATTACTGGGGCAAAAAATTTCACTCCTCGAAAGATCCTGCGCGCAACGCAACTTGGGGAGAAGAGGAAAAAGTCGATCAGCTTTTACATCTGATGAAAGTAAAATTTGTCGATAAAGGCATACCTGTTATTGTTGGTGAGTTCGGCGCTGAACGTCGCGATAATTTATCTGGTGATGCATTGACCTTACATCTGGCTTCACGAGCCCATTATTTGAAATATGTTACAAAACAGTCTATTGCTAATGGATTAGTCCCTTTCTACTGGGACAATGGTAGCTTGAAAAATTTTGGTTCAGGCATTTTTGATCGGAAAACCAATAGTGTCTTTGATCAGCAGTCATTGGATGCTTTGGTTCAGGGGGCGACAGAATCTAAAAAAACTACTAATTAAGTAGGTAGTTTTTGCTGTGTCAGCTACCATCTTGAAATTACTCTTTACATATAATTAATGAAAAAAATGCGTGAATTTTATACTAAAGTGCTGTTGGGATTGTTTGGATTGCTGATACTCAGCGTCCTTGTGGGGTATTTATGTTTTGAGCGCACTTTTCTTAGCGTTGAGCTCCTGCCTTCAAATGCCGATACTTTACCTTGGCAGTCAAAATTGATTACTGATGTCGCCAATGGCGGAACTTCGGTCATCAGTGTTGACGACGATAAATTCAGTCTGAGTTTTAATTTCATTTTAACCCACAAAGCCCACTATCCGAATGCGGCAATCGAACTGAGATTTAGTGAACTTGGAGACAAATCTGAATTGGTAGATTTATCTCCTTATGATCATCTTTCATTCAGTGTTAAATGTGTGCCGGATAATATATTGATGTTTAACGTCTCCACTTTTGAAGAAAAATTCTCGATTCTTGATGATCCTTTAACCTACAGATCTCCTTCCAGTTTTTTTTCCTGTAACGAAAATTGGAGTCATATAGACTTGGATCTTACTCGTTTACAAACACCTCAATGGTGGTTTGAAGCATTCAATCTTGATCTCTCCAAAAAGGAATACAAACTTGATAAGGTCTCGAAGATGTCCTTTGGCACTAGTTCTCAAAGTGCATTTGATGTGGATGCCAAAGTACAACTACAAAAGCTGGTTTTGACTGGCCGTGACTGGTTTTATATGTACGTCTTCTGGGGCGCTGCGTTGATTGCCTGGAGCAGTTTTGCCTTTTGGTTTTTTCGCCAGCACACACATGTACTAGTGAATGAGTTACGCGATAAAATCCAGCGTGATAGACCGCTTGTCGCCTACCAGCAGTTATCTATGGAGCCTCACCGGGATAAAGATAAGAAGGCAATATTGCATTTCCTGGCCACCAACTACTCCAATCCAGAATTGAATTTGGAGTCAATGTCAGTGACAGTTGGTGTGAGCCGTACCAAAATCAACGATATCCTGAAGGACGAGCTGGGATTCACCTTTACGGGTTATATTAACAAGCTTCGATTAACAGAAGCAGCTCGTCTGTTAACTGAAAAAGAGGACGCGAATATTGCCGAGATTGCTTATTCTGTAGGCTATAAAAACGTTTCCTACTTCAATAAGCTGTTCAGAGAAGAATATAACTGCACCCCTAAATCCTTCAAATCGTTGAGTGAAAAAGCATCTAACTAGTCAGAAGACTTCAAATTAAAAGAAAAAAACTTCAACTTTTAGCAATTTCATAGAGTTTTTTACATTAGCGCTACCTCTAAGCCCCCATTTTTCATAGGCTCGCTCAAGCTCTGTAAGAGCTTCTCAATTTAGGCCGGCCTGTCCAGAATGCAAACATAACTGCTGGGGTGCTATGAAATGAATAATCATCATGAGCTTATTAGTAAGATACTGAGCGGGCATTCAGTTAGCTCATTATTTAACATAAATGTCATAAATTACTCAGCCGGAAAAATAGTCCTCGGTTTGAGTGCCCGTACCCTGCTATTAAACAGTGAGGGTTCTTTTGGCTGCATTATGGATTGTGTTGCCCGTATAGCGGGTTACGAGTTCGTTGGTGATAGCTTTGTATCTGAATACGAGCTCAATTCTTATGTGCCAACCAAGGCAGAAAACTTTGTTGCCCGTGCACAGGTAGATGTGGCGACCAGTCAACACGCCACCTATACATGTGATATTTTCTCTGTAAACAATGAGGTTAATACGCCCCTTGTCCAGTCGCATGGTACTTTAATTAAAATAAATTCCTAGATTAAAATAAACTGGCAACAATAAAAGAGTTCACAATAAAAATAGATTCATGACAAAATAAACCCATAATAAAGATTATAAATTTCTAATAACTGATACTTTTGAATTACATCTGAGAATCCTTCATGAAAATTTCCACTATATTTCGTTTGGTTGTGTGCTGTTTATTTTTATTGCCTGCATTAAGTTGGGCCCAATCTCGCAGTATTGAAATTGATCTCAAGAATGTGCAGGGAGAACTCAATACTGCTTTTAAAACCAGCATAGGCGCAGGTCGTGCCAATGAAGGTTTGCGCGCAGATTGGCAACAACAATTGGCGGAAGTTAAACGCGATATGGGATTTCGTTATATTCGTATGCACGGTTTGCTTACGGATGATATGGGCGTCTACAAAATAGATAAAGATGGCCGTGAGCGTTACAACTTTCAATATGTCGATGCACTTTATGATTACATTCTCAGTATTGATATGAAACCCTTTGTGGAATTTGGTTTTATGCCATCAGCGCTGGCCAGTGGCGATAAAACCATTTTCTGGTGGCGCGGTAATGTCACACCTCCAAGCAGCTATGAAAAGTGGGGGAATTTAATTAAAGCCCTCACCGAACATTGGACTCAACGCTATGGCGCTGAAGAAGTGGCCAGTTGGTATTTTGAAGTCTGGAATGAGCCCAATCTCGATGGCTTTTGGGCGGGGTCGCAAGCGGAATATTTCAAGCTTTATGACTATAGCGCGCGCGCTATTAAAAGTGTGAATCCCAATTACAGAGTTGGCGGCCCTGCGACTGCCGGTGCAGCCTGGATTCCAGAAATGATTGCTCACTGCGCTGACAATAAAATTCCACTCGATTTTGTGAGCACGCATTCTTATGGTGTTAACCAAGGTTTTCTCGATGAATTTGGCAAAGCCGGCACAGTATTATCTAAAGATGAATTAGCAGTCGCAGGCGATGTACTAAAAAATCGCAAAGAAATAACGGCGTCTGCCATGCCCAAGCTGGAACTCCACTACACAGAATGGAGTTCGTCCTACACAGCGGCTGATCCCGCCCACGATTCTTATCATGAAGCTGCCTATATTTTGCAAAAATTAAAACAAACAGGTGATGCAGCTCAATCCATGTCTTACTGGGTATTCACCGATATTTTTGAAGAACCGGGTCCGCGCTTTGAAGCATTTCACGGCGGTTTTGGTTTAATGAACACTCAAGGTATTAAAAAACCTGCTTACTTTGCGTATCAATTTTTACATCAACTCGCTTCAACAGAGTTGCAAAATAAAGATGCACAATCCATTGCCACTACCGATAACAAAGGTAATGTCCAGGTATTGTTGTGGGACTCAACTTTTACTCTGCCAGATAATATTAATAATCAGGATTACTTCAATAAAGATTTGCCGTCCGCAACCAAAGGTGATGTCAGCATTCATCTTCAAGGCTTGAAGAAAGGCAAATATAAGCTGGTCATTTCACAAGTCGGCTATAGACAAAATGATGCTTACACCGCCTATATCGACATGGGCTCACCTGCTCAATTAACCAAATCACAAGTCTCAGAGTTGAAGTCAAAAGCAACCGGAAAACCATCGGAAGAAAAATCTATCAAGGTGACCAAAAACGGTCAGTTCGATTTGAATCTACCCATGCGAGAAAACCATGTGTATTTGGTTGAGCTTAAAAAAGCCAAATAAATCAAAACCCGGTTTACCGACCACAACACTACTTAAAACTGGCAGTCTTGTGGTCAATCAGCAACTTCATTTGCCAGCTAAGTAACTGATTTTTAATATAAATTGCTTTAACCGCCTTAAAACTTTTGCTTGACACTCCAAGGCCGCCTGCATAGAATGCGCGCCACTTAGACATGGCTGTCACAAGTTTTGGGGCTTTAGCTCAGCTGGGAGAGCGCAACACTGGCAGTGTTGAGGTCAGCGGTTCGATCCCGCTAAGCTCCACCAATAAAATAAAAAGCCCCGTGCATTAGCTCGGGGCTTTTTATTTTCTATCGTAGATAAATTCAGGGATGGTTCTTAGCCACGGTTCACTAAAAATGCAGGAAAGCATTTTTGAACGCCCGAATGGGCGGCCCCAGAGGGGTGAGCGCCAAGGATGGCGCGAATAATCCCGCTTAGCTCCACCAATAAACTATTGTAAATCAATAAGATAATAAGCCTGCTTTCGAGCGGGCTTTTTTGTTTCTGAAATTTAAGTCCATATTAAGTCCTCATTACCTGATCGATCGAGTTATTCAACAACAAATATTTCAGCATCTATCTGTGACGATTTTGATCAAGTTGCTTTTGTCGTGTCTGCTCTTGGTTGTAATGTGATGTAATAGACTATGCGCTGATTTTAATGCAAGGTCCGTTTTGTGCCCAAAGCGGACCTTGGGTAACAGTCGTCGCCCGCCCCCTTAGCAGACGCTGGCGGCGCGTAGAGTAAGTTGTACATTCCTCCAAAAGCAGTCCTTTGCAATACACCAAATAACACATCATTATTCCGAAATTTTCCGTAAACTTTTGTTTGGTCGGCAATTTCAGTACTCCAAAAAGGTCGCATTATTGTTTCTCATAAAATGTAATAAATGGGCGCGTAACCTCCAATGCTTGCCTCTCTGAATAATAAAGTGTACTGTTTAATCTATGAATAATTGCCCTTTCTTTTCTCACATATTAACAAGCGCGGTGCAGCGAAATTACGTTGCTCGCGCCTTCCATATTTTAGGCGATTAAGTTTTTATTATTACTTAATCGCCTGCTCTGCCTTCCAATTAATTCCACTTATATTTTGTTGTCTTCTTAAGGCGGCTAATGGTTTTCTTTTGTCTAAATTTTAGGTGAGGTAAAAAATGGCTATTGCAGAAAGCAGTGCACTTATTATTTCCGATCACGACTATCAGCGATTACTTCCATTAACGGAGAAGTATCAAACTGCAACAGCAGAGCTGCTTGAAGATGAGTTGGGCCGTGCAGACGTTGTGAGCGATGCGAATTTCCCTGCGGATGTTGTTGCAATGAATTCGTGCGTTACATTTTTGGATTTGAGTTCAGGTGAAAAATCTACTGTTAGCTTGGTGTATCCACAGGAAGCAAACATTGACAAAATGAAAATCTCCATTCTCTCTCCAATTGGAAGTGCTCTTATTGGTTTGAGAGTGGGCGGAAAAATTGATTGGCCTTTGCCGGGCGGTGCTATTAAGCACCTGCAAGTGGTTACCGTTGTTCAAGCAGAAAAACTATAAATCTTAATTTAATTCAATGACCGAGGATGTGTTATGAAGGTGGTTAATGAACGGCTAGAAAAAATATTTGCGCATGTGGTGAAACACAATTTTGGCGAATTAGAGTTTCATCAAGCGGTAAAAGAAGTTATCGAAACCTTGGGTCCGGTACTGCATAAACACCCTGAATATATGGATCAAAAAATCATCGAGCGAATTTGCGAGCCAGAGCGGCAAATTATTTTTCGTGTGCCTTGGCAAGACGATCGCGGTGAGGTGCAAATAAATCGTGGTTTTCGTGTGGGGTTTAATAGCACGCTTGGGCCATATAAGGGTGGGTTGCGTTTTCATCCTTCCGTGCATTTAGGAACTATTAAGTTCTTGGGCTTTGAGCAAACTTTTAAAAATGCTTTGTCGGGTATGCCTATTGGTGGTGCAAAAGGCGGCGCTGATTTTGACCCTAAAGGAAAATCTGATTCGGAGGTGATGCGTTTTTGTCAAAGTTTTATGACGGAGCTTTATCGCCATATTGGTGAGTTTACTGACGTGCCTGCTGGCGATATCGGCGTAGGCGCGCGTGAGATTGGCTATTTGTTTGGGCAGTACAAGCGGATTACTAATCGCTATGAATCGGGTGTCTTAACCGGTAAAAGCCCGCTGTGGGGCGGTGCGTTGGTAAGACGTGAAGCGACTGGTTATGGCGCTGTTTATTTTGCGCAAGAAATGCTGAAGGTGCGTGGCGACTCATTGGAAGGAAAAACCTGTGTTGTTTCTGGTTCAGGTAATGTGGCTATTTATGCTATTGAAAAATTACAAATGCTAGGTTCAACAGTGGTTGCCTGCTCTGATTCAAATGGTTTTATTTCAGACCCTAAAGGCTTGAATCTCGACACCATTAAACAATTAAAAGAAATTGATCGCGCTAGAATAAGTACCTATATCAAATATCATCCACAAGCTACCTATGTTGAAGCGGGAAATATTTGGGATGTTCCGTGTGATTTGGCCTTTCCCTGCGCGACTCAAAATGAGTTAGACGCAACATCTGCAGCCACTCTGGTGAGCAATGGTTGTAAGGCAGTGATCGAAGGGGCAAACATGCCGGTGACCCCTGACGGCGCCAAAATATTTATCGATGCGGGTGTTGCATTTGCACCAGGTAAAGCAGCCAATGCCGGTGGTGTTGCTACTTCAGCATTGGAAATGCAACAAAATGCAAGCCGCGATACCTGGACGTTTGAACATACGGAAAAACGTTTACAAGTCATTATGCAAAATATCCATAACAACTGTTACCAAACTGCAGCGGAATATGATTCGCCAGGAAATTATGTCATTGGCGCAAATGTTGTTGGTTTTAAACGTGTTGCGGATGCAATGATTGCTTTTGGCGTTATATAACTGAGTCTATCGCCAGATAATTTTCTGCTGGGCAATAGTGCGTAAATGGTTAATCGCTTGGTTAACTGTGTCAGGCGCACTATCGTCTCGGTAGATGGCATAGATGGGATAAGTAAACTCAGGCGCGTTGGGTACCTGAAATAATTTTTTCTCTTCAATATAACGCTGTACTATACGCGCACGAAAATAACCACTACCTGAATACTGAAGTAAATATTCCAGAGCAAGTAAACCGAAATCAATAGCTAGTTCTGTTCGACGTTTACCTGGAAATGCTGAATCGTGTTGTTGTTCATATACGGGTCCCCAATCAACATAGATATAAGGTTCCGGTGTTTCGGCTGCCACCATAATTAATTTTTCCTCCAGCAATAATTCAATCTTTAATCCTGGTAGATATTCTGGTCGGTATACTAGGGCTATATCCAAGACCCCATGATTAACGCAATTAATTAACGTGCTTGCATCACCCGTTTCCACCCGAATCGCCAATGAATTATGTGTAGAGCGCAGCTCTGCAATCCAATTTAGTAATAACGGATTCCATAATGCCAACTCGCCTCCAATAGCGATAGATTTTGTTTTTTCTTCCGGTAATGGCACATCGAATTTTGCTTTTTCCCAAAGTTGAACAATTTGGGTGGCATAGGTTACAAATCGCTCACCTTCCTCCGTCAATGATGCGCCGGCACGATTGCGCACGAATAACTGACAACCGAGTTGTGCTTCCAAATTTTTGACACGAGCAGTAACCGCAGTTTGGGTAATGTGCAATCGCTCGCCTGTGGAAATGAGGCTGCCAGATCGCACAATGTCTAAAAACGTTTTCGCAAGCTCAATATCCATTTCATATACCAAAAATTTTGATAATAAAGTGCATTTAAATTCATTATTCAAAATGATTCTACATCAATATGATGAGTGCAACTGTTTTTTAGAACCCATTCCGCCTAAAGCGACATACGTCCTTTTCGCAAATAATTCTGAGAACCTACTTGCGGAAATGCTATGCATCACCCTGCGTTGTACACATGTTTAACTGATATTCTAGGCTGTAAATTTCCCATTCTTTGCGCAGGAATGGGCGGAGTGGCCCGACATTGTCTGGCTGCATCAGTCAGTAATGCCGGCGGTTTCGGTTGTCTTGGTATGGTGCGAGAGCCGCCGGAACTCATTCGTAGAGAAGTGAATCTTTACCGTTCTATTAGCGACAAACCATTTGCGGTTAATTTAATTCCTGCCGCAACAGAGCGGGGGCTGTTATCGCTTCAAATAGCGGCCTGTATTGCAATGAAAATAAAATACATAGCGCTTTTTTGGGATGTTGATAACGAAATAATCAAACAGTGCCGTGATCATGGGATAAAAATCATTCATCAAGTTGGCACCAAGCGCGATGCTGAACGGGCACTTGAAGCGGGTGTGGATGTTTTAATCGCTCAAGGTGTTGAAGCTGGCGGGCATGTGCGTGGTAAAACCTCTTTGTTTGGTTTGTTGCCGGAAATATGCGCGCTAAGCCCTGTTCCCGTTGTAGCTTCAGGAGGTATTAGTACAGGGGAGGCGCTAGTTGCTGCGTTAGCATTGGGTGCGCAGGGCGTCAGCTGTGGCACACTTTTTTTGGCCACTATAGAGTCCAATGCACATGACTTTCACAAAGATAAAATTCTTGCCGCCGAAGCGATTGATACCAAGCTCAGTTACGATTTTCAACGAAACTGGCCGGTAAGTGCCGCCGTTAGAGTATTGAAAAATACGACCACAGAACGAACCATCGAAAAATACAAAACCTATCCTGAGCAACCTATTGGTGAGCAAGGCGGAGCACCTATTTATCCTTTTTCTACAGATTCACCGTTAAAGGGCGCGGTTGGCGATATTGCGTCAATGGCGCTGTATTGTGGGCAGGGATGCGGTAGCGTTAATAAGACCAAGAGTGCGGCAGCGGTTATTGCGGATATGATGCATCAAGCCGACAGTTATTTAAATCGTTTTTAATGCTTATTGGCGAAACAAAAAATGAATTGGTCAGCGTTTTAGGTAATTTAAAAAATCGAAAGGTATTTTTATGAATCCAAAAGCAATGTTGAATTCCGCGCACTGGATAATGGCTGCGACATTGTTGTCATCGTTGCTTATTGTGTACATCGCATATGGCGCTAATCTTAAATTAACCATTCAAACCCAAGTGTTTCTTCATGTGGGGTTAATCATCTTTCCGGTTTTTTTTAAGATCAGTTATATCATTAGGCTGAGTGCTTTAAAACAATTGGGTCGGCCCGTGGGTTAAGTTAATTTTTCAGTGGTTTAGTATTTTAACCGTTTTTTTGTCATTTTTCGTGGAGCTTTAAATATGAATATAAAACATGTTGCATTATCTTTTTTATTTTCATCGGTAGCTTGTGTTGCATTAGCAGAAGAGTGCGCTACAACTGTTGTTGCAAATGATGCAATGCAATTCGATAAAAAAGAAATTGTGATTAGTCAATCCTGTAAAGAATTCACCGTGAATCTGACACACTCCGGAAAACTGCCAAAAAATGTAATGGGGCATAATTGGGTGTTGAGTAAAACTGACGATAAGCAATCGATAGCGTCTGATGGTATGACTGCAGGGGTCGCAAATAACTATCTTAAAGTGGATGATGTTCGCGTTATAGCCTCTACCATCCTTATTGGTGGCGGCGAAAGTACTTCAGTAACTTTTCCGGTTAATAAATTAACAGCGGGCGTGTCCTATAGTTTTTTTTGTTCGTTCCCAGGGCACAGTGCAATTATGCAGGGTAGCTTGACGCTTAATTAACCGCGCGTGCAATCAACAGGGCTTTATTTGCGCCCTGTTGATCAGCGTATAGATAATGAGCGAAACAAACAGAGTGCGTCGTTTTTATGAATGTTGGTGATATTAAATTACACCGTGCTTAACAGAATCACATTCTTCCTAATATCATTAGGTGCCTCGTTTTAGCAGCATTTTTTCAATGTGTCCAATGGCTGCACGCGGTTTGAGTTTTTTTGGGCAAAACGAAATGCAATTTAAAATTGTTTTGCAGCGAAAAACGCTAAAAGGATCGTCGAGTGCTGCCAGCCTTTCCTCCTCCCCTTTATCACGCGAATCCGCTAAAAAACGATACGCATTCAATAGCCCAGCTGGGCCAATAAATTTATCTGGATTCCACCACCAAGAGGGGCATTGCGTCGAACAACAGCCGCACAATATGCATTCGTATAAGCCGTCAAGCTTGGCCCTGTCTGCGGGTGACTGTAGTCGTTCTATGGCGGGAGCCGGCTCGTCGTTAATGAGATAAGGTTTAACTCGCTCATACTGCTCAAAGAACATTGACATATCAACGACCAAGTCGCGGATCACCGGTACGCCTGGCAGTGGCCGTATAACAATATCTGCATTGCCACGGTGCGGACTAACAGGCTGTCCTGATGGTAGCTGTCCCCCGTTTAGCAGTGTTGAAATACTGGTAATACATGCTAGGCAGTTGGAGCCATTAACATTCATTCCATCGGAACCACAAACGCCTTCACGACAGCTGCGGCGGAATGTCAGGGTCTGGTCTTGCTCTTTCAGACGTTCGAGTAAATCAAGCACCATCATATCTTCGTTCGGTTGCAGGTCGTAGTGATACTCCTGCATATGCGGTGCTTCATCTTCTTCTGGGTGATAGCGATAGATACTGATTTTCATCTGTAGCAACTCCGACAATGATAAGAACCTTAAGCTACGACGCTACTAACTAATTTTCTATGTTATCAACGCAGTCTGCTATTCAACTGATCAACAACATTGGCCCAATCAGCATCGACTTCAATCATCTTTTTTAAAAAAGTGGATTGCGATGGGCTCCAGATCTCAGCATGTGACAATGTTATGCCTGTGGGCAGTGGTCCATTGGTGAGAATAAAGTTTGTGATTGCTTCATCTGTGCTATCTAAACCCAGTTGGTCAAATAATGCTGCTATGGTATGTGTCGGGGCTTCCATGACAATTTCACCTCATTAATGTTACAAGGGTTTGCCTTGTGATTCAGGAGTTTAAAAAAATTCGCACAGCGTGAAAATATTTTTAAAGTTGCTTTTTTGTTTAGAAACTACCAGTATTAAATGCGATGGTAACATTATCAATTTAAAGGGTTTTACGTATGGAAAAGCCAATGAATATCCGACCTGAAGTCTGGGAACAGCATTTAGCATGGATGAAAACAATGAGCGAGGGGCAGCTCACAGGGCTAGGCGTGAATGATACTCCTTATAAACTAAAAGTAATATCGAGTGAAAATGCAGGGGGAAATAATAAAGAGACATTAAAAGTGAATTGAATTAAACCGGTATCGAATCCTCCCTAATTGCATCTAATCGGGCGGATAATGGTGTGTTAGTTAGTTTTTAATTCATCCCTGACTTTTTAAAGTTCGCCAAAAAAATGGCATTATCACCTCTGATATCCTTAATGAATCACCCTGAGTTTTGCTTAATTCATGCCTAATAATTTAATCAATGCTGTTTGTTTTTGCGTGGGCACCAAGTCGGCCAGCGTATATTGATCGAGCACTTTACAAAAAGCTTCCAGCGCTTCTGCAAATACTTTTTTCAGGTGGCACGCTGGAGTGATAGTGCAGGCTTGGGCGTTAGTAAAGCATTCAACCAAGGCAAAATCCTGTTCTGTGTTGCGCACTAGGCTACCGATATTAATTTCTTCCGCGCGGCCATTTAAACGCAGCCCGCCATTTTTCCCGCGCACGGCAATTAAATACCCTTTAGCGTTGAGTTCTTGCACGACTTTCATTAAATGATTTTTGGAAATGTCGTAACTCTCTGCAATCTCACCAATAGTAGACAGTTCTTCTCCCTTGAGGGCGATGTACATAAGTACACGCAGGGAGTAATCGGTATAACGGGTTATGTGCATAGGGTTCTCTTTTTATCCGGGCCGGCCATCTGCGCGCGGGCGAGTCAATATTGGCCAATACATCAAGGTAAATGTGGCAAAGGCAAGTGACCAGCCTATGGCGGCCAGCAATAAGCCTGTGCGGTAATCGAGTAATTGTAATGCCGCTAATACACGAGCTAATGCGGCTGCGCTAATCGCTATATAAATTACTACGCCAAAGCGTGGCAAACTGAGCGGGCGGCCAGTGTGACCAAGGGCTACGCGCGTCATCACACCCAGAATCAGGGTGCCCATTGCACCGACGCCGAGTGCATGTTGCCAGGCGGTAGGGGCGATGAGGTTAAAGGCTGCAGCACTCTTGAGCAAGAGTGCGACAACAATCCAGCCGTAACCGAGGTGCAAGATCCACAACAGCGGTTCGCGCGCAGTGCGCCAACCAGACCAGCCGATTAAACGCAGTGCATTCAATGTGCCTGCTATTAACGTGAGTGTGCCAGTGAGCCAAGGCAGGGTGATAAAAAAATCGGCGGGGATTATTAATAGTGTCGCGATCAGTGCCGCGCGATCCAGCGCGGCGAACGATTTAACGCAGCCTTCTTGAGCACCTTGATTGCGCAGCCAATTGATACTAAAGAGAGGAATTATTCGCCCGCCAATCACCACCATTATCAAGGTGATTAATCCTAGCGCCATCAGTTCGCCTATCTTTAGCCATTGCATATCTCCGCTTATAAAACCGACATGCATCATCAGATTGGCGATACTCAGTAGTATCAAAATCGCCGCGATGGGTAAATTGCGTTTATTTCCATGGCGCAATAAAACGCGGGTCATATAGATAGCGACCACCAGCATAAATAACATATCAATTACTGCCACTACACCTGTAGGCCACCAACTTGCGGTCCACATCGCTGCGCGGCCAGCGAACCAAAGTGTGATCAGTGCGAGTAGAGTTTTGCCGTGCAGGGGCGCTGCGCCTGTCCAGTTGCATACGGCCGTCAACAAAAAACCGGCGATAGCCAGTGGAATCAAACCAAATAACATTTCATGGCTGTGCCAGTGTACGGGTGACCATCCTAGTGGTAATGAAAGCCCGCCAAATACAAAACAGATCCAGGCAATAGCAGTAACTACGCCAAAAACACCCGCAAGCAGAAAAAATGGGCGGAAGGGATGCGCAAGTGTGGTGGACTGTTGAAAAAAGTTACTCATGAAAAACCTCTGCTTCTGCGTAGGCGCGGATATCGCTGTAAACCTTACACCCTTTATACAGGGTGATGTTGTCGAGCGGGTAGTTAGGCATTCTCTGTTCTTCTTTCATTTTTAGCGTGAAGTGAGCGAAAGAAAATCTTTATCCTTAAACATGTATTTATTTTACATCTTTAAAAGATGCATTTACAATACATGTTATGAGGATTGTTTGGCATTAGGTTGAACAGCCTTTAATAACCACAGTTTTTCTGCTACAGGAGAGTGACATGATGACTATTCTCGATCAAAGCCTTGGCCAGCTTGCCCGTAGTATTCCGGGGGCAACGGCAGTTTTTCATAAGTACCAATTAGATTTTTGTTGTGGTGGTAAGAAAACTTTGCGCGACGCCACCAAAGATCGCGCGCTCGATTCAGGCGCGCTAGCCGCTGAGTTACAGCTGTTGCAAGCTCAGCAGTCAGCTGCGCAGGAGTGGGTAAATGTGTCGGATATTGAACTGATCGAACACATACTTACCCGTTATCACGATGTTCATCGCCAACAACTGCCGGAGTTAATTCGCTTGGCGAAACGCGTTGAGTTGGTGCATGGCGGGCACACTGAATGCCCGGCAGGGTTGGCGCAACATCTGGAGACCATGTTGCAAGAGCTGGAAAACCATATGCAGAAAGAGGAGCAAGTTCTATTCCCGATGATTAGCCGTGGCATTACTGGCATGGCGGTACAGCCAATCGCGATGATGCGCAGTGAGCATGATGATCATGGTGCGGCACTCGCCGACATCGAACACATTACCCGTGGCATCACTCTACCCAAGGGAGCATGCAATACCTGGCGCGCGTTGTATTTCGGATTGGAAACCTTGAAAGCAGATTTGATGGATCACATCCATCTTGAAAATAATATTTTATTTGATCGTATCGATCATCAGTTGGGAGATGAAATCCATGCGTGAGTACCGCAAATTATGGTGGCTATTAATTGCCATCCTCATCATCACTTTTTCAATTCTCGGTTATTTCGGGCGGGAAGTTTATCGCCAAGCGCCGCCTATTCCTGCGCAGGTCATTAACGAGAATGGCAAGGTATTAATGACCCATGATTCTATTCTTGACGGGCAGACCGCTTGGCAATCTGTAGGAGGAATGCAGCTGGGATCGATCTGGGGGCACGGTGCATATCAAGCGCCCGATTGGACTGCTGACTGGCTGCATCGTGAATTAAGCGCATGGTTGGAATTGGCTGCGCAGGATGGTTACGGCAAGCCCTATATCGAGCTGGATGGCGCACAACAAAATGCATTGCAATATGAATTAAAAACCAGCTATCGCACCAATAGCTATGATCCAGCGACAGATACCTTAGTGGTGAGTGAGCGTCGCACCCAAGCGATTCAACTCACAGCGGCATATTACGTGAGTTTATTCAGTGCTGAACCTGAGTTGCGCAGTACACGCAAAAGTTATGCGATGAAAGAAGATACTTTGCCGGATGCCGAGCGGCGTGCACGGTTAACTGAATTCTTTTTTTGGACTGCTTGGGCGGCTGCAACTGAGCGCCCGGATAGTAAAGCCACTTATACCAACAATTGGCCACATGAACCGTTGATTGGTAATAAGCCCACTGCAGAAAATATTATCTGGTCGATTGTCAGTGTGATTTTATTAATTGCCGGTGTCGGTGGTTTAATTTGGGCGTGGGCATTTTTGCGGAAAGAAGATGAGCAAGAGCCTACTGCCCCTGAGCAAGATCCCATTGCATTGGTTTCTCTCACCGCATCACAGCGAGCTTTGGGTAAATATTTATTTTTAGTCGTCGCGCTCTTTTGTTTTCAGGTTTTATTGGGTGGTTTCACTGCGCACTATACCGTTGAGGGGCAAGAGTTTTACGGCATTGATGTGTCGCAATGGTTCCCCTATTCGTTGACGCGCACTTGGCATATTCAGGCGGCATTGTTCTGGATTGCCACTGGTTTTCTAGCGGCCGGTTTATTTCTTGCGCCCATTATTAATGGTGGTAAAGATCCAAAATTCCAAAAGCTCGGTGTCGATATTTTATTTTGGGCTTTGGTAGCGGTAGTGGTGGGTTCTTTTGTCGGAAATTATTTGGCGATAGCGCATATCATGCCTGCGAATTTAAATTTCTGGCTTGGTCACCAAGGTTATGAATATGTAGATCTAGGCCGCATTTGGCAGATTGGAAAATTCACCGGCATTGTTTTGTGGTTGGTGTTAATGCTGCGCGGCATAGTGCCGGCGCTGTATAAACCGGGCGATAAAAATCTACTTGCGTTGCTCACTGCATCGGTAGCTGCCATTGGATTGTTTTACGGAGCTGGATTTTTCTATGGTGAGCGCACCGTATTAACCGTGATGGAGTATTGGCGCTGGTGGATTGTGCATTTATGGGTGGAGGGTTTCTTTGAAGTATTTGCCACTGCCGCACTCGCATTTATCTTTTGCAGTATGGGTTTGGTATCGCGCTCCATGGCAACCACCGCGAGCTTGGCTTCTGCATCGCTGTTTATGCTGGGGGGAATTCCGGGCACATTCCATCACTTGTATTTTGCTGGCACCACCACGCCGGTGATGGCAGTAGGCGCAACCTTTAGTGCGCTGGAAGTGGTTCCCTTGGTTGTACTGGGTTATGAGGCTTGGGAAAATTGGCGATTAAAAAGTCGCGCAGTCTGGATGCAAAATATCAAATGGCCATTGCTATTCTTTGTCGGCGTAGCCTTTTGGAATATGTTGGGTGCAGGTGTTTTAGGTTTTATGATTAATCCGCCGGTTGCGCTCTATTATATTCAGGGTTTGAACACCACGCCGGTGCATGCTCATGCGGCTCTGTTTGGCGTTTACGGGCTACTGGCATTGGGTTTTACCTTGTTGGTATTGCGTTATATTCGCCCGCAATTAGTATTTAACGAGAAATTAATGAAGGTTGGTTTTTGGTGGTTAAACGCAGGCTTGGCACTCATGATTTTCACCAGCCTCTTGCCCATCGGCTTAATTCAATTTCACGCCAGCGTCTCTGAGGGCTTGTGGTACGCCCGCAGCGAAGCCTTTATGCAACAGGATCTATTACAAACCTTGCGTTGGGTGCGTACTTTTGGTGATGTGGTATTTATTATCGGTGCGCTTGCCGTAAGCTGGCAGGTGGTATGGGGTTTATTTTCTTCATCAAAAAGTGGTGTGCTATCCGCCGATCCCACTAAAGGCTCTGGCACAAAAGATACAGTGTGCTGTGGTGGTTGTGGTGGTAAATAAGGCATAAAATTTAAGCCGGATATTGAGTTTAATGTCCGGCTTAACTTCATGTTGTAGAGAGAAGTTTTTTGTAAATACCAAGTATATGAATTAGATAATATTATAATTTACAGGCACCTGCAGAAAAGCTAAAAAGTGAGAATGAGCTAAGGATTCTACACTTCTGTCTGCTCTGCCATTTCTAGTGCGTCATCTACTTCAATACCCAAATAGCGTACCGTGCTTTCGATTTTGGTGTGTCCGAGTAATAACTGAATTGCTCTAATATTTTTCGTGCGTCGATATATCAAGGTGACCTTGGTTCTACGCATAGAGTGTGTACCGTAATTTGCAGGATCAAGGCCTATTTCAGTGACCCACTGCCGCACGATTCGTGCGTATTGTCGGGTGGTGATATGCGGTGAGCTATGAATTCGGCTAGGAAAGATAAAGTCTGATAAAGTAATTCCCGCTAGCTCTATCCAATCACTAAGGGAATGGCGAGTTTGTTCAGTAATTTCAAATTGAACGGGACGATGCGTTTTTTGTTGCATTACCAGTGCCCGCGCTGAAATCTGCCCACCGTGTGAAATATCGGTGACTCGCAGTTTGACGAGATCGCAACCCCGCAGCTTACTGTCGATCGCGAGATTAAAAAGCGCCAGTTCTCGAACGCGTTTGGACAGCTGCAACCTGACCCGAATCGCCCAAATATCTTTAATTTTAAGGGGGAGTTTTTGGCCGATTAGCTTGCCTTTATTTCAGGGTTCAGCAAATGAACGTAATGTAGTTATGTTCATAGATATATCCTCGTGGGGAGACCTCTATAGCGTGCGCCTACTTGGAGTGGGAAGATACAGAAATTGTGTAAGTCGACGGTCTGCTTTGGAATGAAAAACAGGATTGATAAAATATTTATGACCGTCCGGTTCTGGCCGAAAGCAGAAGCCAATATCGAGAATTGATTGAAATTGTCGAGCTAATGACAGTGGTGCCACTGTGCTTTTTGTTCTGCTGGCATTGCACCCAAAATTATAAAATTTAACCCGGAATCACGATCATGAAAAAAACTCTCTTAATCACCATTTGTGTATTTATGGCTTTATGTCAGTCAGTGATTGCAAGCGAATCTGCCAAGAAAAGTCGGGTGATTATTTTAACTGATATAGGTGCTGAGGTTGATGATACGGAATCGTTGGTTCGGTTGTTGTTGTATTCGAATGTGATTGATATTGAGGGATTGGTTGCGACTACGTCGGTGTGGCAGAAGGAAAGTGTTCCCGGATTTATTTTATCTGGTTGATCCGGGTGATAATTATGGTTCAGCGACTTGGACAGGAATACACACCGCGGTTGATGGTGTGAACAACCAAGTCATTAGTAATAAATGGATAGCAGAAAATATTCAACAGGGGCACGGCCCGCTTGGAGCAATCTATCCTGATGTCGCTTATGGTATGGAAGGTGATACACCTTCATGGCTGTCACTGATTCCCAATGGTTTAAATAATTCAGAGCAACCAACTTGGGGTGGATGGGGAGGGCGTTATGAATTTTATAAACCTGATTTTGCCAAACTTAAAAAGGGTATTTCAGGCGTTCCTTTTGAACCCGAACTCAGAGCAATTTGGAGCAGCAGTGTCGATAGTTATACGCCTTATGTTTACAACGAAGTTGGCAGATCTATAAAACAAAGTGGCGTCACAGTAACCAGCAACAAAGCCAGTGTCTTGCGGTGGCGAGAAGATTTTCAAAATGATTTTGCCGCGCGTATGGACTGGACAATAAAATCTTACAAAGAAGCGAATCATCCACCTGTTCCGGTGTTGGCAATGCCAGAAGAAATTACTGTCAAATCAGGTGAGGGATTTGTACTTAATGCAGAAGCGACCACTGATCCAGATGGTGATAGCCTAAGTTATCTTTGGTTTCATTATCCAGAAGAGGGCAGTTATAAAAAGTTAATTAAAATTGACTCAGCTGAAAATATGGCCAGAGTATTTGTCAAAGCCCCTGTTGTAACTCAAAACGAAACTGCGCATTTTATTTTGAAAGTTACCGACAGAGGCTCACCGCCATTAACAAGATACAAGCGGGTACTAGTCAATATGGTGCCCAAGTAATTTATTTCAATAATCGCACATCATAAAAACCACCGGCAACTGAACCTGCCTTAGCCACAAATTTAACGCGCAAAATACCTTTTGCGCTTTTTGTGATTTTTTCAGGTATCGGATAATCAACCGCAAAAAATTCTCGTTTATCGCCGGTTGATTTCACTGTTGCAATCAGTTGGTCATTGATCAATATCATAAACTCTCTGCCTCTGTCGGCACCTGAATAAGTCACTTGCAGGAGTTTGGCTTGTTGCTTTTTATCCGTTAATTGGTAACTAAACCAAGCACTTGTATGTCGCCAATGGCGGCCGCCATATACTCCCGCTTCACTTTTTTCACCTTGATAAAAATGATCCGATTCAGGTTGCTGTTCTCCTGGTGTGACTTGATCAATAGTCCTGGATTGCAATTCAATTTGTTGTTTCTCTTGCAAAGCAAGTTGTACACGCGTTTTCTCCATTTCTTCGGCGGTCGCATAAGGCCAATAAATTGTGTAGCGCGATTCATGAAGTCTAAAAAATGGAATCAATTGCAAATGTTCGACTTGTTTATCATTAATTAAACCCGAGGCATCGAAGGTTAATGGTTTGCCCTCAACAGGTTGTAGATGTTGAATAAATTCTTGTGAGTTGCCCAATAAAAAGGGTGCGGCTTCAAGTGGACAGCTGGCGCCATTGGGTCTTTGTCCCATTCGTGAATCATCAGAAAAGTAATTAAGTGATTCATTTGTAAATGGCTGGGTTTTAGCTGCAAGTACAATCGGGCCATGCAATATGGCGTAATAGTTGGTATTACCGTTCATTTTTTCTAAATGAGTTTGCATAGGCAGCGTCAGTTCAACCTTGTCGCCTTTTTTCCAGCGATGCGAGAGTTCAATATACTGGCCTGGTGTTGAATGCACTTTTAATTCCTTTCCATTGAGTCGCAGCTTCAATGCACCCTCTGCAACCCAATTGGGATAACGAACTTGCAATGTAAACTTGGCCGACTTATCAATGATGATGTTAACTTTTTCCTGGTCAGGAAATTGTGTTTCCTGTCTTAGTGCAATTCCCTTTTCTTTCAATTCCACTTTTGAAGGAATAAATAAATTGATAAAAATTGACGGATTTTTTTTCTGTGAAAAATCACTGGCATATATAAATTCACCGTATTTTGATTGACTCTCAAGACCAGAGCCAACACAGCACCACATACTTGTATCGACTTGGGAATAGACTCGATAGTGGTTTGGGCGCATAGGGGTGAAATAAACAAGGCCGCCTGTTACAGGATTTTGAGATGACAGTATGTGGTTATATAAAGCTCGCTCGTAATAATCAATATACTGAATGGATTTAGCAGAATTACTATCGGTCGATAAATACAATAGTTCTGTTAATTTCAACATATTGTAAGTGTTGCAAGTTTCCGGGCCTTCAACGTCATTGACCATGGGTGAAAAATCTTGCTGATCATGAAAATGTTCGCGAACACTATTTCCGCCAATGGCAACGCTTCGATTATTGACGACTGTTTGCCAAAAGAAATCAGCAGCTGCATTCCACTCCTTATTCTGTGTTGCATCGGCATATCGTTTAAATCCAATCACTTTAGGAATTTGTGTATTGGCATGCAGACCGGTTAGTTGATCCTGTTGATGAGTTAGTGGCTGTAAAAGCGCCTGCTGGGAAAAAGCTTCAGCCAGTTTTAGATATTTTTTATCACCAGTGATTTCCGCCACTTCGACAAATATTTCATTCATGCCCCCCTGTTCTGTGCGCAACATGGTTTGCATTTGTTCTGTTGATAGGTTGCTCGTAAGATCCAAAGTCCATTCGGATAATTTAATTAACATTCTTTTCGCGTCTTGATTGTCGGCGTAAATATAAGCATCGCGCAATCCGGCAAAAATTTTATGGAGGTTATACCAGGGCACCCAACGTTCGTTGGTAGAAAAATTGTCTGCGCGTATGTCGCCTTTTTTAATTTCCTCCCAGGCTTTTTTGCCATTGGGTATTCCTCCCAAATAGCCATTTGCATTTTTTTCCTGGCACTTTTTAAGTTCTTCAATAACGTAATTCAAACGATCCAACACTTCTTTATCGCGTGTAGATGCGTAGAGCAAGGCTAAAGCGGAAACATAATGACCACCCATATGTCCATCAAGACCTATAGATTCCCAATTTCCATAGGTTTCTTTATAGGGAATTCCAGCTTCACGGCGAAAGGGGGCTAATAATTTTTCAGTATCTAATGAAAAAAGATATTGTTTATTGGTTTGTTGTGCATGTAAAAATGGGCCGTCTAATAGCGTCACATGATTGAGTGGTACAAGTTCCAGCGCAGAAGCTGTTTGTATTGATAACAACATTGCAAAAACAAATATTCTCATATCCTGATCCGCGTATAATTAATTCGGTAAAGTAAAAAACTAGTTATTCTATTTTTAAATCTGAAGCCCGCTTGGGTTTAAGCGGGCTTCAGTCAATTCAATCAATCCCAATTTCGATAAGCTTAGGGATTAATAAATTTATTGATTTCAAGCCAGTAGATAAATGAATCAAACCATTTGTTGCTGGTGCGATTAGGGTTGCCTAAACCAAATCCGTGCCCACCGTTTTGATACAAGTGAAGTTCCACTGGCTTACCTGCATCTTTCCAGGCTTTTATAAGTCCGGTATCACCATTAAACAGGAAATCATCGACAGCAATAGCCACAAATAGAGGTGGAGCATCTTTAGGTACGTCAACTGCTTGCAGGCCACCATAGATGGGTGCGATAAAAGCCAAATGGACTTTTTTCGAATTTAAGGTTGTTGCCATAGTTAAACCGGCGCCAGCAGAAAATCCCATCATGCCGATTTTTTTCATATCGACATGCCATTCTTTGGATTTGCTATTGATCAGTGCGTAAGCGGCTTCCACGTCTTGAAGCTGATTGGTTAAATCGCCACGCGGTCTTTTTGGCGGAGTTTTGTCTTTAGTATTTTTTGCTGCATCTGCAAAACGTTGATTCATTTGCGCTTCGAATTCTTCAGTCGTTCCCGCGGTAGGTTGAAGTCGATATTTCAATACGAACGCATTAATGCCACGAGCTTGAAGTGCCTCTGCAACTTCCCAGCCTTCGTTGCCCATTGAAAGCCACATAAAGCCGCCACCGGGTGCCACGATTACACTGGTACCGTTGGCTTTTTTAGGATCAGCCAAGAATGGTGTCAGTGTCGCCTTGGTAATGTTTCTCGCCATAGGGTCACCCCACTGACGAAACCAGGATTCTTCCAAGGGTTGATCTTTAACACCACCCGTATTCAGTGGTATAGCACCCGGCTCTTTAGGTGCCTCCATAGGGTACATTTTTCCGTCTTGAGCAACGCTGGCCGAACTGATTAGCCAGACAAATGCTAAAGACGATATGGTTGAAAGTAATTTGAATTGCCGCATATTATTATCTCCAAAGGATAGTTAACTTATTGTTATTCATAAGTTTTTATAAGTTTGTGCGAAAAAATAATCTCTAGTGTAAAAATAAAGAAAACCGAGCTGGATAGCTCAAATTGCAATGTATTTGTAATACAAATAAGAATCAAGTGATTGTAGCGACAATTACTTTTGCTTACTGTTTTACATTTTTTATCTAAACCTCCACAGACTTTTGAATACTTGGTCTTTCAATTTAAAAAAGCTAAGTCATTTGAGATAGTTGCTGAATGATTTGAGCCCAGTCGTTGAACCAGGGCCTCAAACAAACAATAATCGTCTATGCTTAACTCACTATGTTAAACATAGAGCTAAATAATAATGTCATTTTTTATCCGCTATCACTTATGCAGTGAAATATCCGCTCAAGAATTGGCGCTGGCTATTGAAGAGCTTGTCAATGTTGGCGCCAAAAGTTTGTTAATTCTGGCCTGTGATCAAGATGGTTGGGCTAAGGAACAGCTTGACCCAATATTATGCAATTGTCCCGTACCGATTTTTGGGGGTATCTTTCCTGTCGTAGTATTCAATACCCAAGTGTTGAGTCGCGGTACTTTGGTCATAGGATTAAGGGACAGATTTGAAACTCAGGTTATTGAAAATATATCGGATGACCCTTCAAAATTTTCTACCTTAATTAGTGAAAATCTATCTGGATTTGAATCAGCTAACTCTATGTTGGTAATTGTCGATGGTTTGGCGAAAAATATTGAGTCACTGGTAGAGGAATTATTTGTTCAAATTGGTTCCAATATAAGTACTATTGGTGGTGGAGCAGGTTCGTTGGATTTTATTCAGAAGCCTGTCATATTTTCTAATCGAGGTCTATTAAAAGATGCTGCGGTAATCGCCGCTACCTCTACCACGTCTTGTGTGGGTGTAAAGCATGGTTGGGAAATATTGGATGGACCTTATTTGGTTACTGAATCTGAAGCTAACTGTTTAAAATCGATTAATTTTCAGTCGGCGTTTGAGGTATATAAAGAAAGCGTTGAAAAACACAGCGAACTAAGATTTGACGAAGAAGATTTTTTTTCTATCGCCAAAACCTATCCTCTTGGCATGGTCAGTGTTGATGGCGAATTATTGGTACGTGACCCGCTCAAAGTTATCAATGATAGCTTGATATGTGTTGGTGAGGTTCCGCAGAACTCTACTTTTTATTTGTTGAAAGGATTGAACACTAATCTTATTCGGGCTTCGGGGGAAGCTGCGTTAGAGTCAAAACAAAAAAAGAAAACGTCCAGTTTAAACACCGAACCTTGTTCGGCGCTTATGTTTGACTGTATTAGTCGACAATTATTTTTGGAGGCGGATTATCCACTTGCGCTGGAATCAGTCATCAGTAACCTCGATCCTAATACTTTACTTTTCGGTGCCTTGACCTTAGGAGAAATTGCTAACTCTACTCATGGACCGATTGAATTGTTAAATAAAACTACAGTAGTAGCCGACTTTGATTAGTAGATGAATAACACCTTACAACTTATATCAATCCAACATGAGCTTGGGATGGCAATCGGACTTGATCTGCGCATTAAGCCCATGCTTTCACATTTTGCAAAAGTCTGTATTCGACGATTGGGGCTATCCAGTATTTCATTTTATTCCGCAGCAGTAAAAGTGAATTCAGCAGAGATGAAGTCGACTGTTTGTTTAACAGATTGTATGCAATTGCTCGGCATTCCTGCAAATGCACCTGAGTTATCTACATTGGCAACATCTTATTTCACAACTGCGTTTGCAAGCCGGGATATTTCATTTGCCAATTATTTTGATGCCGAACTGCAAGAGCATATTATTTGTTATCAGCTCGAACATTTTGGCTTTGCATTTTTACGGAGAAAAAATGAACCTCCGGAATCCCATATAGTTAACCTTCTCGCACCTATTTTTAAACGCTTGGCGATAAGTTGTCAGGCTTCGGTAGAGCATGAGTTGTTACTCGATGAAATAGATGCGCGAGAGCGTGCCGAAACATTAATTCGCTTTCAGTTATATCACGATGAGTTAACACAGTTACCGAATCGACGTATGTTAATGGAGCGTTTGGAGCGGGAAATTACCCATTGTCAGATAACTCAACAGCAGGCAGCATTATTGTTTATTGATTTGGATCGATTCAAATCGGTCAACGATACCTTGGGGCACAGAGTTGGCGATATGCTCTTGCAGCGCGTCGCCAATATTCTACAAGATATAATTTGTGAGAAAGATCTTGTTTCTCGATTAAGTGGAGACGAATTTGTTTTATTGCTCGGTAGTCACCAGCATGAAAATATGGATTACAGTGTAAATGAAGTCCTCAGTAAAATTCGCATGGCATTCAGCACGCCATTGTATGCAGGTGAACACCTGTTAAATATCACGCCGAGTATTGGTGTTCAAATATTCCCAATGCAAGATTGCGATGCGCATCGCGTTATGCGAAATGCTGATGCTGCGATGTACATAGCGAAATCACATGGGCCTAATTCAGCCGCTTTTTTTAATCAATCCATGGCTGATGATATTGAATTGCGTTTGCTTGCCGAGCATGAATTACAGAAATCCGTAAAAACTATGGAATCATTTTCCCTGCATTACCAACCTCAGTATTCTCTGGGTGGGGTATGTATTGGTGGCGAAGCGCTGTTGAGATGGAAGGCGCCCATAGCATTGATTAGCTCTCCCGGCTTTTTTATTCCTATTGCTGAAAAAACCGGGCTGATGCTTGAAATAGGTGAGTGGGTGTTGACTCAAGCCTGTCAGCATTTAAAGTTGTTACAGATGGATGGCTTCCCGAAAGGTTTTCAGCAAATTGCAGTGAATGTCAGTGCGGTTCAGTTTAATCAACCGGAATTTGTTGAAAAACTTATAGCAATTATCAATAAAACCCAGGTGAATCCAACATATCTTGAACTGGAACTCACGGAAAGTTCGATAATCAAAAACGTAAACGAAGTTATCAGTAAAATGAAACAGATTCGCAAATTGGGTATTAAAATATCTATCGATGACTTTGGTACGGGATATTCGTCACTGGCTTATCTGACACAATTTCCAATATCTACCTTAAAAATTGATCAATCGTTTGTACGTAACATTGCCACCGACAAAAACAATAGTGCGGTTGTAGAAACCATTATGTTGTTAGGAAAAAAGCTGGATTTAAAACTCATTGCCGAAGGTGTTGAAACCGATCAGGAATTAAATTATTTGATTGCAAAAGGTTGTCAATATTTTCAAGGCTACTATTTTAAACGACCGATTCCATTTGATGGGTTCAGACAGCAGCTTTTAGGTTCAGTAAAAAATTAAATTCAATCGCAATAACAAGAACTGCTATCTTATGAACTGCCCAAAATGTAGGCTTCCTACTCTGCAAGTGAGAGACCTCAAATCACACAACACCAATGTCATTCAATGTACCTCTTGCCATTCCTTTTGGTTAGAAGAGGGCAAGGTTGATATTTTATTCGGCGAACAAGCAGCGACGGATATGCAAATGCCGGACTACGCTATGGCGTCGAATCTATCCTGCCCTAAATGCCAGTGTGGGCTTTACGAGTTTTGTTATCCTCGTACCGAGATTATGTTAGCGGGCTGTAAAAGCTGTCAGGGCTTTTGGGTTGAGCGTGAAAGCATTGCGGCCATTAATAAGCACGTCAAAAATTTGCGCCAACTAAAGTGTCGACGTTGCAATACCAATAATAGAGTTGAGAAAAAGTCAATTGCGCAGGCATCTTGCTCATCTTGTGGTAGCTTATTAAAAAATTGGTTCGATAGCGAAGGAAATCCTTTAGCCGAAGAAACCTCCATGCTGAATAAAAACCAGAGCGAATTAGAAAGCGAAGCGCATTCAGAAAATGAATTTGAATCTGAATGGACAAATGTGAAGGATGTAAATCTTGAATATAAATTTTGTCTTTTTGCTTTGCCGATAATGTTATTGATAGGCTTTCTTTTTAATAGTTCAGCGATGGGCGCTTTTATACAGCGCACTTGGTTGACTATGCCAGTTCATGAGTTAGGTCACGCCCTCACCGCGTGGCTAACGGGCTACAACGCAATACCTTTCTTGTGGGTTACAATCGCCTCCACAGATTCACCTGGATTTATTGGGCCGATCTTACTTTTGGTCGGCATTCTTGCGCTGGGTCGATACGCATTAATTCATAATCATAAAATTGGACTTTTCTTAAGCGGTATTTTGTTAATGTTGCAATTTATTGGCACTTTCATTCTTTCTCCAAAAACGTCCGATATGTTAATTATATTTGGTGGCGATGGAATGGGTTTTGTTATTGCCACACTATTAATGAGCTCTTTTTACTATGGTAAAAATACAGGCTTATATCGTGGATCTTTGCGCTGGGGGTTTCTAATGATCGGCGCCGCTGCATTTGTCGATATCTATATGGTATGGTTAAGCTCGCTAGGGGATCCAGATAAAGTTCCCTACGGTACTACAGGCGAACGATTTACAGATTCCTATCGTCTGATAGAAGATTTTGGGTGGAGTTTTAATCAGTTAATAAACCGTTACTTCTATCTTGGCAATTTGTGCTTTATTGTGTTGTGTGTCGTGTATTATCGGGGTTTACGTAAAGCAATGAGTGTTGTTGTGCGCCGCGAGAAGAAAGTTTTGTAATTTTTCTATATAAAAATTAGACTTCCGTTTAACTATTACCGTTTATTAACACATCCGGAGAGTAATTATGTCGATCGATTTTTCATTACGAGATCCACTTCCTGGCGTGTTGGAGCAATTATCACATCGTTGGTCTCCACGTGCTTTTAGCAAAACGGCCATTGAACCTAAAACGCTTTCACGCATTATCGATGCGGCCCGTTTTGCGCCTTCCTGTTTTAATGCGCAGCCTTGGCGCTTTTATACATCGAACGAAAAAACTTTTGGTGATTATTTATCGCTATTAAATGAATCCAATCAAATCTGGGTAAAAAATGCCAGTGTGATTGGTGTTTTGGTTGGCAAAAAACAATTCGAACATAATGGCAAAGACAATGCCTATCATGCATTTGATTCTGGAGCTGCCTGGATGACGATGATATTACAAGCGCAACATGAAGGTTTTCACTGTCATGGAATGGCTGGTATTCAAAAGCAAAAAATTGAAACTTTTTTAAATTTGAATACTGAAACTGATGAAGTCCTAATGGCATTTGCTATAGGAAAAATCGCAGACAAAGAAACTCTTCCAGAGAATCTTCGCGAAAAAGAAACACCTTCGTCTCGTAAAAAATTGGATCAAGTGTGGTTGGCAAAATAATTAATATTTTAGGAAAATAAAAATGATTGATCGATCTATGAAACTGCCAAAAAAATCCGTAGGCTTTGTTGCCTGCCTTTTATTAATTTTCGCCTTTTTTCTTGTGAGTTGCAGTCCTGAATCCAAGCAGCACTCCGAGCCAGTTGTAAAAACCATTTATGGTTCTATTTCTGGCAGCATTGAGGATGGGGTTTTCAGTTTTAAAGGAATCCCTTATGCAAAAGCCGATAGATTCATGCCACCGCAAGCGCCTGATGCTTGGGAAGGTGTGCATGAGCATACAAAATTTGGTCCGATTGCAATGCAAGTTAATTCCTGGTCGCCCGAGTCGGCAATGGATGAGAAAAAATTATTTACAGTGAATGTCTGGACACAAGGAATTAACGACGACAAAAAAAGACCTGTAATGGTTTGGCTTCACGGTGGTGGCTTTAGCGTAGGTGCGAGTGACGATCCAATTACCGACGGAAAAATGCTCGCGCAAAAAGGCGATATTGTTTTTGTTTCGGTTAATCATCGTTTAAATATTTTAGGCTTTGTTGATTTGTCGGCCTTTGGTGATGAATACGCAAACTCTGCCAATGTCGGCATGTTGGATGTTGTAGCCGCACTTGAATGGGTCAATAAAAATATTGGTAATTTTGGTGGCGATCCAAAGAATGTCACTATTGTCGGTGAATCCGGTGGTGGTGGAAAAGTGGGGACATTAATGTCCATGCCTGCCGCGAAAGGATTATTTCAAAAAGCGATAATACAAAGTGGAACACTTCTAAATGTAATGACCAAAGAGAAATCGGTAGAAGTTGGAAATGCACTAGTGGATGTTTTGGGTTTGACTAAAGATAACATCAGCGAGATCAATAACATCCCCTACAAACAATTGGTAGAAGCGGGCAATAAAGCATTGGAAAAAACGGTGGGCCTGAGAAAACCGGGTTCCACAACCATGTTTGGATTTGGGCCAGTTCCTGATGGAGTGAATTTACTTCAACAACCTTTTACACCGGATTTTGCGGATATATCCAAAGATGTTCCGCTGATGATAGGCACTACATTTAATGAACTGGTGAGAACTGTTTATTCTGAAAAAAATCTGACGATGGATGAAGCAAAGCAACGTTTAGCAACAACCTATGGCGATCAAACCGACACTTACATAGAGCTGTTCGAAAAAACTTATCCGAATTCTACACCGCAAGATCTGCTGTCCATTGACACGCTTTTTCGTCCTAACACTATAGTGACAGCCGACGCGCGTGCAGCTAATACAGATGCTCCTGTTTATGTTTATTTGTTGACCTGGAAAAGTCCGGTTGAAGACAATAGCAAAGGTTCTTTTCATGGCCTTGATATACCTTTGGCTTTCAAAAATATTGAGCTGGGCAAACACTGGACAGGTACAGGGGATGATGCTTATGCACTTGCGGATAAAATGAGTTCTGCATGGATTAATTTTGTGAAAACCGGCAATCCTAATGGTGACTCATTACCTGCATGGAAAGCCTACTCTCGCGAAAATGGTGAAACCATGATCTTTGATAAAGAGCTCAAGATCCTAAACAATCACGATAGGGATTTGATGCAACTAATCAAATCAGCAGGTTAAATACAATCTTTATCTGACTCGGAAATATTTTTATGCAAAAAATAATCTATACCTTTCTACTAATCGTTTTACCTTTTTCGATTCCGTCATTTTCGGAAGAAGCCAAGTCCAGAATTATTGAAAATGGTGGCACAGGAAAATTTTCAGCGATAATGATGACAGAAGATTCGCTGCCAACTCACACAGTTTTCAGGCCGCAAAATATTAAAAAATTCAAAGGCAGCAAAAGTCTGCCTGTCATAGTGTGGGGCAACGGTGCTTGTTTTGATTCGCCCTTTGAGCATGTCAACTTTCTCAATGAAATTGCATCACATGGTTTTTTGGTGATTGCTATTGGCACTATGCCAAAAGAAACAGGTGAGCAAAATAAAGAGCGATCAACCTCATCAAAATTAACTGACGCAATTGATTGGGCAATTGCTCAGAATAGCGATAAGAAGAGTATGTACTTCAAAAAAATAAATACCAAAAAAATTGCAGTCGCCGGAATGTCTTGCGGTGGGTTGCAAGCACTGGAAGTCGCACCTGACCCAAGAATTTCTACATTACTAGTTGCAAACAGCGGCATATTTATCGATCCCCTTCCAGCCAACGCTATGCCGATGCTGCCGCAACTGGACAAAACCCATCTGAAAAAAATTCACACACCCACACTCTACTTACTCGGTGGCCCTTCAGATATTGCCTATAACAACGGTATGAATGATGTTGAAAATCTCAATCATGTCCCTGTATTTGTCGGCAATTTAGATGTTGGTCACGGTGGAACCTACGCTAAACCTTTCGGCGGTGATTTCGCCAAAGTAGCAACCGCCTGGTTTAACTGGCAATTAAAAGGCGATAAAGAAGCAGCAAAACTATTTACCGGTGATACACCCGGTATTTCAAAATTTCCAGGTTGGACATTCGCTAAAAAGATGATTCCTTAATCGGAATCCGGCCAGAGTAAATTTGTAATCCAATAAACTTACTCTGGGTAGAACTCTTGCCAACTATTTAAAGGATAAATTCTATGAAATATATGAATAAATGGTTAACCACAATTACTGCAATTTGTTTGATAGGGATTATATCGCTGGCTGCTAATGCAGAAGAAAAAAATGCCGACCCTGCATATTTTTTTCCGGCCAAAATGCAGAGTTTTCCATTATATGGTGATGCCGCGATTCCAAATTCAAAACCTGCAGCTGATGAAGAAACGGGTGCGGATAAAGGTTGGATACAAAAAGTGTCGCGGCCTTATATTCAGGTATATCTGCCGGCAAAAGTTAAAGCGACAGGCGCGAGTGTGGTGATATTTCCCGGCGGAGCTTATTGGGGATTAACTTTTGATTTTGAAGGAGTTCAACAAGCTAATTATTTTGTCGATCATGGAATCGCTGCGTTTGTTGTTAAATACAGAATTCCAAATGATTCCTGGATGATCGATAAATCCATTGGTCCACTTCAAGACGCGCAGCAAGCGATGAAATTTGCGCGTCAACACGCGAGTGAGTGGAATCTGGATCCAAATCGAATGGGCGCAGTGGGTTTTTCTGCTGGCGGCCATCTTGCATCCACTCTGGCGACACATTTCAACAAATCCCAAATTGAAAATTCCGACAATATAAATTTGCGCCCCGATTTTCTCGTGCTTGTTTATCCTGTTATCAGCATGGATTCAAAAGTCACTCACTTGGATTCACGCAAAGCTTTGCTCGGTGAAAAACCATCCAAAGAACGCATAAAATTTTTCTCGAATGAATTGCAGGTAAATGCAAACACACCGCCCACATTATTACTACATGCTGTCGACGACAAATTGGTGGATGTCAAAAATTCCATTTTATTTCTTGATGCACTCAAACACGCAGGCGTTCCTGTTGAAGCACATCTCTATGAAAAAGGTAATCACGGTTTGTATTTGATTTCGCGTGATCGTTGGCAAGGTGATATTTTGGAATGGCTGACATCCAATGGTTGGCTTAATTTGAAAAAGAATTGAAAATTTGAAGGCTAATCCAGGCTTGTAATCTAAGTCAGAGTAAGTTTGTATTGTAACAATTTACTCTGCTTCTACATTTGATGAAGTTAGTTGTTGTTTTCGGAATTCGCTAGGGCTTAAACCGGTTACTCGCAAGAACTCTTTATTGAAGTTGGATTTAGTGCTAAATCCGGCTTCCATCATGATGGTCGTTATAGACATTTCCTTGTTGTCACTTAGTAGTGCTTGCGCAGCTTTGACCCGGCAGTCGTTAAGGTATTGTGAAAAACTGGAGTTATAAATACGGTTGATAGCTTGAGAGATTTGTCGTGCAGGAATCACCAGCATTCTACCCGCTTGTTCCAAAGTGATGCCGCCTTCCTTTTTATAAAGTTCGCGCTCTATCACCATGCGTTCCCATCGATCAAAAATTTCGCGAGCTTCAGAATCACTGATGGATTTGGTTTTGCTGATCCGTAAATCTTGCAATGCATGCATCCATTCTATGAGTGGTGCACGCGTGATCACCAGTAGCAATGTAGTCGTATGGAAAAGTAAAAACACTGCTGCTCCGATATGTAGAGCCCAAGACTCACGCAAGGCTATTCCGCTACTCAACTCAAGATAAACCATTAATTCAACGATCAAATTGGTGGTCATAAGTACCGCAAGAATGACCAACCAGCGATAAGCCGTCTCAGCGTATTGACCCAAGTGTGTTAAACGCGGTTGTCCGCCCTTTAATAATTTGAAGGTGAAAATAAGATAAACCGCAAAGCTGCCTATGATCAGATAATCCACCAGCCACAAAAGGGGGACTCTAAATATCCCGAGAGCCAAGATCAATGCGGCGGGAATCAAATGCAACAGCCATCGACGGTAATTTACATGTTGGCTTTCCACCAAACTTGAATAATAAAAGTAAATGCCTGGACCCAAAGTCATGGCTATTGATGCGCGCAACAGGGCGGCAACTTCCCATTCATATCCAAAAATGGCAAATGCCAGAAAGTTTTGTGCAGAGCAAAGCAAGTAATTTATCCCAAGCAAACGTGCGGGTAGCACCTGCAACTTTTTTGAAGTTAAAAACCCTAAAGCCAGAAGCAAGCAAACAATCGCTGAAGATAAAAAAATATGAATAAGGCTTTCTTGCATTCCAATTCCTTAAAGCTGAATGACCGACTTGGATGAATTTCGTTGATTTTTTCACCGAATTTGGTGGTTTTTATGTCCTCGATCGCGCTTGAGGTCGTTTGGCGTAGTTATTATTCACAGAATACAGTTTCAAGATTCATTTTACTTAGGAGCTGCTATGAAATTTAAACACTTAACTATCCCATTCGCTCTCGTCGCGTCACTTATGCTACAGGCTGAAGCGGCGACCAAGGGAACATTGTTAATTCGCAATGTCCATATTGTTACGCCCAATGCACAAGTGAGCAAGCAACCCGTCAATCTATTAATCGAAGGCGAACGTATTAGCAAGATAGGTGCGCAGAACTTTGAAGCTGAGACAATTATAGAAGGGAAGGGACGATACCTGATCCCCGGCTTGATTGATGCGCACGTACATCTTCGCGATGTACCCGGATTAATTCTTCCAGAGAATGAACTCGCAAAGTCGACAATCTATCAGGATGCCGTTGCCCAAATTCCAAAAAGTTATCTTTATGCCGGTTTTACGACTTTGCTGGATCTTGCCAATACTGCGGAATCTATAGATAAATGGAACAGTCAGCCACTCGCACCTCAAGCTTACTTTTGCTCGCCTGTGATCATTCCCAAGGGATATCCGGTTGCCAATATGCCGGAATTTGCACAAGAGTCTCCTGATGTTAGTCGTCACTATTTGTATGATCGACATTCACACACAGCAGCAACAATTGCGGACGCTGACGCACATTCGCCCGCTAAATTAGTTGAGCTTGGTAAAAAAGAAGGGGCCAAATGCATCAAAGTATTTTATGAAAAAGGTTTCGGCGGCAAGAAAAATTTACCTGTACCTTCCGAGAGCATAGTGCGTGAATTAGTTGGTGCAGCCCACGCAAAAAAACTGCCCGTTTATTTACATGGTAATTCATTGGAGTCCTATGAATTTGGATTGTCAGTTGGAGTAGATATGATTGTTCACGGTTTGTGGAATGCCGACAACAAAACTAGTAATGCCGATTTAACGCAAATCGCAAAACGATTAATAAAAGCGAAAATTGCTGTGCAGCCAACACTACAGGTGATCTATGGCGAGCAGGAACTTTTTAACCCCGATTTTTTTAAACAGCCGATACTTCAGCATGAAATGCCAGCTTCACTAATGGGTTGGTATCAATCCGATGCAGGCCAGTGGATGAAACAGGAAATGAGCGGCTTTTTTAAAAATGCATCGCCTATGACTGCAGAACAACAATATCAGAAGGTGAAAGCGGTGTACCAACCAATGATAGAGCGAGTCAAAATTGTCAGTAATCTATTGAACCAATCAAAATCCCTTTTGGTATTCGGTAGCGATACACCAAGCGGACCTTTCTATACGCAGTTTCCCGGATACAATGGCCGTCAAGAAATGGATCGATGGCTAGAGATGGGAATTCCCCCTGCCGATTTATTTAAAGCCATGACAATTGGTAACGCACAAAGAATAGGATTGGAAAATGACATTGGCAGCGTAGAAAAACATAAATTGGCGAATTTACTATTACTCAGTAAGAACCCGCTGGAAGATGTAACAGCCTACGATTCAATTGATTGGGTAATACTAAAAGGTAAACCAATAAAACGCGAAAATTTATCGGCTTTGCATAATTGAGTTCTCCCTCTTAAAAAATGGCGACTTTGGAGTCGCCATTGTGGTACAGCAGTAAAAAACATTTGAATAAATTCGTTTATTGGGATACAAAAGCAGCCAATCAGGGACTGGCAGAGTCCAATATTCAATAATTTCTTTCTATTGGATGAAGCTTGGTTGCGAATTAAAAAATAGGTTATCTAATAAGAAGAATGGCTAATACATTAGTCAGGAAATTAAACAGTTCTAGGTTAGCCTGTTGAATTTATTATCGGTGCTGAATGGAACGCATTAAAAGGCTATTTGAATATACCGAGAGTTTAAGTATTAGAGGAAATTATGAGAATAATCAGTGTATTAATTGTTGTTCTGGGGTTGAGTTCAAATTTTGGTTTTGCGCGTCAGCTCAGTTTAGACGACTTTATGTCATCACCTGAAGTTTATGATGCAGAGTTATCTCCTGATGGTCGTTATTTGGCCGATATAGTACAAGTCGGAAAGCTTCGAATGGTGAACATTCGAGATCTTACGAAAGAAGGGCATCCAGTTGTTGGTCAAATAGGGGATTCGGTGATCCGCCCTTATTCTCTTATCTGGGCTAATGACGAAAGGTTAATTGTTTATCTTCAGGTGCCGCTTGGAACTGATAATGTTAGAAGAAGAGTTGAGAGGGATGATGAATATGATATAGATGAAAACTTTATGTACAGTCGATCTATCTCAATTGATGTACATGGTAAAACCCCTGTTTCGTTATTGACGCAATCAAAAGGTCTTCGCAACCAGCTTAATTTGTCTGAAATTAGACACAGTATGCCAAAAGATTCCAAGCATATTCTAATGACAGCCGAGTATCACGAAAAGCAGTCCTTGTATAAAGTTAATGTATATACGGGTGCTTCCGATTTGGTAGCTATGGGAAGCAGTAATACAATATTTTTTATCTGTAATAAAGATGGTGAACCTTTATATAGGGTTGATTATGAATTTCTCGCGAAAGAAATAAAATTATTTTCTTTGGAAAATGACAATTGGGTTGAATTTGATAGCGTGGAATTTAATGTAGATGAAGTGGCCATAAATCCTGAGTATTTAATTGGAATTAATGCGTCAGGTAATGTTCTGTATAGAAAAATAAATGAAAAAACAGGTTATTATGAAATATTGGAAAGAGATCGAAAAACAAAAAATCTAAAAACATTAATAAGTCTACCTAACAAGGATGTATTGGGGTTAGTTCTTAATAATGATCAAGTTGTTGGCTATAAATTGGAAGACAATGATGTCATTGTGGATCGATTTTTCGATGAAAAAAAACAATTCTTGTATAACAAAATTATTAACAAAATGGGTGGGTATGCATTCAGTGTAAATATATTTGATGAAAATCAGGAGCGTTTGATTGTAAGAAGTAGTGGCTTGGATTATCCCGGAGGAATCTATTTTTATTCTAAAGATCAAGATTTGATATCTCACTATGCTGATTTTAATTCACATCTTTCATCGGACGATCTTGCAGTACCGGCAAGAGTGACTTTTTTGACCAGAGATGAAGTGAAAGTAAGAATGTACCTGTTGCTGCCTCCAGGTTATGAGAAAGGAAAAAAGTACCCATTGATTGTTATGCCCCATGGAGGTCCACAAAGTAGGGACTATTTCCACTATGACGATTTTGCACAGTTCATCGCAACCAGAGGATACATAGTGGCAAAGCCAAATTTCCGAGGTTCGACGGGTTATGGAAGAGAATTTGAGGAAGCTGGATATAGGCAGTGGGGAGGCATAATGCAAGATGACCTGCAAGATGCTGCAAAATTCTTAATTCAAAAAGGTTTTGCTGATCCACAAAAAGTGTGTTTGGTAGGTGGGTCCTATGGTGGATATGCAGCATTAATGGGAATGGTAAAGCACAGTGATTTTTATCATTGTGCTGTTAGTTTAAATGGTGTTACCAATTTAATTGCACAAGTGAAGTACGACGAGGAGCGATTTAAAAATTATAAAAATTTAGTCGCAAGGGTACATCTGACCTTGGGAGACCCCTCTAAAGACAAGGTCAATCTAAAAGCAAATTCACCGTCATCTAATATTGATAAAATGACTAAGCCGGTTTTGATAATAGCAGGGACAAGCGACTGGGTCGTTCGATATTATCAATCCAAATCCTTAGCTAAAAAGCTCAAAAAATTGGATAGGCCCGTAGAATATATGGAGGTCGATAATGCGCATCATAATATTTTTAATCTTAGGGATGATAGAAAAAATATATACATGAAAGTGGCGCAGTTTCTTGAAAAAAATCTTAAATAAGACTGTGAAGCAATTTAAATTGACGAGGAGGAGGCTCGTCAGCTATTAGCTCACTTTTAAATTTCGCATTATATGGCGAATATACTGCAATCACTAGAGGTCCTTGAGGATTGAGCTAACCACTTTTGCCAATTCGGGATTTTGTTGCTGAAGTTGACGAATATAATTTTTAGTTGCATCTGAATCTTTGCCGTATCCCTTTTTCAAGGTCCAGGCATACTCCCAGGATTTAGAGTGTACTGGCACATTGGTAAGTCCTTGATCCAAAATTTCAATCTGTTTTTCAACTGGGTAGCCGACAACTGACATGGAACTAAGTAATGAGCTGGCAGCTATAACTTTTGAATCATTATCTTTTAGGGATTGAATAAGTTTTAAACCGTTCGTTTCGTTTTTTCCATAGTCGACGAGATTCGATGCAAGTTGCCCGATAGTATTCTTTTTTAATTCAGAATTTTTTAACGAATCGACGAGAGTAAATGCCTCATCATATCTATCTTTAAAAATAAACGATGAGGTGGTTGCCGTAATAGCCACGGGGTCAATCGAATCTTCGTTCTCTAAAATATATTGCGACGCCGCAGTTGGGTCTCGCTTGGCAAATTCAGTAAGTGCTCCATTAAGAAGGTTTGTATCGATATGTCCGTCAGCCTTCGAAAGCGCATAATTAATTGCCTCAAGTGGATTGGATGACGCCGTATATTGTGCAAGTCTCAGCATGCTGTATTTATCCTGGCCTCTGGGGCCATTGTTGATCAGTGCTCGTCCTTTTTCATACGCATCCCACTTAAACTCTGGTATTTTTGATAATGTTTGTAAATTTATCAGTTTAAATTGGTATTTTTCTGTTTGATTAGAGAATAATTGATTAAAAATGTTGTCGTTATTTTTTAACCAGCTATATGTAAGATCTGGATGATTATTTGATAAATTAAAGGCCAGTATTTTAGCAAGCTCTACATCACCCGTTACCAAATTCGAATTCAATAAATCAAAAGCTTTTTCTGGGTACTTTCCAGATAAAAACCACGCAATTTGAGCGCGCATTTCAGTTTTGTACTCATCTATAGATAATAAATACTCAGCGATTTCATCTGCACTAAATTTTTCAAGCGAATTAAATGCTTCATGGTAGCCAAATTGGGTTTTAGGCTCTACAAAGTTTATTGTTTTTGCGTTTTTTTGGGATGGCGGATTAGCAGTATTTTTGATGGCAGGTAAATCTTGAGGAAACTTACTTTGACTCTCTTTTTGGTTGATAAACTGGATAGCGTTATTCGGATTATCTAAGGCCGAATCGCTATCATGATAACGATTTGAGATAAAAAATCCTAAAGTAAAAAACACAGCTGCAATAACTGAAACTTTTAGCATAAATAATTTTCCCTTTAATAAAGTGATATGTATTTTAAATTATGGTTTTAGAGGTGTGACTTGCATGATATAAGTTCAACTTGTTGGCACTTATTATAAGTCTCCTTAATATGGACTCTAATGTAACTCTATATTGTTAAAAAAACAAATATAAGCTATTTTTGGCAAGTTAACACACAATCGTAAAGGTATAACCAAACGAAAAGTTTTTAATCATAAAAATAAACAAGTAATAAGTCAGGAGAAAATACATGAAACGCAGTCAGTACAAATGGAGTCTACCTTCCGAAATCACGGTTCGTTTGGGTAGCGAAAGTTGGGGTGCGCAGCGCGCCATTTATGAGGTTAAACATTTACTATTAGTGCTGCACGCGCCACCGAAAACGGATGGTAACGAGCGCGAACATGAAGTTTTTTTGCGCTCACCTGAAGGCAAGTGGTTGCACAAGGGAAATGATCATGGCGAGCACGCCTTAAACAAGTTTATGGAAGACTACCTTCTACTTCACAACGAACTTGAAAACCGCTTTGAGAAAGCGAGCAATATCGATGCACTCTTCGCCATTATCGATCACCTGATTCCGCTGGCGCGTTCTGCGAATAACACCAAGCAGGCACTTCAAGCTGCACGTGAATCACTCGGCAATGATGCATTCATCATCGACATGCGTGATCGCAGTGTCGATATCGCGCGCGGTTTTGAATTACTGCTGGCAGATGCACGTTTAGCACTGGAATTCCGTCTCGCTCGCAGCTCGGAAGCACAAGCCCGTGCAGCTGAAGTCAGCAACCGCGCCCAACACAAACTGAATATTCTGGCAGCCATCGCTTTTCCGCTGATGAGTGTATCAGCCGTGTTCGGCATGAACTTGTACAGCGGAATGGAAAACCTGCCTGTGTTTGTTTTTTGGCTGGTGTTTTTGGTCGGACTGGGCTTAGGTCTATATGTAAGGAGCTGGGTTTCATCATCAGAGCGGGAAAGCAAGCGTCAGTTGTCCAAGCGGTGAATCAATAGTTAGAAAATGAAGAATTATAGATTGGCATAATGGTGAGGCCATTAATAAACTTTTACTGTGGCGATTGATTAAAGGAATCATCAATTAACTTAAGAATTTGCGCCAGCTGCACGGGTTTTACCAGATGGTTATTAAAGCCAGCGTTACGAGAGAGTTGTCTATCGCTTTCTTGTCCCCAGCCGGTTATGGCAACGAGAATAATGTTTGCGGTTTCTGGTAATTGTCGTAAGCGTTGTGCTAGATCATAACCGCTCATTCCCGGCATACCTATATCTAAAAATGCAATTTGTGGAATAAATTCAGTGGCGATTTCCAGCGCATTGAAACCATTGTGTGCGACGCGAACTTCATGTCCCATTGATTCCAGTAAGGTAGCCATTGCAGTAACGTAATCAATGTTATCATCTACAAGCATGATACGGTTGCGAAGATTATGGCTAACAGTTTCTGATTGATGATCTGTTTTTATTATTGTTTGCGATGCAAGTGCAACAAGGCGTACCGTAAATGTACTGCCTTTGCCTAGGCCTGGGCTTGTCGCCTCCAATTGATAATTGTGAAGTTCGATTAAATGTTTTGCCAACGCAAGCCCTACACCCAAGCCTGCGTGTGTACGTTCAAGCGATTGATTAACTTGGGTAAACATATTGAAAATATTTTTCAATGCTTCGGGTTCAAGTCCAATTCCGCTATCACTAATGCTTACACTGACTTCATTATTATTTTCGAGTTTAACTTCAATCGATATTTGCCCGCCCTTATCAGTATATTTTGCAGCGTTATTTAAAATATTGGAAAAAACCTGTGCAAGGCGAAGCGGGTCGGCCTCAATGTAAATAAGTTGCGACGGCAAATACAATGAAAGTGTGTGACCACAGGATTTAATAAAAGGGCTGCTGGATTCAATGGCGTCGTGAATGATTGATTGAATATCAATCTGTGTTTTGGAAATAGTTAATTTACCGGTGTTGATTCGTGAAGTATCAAGCAAATCATCAACTAACCTCACCATCTGTTCCAACTGGCGCTGCATAACCGCATAGGCTTTTTCAGCTTGGTGTGGATTGTCCTTTATTATTCGTAACACTTCCAGACTGGTGCTAAGTGGTGCGAGTGGGTTGCGTAATTCGTGTGCAAGTGTTGCAAGAAATTCGTCCTTGCGTAAATCAGCCAGGCGTAATGCAGCTTCTGCGGCATTGCGCTCAGTCATTTCATGTTCCAAAGATTTGTTGGATTCCTGAAGGGCTTTGGTGCGTCGCTCAACTTCCCTTAACATGTCATTAAAGGCATCGGCAAGAACACCAATTTCATCTTCTGTAAATTTTTTTGCACGTAGTGAAAAATCCCGCGTTTGCATTACATTACGAGCAATGCTGGTTATCGCAAGAATAGGTTTTGTGACAGTGCCCCGGAGCCACATTGCTACCAGCAATGCTATCCCCAAACTACCGCACATAACATAGGCGAGGATGATGGCAAAATTGGATAAGCGTTTATCTGCTTCATAATTTGCGTTGATGTACACCATCCCCAGTTTTTCTTCATTTCGAACAACAGGACGCCAAACCTCAATTTTATCGTCCACAATATTGTACACACCCGTTTTTTGAGGAATAGGAAATAGTTCCGCTGCCTGGTTATTTTTATTTTGATATTTGGCAAATTGTTTTCCATCTGGAGTAAAAATAGCTGCACGTAAAATGGATGGCCGTGTACGAAGGACTTGTAAATTTTCTACTGCTGTAATCGGATCATTAAACTCAAGGGCGGGTGCGCTGACTTCTGCAATGATATTTGCCTGGGTAGTTAAATCCTTTATCAGTCCATTTCGATAGGTATTTACATCATAGGCGAGCATTGCGCTTGCATAAGCAAAAAGTGCAATAAAGGTTGTTGCCATTATGACAATTGTTAATTTTCTTGAAATGGATTTATTAGTTGATCCGGTCATCAATAGCGTCTTTCTTTTATTGAAATGGCGACTGAAAGCAATCTTGAGCTGAGTGATATTCCATAGTCTTGTGCAGTGACTAGTGAAATATCAAATCCAATCCTTTTATCAACCATACGAAAATTAATGATGCTACCGGGAACCAAGCCATGCGTATTTTCAGTAACAATCAGAAAAGAATTTTTTTCAGCCAATGCAGATAATTTAGGTAGCAATTTTTCCATTCTGCTTGAGACGAAAACTATGTGGGCATCAACTATTTGATCAATAGATGCGGCAGAATGGATCTCAATAGAACGGTTATTAATTACCCGGTCTGCCACAATATCTTGTAATTCGTTTCTAATATCGTCAGCACCCAGAACACAAATTCGATAAGGTGAATGTGAATCGCTAAAGCGATTGTCGGGCCAACTACTGTAGCCCAAAAACTTATAGAGCATTGCTGCCTTAACCTGATAATCAAGTAAAGTCTGCTGCGCATATGTTTTTGAAAATCCAAAAATTAAAAAAATAGACGCGAACAGAAATAACCAGACTTTACTATGACTGGTGACAATGCGTGAGCGACTTATTTTTACAGTCGCTGTCTGTCGATGAATTCCAAGTACTAGCAAGCTTTAGAGACTCCAAACGAGTTTTGCAAAAACACCCGGTTCAAATTCACTGCGACCTGGTGCTGTACCAAATTCGGTGTGTTCACCCAATAAATTTTGTCCTACCAGGGAAAGTTGAAGTGATGATGTGACTTCCCAGGACAAATGAATATCTAGCGCCGTATAAGCAGGAAGATTAAAGCCGTCTACTTTATCAACATAACGAAGCATTGAATTGATTTCTATTCGATCCGAAACATTATATTCCGAACGTAACATCCAGGAATAATCCGGATCTCCATTTGCAAGGCCTGTAGTGTTGGAAAGATCCATGCTTCCCGGTTTTAATGTCACATCAATTTTTTGCACTGCAAGCCCGCCGTGCAAACGCCAATCGGAAAATATTTGCCAGCTGCCCCATACTTCCATTCCATAAGTATCTGCTTCGGCCATATTCTTAAAAACAAGACCTGGTGCTGGTGTATTCAATTCAAGTGTGCGTAGTTTGTCGTATTCGCTATAAAAGGCTGTTATTGACCAGGACACACGTGCAACAGGTTGGCTGCGATAACCTAACTCAAATACATTGGCAATTTCAGATACGAAATTTGGTCCACCCGCTATTGAGTATTGAGGTATGTCATTCACTACCGGGGGATTGGTTGGGGCATAGAGATCACGGTCAATTCGCGATGGTGATCGCACTGCGCGCGATAAGTTTGCCCAGACTAATTTGGTGGGATCTGGCTTCCAGCCAAGCTTCATTCCTGGCATGGCTTCAAGCCCTGTATAAGGATTGTTTTCCCATTTGCTGCCAAGAGTCAGCTTGATATTTTCCGCTACTGAAATTTCGTCTTGAACAAAAATATTTTTCCACGACATATTTACATCGTCAGGCAGGAAAGCAAAATTTTGTTCGTTATCAATTCGATCAGTAATGTATCTGTAACCTGCGCCCCAGACGATACTTTGACGATTACCCATTGCAAGTTGGTGTTGAATTTCAATATCCAGCGTATTCATATTTTGCGCAAAAGCATTGGGTTGATCGCGCTGGGTATGGTCAATATAAGCCTGTAAGGATAATGTTGATCCGGAAGAAAATTGCAAACTGCCACGAGTGAGTATGTTGGCTCCAGAGATCTCTATATCGTTTGTGCCCCTTTGTTGAAGCCGACCTGAATAAGCATCACCTTGCAAAGTAAAGGTATCTATCCCTCTGCTCCAATCCATGCGAAAACCGGCTTGGTCTCGTTTGAATCCAGTATCTGTGGAGAAACCATTTTCAGTTTGAGTATCCTCGTGTTGGGCATGTTTTACATAGACTCGATAATACCCATTGCCCAAGCTTCCGCCATAACGTGTGCTCGCATATCGCTCATGGTCACTGCCACTCACCGACACGAGTGTACCTTGGGTGTCCTCAGCAGAGCGCGTCACAATATTGACCACACCATTAACGGCATTTGCTCCCCAAAGCGTACCGCCCGAGCCACTAACAACTTCGATACGCTCCAGATCTTCCAGTACCACGTCTTGTGCATCCCAATACACACCGGAAAAAAGCGGTGAATAAACCGTACGACCATCAATCATTACCAGCAATTTATTTTCAAATGGATTATTAAAGCCGCGCGCGGTAATCGCATAATTGCGTGCGTCCACTTGGGCAACCTGCAAATTTGGCGCTAAACGTAACGCCTCGGGAAGTGAAGCTGCCCCGGCTTTGCGAATATCATTGCCTGTAATTAAAAATATTGATGCACTGGAATCTGAAACAGGTTTGGCTGACTTGGAGACGGATATAACGGGAAGTGATGCAAGTTCTTCCAACGATAAATCTAGAAGGCTATGTTGTCGGGATTCGGCGTTTGCACAAGCAACAAAAAGTGCAATTGCCCAAGTTGTCGTAGATAAAAATATCCTTCCCGCTGAAGAATAAACACTGTGATTAGATGAGGTTTTCATAAAGTATACTTATTGTCACCGTCATTAATATTATGCACAGGTCAATAATATATAAAAAAGGAGATGGAGCCCATGCTTGTTTTCGCATCATAGAATCAATAGCGCTTGGTCGCAATGGGATAGGCAAGCGGTTTCTTGTATTTGAGAATTTGTTAGCTATTTGTAACATCAATCTATGTACGTTCCTGTTTGTCACCAAAAAAAGAAATGCGCCAGTCGATTAATTTAATTCAGTAGACGCAAGTATTTGTTAGTGGATTGAGTATATAGGAAAGGGCCGGATTTCATCACTAGCACTATCAGCTCAGGAAACCAAGCATCAGCCCAAACGATGAATCAATGTAAGGATCGACAATGAAGAATGATAGATTCGCACATTGATGATGTCAGCATGCAAGGAGTACAATTGGGATCTCGTTCCATTAACGATTTGTATATGTTCCTCCTGGCCGAATTAGTTTTATTAGAAATATTTTAATTATGTTTAAGGATGCAATCTCAATCCTTAGGCAAATAAAGGAGATTCTCGTGGGACTCAAGTTTTGGATAAAGAGAGCTCTACAAATTTTAATACTAGGCTTCTCTCTAATTTTTATCGCACAATATTTCAAATCAAATAACATTTGGTATTCTTTCACTCAAGCGGGTTTGTGGGCAACAATTAGTACGTCAATCTACTTGCTTGTGCTGCGGTACAAATTAAGAAAGAATCCGGTCTGTGCGGTAAAGGGTACAGAAAGTAAAAATTAAATAAATTAAAGCCTTGCAGGGCGGGTCGAAACCCAACACTTTAAAATAGCCAACAATCAAAAAAGGCGATGCATTTCCGCATCGCCTTTTTGTTTCAATCGCAAACTTAATTTTTAGGCTTCAAGTAGCCGTGCATGTCGAGCCAGCGAACATAGTTATCGAACCAACCTGTACTGGTAGTAGTTTTTGGGTACATACCAAAACCGTGTCCGCCTTGTTCAAATAGATGAAATTCTACGGGGCGTTTAGCCGCGCTCCAGCTCTCGATAAGACCGAATCCTGCATTTCCAAAAAATGGATCATCTGCTGCCAGTGCAATAAACAAAGGTGGTGCATCAGCAGGAACATCCATTTTCATCAATGGCCCATAAATATTACCGATAAATGCGGGCTTGGCATCTTTGCCATGAAGCGTAGTGAACATGGTGAGCATTGCCCCTGCTGAGAAGCCAATCATACCCACGCGATCTGCATCAACATGCCACTCTTTCCCTCGTTTGCGCACCAAAGCAAATGCCGCTTCCGCATCCGCAATCTGAGCTGCAAATTCTACTGAAGGATCTTGTTGGGTCTGAGGACGCTTCTTGCCAGATCCGGAAAACATTTCTGCCATTGATTTCTGAAACGCATCCATTTCCGCGGGTGTTTGTATAAGGCGATACTTAAGAACGAAAGCGGCAACGCCTTTGTCGGCGAGTGCTTTCGCAACATCCCAACCTTCGTTATTCATTGATAGAGTGCGAAATCCCCCACCCGGAGCGACTATGACAGCGGCACCTGAGGATTTGCCTTTTGCAGGTAGAAATGGCGTTAAGGTCGCCACTGTAACGTTGCGCGCGAAAAAGCTGCCATATTGGGTGTGCCAAGACTCTTTCGCAGTCGCGCCAGGCAATTCGCCTGTGCCAAGCTCAATAGCATTTGGCTGTGCGGGAATTGCAATCGGTGTCATGGCATCGTCTAATGCAAAAGCTGGAGCGGTTAAGCTGGATGCGAAAGCAGCAAGACTCAGTGCTAATACACTGGATAAACGTTTGAGATAGTTTTTACGATAGTTTTTAATCATTCTTATTGTCTCCTGAAATTGCCGGTTTATTAGTAAGCTTGTGTTTGGGTGAAATTTAGGCGAGCCAAAAGCCTTCCAGCTCGACCGGACAAGATGATTACACAGAAGCATCAGTATTAATACTTTTAGAGCATGAAAATATTAAGTGGAAAATTATTAGACAACTAAAAATTATTTAACAAAAGAATATTCAATATGGCTAACTTTACATACCCTGCGCTAACTCGTCCTGTGATCAAGTTTATTTATTCAACAGCGTTCTGTGTTGTTGGTTTTGGTTCGATGAATTTATCGGCGAATCCGAATGTGAAAATATCGATTGATCCTGCCACAGAAGGCCCGGTGATTAATCGCCATATTTTCGGGCAATTTGCTGAGCATTTGGGGCGTGGGATTTATGAAGGTGTTTGGGTGGGAGTTGATTCAAAAATTCCCAACACGCGAGGTATTCGTAAGGATGTGGTGGCTGCATTAAAGGCGCTGAAGGTGCCTAATGTACGATGGCCGGGCGGGTGCTTTGCTGATGAATATCATTGGCGTGACGGTATAGGTAAACAAGAAGAAAGACGTAGCCGAATTAATGCCAGTTGGGCGGGTCGTGCGGAACCTAATTCATTTGGTACTCACGAATTTTTTGATTTTATTCAACAGATTGGTGCAGATGCATTTATATCAGCCAACGTCGGTTCTGGCACAGTACAAGAAGCGACAGACTGGCTTGAATATTTAACAGCAAAAGATTCACGCCTGGCAAAAGAACGCGCAGCTAATGGTCATGCACAACCTTATGAAGTGGCTTTTTGGGGAATTGGTAATGAAGTTTGGGGATGTGGTGGGCCTTTCACTGCAGAAGAATATCTTCCTAAACTAAAACAATTTTCCAACTTCAATACCAATCACAATAAAAATATGCCAACACAACAAGTGGCTGTTGGGCCTGATGGTGATGGTTTTCCGGAATATGCTGAGATTATTATGAAAGCCTGGAGTGAAAGAAGTTGGGCTTGGAATATCCAAGCGCTTTCACTGCATCGTTACACGCGAAATGGTTGGCCGCCAAATATTCTCGCCACCGGTTTTAATGAAAAACAATATGCAAGTGTTATCAAAGAAACGCTCGGCATGAATGATTTTATTAACACCAATATTGAGATCATGGATAAATATGATCCTGAGAAAAAAGTGGGCATTCTGGTTGATGAGTGGGGCACTTGGTACGCACCAACCAAAGGCACTGATCCCGGTTATTTGGAACAAGAAAATTCCCAGCGTGATGCCATTATCGCAGCCTTGAATTTTAATATTTTTGCTCGCCATGCAGACCGTGTAAGAGGTGCAAACATTGCGCAAATGATTAATGTATTACAAGCAATGATTTTAACTGATAAAGAAAAAATGGTGTTAACGCCAACTTATCATGCATTTCGCATGTATGTTCCATTTCAAAATGCAACGAGACTGACGACCCAATATGATGCGGGAACCTATAAAGAAGGTGATATCAGTTTGCCGAAAATAGATGCTATATCTGCACGTGATGCTCAGGGGCGTATTTGGTTGGCAGTAACCAATATCGATCCCAAACAATCCGTTGAGATCGACCTGTCATTACTGGGTAAATCGATTGCCAACGCAGAAGGTGAAACACTAAAAGCGCCGGCTATAGATACCGTCAATAATTTTGCAAAGCCAAATTCGGTATCACCCAAAACTCTCTCTCTGAAATCAACTAACGGACATGTTAAATTTACTATTGCTCCACAATCATTGACGGTGATATCTCTAAAATGAAATTGTCGGAAGTCGCTTCGCTCTTCCATCCTACGCATCAGGAGTAAAATTTTTTGAGTCATTCAAAGCATTTTGTTATCTATGCGATGGGTACGAGTGGCGATCTTGATCCTATGGTTGCGCTGGCGACTGAATTGGTGCGGCGTGGTTATCAGGTCAGTTTTTTATCGAATGATTATTTTTCGCCCATCATTCAAGCGGCGGGTTGTGAGTTTGTGTCGGTTGGCACGAGTGAGCAGTATCACAAAGGTAACAGTGTTACTGCTTGGGAGAGGGACAACCAATCAGATAATTTTCAGTATTATCACTCGCCTGCATTTGAACCGGCGTTTCGCTTTGTTCAAGCTTGTGCAGCAGAAAAGAATTGTATTTTATTAGTGTTAGGTGAACAGAATGGGGCTTCGGCGGCGGCCGAAAAATTTCACGTCCCTTTTGTTTCATTTATACTATCGCCTAATGTAATTTTTTCTGCGCTTAGTCCGCCTGCACCTTTTCGTTGGATCATTCCAGCATTTCTCCCTTCGTTTATTGTACGAATGTTATTACATCGCTATCGCAGAGTCAGGTTTAAGCGACTTCATAAGGAACCTCATTTCGCTGATTATTTAGCTGTTCGAAAACGATTGGATTGCTGGCCGCGATTTCAAACAAAATCAAAAGCAGTTCTGCAAATTGGATTTTTTCCAGCATGGTTTGGTATGCCAGCGAAAGATTGGCCAAACAATATTCATTTGATTGGCTTTCCATTGCAAAATCGTCCAAGTATGCGGTCTCGCATTGAGCTTGATCAACTAATCGAAAAAATGGGAGCACCACTTATTTTTACGACGGGTACAGGTGTAAAAGATATACAGGCTCTATTCACAGAAGGTCGAAAAATTTGCGAAGAATTGCAGTTGCCCGGTGTATTTGTAAGTAGTACTGATGGTGCTGGATTTTTGCAGGAATCTGTTTGGTGCAAACACTTTGATTATCTGGATTTTGAATATGCTTTTTCCAAAGTGCTGGCGGTTATTCACCACGGTGGTGTAGGGACAACTGCTCAAGCAATCAAAGCCGGTATTCCGCAAATAATTCGCCCACTTAAATATGATCAGCCAGATAATGCCGATCGCATTTATCGATTGGGGTTGGGCACATATGTACTGCCAGAAAAATTTACTGCAGAAGCTGTGGTACCTATTCTTCGCAACATGCTGCAAAAAGCAAAGCAATCGAAAGCTTTAATAAAATTTTCAACGGAGGTGAAAAACAGCACTGCGATTGTGAATACTTGCGATTTAATTGAAGAAGCACTCCTATCCTAGCGAGTGCATTCTTTAATACAATTGTTTGGTGATCAAGGGCCACAAGTCATCTCAGGATCGAGATAATAAGTAGCTTCTTTATCGTTAAATTTATACAGGCCCAACAAATGGAATATCCATGAGCCTTTAAATGCCTCTGTGATGGTTATAGGTTTATCGAAATCGTTGACAAAGTCTTCGTCGGTTACTTTTGTTGAGGTGTCGACGTTGTATTGAGTCATTAGGGCACTTTTAATTTTCACACCTTTGTTCGCTTTTTTATAAGTGAATGTGAGTGTGTCATTGACCAGAAAGATTGCCGGCATTTGATTTTTTTCAAGTGGTGGTACGCTTGCAGGAACGCTGGTCACCTGGTAATCCAAAATGCTGACCTTACTTGGTTTGATTTTGCCGGGAAATAACAGCGTGAGTGTATAAGATGTATTGTTTTCTGACATATTGCATTCCTCTTGTGGGTGGCTATCAAAAGTTACTGCTTTGGCGTCGTAAATTTAACAAGTCAGGTTCTGCTTGAATGAGTTTTAGTGGGTACCCCAATTCAACCGCGTTAGTGAGAGCCGTAATAGCGGCGTCACGCTTGCCTAGTAGCTCATAAGCCAGCCCTGCACGAAATTGAACGTTAGCATTTTTTGGCGCAAGATCAATTGCGCGGGCCAAGAGTGGTTCAGCTTGTGTGAGATCACCTAATCGTGCTGAGTACAATCCTGCACGTGATATAAGTGTTACATCGTCTTTTCGACGTTCTAATAGGGGTGTTAATAAATCCAGAGCTTTACGGTAAGCCTTTTTTGCTTCAGTTTCTCGTCCAGGAATCCAGAGCAAGGTGTCAGCCAGGTTTGCCCAGGCAAGGTGACTGTTTGGATTTCCCTTGGTTGGTGATACTGCCTGTTCGAAAGAGGCAGCAGCGTCTACGTAATTCCCTTTATTGAATAGTGCAGTGCCAAGATTTCCATATAGCCATTCGCTAGAGCGAATTTGTAGTCCTTGTTGTAAAACTTGCATTGCTTCGTCGGTACGATTCTGATGAAAAAGTGCCATGCTTAGTCCGGCGTATGCAGCAACGGCATCAGGTTGAAGGGCAATACTTAATCGGAATACTTCTTCAGCTTTTGGATAATTATTCTGTACGACATTAATTGTACCTAGCTCATCAGCAAAATAGCGTTCTTGAGGAAATCGCTCCAGACCTTGTTGGGCTAGCCGGGTTGCTTCGTCATAACGCTGCGCCTTGCGCAACACAGTCGCTTTAAAACGCCACGCAAAGATATTGTTTGGTTCAAGTGCAAGTGCTTTATCAAACGAGTCGAGAGCGCTGTCGTATTTAGATTTGATAGTCAGTACATGCCCTAATGCAACATGCACCAGCGCTAGCTGAGTATTGAGTCGCAGAGCTTGTTGCGCACTTGCATCCGCTTTTTGCATCCAAATTGGATCCTCGTAGTCACTGATATATCGGTAACCGTACACCAATGACAGACCCGCAACAGCGGCTGCATTATTTGGAGTGTGTTGGAGAATTCTATTAAAACTTTTTTCTGCTGTGTCCAGGCTGTCCTGCCTGTCATACTGCTTAAGTGCTTCTATACCTTTGTTGAATTCATGTACTTGTGAATAGGGCTCTTCTGACTGGTTTGAAGAAATATCATTGTTAATTTTTGCTGGCAGATACCAAATTGTTACACCTGCAAGAATCAATACACTGAATAAACCAACACTCGCGCTGAATTTATTTTTAATTAAATAATTTTTTATCGAAATCCAACGAGATTTTTCGGGTTCGGTTTTATTGCCGATAAAAGCTCTTTCAAAAGTGGGATGATCCTGCGTCGGCCCTGATGATGTTCCCTTGCCCAATGGCAAGATCAAGGCTTGAGTGTCATCATTCAGTGCCACTGATTCTCTAACCAGATTTTTAAGCCTTTCAAATTGCCCCGCGACCCAATGAGTATTGTCAGGGCGATTGTTGGGATCTTTGGATAAGAGCTGGCCAAGTAAATCAATGGCTTCAGTCGGCAATTCGGGATTGTGTTGATGAGGATTGCTTGGTGTTTCTGTGATGATTCGTTGCATTAATTGCAGCTTGTTGCGGGTATCGCCAAAGGGATGTGCGCCACATAAAAGTTGATAAGCGAGAATTCCAAGTGAAAACAAATCGCTTTTAAAATTGATTGCTTCGCCTTTTGCCTGCTCGGGTGACATGGAGCAATAACTGCCGGCAATATGGTCTGTGAGTGTTGCGTTAAAATCCTGTGACTTGGCAATACCCAAATCAGTAATTTTTGCTTGCCCATGTTTGTTAATTAAAATATTTTCGGTTTTTAAATCGCGATGAATAATGCCAGCGTCGTGCGCGACTGCCAAGCCTTCGGAAATTTGCGTTAACCATTTCAGTCGCTGTGATATTGAAGCCAAGTGTTCACGTAAATGAATATGCAAATTTTCACCATCGACCAGTTCCATTACCAGTGCCAGTTGGTCGGGTGTTTCAATAAAATCGTAAATCTGCACTATGTTGGGGTGATTTAATTTGGCGAGCAACAAAGCTTCGCGTTTAAAACGCTCAATGTAGTGAGACTCGAATAATTCGCGGCGCAGACATTTAATGGCGACATCGCGTTCCAGGCGAGTATCGCGTGCACGATAAACCAAACCCATACCGCCGTGACCAATAGAGGCCAACAACTGGTAATGCCCGAGTTGGATAGGCGCATCAGCTAATGTGATAGGAGTGCTATTAGTCATCAATAGTGATCAATTGTTGTTATTTAAGGAAGTGCCAAAATGAGTGTAGCACTTTTGTAGACAGTCAATTTCTCACAACCAAAACGAAGCTTGCCATTACGCCTTTCTACTAAATATTGCTGGCCCAGCACCATGGGCAGGCTATCAGCCAATTGTTTGCGCGCACGAAAAATCTGAATGTTGATGTGGGTGATGTCCAAACCCAGTTCTGCAGCAAGTTGGTCGGCATAAACCCAGCCCTGGTTTTCGCTGTCTAATCCGCGTACGGCATCCTCAGCGCGGTGGCGGGCAAGTTGTAACAGTAAATAGTGGTGTGTACGCAGGCCAAAATCCAAAGTTTGTTGATGCTGCAATTCCAGCTGGGTGGTTTCTTCATCTTGGCTCAGGTGGAAAATGAATTGGTAGTCATTCAGGTGATGGGAAGATTTTGCTTCAGTTGGACCGTAGATCTGTACCTGCATAAATTGCCAGTCGCTACCGCCGAACGTGAGCTGATCGCCATCCAGAATTTTACGCTGTGATTCCGGCTCTTGATTGAGTGTCTCGCTGTACCAGAACTGTGTTGATTCATCAAAAAATAGCGCCAGTTCCGGATCTTGGGTATCGGGCAATAGATGGTAGCGGGAAAGAGCTATGGGCGTGAACTGATCAGCCGCCTGCCCTAAAGGCCAGAGCATATCGCAGGGTGGTGTCAAATCGGTGACTGTGAAACCGGGATCGCCAGGTTCAGCAAAGCGAATGTCATCCTGAAGATTCAAGTCGCGACTGTCACTCTGGTTGAGTAAGGAGCCATTGATCCAAGTGCCGTTTAAACCAAGGCTTTTCAAGCACCAGTGGCTGCCGGTCCATTCAATAGCAGCATGTAATTTGGAAATATAGGGTTTATCGATCAGCGTATTCACACTGTTGGCCAGCCGGCCAAAGGTGTGGTGCGGCGCCAATGGCAGGCAAGTTTGGGTTGAGTGCTCTAGCAAATAAGCCATAAGAGGTTGTCGCTGTAATATCGTGTAATGTGCAAATTTTTATTGAGCCTCTAGAGTGCCACAAGAAGGTGGGTTTTTCCCAGTGATTGTGATGATTCATGAGGTATCGATTATGGTCGCCCTGTTTCAGGCGGTATTCAATAACAAATTGTTTCTGCCTAGTACGCCTAAAGACAAACCGTCGGTCACCACCAAGTGGTTACCGGTTAACAAGAGTTTCATTGCCCTTTGCAAAATTATTTTGCGCTCGGCAGTGGAACAGCTTGGCCTGACAAACGCCGCCATCACCTTGCGTTGTGTGACGCATCAGGGTTATCGACATTTATTGTTGGTTGATGATGAGAGCGATCTTCAGATTGCCGCAGTTGGCCCGATAGAGGAATTTTTTATTTCAACACAAGAAGGCAATGTGTCGCCCTTTGAGGATTTCATTGCTGACAAAGCCTTCAGTGTGGCACTGAAATTTTGCGCACCTAAGAGTGTTCCCCAACGTTTGGGGCATCTGGTTGTGCAAGCTGGGCCAGGTGTCACATTCCAGCAGGCGCAAATTAATCAGCTACAGCAGCTCGCAGAAGAAATTATTCACGTTATCGGTCGTTATCAAACCCGTTATTTTGCAATGCATCTCTATGGGGATCAGCATTTCTGGGTAGGTAATGGCAAAGCATTGCGCCAGTTGGATCACAGGATTGATCTTTTGGCCAAAGGGAGTCAGCCAGTGCTGATTCGTGGGAACAAAGGCAGCGGCAAATTAATCGCTGCACGCAGCTTGCACTGTTTGTCTTGTCCATATTCCGCGCCCTTTGTTGAATCCGACTGCAGGGATTGGGCACTGGGATCAGCAGCCCAAGTCTTGCAATCGCTACACAACTCTGCCACTCGCGGCACTCTGTTTTTGCGTAATGTGAACACCTTATTCAGTTCAGATTTCCAAGCCCTGCGAAATTTTTGGCGGATGATAGCGAGTGATAGTTATACCGGGCGGCAAGATTTACGTTTAGTCATGACCTTAAGCCGCAAGGACACCCAGTTAGCCAGTTATCAACGCAATTGGTTTGAACAACAAACCGATGAATTAGTCCTGCCGGATTTATCCGACCGACCTGAAGACCGACGCGACCTGGCTCAATTTTATTTGGGTCAATTTACCTTAGGCGATTGCGATCTCACAGAAGCTGCCTGGCGACTATGGGAAACCACAGACGCTTTGGAAAATGTTGATCAACTCAAAACAGTCATACAAAAACTGACACTCGTGGCCGAGGATAAGCTCGTTTCCGTTCATGAATTGCATGCGTTATTGGGGTAAAAGTCTATGAACCGATACACCAACTCATACTTCAAAATAAAAATTAATTTTCCGGATACCTGGAATTTTCGTTATTGGGGCAACAGAAAAACCCTTCCTCCATTTCCAGATCGTTTTCAAAAATCAGATAATGATCTACCAACAGAATCCCACCCGGAAAAAGAATTATTTAATTCACGCTCACGAATCCGCAGAAAATCATTTTTGGGCACAGGCGTAGATCTAATATCCCTCTATCGTCCAAATGGTTTTTCGCTACAAGAATTTAGAGTTGAAATTGAATCCGATTTAAAAAGAGAGTTTCAACTAGCAACAGTTGCCGGAGTCGAAATCCAATCACTCTACATAGAAAGTCAGGGCGATGGCTTCATTTTGTACACCAAAATATATTGCTGGCAGCACGATGAAAATATCTGGCTATTTTGCGGAATCCGAAGCGATGCCCTAGAAGGATTTGAAGAAGCAAAAGGAATTGCGAGACAAGTGATGAATGGTTCAATGGGCGGGCATGCTGAATATACGGCGCAATTATCGTCTATTGCTTTTACTCCCAGGTGATTGCCTGCTAGTCTCTCGCAATCTCTGGCATTACAGCTAATGCCCCGCATGTCCTGGATTAATAATTAAAGTAAATTTCCACATTGAACTGATTATTCCTCCGATCACACCGAGGTACAACTTATGAGTAACGATAAAGATTGGCAGCGACGTACGGACGAGTGGATTAACGCAACTAATGAATCGCGAAAACGAAAAGAAAAGCGGAATGCGCAGAAATTAGATAATCAATCTAAAGGTAACGATAGCGAGAAAGATTCGAAAAGCTCGAATCAGAATTGAAGCTTTCAATCCCTCACGATGAAGTGATGTAAGAATTAAATAGTGTTCTTGAAAGAATTGTGGATGCTATTGAAGATTTTTCACCCCCACCCTAACCCTCCCCTTGGCAAGGGGAGGGGACAGAATTCACTTCGTAAATAGTAGGGAGTAAAGTTCCTCCCCCTTGCCAAGGGGGAGGTTAGGAGGGGGTGAAAGGCTAGGGGGTGAACGACATTAACCTCTTTGTTCGCTACCGCACCGTCACCCTAATGGGCATTACCTATTATGGGCGCGCAGATTTTAAAAACAGATGTAAATGACATCTGCGCACCGATTTTTAGCCATCTTTAAAAAGGAACCAACATGAACGCCATTGTTAACCTAATTGTCTATCTGGTCGTATTCGGCCTTATTTGGTGGTTGGTATCGCTGTTGCCATTGCCTGCACCTGTAGCGCAAGTGGTAAGAGTCTTGTTTATCATATTGCTGATTTTGATCGTTCTTTCAGTCTTCGGAATTCTTCCAAGCGGCTATTTACCGCGGCTCAATATTTAGTTTGAATTATTAAGTTACAAAATAAAAAACCCACCAATCGGTGGGTTTTTTATTGTGGGTTAAAACATTTTTAATTAGGACTCAGCCGCATCACCCTCAACCACACCCAACTTCAAAAAAACTTTCTCTAAATCTTTTTGTTTGTTTTTACCAAAACCACCCAGCGTATTAATTGCATGACGAATGCGGGCGCGGCTTAGGTCGGGGCCGAGGATTTGCATGGAATCTACAACCGAGAAAGACGCGGTGGTGCCGGCAATTGCGATAAAGATTGGCGCCAAGGCATCTTTCACTTTTATGCCCATTTGATCGGCGAGGGTTTTTAATTCGGTGAAGAGAGTGTCTTTGTCCCAAAAGCGTAGGGCTTCTAAACGCCAAAGTGCGAATTGTAAAAACTCTTTTTGTTTTTCGACGTCTAATTTATTTGCGCTGAATTGGGCTTCAGTTAAAGGCAAGAGGCCGCTGACTAAAAAGCTCGCCAATGGAGCGAAATCACTCAGAGTTGTCATGCGCGATTGGGCGTGGGGTAGGGCTTGCATTAGCATGTCTTTGTTGAAGGCCCATTGGTGTAAACGTTCGGCGAGTTGTTCGTGGGTGAAATTTTCGCGAATCCACAGGCTGTTTAACCAGTTGAGTTTATCCACATCAAAAATTGGGCCGCCTAAAGTTACGCGCAATAAATCAAAATGTTCTTGCATCTCGGCTAGCGTAAATTTTTCACGCTCGTCCGGCATTGACCAACCCATACGGCCTAAATAATTCAACATGGCTTCGGGTAGATAACCCATGCGTTTGTAATAGAGAATACTGGTTGGATTTTTACGTTTGCTGAGTTTGGATTTATCCGGATTGCGCAACAAAGGTAAATGACAAAACACCGGCGCTTGCCAACCAAAATATTCATAAAGTTTTAAATGTTTCGGTGCAGAGTTGATCCACTCTTCGCCGCGAATCACGTGGGTGATTTGCATTAAATGATCATCCACCACATTCGCCAAATGGTAAGTCGGCATGCCGTCATTTTTTAACAGCACTTGCATATCCACTTGCGACCATTCGATTTCAATTTTGCCGCGCAACATATCATCGATCACACAAATACCGTCTTCCGGTAATTTCATGCGGATCACATAAGGCTCGCCTGCATCCAAACGGCGTTGCACGTCTTCTTTCGATAATTTCAAACCGCGACCATCGTACTTGGGGGTTTCTCCGCGCGCTTGTTGCTCGCGACGCATTTCATCCAATTCTTCTGAAGTGGCAAAACAATAAAAGGCGTGACCTTTTTCTACCAGTTCAAACGCGTATTTGCCGTAGATATCCATGCGCTCGCTTTGGCGATAAGGGCCGTGTGGGCCGCCGACATCGGGGCCTTCGTCCCATTCCAAACCCAACCAGCGCAGGCTGTCCAAAATCGCTTGTTCTGATTCCGGGGTGCTGCGGGTTTGGTCCGTGTCTTCAATGCGTAACAGGAACTTACCTTTATGTTGCCGCGCAAAACATAGGTTAAACAGCGCGATATACGCAGTGCCTACATGGGGATCACCGGTGGGCGAGGGGGCGATACGGGTACGGACTTCGGACATAAATGCGGCCTTTTGAGAATCAGAAACAAGAAATCAACAATCGGAAAATGGTAAAGGCGCGCATTATACGTGAAACATTACGCAGTTATGACTATAAATCTTCGGGGACTTTTGCAGAGTTCGGAGTGGGGTTGTGATGCAGAGTTTGCTAGAATCGCTCACTCAAAACCACTCATCCAACAAGAAGAAAATTGCTATGCTCATTCAAGCTCCCATTTCGCTCGGTGAACTCATCGACAAAATTACCATTTTGGAAATCAAAGTAGCGCATATTGCTGATCCAGCCAAATTAAAAAATGTCACCCATGAATTAACCATCCTTGAAGAAAAGGTGCTTACTTTATTGGACGTCAAAGGTCAGGCGACATTATTACCCTTGAAAGCCGCGCTAAAAGATATCAATCAGCAGCTTTGGGTGATTGAGGACGATATTCGCGATTGCGAAAAAGCCAAAGATTTCAGCGATAAATTTGTCCAACTGGCGCGCGCTGTTTATGTTACTAACGACAAGCGAGCAAAAGTTAAAAAAGATATCAATCTGGCATTTGGGTCGGAATTGATTGAAGAGAAATCTTATAAGGATTATCAGTAACAAATCACCCCATGAATACAAACCTGCACCCCCTCCTAGCCTCCCCCTCCATAAGGGGGAGGAATTCTCCCCTCCCCTTACGAAGGGGAGGGCTAGGGTGGGGTTTGTTTTCATGCTAACCCGACTTTCCCCCCACAAACTCGAACCCTTTCCCGATACCTCTCAGGCATTGGATGAGCCCAATGGTTTGTTAGCTGTGGGCGGTGATTTGCGTCCTGAACGTATTTTGATGGCTTATCAAAAAGGCATATTTCCCTGGTTTAATCCTGAAGACCCTATTCTTTGGTGGAGCCCAAGTCCGCGCACGGTTTTTTTCCCCGATGAGATTCATGTGTCGCGTAGTTTGCAAAAAATCATCCGCCAACAAACCTATCAGGTGACCTTTGATCAGTGTTTTGTCGACGTGATGACTGCCTGTTCACAGCCTCGTGCTTATGCCGATGGCACTTGGATAAGCGATGAGATTATTGCGGCTTATTGCCAATTGCATTCTCAGGGGCATGCACATTCAGTGGAGGTTTGGCAGGGCGATCAATTAGTGGGTGGGCTTTATGGCATGGCGCTTGGAAAAATATTTTTTGGTGAATCAATGTTTAGTTGCGCTGACAATGCCTCCAAGGTAGGTTTCGTCACTTTGGTACACCAACTCAAGCGTTGGGGATTTGTGATGATTGATGCGCAAGTCGCCAATTCGCATCTGTTCACTTTGGGCGCTGTGGAAATACAGCGTGCTGAATTTCAGCAAATACTGCTAGACTTTGTTTCATTACCCAGTCACTGGAATTTGGACCATCATGACTGATCTTTCTGCACTCAAGCTGTTTGCGACGCATCCTCATCCTTGTAGTTATCTGGATGGATTGGAGGCGACCACTGTATTTGTGGATCCGCAAGCGGCTATGGATGCTGATCTCTATACCAGCTTGTCGCAATTGGGTTTTCGTCGCAGTGGCGCCCATCTCTATCGTCCACAATGCCAAAGCTGTTCTGCCTGCATTTCTTGTCGTATTCCGGTTAAATCATTTAAAACCAATCGCAGTCAACGTCGTTGTTGGAAGCAAAACAGTGATTTAACTATGGGTATGGCCGAATCAATTGATACAGAAGAACATTATCAATTGTATTCGCGCTATATCGAAGGCCGTCATGCCGATGGTGATATGCATCCTCCTTCGCGTGAGCAGTATCAAAATTTTTTGACCAGCGAGTGGGGTCTGACGCGTTACATGGAGTTTCGTTTAGACGGTGAATTGATCGCCTTGTCTGTTTGCGACCAACTCCACGATGGCCTTTCGGCGGTTTATACCTTTTATGCGCCGGAACAGGATTGGCGCAGTTTGGGAAAATTTTCAGTCTTATCACAAATTGAAAAAGCCAGACAATTAGATTTGGATTATGTATATCTGGGTTACTGGATAAAAAATTGCCAAAAAATGAGTTATAAAATTCAATACCGTCCGCTCGAACTCTATTTAAATCAACGTTGGATGATGCTGAAGTAAGTTAATTAACAATCAATTATTTTTCGTCGTGGCGAATTTTTTGGCGTATATCCATCCAGATTTTTCCCAGAGTATTATCGCCACGCTGATCGCGACCAATTCCCCAGTAGTGATCATAAGCAGATGTTTCAATTATTTTTTTGTCCTCTGTGTCTAGCAAATGTTGCTTGACCAGAGGGTACATCATGCACTTGGTATAGAGTGCTCTTGTCATTAATAATTTTCGCAAGGTCTTCCAATTGCGTTTTTTTTGCCAGAACCAAACATGACTTAGCTTCATCGCTAACTGGGCAGTTTCCGCATGTTTGATTTTTTCGGCAAGTTCTGAGCTGCCGACTAGTCCTGCTTGTACATAGTGTTCAGTCGTTTTCCATACTTGGTCTTCAAGTTCAATAGAATGGGGGGAAACTGTTGACAAGAGATTGGTTTCATCAAATCGTGAAAACTCTAGAGTGTTTTTAGGTGGAAGGTTTGCGGCCATGGGGTTACTCACTCAACAAAGAACTCAAGGATACTAGGATTAAACAATAATGTGGACACCGGGTTTCCTTTGGAAGATCATTCGTCATAATGCCTCAATAATTACTAAGGCTAAGACATTAATAAGATGTTTAAATTACTTCTTCCCATTCTTTTTCCCTCCTGGCGCTTTTTCAGTGGCATAGGCCCGTCGCCGCGTTTTGATTTTGCAGTTCAATAATTCCCTCTCCCTCCGGGAGAGGGCTAGGGTGAAGTTAAGCCCTCACCCAACAATCTGATTAATCTTCGCCAATTCCTCAGCAGTAAAATCCAAATTATTTAACGCAACTATTGAGTCATCAATTTGCGCTGGGCGGCTGGCACCAATTAAACAACTGGTGACGGCTTTATTGTTCAATGTCCAGGCGATTGCCATCTGTGCGAGTGTTTGTCCGCGCGATTCGGCCATTTGATTAAGTGCGCGCACTTTTTCAATTTTTTCGGGGGTGATGTCGTTGTTGTTTAAATAAATTAATTCAGGGCGAGACGCACGTGAGCCATCAGGAATTCCGTTGATATATTTGTTGGTTAATACACCTTGAGCTAATGGTGAAAACACAATGGAACCTACGCCTTCATTTAATAAAACATCGGTTAAACCATTTTCAATCCAGCGATCAAACAGGTTGTATCTTGGTTGATGAATCAACAAAGGCGTGCCCAGCTCGCGTAAAATTTTTACAGCTTCTTGTGTCTGAGCGGGTTGATAATTGGAAATACCAACATAAAGTGCTCGGCCAGAACGAACAATAAAATCCAGCGCTTGCATGGATTCCTCAATCGGTGTTTCCGGGTCCATACAATGATGATAAAAAATATCAAAGTAATCCAAACCCGTTCGCTTCAAACTTTGATCGCAACTTGACACTAAATATTTTCTTGAGCCGCCAATGCCATAAGGGCCAGGCCACATATCGTATCCGGCTTTGCTGGAAATAATCAGTTCATCGCGATAGGGTAAAAAATCCATTTTCATTAAGTTACCAAAATTTTCCTCAGCGGAACCAAAATGTGGACCGTAATTATTGGCAAGATCGAAATGCGTAATGCCCGAATCAAATGCTCGACGCAACATAGTACGGGCATTTGCCATGGAGTCAACCGCGCCGAAATTTTGCCATAGTCCTAATGACAATTTGGGTAAACGTAAACCACTACGGCCAGTTCGCTGATATTGCATATTTTGGTAACGATCTTTATGTGCAGCATAGAGAGGTTTGGGTTCGTGTTTGATCATGATGATTCTCGATGATAAAAAACGCCATGATATGTCATGGCGTGGATTGGATCAGGTCAGATTTTGTAAAGAAGCGTTGGTTGTTGCTATATGTCTTATTAATTAAATGACTTTAATAGTTAAGTGAAACAATATTTATCTTGAAATAAGATGCATAAAAAGCACTACCCACATCAACAACACGCAAATCACACCGGTTAAAAATGCAAACAAGCGCGGAATAATTTTATTGCGTGTCAGGTGAATGTAACTGTGTACAACACGTGAGACAACAAACAACCAAGCGAGCCCTATCATTAATTGGCTTTCGTATTGCCAAAAAACACAAAGTAAACAAGCGAGATAAAAGAGAATCGGTATTTCAAAAAGATTAGAATAATTATTGGTAATTTGAATTAACCGATCAGGGATTTCTTTTGAACTATTCAATTTAAACAGGCGTGGATCAACACTGCCGGATCTAGCTGCATTGATACGGGAAAATAATAAAATTGCTGCAACAACCAAGGTTAATAGCACCATCGCAAACATGGGATAAAACATGATCTAAGCTCCTTGTAACCAATTAGGGAGTGGCAAGGGTATACAATCTTCTCCTGCATCACACTATAATGGCCGCTTTTATTCACTTCTCCACTGGTAAACTAGGGTAAGTCCATGATTATTAAGCCAAAAGTTCGCGGGTTTATTTGCACCAATGCACATCCACAAGGCTGCGCAGCAAACGTTCAAGAGCAAATAGCCTTTACTAAAGCCAAGGGGCCCCTTGTCGACGCACCCAAAAAAGTATTGGTATTGGGTTGTTCAACAGGTTTTGGTTTGGCGTCGCGAATTACTGCAGCTTTTGGTGGCGGAGCGGATACTTTGGGTGTTTGTTTTGAAAAACCACCTACTGAAGATAAGTGTGGTACTGCGGGTTATTACAATACTTCCGCATTTCATGATGCCGCAAAGGCTGCCGGACTCTATGCGCATACTTTTAATGGCGACGCATTCTCTGATGCATGTAAAACTCAGGTTATCGACGAAATCAAAAAAAGTTTGAGTCAAGTCGATTTAGTTATTTACAGCTTGGCATCACCACGTAGAACTGATCCAAAAACCGGTGAAGTTTTTATGTCAGTTTTGAAACCTATTAATCAGGTTTATACCTCCAAAAATTTAAATACCGACACACTGAAAATTTCTGAAGTATCCATAGAGCCAGCAACTGATCTTGAAATCGCGCAAACAGTTAAAGTTATGGGTGGTGAAGATTGGGAATTGTGGATCGACGCTTTACAAGCAGCTGGCGTCTTATCACAAAATTGTAAAACGGTTGCATATACATATTTGGGCGATAAATTAACCTGGCCCATTTATGGCAAAGCGACTATTGGTAAAGCTAAAGAAGATTTGGATCGCGCGGCGAAAGCGCTCAATGAAAAAATGAAGTCATTGAATGGCTCTGCCAATGTTGCAGTATTAAAAGCTGTCGTCACTCAGGCTAGTTCGGCGATTCCAATTATGCCTTTGTATCTCGCCATTCTATTTAAAGTAATGAAAGAGGGCGGTACTCACGAAGGTTGTATCGAACAAATTCAGCGTTTGTTTAAAGAATGTTTATATTCTGCCAATCCTCGTAAAGATAATGCTGATCGTTTCCGAGTTGATGAGTTGGAATTAAGCCCTGAAGTGCAATCAAAAGTTGAAGCTATTTGGCCTGAAGTAACTGAAGAAAATTTATTAGAAACTACTGACTTCAAAGGTTACAAAGATGAGTTTTTACGTTTGTTTGGTTTCGGCGTAAAAGGCATAGATTACGATGCAGAAACCAGCTCTTTGGTAAAAACCAATTTTTGATTGTGAGCGTAATTTTGTAGGGGCAGACCCGTGTGTCCGCCCCTACATTTTTTGAAAATCACTCATGAGGTCCTGAGGTGATCAAACATCTCAAAGCAACGTTAGTCACATTTCTATTTTCTATCACTGTCGTGATGGTGTTTTTCCCCATTCTTTTTCTGGCAGTGTTGAAATTAATATTGCCATTAGCTGCATGGCGAAAAATCATTACACGTGCTTTGGATTGGTGCGCCAGTCAATGGATGTCATTTAATAATTGGCAGCAATCAAAGTTGCTGCAAACACACATAATTACTGAAGGGATGGATGATCTCTCTCAGGAAGAATGGTATTTGATGGTGGTGAATCATCAATCCTGGGTGGATATTCTGGTGATTTTGCGATTGTTTAACGGTCGCATTCCTTACGTGAAATTTTTTCTCAAACAATCCTTGTTGTGGATGCCATTTATGGGGTTTGCGTTTTGGGCATTGGATTTTCCGTTTATGCGCAGGTACAGTAAAGCTCAACTAGAGAAAAATCCTGAATTAAAAGGTAAGGATATAGAGCAAACACGAAAGTCTTGTGAAATGTTTCGTTTGAATCCTGTCACTATTATCAATTTTATGGAGGGGACTCGATTTACCCAGCAGAAACATCATCAGCAAAAATCACCCTATACCCATTTGTTGATTCCGAAAGCCGGTGGCGTGTCATTTGCGTTATCGGCGATGAATGGGCAGTTACATAAGTTATTGGATGTCACCATTTTTTATCCGCATAAAATGCCGACTTATTGGGATTATGCGTCAGGCAAAGTGAAAGCAATCAATGTACATGTGAGACAGTTACCTATAGCAAATGAATTAATTGGAAATTACGCAGAAGATGAAACTTTTCGGCAAAATTTTCAGCTTTGGATTAATCAACTCTGGCAAGAAAAAGATCAACGATTGCTCAATTTAACCAATCAACAATGAAGAATTAATTTATGGCAGAGGTGAAATTTTCATACAGTTTGTTACAGCCCCAACACTGGCCGTCCTGGTTTGGTTTGGTGTTTTGGTTTTTTTTGGCTCAGCTTCCTTATGCTATTCAATATGCCTTGGCAAAATTATTGAGTCCGCTTTTACGTTTGAATAAAAAGCGACTGCGTTTGGCAAAAATCAATATAGGATTATGTTTTCCGAATTTAACTGACGCAGAACGCGAAAAATTATTGCGCGATAATTTATTCTCAACGGCTATGGCTTTATTTGAGACAGGCATAGCTTGGTTTTGGCCAAAATGGCGGTTACGCCGTTTGTTTAGCATCACGGGTGTCGAGCATATAAGACAAGCCCAAGCTGAAAATAAAGGAGCATTGCTCTTAAGTTTACATTTCACGACTCTGGATATTGGCAGTGCAATGTTAGGGCAACATGTTAACTATGATGGGATGTACAATCCTCACTCCAATCCTGTCTATGATTATTTACAAAGAACTCGACGCGAAGCTTATTGTAAAGGGGGTTTGGCGTTTAGTCGCGATAATGTACGTGCCATGATTAGTCACTTGCGAAAAGGCCGAATGATTTGGTATGCACCTGATCGCGATATGGGAAGAAAGTTATCTGTTTTTGTTCCCTTCTTTGGTGTACAAACAGCAACTGTCACCGCGACCTCGCAATTCGCTCGTATGGGACGAGCCAAAGTCATACCTTTTTCTCAATATCGATTGCCATGGGCGAAAGGTTATCAGGTTGTAATCCACCCGCCATTTGAAAATTTTCCAACTGAGGATGAGATGGCGGATGCTCGTCGTGTAAATGAATTTATGGAAAATGAAATTCTGAAGTGTCCTGAGCAATATTTTTGGGCGCAACGACGATTTAGAACGCGCCCGGAAGGCGAAGAAAAAATTTACTAATCATATATATTTTTAACTTTCCATGGTTCTTTTTCCACGGGTTTCAGTTTGTCCCATTCCTTATTTTGAGCCAAGGTTTCCGCAGTTTTTGCTTCTTGTTCTTCTTTACTTAAGCTGGCTTTTTCTTCCAGTTTTGCAATTAAACTATCTAGTTGTGCAATTTGTTTATCGTAAGTGTGGGTAAGATTTTCACTGATCATATCCTTGCGAGCTAAACCATAGTGATGAATAGCCAAACGAATTTTGCCTACGCCTTGAGCTTGTTTGCCATTAAAAATATGTCCGTCAACGGCAATTTGCAGCATCAATCGTTTAATTTGATCAATATAGACTTCAGCCTGCACAAGACTTAAGAGCTTGTATGAAGTCTGTTGAGTGACAAATTTTAAAAGTTCTTGCAGTAGTTGGCGTGCTTCACGAATTTGTTGTGGATTTTCCAATCTGACTTTTGGAGCTTGGGATTGCTCATTAAGAGCGTTTAATTGAGTAGTGTAATGTGCCAATTGGTCTTGATGTGAGTTGTCTTTGGATTCAATGCGGGAAAGCTGATCGCAACAATCAATAATGGATCTATATAGCAAAGCCATAAGATCTTTGGAAAGAAATCCACTCGGGAAACCCGTTGCCAAATCGCGAAATACACTGCGGCGAGCTCTAAGCGCAGTGATCATTCTTTGTTGACGAATACGACGTTTTTCAATCGAATGATTCAAGAATGAATAGCCCGCAATGGCAATCACTAAAAGTAAAGCAAAGGCGGCAGCATAAATATACATTGGTCTATTCTATGATTACTCAAAAAAAGAACTTGGTTTAAGTATAGCAGCTAAAAAAATAACCACTTAGAGGCCCGTAAAATTAGAAAAAACTGATGCAATTCAATGTTCTGCGTAACTCTGATGCATTTAAAAAACCAATAAAACATGTTGACAGTATAGGTGTGCCTACATAGAATGCGCCCCACTTCTGACGAGACACATTTGTGTCAAGACGGGAGGTCCGGGTCCCCATCGTCTAGTGGCCTAGGACACTGCCCTTTCACGGCGGTAACAGGGGTTCGACTCCCCTTGGGGACGCCAAAAAGCGGGAATAGCTCAGTTGGTAGAGCATAACCTTGCC
>Ga0164241_10000105_pt1 | contig 205462 bp, 263 predicted proteins | sample OricomyardsoilBY_FD_108780 | JGI IMG/M metagenome (GOLD analysis project Ga0164241, IMG submission 108780) | Backyard soil microbial communities from Emeryville, California, USA - Original compost - Back yard soil (BY) | ecosystem: Environmental > Terrestrial > Soil > Unclassified | place... | reverse complement strand
TTTCATATGAGTGCGATTTAGTTTTGTTTATGGTTTAATCTAACGAGCTAGACGATGAGGAGCGTTTTTTGAAACGCAAGAAAAATTCCGCACTAAGTTAAAAATAAATCGAATCAGGTTTTTGCTTTTCGCTTGACAGGTGGAAATTTCTTTTTGTCAATGTAAAAGAATTGTAAAAACGAGGAAGTTAGTTTTGAGCCCGCCCCTTGGTCCCCCACTCTTAGGCCACCCCTCGGGGAATCACCTTCAACTCTTCAAGGGGAGCGTTCCGCAAGCCCTTTCGATGACATGAGGAGAACAAACGACCGCGAACGCGTCAACACTTTATTTTGAAAAAGTTTTCCGCGAATAAAGTTCCACGTGGAACAAACAAAAAACCCGCCCCTTGTGAGGGCGGGCGATATGATAAGCCGTTTGCTTAGTCAATCAGTGCAAAGTATTCTTCCGGCCAATACTCCAGAAAGAAATGGCGGGAGGAGTCCCAGATTTGCGTCGGGATTGCGTTGGGGTTTAACATGCTTTCAGCCGTGGAGCCTTTGACTAGTCCTTTGTGATAGTTCGGGACAATGAAATCAAAAAGGGCAACGGCGAGCGGTTCAAGCTCTTTACGTGCCCCGGTGAACGGATTAGAGCGGACTTCCTTAACGTCGGAAGCGGTGACATTGAATTTGTCCGCCAGCTTCACGAGGAGATTGACATGAGACTTTTTCAGTTTCTTGCCATTGATTGCAGTGATTTCTTTTAGGTTCATATGGGAGGGAGTTACGAGTGAGAGAATGAGAGGGGAAACTTGAAAGGCAAGAAAAATCTTCAAGCAAACTCTAACCAATGCGTTTTTGCGTGGAATGATTGACCGTCTGAAAACTGCAATGTTATATCAAAGCCGGGCGGGAAGGTATGGGAAGCAATACCAATTTGCCCCACATAGTCCGAAATTTTGTCAACAAAATTCTGCGAGGGATAAGCGTGGATTGAGCGGCAAGAGTCCGATATGGTACGCAAGCCCGATTTCGTGAGCTTGAATTTCTGCCCCACCTCGGGACGGATAAGGGAGATTGAATGGCTAAAGTTGGCTTGAATCGTCAAGGCGTGAGAGTCTGACAGATAAACGTCAACGAACAATTCCCCGACGTGAGCGAATTGGAAGGGAACTTGCGGAAGGCTCGCAATGATTTCAAAGAGGCGGGAGCGGTTGAGAGAATAGAGTTTCATCGGGTGGAGAGTAGAGGGTGAAAGTTTACTTGCAAGAAAAATCTTCGATTAAAGGCAATACGTCGTCAACTCGTAACGACCGGATGACATGCGATAAATTGAGATATGCAACCACTTTTTAGTTGCTTTTCCTTTGATGCTTTCAATCGGTCCGCTTGCTTGTTTGGTTTGTTCGTACTTGACCCCATCAAAAGCGAATTTTTCGCGTAGGTTATACTCTTCCGCCTCCGACATTTTAACGCCTTCCGCAGCGTGATATGCGAGAGCGTTATTCAAAGCAGAGGACAGGGTTTCGTGAAAGTTTTCAAGCTTCATGAGAGGGAGAATGAGCGGGAAGAGGTGAAACGCAAGAAAAATCTTTCAAGTCAGCTTAAAAAAGTTCTCCGTCGATATAGGGGTTTTGATTTGCTTTTGCGACGATACGGACAGGCGTAAATTCGTAGTCGCCCGCGTGCTTTGTGAATTCCGCTTTCCATTCAATCAACCCTTCCGCATTGCGATAGATTGAAAAGTCAAGACCGCGAAACCGCATTGCCAACTCTTCCGCCTTGTGCTGAGTGCAAAACTTATCCCAAAACGCTTTGAACGTCGTCAACGCATCTCCATTCCATGAGGTTTCCGTGCTTACAAGCTTTTCCGCCATGCGGTAGCCGTAGCGATAAAGGTTTGCCAGCTTTTCACGGGTCACACTTGCCTTGTACGCCTGCCCGCGTTCAACGTCTCTTTCATCGTGCCCTTTCGGCTCTGTTGCTTGGATGCGGTCAAAATGCTCCTCAATCATCCATTCAAGCGTCCCGTCGTTTACTGGTTTTTGGTTCGGAACGTTGCTTTCTAACGTGTCACCAAAATTGCAATAACCTTCCTGAATGCTTTCTTTCATCATTTCGCAAGTGCCTGAAATCGTGATTTCATCCGGGGAGTGATAGCTTGAATTTAAGCGATTCGACATGCCGCACTGTGAATAATAAAACCACATTGCCCCCATTGCCGCAACTTCCCCGCCCGCATTCATTGCAAACCAGCCTTTGAAATGTTTGTCCGTGTGCTCGTGTGCGTGCTCAAACACGTCATGGAATAAACCTTGACCGCTCCAAAATGCGTTGAATCCGTCGTTGCCGTCTTGACCCTGCAACGTTTCGACGTGTGCAAGGCCGTATTCGCCATTTGCTTGGTCTTCAAAGAAGCGGAGAGAAACCTTGCGGACTAGTTTTTTGCGTTTGACAGGGGAGGGAGCGGTGAGAGTCGAGTTCATGCCATAAGGAATGGCAGGACGTTTCTTAAACGCAAGAAAAATTCGCAGAATAAAAAGCCCCTCGCGTAACTAGGCGAAGGGCTGACACTTACGAATGACTTTTTCTATCAATAGCCGCGTGGAGTCTTCAAAACTTCAAACGTTTTGTTGTCCACGTCCACCTCTAAATCCAAGTATTCCCCATCTCTGACATACTTAGGGAGAAACGCCTTTGCGGCCTTTTGCACCGCTGTCGGCTCATCCACAAGGGAATTGTCGATTGCGTCCGGGTTTTTGAAAGTGAGGATGAAAGTCCGCCCTTTCTTTGTTGGCTGTAGTCGATTCACCACTACCTGACAAGCCGCGTCAATCATAGCTTGCGGGGCTCCGTCAAGGGCAGTGCGTAAATCTTCCTGCAATTGTTCGCGGAGGTCTTTGACTTGTTTCGTCGTCATGTTATTAGGCGTTTACGTATTTGTTTTTGAATTATTCTACTAGCTCAGGGGCATCGCATTCGTGAATGACGCCTTGCACGCCGTCAATCAAATCCTTTTCGGCACGGGTTTTGATAGCGTCGCGGATTTCCTCCACGTATTGCGAATCGTTGAGTTTGCTTTCGTCAACGTCCATTTCGACGGTCAGGCGATAAACTACAAGGGCGGAGATTTTCATTTGGTTTGTTTATTTAGGGATTCTGCTTTCTTCTCTGCTATAAACGCACGGATTGCCTTTATTGTCACGAACTTTTTTATTTCTACGTCACCAACAACGCCGCTCCATACTATAAAACGGCGATGGATATTTCGCTTTAGATTAAAGCCGAGGGCTTTTAACTCCTCGGCAATTTCGTTTTGCTGTTGCTGACTCACGCAAGGGCGGATTCAAAGGTTTTCCGCTCGCGTGCCTCTTCCTGTTGAATCTCACGCATGAAAGGGGAAACAATCTCAGTGTTTGCCTCGCTTTCGTCGTCGTCGGATTCGACGCGGGAAACCTTCACATTGTCAGCGGCTAGGCATTCGCCATAAGAGGCAACGCCCCCGAGGTCTGCATCCTCTTTCTGTAGCTCTTCGATGATTGCGGATGCTTGCTCAGTCAAAGCGGGTTTGCGTTTGAAGGCGGAGCGGATAAGGTTTAGACGGTCTGCTTTATTCATGGGAGGAGATTTGATTGAGTTGAATTGATGAATCTAACAAAGGGTTGTTTGTCGTTTTATTAGTGGTGATACGGGAAAAGAAAATTGCCCAACAAATAACGGCAAGAAAAATATACTGCGGCCACTTGAATTTCTTGCGACGCTTTAACACTGAATCGCGGGAAGTTCTTTGTTGGTCAAGTCTGTAAAGGTAGAAACCTAAAAGAGATTCGATAGCTTTGCCTGTGCAATAGGTGGCGGAGACGAGGGACGCGGCCAAAATGAAAGCGTTCATTTGTTATTTGTTACCGTTACCATGATGTCAGAGTCAATAACTTTTTGCAACTCTGCTTTGGTGAATGTTTTCCCCATGCGAAAGTCTAAAAGGTTTGTTGCTTTGGTGAGGCGGTAAATCTCTCCCACCTGCACTACTGAAATCGACTTTTTGGTTTTAACCATACGCAAACAATAGCACGCACGAAAAACGCGTCAATAGCTTTTTTGAATTATTTTTGTTTACAATCTTTTTACAAATAGCGTACCAGTAACAGTTTCCTAGATACTCACGCCCGCGTACGCACGAGCCCGCGAGACCGACATCTCTCGCCCTATTCTTTTATTAAGCGTGTCAAGCTCATTTTTCAATTTACCTTATTAGCGAATTATTAGTTCGTTTTCAAATAAAAAGGCCACCCCTTTCGAGGTGGCCGATTCCCATAAACAAACCTGAAAAATTACTTACCAGTAAGCTTGTCTCTATACAAAGCCATACCGTCTACCATACAATTCTCTATTAAGAGTCTGAGCGAATCGAAACTAAGGACAATTGAGCGGCCAGATTTTGACGCGGCTAAAAGCTCTGTCGCGGTCTGGTGAGCCTTATCCTTGATTTCTTTCGACAAGCTCATTGATGAGGATAGCGGGCGTTAGTGATGATGAACGCACGAACCCGCTGCCAGTCCTCAATTGCGTCCTTCGCTTCCTTGAGACCGAGCATGGTAGCGGTGCGATACGCTTTGATTGCACCAATCATTTGACCGGAGGCGAGGAATTCGTCAACACTCTGAACGACTCCTTTGATAGGTTCGGGCAGTTTAGCCGTAAAAACTTTGATGTCAGTAGCGGCTTTACGCTTACGCGGGCGACTGATGATAATGCGGTCACCACCATTAAGCTTATAGTGATAGCGAATGAGGCTTTCCACCTCATGTTGAGAAATGACGATTTTCATGATAGCAGTTTGATGATTTGTTTTTCGAATCCCTGAGAGTCGTCTGCACCTGTCATAGAGATGAGCCAGCGATTAGGCCCACCCAAGTAATCCTTTTGACTTTTAACTGTACGCCAATATACGCCGTACTCGTTAATTTGCAAGTAGAATTTGTCGTGATGAAGAATTGCTTCGCCTGCCACAGCGATACCACCCGCATTGAATCGAACATTGAACGTCTCAGGCTTTAGAGACATTGTATCTGCGAATTTCTTTAGCTGTTTGAGAGCTTCGCGGCGATAAATCTCTTTGTTCTGAGCGTTATAACCGGAGACTTTTGCGAGTTGGTAGAGAGCGAATAAGTTCATGTACGAGACGCTGAGGGACGTTTTCTAAATTGTCAAGGAGGATTTCGGTATGTTAGGTGGATTGCGTAGAGGATGGATAGGAAAATGATTCCTAGAATTAGCACGTTAGGTTAGGTCGATGGTTACGAGTTCCCAAAAGCCACGTTTGACATTTACACAACGATAGCCTGTAAGGGTCATATCGGTCTTATCGTCGTCCATATGGAAACGCATTTCAATACGCTCCAAGGTGACGAGTAAATCGAATTTGGTAGCATCATAAACCTGCACCGTCTGTCCGTTAGTGACAAGGCTTACTTTGATGCCGTCTTCGATTTCCTCGCAGTTCGAAACTGTAGCGGTAAGTTTCACGATTTAAGTGTCTGAGGTTCGAGAAGAGTGACGTTGAATTCGGTGCCTTCGTCGGCCACCAAAACAAGCTGATTGTCTTTGATGTTAACGACGCGATTATCCTTGCGGAGAAAATTGTAGGTGTATTCTTCGCCTTCAGTGTCCCAAGACAAGGTGAGGAATTCTTCGTCGTCACCATCGTCAACGCGAGGATAAATCAACACGTCATTGTCGATAATGACCGCTGAGGCGTTTTCCAGAAGTTCGATAGCTCGTTCCAACGTGTAGGAGTTCATGCCATCACGTTGACCAGTCGTTTTAGGAAAGTCAAGCCCCTTCTCGATAAAACAAGTGATTCCCGATTCTTTTCTTAAACGCAAGAACTTTTGCCCATTTAGGATTCACGGCAGGCGTATGGAAGTGAGTCGCCCCATTGGTCACATCAGGTAATTCGTAGATTTTTTCTACCATTTCAAGTGCGAGTCCCCAGCGTGGATGACGTTTACGCCTGTCAACAAGCTGCTGCCAAGTCTCAGTCTTGTCTACTATTACGGAGCGAGCCGCACAAAACTGGTAACGCTTTGATATTACCTCAAACGGCGTTCCCTTTCGATTCGCTATTACGTTCGCCACGGCTTGCATACCGATTTCCCCTTCGCCTCCAGCCTCACCGATTATTACGGCGGCAACCTTTTCATTATCGGTCACACCAAAGCATAACGAACAAGACAGGATGAATGCTATTAAGAATTTCATAAATAAAAAAGGCGAGCCTATTTCTAGACCCGCCTTTATACCCTGCCTGCTAAGAATGTCAACGCTTATCTCTAAGCAATCTGTCCAAATTCGCTCTACGAGACCGCTTCACCTTGGCACGCTTTTTATTACGGAGCTGTGCGTCGAATGGGGTGTTGTGGCGATTCTTGTGCTTCTTCTGTGCCTCGTAACGGAAGTATTCCATAATCTTGGCACGCTCGATAGGACTAATCTCTTTCTTGCCAGTCTGGGCCGCTGCGTTAGCCTCAGCGATTACGTTTGGAGGAAGGGATGTAGAATCATCCGCGACAAGGATTTTATTTTCAGATTGCATAGTATGAAAGGAATATGCACACGTCAATGAAACGCTGCAATAAAAAGTTGGTTACGTGGTAGATGGTCATGTCACTCTGTACTTCTTTACATTTACGTACTTGAGTTTGGGAGACTTCGAGCCTACATAGAAATCGAAGCCGCGAATACCGTTGAGTAGCCCAGTGTACGTGCTCCCATCATTTAATTCCACGTAAATATTTCTATTCTTATGTGCGACGAAGGAGTTGTAGCTAATCATCTGGGATGGAGTCAAGTCTTCGACGCTCTCTAGTGGGGCTGCGTCTTCAGGAATAAAGTCGGGCTTCAACATATCCTAATACTAGCGACTTTTTGTAAAAAGTCAAGCGTATATGCACGAAAAGGGGCCGAGCAATAACGCCCGACCCCTATTCAATGAACCCCGAGAAAATGATTAACCAACGAGGTTGGCGGCTTTCTTGATGTTCTGCACGGTGCCGATGGAGACCTTGTGCTTGTTGGCGATTTCGAGGCCGGTCAGCTTGCCTTCCTTGGCGTCGGCGATGATGGCCTTTTTGATGTCGGAGGTGACTTCGGTGCGGGCCTTGCGGGTTCCGCCCGCCTTGCGAGCCTTGCGACCCTTGCCATTGGCAGCACGGATGGCGAGGATGAGGGCTTCACTGTTCTCGAAGCCGAGTTCGGCATGGAGACCGGCGATGCGTTTGGTGCGTTCAGCATTGAAGGCTTCGCGGAGGGCGGTGGCTTTCTGTTCGGCGGACTGCATCTCGCTCATCATGGACGAGAGGGAGGAGTCGGTTGCGGTGGCGGAGACGGCGGAGGAGGCGGTAGCAGACATGTTAGTATGTATTTGAGTTTTGAGTTGTTTGTTCGATTGAACGAGGAAGAGAAGATACTATGTTTAATCAAAAGTCAAGCATCATTTCGAATATTTATGCAGAAATTTTCGCCACCATTGCTTTGGCGATTTCCATAGCTTCGTCACGCGAGGTAACAATACCCTCACGCTGCTGGGTATCAATGACTTCAAGGATTTCCTTGAATTTCTTACCGGGCTTCATTCCCATAGCAATCAGGTCATTACCATTTACAAGACGCTCTGGTTTTACCTGCGAAAGAGGCGTTGAAGCCTGAAAGTGAAGGATAAAATCACAGAGGCTTTCTTTCGTATTAGGCAGGCAGGAGAAAAGACGGAATGTGTCATCAAAATACTCCGTCGCTAGCATTTTCGTTCTGCTAGATACAGGGAGCGTTTTGAATCCGGGGAAGCCTTTGAGCAAATCCGTGATGCCTACCACACGGTCAATCGTCTTCGTGTCGAAGCGAAGGAACTTGAGGTGTTGTACGATTGCGTCGTAGCCGTACTCGTGGAGAGCTGCGGCCCACGCCAGCGATTTATTACCAGCCGTATGCTTCGATGCGAACGTAAACACTTCGATAGCGTTACGGATATGATTGCGGCCCATTAGCGTACTTGGCTGCACCAGAAAATCCAAACCGTAGTTCTTTAGGTGGACTAGGCCCACAGCCGCACTCTTATGCGTGAGAATTTTCGTCAATTCATCTCCAATGCGTTCATGGGAGACTTCGAGAACTTCTTTCGCATGTTCAAGTACGGCTTGACCCGTCTCTGATTCGATGACTGCACCCTTGTACCGGGCAGCAAACCTAATCACACGAAGGATTCTCAGCTTATCTTCTTTGATACGTTCGGCAGGGTCACCCACCATGCAGATAATTTTGTGATGCAAGTCCCGCTGACCATTTACAAAGTCATGGAACTTGTCACTGATTGGGTCGAAAAAGATTGCGTTAATCGTAAGGTCACGACGCTTGGCATCTTCCTCCATTGAGGAAAATTCTACAGAGTCAGGTCTGCGACCGTCACCCTCTTTGGAATCTTTGCGGAAGGTAGCCACTTCGAACTCCTCCTCGTCATGTATTACGCGGATGACACCAAAACTTTTGCCCACAGCTACAGTCTTGGGAAAGAGGGCTTCAACTTGGTCTGGCGTCGCACTCGTAGCAATGTCGATGTCCGTGGGTTCTACACCCAATAGAAAATCGCGTACACAACCACCTGCAAATACTGCTTGGTGACCCGCTTCTTGAAGTTTCTCACATACCTCTACGCCAGCTTCGATTGTGTCTATGATGTTCATATTACGAAAGAGTTCACTCGTTTGCAAAAAGTCAATAAAAAAAGAAAGCCACCCGGTTAAAGATGGCTTCCATAAAAGAATTCACGAATCACGCTCTGTACCTGAACCATTGCTGGCAGGATTCGTCGCCCCTCAAAGGAACCGGGCACCTTAGTCTTATTAAGACTTAAGCGTTTCCTATGGGCGTGTAGCTGTGCCTATTGCTCGATTATACAGAATTCACTTTTGTCATTCAGGTCTATGTCTTATTAAGGACACCCTGTTAAATACTTGGCTTTGTTCCTTAACTCCAAGAGCCCCTTACTTCTCAATCTCACCGGGTAGGGACGGGCATCTGAGAGGCCCAGAGGTTCAGCCACATGGAGCTTTGTTATTACGAAATTTCTTGCTAATCCAAGGGTTATTAACCTGAGTCAGGAACGATTAGCGGGCACATTAACCACCCAGCTTCCAACAGGAAGTCAAGGATGTGCGTTTTCGTCTAAGAGCTTACCACCATCTACTCTTTTAACTGTCTAGGTGTTAGGGCTCCTGACTCGAAACTTATTCAGACTTGACGGCGACGACCTTGGCCTTTTTGACGGCTGGTTTCTTGGCGACGGTCTTTTTCTTGGCGGAGGACTTTTTGATGGGCATTGTATTAGTGGGTTGAGTTATATTTGGAATGTTTTCCGATTACGAAGGCGATTATCGCATATCTGTTAGGAAAGTCAAGAACCTTTTTCGAAACTTTCAACAACAGCGTGCGTTACAACTGATGCGGGCGAAACCAAACGCATGTAGGCGTCGAACTCCAACTTAGCCATCTCGCGTTTAGCGTGCTCCTCACCGTATTGTGTGGAAATTTCCCGCATTTCATCTGTCTCCTCATCCATCATGTACTGTGTCGGGTCCACAGCATTTTCATTCCCGGATAGGAGTTCATGGGTATATTTACGAACCTGCTCGTCGAAATCGTCAGGAAAATCCTCAGCCTCCAGACGCACACGCGGGCGAGCTGCATAGAGTTCACGCATCTTTATTACGTAACCCTCCGCTCGAAATGCGTCTTCAAGCTCTGCCATCGTTGTATTGACGAGGGCGAAGTTTGGTGTTTGTTGGCGGGCCTGAGCCTTACTTGACAAAAGAAAGTTCGCAGCAAAGTTCATGCTACGGCGGACAAATTCCTCGTCACCTTGGAAGGCGAGCGACATGCCCGTACCGTAGCCTCTGTCTGCTATCCATTTATTTTCCATACAAAGAGGGGGTCAAAAGTTAATAGTGATGCTCTAAGAACTGCCAATAGGCAATCCCGCCTAAAACAAGAAGAATCAGGAGCATGAGGACAGTTAATCGCAATCTTCTCTCAAAGTCAAGATGTAAAACGCGGGGCAGAGCGATTTCTTGACATAAAATGCGTCGAAAATTATACGAATAAGGCCGAATGCCCGCCCACAGTAAATTTTGCGTTCCTGATTCGGGTTTAAGAGGCGTTTTTTGCTATAAAATCATGTTTATTAAGACTTTACACGCTCAGATATGGGTTTATTACGCCAAAACCCGCTCAAATTTGGGCACTAAAAAGCCCACCTTTTACAGTGGGCCGAGGGTCTGAGGTGAAGTGATGGCCTCGATTACCACTCTGGGGGTGGGGGCGGAGCGGGGACAGGGTGCAAAGCGTAAAAGCTGTCCGCTACCGGCCACAGTTCTGCCATAAATTCCGCGTTATAAAACGAGAAATGATTGTACGAAGTAATGGAGAACGTGGTCGAAGTCCACTGTGAGTCCATGTAGAGGGTCGTGGTGCCATCAGAGACTTGATACGAATGGTAGGAGATACCAGTCGCGTCGTCATGATAGTATTCGAATGAGTACGAGGTCGCATAGAACCAGTTCCACGTAGTTTCCGTGGTATACCAACCCTCGCCACCCGGCAAAGACCCACTACGATAAGTGTAGTCTACGATTGCTGCCTGAGAAAAGTTGACCGCGAAGAACGCAGCCAACGCAAACGCTAACATTTTTAGGTATTTCATGTTTTGTGTGACCCGCCCGCTGATGCAAGCGAGTAAGTTGCCCATAGTTCTGAATGTGTCTAAGAAGTCAAGCTCATTTGTGTCCGCGTATGCCAGATTTCCTCACTTGACTTTGTGGGATTTCTGATGTAAGCTGCTAACGTGCCAAATACTTATGTAAAAATTTAAGTCTTGACAGAATTTTGAAAGTGGGTTTGAAATGGGGCGAAAGGGGACGCTTTGGGAGAGAAAGAGAGGTCGGACCACCGCCTATTCGCCCAATTTATACCCCTTCTTCCCCTCTTCTTCCTCACTAGTTTTGTAAGTCGTTGATATTACGTCTTCCTTATTCTCTTCTACTATACCCACTATCTCTCCATTACTATCTGTCACTGTATTGGTATTGGGGCTGAGGACGCTAACTTGCCTTAAAAGGTCTTCCGTATGCAAATAAGGAATGAGACCCACCAATCGACGTGCTAGACGCAATGTAATTACCCTGCATATAACACCTAGCATAAGTGATAGCAGCGAAATCCATATGTACTTATTGTACATGAGGATAAGTCCGGCAATGATAAAGCCCCAGAAGCTAAAGGCGAGACCTAAAGCAACGAGACTTATGGTGATGAATTGTTTACGTAGCGGACCCATATTGTAGAATTTTGTATTTGTAGTCTAAATTACCCAAAGTAAATTATCCATTTGCCCACGCAATGCGAGCTTTATAGTGCTCGTCTTCGATAGAATCTAGATGAACGTCTATACCGTTCTTTCGGTAGTTTATAAAAAGGACTAAATGCCAGTGTACGGGTACGTCTACATTCAAAAAGAATCTGCCACTTTGAGCTGTAGCAAGTATGTTCTTATTTAGAGTCTGTACAAATTCCTGATACTCCATACTCTCTTCGACTGCCTTTCTAGACACTTCGAAAAGCTCTTTAGAGGTAATCACTGGCCCAACAATGGGGTCAAGGTTTATAGTTTGTGTTTCCATGTTATCTTCCAAAGCGTCCTTTCGGGGCTGGTGTGATTCATGACTGTTACGGTATATCCTTTACGCTCCACTGCATTTCGAACTCTATCTTCAATTACATTAGGGACGAATACGACGACATGGTTATAGATTGCCGCCCTTACCCTTTCGGTAATCTTCTCCATAGTCTGGTCAAAGACTACATTCAATCTCTCTTGGCGTTCTTGCTCGCGTCTCAGGATGTTGTTCTCATGGATGGGTGGAAGCTCCGAAACGTCAGGAAGCCTAGAGACGTACCTGATAGGCTTAGTCTCTGGGAAAATTTTCGATTTGAGATAGGATAGAAGGCTCATACTGCGGGCCATTCATGCCATTGCACAGACAATTTCACGTATCTATGACTGTCACTATATCCATAGTCATCCTTCCACACGTCTATAATGTAACCCTGCTTCTTTAGCTTCTCAATGATTTCCTCTGAGAAAATCTCGGGTATGGAGATATGGGTGTAGTTTTGACGTTTCGCGGCCTGCCTGATGTCTACGTCTACCTTCGCTATTGTGACACGACGTAGATTTACAAGCCTGCGACGGTCGCAAATCTCTTTACGCTTGCGAGCCCAGCTTGCAGGCGGGAACCCAAAGATAGATACGCGAAGAAAACTCACTTTAATCTTGCTCCTCTGCCTCTTCGAACGACAAACGCATATCAGGCTTGCCATGATTATAGACTACGACTTGGACAGGGTTTCCCCATCCACCGTCTACGCGGAGGTCGTCAGGCAGTTCGTTGAGGATAGCTTTTAATTCTCCAACGTTTTCGGCGATTGGTTGATTGTCACCACGATAGAATTTTTTAGGAATCATGTTTATTTGCGGGCTTTCTCTGGTTGTCTAATCTCACGTGAGACTTCTTTCATGCCATAAACTCTCTCAACGGCCTTCTCTGCGGATTCGGTCGCCCATCCAGCCGTGCTTCCATTGTCCATAGCTGCCCTATAAATTTCCGTATAAAGCTTTGCGGCTTCGACACGCTTCTCTTCCGGTATAGAATACTTAATGACTTCACGGGGTCCAGTAGGAATATCTGAAGTAGAGAACGTACACTTCACGCTCGTAATCACAAAAATGAATACGATGAATCCCGTAAAGCTCCACGTGATAATTTTGAGCGGAGTAATCCCCCTGCGATATGAGATGGTGTCCATGTTATTTTTGTATACGGCTAGGCGGCTTCTTTTCTGGCTTGATAAACTCTAATGGGTCTGCTTCTGGCTGACCCTTTGGAACGATAATAGGCTCTCCATAAATTTTCAGGACAGCCTCTCTGGCGTAATCAGAGGCGGACGTTTGGTTTGCCCCGTTAAAAGTTTTGGCGTACACCTCATTATACATACGCGTCGCGGCCTCTTGCCTGCCTTCTGGTATTCTGTATATGACTTCGGGGTCGTTAGATTTACGCACGACAACGTAATAGAAGATTCCGAAAGCAAACGTGAGAATGATTGCGATGCGTACTGTTTTGAATAGCTCTTCGAAGAACATAATCATTGTCCGTACATGCGTTCGACCGCCTGTTGGGCAGCGTCGGCGGGTTTATCTACATGGCCCATAGGCCCAGCATAATTCCTAGCTGCGGACTCATACACCTCAGCGTACAACTTGGCAGCAACGGCCTTGTACTGCTCAGGAATATAAATCTCGCGGACGGGAGCACGAGCCTTGGCCGAAGCCTGCCCAATAGAGAGCATGATAAGTCCAAACGCAAGAACGCATATTCCACCCAAAAGAAACTGTAGCGGTCCTATTTTCATTCTGCGTAGTATCCCCTGAATTGACCGTCACTGGTTACCATATCGACTTTCCAGCCCAAGTCCGCCATTCGTTTATAGAAGCGGCTTTTTATCTCCTCATGAAGGACGGCACCGATAGGAAGTTTGAATCCAAGTCCCTGCTTGAACTCATTTGCATGGGCCTCGCGAAGAGACTTGATACTCTCTTGAGTTAGCTTTTCAGCCTTCTCGTCTAGAATTTCCTCTTTACTCGACATCTTCGGGAGGTGGTGGAAGTTGGATACGTGGCAGTTTGACGCGGACAGAAAGGTTTTTAGCCATGTCTGCGAAGGTATTGGCGTCGAAGTCTTGGAGGAAGATTTCGTAGAGCTTGAATGCATTATCCGCACAAAGCTCCATCATCTTAAGATAGATGCCAGTGCCGTAAAGCTCTGGGTCTACGTCAAAACGCATTTTACCAATGAAGCTGTTGACGAACTCAGGCGTCATACCCTTCTCTACCATGATGGCTTTGAAATCCACCATTGATTTAACGATAGAGGTACGAGGGTCATGGTTGCTAAACACTTTCTCAATGTTTGCAACGATTGCAGCCTCAGACTGTTCGTCGATTTGGATTGGTGCGTTCTCAGGCTTAAGAGGCTCGATAGGTTTATCTGAATCGGACATTATTTTCTTGTTTTGAAATGGAGGTGAAGAAACGTCCCGACCGCAATTAAGAGGGTGAATCCCATCATAATTTTAAGATAGAGGTCTGGTGTCATGGCTAAAGGATACGCTTTCGTTTCGATTAAGTCAACCAAAGAATACGGGGTTATACTCGATACGTTCGCGGATGTTTACGAGAAACTTACGGTAGCCCGTGAAGTCCAGACTGATTTTGTCAAACATGTTTTGAATCTCTGGATATACAATCTTCGTCGTCATACGTTTGTTGCGGAAGCGGTAGATTCTATCTGAGCACTGAAGCTCGATTCTTCTTTCAGTCACGCGTTGAATGTATGATGTGCATAGAGTTGCGAAATTCAGAATCAATATAAGACCCTGAGTATCTTCTGGCGTCTCAAAACAGCGGAACTCCGATGTGTCATAGCCACCTTTCCATGCGGTAGGAACGTTTGCACGCACCGCTATAGGTTGATAACGAGTCCCACACTTAATGGCGTCTTTAACATATCGCCTGATGTTTTTATGCCCCTTTACGCAACAATTTCGCCTATTCCACAAGTCGTAATGGTTGATAAAGTATCTACGGAACAGGAAAAGCATAAACGGATGATTGTGAGCGAAGATAAACATGTTGTGCTTGAATAGCTCTAGCTGTTTACCTTTGAAGTCTTGTGGGAAGCCTACGTGCATATGGCATCCTCCACTACCCAGTTGATACTTTTCCCCATTAAAATCAAAGCAGTGCTGCGGAGCAAGCGGGCGAGTCAACCGTGCCATATTGACCGACTCAAAATAGGACATGAGTGCGTCAAGATGACTGTATACTGGCGAGCTAAATTCTACGCACCCACCATCCTTATGAGCTTTTAGATGCGGGAAGTACGTGTTTAAGAACGTGATGTTGTCTTCAGTGCGGCGATACTCATTATTCAGAATTGCATTTCGAACGTCGCCGTGATTGTCCGTAATATCGGTATCGGTGGGATAGACATCTGTCGCTACGTATGTAGGCTCAATACCTATTGAGTACATTAGCTGACCGCCTCTAATATGATAAGGGGAGTCATAACCCTGCAACCGTTTAAGGTCGCTCAGAGCCACTTCCAATCTCGCTCGAATTTCCCGCAAGCTTTCGGCCCGTAGAGCTTCGACAGAACGGTTTGCTGGACGATACGAAACGGAGGTCATGAGGTGAGGTGAGGTAGTACCTGAATGTTTGCAAGCACGAGTTCTTCGCGGGCTCGCTCTAGGTTTCCGATATAAGCAAAGAAGGAGGCTGACTCGTAGAACGTATCTAATTTTTCTGCAAAATCCTTTTCAAGTTTATACTTGATTTGTACAAACTTAGCTTTGGCGAAAAAGATTTCTGCTTGAAGAGTGCGTTGAGGAGTCATTGCCACGTTTTATATTCTCCGTTAGGAAGCTCTTCGATAACGTCATTGCTGAGTATATTGCCACAACGCCACCAGAAGATTTCGTTTTTGATAGTAGTAACTTTGTATATGCGGCGATTCTTGGAAATGAGATATGGACCGTCGAAGAATAAACGTCTCTCTACATTAGATACGTCCTGTCCACGTTCCCGATGCCACTTCAAGATATTTCCTTTGTCGTAGTTATTTGAGCACGTTACCATGCCCAACAATAACGCCAACGTAAATAGCGTGATTAAAATTATGGACCCTATTCTCACTTCGCCATCTCCACCTGAGCTTGACGCGAGGCTCGGCGGCGACGCGTCTCTGTATTCATATCGGAGATACGTTTAGATGCAGAACTTTCGACAACTTCGTACCCAGAGACAAGAGTAGAGAAAATGGTAAGCCCCGTGTGTTTGGTATGCTTCTCCAACCTGTTTCTAAAGTGAAGTACAAATTCCCCTTCGTCTTTAGACCAGAACGCGGCGTCTTGTATGGCGTCACTAAGTATTACGCTAATCAGCTCTGCGTAACCCTCTGGAGAAAGTGACATATGCTCGGGGTCAAAAGAATAAATGACCGACGCTTTAGCCTTGACGCAGGCGGAATCCGAACGCTCACATGCATAATTTTTCTCCAAATGATTATAGCGGGCATAGAACGTCATTTTATCGTTGGGAGACTTAAAGTATCGACTACCACCCAGAACGATTGCGGTCTCGCCGTTAGGACGCTTCAACCATCCGTACTCCGGGGCGACGTAAGTGAAGAACTGATAAAAAATGGAGACGACGCAAAAGGCAACTGCCAGAGCGACAGCTACCCAGAAAAACGTTTTCTTTTCGGAAGGGTTCATATTAGTTGACGATGTAAACTTTAGTGATGACGTAGCCTTGACGTGCAAGAGACAAGTCGGCTTTCAAACAATTGTCAAGGTAATTTTCTAGCGGTCGTCTATCTCCGTCGAAGATATTGCCCGGATATGCGGCTCGATACTCCCTAACTGCCGCATCCAGAAAGGGGTATAGCTCGTTTGGCTCTACGACTTCTTGGGGCAAATTCATATGGTACTCCACGTTCACAGCCATAATCCCGAGGATGGGAGAGGAGTGAATGCGGGTCATGCTGTTCGTAAGTACCCACGGCATAGGCGACTCTTCCTTTTTGAAGATATTCGTGACTACTCCAAAAAGTAATGAGCCTGCGGCGATGGTGGCGAGAATATACGATTTCATTAGGCTAAAAATTTAACGAGTTCATCGTGAGAGCGGATGATGCCCAACTTGACCGGGACAAAACCTTTCTTAATCAAGTCTTCAAGCTTGACCCCGCCCTTTGGCTTGTACGTGTTCTTTTTGGCCGCATAGACCTCACCTACGATTTCGACTACATTATCCTCGTAGGAAATTAGCCAGATATACTCAAAGCGATTGCCAGAAGGGCTCACGACTTTACGCATCAAATACTTTACGTATTTGGCAAGGCTGAGGTCGCCAAAGTCCTGCTTCATGTCACCATTGACGAAGCCTAGCGTCTCTAAATATAGCTGAGAGTTGTTCATTCTGGTTTTAAGTCTTCTTTTTGCCATATGCACCATATTGCATGTCCGTCGCTTACGCGAACAATGTTGTGCGTACGCCAGCTTATCCCGGTAGGAGGATTCTCCGATTCGAGTCTAGCGTGGTTTGCAAATTCTTTTTGCTTAACAATGCGAACACGCGTACCACTTGAGGTCAAGTAGATAGTATTATCTGGAGCCTCTTTGGGCACTCGTTTCGACTTTTTCACTTGTTGATTTGGTCGTCGTAGTGGCCGCGATTACCCCAGTAGATACCGGCAAACGCTTCAGCTTCACGAAGGAATGGAATGTTGTTGGTCGATTGATTCTCTAACCAGTGAATAAAGACCGTCAGTGCGTCAGCTCTTTGTGCGTCCGTTGCGTTGAGCGACTTGTCACGAAGAAATGCCATAGCCTTCTCCACCTTGTTGAAGTTATGAGCCCAGCACGCACCCCACGCCGCATTTTGATTGTAGAAGCGGTGAATCCAGAAATCGGTTACGTTGTCTGCATTCGAGTTCATCATCGTATTGCGGCGACGAACCTTCATTTCGCGAAATGCCGAACGCTTATCATATTGATAACGACGCATGAAATCCTTGTCCTGCAAGAAACGGTCCGCGTAGATAGGATGATTGAACGAAAGTTCACGAAGCTCAGGAATTTCAAAGTAGACTTGAATCTCCGAAACGACACTGGCATAAAGCTCATTGTCCGTCATCTCGCGAAGGAAGTTCTCGTAATTCATGTCGGGCAGATATACCATAGTGCCCGCATGAGCAAATTCATGAATCAAGTACAAGTCATGAATGTAGGGATTGTCGTATTCGCGATATGGAATGCCGCCCCACCACGTAGAAAAATGAGCGTGTTCAAGCTTCTTGTCCGTCATCTCAAAGAAGAAGCGGGGGAGCTTGGCGAATTGGTCTACGATGTCGAAGACGAATTGACCGGGACGGCCACGCTTATGCAGGAAGCGGAAGATGTCTGTTTTCCAGAGGTCTTCAACGTAATCGTGTACCGCGTCGCTCGTGTGGAGAAGTTTGACCGTTTCGAAGTTCATGTTTTGAGAGGAATGAGTTTGAGACTGTATTCTTCTGCGATGTCACTACGGTATTGGTCGAAAGTCAAGAACTTTCCTTCGGGATTTCTAAGAACCCAGCGACCATTCATATCATTGCCGTTAGGCGTCTTCCCATATTCACGTTTAAGCGTGGAGCCGTCTGCGGCCTTGTACTCTGTCTCGGATACGGCGGTGAACTCGGGAGTTGTCAGCCCATCACGCGTACGATTATCCGCCTGAATAATTTCCTGTTTCATAATTCGTCGTTGGTTAGTGCGTTGCCTTCCTGCTTCAGAATCTCAACGAATAGATACATGGCGAGTTCTGAGTCGATATGATACGTACTAACGAACTGAGGATAAGAAAGAAATTCTTCCTCTGATTCAGTCCAGTAGAATTTGGGGTCGTCATAGACCATTTGATAAATCTCGGACCCATCTTTAAGTGCCGCCTTTACAGTTTGTAATTCTCCGGGAGAGGGTACTACCTTCCCCTCCCTCATTCTCTTGGACCATGTAGAAGGCTTACGGCATCCGCAATCTCCGCCCGCCCTCGCCTCCTCCTTCATGATTGGATTTGCGTAAATCTTCTCAGCTACGGCTAAAGGCATGAGCCCTTCGACAATCCAATAACGCCAAGCCCTGTGAAAGCGGAATGTTCCGAAGTGACGAGTCTTGATTTCGCCAATGACGGTATGCGGCACCTCTGTATGCTCTGCGGGCTGCATGAGCTGCAAAGGCTCTACGCCTACACGAATCAACTCACGTTTGATTTCTGCGTCACGATTGCGTTGGCCCGCGAGGTTATGATATTGACTCATGATGTTTTATTTCTTTGTGAAGTTGTCTTTGAGCAGCTTACTTACTTTATCGTAGTTAGAAAAGGTGTCGCTAAAGTCTGAATCCTGCTTTATAAAATCTGGAGGGGTGTATCTAAAGTCTCGAACTGTTATTGGTCCTGATGTGATATATGGAGGATAAGAGCTATTTAAGGAGCACGTTTCGAAGTCAAGTGCGACCATAGAACGAACCGAGAAGTCTAAGTCGTTTAGTGTTTCTGGTAGCTTTTCTTCGGGCTTGGGTGGAGGTGGGGCAAGCTCCATACCGATTAACTCAAATAGGTTTTTGCGAGGATAGTAATAGCGTGTCCTGTACAATACGCTACCCACGCATTCGGCTTCTGAATCGTGCTCCATTACAGATTTGATGATTTGAGTCGCAGTGTTTCCTGAGTCAATCAGGTCATCTATGATTAGGAACCTCCCAATTTTATCGTTATCGTCAAACTCAACGCGATTACATGAACAGCAAAGCTCTTCTTTCTTACGAATGTAGCAGAGAGGTTTGTCTAGTAGATATGCCACCATACTACCGACGCTGGTCCCACTAAACCCACGAACGGCGATAGTATCAAACTCAATGCCCTTCGTTTTGATTTCCTCTAATACGAAATCGACGGAGCGTTTACGTTTGTTGACGTTAATCGCGTGAAGATATTCGGCGTGCATTTTAATTTCTCCGTGCCATCATATCGCAGAAGTCCTTTGCTGCCCGCATACCATTACGCGAGGGCTCGAATCTAGCGATAGGTGTTTTATATCGTGAATCGTTAAAGAAGTGAGGGTCGATGTTACGCATGAGCTTAAGCTCACGTTCGGAAAGGTTTTCGAAGACGAGAATCTTGTTTCCTTCAAAGTTTGTGCAGTCAGGGTAATTGATGACGACAAGAAGGTAATTTCCTGTTGCGGTCACCTTCCTATATTCAGCGACGCTTTTGATTACAAAGCGGGCAGAGTTAGGTTCGAAAGGCTGACGCTTTGGTGTAGAGAGAGGATGCTGGGAAGGCGTCTTGACAAAGCGGGTCGAAGGTACTTTACGAGTAGATACCTGACGACGCGACGGCTGAGGCGGGGTGAAACCCGAAGTTTTACGGAAGAGGCTCATTTGACAATTTCAGGCTCCCACCACACGCGAACCTCATCACCATGACAGTCTGTGATATAACACCAGCGGCCCCATTCACTCCACACCCACTTGCCTTTGCGACGGCGAGGAATGACATACCAACGGAGTTGGATACGACCTTTCCAGTCCGCACAGTGGCCGGGAGAATCCATGATTGCTGCATGAAGAGCTTTTTCAGAGTTCATACAAAGAGGCTGCCTACCCGTTCTGAAAAGTCAAGTATTTTCTAAAGAAAAGAGGCCCGCCCTTTCGAGCGGACCTCAATCCGTAGTAACGGTCACTGACTTCCGATGCTAGCTGCAATCACCCCTGATTGCAAACTATGGCGACGTGGAAGGTGCAGATTCGAACGTGAGTTTCAAGCTTTTTCTGGAAAATTCGTTACTTGTTGCTACTCAATAGGCTTGCGAGTCTGCGAAGGTCTGAGCACGCCTCTTTCAAACTGAAGAGTAGGCTTACGATGGTCACGAGGGCAACGAAGCCTGACGCAATACACAAGACGCCAATACCTAGCTTTAGGAACAGTAAGAACGACCCTACCATAAAAATTATTTCGGGAATAAGGCCCGAAAGATAGAACTTGATTAACTTCTTTCGACCCTCGTTTGAGCCCGCGTCAAACCCATACGACTCAATGTAGACCGTATCTCCGCTGAGAGGAATGAGATTAAGCTCGAACCTGATTGTACCAAGAAACCATCCGTACCAAACTTTAGGTCCAATGCCCAACCTAAGCCCAACGACATTCCATTTGAAGCTGCGGGCAGTGAAGACGTGACCGAGTTCGTGAATGGTTAATTGTATTAGGCCGAGGGCGTAGACGCTAATTAACAGATGGAAAACGTACATAAATAGTCTGCCCGTTTTTATTGTGGTGGTCGCTGAACCCACAGCTAGTCAGACATCAGGTTTTAATGGCCTGACGCAGAATAAAATCAGATGACCGGGTTTATAGGTTCGACTCGTGACGCTTCAAGAATGAATCTATTGAGCCTTTCGTAGTTCCAGCTAGGAGCAAACCAAATCCTGTATCCAGAACCCGGCCACACACTAGTAAAGTGCCACGCTGAGGCGAGTAGACGCCTGAACGTGGGGCAGAATACGGTGACGCCTTTGATTTTGAGCGTGAATTGCATTAGAGGATGACCGCAAAGACGAGGACCGCACAGCCAATGATAAATACAATTGCGGCAACAAACATACCTGCGGTCTTATCGGAGCCCCACTCATGTTCGTCGTTAACGACTTTATACTTCTTTGTCCCCCACCAAAGGAAGCCGGACTTCTCGATGACGATGGTGTGACGGACAAACATGCGTCGAATATACCAAATACACAAGGCACACCATGCAATAAGCGAAGGAACGCCAACAGCCACTCCCGTAAACCTGTCAAGCAACGTCATGGCGTCCTGACCCGCAACCTTCCACGCAATGACGAGCATTGTAAAGCGGCCCGCATCGGTATCTGCAAATTTATTAGCGTGCTCAGTGAGACTGCCAAGGCCAGCGTCGATTGCCTTGCCTACGTGCTCGCCAAACTGTACCCATTCGTGAGCCTTTTCAACCACGGTGGATTGAGGAATGGCCTTGGGTTGTTCGTTTTGAATGCGAACGATGACCTCTTGCTGTTGAGGCTGGGGAGCTGGCGGAATTGCTGTTTGGGCAAACAGTGGCGAGAACGCCACGAGAGATACGAGGAAGAGGAAGAAGTTTTTCATGACAAGGGTAGGGTGAGGGAAGGTTTTGAATAAGTCAAGCTTTACTTGTAGTACCTATTCAGATTTTTAAGCGAGGTCTGAGCGATATGCACTGATAGCAGGATACCTACGAACCCAAAGAAACCTTGCGTACCCGTCTTGGCGTTGACGCAAAAAATAAAGCTGAATGAGAAAAAGAAAACGGCAATAGGAAGAAGCTTCAGTGACGAAGCCTTCAGTTTATCTTCTAAATCTTTTTTGGTTTCACGTGGCATATTAGTCGGGTCGAGAGTTTAATGCACAATGGGCTATTGCAGAGCGGAGAGACAAGCCGCCTTTGTTTTGAGTCCACGCCCGCACCACTTGATGTAGTCGGGGATTTGGAGAGCGTTGAATCCAGTCGAGTAAATCTTTATCGGGATTAGGTTCGACGCGAGGTCTGCACGCGACACACACCCGCTCATTAGAAAGTATGACATCTAAATGGGCGGTCCACAATGATAGACACTCGGGGCATTTCGTTGTGGTCATGTTGGCGACAACTCCTCGTAGTATTGGTCCTCGCCCATCCTACGAATACCCTTAATAACAAGTTCCCTACATTGAGAGAGGGGAACTCTTTGTGTTACGTTTATGCCGTGGTTACCCTCTCTACGATGTTTGACGATACCGTCTACGAGCTGATTTATAGTAATGGTCTGCCCGATAGCAAACCCCATAGCTGTAAGAGATAGATAATGCTCGCTCTTTTTCTCTGCAACCATGAGTGTTCCATCTTCACCTACAGAAAACTTACACTGTACAAAGCCGTCAAAGAGAATCGCGAGACAGTTAGGAGTTGTATTGAGTGGGTGACTCCAAGGCCCAACGTATACAATATACCAGTGACCCGCAAACTTCAAAGCTTTGTAGATAACGGCGAGTTGATGAATAGATAGAACGTTCATATTAAACAGGTGCGAGTGCGGTGAATTTGACTGTGGCAGAAGCTTTTTCAAGCATAGGGGTTAGTGCGGCTTCACAGAAAGTGTATAGGAAAGGACGCACGTGTTTTTGTTGCTTCATGCGAACGTAGTAGAGGTGTTCGCCACTCTCCACCTTGACGCCACTTGCACCGCAATAGCCGCCAATTGTACTGACGGAATCGACCCAGCCATACCGAACCTTCTTGATATGAGCGTTGAGGTCTATGCGAACTTTTTGGCCCGGACTGTATTTAGACAGGCCCATAAGTACACAGAGCTTCATGTCGTATTCGAGCATTGCCGCACGAACCATGTCATAGCGGTCTGAGATACCCTTTTGACCTTCTGGGAATCCAGTAGGACCAGTACCAGTCTGAGTCGCGACGGAAATTTTGTGAATCAACTCGTCCTTGTAGCGATTGTTAAATTCGACCGGGGCCGGACGCCGCATAAACATATTGAGTTGGGCGACGCCAGCCTCCAACCAAAGTTTTTGCTCGGGACTCCACAAGTACATGAAACCCCTGTCTGCCATGTAGAACGTGCCCGAGAGTGGGCAATAGTGTGTGGCAAGCTTAGGCCAGTCTAGGTCGAACAAGTTCATACAAGATTTCTTTGAGAGATATAGCCCGGGATAAGCAGGAGAACAAACAAGGCGATGGTCCGAGGAGTTACTGATAGCATTTGCTGAACCCGCTCTACAGAGTCTCCATTGACTAGGCTTATTAGGCCAATGAAAAACATAGTGCTCGTCATAAGAATGCACGTCATCATGAGAGTCCTGAGCGGAATCTCCACGAAGCGAAAGCTGAGGCACCAAACAAATGCCCGAATAAGACCCCGCATGATACAAGACACAAGGTCTTGCTTCAAACGAATGTAGACGTAAGGTTCGACCGCCAAATGGTCTGTCTCGTTACCAATCGTAACGGGAAGCCAACTTCCATTCCAATCGTACAGGTCTCCAAACTTCAGAGGTTCACCATTGGGAACGCGAGCGTAAGTGAAAGGAATTTTTACCGTTTTCATTTTAATCGTGCAGTTTGGCGTATGAGTTTACGTATGGAATTGTTTCTACGAGCTGCTTGGCATCGTTATACGGTTTGATATTACTGCGTCCGTTCGCCTGACGAAGGCTGAGAGCTATCACTATATGAACTAGTTCCAACTTGTCCGTCTTGAGAACCCAGAGGAAGAGTAGAAAGCGTCTGTATAGATTTTTCATTTTTATACTTAGTCAGGTCGCAGTATTGACAGAACGAGCCGGGGAAGGGAGCGGGCAGAGTGAGAACTAAGGTCGAACCATCGCAACGGCATTGAAGAATTCTTTTGCCAGATTCAACTAGGGTGCAACGACCGAACGGAATCACTTAGGGAATCCTTCTTCAAGAGTCTTGGCCGCTTTGAACGCGGTCTCCGCACAAACTATTGTTCGAATCAGCTCGTCAAGCTTTGCGGTTTTGATTTGGTACGAGTTAGGCCCTGTAGCGGGCTTTCCGTCCACTTTAACAACATCGGAGATGACAGTGTAGCCGTCGCCAATACGAACTGCAAAGTTCTCGCCAATGGTAAGGGTGGTGGCGTGGAGCTGGGTTGTGATTGGTTTGGGCGATGCGGATGCGGCCTTAGCTACGGAAGAGGCGTGAGTGGCGTATTTGTCGAAACTCATGTTATAGACGGAAAAGTTTTTCTAGCCAGTTCTTGCGTTTGAGGACGTAAAGACCGATTTGGTTAATAGCTATCAGCTTCCAATCGGGGTGTCCGTCGCCATCAGTTCCTTGTTCCGCGTGGCGGTAGAGACGCCCGATTTCGGATTCGGGATGGGCAAACATGTAGGTGGTTCGTTTCATGTCTCTTACGATGCACGCGTCTTCCGTTTTGTCAAGAAAAAAGGGCTAAAAAGTAAGCTGGGTTGCAAACGCAACGGAGCAAACTAATTAGCCCTTAATCCCTGACCTGCTAAGGAAAATCGAAAGGAACTTCCCGATGGCTCCCTTAGTGTGTAACTAAGACATGGAGTCAACTATAAAAGAAAAGATTACCACACTTATAAACGACGGTAAAACAAATAGACAAATAAGCGACGCTCTCAACGTATCTATGAGCACTGTTCTATACCACAGGGAAGAGAAATATAGACTTAAAAAGAACGAGACTAGACAAGCTCGCCGTAACAGTATCAAAAGAGAACTCGTTAAAGCGGCTGGAGGAAAGTGCGTGAAGTGTGGGTATGATAAATGCGTTGCCTCTTTAGACTTTCATCATGTAAACCCTGAAGAAAAAGACCCTACTCCATTCTTTGATAGCTTGAATAAAGGTCTCAAAGAGATAAAGAAATGTATCCTCGTGTGCTCTAATTGCCATAGAGAAATACACTTCTTAGAAAAATAATTCCCGCCCTACGTGTTGAGTTGGTCATCTCACTGAATGGCCCTGTAGGGTGGGCTCCTCTTTCACCATCAAATCCCCTGTCCTAACTCCACAACCTGAACCGTTACGTAGGATTGCAGACAGAAAGAATAGTTGCGTTACCCTGAGCTAACGCGGGACGGATGGTCTACTCGACAAATAGCACGACGAATGCTAAGGTATTTAAGACCGGGAAAATGAAAAGAACGGAAAGTTAAAGTGGGCCACTCATCGCGGCTTAAGTTATAGCCAATCTCCTCTTGAACTGCATAGAGGCTGCGGTTCGCGAGGCCGCTCTTTCTATGGAGTCGTTCTATGAGCGAGTATAACCCATCGACCTCAAGACCAACGACAGTCGATACGAATCTGCATCTTCGCTGCCACTACAACAACAATCGGAGGTTTAGGAAGGCAGTATTTCGCCCATCTTCATAGAGGTATGTTCCTCCACTAAGTCAAAAGGGATTTTAATAAAGAGGCGGACTTGCGTCCAGAACGAACCTGCTCATGTCCGTTTTACTGATTCGAGCTTACAACTCAGTTGGTCTGAGCCCTCTTTATAAACTTACGCACTGGTACGCTTGGATTCGAACCAAGATACTCGGAAATAGCCTCGTGTTTTACCATTAGACTACATACCTGTACGTAATAAAAGAAATTCGTCTGCGGCTCGCAATGGTCTTCTGCAATGACGTGCGACTAAGCGGGAACTATACAGATTACCCCGGCATACTACAACAGACAGGCTCCACTAGATGCATTTCGCGGAGCCTAAAATGGTCAGAGAGGTAGGACTTAAACCTACAGCTAAAGTTATTCCTGCGGGTAGGTTAATTAGACCCATAACGCTAGTAGTATTACCTTCTCCCGCTCCCACGCGGGTGGGGATGACGTTACCCCATACTCTCCAATAAATTCTCCCTACTTCATAGTCCACCCGAGCGTTACGACCTTCGGGAAGGCTGTGATTACTCTCTGTGAGCCCGACACCATTGCTGATACCAGAGTAGGGAAGGCGAACCGCTAAGTCCGCCCAAATGTTAAAGAACAAGAGCGTATTTACTGGAACGCTCCAACCTGTTCCGTTTATCGCCCCGTATTAAGGTTACGGCCAAAACGGTAAGAAAATGTCGAACCTAAGTGGTGCAAGGGGTGGGAGTCGAACCCACAACCGACGCGTTTTAGAGACGCCTGCTCTGCCATTGAGCTACCCAAGCATGAGGCGAGATTGATACGCCACGAATGGAAAGTCAAGATTTACTTTTGAGATTGTTAAAGAACTCTGCCAGCAAATCTTTGATGACAATAAGCCCAAACCACACAAAGATAAGCGGCCAAAAAAGAAAGAACAGGATAAGTGTCCATACCACCTTAGCCGAGCTAGGGTCGGCGAGAAAAAAATGCAGGTCTACAAGCAAAAAAGCAATTCCTAGACTAGCTAGGACATAGATAACTGTCAAAAAGAAAATCATGGTGGGGTGGCTTGCGTGATGTATGCGACCTCATCTTCTATACGGAGGTCTACGTTTTTGAACTTGAGGCTACCCTTTGTATGAGGGTTGTCTGGTGTTTCCTTTGTTGACCAAGCGGCACAACATTCAACATGTTTAACATAGAAGGTTTGACCCTTTGCTTTAATGACCCACGGCGGGACCGTAGTATCGACTATGCTAAACTTATTGAAGTGGAAGACCACCTCGCGACATTGCTACATTTCAGTTTTCATATATTGGATTGGAAATTGGATTCGCATAGCGGGCGGGAGCCGCATTTCTCTTTAGTATACGTAGGAGCGACTTATTATTCACCCTGTCTTAATATCGCCTTTGCGGGGTCAATATCAGCTTATAGTCGATATGCGAACACTGGCTTGTTCTGTGAGCTACGGTTTGACCCGATTTGCTGCGTCAGTGGCCTACTGACCGCTCACAAAATTGGAGGCTCCCCTCCGAATTGAACAGAGTTCTCTTAGCCTTGCGAGCCAAGCGGATTAACGTTTTCCTAGAGAGTCGTATAATCTAACAAAGAACAAAATTCGGTTTTTCGCCTCACCTCAATCAACTTTACGAAGCTGAAGTCTACTTCGTACTGATGTATAGAGACGGGGAGCCCAGATAGACTCTCAGGCTTACCTACCCCGACTTGCAGAATACGTCTGCAAAATTTGCTAGCGGGCGAAGTAACCGGGCGTGGCTACCTGCATTCCTTGATGCTTTTTACGCCTCAAGTGTCCTATATTAGACGACCGCTAAATTGGTGCCGCAGCAGGTTACGAATCTGCATTTCCACCGGGTAAGGTGGCGTCCTAGTGCTTAGACGACGCGGCATAAATTGGTGGGGAAGGATGGATTCGAACCACCGACCTAGCGAAGTTATCGCTCGCTCTACCTAGATTTGACTCTAGTCTACAAGACTTGCGTCTCGCCACCTCTGAGCTACTTCCCCGAAATTATTAAAGAACAACTAACTATACGAACTATAATACAGACTCTTTTGCGTTCGTCAAGAACTTTTCGAAAAAATCTGTTCGCTGCTGGCTTGTTTAGACACTAAACGCTCTTTCGGTCATACGCCGCTTTGTTTCTAGGGACTTTGCGTATCTCCCCATGACTTGGATGAAGGGCTTCACCCCTTTATCATACCGCGTATACTGCGTTCGAGGGCACCTCTCATGCCGAGCATGAGCCTCCCTTTACTTCCTTCCCGTGTGGATTTACGTCGGGCTATCGCTTTTACCCGAATCGAAGTAGCTGACGCTTTTAACTCATTCCACTGGCGACTTATTAAAGGATGGACACTATTAATCCTACCTACCAGCAACGAACAAAATTTTGAAAGAACGATAACTTACGAGATGGACAATGACTGCTGGTTTCTGAAAGTCAAGACCTTTTCGAAGAAAATGTAATCCTTTTATTACTAGCGGCTTACTCACTCAGTTTGGACCTTCGCTTTGTGCCACTCTGTTATTTTCTTGGGCGGGCAGTCAAGGGTTAGCTTGGTACGGCCACAGACGGTTCGGATTGTTAACCGGAAATTGTTTCTGGTGCATCTTTTGACCATAGGGAGCGGTCCCAAAGTTCGATAGCATACACGCTTGAACTATCCTGATTCTGTATAAGCGTTACTCCCCATTCAGTCACCATCTTCTTTGACCAAATCTTGTAGGTTTCGCTCTTATATCCTTTCTTTTCCGCTATGATTTTGTGCCACGCCTTTTGAGCCTCAATCTTATCAATAAAGAAGGTGCGTGTGATGTCCGCACCCTCCCTATGGAGAATGGTAATGAACCAATTCATTCGCGACTCTTAATTCGCTTCGACAACGCTTCCTGATAGCCATTGACGAGGTGCGGCATATAGACATCAAATAGAAGCTCATTCGCTTTGTCTTCATCAAACTTACGCTCTACGACGCGGTTTTCGTAAGCCTGTTCAAGGGCCAACTCAGCCTCAGCATATTTAAGCGTAAGCTCGTCTTTCGTGAAGAGTTCTGGCTTCGTTTTGATATTCATCAAAGCGTTCCAAATGTCAGGGTCTTTTTCTTCTTTAATGTTAACTGGGAAGCGATTTTGCTCAAAGAACATCTGGCCTGCATAGGCGAGGCGGAAGAGCTGCGTAAAGTTTTTCGGACTAAACCCGTACTTCTGTACAGACTCGTAGCGTTTGCCGCCAATCTGGCCTTTACGTTCTCCAATAGCAAGACGATACTCGCCCTGCATATATCCGCAAAGGCATTTGTATAGACGCTCAGAATCGACAAGAGACTCGTGGTAGGAACGAATCAACTTCATGGAGTCGGAGAGTATAGAGAACGCAGACTCAGACGCAAAAAGAATTTCCAACGCCTCCGTATTCGACTGTTTAAGAAGACGGATAAAGTGACTCACCTCTTTGTAGACGATATCCTCTTGGATGCTCGCCGTTTGCCTACGCTCTTCGTCAAAGCGTTTCGTACCAAGGATGGACGTGTAGTCCGTATTTGCGTACACGCCTCGAACGTCGATGTCGCTGGCAGGCGTATTGAGCCCGTAAAGATGCGAGCCTCCGTGAAATTCACAGAGGAGTTCGATAGATTTACCTGAAAGAATGTTACTCACTTTGAAAAGCGGTTGCGAGGAGTAAATGGGACGTTCCATTCGTATCCTCTTTTTGAGACGTTGTTGCCTAAAGTTCTTTTGAGATTAGGAGCTATGGACTCAGTTATAATCATGCAGTCATGAAGAAGGCGAAGAGTCGTGGTGTCAAGCTTATTCAACTCTGTGTGGCTCGCCTTGCGATTTACATAGCGGATTCGAAGTCTTTTTCCTCGAAACGCGAAGCCTTGAGACATGAATAGAAAAGTCGGACTATTCAGCAAGTAAATGATTCGAGCGATTGTTTTTCTTCTAGAGTATATCATTAGTCGTGTCCGCTCTGCTCCATCTGTTTCCTGAGATTGTCCATATTGACTTGGAAGCATGGAAGCTTCGGGTCCATCAACTCATTACGCTCGGGCGTAATAAGCATACGCTCTTTACCATCCGCAAAGATTCGCATGTTAGCTGTATCAGTATCGACTAATACATAGCCTGCGAAAACCCATGAAGGATTCGCTTGGAGGAACGCAAGAACTGCCGCGTTCGCCACTCTTTTATTTTCTGCGAGGTTGTATGGTTGTGTTCCCATAAAAGTCCAACCTGTGTAAATCAAAGTATGAAAGACATACTATTGAAGCTTAGGTCAGAGGGTTTAAGTTACAGAGAGATTGAGAAAAAGACGGGAGTTAATCGTGGAACGATAGCTTACTATTGCGGAGCGTCCGTACTGAATAATCGACGTGAGCGACTTCAGAAGAAACGTAGGGAAATGAAAGTAAAAGCGGTCGCTTATAAAGGTGGAGCTTGCCAGTGCTGCGGATTCAATAAATTTCTATCTGCTTTAGAGTTTCACCATCTTGACCCAGAAGTCAAGGAAAATTCGATTGCTATCGCTATGGCGAAAAATCATTCGTTCGAACGTATCAAGAAAGAGCTAGATAAAACAACTCTCCTCTGTGCAAATTGCCACAGGGGCATACACTCGGGAGAGTTGAGTTTTCAAAAGTAATAGCCGCCGTTCTGTATTAGGTCTACATTTGTCTCAGACTTGCGTCTGGTTGCGTGTTAATAGCAAACTGCCCCAACCTTACCATTGTCGAGTAACACTCACTCTAGGAACTTTAGGGTTGCTTCTTCCATGAGGTCATAACGACTGTTCTGCTGGTTTCCCAGTTACTAGGTCTGCCTGCGGCGTGTTAAGAAGCGGCGAACTTCCTCTACCATAGGACTCAGGGCCGGACTTAACCGAACAGAGACTTCCCTACCTATGGCAGCGTAGACGTGCTTTTGAAAATTAGTTGGCGTTAGCGAGATAGGAATCTACCTCAGCCTTTGTTGCCTTGCGGAAAGATTTGATGCCGTATGGCTTTGCTGCTTGTTTGTGATAGGACGCCCAATAAAGGTGACCTTGGATTTCGATGATACGCTGAACCTGCTTCTCTGCGAGATTATAGTAGAGCTGACCTCTGGTGACTGTGCGTGGAGTTGTGTCCACGACGTTTTGGGATACTGGTTGTTGACCGATGACTGCCATTTTAGTTTTTTGTTTGGATTTGACTTTGATGAAGCCTTGACCATCGACGGTAGGCTTGTCAATTAAAAATTTCGCGTTCGGCGAGCTTTCGAAGAACGACTTGACGCCCGCAATTTCTACACCTACAATTTGTCCGGGAATAAACGTTTCCAACTCAGCTACAGTGAATTGGTGCCAGAGTTGGTTTTTGAGCGTCTTTGCGACTTCCGCCTCTTTCCAATGAGTAAGGCACTTAATACTTCCACCTACAAGATGATAGGCGTAAAGTTTATTGTCAACGCCAAAAATAACGTACTTGTCATCTCGTGTGCCGCCTAGAGAGCCGAAAACTGAGTAGGGAGTGGGGCCGAAATATCTTGTAAGCATCGGGATATTTTCTCCGTCCTGTCGGGAAAGTCAAGGCGAATCAGTACGGAATCGACCGAATGGAAACGTCGCCCTTAAGGATTTCGAATGGATGTTTGAGTGGCGAGGAGACGAGAGCCAAAGCGTTCAGATTCGTACCTTCTGGTTGTTGCCGCCTGAGACTTTCAAGCTTCAGGTCGGACGCTTCCAAGACCGCTTGAATGCTGTTGAACGCTTGACGAGCTGTGGGAGTTTCGAGGACGTTGCTGATTTGAATTTGGACAAGAGAGAGAATCATGACGCCAGAGTAAGACTCTTCTAACAACTGTCAAGAACAATCCCAAACTTTCTGAGCGACCGGGTTAATCCAAATGAAGGATTTTTTCTTCTCAATAAGCTGTTGGACTACGTTGTGAGTGCCGCCTTTGTTTCCATCCCAAACGACAATTCCCATATCGCACTCTTCGACCATCCATGAATTCTTTACGTGCTTAACGAAGCCTGCGGCCCCAATCCAGTGCTCACGCATCTCCGCGTCTTCTTTATCCATAGTTTCTGCCTGCTCCTCGAAAGGAATACAGGCGACAAACGATACGTCCTGATTCTCGCACTCAGCACAGAACCATAAATCAACGCCAGAGGCCATTCCTGCATAGCCTAGAAAGCCGCCGTGCTTCTGCTTGAGGTCGTAGATAGCTTGCTGTAGAGCGAGTCTAATCCAGCCACAATCGTAGTTCTCTAGTTTGAACTTACGATGACCTGTGACAAGAACTTTCATACGATAAATATACCTTCTTTTGAAAGCCGAACTCGATATTCTTCATAGCCTCCAAGCCAACCCTTTTTAGGGCGGAAGTGGCAGTCGCAATTTACATAACAGAACCTACCCTTAAACTGACGAACACCCATAGCTACCCTTACGTGGAAGCTGGGGCTTCGCCTCTCAAAGAACTTGTTGAGACGCTTCTGGGTCTGCTCTCTAGTCTCTCTCATTCCGATACGACGCCAATAATATCTTCGACGCTCATAATATAAACCTTCTTGCCGTCCATGACGATTGGGCTGGCAAGATATGGCACAAGTACAATTGCACCTACTACGATGTCTTCTGGAATGTCTTTATTACCTACGGCAACGACGTTTGCACGCAATGTACCTGAGTTCTGAGCGGAAGATGGTACGAAAAGGCCACCAACTTGTTTTTCGGTCTCTTCGACCTGACTGACTAACACTCTATTTCCTACTGGTTTGATTGTCATAAATGGTAGATACGATGGGATTCGAACCCACACTGAACAGATTTTAAGTCTGCTGCCTCTGCCAGTTGGGCTACGTATCCAAAAACTGTTACGTCACTGGCTTAAATGGTTTCTCTAATAAGAGCGATAAGAACGCTTTGATGTCCTTGTAGATTTTGTCCCGCTTCGTGAACGCGAAACGCACGGTAGCTGACTCGTCAATCCATTCCTGCAATGAAGTCCCGAACTCACTTGAGCGAGCCTTCCAATCGCAAACCATCTCCGCTATGTAGACTGGAGGCATATTTTTAATACCTCCCCAGAATTCAGGGTGGTGCGGATTGGTGCGGTTATGATGTGAAATCGCTTCTTGAAGAAGAAGTTTAGACTCGGCAGTCTCCACTTCATTAGAAAGATTGTCCCACTCAATACCGCTAAACTTACTTTGGTCGTGAATAAGTGCGTTTCTAATAAGTTGAACGCCCAAATCTGTACGTCCCAATTCAATTAGCCTCTCCCCAAGGATGCGACAATTGCTCTGCACACCCTCGATATGACGAAAAAGGGCGTCAATCTTTTTGAGTGTAGTATCCACGGCTTAAGCTAGATAATTTTTTGCTTTTGCAAAGTATGTCGCTGAGACAGTTGCGTTATACGCTTCGACCGCCTCTTGTTCCGTCTTGCTTTTGAAGACGATTTTGTCATCTTTGAAGCCAACTCTCTGCTCTCTCACGTAATGCTCCGTACCGAGGATATTCTTGGACAAGAATACGATGCATGGCAGGAGAAACACGCTCTGCCCATTACGGTAAGTTTTGACTATATTCTTCTGCTTCATGCTACCTTATTATGGTGCAAATGTCCGAATTGTCAAGTAAAAGGTGAGCTAACCGGGGATGAACCCGATTAGCCCATAAGAGGGGAGAGATTATTACAATGACTGGAGCCCGCTTATCCACTTACTCTCCCCTCGCTCTTTTATAGTGGTATAGGATATGAAATATCTCTATGCTTAAGAGCTTGGTTAGTGGAATATCGGACTATGTATATTTACACAGATGAAAATGAAAATGGAAAAATACCGCAACGAATATTGCAAACAATTTTCCACGCTCAGGAGTTCCCACTCGTAAGCAAGCACGTATCACCTTTATGTACGAAGTCGCGGGCTGATATTTTTGGCCGTTCTTCACACGTCGCCCAATCCTTTGGGAACTTACCCGTCTTTATAAAACGACGGATGACTACTTCAAAGTATTCAACCAATGGCGTGAATTTGGTGTGACCTTTTTCTATGAGGCCAATGTATAAAGTGTAGTATCCAAGTAGGCCCTTCAGGTCGTGGATGACCGCTCCGGTGGCTCGATTCTCGGCTTGGACGATTAGGTGATAGTCAATTGTCATGTGCGATACAGACCATCAAAGCGGCATTTTTTCTTTTTACAAGAAAATTCTGAGCCTACGGTCTAAATCACAATTACTTGCATCAGTACGCGGTCTTTGCGGGGCGAATCACTTGTAAAGCTGTCAGCACTAGAATCATAAGTTCCATGCGGAGCGACCAACGTTTTACAAACACAAGGTCATGGGCCAAACGACTACGTACGTCTGTAGGACAACGCACTTCGCCTCGTAAACCGTAAGCCTGAGCAAGGCCCGTTATGCCCGGTTTAACGGCGTATCGCGACATGTAGCGGGTCGAGACCCTAGAAAACTGTTTGTCGTGTTCTGCGAGGACGGGGCGGGGTCCGCTGATGCTCATATGGCCGAACAAGACATTAAGAAATTGAGGAAATTCGTCGAGGCTGGTCTTTCTAAGGAAGTGGCCGAACGCGTAGACTCTACTATCGTTCTGAGTGGCTTGCACAGCTTCGCTATCGTTCACGTGCATAGACCTGAACTTGAGAATGGTAAAAGTCCGCCTGTCTTTACCCACACGCTTCTGAAAATAAAAGATGGGGCCGCGAGACTGAATAGATTGAAATATGTAGGTGAGTACCACAAGGAAGGGCAGAACGCCAACAACCATAGGTAGAGCGACCGAGATATCTAGAGTCCTTTTAATTGTGTTACGCATAACGAGGGTAATAAAAAGTGGGGCCATTTGCATGACCCCACTATTGGTTACTTACAACTATATCAAAGCTTATTTCTTACGACGATACGCAACTGCACCCAAAAGGACCGCCGCACCAATCAGGCCGTACGTGGACGGTTCTGGTACTGGATTTGGAGGATTGATTGGCTCGCCGTAGACCGTAATCTCGAACAAACCGTCACCGAAACAATAACCCTGCTCAGAGAGGAGGTTGTTTGCACCGACGATGTAGTGTGTTGAGAAGGTCGTGAAGTCGAACGCGGTGTAGACATCGAAGTACGAGGTGTCGAGATATTCTTTACCGATATTCAAATTGAAACCCCAAAAGTCGAGGCTCAAATCTTCATTGGACGTGAGACGAATCGTCTTCAGGTTTGTAGAAGCGTTGTATGACGTAAAGAGATTTTTGTTACCAACGTGGTTGTCCTCGTCAGTATACTTCACGCCGAAGGTGTTAAAGAGCGTCGCACCGACACCGCGAAGGAACGTGACATCTACTGCGTAACCCTGTGACAGGGAAATGAGTGGAGCGTCGTTTGTCTTCGTCCAGAGAAGTGCGGACGGGTCGGAGGCTGCGGCAAGGTACTGAGCGTGCTTGAACGGGATTGGAGAGTCAAAGACTACTCCGATGTCCGTAGAAGAAACGAACTCCGAACCGAGATGCAACGCACCCGTATTGAGAACATGCGGACTCTCGTTATGGAGACTGATGTTCGCGGCGGATGTGGCGACCGTGGTGGTGATAAGCTGGGCCGAAGCAACAGCAAGCGACGCCAAGAAGAGGCCCGCGATAGTTAGCAGTTTGAACGTTTTCATGTTTTAGTATTCCTATTTTTGAGGAAAATTGTTTGGATTAGACGGCCCAATAAGCTGAGGACGTAATCCACGCTGCGGCATTGATAGCAGAATGGACGCCAACGAGCTTGAGCTTGCCGTTTTCGAGAATGAAGTCTGGTGCTCCGCTATCTCCCGGCTGGAGCGTAACACCGTCAGTGCCTTGGCGGAAGTTGGCGATGTTTGCGGGATTTGCACGCACTAAAGAGTAAACCGTCGCATTTGCTGCGGTGACCTCGTTAGTGGCGAGATTGACGCCGAAAGCCACAGCCTGCTTGCGGAAGAGGCCGAGCTTGTTCAGGAATTGGGAGATGATGCCCGGATTGATTTCCGTGACTTCGGCATAGGAAATGCCGAGGCTGGAAAGGCTCTGGTCAACTTCGACAACCTGAACGTCGCCTGTCGCACGGACAATGCGAGCAACCTTAACGTAGACCGCTTCGTTGAGCTTGTTGACGAAAGCGATTACGTCGCCTACGACGACTTTATAATGCTTTGCCGCGACTACGTACGTGTCGCTGATAGCGGTAACAAGCTTGGTGACCGAAGCTCCTTGGACACGTCCAACGAAGGAGTAGTCAACAGAGGAGAGGAAAAAGTCCGAATTGCGGGCAGAAGAGCTGCCGGAACCGAACGCTACGTTTTTGGAGGAGAGGGCTTTGATAATCATAGTTGTTTTTATTTAACGACCATCATTATCTACTCCTTTTTCCAAAAGTAAAGCCAAAAATTGGCATTTTACTTGCATTAGGGGTAACCCCTACATTTTATTAACAATTCTCAGAAAATTGGAAGTAGCGGAGGGACTTGAACCCTCAACCTTCACCTTATGAGGGTGCTGCACCAACCAGTTGTGCTACGCTACCATAGTGGAAGACTCACGAGTATCTTCCTGTCCCTTGAACCGAACCCGCATTAATTACGTGCGAGTGGGCGAGTCTTAGAGTAGAATGAGTCGGTGCTAGCCCGTCTCTCACTCACCTAAATTATTTCGACGCTTGGATATGAGCGGCGACAAGTATGAGGGCTTGGTCCGCATTGAACCCTGTCGCCATCAATTCTTGATAAAGTCTTCTGTCGATTTTAGCCGTACTCTCAATAAGAGTCGGATGCTTCAAAAAGACCTCATTTGCGTTGGCCTTTTGCTCTATCATTTCTTGAATTTCTTCTTTGTCGAACATATAAATTGGGTGCAGAGTCAGGATTTGAACCTGAAACCTCCACGTTATGAGCGTGACGAGCTACCGGATTGCTCTACTCTGCAAAAACCATTGTTAACGAATTTTCTGATTCGTCAAGCTAAATTAAAATTCTCAGTGCTTTCTCTAGGCCGTACTCTTCCTTTAGTGCCCGCGTAACCCGCGTCTTGGCTTCGATGGGGAACACGGTCTTTATGACTCCCTCGTTGAAGATGACTATCACTTCAGCCGCATTCAAGAAGGCTCGATACCAACTGTCGAACTTACGATTCTTCTCGAAAAACTTTCCATAGCAGAAGAGTAAGCCGCTTTCAATATCATGGCGAATCTCACGGAGTTGATTTCCTGAGACCTGCACTTGATTATATCGTTCTTGGAGGCGAACTTTGATATGATTGAAGTGGCGGGCTTGCCTGTTCTTCCAACTTCTTTCGGAGTATGGAGCCGGTTTGACTTGTAACGCTAGGATTTCTGCGTCATAGAGTTTTTGTCGTTGGGAATCTCGCATAACGAGAACCACGATACAGACGCCTTGAACCTTGTCAAGAACTAAATTTGGTGGGCATGGCAGGAATCGAACCTGCTACCTTCTCAATGTCAATGAGACCGTCTAACCGATGAAATACATACCCGAAAATTAAAAATAGAACTCTTCACCTTCCATCTCAGCGATGTCATAAGGAAGGAACTTGAGTTTGAAAGTCGCCCAATCGTTGTCGCAGAGTCTACCATAGCGGTAAAGCCATTCCCAACCTGCGGCATCTAAAGTGTGAACGCTCTCTGTAAGTAGAATGTAGATAAGCTGCTTCAGACGTTTGTATTTGTACAACGCTTTAAGCTCCGCATCTGTCATATGAACTTCTGGATACGCTTTGAGAGCGTGGAATGTAGCTTGGTCTTCTTTGCACTTGTCGCACTGCATTGAGTTGCACGTCGAACCTTGACATGTATTACAGCCAACCGTCCAAACGTCACACGAATCACACCATTTAACTTTGCGACCTCTCCAATACTTATTGGTGCCGAAGATTTCGTCTAGTAGTTGCTGTTCGCTGTTCATGTTAGTCAAATCCAATCTCTTCCATCTTCTCAACTCCGCTAAAAATCTTCAAAGGTGCAAGGTGATACATAAGCTCTATCCAGATTTTGTCATCTGAGTCTTCCAAGATTCTACAAATCCCCTTTTCCTTGTCATCTTGAATACGTTTTCTATATTCTCCGAATATCTTTCTACATTTGTTCACGTCGTTATAGACGAACTTGTGGGTTTTGCCGTCGATGTATGTGAGTAAAATATAACTATATGTATTCATAAACTGGCAGGATGTACGGGACTCGAACCCGCGACCTTTTGCGTGACAGGCAAACGCTCTAAACCAACTGAGCTAACACCCTAAAATTATTTCTTATGTCTCTCGTCTAATTTGAGTTTGTCCCAAATCTTCTCAAGAGGTACTGGTAAACTAAACACAGGATTTTCCAACTCTTTCTTCGTATCGTAGTAAGAACAATCTTTCAAATCCGCGTCGTAGATAGCTTGGAACTTCTCTGCGTATATGTCTAAAGCGAATTCTTCAATATAAGCTGCTATAGTCATCGTATCGTCGTTGCGGGCGTTGAAACGGGCTTCGTACTTCTCGGCCTCCTCAGCCGAATCGGAGCAATCGTGATAGCATACTCTGAGAATATTCTCTATGTAACTTGCAACTTCTTGTTTTACTTTATCCATATTAAATTTGTGGACCCACGTCCTCTTCGCATTTCTTTACGAGGTCAATAGCGTACTGAATCTCTTTGACGCAGTTCGCGAACTCATTCAATTCTAAATAGAATAAAGCAGAGTCCATGTAAACACAAAGGTCTTCGTAGTCCGTCTCTATCCAGATTCCCCTTTTCTCTTCGCATCTGCTACGAAGTTTATTCAAGGTCTCTTGAAGTTCGGCCCGCATCTGTTCGCTCTCGCTCATATTCTTGTTATACGAACTTTCTTAAAAAATTAAACCCCTCTTTTTTAGGGAGGGGCTAGGGGTGCCAGATTTGGCACCCTCCACCATTCGATTCTTGCGAACCAAAGTTAAAAGAAATCTGGGTCAGGGACGGTGGGAGCCTCGATAAGGTCCATGACTTGCTTCGCCCGCTCTTCTTCAGTCAGCTTATTCCAGCTCTCTACGTCTTCATTGGTGAGATGCGAAACGTGAGCGTGGATTAGACCCTTCTCTTGTTCCTGCTTACACCACTCCTCTAATCTTGTGAGGTTTGGTTTACTTTCTGAAGGTTGATTGTCCATCATAAGAGACCGTTATATGGAGGTGAACAACTTCAGGCGGGCCGCTTATTGTTTGAACGGTCATATCTTCGATTTCGCTTACAGAGTAGTTCGTTTCACGCTTGAATTCTCTTATGAGATGCATGATGTCAGCTCTGAGCTTATCGACCTTGCCTTCTAGTTCTTTTACTTCCATGAAAAATTTTCGTCAGAGAAAAATGGGTAGACAGTTTTTGGTTGTTTTGATAATAACGATGAATGTCTGGCCCTAGCTACTGACAAATTGGTTAGCCCGTTACGGAGACGATAGAGTCTCTGTGAAACTTGCGGACTCTGCGAACGGTTTCAAAGCCGCCCTTAAAGCCTGCGTTGGCGAAAGATTGAATCGTAACATACTGAGGGGAGACCCTGAGTACCTTGCCGACGAACGTAGTGTCGTCGATTCTGGTGTTATGTACGTTGATGGCTACAAAGCGACCTTTGGAGCCCGAAAGAATGGATTTATGAGTTCTTGCCATGATGACTTAATCATACGGATTCTGTTAGTAAAGTCAAGACTTTTCCCTAAAATGATTTTATCTAGATACTCTTGCCTATCTCCAAACATAATCAAAGCGTCGTACCAGTCCGAATAGTCGGCTAGTTTAGCTCGGGGCAAATCCTCCCAATTACCTACGGGAGCGTCTTCAGCCCAAAACGCCATATGACTTAACTCATTCAAAATTACTTGTTGCGTCATCACATCTCCACTTTGGAGTTGGCTGAGAAACGCTGGATTGATGTAGATGCCACTGCGGGGCAACCAGCTCGCAAATCCTTTAACATAAGCTACGGCATGGTCTTCATTGCCTTCGTAGAACTTTACGTCTTGAGTCCTTATGTAGTCACAAAGTTGCTTTGAACGCCTAATGTAGTTTACGCGGTACTTTTGGAACTCGTAATCTCCATCCAATTCTCTAATATGTTGTTCGTGCTTACGGAGCTTGCGAATCATTTCTTCGCGGGCTGACTCGTAACCTACCTTAACTTCTTTACGGTCATCGGTGAGGATAAGAGCCGCAGGAACCGCGACCAAAAGAGCCAGTAGAACTAAGAGGTACTTCACCTCTTTATCCTAGTAATCCTTGTCAAAAGAGTCAAGAGGAATTCTGGACGCGTGCTGTTACGCCAAAGTCTGGTGACCATTCGACAGACCACCGATAAACATCCCCTATCGAATTGTTATCACACACGGGTCAATTGTTTAAGATGTTTTGGTCCGCAATCTTTACACCTGCGGGGAACATCGACACTCATTAAGGCTCGCTGCTTCTAAGCTAACCACATCACAGAAATTGTTGAAAGTTGCGAGGTTAAAGTTATAATCAGCATGGTTTGTATCTGTTGTAACGCTCCTGCTAAAAAGAAATATTGCTCCCTAAAATGTCAGGGAAAAACGACTTACGAAAATAGCGTCAGGACTTGGCAAGCTCGTGAGCTTATCGGTTGGACAGGAATAACCAAGAAAATAAAACCATTCGTTCGTAAGTATCTATTTCAGAAATACAATTCTAAATGCTGCAAGTGCGGCTGGTCAGCCAAACATCCCGTTACTCAACTTGTACCTTTAGAAGTTAATCATATCGACGGTAACGCAGAAAATAGTTGGGAAGAGAATTTAGAACTACTGTGTCCAAACTGTCATTCTCTTACTCCTAACTTTCGCAATTTGAACTCAGACTCAAAGAGAGTGAGATAGTGGAGCCGAATGTCGGACTCGAACCGACGTAGAGGTTTCCCTCGCCGCTTTACAAAAGCGGTGCTGTTGCCACTGAGCCAATTCGGCAAATGGAGCCACAGGTCAGATTTGAACTGACTACATCCTCATTACAAGTGAGGCGTTCACCCATATGAACTTCAGCGGCAAATTATTTATATCGTTTCTTAAGGTGCGGCCTTTCGTCAACGTACTCTTTGTACTTTGCGTAAAAGACTTCTTTTGTCATTCTTCCTTCATGTACAGCTCTTCTATCGCAAATGAAACGAATGATTTCTGTCCTAGATAACTCTATCATAAATGGAAGCAGGATATGGAATTGAACCACGACATAAAGGTTATGAGCCTAAACGGGAAGCCAGCATCCCTAGAACCTGCATAAAATGGAGCTAACAGAGGGATTTGAACCCTCAACCTTTTCTTTACGAAAGAAACGCACCGCCAGTTGTGCTATGTCAGCTTGAAATTGGAGCACCGGACAGGAATTGAACCCGCAGCCTTCTGTGTGGAGCACAGACACTCTACCTATTGAGTTACCGATGCGAAATGGTGCGGGATGAGGGAGTCGAACCCACCTGTCAAGTTTGGAAAACTCACATAATAGCCGATATATGAATCCCGCGAAAAATGTTATATGTCTGTCTCTGTAGGAGGAACTTTCTTACCGTCTTTGAATTGTCCACCCGCGTCTTCTAGACCCTTTTGCGTAACCCATCGACGACTTTTAGAATTTGGCGGAGCGATGTCTCCTTCTTCTATAGGGCCGGTCTTACCTAAGTAAACTCCGTCTCCAACTTCTGTATATTCACGCTCGGCCATGTTACGAAGTTTTTTCAGGTTGGTCAACCTTAATCAATCTCATACGCTCTTTTTCCCACTGAAATTTCCACTCGTTAAGTGAAGACTCTTTGTAAGGAAATCTTTGCGTAGGTTCTGATAGCCAATTAATATCTAGACCTGAAGGCTTAAGTTCAAAGCGGCCAACAACTGGAGCGGAATTGGGCATCTCTACGTCAATCGCTTTCTTTGGGTTTTGACGTTTGAAACGCCAGATTTGAAATCGGCCTATTAGTCTTTTAATCATAAATTGGTGCATCAGGCGGGATTCGAACCCGCGATATCTACTTTGGCAAAGTAGCTCATTAGCCGCTATGATACTGGTGCATGTCTTAAAGATTATACGCCAAAGGGGCGTAATCTTCAAGTTGAAAGTGGAGCTATAGGCGGGAATCGAACCCGCTGCCTACTCATTACCAATGAGTCGTTCAACCTTTTGAACTTCTACAGCTTAGTTTTCAGAGAAAAATTGCAGAGACGATTTTAGCCGCTTTACCATTTGCGTATCGCCCCATAAATGGTGGGGCGAGTGGGATTCGAACCTCACAAACACTCGTTTAATAGACGATGAAAGTCTCTACGTAACTACTGAAATTATATGGTGCGGATACCTTCGTGGATTTCCGCGTGGCAGTTTGCACAGACAAGAACGCATTTCTTTGCTTCTTCTCGTGCTTGTGTAATCTGACCTCTACTTACAAGGCTATTGATATCGTCGTCCTTTTTAGACGGGTCTTTATGATGAAAGTGTAACGCTCTGAAGCTTTTGTTGTATCCACAACACATACACTTTCCTCCGAACTCTTCTTTCAATCTTCTCTTAGAGTCGGTTTTGTTCTTTGCGTTGTTCCGTAGAACTATTGCTTTCGCTTTATCTGAGGAATGATACCAGACCGTCGCCGATGAGCAACCCAACAGTCTTACCACTTCCTTCTGACTCTTTCCTTCGGATAGGAGTTTCAAAATCTTTTGTTTCATCCGAATTATATCCGTCTCTAACTATTTTTCAAGTTAGAAATGTTCTCCAGCGTTCCCTCGGCATCTTCTTAGGGATGCTCGGGCGGAGTCGAACCGCTCGTTATGCTGTCTGGAAATTTGATACTAGAGTGTATTTATAAATTGGTGACGTAAGTGGCTTATTAAGCACTGCACTTTAACCGCGACTTAAAGCTTTCTCGCACTTCGCCATAAATTGGTAGCGATACGGGGAATCGAACCCCGATTATCTGGTTGAGAACCAGCCTTCCTAGCCATTAGAAGATATCGCCATAAAATTGATTGTGATTCGAGATAGGACTCTTTACGCGGCAAGTTACCTAAAGACATTATCATTTGCAACAACCTATCCTACCCTCACAAAATTGGAGAGAGCGTGGGATTCGGACCCATTCCTTTGACATGTTTCAAGACTTACAGCTATGCTTTGAGGAGCGGTTGGTTATTAGCCAGCTTCACTCATATTTTCGCCTGCTATCGTCAACGTGCAACCATTACACCTCACTCTCATGGTAGGAGCGAAGGGACTTGAACCCATACTCGGCAGTTATCTACTGCACCACGTTTATAAAACGTGCGATGCTACATTACATTACACTCCCAAAAGTGGTAGCCGAAGTGGGAGTCGAACCCACAAAACTTGGCTTCTTAGACCAATACGTATGCCAATTCCGTCATCCGGCCACAAAGCCGCATCACTGCGGCGAAACTTTCATAAAGGTAGGAACGAATCCTATCTTCTTAACTATCTCTCTATGCAATTGATTGAGGAACGATTTGAATACCCACTCAGGATAATCTTTCGTATACTCTTTCACTTCTTCAGGCCAAAGAGTGCTGTCCATTACTGACTCAACCCACATTTTGATTTGCAGGTTTACGTTCTCTTTGCCTCTTAAAACTTTGTCTAAAGTGTCAGGGTCATTGCAAGGGTGAGGCCCGCTCCGTTCTCCATGCGAGTCGATTAGGACGTAGCATTGAATTGGGTCGTAGCCTTCTGGGTCGCCTTGCTTAGTTACGGGAAAGCGTTTAAGCATATCTCCATAACTCAAATAGAAATCGTAATCTCTATGATGGTGTTCTCTAACCCTAACTCTCTTTAACTTCCGATTGTCAAGCCCGTGATGTGCTTGCTCTCTTTCGCGTTTAGCATTGTCATAGCATCCTCCATAGTTTTAGTATCTGTAGGTAGTAAAAACATTTTAGTACCTTAAAGTGGTAGCCGCCAAGGGACTCGAACCCTCAACATTCTGCTTCTAAGGCAGACGCCTCTGCCAATTGGGCTAAACGGCCATAAATGGTGTGTCGTACGAAATTCGAATTCGTTCCCCCAGATTCACAGTCTAGTATGCAAAGCCAATTACACCTACGACACCATAAGAAGGCTCAATATTTTTAGCTCCGTCAAGCCAACAGAGAATTGGTGGTTGCAGCCGGGTTCGAACCGACAACCTATCCCTTATCAAGAGATTGCTCAACCATTGAGCTATACAACCAAAGATTTTCCAGAGAAAATTTGCCAGACAGGTAATACCTTGCGGTATCGGTAGGATTTGAACCTACAATATACTGTGTTTGAGACAATTGCTTAACCATTAAGCTACGATGAATGTCTGACTGTGACTACTGGAAATTGTTTAGCGGCCCGTCTCAGGGAAATCTCTATACCGAAAGATATAGGGGCCTGCGGTCCTACACGTGCGTCCACGCTTCGAAATGTACGAATCTTCACGTAAGCTGGTGCGGTCGCTAAAAGTGGTGGACGTTCGGGATTTGAACCCGTACCTTCGCGGTCATCGTTCTTCAACTACGCGATGTGCTTCCTTGTATTTCAACTTCCGTACGAGTTACGGATTCAACACTAGACGCCCATAAACTGGTGGACGTGGGCGATGCTGAGTCGCCGACCCTCGGTGTTTCAAGCCGATGCTCTTACATAACTGAGCTACGCGTCCATAAATTGGCTGATGAACTAGGAGTTGAACCTAGAGTCTCTTGAGTCAGAATCAAGCGTGTTGCCAGTTACACCATTCATCAATAGAAAGGGGCGACCCCATTACAGAGCCGCCCCCATTTGTTTTCTTATTTAACTGCCGGGTACGCTTTTGCCATTTGATATAGCAAACCGATAACCGCATAAGCAGCGATAGCAATAGTTACGAATTCCATTGTTATCCTTTCTGTTTCTTTTCGGCCCTTGTCCCGTAGGACTTCGAGCGTTGAAAAGTAAATTGGTGGGGAGTGGAGGATTCGAACCTCCTATTAACGCTTTACAGGCATTTGTTTTTCCGATGTAATCCTCTTCATAGCTACTGTTGCCAGAGAAATGTCGAAGTGGATGATTAGTTTTTAACTAACTCCCCAAAGTGGTAGGCGAGGTCGGACTCGAACCGACAGAATTTTGATTTTGAGTCAAACGCGTTTACCAATTACGCCACACGCCCATAATGTCTCCGGTTTTGCTTCATGGAGACCTGAAGGTTCTAAGTGGCGAACCACTAGATAAAGTTATGCTACTCAGTACGCATACGGCAAAGGTTGGATTCGAACCAACGCTTGAGGCCCTTTAACGGGCCTACCTCTTCCACTGGGTTACTTCACCACGTACGTTTCGCTTTCCGTCACTCACTCAAGGTTGCAACCTCAAGCTTCACGGTCTTGCAAGAATGGCTCACTCGACGGGTTATAAGCCGCGTGTCACCCTCTAAAGCGAGGGAATTTTATACTAAACTACGAGTGAATAAATGGTCCGCCATGCTGGATTCGAACCAGCAGTCTCTTCGCCCCAAACGAAACGCGATAGCCAGATTACGCTAATGACGGATATACTAACACTAACAAATGGTACGAACGGCGGGATTTGAACCCGCGAAATCTCGATTCCAAATCGAGTCGCTTAACCAGACTAGCACTACGTTCGTATAAAAATTATTTGAGACCCAACTTTTTAAGTCGCTTACTAACCGCAACATCAGACAGGCCAACTATTGTGCCAATCTCTGTTTGAGTTTTCTTTTCGTCCACGTACATTTTCTTCAAGTCGTACTTAGACCAATCTATTGGAGCCTTGTATACAGCCGCACACTTGTACGAGCATGTTTTGTTGAACTCCTCTTTCTCTTCTTTACAAATTGGGCAGAAACTCTTTTCTTTGCCCAACGCTTTGTAGTCAACGTATTCTTCGTTGAATCTTTGGGCGTCTGCGGGAATTTCTCTCATGCCCGCGTGGTACTCTGCGTGACAGATGCCGCAAAGCATTACACACTTTCTAAGTTCTTTCACTATGGAGTCCCAGCTTCCGTGATTCGCTCTTAATGCAGAGACCGTAAAGGACTTCTCCTCTGGGTCTAGGTGATGAATCTCTAAGGCGTCTACACATTTGTTGTATCCGCAACACTGACACTTTCCACCCATCGCCTGAACGATACGTAGCTTGGTTTGTTTTCTCCAAAGTTTGACCCTATCTGATTGAACCGACATCCTGATATTAACAGGACTCGTTAATTTTTCAACTGAAATTTGGCTCCGCGTGTACGGTTCGAACGTACGACCTAGTGTTTAACAGACACTCGCTACTGCCAACTGAGCTAACGCGGAATAAAATGGCTATGTCGGCAAGGTTCGAACTTGCTTCACCTGATTAACAGTCAGGTCGTCCAACCGATGGTTCGTTCGACATAATAAATTGGTGGGAAGGGTCGGACTTGAACCGACAACACGATGCTCTTCAGGCATCTGCTCTACATTGGAGCTACCATCCCATAGGGCTTTTTAAGGCGAACCCAAACGCACAAACTTCTTCGCAAGCTATAGACGAGTCTATAGACGGGCGTCGGAAGGTGGCAGGGTGCCTCGGACTTGAACCGAGATTCACTATTTTGGAGACAGTTGTCCTACCAATTGGACGAACACCCTATAAACTTGGTGGGAGCCGCAGGAATTGAACCTGCCACCCTTCGCGGGTTACTTCGTTTACAGCGAAGCGACTAGCCGATTGTCATGACTCCCATAAATGGTGGAGCTGGAGGGATTCGAACCCACAGTGCCCGAAGGCGTTCGGTTTACAGCCGAATACCGCTACCAATTGCGGCGTCATCTCCATAAGAAACTTGGCAGAGGGAGCGAGATTCGAACTCGCGGGCCGGGTTTTTAACCGACCATTCGCTTTCCAAGCGAACGCACTAGGCCAACTATGCGACCCCTCTATAAATTCTACGTCTAGCTTAAACGTTTCGCACATTACCCGTACTGGGCTCATCATCTTTACAAAGAAGACTTTGACTTTAACATGCGGCATTGAACTTTGCTTCGCAACTATTACTACTAAACGCTGCGGTATGACCGCAAATTGGTGGACACGGTAGGACTCGAACCTACATAGAACTTGTTTCGAAGACAAGCAGACTTCCATTATCTCACGTATCCATAAATTGGTACAAGTGGAGGGAGTCGAACCCCCGTTCTCAGATTCGTAATCTGATGTCCTATCCATTGGACGACACTTGCATAGTGGAAGCTCAGAAGATTTCACCTACTCCTTCTGATATATGTTTTGTTAGGACTTCCTATATTGTTTGACGGGCCTACCCGCCGTTGGAGACTGGCTGTTCTACCTCGATTCGAACGAGGACAAGCAACTTCAAAGGATGCCGTGCTAACCATTACACAATAGAACAATAAATTGGTGGGTCTACACGGACTCGAACCGTGACATACGACTTAAAAGGACGCTGTGCAGCCATTACACCATAAACCCAAAATTGGCAGACCCCGTAGGACTTGAACCTACACTGGAGAACTTCAAAGGTTCTCGTGCTACATTACACTAAAGGTCCATAAACTAATTCCGTCGTAGCTACTCGTTTCCACACGAGACTATTTACTACGAGTAAACACGTAGTCCCAGCTTCAAAAAGAGCGATGACTTAAGGTTCGTCTAATTATAGGGGTGTTACTACTAACGGAAATTGGTGGAAATAGCGGGACTCGAACCCACAACCAACAACTTAAAAGGATGCTGCTCTAACCAGTTGAGCTATATTTCCAAAGAGACTCTAAAGCGAAGAGCGAGTTATTAACCTTCAAAAAGGTTTTCGCCACAACGGTGTCGAGTCATAAACTGGTTGGCCTACAGGGAATCGAACCCTAACCATTCGCCTATCAAGCGAAGACGCTACCATTACATCATAGGCCAATAACTATTCTGCGTTTCTATTTTCTCTTTCCTTATAATTCATAATTGGAGACACGTACTGGAGTCGAACCAGTCTAGACCCTTTTGCAGAGAGCCGCCTTGCCGCTTGGCTAACGCGTCAAAATGGTGGGTTGTCGGGGAATCGAACCCCGTTCTCAAGGTTAAGAGCCTAGAGCATCGCCACCTATGCTTACAACCCATTTTCTTTTATCGTAAAGAAGACGATGACATAATCCACTATGTATACTGGATGATTTTCACCTTAATCATCAAAAGACTCACTATTACAAAGGCTGGTGAGCAAACCTAAATGGTAGACGATGACGGACTCGAACCCCCGGTAGCCTGCGTGTAAAGCAGGTGCATTAGCCGCTGTGCTAATCGTCCATAAACTGAATGGTAGAGTCACAGGGAATCGAACCCTGATACTAAGTTTAGGAAACTTAAGTCCTATCCGTTGAACGATGACTCTATAAATGGTAGTTCCAGAGGGAATCGAACCCCCATATGCAACTTAGAAGGATGCTGTCCTATCCGTTGAACGATGGAACCATAAATTGGCGGTTGTACGGGGAAGTTGAACCCCGACCTGTAGATTGACAATCTACCAATGCGACCTTTACACTATACAACCAAATTGGCGGAGAATGAGGGATTCGAACCCCCGGCCACCTTTCGGCAGCAAGACTTTAGCAAAGTCTCGGCATAAACCACTCGCCCAACTCTCCGTGGTGGAACTCCGTATTATTTAGAGACGACCGCGTTCCATCGTATTCGTCTTTTATATCGTGCCCTTTCTGACACAAAAAGCAACCCGCTAGTTGCTTCCCATTGCTCACTCTATAGGCGGGTCGCTAGGCCCGCTGAACATTCACAACAGAAAAATGGAGGAGAGGGTGGGATTTGAACCCACGGGGCCTTTTACAACCCTTCTGTTTTCAAGACAGACTCAATAAACCGCTCTGACACCTCTCCTTAACGCTTGAGGTATCTAATCTCAAGCTAATGACGGTATCTACGAGTCGTAGTAATACCGAACCTCTACGCCGTCATATAAATGGTAGCCCGAGAGGGTAACGCTCCCTCATCTCCTGTGTGAAAGACAGGTATTCTAACTTCTAAACTACCGGGCCATAAATTAACACCCGCAACCTATATGCGGGCTTGTATCAGCTTTCGGATTTTAACCCGACTTGCTCAGACAGAGCTTATGAATAATAGTTACTTCACCTTGCGGCTTTTGCTATTGAACTCACTGATACGAAATTGGTGGAGACAGCGGGAGTCGAACCCGCAGTTTTCTGTGTGCAAGACAGACGCATTGCCAGCAATGCTTTGCCCCCAAATGTTACTTCCTGACTAACCCGTGTAGTAACAACCGCGTCAATGAAATGGTGGAGATGACAGGGGTCGAACCTGCGACAATCTGCTTGCAAAGCAGGTGCTCTACCAACTGAGCTACATCCCCATTTGTCGCCGTTCTGCTCATATAGAGCAAGGCCGCGACGCCACCTATTACATAATCCAATACCGTAAAACTTGGCATTTGTTTCGTCCCTCTCAGCGGCCCTAGTTAAACTAGACGCACTTCTGGTTTGGACGCCCTACTGTGACTTCGGACGTTAGTGTCGGTTTTGTGGTTACCGACAACCTGAGAATTGTTAATAAAAAAGACCCAAGAATTTCTTCTTGGGCCTCTTTAAGTTTTACGATATTCGGATTACAAAAGTGTTTTGTTATTCCTTATATCTCTTTCTTAGAGAGACCCTGATTACCCTTATCTTCTTGATTTCCTACGCGGACCCAGAGATGGGACAACGGTAGGGCAGCTCTTGAAGAGGCCGGGTTACTAAATGAACTGGAAATTGTTTTATACATCTGCTGCTTTCTTAATTTTCTACAACCTATATTACACTGAATGTTTCGAAAATCAAGCTTTATTTTTAGAAATCTGAGGAAATTTTCGAACCGTTTGTCAACTCAAAACTTAGAACACTAATCTTTTCCCCTGTGAAGCACGGTTTGCACACTCCACAAAATTCGCTTAAATTGTTTATTTGAAAGAACTTACTGTTGACCCAAGATTGACTTGAGGTTTGTCGCCACCACTGCCGCCTGTTTCGTCTCTGCGTCGAGATTTGCGTTGGTCTCCTGAAGAGACGCTATCCTCGTCTGATTGGTTGCTACCTCAGCTTGGTTTGCTTCGGTTAGAACTTGAAGCTCTGCAAGTGTTTTTTGAAAAGACGAGAGAATCGTCGAGAGAGATTTTTTGGATTTGAGTGTGAACGCCATATGTTAAACTTGATGTGCTAGAGTATATCTGGTTTGGTCGATTTGTCAAGAGACTTTTCAAAGAAGACGAAACTTGCCGCCATACTTACCTTCAGGGATTGAATCCTCTGGGTCTTCCTGAGCCGGTACTTCAAACTTGATGCCGTCATCAGGATGATTGTGGACGATGTAGAAGATTTCAAAGATATCGAAGTCTTGCGGTTTGAAGGCGTAGGTTCCCTTGTCGAATGAAACGTAGTCCATCTGCTCCACAAAGAGCGTAGGAGCGGCCAAATCTGTCTTATAATAAGCTCTGCCGTCTGGGGTGAGAATCTTTATCCAGTCACTCTTGATGCCTTCTTGCCTTTCCTTTGCCGCCTGCTTATTGACCTGAATAACATAGTCGCCATTTTCTTTTGCTCCATCTAATTTGCCTGCGTAATACGCTGAGTACGTACAAATCTTAAAGAAGTGTGCGGTTAATGCGAGAGCGATGATGCTAATAGCTACCTTATACCTAGTTTTCATACGTAGTCAATGATTACGGGCTTACCTTTATACCAGCCTACATTTTGTTGATGTATGTCAAATTCAGAAAGGTCTGTATTTACCGAGTCTCTAATCTGAGCCCAAGCTCTATAACGGTTGGACCTATTTACTCGCATTTGAATACCGACGCTTTTTCGTCTGTTTGTAAAAATGTAGCCTAGTCGATATTTTTCTAATTGTGGGTCTTTTAATTTATGGGTCGCTATCCTACCATCACAAACTTTAACTACAAACTCTGACCGAGGCTTTGCATACACCACGGACTCTAGCCCGCTTCCTATGTAACGAAACCCGCTTTCTTTGAGTGCGTCCTTAAATTGTTTTTCTTGTTCGATTGATTTCCAAAGCTTGATGACTTCTGCTGGAGACATATTATAACCTACTTAGAACTGAGTCAAGAACGATTTTTACGCCAGAGTTGAAATGATTTAAGATAGATTGTTTGATTAAAGTTAATAGGTCGAGATTATCTTTCTTGGTAAATAGCGTGTCTACATCTTCTTTGGAGCTAACTCGAAATGCAAACGTGTCGCTGTGTTTATCGGATAGAGGGCAGTTTATTACTACGCGGCACCCCAGTTCATGATTCGTAATTGAAATTGAGACGACCTCATGATTGTCGAATGAGATTTTAAGGTTGCGAGGACGAGGGTAGGTCACTACACGACCTTCAAGAACGAACTCTTCAATATAGCATTCTAGATATTTAGATAATTCATCTTTTGCACAGCTTTTGGCGGCTTCTATCTCTTCCGCTTTTTCCTCGGCTTTTTTTACGGTCGAGTCGAAGTTGCGGACTGTTTGTTTTACGAATTCGGTTAACTGCATGTTTTACATTCTCCCTAGCGTTTCCAGAAAGTCAAGCGGTTCTTACCGCCTCGGCGAAGACGGTCTTCTGAGAGTCGCCCCTCTGAATCCTATACGAGTCATCCTCAAAGTGTTGCGTACTTACTTCGATGACGACGGTCTCTTCGATGGCGAAAATCTTGTGTGGGTTTCCTGCGGGGATTACGATGACCGTGCCCGGTCCGTAGGTCTCTTCGTGCGGGGTGGCGTCGCTCAGGTCGAATCCTCGTAAAACAATCTTGCCACTAAGAATGTAAAAAGTCTCATGCTTCAGCATATGGTAGTGCATGGAAAATTCTGCACCCTTGTTGAAATAGAGTATTTTGCCGCAATATTTTGCGTTGTTGGCAATCCATACTTCTTTACCCCAGCCTTTATGATGGACTTGGGTCTCTTTGATTACGATAGGGTCAATCATTGGTTTGGTCTTTGTAAGGGTTGAAACGGATAGACTCGTAGCGGATATCTTCGATTTCTTTAGTGTTCAAAGCTTCAAAAGCTCGCTGTTTAGAAAGACGCCAGTCGTCAGACATACGACGACATCCCTTGAGATTATTCAGTCTATTCCATAGACCACGACTCATCTTTGCACGAATCTCTGCAATGCGAGATTCTACTTGAGGAATAACGACGCGTTGATGAGTTATGATATGAGGCTCAATCTTATCTACGAAATAGTAGGAGTTAATGAAGCTATAGCATTTAATAATGCGGCGGTGGCGAATGATGTAGCCAAAATAGAAATACTTCTTGTAATGCTCAGGCCAACCCAAACCCTCCCACTCATTTACTCCAATTACGTCTAGGTCATGAGGGATTGCTGTACCATCTCGTTTTAGGAAGTTCTTGGTTCGGCAAAATACTTTAGAGTTAATCCTTTTCAGAATCTTCTTGAATACCGCCGCGTCTGTACGACGGGAAATGTCGTCACGAAGTTCGAATGATTTCGTCCAACCGTTTTGATATGGAACGTCCACTTCAATTAGCGGATAGTTCCACTTAGCTTGCCATAGACGGCTCAACTCTCTTTGAAGCTTGAGAATGCTTTTATCCTTGTCGGTCTGCTTGTTTCTTAGCATTGAAGTAATTTTTTAGCGGCACAACGCCCGGAGCTTCGTACCAAGTTTCGTTGTAGAATTGGCCATCAGATAGCCGCACCTTATTGGTGAACGTTCCGACCTTTTTGCCGCCTAGCAACTTGACCATATGGTCATAAGACGCTGAGGCGGGATTGCCTTCGATACAAGCCCAACGTGCTAGCCTGTACCGTTTCCTGATACTAGCAATGTACCTGCAAAAGTCAAGCGAAAACCGCTTACCTTCCACAAACCTTACTATGCCAATATCATTGAGGCAGAACGTGTTCTTGTCTACCCACGCACAGAAGTAGCCATGAATCTTGCCGCTATCATCTACGCTTACCCACTCTTCTTTCTTTTGAGTAGGGTAAATGTCTGGAGTGAAATGATATGTTGGCTCCGCATTCCAGAATTTGAAGTCTGGATGCGTCGAATACTGAACCCAGACCTCTGAGAGATTGTCTTTATGGTCATAGGCCGGTGCCAGCATATTACTCGTCTGATTTAAGCAGGAAGTTAGGGCTGATGACTTTGAAGCTCAAGTCTCCAATGTCTTCGTCGTACTTCTCTTCGATGTAACGAATGACGACACCCTCTCTTTCCGTGTTTGAATTCAAAGCACTCTTACCCTCTGCGTACGACACTATATCGTCTACAGTATGGTTAAGAACGAACCAGAAGTCGATTACAGGAACGGGCTCTAGGTCTAGTGCAGAGCACAAAGAGAACAGTTCGACAGCTCCAATACGTTTCGCCTCATTGATGTTGATAGCGTTGAACGGACGGAACTGATGTTCTTTGACCTTGTATTTGTTACCTTGGATGCCCGGACCGATAAGCTCACCCTGAATCGCAATATTGCGACCAAAAGCCGTAAGTTTCTCGGGTAGGTGGAGCCTCTTTGCGGTTGCCCATAGAGCGTTACCTTCAGTCTCTCTAAGTTCGTAGTTACGACTGCAAATACCAAACATACCGTCTTTGAAATATACGGTCATGGAAGAGCCGTCCAACTTCTCTGTAACGTAGAAGCGTTCGCCCTTGTAGCGGTCTAGGAGACGAGGAAAGGCTTGGATGCGGGTCTCGTCCGTCTTCTTCAAAAACTCTGGGAAATGACCCTTAATCTCTCCGCCAATAGCGAAGTGGATTGCGGGCTCGTACTTGACGACGCCAATAAGCTCAGTGACATCCAAATCTTCTAAGTAAGGTATCTCCTGATGCTGGTCGTGAACCTTATATCCATCAAGGATAGATAGTGGGAATGCGATGCCCTGAGACACTTCTCCACGGAGCCTGACGGTTTTAATCCTGAATCCTTTGGAACGAAGGAATTCAAACTCAGGTTTCTGCGGCAACATAGAGTCAATCTCCATGTAGACACAGTAGTCTCCTACTTTGAACTCGCCCTTCTTGACGCAAACCTTCCAACCCAAGACGCGGGCAATCTCTAACGTGTCCGCGTTTGCATGGGGAAGTATGTCTAGAATTTTTTGGATGGACGCTAATTTTCTTGCCACTGCCATTGTTACCTTACTAGGCGATATTTATAACCGTTGATTATGATTTCCTCGGGAGGAGTATAGGATTGTACTTGTTCGACTCTGTGTGGAGACCTGCGTTTATCTGCATTCGCTTTACTCTCTTTGAGCTTTTGAAAGGCGGGAATTGCCATAGCGGCTACAACCCCTATGATACAAACGACGACCATGATTTCCACTAATGTAAATGCTTTTTTCATTCGTCGCGTTCTCTGAATTTTTGGCTGTTCATTCGGGGGCGAGGGCGGTCTTTCTTTTCCAGACCCCTTCTTGTATAGACCCCCACCAAGGTTTTACCCTTTAGAAGTTTGCCCTGAGCGGTTTTGATATTGAGTCGATAAAAATGCTGAAAGAATAGTTCGTCGTTTGGGAATGTATATTCGAATACGTCGTCTCTATTGTTGGAGCCTTCGGACGCTGTAGTCTTGAAGTCTCTCTGAATGCTTCCAAAAACATTCAGGTAATAGCGGGTTGTTTTGACAATAGCCATTAGGGTTGGGAGTTAATCATGAAATTCATTCTAGTAGCCGTTTCAGTAAAGTCAAGCCTTGCTACCCACGATAGCCAAGAAGAGGAGAGTAGCTAAGGACGCAACGATTACGTACCCAATGAGGCAGAGGACCGCCTTGATAAACAAGGGGAACCAAAGTGCGACTGCCGCTCCCAATAAGAACGCGATGGCGAATCTTATCATAAAATAAATGAACCGCTAATCCGGCGAATAACAAACGTGAGGGAAACAGAGTTTTGATTCTTAATCTTTAATTGATAACTTTTGAGTTCATGAGCGTTGAACCTTATTAGGGCCGAAGCCTTTACTCCTTATCATTATCGTTATAGATAGATTTCCAATGACTTTCGTCATTAAAATACTCCCGTGCCTGTTAGACGCCGAACCAGCGGCCCAAAGTGTTAGACGAATGAGACTTCGATGAATGTGGTTGCGTTATAGGCGTCCACCGCATCTTGTGCGTCTTCGATAATCTTCTGAAACTCGTTGACCCTCTTATCCACCCCATCTTGCGTGATGAAGGCGGAGAAGTTCGTCTCAAGGTTTGGACCCGTACCATAGCGGCTATGCTCAACGACCTTTCCGTCTGTAGTATTGAGCTGCTGTAGGAACGTGATTGCAGACTTAGCCTCCTCCATAAGGGCAAGCGTTGGATAGATGGCAATGTTCGCGGCGGCGATTTGCCCCTTCAGCTTGACCAACTGCTGGGTTTTGACGGAGATTTGGTCCCAGAGCTGTTCGCGGTCAACCTTGGACGTGGAGCCTTCCTTACGGGAGTTTTCACGAGCAAAGACAGCCTTGGAGCGATTGATTTCGCTGATAAGGGAATTTTTGACTTTGAGGGCTTTGGCGAGATTGATTTTGGACATAGTAAGATTTGATTAGGTAAAACGTTAAGAGTACCGAGAATGGCGGGAAAGTCAAGCAACTTTCGCAACGCCACTCTCAGATACTAGGATGATTTCGTCGATTTTCTCGATGTTCATGTCTGGAGCTTCCCAACCCGCAACCATCTTGTCGATTACGAAGTCAGGCACAACACGCTCTAGGCGTGCGGCATTACGACGACGGCACTCATCGAATGGGGTTAGCATTTGATGAACTACCGTCCTCGCACCTAGAGACTTGGCTAGAGTCAACCACTCACGGCGAGACTTGCGGTTATAGTTCGTTGCGTCGTACACAACGTTGCCCGCCTTCAGTCCAGCCTTAATCCTCTCAGGAATAATCTTTGTAAAGATTAAGCCATTCTTGGATTGGTCTGTCATGTTGCCACAAACCTCTAGGCGTATATCGTCAGAGCTGACAAGAGTCGCTTGCTTATCTACAAGTAACTTCTTGCATAACGTGCTCTTGCCAGAGCCAACGATACCAACTAACATATGGAACTCTGAAATCATGTTGTCTGCTTATTGTGATGGTCTCGAACTTGAATCGCCTTCTTGTAGAGGATTTCCTCCACCTCTTCAAACGATACGACAGGACTTGCGTTGAGCTTTACGGCGACATCCACGCCAACGTCTAGAACCTTACCAAATGCCGCCTCTGGTACAAGCTCCGCACAGTTGCCATGACTATGGCCGCAAATATTCCACGCACCGTGCTGCATCGTATCCCAAATGTAATGGGCGAAGTGCGATAGGATTACGATTTGTCCATTGATATTAACCATAAGGCTCTTACCAAAGAACGTCACGTTCTCCCATGTGAAATGATAAACCTCTGGAGGCACGAATGGAAGACCCTTGAACTTCTCCCGGATTGCGTCCTGATAGATAGCCCAAGTGTTGGACTCGTGGTTGCCCCAAATGTAATAGATGTGCTTCGTCTTGAATCGACGGAAGTATGCACGCGTCTCGTCAGGCGTCGAGTTGAGCGAGAAATCGCCCAAGTAAAACAGGATGTCGTCTTCACCAACAACCTTGTTCGTCTCGTCAATGATGAAATTAGCGTGCTCCTCAATCGAATTGAAGCCACGTGCCTGCCAAATGAATGGCTGCTTGTGCGACAAGTGGAAGTCGCTTCCGAAGAAAATCTTCGTCTTAACTGTATCGAACTTTGGAATCTTCATTTTAGTTGAGGAGGAAATACTGAGCGAGGAGATACTTGTCTCGGCGTTTGCCCGGAGGCAGGTCGCCGAGGTTATGTTGGAGGTCTGCGAGCTTGACGATTCTGGCAAACTCGTTAGCTTTGACACGTTGTAGATATACGAAATATGATTCGCCCGCAACTTTCGTGAGGCAAACTACGGCGTCGATTACGTCGTCAGCTCTGGCGAAGCCCTTAAAGCTTTCCTTGAGAGACTGGACACTCGCACCCTTCTTTTCGCAGTCTTCTAAAACGTCGTGGAGGTCAGCGATTGCTTTGATGATGTCGATGACTTCCTCAGAATAGAGGTTGCCAACTGATTCGACGGCAATCTCTGCCACGGCGATAGGGTGAGTGATATACGGTACACCGTTTTCACGCGTCTGTCCCTCGTGGTAGAACACGGCGAGTTTGAAAGCTAGATTTGAAAGCGTCATTCTTGTGAGATGATAAAGTCTTGGAGGAGGCAGCGGATGTTTCTGGCACCAACTGGATTCATACTGTGGACCGTGAAGTTAGGACACTTGAGGTTATTGTCAAGGCAAAAGTTAACCAGCCAGTGAGCACAGTGCATCCCGGTCTTTTCCTTGTATTCGTCTGGGGATTTTCCCCCAACGTTCTGGTCTTCGAAGGATAAATCGTGGTCAAAAGAGATGAACTCAGGTAGACCGTTCTTTGTGATGTGCTCTACGAACTCGTTGTAAGAACGGACAATTACCCAAGGGCCTAGTGGAAGCGGAACCCAAAAAACTTTTTGAGGAATGCGTTCATCGTCGAGAAAAAGTTTGTAGCTCATGCTTTGGCTGAATTCGAAATCGACCTTTGAATACGCCTTTGTTTTGGGCGGGTTTGAGGTAGTTTGTAATTACGGTTTTAGTTATGGTGTCTATGACTAAAATGACATCTCGCCAGTCGTCATAGATATAGGTAGCTTTGATAACGTTAGGCTTCTCTGCACTTTCGGTCACCGCCTTGCAACCCACCTTTATAAAATTCTTGGGACGATGCTCTATACTACCAAAACGTTCGCAACAAGCTTCCCTAATCGCGTGCTTGGTATAGCTGAGATTAAGGAGCTTGTCGGGAATCATTTTAGTCCTTCGTTACTTGGTACAGGAGTTTTTTGTAGTCGTCTACCTTGAGTGGCTTGTTGTCGAGGATGGAGAATGCCATGCCTGAGCGATTTGTCAAGCCATAAGCTTGAAGAATTACTGCGGCTGCATCCTTGCGGGACTTCGTACGGAGTGGTTCAACCTTTTCGGTCATAGCCGCAATCAGAACGGCAACCTCTTTCATGCCGTCGCATACCTTTGAGATATGACCACGGCACTGCTCTGCCAATTCGAAATCGTAGTTATCTACAATGAACTGGTAGTATTCCTGATAGGTTGGCTTGTTCATCGTGAAGTAGAAGTCTACTACACGCTCGTACGAACCAAACTCCGTCTTCATACGGTGCAACGCGAGATACCATGCGGACTTAACCTTACGGATATCTTGACCCTTGTTACAGTAGACGCAGAGACCTTCCTTGCCCTTTAGGTCTTCGACAGCCGCAAGCATTTCTGCCACGGACGCGAAGTTATAGCGAGCTGGACGTTTCACTAGAAGAAGGGTTGCGAGAACATCTACTTCGTCTTGAGGCCAAAGTGTATAGGTGTCATGGTTGATAACCGCAGTCAAATAAATGTCTGGGTCTTCACCATAATTCAATACGATTTTATTCTCTGGAGATACCCACTCATAAATCAATGAGTACGGTGCGGTCTCGTAGTCATTCCCATCTTTATCTGGGAACTTGAACGCACGAGGATACTTGTCTTTCAACCACTCGATTTCATGACCGTTGTCGAGTTTAGAGGCGTCGGTTGTACCACGAGTACGGATGATAGTCTGGCCCTTATACCTCGAAACGATAAGAGTAGAACCGTCGATTTTCTCAATCAACTCACATCCACCGTTCGCCGTCAGGGAGAAAGGAGTGTATGCAAGGTCTGGCTGCTCTGCCCAATTGAAGAATTTCTTGAAGGAAGCGGAAACGAGTTCGCCCTGAGCGTTCCACACGGAGGACCGTTGGTGCAAGTTGGATTTGGTCCACTTTGCACCGATATGGATAGGCTGAACCAGATAGCAGGTCTCACCCGCAATCTCGTGCGGATGAACCATGAAAGACTCTGGGTCGATATCTGAGAGGACGATTTTCATAAGCGGTCAGTGTTGGTGGTGTTTTGGGAAAGTCAAGACCAATTTCAGCACACTAGTTTGTTTACCTTATCTCTGAACCACGACACGTTTTTCATACACCATGTCCAATATTCCCCGTCGTTTTCGTAAAGCCACTGATAAGTTTGTCCCTTATAGCAACCGAATGTTAGTTTGTTATCTGAAGCTGGCGTCGCGTTGGATTCGTCGCCAATAAGAAGTACCATTTTACTTATCAAATATAGTGCCAGTAATAGTTAAGGAGGCTAGGTCGTGAAGGCGGGAGTCTGTCTCGCATATAGGAAAGACTTTCTCGCTTGTAGATGTATCTAGGAAATAGAAACAGGGAATGTCAATCTCGTAAGCGGACGTACCACTACCTATAGTACGTCGGGCAATGCCAAATTCGACTACAAATTCGCGGCCAAACCCTCCTACAATATCACCCTCGAAGATTTCCTTACCGTCCTTGTCCTTCATTCCGATGTATTGCTGGACCTTGAAGCGTTCCTCTTCTCTTGTAAAGACTATAGGACGCACTCCATAATCTGTATGGTCTAAATTCGCATACTCCATTTTAGAAGACTCTCCTATAGCCCCTTCGGTCGCCCTGACAAGACCACTAAAGTCTATGAAGTAGTCTGTAAACGCGTGTAGTGACGTTTCTGTGGTATCTAACCAGCACTTGCGTGCCATGTCTCTTACTCTAAATTTCTTAATCATTTTGATATTTTGCCGCCTCTGCTTTGGCTCTGAACCCTTGGATGTTGTCCATAGCCCAATAGAACCATCTTGAATCGTTTTTGTATACGAAGCTATATGTTTTGCCTTTGTGCTTTCCAAATTTAATTGTCTTGTCTACTTGCTCGAATTCGTCTGGAGGCATTCTTAATTCGCCTCCGTTCTTAATTGCAAGGTCTATATCTTTACGTGTTATCTTTGGGCCTTTTCGCCATTTCTGGTCCTTGTCTTGTATGACCTTCAGTCTTGCCGCTTCCGCTTCTAGTTCGTTTGACATTTTCGACTCTCCAACGTTTTAAGGCTCCTTGATAGTTCGGATTACAATCTTTGCAAGTCCACTGTTCCCAGAAGTCTTTATCTTCTTCGTAATCATTTGGACTGATATCCCAACATAGAGAAACCCCGCAGTTGTTACATATCGGAGTGTAACCACCCATGAAGGTTTCGTATTGGACGCCCATTATACGTTTTTAACCTGCCCCTTCATATCAAATGAATCCGCGTCGTTCATTCTTGCACTGATGCCGTCACAAAGGAATAGCATCCATGCTTCACGACTCTTTGGTGCAACTGGTGAGCCCCACTCTCTTTGGCCGTGGTGGGAAAGGATGCAATGAAGAACCTCGTCTTCAATCTCTTTGCCCACGCCAGTCTGAGTTACAGCTTTAGTCCATTCGACACCAGAGCGGGAAATATGATGGATAGTACGTTTGTGACTGGCACCTTTCCATTGAATAAAGTCTGCCGCTCCATTTCTTGCGTAGTCTTGCAATCCTTGAAAATCAACCTCTCTTACAGGAGAGTCTTCCGAGGGCCTTGAAGGTTTTACGGGTACATAATCCCACATCTTGCCTACGTCATGATACAAAGCGGCGAGGAGAAGTACAACTTTATTTATCTCCTTCTTACCCTTACATATTATGTCCATAGTGTAGGCGTTCACATTACAAAGGTGAACAACTTCCCACGTATGATATTGAAGTCCACCAATACCGTAATGATGGCGGTCTTTATGAGAACAGCCGCTCCATAACATAAACTTCGGATTCAGAAGTACGTAATCAACGAGTGCTTCATGACCCGGAAGGTTGGTTTTTAGAAAGTGCCTAAATTCAAGTGTTTTGTCTTCGTATCTCACGATGTCCAAAGGTCGAGTGTTTTAAGGAATGCTTCTGCTCGTTGACGGGCCGTCGCACACCAAGGCAATTCGAAAGTCACTTTCTTAAGAACTTCAATATATTTCCAACCTAGGTCTGTTGATGTTAAAAACTTCTCCGCCTCGTGCATTGCGTTTAAGTCGTTTAGATAGTCGGGAAGACCGCCCATCCCAATCTCTAATTGATACGAGTCCGCCAATTCTTCTGCGGTGATTTGGTGCTTCTTTGTTTCTGGATGCTTGGCCCAAAAGTCCGCGTCAAACAGAACGGGACGTGCATTGTACATAAGCCACGCCCAACCACACGCTTCCGCGATTGCGATTTTTTGTTTAATCGGACTCATAGGTGATAGCCTCCCGTCTTCTTCGTGAGGTCGAAATTTCTCTCAATAAAGTCGATGACGAGCCGAGGAGGCGTGTCTTTATGGAAGACGATATTTGGGCCATGCTGGTCAAGCATGACCGCTTTAATAACATACGAACCCGTGCTGTTTGCTACTGTAAAATGACCGAGACCGTCAGAAGTATTCTTACCGCATTGATGCGAGCCGCATTCTACCTCACGCTGAGAGCGGATTGGAATGTTGCCCGGATTTCCGGGGCGAAGTGGGCAATGGAAATGAACGATACAGTCAAAACCCTTATGGTCGTTGAAGACGATGCGTTGAGACTGTCCACCTACTGAAGGTTTCGCTCCGTAAGCAATGACGCTATCGGGTCCGTCCGTCTTTACATAGACAAGACCGTTCTCGTAAAGTTTATTGAAGTCAGACTTACGGATTGAAGTCAGGAATTCCGTATCAGAAAGCTTACAAGCAAAGTGACCTACGGTCGCACCGTTAAACACTTTATACGCAGAGCCGCTTACACAGTGGTCTACAATCTTACGGAGCGAGCTAGGAACTCGCGGGTCTGTCCACGGTACGGGGTCGCCTGCAATCACTGTTGACTGAGTGAATGTAAGCTGAGAACGAAGCCACGCCATTTCGACAAGGTTGCGGAGGGCGTCAATGCGGTCGCTCGTCTCATGATAAGTCACCTCTTCGGGCGTTACAATCATATTCCAACGCGTCTTTGTATCATTTACGAGGACAAGATTAACAGAACCCTCCTTACAAAGCCTGAGTCCCTTCTCAAACATCTCTTGCTTGGACGCTCCGCAAGTTGTCTTGAAACCTACAAGGAAGATGTCTTTGCGGCCTTTACGAATGTTGGAGATGATTTTCTCAGCAGGTTTGAATCTAATGTCGATGTCTCTATGGTCTCTGGAATTAAGACGAGGACCATACTTCCCAAGACTCTCGGCTTTCAAACTCTCGTAACTGTCTGAGCCGTCGCGAGGCCACAACGTTCCTTCTGTAGGTGTCCAATCTACCAACGCACAGTTAAAGAAGATAACTTTAGTGTTCGGGCTTTTCTTCAACCCTTCAATGCGGGCGGCAACGTCTTCATTAGTCTCTAGGACAAACCTAGAGTCGCCTTGCGGGTCTGCCATCTTTGTAAAATGCGTCTCTGTGTAACAGTTGTCAAACCATCCATGCTCGTTCGTACGAATAATAAGTTCAAGCTGTCTGGCCGTGGCTCCGTACGCAGGGGCAGATACCGCGAAGTGGTTCGTGATATGGGCGACCGTGCCTCCACCAAAGATATGGACCGCTTTAAGTTTATTCAATGGAATCATGATGTTGTAAGAATTGTGTCTGCCATACAGGCTACGACTTTGGGGTCTCCCCCTCTAAACCAAACAGTATTTAACCCATAGTCTGAACCTTCGCAATAAAAACCGCTGTATCTATAGACGATGCGTCTGCTCTGCCCGTTCACTTCAACGATGTCGTTGAGATAGATTTCTGTACCGTAGTTATCGTTTACGCCAGTATATTGTTCGACGATAAAGAGGTCGTCTCTTTGGATGGCGTACCCAAGAGATAGGAAGCCGCGTTGACCAGAGCGTTCGACTCGAAGAGACTCTTCACGGGTGGAGAATAGCTCGTACCAAGAACCATCTACGGTCGCAAGGTAGCGAAATTGTTTTCTATCCCAAACTCTAAATTTTAGTTTCATACCCATTTTTGTTTCTTATAGTCGTAGCCGATTGCCTTATAGAATGCCCAGATAGAGTCTACCTCTATTAGTTCGCCCTTCCAATGAAGGTTTTGTTTCTTATGGCGTTCTTGGTCTTCGTTAAACTCATGCTCTCTTTGACAATAGTACAGGTGAGTGCCTTTGACGTAGCTAGGTTTGTAGTTTCTGCGTTTTGTGCCCCAAAAGAAATAGTTGAGGCTGGTGATTGCTCTTGTTCCTGTTAAAGAGAGTCTGAAGTATCTTTTATGCCTGCAATCATCTACTAAGTCGATTTCCTTTATAATAAAGTGGTATGCAGTGCTCATACATCTATCACTTTCCCATCTAACATACCTTTGAGTCCCAAAACTCCATCATATACTCTGACTTGAATTCCCGCCTCTTTAAGCATTGCCGAAGACCGCTTGCTGGAGTCCAACCATTTCTCCCAATAGAACTTGGTCTCAAACTCCTGCCATTGTTTATGAACCACGACTTCGGATACGCCCGCTTGAATAACTGCTCTGGCACAATCCGCACAGGGGATGCCCTGAGTAAACATAACAGCTCCTTCGGAGCGGATGCCGTAACGGGCACAACAATAAACGGAATTGCGTTCAGCATGTTCGAACCAGAAGTATTTTTCGGGGCGGAGTTGGCGGAGAGGGTCATGGTCGCATACACCCATTGGCAGACCGTTAAACCCTTCACTAATGACGTGTTTGTCTCTTACTAGGATTGCACCAATCTTTGTACGTTGGTCTTTCGACTTGGACGCAATCAGATAGGCGTGACGCATGAAGAGTTCGTCCCATGAAGGGATTGGCAGGGTTTCAGACATCCCTTTAAGATACCCTAACGTTTCGAAAAAGTCAAGCTTTGGCTCGCTCGTAAGCGGCAAAGGTTTTCTTGCGACGCAGGTTGTCGTTCTGATACCCGCATTTCTTTTCCCGTTTGGCCCAGTACGGCATCAGGTACTCACTCTGTAATCCCTTTTGACGATAAGATGGATGCGTGAACGCCCACAAACTGGAATAGGTCATACCCGCCAACTTATTGACGAATGCCCACGCTACAATGCGGCCATTCACTTTAGCTACGCAAATCTTTGCTTTCTCATAAGAATGACTACGAGACTGTATATCTTCGAACGCTCCTCTTGCCAAACCCATTGGAAGCGTAAGAGGGAGAAGTCTTGCCCAAACTTTCTCGTCCGACATCTTCAAGAGATTGTATTCGACGAGCTTGATGGAGGATGGTTTATAGTAGCTCACTTGCTTTGGTCGCCTTTTCTTTTGAAGAGTTGATGCGTCTGTAAAGGTCGTCGGGGTGGAAGCCCGTCTCATAGATTCTGCCGCCGTAGATATGAAACTTCTCTGCCTTGAGGTGACACTCAGGACACAAGCTGATACCGTTCTCTTTGACGTAGCCGCCATTTGGCATCTCGTTACGGTCCGTGATGTGGTGAGCGTCTAAAGCGTCTACCTTCTTGCATACGCGGCATCTGTAACCATCTCTCTTGAAGACGGATTCGCGGAAATTGTTTCGGACCTGTTTCTTACCTTGGCTCATTCATTATTTCTTTCCATCTGTCTACAATCATACATCCATACAAAGAAGGGTCTAAGCCATAGCATCCAAGTGACAATGCGTCATTACATTCCACGAGAACGGTCTCTCCCTTGTCTGTTACTCCTAGGTCGATACTATAGGCGATAGGAGACTTGTCGTAATAGATATGCCGCATTACTTCAGGAAGGGATGTATCAATCATCTTCTTCCAATCGCCCGCATAATGCTTACAACCCAACACTCCCTGCTCTCTATGAATATAGCATCGGTACTCTGATTCGAGCTTGATGATTTCCGAACACCATACCATAACATCCTCGTCTAAATGATGCATGGGTAGAAGATGCAGGAACTTCGACATAATCATTCCGTTGAAGCTCTTCTTCATTTCCTCTACGGGCTTCACAAAGAATGCGGCTCCGTTCTCAACGTCGTGACGAACGTTCTTGACGCTCATCTTCCAGACCTTGCGTCCAGTAAAATCTATTAGCCTATAAGGATAATACGGGATAATGGGATTGACGCCAAGCCTCTTAAAGACCTTATCCATAACAGGAATGCCGCCAAAGACAATCGTCTCTTTAGTTACGTAGTCCAGTATCTCTTCGACGTTCTCAAAGAATACAATCCTGTATCCAAAGAATCTCTTCAGAGCAATATAAGCTGTAAGAAAGTTGATGTTGGGGAACTCGCCACCAACCTTCTGAATGTATGCTATGGTTTTCATCTCTTAAGACTGAGAAAACTCTTCTTCTACCTTCATATACTCTTGATACTCGTTCCAAGCGAGTTGATTCGCTGCGGCTACGACCGCCTTCCTGTCTGTCTCGTATAGACCTGCACAGTTGAAGCAATTGATTTCCATGAGGCTGTATTTGTCATCGTAGTCTTCCGCTATGTCAACGACATACATAGCTCCAATCTTCATGTCTTTGTTGATGACCTTGACGATTTCCTTGACGACATTATGAGCACGCTTTGGGGCTCCCGGCATTAGGCGGGCCTTGTCTTCATAGCGATACATACTCGCTCCTACAATCTCGTCGCCTCCTATGACAAATCTATACTCAGCGTGAATACGCTTTGGTGGAGCAATGACTACAATGTCTTCAGCCTTTGTGTACGTGTCGAAGAAAGCCCAATCTGTATTGTGGGTTTCCTTCTTAAAGATTTGACCAGTGAATGATTTCGTCCCGTTGTCAGGACGCATGAACAAGCAATCATCCTTGCCAACAAGGTGGTAGAACATGTCGCGACGACGCTTGTACTCTCCAATGGTCGAAAAGATATAGTCTTGATTGAATAGGAATTCACCCAAGTACGAGTAGAAGTACGTGCATTTGAACTTCTCAGGTTCAAACCACATTCCCGGCACCCACGGCTTGTTCCTCTTAATCCAGAGGGCGAGCTGAATGGAGCCTTGGAAGATGACGCAATCGTCATCCTGAAACTTCGACAAGACCTTCTTCCCATCTTCTACAACGTTGCCGTTGAGATAGAAATTGTAGTAGTCAGCAATCTCACAGGGTAGGCCGAGGCGTCTTACCTCCGCGACCGTCTCCCAGATTTTGTTGTCCGCGTCGAAGTCCTCTATCAGCCACTTTACGTTCATTGAACTATGGATGGAGCTTTAGATGTTTGACTACCTCACCAGCATAGTCGTCTTTGTCGCCAAATATAAAGCCGCAAGTCACTTCTCTTCTATAGAGAGTTACGGGAGTCTTTGTATCTAAAGGTACAGAGCGAGGAGCTGTATCAACAGACGTAGGAATGAGGTTTGCGATTTCGATATTGTCTACTCGATAAGGGTATGTTGGGTCTGTGACTTGACCCGCAATAAGCATATTGAGTCTGGCCGCTTCTACAGCATCCTCGATTTCCTTTTGTGTGGCTGCGAGAACAAGAACCGTACCAAAGCCCTGACTGGTTTCAGTCTTCCATTGCTCTGTCATTTGAGCACGAATTTCATGTAGGTCTCCCTCCGCCATTTTAACAAAAGCGTTTGAAGCGTGCGATGCCTGAGCCATTGCCTTGCCAGCATTCATGCTAGGAAGGTCGGTACGCATTAGGATATAGAGGACTGGAGTCATGTTAGTAAAGGATTGCGGCCTTCTCAGCCGTAGACATACAGGAAAGTTTGTCAGCTTTGATAGCCCACTTCTTATGGACGGCGTACCAATAACACCATCTCCAATCGCCTATGCGATGTTTTTCGAAGTTCTTTTGAGCTTTGAAGGCTTTGTGGCGGGCACGGAGATATTGATTTCTAAGCATAATTATTCTGTTTTAGGAGGTGATTTAGTCTTATGAACGTCATAGGTCATACGATTGCCCATGCACGCAGGACACGCCCCTCCAAGCGGCTCCACTTTCTTTTGCCAAGCTTCCCAACATGCCCATACTGCATCCATTGCTCCCTTTGGGTCGTCAGCTTTGATAGTAATCGTCCACTCATGGGCGTACTCTTGAGGCAGGATAGGTTTATCCACGGGAGAACCTTTGTTGAATGCGGTCTAAGATTTCATAGAAACCTATTATAGGGCTATGAAGGAAATGTTTCCACAACGCAGTTGTGGTTTGGATAGGAAAAGCTATGAAGCCAAGAATGCTCCACGTCATAAGAAGCGTCGCTACCTTATCAGGAACGAGGTTCGCTATCGTTACGACTATCCCAATGGATACCACGAGCTTAAGGCATACCGATAGGACGGATTGTTGATGAAGGGGAGTTGGGTCCATGTTAAGCTTTCCCTGACGCTCCACCGCCACCGAAGCTTCCGCCTCCGCCCGAGTATCCCTTGCTGCCACTACTCTTTGAAGAGGTCAAAAGTACGTCGAGGAACATACAAGTAATCTCCCAAGTATATTTAGGCCAAATGCAAATACAAACGAGCCAGATACCGAAAAGGAACGCCCCAAGCTTGAGGTATAGTTTGGCATTGCTTGGAGCCTTTGGAACCTCGTACTCACCTTTGATTTCTGCGATGGCAGCATCTACGCCTGCCTGTACAGCCTCATTCCACTTATCTTCCTTCAGAAGGGGAACGATAGCACGCTCGATGATAAGCTTTGCCTTGGCGTCCGGGAACGCACCTTCTAGTCCATATCCAGTCTCGAAACGAATGCGTTTATAACCTTCGCTGTCTTTGGCGAACAGGAAAAGTACGAGACCATTGTTCTTGTCGGCTTTGCCCGTGCCCCAGCGTTGAGCCGTACGTTGTGTATAGTCTTCCAAGCTGGACTCTGTGTCGAGCGTCGGAACAATATAGACCGCGAACTCAGTCGTGGTTGCCTCGTTGAGCTGATTGAGCTTCACTTCAACATCCAATGCAACGTCCGAAGACACTACATTGGCTTTATCAGTGAAGAGGCGAGTTGGGGCCGCGAGGTCTGTCTCTGCAAACGCGAACGTCGCACAAAACAGAGAGAGGACTAGAAGGAACTTCTTCATTAGAAGGAAACTTTAGGAGCTTTATCGGCACCCTTTTCAGACTCGAACGGAGCCTTGACTTGGAAGCCAAAGATGCCCGCAAAAATGTTACCGGGGAAACGACGGACCGCACTATTGTATGATGCTACGACCGTGTTATAATTACGACGCTCAACTGAAATGCGATTCTCTGTACCTTCGATTTGAGTCTGAAGGGCGAGGAAGTTCTCGTTCGCTTTGAGTTGTGGATAATTTTCCGCAACTGCGATAAGGCGGGACATTGCCGCACCTAAGCCTTGTTGAGCTTGCTGGAATTGCTTCAACTGTTCGACGGTTGGGGCCGCATTCTTCATGTCCACGCTGATTTGGCCTACCTTGGCACGAGCCTCAGTGACCTCCACGAAGGTGGACTTTTCGAAGTTGGCTGCACCTTTTACGGTTTCAACCAAGTTAGGAATGAGGTCGAAGCGACGCTGGTAGACGTTTTCTACCTGAGCCCACTTCTCTTGAACCTCTACGTCTTTGTTGACGAGACCGTTGTAACTAGCTATAGCCCAAAGGCCAGCGAGGAGGGCGATTACGCCTACGATAATGAGTGCTTTCATAGTTTTGAGATTGCTGGTTGAGTATTGACAAGCTGTTCGGAAAGTCAAGTTCAATTCTTTGTGAGTGACTTCTTTGACTCAGTAGCTTTAGGTTCGTCTACCCATTGACCGATGCGTTTCAACTCATGCATGATAAGGAACCAATCATGCCAGCCTTCAAAGCCGCCCTTGTCATCCAAAAGAACGTCGAAGTGAAACTTCTTGGAGAAATCGCACAGCTCGTTGCTACGATGGTCCGGGTTGTGGTTGATGTCTAGAATGCGTATTCCGTGCTCATAGAGCCACCGTTCTACATCTCTGGCAGGTCCGTGGTGGCTGGCGGTGTAGAGGATGATAGAGACGCCCGGGTTGTTGGTTAGATTGAGGAGCACTTCCTTGGCCCAAGGATAGAACGTCTTGCCGGGGTTGTCGAGTTTGTACGCACCCTTGAAGATGGTATCGTGGATGTCGATAGCGAAATAGGTTGTAGGCCAACCGCGAGCTTTATTACGCTCGAAAGCGTTTTCAATATTGAACAAGTTCATATGGAATAGTCTGGTGAGGATGCAATTTGGAAAAGCTTAATAGCAAATTCTGAAGGCGTATGGTTTCGAGCTTCTTCAGCCACGCATTTCTCTATGATTTGAGTCACACGTTCCTGAGCCTCGTTAGTCGAGTGATGCATACCTGTCGTGAGGTATTTGGAAATCTCTTGAGACGCTTTTCCGAACATGATTTCACTATGGGTAACCTCTGGCATTTGTCAAGCAAAAAGCCGCCCATTTCTGAGCGGCTTGTAAACTTAACTAGACTTTCCTTACTTCTTGGCTGGCGTCTCTGGGAGAACTCCCATGCTCTTCATAAGCACGAGGTTCATGAGAGTGGACTGTGTATCGCCACCACCATTTGCTCCACCACCGCTGATAATGGTCGAAGGTGTAGCAATCTTGGACAACTGAGCTGCAACCTGAACGTCGCGGTCGCGGCTAATTTCGGCAAGCACGCGGTCACGCTCTGTAATTGCACCACCGAGGGCGATGCTTTCCTTCTTGGCCTGAGCGAGGACAATCTGCTTCTTGGCGTCTTCCTCAGCGGCTTGACGACCGATGCGGGCAACTTCAAGCTCTTGATTTGCCTTAACCTCAGCCTGCTCTTTAGTGAGCTTGGCGACGGCGTATTCACGAGCGGCGTTGGTTTCAGCGACGACCTTCTCACGGTTAGCGTTGAGTTCGGCGACTTCTTTCTCACGTTGGGCATTGATAACTTCTGTGGCCTTTTGCTTGTTAGCTGCGGCTTCAGCTTCAGCCTTCTCACGAAGACCCTTTTCGGTAACCATGAGACGTTCCTGAACTTCCTTCTCGCGTTGAGCTTTGGAGTTTTCTGCGGCGAGGAACGCTTCTTTCTTTGTTACGAACTGCTTGACGGTCTGCTCGTCATAGCGGACATCCGTAATAGAGAACTGCGTAATTTTGATGCCGAAATCTGTAAGAGGAGAAGTTTTAGAAACGAGGGACTTACCTTCCTTGTCAACGAGGACTTCGGTGGCGTAGACCGTGATTGGCTTACCCTTTTCGTCGGTCTGGTCAAGAAGCTGCTTCTCAACTTTCTTCATTTCGAAGAGACCTTTATCAAGCTGCTCTTGTACGAGTGCGTTGAATTCAGAGCGGCGGGCAGATTGGTGTTCGGACGTGGACATTACTGGTCCAGAGGACTTCATAGCGTCAGACAAGTGAGCCCAAACAGCAGACTCTACATTCTTTTCGCTACCGGCAAACAAACGATGGAATGCACGCTGCTTGTCAGTGTCAGATGGGGAGGCAAAACGGATGATAGAATCCATATGAGCCCAGCCACCATCATTAAACGTCACTTTGGTGGACCAGTCCGCTCCGTCATGAGCGTTGTATTCGACCTGCCAGTTACGAGGATAGGTCGTAACGGAGCCGAACCACTTCAAGTAGTAACCGGGAGTGTTGATGACTTGGACGTTGCCGTTCGGGTATTGGAGGACTTGCCAGTTTTGGTCATCGTTCTTACCAATGGCACCGAAGAAAAGACTGAGTACGATGAGCACCGCGAAGATGCCTGCACCAATCTTGAACTTGTCTTTGATAGAAGAGCCGAAGCCTTCTGAATCTGAGTTGCGGAGGGACATGTTATTTTGTGTTTTTTGTTAGTTTAGACAGAGAGTCGTGTTCGCGAGCGATTTCTTCCTTGCGGGTTTCGATTGCTCGTTTTGTGCGTTCCTCCTCCTCTTTGATGCGGTCTACCTCTTGAGCAAGAGCTTCCGCACTGTTGGGAGTTGGCTTCGTGACTACGCTGTCTAAAAATTTATCGACGCGGCGGGACTTGTAGAACTTGATAAGTACCCAGACGAGAAGGATGAGGACGAGAGGGATAAGTAGGAATCTCATAGAATGAATTTAACTGATGGGCGGATTGTCGCACGATGTTTCTGGAAAGTCAAGAAATTTCTCAAGCGTTAGATGGTCTTCGAGAAATCCTGACGGAAGATGCTGAGGTTCGATTTGAAGAAACTTTTCTCGGTAAAGCTCTTTCACCTTTTCGAGCCCACCTTGGCGAGCAATGAAGTTTCGACCCCACGCTTCGCGGGCCTGTGCCGCGTGTAGGCGGATACCTTCCTCCAAATCCTTCAGTTCTTGTTCATGAAGCTCTAGAGCAAGCTTATCCGCGAGGTGATGATGGTGGGAGCATAATAGAACACACCAGCTATGCGAGTGTTTCTTATGTTCTTCAGGAAAATGTTTGCGAACGCACGAAGGAACAACGTGATGAAGTGAGAGATTTTCTCTACCACCACAAACAACGCACTGCGTCTCTTTAACTTCTAGATAGAACGGGTCCGTCCGGTCTTCCATCTTAGCTTTGAACTTAAGACGAATGATGCGGCGAAAAGACGGGAAGAGTTTCTTAGTTTCTTCATCCTGCACGTCTTCTGCCAAACCTTTTCGCTGGACATACCAATTCGCACGTTTCTCCCCTATTGAAGCAAGAGGTTTATTCTCCCGCGACAACATTAAGATATTCGAATAATACTCGCCCTCAATCGCCGGTCGGCGTGACGGGTTTTTTGATGTATCCTCCAACGAAGTCTCCATTGTAGTAAATTCTAAAGTAAGTTGTTTTGAAAGCTGACGCAAACATTGAGCCAAAGTATGACTCATACATTTCCTCGGTCATCTTAACAAAGTAAATGAACTCATAGTTCTCTACCTTGTCTGGACCGTCCGCCTTCATTAAAGACAGGAAGGCGTAAGGGAATCCAGTATTGTTTAAGACGGCTTCGTTGTACTCTTGCTCCTTTAATCCGCACCAAAAAACAATAACATAAGGCCAGTCTTTGATTTCAGCTACGTGCGAGTCTATAGCCTTGCCAAAAGACGTTCCTTCCCATGTTACTTTTTCGTCAGCCACGGTCTGCCTCCGAATTCTTGATAGAAGAGTTGGCGAATCGAATCCCTATGGTCAAACGCCAAAGGAATCTTGTCTTCTTCAACAAGCTCAAAGATGGAAAACCACTTCATATCTTCAGCGTCGTCAAGCGGCTTGGCTTCCACGCGAATCTTGTCCATGACCTGTCCACTCGTAATGCGGAGTGTATAGACCGCAGTTACGACGCGGCCACGAGGGTCACGACCGGGAGCGTCTTGGAGCGTGAGAAAGCGGAACGTGCATCCGCCTAAAGGCGTGATTTGTGCGAGGTCGATATTGGTCTCTTCCTTCAGCTCACGAATAGCTGCCGCCTCAACCGATGCGTCCTGTACGCCTTCGTCATGCGTCTCTGCATTGAAGAATCCGCCTACGATAGCCCACGTATTGGCGAACGGGTCTTTCTTACGTTTGATAAGAAGAATCTTCTGGTAAAACACGTCATATACAATAACGTCACCAGTGATAGAAGGCATTGGGTAATTTTTCTTGCTCATTTGTATAGATTGTGCTTGGTAATATACTCGTAGACAGATTCGGGCACCATATCTTTGATGCCGATATGACCCTGACTCTTTATCGTATCGCGAATCAAAGTTGAGGAAAGACCTGCAAGCCCAAGGTCAACAAAGCGGTGAGGCTTCTGCATAAACCATTCGTTGCCCGACGCCATAAAGCCGTCTCTACGTACAACGATGAAGTTGATAATTTTAATCAACTCCTGCCAACAATGAAACTTTTCGATTTGGACCGCGTTGTCAGAGCCAATGACGAAGTAGTATTCGTCTTGAGCTTCTTTATACTTTGGATAAATATGTTGAGTTAGATATTCGTACGTGCTGCCTTCGTGCTGAATTCGGAACTCTTCTCTCGAAAGTCGGAAGTCCATCGCGTACTTCTTTCTTGCTTCCTGAAGACCTTCGAACCCCATAGCTAGACGATGGTCTACGGTTGCCATATCCTTGCCAAACTTGTGTTTGTAACAAGGAGTGTAGTGAACTTCATTAACCAGTCCCATGTACATGATGCCGTAGCCCATGCGGATATGGTCGTTATGAATTGGGTCAAAGGCTCCACCCAAAATGGCTTTGCGTCTCATGGTGCAGAGAGTAGCTGAATTTTTCAGAATGTCAAGCTTTACCAGTCGATGTAAACGGGTTTGCCGTCAAACCAAGCTGCATTCGAAGACTTTGGGTCGGCACTGAGATAGGAAACTCTCAGTAGGTCTAAAGCTCTACCACCTTCCCTTGTATCTGCAAAGGGTTGTAGTATTACCAACCTGTTGAATGCTGGACAGAAAAATCTCTCAGTCGGAATTCGTAAGCGACGTGGAGGGCGTTCCCCTACAATCCACGACTCTTTCACCACGGCTTGAAGCTCATGGTGAATGTAGATAAAGTCCACCGTACTATTAAAGACCCGGGTCTGTCTAAATCCTAAAGCTTTCAAATCCGCTTTGGTCTTTGCGGACCTGACGAGCCTCTTAGCTTCCCTGAGTTTATTCACAGTACGTTTTCGTAGCTGACCTTGTAGCGTTGGGTGATTGGTAGATTACGACCGAATCCGAACGCACGCTTATGAATACGGATGACAGGTGCGGCCTGACGACGTTTGAACTCTGCGTTGTCCGTCATCTTGAGGATTCGTTTGATATCCTTCAGGCTCATGTTCTCGATAAGGAGCTTCGCCTCTTGAATCTCTTCGTACGACATGAGGTCACGCTCCAAATAAAGCTTTAGAACTGCGTCGAGGACTGGATATGGAGGCAGGCTGTCAGTGTCTTTCTGACCTTCCCAGAGTTCAGCCGAAGGGGCTTTGTCCACGATGTCTTTAGGAATGATTGGCTCGCTATGATTCTCGTTATGGAACTTGGCGACCGCATAGACTTCCATCTTATAGAGGTCTGCAATGAGGCTGAGTCCACCGCACATGTCACCATAGATAGTGCAGTAACCCACACTCATTTCCGATTTGTTACCAGTCGATAGAACGAGGGCACCAAAATGATTGCTGAACTCCATGAGGATGCGGCCACGGATGCGGGCCTGCATATTCTCGATGGTCATGCGGCTTGGCTCTACACCAAACGACTTCTTAAATGCTTCAATCGAAGCCAGAACTTCGTCGATGATTGGACGGTTGTATAGCTTGACGCCAAGGTTATCACAGAGGACTTCCGAGTCTTTCCAACTACCTTCACTCGAAAACTTCGACGGCATAGTAACCGCAAAGACGTTCTCTGCACCAAGGGCTTCCTTCGCAATCATGAGTACGACGGCACTATCAATGCCGCCCGAGCTACCTACAACAACCTTCTGAAAACCGTTCTTGGTAACATAGTCTTTGAGGCCGAGCTTCAAATGCTCAATGATAAGCATCTCGCGATGATACTGCGGGACTTGAAGGGCGGGCATGTTTGGCTGTGGCACCAGAATCTCCGCACTCCATAGGTCTTCAACAAATCCTTTGGCGTACCAAATCGACTTGCCATCCACAACAAAACTGTGTCCATCGAACACGAGCGAATCTTGCCCACCTACCGAATTAACATAGACGAACGGCACGCCACACTTCTCCGATAAAGTCGAATACATAGTGTAGCGATACGAATGCTTGCCTACGTCCGAAGGGGAAGCGTTGAGAGTGATGACGGCCTGTACTTTAGGAAGGTCGAACTCGTTCTCGAATACCTTCTGAACAGGATTGGTTGGATAGAGTGGTGCGTCGCACACAGCTTCATCATTCCAACAGTCTTCGCAAATAAGAAGACCCAAGACAACCTTGCCGTGTTTCTTCGTATTGATATGGAAGACGCAACCATCTCCATTGCCCGGTTCAAAATAACGATTCTCGTCGAAGATATTATAGGTAGGGAGGAGTTGCTTGTGATAGGTGACGATACGATGTCCGTTGTTAAACCCAAGGGCGGAGTTGCGAAGAGGCTTACCCACCTCTTCATTGTTCGTCACGGCACCAATGAGGATGGTGCATTCGGGCGTACGGTAGGAAAGCTTGCGAACCTTGTCTACGTAGACGAGTTGTTCGTCCACGAATCCCTTACGGAGAAGCAGGTCGTTTGGCGGGTAGCCAGTGAGGGTCAACTCGGGAAAGACAATCAAATCATGACTGCCCGCGTGCTTCAGAATGACTTCGCGGACCTTGGCAAAGTTGCCTTCGAGGTCACCTACGACGGGATTAAGCTGGGCGAGGAGAACTTTCATGGGTTAGGAGGATGAAAATCGTTCTAGGAAAGTCAAGCTGAATCTTTCACTCCCGAAATGTGCTTGATGTAGCGGAGATATTCAGGGTCATCGCAGCAAGCCTTGGCGGGATTGTTCGAAAGCTTTGCAACATGTTGACCGTTGCAATGAACAATCTTCATGACAACCTGCGGGACAGGCGAGAACGTATCGTTGGTAAAATTCGTACCGATACCGAACTTCGGAATGGCTCGTAAGCCCACAAGGTTGCGTAGTGCTACCGCTTTATGAACGTCCAGCCCGTCTGAGTACAAAAGAGTCTTCTGTTCTGGATTCACGTCGAGCCTATGATACATAGTGATGCGGTCTTCCGTCCACGCCTCTGGCTCGCCCGAATCGTGACGAAGGCCCGAATAAGCCATAGCTAAGTCCTTATCAAAATCTTGGACGAACTTCGCATCGCCAAGCGTATCGTCTAAAGCAAGTGAAAGCTTTCCATTCCACTCTCTATGCCAAAGCCACAACGCTTCTTTCTGACTGTCTTGCACGCGGGTTAAGGCTTGCATACCCATTGTGAACTCGTGGCCGAAAGTGCCGCGAACAGGAATGTCGAATAGCTTTCCGAAGTAAACGTTACTCGTGGCATTGATTACTCCGCTGCTATAGAGTTCCTTGACGACATGAGCTTGCCAAGCATGACTCAACCGGCGACGCGTACCGAACTCCGAAATCGACATCGGATGTTTACAGTAGTTTCCCGCTTTATGTTCTTGAAGATATGCAATCTTCTTTGCAAGGCGAACCTCTCCCGCCTCTGTAAGCCAATCGTATTTGACATTATTGAACCTGCAATACTGCCTAGCGAAAATTTCATTCGCGATACTAAGACAGAAGATTTCGTAAAGCATAGCTCTGCACCATTCTCCATGTACTTCAGGAACGTAGTCGTTGTCTGTAAACTTTATGCTTTCTTGATGAACGTATCTAACGAAGCAACCTTCCATAGGCTTGTTCGAAAGAAAACGTAGATACGACTCTTCGAATCCCAAACCCAACTTGCGAAGATAGTCTGCCTCGTCAGGTTGTAGACTCAAGTTTTCAAGAGCTTTAATCTCAACTTCCATCTGGCGAGCGATGTCTCCATGCCAGAAGTTAATCTGCTTGCCATTGCGAACCGTCATGCGGTACTTCGCCCGGACGAAGCGGAAGTTTTTGAAGATGACTTGGCCTACCGTCAGCTTATACAGGTCGAGGTCGAGGAGACTAGTGATAATCATGCGGACGAGCTTTTACGGTCGTTTTCAAAAGTCAAGGATTTTCTTTCCCAATCGTTAGGTGAAAGGGCCACTTTAGCTCTGGCGGTAAATCTAATTCGCGACGAAAATTTCTCAACTCAGAATCTTCCTCGATTGTGAGCCAGTAATAGCTTTCAATGCCGGAAAGGACTCCGTAAGTAAAGTTTATGGGCTTGCCTTCGTGAGCCCTCCACATTGGATGCGTGCTCGCGTTGGCTTCGTATTTTCCAGCAACCAGAGTGATATGAGCCCCGTTAAGTGGAGAACTGAGTTGTTTCCCGCTCAACCACTTGACGATATGCCGGTAGTATGCCCCTACGTCATAAGGACATTCCACCCACGCCCATGAGTTACCATACCTAATCGTACCTGTCAGCCTGTACACTTTATTTAGATGCCAGCTTGAATAAGCCGTCCCCCGCGTAGAAGTAAATGTCGTTCTTAAACGCCACCAAAGGTTCGTTGTCGTCTAGTGGCGACTCCAAAAGCTTTACCTTGTCGTAGGTAACAAAAGCTTCAATCTTGTCGTCATTGGTTGCGACGCACACTCCGTTGTCTTTAACTGCGAAGTTGATGTCGTAAGCAATCACGCCCTCTTCCTTCCGATATGTATAGCTGCTGAAGGTTTTGTCGAGGATGAAAGTGAACCTATCGTACTTACCCGATTTTTCGACGATGACGATAAGAACGCCCGATTCATACTTGCCGTCAATGATGCGGTACTTGTCCAGCTCCTTCATATGGAGATTGACACACAGACCCGCCTTCACTGGAATGGCAAAGCGGCAAGTGTTAAGCATGTTCTGTGCTACGAATCCGTCAAAGACTTGATGATTATGGAAGATGTTCGCCACTGATTGCTGCGGAGCGTTTATCTTGACGCCTTTATTTATAAACGAGACCTCAATCAAACTGTCACGAAGCACGGTATAGACGCAACGATTGGAAACGAAAAAGCCATTCGACTCAATCGCTCCGACCTCTACGCCAGCAAAAGTCTTGTAGGTAAGCTTTGCCGCAATCTTATTCCACTCAATAATAAGTGGCGAGTCTCCCTGTACGGGCACGATGTCTTTAACCGTCCTACGAGAAACGTAGCCGGTTTCTTTTGCGAATGTGGCGAACTCTTTAGAGTCTCCATAAACTCCCGTCTCAGTAAGAGCATAGCAAATTCCGTCAATGAAGCGAATCATCTGAAGGTTCGAACTATACTTGCGTACGCCCGAAATATCAAACTTCGCGTTCGACTGAACAATAGTAGGCTTGAGTCTCGCCAAGGCTGGCATTTGGTCTGGAAGAGGCGGAGCATTTCTTTCTCCACGTTCAAAGACGCCTTCAAACCATTTGAGGTGACCTTTTGGGATAGCGTCAAGCGTCTGTGATGCGGGCGGAAGCCTGCATTGCTTATTGAAGATGCTTACGTTCTGGTCCATCATCTTCAGCCAATCCTTTGGAGCAAAGTCTGGATGACGACCTTTATACGGATGACATCCCAAGTACAATTGAAATGCAACGACGGCGAAGCTAAACCAATCACTGCCTTCAGTCCACTTATTATTCTTGATAGAGCGGTCACGAATCGACTCCATGATTGCCGTGGCTGGGTATGATGGAGTCTGCCATGAGTCTACGTCGATATGATATACGGTGTCGTAGGCGTTGTTCACCAAGAAATTCATCTCGTTGTAATCTACCACCAAAATTTTCTTAGTATGAATATGCTCCAAAGTCTTCTGCATATTCAGTACGAGCCCGTTAATATTGTCGTGCGTAATTTGATTCTTGTCACGGAATCCCTTCGTGAACAACTTGCACAGGAACTCTGAATCGCTTACGTACTTCATGACGAATCCAACTGGAGCATTACCTTCGTAGATAATATCGGTTGGTCCCAAGACATTTCCAAGTGCAAGTTCTTTGAGTTCCTGAATCTTACCTACAGGAATCATCTTACTTGGATTATGATAAATCTTGAAAGCTTCTCCGTGCTTTACATACACGACGCCTTCACCACCCGACGCTTTATAGTCAGACTGCTTAAGGGAAAGCTTCTTTCCGTTAACTGTTAAGTTGTTTAGCATATTGGTTGGAATTCGTGCTGAGGTGTTTCTACTAAAATGGGTTTGGAACTCTTCGGCTTCTAGTTCGGAGCTAACTGGTGCAGGATAAATGGGATTACTTCTGCCGTAGGTGTGCCAAAAACTTCCACTACTTGGCGATGACAGACCCGTAACCATGCAGGTAGGGAACGCACCGGACACGCCTAACGCCGGGAGATTCTTTTTATTATTTAGAGTGTATGGATTAAAAGTTACGTTAACATTCGCCCAAGGATTGTACGGCTTGCCTATTGGCGTAATAGGAGGAGGCGGTGTGGGCATTGGCGTCGCCACTGGCGGCATTGGTATCGGTGGGGGCGGTAGATATGGATTGAAATTGAAATAAGATTTCCCTACGCCTTTACGTATCCCGTATGCGGAAAGTATTTTATTGAATAAAGACATCAGTCAACGAATACGGTGCCAGCATTTACCTGAGCGTTGTCTGTGATTTCGATAACGGAGTCGTCATTAGGTATGAGCGTCATTTCCAAACTCTCATATTTATTGACACTTCCCCATATGGACTGGTAGACCGAATCCGAAGCCGTCTTCAATACTTTCCCGTCCCAAATCCACGTAACTTTATAGTCCCCGTCTTGAGAACCTTTAGTACGGAACGTACATGGCGAAAGAGTTTTTACTTTAGCTTTGCGGCCTACGTAGTTTTTGGGAGCGAGGAGATTGAAGCTTTTTATGAATTGCGGATATGTCGCCAGCAACTCTTTATACATGTCAGGCATTACCTCTTCAAGGTGAGAAAGGAAAAGGGGGACTTCCTCTTTCCAATATGAGTCGATATAGCCTCCCATCAAAGCTTGTGGATGGAACGCGACTATCTTCGCAATATTATGTATGGTCCAATCCTCTTTCTTAATGAAGTTGCTACCAGAGGACATAAACCCACCATGACCAAGGAAAGGAACTTCCTTGTTCATGTTTGCATGAGCGTACGGGATATAGATGTAGTCTCCCACCACCGCAAGCTTCTTCGGAGGCGATGAAATAGACGGGACGCCTTTATACATCTCTCCCTGCTTGCGAATCCATGTCCCAAACCCTCTGGCTCTTCTTGTATAGCCTTCTTCATTAGAACAATATCCATACGGACATCCGCCTCCCCAAAAGCTTCTGAGTATGCACGTGCCTTTCTTATGAAGCTCACAGTTCTCTGAATTGTTACAGAGCACTACGAATCTTTTGGCCGCATCGTTCTTGCTCGACTTGAAGAAAGAGGTAGATGGGTCGTAGACGTGAAAATGAATTGGTTTGTGGTCGCTCATACCAGACTAATTGTTGCCACGCTGATGTCGTCAAAGTGCTGCCACTCTTCCTTCTCTGCGAAGGACTTGACCTTTTGCATTCTACGTTTGACGAACTCGCCGTGAGTGTTTTTGTATTGTGAAAATTGACTGAAGACGTTACGCATAGACATAGTGGTATCTACATCGAACTTTCTATGATACGTCTCTACGCCATCGGTCATAACTAGAGCGTGCTTGATAAGCTTTGACGCCCCCGGAACTTCGTCATACACAAACTTCTTTTTGAATTCATCCTTCTCTACAACACGGACAATATTTTCGTCCGTAAGAAGATTGTAGGTAACGTCGGCATAATTGTTTCCAAAAAACTCTTCATACCGCATCTCTCTATCTACACTAACTCTATACGATAGATAGTATGGAGCGTTAGAGCGATACTTGATTGAAGTAAGAAATGATACGCCCTCTTTGGCTACGAGTAAGATATGTCCGTCGCCCCAAGCGAAGGAATGAAGTACGTCTAGGGTCTCGTCATAGATGACCGCCACGAGCGTTGCGTCGTACGCTTCGCCAGCAATCGACCAAAGCCGCTCTTCAGACTTCATCTTCTCTACAAGAACATGCTCGATGTTCTCACGTAGAGAGACGCTTGTCTCACCCATAAGAGCCGCACGTGCAACGATAGGGAAATTCTTCGCCATCCAGCGAGCCCCGATGTCACTATCCTTCGACCCAGAGCATCCATCAGATACCACGGCATAGTAATACTTCTTCCCATTCTCGGGAGTAGTAAAGAAACCGCTATCAGCATAGTCTTGATTGAAGACATGCCCGGCCCCAATTTCATAGTATGAGTCTGTGTTAATCATGAGGAATAAGATTTCCGTTTTCGTCTTTGAGTGTAGATTCTTCGAACAGGCCACCGTCGCCTTCGATATAGCCGATGCTGAGGTTGCCCGCAGTGTCTTCTATCTCGCATTTCCAGTCTCCCCAAACGCCGTCAATCGTTTCGACCTTCTCGAATGGGTAGACTTTGTATTTGCCTATCGTCATAGTGGTTTGCCGTCGTCGCCGAACTGTTGCACGACTTCGGTTTCTATCTTGAAATGCCAGTTCTTAAAGTCAATCTTTTTCTCTCCAACGTAGTCAAAAACGGGATTCGGACCTATTCTAGACCTTACGTATCCGCCCGGTAGAATTTCACGGTCTCCACGTGCCACCGCACGCTCACGCCGCATAAGTTGGAAGTGATTGAGGAACGCTTCAGGAGTGCATACCTCACAGTATCTATCTTGATACCAGTGGTCTGGGATACGCTCGTCCACAATCAAACCTACGTTAGAAGCGAGACGTTTGATTTTGATAGGCCACGTCAGACCTCTCTTAACAAGCTCTCTTAAATTCTCCGCTCCAAAATTAACTATACCTACGTACTCCTCACCCACCTTTACGTCAAAACAGTTTCCCTTTTTGATTGGGTAACTGCTCATATCTACACCCACCAATCTTTGTCCGCCAATAGCGGTGGCGTTCTCGATTCTATAGCATTCCATATTATGACCTATAAGTTATGTAGTTCGTCACTTTACCTTTTCTGATATGGCGGAGACCTGCCCAACCCGACAGAACACCTATGTCATCTACGAGGTAGAATCCATCAGATTGTATCGCTGAATCAAAAAAGGATTTTGCGTTTTCTCCAAAGTGTTCTTGTAGGCTCATGAACTTATCCTTCTTAAGTTCAAAGACGAATTCTTTACCCATAGGTACGCCCGCTTTATACTTCTCCATAGATAGCGAAGTGAACAAGTTAGTGATATGGTCGTACCTTGATTTCGTTATAAATAGCGAACTCATAAATTAAAAAGGGGAGGTTACCCTCCCCGTTGGTTATCCGTTGTATTTTTGAAACCCTAGGAGCGTCGCTCGCCCTTCCTTATCAGGCTCGGAGAACTTCGCCGCCACACACGTACCTGTAGCTGACGCAATAAGTCCATTTAGTAGACCTAGTACGCCAACCGAATAGTACGTTTGCTTTGGAACGGTTTCTTCAGTGACCTGAATCGTAGGATGATTTGCGAGCTTTTCGTTACAGGGAATCCTGTTGAGGAGCAAGGCGTGGATAGCCGCAGGGTCCGCATCGTAAGCCTCGTTAAGTACAGTGATGTACTTTTCGATAAGCTTCTCCCTGATTTCGTCGGCTATCTTTTGAGCCAGCTCTTTGGATACCTCAGACATTAGACTGTAAGATTCTGGGATGGGCCACCTGTACCCAACGCCTGCGAACTGGAGCTAATGCTGTTGCTGACGAATGCAGCCATCTTGGCGAGGGCTTTGGCATCTGCACCACCAATCCACGCGAACTGGTCGAAACCTGCGTTCTTATGGAGAGTGTCGAGGTATTGCTGAACCGAGTTCTGGTCGCCCACACCGATAAGAATCACTTTGATAGATTCGAGGACTTCCGTCTTGCGAACCTTCTCCAAAGCGGCCTTAATCTTGTCTGGGGACGCGAGGCGGGAGCTTGTGTCGTCGCCATCGGTCACAATGAAGAGAACTCCATTGACCAAATAGTCCATATCGAAGAGCGTCTTGCCGTACTTGCCAAGAGCTTCAACACCTTCCAAGGCAGAGTCGAAGAGGGCTGTGCCGCCGTGAGCGTGAAGACTGAGTTGGTCTTCTTTGATAGTGTCGAGACCTACAAAGCCGTGCAACTCGCTCAGATTTTCGTTGAAGGTCACTCCACGCACCAGAAGATTTTCGGCACGAGGATTCTTGCGGCAAGAGCCGATAATGTTCTTGTAGGCTTCTACGAGACTTGCTTCGTAACTTGCTACAGAGCCCGAAATGTCTACAGCGATGGACACAATTGTGTACTCGCTTGCACCGAGGGCTTCAGGACGTGTACCTGAAAACCCGAAATTCGATACCGTGCTAAGTACCACGGAATCATTCTTACCCATTAGTTTAGGCATAAATATAGAGATTGATATTGGCGTTGAGACCTCTTACTTGAAGAAGGTCGTGGTCTTGGCGATTTGCATACCCTTCGCCTTCATCTCTGTCACGAAGTCGTCGGCCATCTTTTCAAAGCCGGTGACTGGACTTGTTGCGTCTTCAAGAAGAACGAATTTCTTGATATGTTCGTCGCCGAATTCGAGTGCGATATCGCGAACCGAATTAGCGACACAGTGCGAGAGAGCTTCACCCGCAACCAAAATCACGTCCGCATCTTCAAGACGCTTGATGAAGCTGGTGTTGATATTTGTAGTCGGGTCTCCGATATCGGGAACGTCCGCTTTGACGACGCTATAGTGTTCGGTGAATGGATTCGAACCTTTGGTCACGAAGTCAATCATGCCGAAGTTTTCGTCCTGCCATACCGCAAGGGCTTCGCCGAGGGTTGGGTATACCGCGTGACCGGGCGTGCCGATAAGGCAATGCTCAGGCCAGATAACGAGAACGTAGCGGCCACCCGTGCTGAGAGCCTTGACGTAATCAACTTGACGTTTCTGCCAAGCTGGATTGTAAGCCTTCCACTTCGGGCTGCTACCCGCAACGTCCGCCTCAGTAATGAGGGTGAAAGGGGCAGGATGTTTACCTTGTGCGTCAACCCAACAGATTGGGTGGGCGATGTGGATTTTCTGGTGACTGTCGAGAGTCACGCGGATGTCGTCGATGGAAGCGTGATGCTTCTTAATCATCGCGGCGAGGCGAACCATGTCTTGGTCGGCACCTTTGACAGATAAGGCACCTTTGGGGTCGCAGAAGTCAATCTGCGGGTCGATAATGAGGAGTTGGATATTCATGTTGCGAGTGGACGGTATTTTAACGTGTTAGGAAAGTCAAGCTTATTCGAGGTCTGGAACATCAGGAAGTCGAATAATATGAAGTTGGACGGGCGATTTACCAAAGATGCGTTCGAGGATTGCCCGCACAATGGTCCACGAACCTCCGCCAAGAGCCGAGCCCAATCCGTAGGGAACTCCTACAATGTATTGGTCTACGTTAACGCTGGCACGAATCGTTGCCTCAAGCTCGAAAAGAGCGTCGTGTAGAGCGTCGTATCGGGTCATACGCTCCGTATTGCTCGTCTTGTATTGACCATACATATTGACGATGCGGATTTTTTTATCGCCTCTCTGTACAGTCGCTACGGAGAACGTACCCATCTTACTTTCGTCACCGTGAGGGGTTTCATTATCTGCACGGACGGCTTCAGGATACATCTGAGCGATGATGCGAGCGATACCTCCTCCCATTGTATGGAAACAATTACACTGGTGAGCGATGACGTTCACTTGCGGGTCCGTCAGAAGGTTACCGATTCGTTCTGTAATCATGACGTACAGTGTCCAGACTTTGGGTTAGAAGTCAAGAAAAAACCCCCGAATTTCTTCGAGGGTTCGTAGATTAGACTGAAACTTCCGTTGCGTAGTACGGGGTCTTTGGTGTGACCTTGAACCCGAGCCCCACTGCAATCGTTTCGATTTCTCGAACCGTTGGAGCGTCGTTTTTGATACGGCTCTGGATTGCCTTAAGCGTGGTGGTACGCTTTGCCGTAACGTATTCCTGCGTGATTTTGTGAGCACGAGGAGACGCGGATGTCTTGGAGCCCAAGACGCCAGAGGTCGTCGTTGCGGTTGGCGTCACCGTAACAGTAGGAGCTTTCGCAGTACGGATTGGAGTAGGAACGATTGTTGCGTACTCAATGTAGTCACCATTCGCACTAAGACGCTTTGTGTATGCTGGGATACCCGCGACAAGGCGAGTGACGATTGGGCGAACGTCAGCGTGAACAATGCGACGGGTTTGTACGCCGTCTACATCGGACACTGGAATGCTGGAGATTTCGATTTGCTTCGAATTGATTTCCTGACGAAGGCGAGACGTGACATCATAGGCGGAGAATGTCAACGAATCGTTCGTGAACTTGGAAACGACTCTTGCTACAGCGGTCTCCAAATCAGGGAGGGCCAAAGCCGCTGCCGTAATGATAATCTTTGCCTCTGCTGGCTTGGAAGCTACAGGTGCAGTGGTCGTTCCAGTAGGAGTGACCGTGACGCTTGGAGCGGCGGAAGCTGGGGCGTGAGCCTGCGGCCTGTTCGCTGCCAAGTTAAGGTCATTATCTCCATAGCTATTGATTTGACCGTTATCCCATTTGACATCTACCCAAGTAGATTTGATAGCGGTAACTTCGCCATCCAGATTTCCGTATTGGCCGTCAGAGTATGGATTGTCCTGACCTTCGTCCCATTTCCTACCAAGAGACGCGTCAAGAAAGACTCTATCTCCGACTTTGAGTTGTGCGATTTTCATATATTACCTTTGTTCGAATTCGATTAAGTATTTGAGTTCGTTTTGTTTGATATCGTAGACGATAAATTCGTTGTGTACTAGACTGCGGCCCTTTTCGCCCTGTACAGAGTCGTAGCCGTGAGGAGCTTTCTGTAGATAGCTTTGGGAGTCTTGATACTTCATAATCTTGCCCAATGCGACATCCGCAATGAACATGAAATACGAGTTACCATAGCTTGAGGAGCTTCCTCCGAAACGTGCGGTGGCGTACTGAGAAGATTTTGTGGATTGGTCGGCAAAGTAAAGACCGTTGCCGAACATGCTTCCGGTAACATATGCACCGGGCGGACGTAATAGCAAGCCTTTTTTGCAGATACCCATGATATTTGATGCACGGGAGCCGTGGAAAAGTTGCTGGACATTTCCAATCTTCTCTACCGTACTACGATAGCCGCTCTGTCCTTTGCTTTCAATCTGCCAAACTTTCTTAACGATAAGCTTCCAATTGTGGTGGCGGGACTGGGAAGACTCCAAATAGTCCTTGGCCCAACGGAACTTGTCGGTAGGAGCGACTTCGACTTTGCAATTCAGCTCGTTATACTTGACGGCGATATCGTCTGTGGCGAAACCAGCCATCATGCCTTTAACGTCGCCAAGCAGGTCTAGCAAGTCATTCTTTTCGTCAAGAATCTTTGAGTTGTTCAAAGCAAATCTACGAATCCATTCCTTACGCCCGTCTGCATCTTTTGGACGCAATGGGATTTCTTGGGGGATTGCACTATAGAACGCGTTTGAAAGTTCGACGACCTCTGGCTCAATAGAGTCGATAAGGCTTTTCTTCTGTGACAGAAGAGCGTTAACTTTCAGAATGATGTCTTTACCTTCCTGAAGCTGAGTAAGAGAAAGCGTACCTAGAGGATTGGATGCGGTCGATTGCAGGGAGCCGTTAAGCTGGCTCTTACAGCTTTGTCCAGCCTCAGAGTACAGGCGTTCTACCAATCCCACAATGGAGGCTTCTAGCTGAATCGCGGCCTTTTGATTCTTGTTTGGGGCAACTACCTTATCCTTCTTGAAATCCTGAGAAAGAATCTTCGCGTTGCCTACGTCCGTACCGTGGTTCGTCGCAACCATATCTACTTTGCGATAGCCCTTTTTCTCTTTGGACTTTTGAATCTTATCCATCTCAGAGATAGCGTGAGCTTCGTCACGAGGAATACGCTCTTCCTTCACTGGAGTCTTGCCCGTGCGTCCGTACGCGGAGAAGATGCGGAACTTGCCGCTATCGCCCTTGTGCAGCTCCATCTGATAGAACTTGTTGTTTCCCTCGGCAAAGTCCGTCATTTGAAGCGTGACAGATTTAACTACGTCGAACTTAGAGTCGAACGGACTTGTTCCGAAGGATTCGCTAGGGATAGGCATAGCGTGCATTCTGCCTATCCTGTTGCGAAAGTCAAGAAAAAAGACGCACCATTTACGATGCGTCTTAAACTGTTAAACGTCGATTGAATCTTCGTTTCTCGCTCTGAAGTAAGAGCGGATTTGGTCTCTAAGCCTTGGCTTATTGCCCGCAAGCTGCCACAAACCTTGCCAATCTCTCTTGATGTCTGTGTCAGGGTCGTATTGATTGTCGATAAGAATCTTCCAACGCTCTGTATATCTTCTGTCTTTCTTCTTACCGTGCCAATAGTGACTGATGGTTCCTTCCATGTAGCCAATATCTTTGTCCAACTTGGCCGCTCTCTTCTCCCAAATCTTAAGCTCATTCAAGTAAGCCTTACCAATGTTTGGAGGAACGGAGTCTTCGACGCAACCGATAAGGGCCGTTGCCATATGTCTGTCACCTGCACCCAAAATACCAAAATCAATCAAACCTCCAAGAGTGTCAATCGCTTCGCGTCTCGCTGCCCACGCAAAGCCCGGGTGCCATAGGCCATACTTCTTGTAACCGTAGCCCTTTGGAGACTCAAATCCATTTTGAAAATAGGACCATACAAATCCGTTGTGCTGCTTCATGCACTTGTAGTTTGGACACAAGTCGATTGCATGACTAAACATTTGGATGACCATATAATGTTGAAGTTGGTGGACGGTCTCTTCAACCCAATCTGGTCTGTGGAAAAGAATGTCTGCGTCAACCCAAGCTACATACTCCCAATCCAAAGGTAGTCTTTGAATCATGAGGTTAATCATATTCTCTTTGTGCCACAACTCCTCAAAGGTTCGTAGCTGAAGATGATATGGGTTTCCCGCCTCAGTAACTTCAAACGGTCTATCGCCAAATGCGATTTCTACCGTCCAGAGTTTCGCTCCCGCACAAGCTACTTGTCTCTTGAAATTCTCGTATAGTGCATAACGAGATTTGAATCTGATTGGATTGGAGATGACCGTGACAACATGCAGTGTGTCGGTTCTCATAGAACTAATTTTCATAGTGTAGATTTGATAAAAACGTTAAAGCGGTCGCACTCTTCTTGAGTGATACTCGCTCGTCGAAGGTTACACGAAAATATATTCTTGCGGCCTTCTCGTTTCCTACATTTTGAAATTTAGTTTCTGAGTGCGGTCATCTCCTTTCTCTATATTACAATTGCAATTATATTGCGTCAGTTAGGAATCTTGTTATCAGTGACGAGAACAATGACTGGCTCCTTTGTTACGATTGGGCTCTTCGCTGGTTTGAAGTGCTTTGAACCCACCGCTTGGATACCGTCACCCACAGACTTAATAGGATTCTTCCTACCCTTTCTGGACTTGGCATTGAAGTCGTAGACACCTTTGAAGAAGCGAGCCATCACTTCCGTGTGCTTTTCTTCCTCTGGTACTTTGAACACCCACATTGGAACGTTCTCAAGGTTTGGAATCAAGCCGTCTGGGTCTGAGGCTACAACCAAATACTTATACTTGGCTTTTGGTGCCTTGCCCGTTGGGTCTGGCTTGTTGTCCTCTGCAACTTGCTCTGCATCTTTGACAATAAACTCCGCGACCTTCTGGTCGATTTTATGCTTGCGGAGAATGAGTTCTAGGTCGTCTGCGTCGATACTGATTTTCATATGATATGGGTTGAGTTAAAAGTCTTTGTGGCCGCTCATGCGTTCTTTGTATTCTACTAGACCGAGAATATGCTTCTTAAGCTTTTCGAGTCTTTCCTCAATAACTTCGTCGTCTATGTCATCGGATACTTCGTGCCAATAAAAGGGACTGCCTCCACTCTTACTCCACTCCTGAATATTCTCAGGTTTATCATCAATGAGAATATCATACATATTCCTGACGAACTCTTCTTTAGGTCCGCTGATGATAGTCAGTCTATCCATGTATTGTGGATAGTGTTTCATCAACCATTCAGCTTTACCAGAGAAACAATACGGGTCTCTCATCGGCTTTGTAAGAAACATCCAATTGCCATCAGACAATTCATCTACAAGACTCACGAGCTTGTCTGCCCACGGATACTTCTCCATCTCTACCCAGAAGTGGTGGCCGCGAAGCCTCTTGTAACAAGACTGCTTGCCGTACTTGTCGAATATCCACGAGTAACTAGGGAATACTAGCTTGCTTGGATACGGTTCGCCCATCTTCTTACAGGCCGCTTTGGTGAAGTTGACGAGTACCCCGTCTAAGTCTAGTGCTATACGCATCCACGCATCTTACTCAAAGCTTTCGAATTTGTCAAACAAAAAGGGAGTCCATTTCTGGACTCCCCATAAATCATACACTAATCAAGTCGATTACCACGGTGCGTCTTCGCCACCTGCATCATTTACAGGCGGTTGTGGTTGACGAGGGGCTGGTGAGCCTCCCGCACGTGGACCTGCTGCTGGACGGCGAGCGGTCGTTGGACCACCTGCACGTGGAGCGGAGCCACCTGCTGCTGCCGTTGCTGCACCAATCTTCCACGCTTGAACCGTGACGTAGTATTTACCGTTGTACTCTGAACCCCTAAGATTGAAGTCAACCTTCACGTTTGCACCGACAGCATAGTTGTCGAGCAAGCCGCACTTGTCTTTTGTGAATTCAAGTTTAATCTTTTGTGGGTATTGGTCCGCTGTCTCGATTACGAACTCTCTCTTTTGAAAGCCATTCGCACCGACTGTTTCTGTTTCCTTGATAAGGATGATTTTACCTTGTAGTTCCATATATGTAACGTTATTTATTTTAATCCCGAGTAGAAGTCCTGAGTGGTATCTTCTCCCGAAAGCTTCTTAGTATAGTACGAAGTTCTTGCCATTCTTAAAGTGTCGAATGCAACTTTTGTTCCTTCGTCTGTGGCTGCAAAGTTGATAGCGTTTGATGCAGAGACGTTTAGAGTCTGTGCCAATTGTTCGGTATCAATGTTTGCCCCAATGAAATTAAAGGTCCAACCGTAGTCCGTTTGGAACTGTTTGATTAGGTCCGCGACCTGTGAGCCCGTATATTTCCTAGAGCTGTTCTCTTGACCGTCCGTGATTGTCGTGACAAGCACTTCAGTCTCACCTAGCTCTGAACCTAGGGCGTCTTCCAAGTTCTTAATACCCATTGCAAGACCATCGTAGAACGCAGTCATACCATTCGGCACGTAACTTGTCGATGTAAGAGGTTCCAAACTTAATGGGTCCGCTTTCGTGACTGGAACTTCTACGCCTGAATCAAAGTAGACGATGCTGACAGAACTTTTCGTTCCATTTGTTTCGTCCAGCGTTTTGATACTTTGAAGTTGCTCGTTAAAGCCAAGGATAACCTTGTCTCTAATAGTAGACATGGAGCTACTTCTATCTACAACGATAAGGTTCGCGATTTTCTTTGCTGTTTTTGAAATGTTGTTTTGCATATTACCCTCTCCAGTCTTTTGGTGGTTGTGCGTATGGTGCGTCCTTAAATCCTCGTGGAAGGGCTGGGACTTCTCTTTGCGTTACCAATGGAATACCCATTGCTTTAAGTGCGTCGCGGCTTGCATAGAAGAACTCTAATGTGCCAAGCTCTACGCCGTATTCGAATTCAGTTTCGACAACCTTCTCTTCTTTGGCTGTGCCCCAACCCGTGCCCATATCAAATGATGCACCCGCAACTGCCACAGACTCTTCATTAAGACTAGTTGATTGTACAGAGTAGTTGAACGTTTCCGCCTGAGCTGGTTGTACTCCTCTGGTGGCTGGACCTGCAAATAGTCCGTTAGCACTATACGTTACACGAGTACGCGGTCTGTTGCTGGTTGTTGTTCCTCCACCTAATGTAGGTGCTGATGTACCTGAAATCACATGGTCTCCAAAGGATGGAGGAAGGAATGGGGTACGTGGTTGAGACGGCCATTGATACGGTTCAGGTGCGGGAGCGACAAACTGTGGAATGAACGGCTTAAGTTTCTCCGCAATCAATCTGATTGCGATGACACCGTTGTTCTGACCTTCGCCCTTCTCTGTTGCATAGCTCTTCTCTTTAGTTGTGAACTTGAAAGAAGCAACCTGCTCTTTGCTTCGACGCCATCCAGAGAATGTATCTGCTGAATGCGGGTTAATGATATAACCGCGAGACTTGCTCGTTGCCGATTTTCCGTCGATGATATCTAGTCCATCGACCGATACAATTGCCAAAATTCTCTGGCCTGTATGATTCTTTACTTCGACGGTAAACTCTGTTCCGTCTTTGGCCTCAATGAACGTAAGTCCCTTGTGGCGATACTCTTTTACCTTCCGACCATTCACAAGAATGTGTGCGGAATATCCGTGGATATCCATATGTATTTCCTCTTTTGATTGTTAAGACAAGCCGCACTTACTGCGGATTTCATCATCTATAATATCCACAATGTCAAAAAAGTCAACAATAAAAAGGCCGGTATTTCTACCGGCCCAGAAGATTACTTCTTAACAAACCATTTCGCAACTTTCGCGACGAATGGTAGTTTTGTTGCAAGCTTTGCTACGCTTTCATTAAGAACGAAGAACCATGAAGAAGGAAGCGTGAGAGCCAAGAAAAGGGCTTTCTTCTTCTTATTTACGATTTGGTCTTTCTTAACTGTTTCATAGAAGACTGTGCTAAGAGGTAGCCAGACTAGATATACGAGAAGTAGTGTGTTCATATGTTTCTTTTGTTATTTCATAAGCGAGAGAATCATTCTCCGCTCTGAATACAATTACACTGTTTTCTGGTATATTCTCCTTAAGGAAATCATCTGTCAAAGCATCTTCTATCAGACGCTCCACTTCGCTTCGCATATTCCTTGCACCTAGCGTGTCATCAAAACCCTTCTTCAATATGAGGTCGAGAGCGTCAGGCTGGCATTTAACTTTGGCTTTGGCTTTTATAAGGCGTCCATTCAGCTTTGCAATTTCAAGTTCTGCCACTTGGCGAGCGGTGTCTTTTGTCAATTTATTGAAGAAAGCAATTTCAAATCTGTTGATAAGCTCAGGCGAAAAAGTTTGCTTGAGCTTTGTAATCATATTTGAACGCACACTTTCTTTGATACTTTCCGCAGTTCCAAAGCCCATGCTTTTTGCAACGTCCATAGCCTCGTTCGTGGTGGCGATGATGATTGTGTTCTTGAAATCGACCACAATGCCTTTGTTGTCTGTCAAGCATCCCTTATCTAAGATTTGAAGAAGGAGGAGTCTTACTTGGTAGTGAGCCTTCTCAATTTCGTCAAACAAGATAACTGAATACGGATTCTCTCTTACGAACTTGGTAAGTGTGCCGCCTTCATCATAACCTACATATCCGGGAGGAGGACCAATCAGTCTGTTCGCGGATACAGAATCTACGTACTCGCTCATGTCGAGTTCTAGGAAGCATTTCTCCGCTTCAGTACCAAAGTGTTTCACTGCGACGGTTTGGGCAAGTAGTGTCTTGCCGCTGCCCGTTGGACCTACAAACAGGAATCCACCAATTGGACGCTTCTCGTCTTTGAGTGGAGTGTTGTATTTCTTAAGTCTCTTCGCAACCGCGTCTGCTGCTTCGTCCTGACCAACTACGACCGCTTTGAGAGTCGCCCCGATATTCAGAAGCTTCTCTTTATCAGACTTGCTCAATTCACCCACGGGAACTCCCGTCCACTTGCTAATAACCTCGTGGACATCCGCAAGTTTAACTACACTCTTTTTCGTCTTCTCCGTATCTTTGTACTTTGCGAGTTCGAATTCAAGACGAGCCTCTTCTTCTTTGAGTTTGCCCGCTTCTTCATATCTCTCTTCTTTGATAACCTGAGCCTTAAGTTTTTTGATTTCTGTGAGCTTTGTTTCCGTCTCAAGTCTATCACCAGAGACTTTACCATTCGCAAGCTTTACAGCCGCACCAATTTCGTCAAGAACGTCAAAGCTCTTGTCGGGTTGGAATCTATCTCTGATGAAGCGAGTAGACAAATCTACAATTGCTTCGATGACTTCTAGAGGATACTTGACGCCGTGAAACTTCTCATATGACTTTGCCGCACCCTTAAGGATAAGAACGGTATCTTTTGGGTTAGGCTCTCCCACATGTACGCCTTGGAATCTGCGTTCCAAAGCTGGGTCTTTTTCAATGTACTTCCTATATTCGTCGAGTGTGGTTGCACCTATGCAATTGAAGTCTCCACGTGCAAGAGCGGGCTTAATCATGTTGGAGGCATCCATAGAGCCTTCTGCTCCACCTGCTCCGATGACCGTGTGAAGCTCGTCGATGAAGACGATAAAATTCTTATTCGCCTTCACTTCCTCCATGATTTTCTTTAGACGCTCTTCAAACTGACCTCTATAAACCGTACCCGCAATCATGCGGCCAAGGTCTAACGCAAAGATGCGTTTGTCCTGTAGAGCAAGAGGGACGTTCTTTTCGTAGATACGAAGGGCCAAGCCTTCGACAACAGAAGTCTTACCCACACCCGCAGAACCAACTAAGACAGGATTGTTCTTTTTCTTGCGAGCAAGAATTCTGATGACACGCTTAACTTCGTCCTCACGACCGATAACCGGGTCAAGCTCCCCTTTAGACGCTCGCTCCACAAGTTCAATAGAGAACTTTCGAAGCATGGAGTCTCCACCCGTCTTGCCTTCAGACTCGTCTTTAACTGGACCGCCAGAAGGAATTTTTGTACGTTCAACCTCTTTAGTCGAAAGACTGTCTGAGATAGCTTTCTTAACATCTACGACGTTGACAGACAAGCTGTCCAACGTTTTGAAAATCAAGCCGTCTTCATTATTGAAGAGAGCTATGATAAAATGTTCAATGCCTACATACTCATTGCCGATGTTATCTGCAATAGTCTTCGCTTCTTTTATATTGGCTACAAGCTCTGCGTTCAGGTCAATAGCTTTCGTAATATCTGCTTCCTTACCTACCTCTGGTAAGATTGCCCTGTAGATAAGCTCTTTAATCTTATCAAACGCAACACCCGTTTTCTTAAGAACGTCCGTAGACTGTCCTGAGCTAGTTCCTTCTAGCCAAGCTAGGAAAACGTGCTCTACTCCGATGTAGTCGTTTTTAAGTTCCACGGCCCGCTTACGAGCCCTTTTAAGAAGTTCCTTAAGACGTGGCGTCAGATTTTCGTTCATGTAGTCATGATACCCATCGTTTACAAAAAGTCAAGCAAAGAACCCGGTTAAAGATTCTTTGCTTGATGCTTAGTGCTTGTACGTAGGTACGATGTACTGACTCCACTCGGGACGAGCGTCTGATTGGTTCGCAACCAAGAAAGAAGGAAGAGGTTGAATCTTGTCTTCAAGGTTCACGCCATTGCTGTCGAAGTATGGAACGATGTCCGCCTTCTGCGAATTACATGGCTGGCACGTAGGAATGCAGTTGGTTTCGTCGTTAGCTCCACCCTTCGAGCGGGCAAAGACGTGCTCAATGGTAAGTTGAGCCGTTGGAAACTTTTGGTTACAAATTTGGCAAACGTTCTTGTAGTGCTTCGCAAGCCTTTGAATTGTAATCTTTCCGCTCGTTTTGTTGCGGAAAAACTTACTCGTAGTGAGAGCGATAGTAGGAATAGGCCATGAGCCTTGGGCACTTCGAAGAATGGGTTGGTTGGCAAAGTAGATGCCATCCCGCTCGTCATAAGGGGTTACGGTGCCATCCTTCTCTTGCGTACCGTCAAGTACGTCCTTGAACAAGAACCAGTAATGCTGGGTGATGTCCGTGATAAGATGTCCTTTATCGTCCTCTGGGAAGCCGTGGGGCATACCGAAGCGGTCGATTGGCTTAACTCTACCCGTAATGACGTGGTTGAACGCAGCCCTTGCCGTCGTGATGTTGATGGGCATGTACGCTGAGTTAAGAAGAAGGGTAGTACGGTCTTGAGGTGCTACGATTTTCATGGTTGTACGAGGAGTAATGCAGACATTTAACTGAAAGTCAAGGAAAATTATGCCGCGAACGAGATGTCGTAGCAGTCCTTGTTTTTCCAGATTACCTCGTAAGGGCGGACTCCTTCTCTTCCGAATGCGTCAATTAGAACTTTTCCGTAGCTATTCAACTTGTCTCTGGTAAGCTTTATGTCTGTTCCGGGGCGAATAAGCTCCGCCTCCCAATCCATGATACCGACATAGTATCTGCGACTGAGGTCTGAAAATACGGCAGAGGCCATGCAAAACCTAGTGTTAGAATACGCCAAATGCACCCGAACTTTATCGTAACAACGGTCTGGCTTCTTGGCATAAAGCTCTGGATAGTGGACACGGAGTTCGTCCAACGTCAAAACCATTATGTACTCACACGTCTTAAACATTGTGCAGAATCGAACTCCCTTCACCTTCAGCCCTTTTGGAATAACGGCTTTTCTTTTCTTGATAAGCTCTTTGGTTAGAGGCTGCATCTCTTCGTCGTTCTCTTCAGTCATGACCGTCAAGTATTCGCAGCTAACGCCACCCTTCATTACAGAATGTCCAAACTCTAAATGTTTGACCTGCCCTTCTTCAGACACGGGCTCGCTTTCAAACTGAAATGAACTGAGCACGTATTCAAGTTCTGCGGGACTAAGCTTTTCTTTCCAGTTAAGGAATGTTTCGCAGTATTTATCGAACAACTCTTCTAGTTTGTTTTTATAGAGTACGTCATGACACATTGCAAACCCAGCCGCAATAGTTCTCTCGTTAATAAACTTGAGGTCTGCGGGTAGGCCGCTTTTGGGGCTGTTTCTATCCCCAGCGAAAAAGAAGCCTATGCCACCTGTAACATAACTAGGAATGGGCACGAACATATACTTTACCATACCGAATATACGACGAAGTTCGTACTCTAATTTTCTTACGAACGCGTCTCTTACAAATGCGTTGGTTGCTTGTATGGCAAAGCTTCCATCCTGAGAAATTCTCTCTCTGCAATTTGTCAAAAATTCTCTAGAGTATAAGACTTCAGAATTACCTTGCGGGTCTGAGCAGTCTACGATTACTGCGTCAAAGTATTCTTTAGTAGACTGTACGTATTTTGCACCGTCTTGATAAACCAATTCGACGATAGGATTCTGCAAGCTATCTTCTAGCTTTGTAAATGGCAGATGTTGCCTAGAGACATCTACAATCTCAGGAAGGATTTCACAGAACACGACCTTCTTGAGACCTTTATATTTCAAGACCTCTCTGAGCGTGCCTCCGTCGCCACCACCAATAATCAAAACCTTTTGAAGACTAGGGACGTTGTACAGTCCGGGATGTACGATAGCCTCATGGTACATGTGCTCGTATTTCTCGCAGAGCTGCAATGAGCCATCCAAATACAGGCAGCGGCCAAACGCTTCTGTATCGTAAACCTCGATGTTCTTCGATTTATAAAGCTGTTCCTTCGCCTTGATTGCTGCGGCAAAATTTCTGCCTTGGGAGTTAATAGTAATCTCCTCAAATATGAAGTCGTCCATTATCCTCTTTCTACGTCTATCACTTTACGTGAAGTTGCTTGAAGTGCGTTGTGAATATGATTGATTGCCGCCTCAAAGTCTAGGTCTCCAGAGGCGAAGATATCTACGAGAGCCTTATGATGTTCGGGCCAAGTGTGAATGGATAGGTGCGATTCGGCAACCAATACAACCACGGTCGCCCCTACTGGATTAAACTGGTGAGCCTTCACTCCAACCATAAAGCAGCCAGCCTTCTGGCTCGCTTCCATCATGATAGGTTCTAGGAACTTTGAAAAGCTTAGTATGTTTGGGTTGCAGCCATAGAAGTCTACAAGCTTATGTCTAGCCAGAATCTTTCTGTTCATCAAGAATTCTTGTGACATTATTCGTCCTTGTCTTTGAGTTCAGAAAGCTTGAGGTATACTTTGCCGTCTAGTACCGTCATATTATCTAGAAACACAATGTCATTAGATTTCTTGCCTACGATGACAACAATATCCTCTTCTTCAGGAAAGATTGGTTTGCCCGCTTCATCCCTATGGTCCATCTTCCACTCGTCAAAGGTATGGTCGAACATGATTGTCCCAAGAGATTTGTTGCCGTCTTCTACAACTAGACGGAACATATTCTTTCCCTTCTTGCTCTTGCTTGCTTTAGCTTCCTTGACTACGCCCGCAAACACAACCTTATCATTCTGTTCGTAAGTGTCGAAGTCTTCCAATGGGGAGAGCCCTTTAATTTCCCCTTTCAAGATATCATAAAGCGTGCTGCTGTAAGAATAACCTAACAGCTTATTTTCAAAGAACCAGTTTGCAAGCGGCTCGTTCTTAGCGTTCATCTGATAAATCTTCAGATATTTTTCGCAGTGCTTTTGAATGGTTGCGTAACGAGTGTCCTTGATGATTGGCGTCTTGCCATTCTCTCTCATCCTCTTCTCTTTGACAATGGTCTTTAGGGCCACGAATACATCATAGTTAAACTCTTCGCCCATATCTAATAAGAATCTCTTCTCTGTGTCTGAGAGTTTATTAAAGACCTGAGCTTCCATGACGTTGTAGCTACGGCTTCCCTTTAGGGACGCCAATGCACCGGCTTGAATTAGAACGGACAGAACGCCAATGTTAAGCTTCGCCTGTTTGGCTGCTTGGAACAATTGAAACTTGTTAGTCACTTTGCTGGAAACGTCTTCACTCCTAAATGTCGTCAATGCCGCCATAGTCTTTTCGGACACGCTCTTCATAGAGCCAAGTCCGTAACGGATATCGCGACCCTCGATGCGGAATTCCATATCGCTCAACAGCAAATCAGGAGGCAGGAGTTTTATATTGAAGTAGTGAAGTTCCTTGGAAATCTTGGAAATTTCTTCAAGAGGCTTTGGCTCATGTTTCGCCATCTTCAAAAGAGCGAGGAAGAAGTATTGAGGATGATTAAACTTCAGATAAAGAGTCCACGTTGCCAGCGTTGCATAGCTGACAGAGTGAGATTTGTTGAATGAGTAATTAGAAGAGTCGTCCAGAATCTTCCAATACATATCGCCAATCTCTTTGGATAGTCCGTTTTCTTCAGCCTTCTTGTAAACTTTCTCCTTCCATTCAGGCATTTGGTCTACCTTCTTCTTACCAACGATACGACGCAAAATTTCAGCTTCATCAAGTGTGAAGCCAAAAACTTTATGGGCAATCTGCATCATTTGCTCTTGATACAAAGCCACATTCTTAGTCTCGCCGAGAATCTTGTCTAGCTCAGGGTGAACTTTAACCACCTCTTTGCCACCTTTGTTTTCGACATAGTTCTTAATATAGTCCAAGGCTCCCGGACGTGCGAGAGCCATAAGGTCAGACACCTCCGCCAAACTATTTGGTTTTACATCTTTGCAAGCCTTGTACTGGGTATTCGCTTCGATTTGGAAAATACCATGCGGCGTCCTCAAGTCCTGAAGTGGTTGATAAATCTTCGGGTCGCTTAGGTCAACGCTATTGATATCCAACTTCAACATTTTGCATACGTCATCCACAATGGAGACGGAACGGAGACCAAGTACGTCAACCTTAACTGCAAACTCTGCCACCCAGTTCATATCGAATCCCGATACGGTATGGATTTCAGAACCCTCTTCTTCCTTCTTAACCTTCGCCAATTGGACAGGGCAGAAGTTCTCCAACTTATCGTAGCTGACTACGAGAGCGGAAGGGTGGACGCCAAAGTTTTTTGGAAGGTCTTCTAGCTTGCGGGCAATCTCATATGTCTGCTTATTGGTTGTAAACTCATATTTCTTCTTAGGGAGACTAACCCACTTCTTGATTTCACCTTCTTTGGTTTCAGCTTTATGTAGACTCTCAACTACGCCGAAAACCTTTTCAATGTAGCCTGCTAATACTTTAACGTCATCTTCCGCATACTCAAGGACGGTCTTGACCGCCTCCTTTAATACGAGCTTGCCAGACAGAGTATTTACCGTGAGAATTTTGCAAGTTCTGCCCGGGAACTTGTTCTGAATATAGTCGATGACCTTGTAACGCTTGTAGTAACAAATGTCAGAGTCAACGTCGGGAAGGAGGGAGCCGTCCAAGTACGTAATGCCGTCAACGACCGTTTTCTTTGCACGGCTCTTCGATACGAAACGTTCGAAGTATAATCCGTTTTTAATTGGGTCGATATTCGTAATGCCAATTAAATAAAGGACTAAAGAGCCTGCGGCAGAGCCACGACCCGGACCTACTGGAATATCATTCTCATGGCAGAAATTAAGAATGTCCCAAATAAGAAGTACGTAGTCAGTGAAGCCAAGGTCTCTAAAAACCTCCAGCTCCATCTTCGCTCTATCCTCGTATTCCGCCTTGTTAGTTGCTTGCCCAAGACCTTTCTCGACGAAGGCTTTTCTGCAAAGCTCTTTAAGAAAGGTTGCGTTGTCTGCCTTGTCGGAAATGCTCAGGCGGTCGTAATACTTCTTTTCAATTTGAAATTGTGGAAGGCGTACGCCGTGTAATCCAAGGTTTCCGTAAGGCTTAAAGCTGTCAGCAAAGGGCATACCCTATCTTACTCAGAAGTGTCAAAAGAGTCAAGGGTAGAATTCCTTAATCACTGACTGCACGTAAGACGTGTTGAATTCGAATTGGTCATCTAATATGAAGTCGAATTTCTTTAGTATGTCTAGGCGAGATTCCAAGAATTGGTCTACGTCCTTCTTCTCAAAATCTTCTGGTCTTTGCTTCAACCTACTGCAAAACTCAAAAGCCTCTGGGTCGAAGTCTGCGAGCTGCGTACCATAGACGCCATCTTTCATCAATGATATGGATGATGATGCGACTCTGATAGCATGGAGATAATCTCTATGGAAGAACCCCTTACGAATAAATTCCTGATGCATCCTCTCTATGCCCGCTATAATTTTCTTCTCGGGGTTGGTAGGAAGAATCTTGCTTCGAAGAAGTTCTACCCATTCCAAGTTTCTGGCCTGTATATGCTCCGCGTTCTCAAAGATATTGTCGAGGACTTGATTGCGGTCTATTAGCTTGGGAACGTTGTCTAGAACCAAACGCTCAAACTTATCATTCTTGATATGCACGGCGTTCTTCGGAACGAATAAAGACTCTACGTAGAAGATATGCCCGTTCATTAGGTAGGTAAAGAACGCACACAGCTCAATATATTCTACGTCCCATGCCTTAGTACGCTTCTTCTGATTCCACCTCTTGCGTGGGTACAGGCGAGCCTCGCCACCTAAATCTTTGTAGGTGCCAATAGCGTAGTAGTCCTTGTCGGAACTCTCTACTTTAGGAAGTCCGTACATCGACGAACCTCCTATGTATGAGAATAACATTTCTTTCATGCTTGGTCTCTCTTGATAATCAAATCGTCTACTAAAGCTCTTGGAACCGCAAATCCAAATGTTGTATAGCCTCTGTTCCACACAGATTTGCCACGTAAATCTTTGACGCATTCGTCTAAGAACTTCACAAGACTTTTGGTTTCAAACCAGAAAAACTTCTTGTCCGCCAGATATAGATATACGAAATAATCAACTTCGTCTTGTGACGCCCTCCAAGGTCCGCCGAGTTTCTTGTCTTCAATACTTCCGTATTGTTCCATAAAGAAATTCGAGGTCTTTTCCATTGGGTAAGTGTCGGTCTTTAGTTCGACCTTCTTACCTTTATAAGTGAAATCGTACTTGAGGTCTGTACTCTTTGTTGAACCCGCATAGGTCTTCAAGAATAAATTCTCTCCCACGTTACCTACGCCGATTTGTTTTTTGAAGGTAAAGACCTCCTTTTGTACTCCCATTAAACCTCCACCTCTGTATTTTTGACTGTTACGACTCCATGCTTAGACACTGCGACCGCAGCCGCAAAATTAGCGTAACGCATCGCCCCTTGTATGAGGTCGTTGTTTACATATATGGTGACCAAAGCTGCGAGATAAGTGTCTCCGGCTCCGCTCACATCCATGACTTCTACGCGTTTACCTTCGACATGGACAACGTGGTCCCCTTTTACAATTTGTGAACCTTTTGCCCCTAATGTAACAATTAGGGTCTTACAGTAGTCTTCTGGATGGTAATGATACTTCAGTTGCTCTTGATACTCTTTCGAGTTGATTTTGACGATATCAACTTGTTTGGACCAATTGCCCAAAATCTTCTTTGTGTCCATGAAGATAATGGCGTCTGTATGCTGCTTTATACAAGAGATGATGCTCTCCAAATTATCTATCGGAAGATACCCTTTATCATAATCTGAAATCACAATAGAGTGAAAATCCTTCAAGGACATGTCAATTGCTAGAAGTGTCTTGTAAAGACTCTCAAGGGTCAATGGGTCTTTGATTTTGTCGTTCTCGTCTACTCTCAAAAGTATGTAGCCGGATGCGGTATCTACATAACGAGTCTTTGTGATTGAACACGTATTCGTAATGAAGACGATTTCATTGTCTGGTCCAAGAGTGCGGAGATTCGCCTCTAGGTTTCCCGCCATCCCTTGATTGATGGTCTTGCTCGTAGGATTCAAGACCGGAACGGGAGCCTCTGGACATAGGCGATTTACCGTTCCCTTAATGAATACATCTAAACAACTATCTCCGATGACTAGAATTTTCTTCATGGTTGCTGTGCGTCTTTTAATGCTTGTTGGCGTTCCTCTGCACGCTCGAATTTGTACGTAGCATTATCAGCAAGCTCCTGCCTAATTTCCATAAGAAGTTTGCCTAAATTATTTTCGCCCACACCCTGCGGGCAGCATCCCCAGAAATCGTCGCCCCAAGTATTCGTCTCTTCAATATGGATTGTACCAGTATTCAAGAGCTTCTGACGTAGACATGGGTTCTCAAACTTCTTCTTAAGAAGCATCTTCATGAACTTGACCTTCTTGCCGTGGAAGTCTACCGTTGTGACGATGTGCTTTTTTGCTTCGCTCTTCGTCTTCAGAGCTGGCATTGTAGACAGCTTCTTGATAAGGTCAAGTTGTCCAGCGAACTTACAAGCCTGATACGCGTTCTCTACGGAGTCGAACTTGATACCATTGACCTCAATCTCGACAGGCCACATGTTACTAAGCCAGCGGTGCTTGCCAGAGAATCCGAAAATGTCTTTCTCGTCCAACTTCTTTGGAAGACCCGTGTAGACAATCTTGACAAACTTCTTCTTCAGAATACAAAGGTTGATACTGTGCATTGTTCCTGTAGAGTCTCCGTCCCAGAACGCAAGAACGGCGGTGGACTCGTCTACGATATCGACGTTCCTCTTCATGCCCGCACCTTTGTCCATAGGGCCACCCTCGCCTTCTGGACGCCAGATAGCCGGGAAAATCTTCGTAGGTACTCCATGCTCGTCCGCATACCTCTTGCCTAAAGTATCTGCCCCTTTAGCTCCACCACTTACGATGAGTGCGGGTTTGGGCAATTTGCCCATCTCACCACATAGTAAGGAATAATCTGAAAATTTTCGAGACCCTATAATTGCTAAACGATACATGTAATACCTCTTTGATTTGACTTTTTGATTCTTTTGACTAAACGATTTAATTTTTCACAGTCTGATTTAGTAAGATAAAATCCTCCACGAGCTAAATATTTTTCGTAAGCTTCTATGACGCATTTCGCCTGCACATGCTTAACTCGCATATATCTTATTGTTTGCTTTAGCAAGGCAATCGTATCTCTACCCGTAATCGTCCAACGTAACTGAGGTTTACGATTTTCTTCTTTAAGCAATATACGTAAAGTTCCTCCCACTCCAGTTGTTTTCTTGAGAAATTCTATAAGAGGAAAGTACGTATTAGATACTGTAAGAATGGGACTATATTTCGTCCCTTCTTTTCTCTTCTGAAGCATTATACATCCTTCTCCGTCAATAACTCCCGCGATATACGCCGCATTTGATGATGTTAGTTCGCTGCATTTACTTTTCTTTATTTTACCATTTGTCTTTCTCGCGTAGTAAAGTCTAGCGAGCACGGTTCTCCACGGCCTTCTAAATTGTTTCGCAATCCCCTTGATAGACAAACCTTTTCTATCTAGCTCTTTCAATTTATCCAAATCTTCTCTCGTCCATCTCATAAGTAATCTAAAGTAAGTTTGATGTCAACGACTCCGTCTTTGATTATGATGAAGTACGCGTTGTCCGTGTCGATATTGTAGTTCATGGAGATGACGCCTCTTTTAGGAGGAAGCTCTACATAGTTATCCCATTGCGTTCTCACGGTCCTAAATCTCCAATGCTCTTCTGGAGCGTCAGGCTTTTTTCTATTCTTCTTACGAAGATAGATAACCTCTGGTTTTGCGACTGTAGTGTGACCTACAATCTGGTCGAATCCTTCAATAGGGGCCAGCTCCCACCAGCGAAGCCAGTTGATGCCGCCAAATCGTGCGGTGCCACCAGAGCTTATTCCTGCTGAATAAATAGGGTGCTTCATGTTGCTTCTTGCCGCCTGCATAGCAACTTCGCAATCCTTTTCCATTTGCTCTTTATTGATGCCTACAACAGGATGCTGGAATACATACGGGTGTACGCCCGCGTGCGAGAGGATGATGTTTCCTTCCATATGGAACAGCTTGAACTTGTCCCAATGACTTCTGTCCAGAATGGAATTGATGAGCCTCAACTTCTCAAAGCTGAAGCCTGAGCAGTAGGATACGGCGTTACCGTATTTGTAAGAAGTGTCGTGATTACCCTCAAGGAATATATTTCTGGGGTCTTCCATCAACTTAATCAAAAACTCTGCCGTACGCCCCGCGTCTTCCGTGCGGTCGTTAAACTGGTCAAACCAGTCGCCTAAAAAGATTCTCTTTTCAAACTTGTCTCCATGATTCTCCAATACCTTTTGAAGGAGACTTACTCGATGGTGAACGTCAGGCCATACCAATATTTGCATAGGCGATTATAACAAGTTTTTGCAGGAAAGTCAACCGTTATATCTCGATGTTCCAGAGCATCTTAAGTAAGACTTGGTAGTTCTTCTGAACGTCGTACAAGGCGTTGTGGAGTTTCGTCTCGTCAACAGGGATTTCGTAGTGCTTACAAAATGCGTTAAGAGTTGCGAATCCTTTCTTTGGCGGTCTTTCGTTCGCCAGTCGAATCTGGTAGCTCAGGAAGTTCTCGCCCGGTTTGTACGGGATTTCCATCTTGATACCTTTGCCGCAAGCCATCGTATCAATCAGCTTGTTTTGAATTGGATACGGTTTGATGCCCAAGACTCTGCACTGTCTTCTGTAGACGTGAATGTCAAAGCCAAGGATGTTGTGCCCCACAATCCAATCGCAGTCTTCAAACTCTTCAGTAATAATACGGAAGATTTCATGCGGGTTCTTTCCGTGGGCTTCCAAATACATTGGGTCGAATCGGGTGATGACTTCGGCCTCCTTAGAGATGTTGAAGTTGGGCCACTTCATGTAAATGTCGTGCTCCCTCAATATCTCGTCTTTCGTTCCTACTACACAAGCAAACTGCCAAGGTTGCGTCGTGTACAGATTCAGGTCTTCTGTTTCAAAGTCAAAGACGCAATACTTTGCGTCAGGATTCATTCTTAAAAGATGCTCATTCATTTGCCTGCCTCCATGCTTCTACACAAAAATTATCGCTCATGCAATTATTCAGGTTCGGGACTCTAAGCGTCGATTCGTTACGCATACATTTGTAGGTCTGCCACGCCAAGAAGTCTTTCCTATCTCTGTAGTAGATACTCTGTACACGTACCTTCTCATACTTGTTCTCTACATCAAAAGCCTCAATGTTCTGCTTGATTAGTTCGTCGAAATAAATATCGTTATCCTCTATAAAGAAGATGGGATTGACATAGCTGAAATCAGGAACGCAATTACGGAGAAAGCAGGTGTTGTTAAAGATGAAAGAATCGTAGAACGGAACCGCTAAGATTAGGTCTTCGTCGCTCCAAAACTCTTTCAAAGCTTTGAAGTCGATTCTAGCTTTATCCAAGAAGCCTTCTACGTTTGCTTTAGTAAATATCTTCGTGAGTCTAAAGTACCCTTCTGCCGTCTTCGCGAAGATGACAAATTTACTCTCTGTCTTTTCTGATTCAGGCGACTTGTCCGTCATGTCTAAGCAAAACGTCAGTCTGAGCCCAAAACATAGCTGAGTATCTTTCGCTAGATTCTTCTTCGCCTCCAAGAGGCCCACCATGTTATCTTCTACCAAGTAGAGATTCTTTATCTTTTCTTCTTGGCAGATTTTGATAATGGAGTCTGAACCTCCGGGCTCTATTGGCTTCGCTGGGTCCGGTTTCTCAACCTTATCCAAAGTGAGGATGGACCTGAAGCTGTAAGCCGAGGTAAATAACGGAAGAACTTTCATCCAAGGATTCTAACAGGACGTTTCAAATAAGTCAAGTTTGCAGAGCGGACCAGTCGCGTTTAAGGTTGGTCGTCTGGGCGTGCCAAGCTGGACAGCCCATGTAACGACGCTTTACCATGACCTCACCTTCTTTAAGCTTCAATCCTTCTGGCGTCCTAGACGAGCGGATATTGTTTCCATCTTCATCAACCACCGCAAAATAATCATAAGGGTCTCTATGACCACAAATAAACTGCGGTTCATTATGAGGAATCTTTACCTTCGTCTTCTTGTCCCTGTAGCTCTTGTTGCCGTGAAGACCACATAAGAACTTTGCCCCCATATCATTCTTGGCAAAATTTGTTTTAGCCTGAGCTTCTGTAAACTCAGACATGTATTTGGAAAGATACGTAAGGTAGTGCTCTAAGCCTTCGATGGTTGTATCTGGTACTTGCGGCACTGTCTGCATAGGGTCGCGAGGGAATCTAAGAAACAGGAAGCTGAACGTAATCTTCTTCGCGGTAGGGTATAGACGCTTCGCAAAAAACTGATAGACTAGACCCTGAATGTTTCCTTCAATTTCATCGCCCGGAAACTTCTTGGAAGAGGTTTTGTAGTCTACGATTTCAACCTCGTTAATCTCACCCTTCTCATCTCTACGAACAAAAATCTTGTCAACGATACCCTTGATACAGTAATCCTTCTTCTTGTCGTGAACCTCGATGATATGTTCCTTTTCGGCAATTACTTCGTCATTGGGTTGCCCAAGGAAATTCTGCTCCAAAGCTACGATAAGCATGTTTGTGATTTCTTCGCGATGCGTCATCAAACCGTTCTTATCTTTGTTGATGACGATTTGGTCCAATGGAAGATTTTCTTTCTTAGCATAAGCTTCCAAATATCTGGATATTGCTGGGATTGCGAAGGGGTCGCCTACATTCAAGATTTTCTCTACGTAGTGGCGATGCCTAGGGGTGACAAGTAGCTCTAGAATTGCGTGACAGATATTTCCTCTTCGATTTCCATCGTTGGCTGTCTGTGGTAGCTTTAAGTGATAGTTCGCATAGTACGCCCACGAACAGTCTCTTAACGAGTTAATTCGAGACGGACTCAGCCTGATTTGCTTTGATTTCTTCATAACGCTCCTTGATTGCGGTGCCAAGTTTTACTTGGTCTTTAGTTATTTCTTTGATTTGGTAAAGGTATCGGAGTTTGTCCAAGACTTCGGCGTATACAGGTAAAACATTTACCTTCGCCTTTCTGGCTTGCCACTCCTCATATTCTTCGTCTTTCATGTCTCCAAAGTCGTTCGTCTTTGGAAGTACGACAAAGATTTTGTCGAAATCTACGTAAGATAGAAGGTCGATAAACATATCTATCGCCGCAATCTTACCTCTGTTCTTGTTCGAAGAGAAGTCATTGTTTAACGCAATGATAATTCTCTTAAGACCCGCACTCATGAGGAATGCCCCAAGTGCAGGAGAAAGTGTCAGACCAAACGTGACAATCACGTTATAGACTCCACGCTCCCAATGGGCAAGCATGTCTCCATGACTTTCAACAAGGATGACTTCCCCTGTTCTCATAATTGCTTCAAGACATGGAAATGTGATAAGCGGCGTGCCATCTGTATTCACGACTGTCTTAGGAACGTAGACGGGATAGAGCCACTTACTCTTTCTCCCAATATGTTTCCACTTAGCTTCCTTCCTACCCGTCATATCTCTACCACTCCAACCGTGGATAAGCCCATCCTTCCTAAAGATTGGAAAAACAAACCTTTCGTTCATAGAGCCTGAATGAGCGAAGCCGCTCTTGAAGAACCTAAGTGTATCTGCGGAGATGCCCCTGTTCTCATAGAACTTAAAGTGTGGCATTAGGTTTGCCAGTTCAGACATGTTCCAAGTTTTTTCCATAACAATTTTAGGCTTTTCTCTTTTAGTTACCAGCGTCTCAGGATTGATATTCAGGCGGTGATAGAAATCTCCAAGGTCTTCACTGGATACGCCTGTGGTTAGAATAACCAAGTCGTCTATGTCTCCAGATATTCTTTCGACAAAATCATCAAACCTACCCGTAACCTTATTGATTCGGAGCGATGTTTTATTATCGCCGTCTCTATAAATAGCTCGGGTACGCCAATAACTACCATCGTCTCTAAGCTCGTGGTAGCCTAATGAATGAAGTAAATCTTTAAGCTCCATCTTGTGGACCGTCCTCAAAAGGATTGTCTGCTGGTGGCCTTTCTTCTAATTGAACTTCGCCGCTCAACACTCTATACATTTTCTCTGCGTCTGCGTGCTCTGTTACTTTGAAGTTCTCAATGGAGAAATTGGTGAAATTATTGACTAGGTTGCCGTCAAGGTTCTTAACGTAGTCTAAGTGGCCCGCCGCTTGTTGTCCCTGCCAACGAGACTCGATATTGATAAGTTTGTGTGTACCGAACTGAGGAGTCTCGACTTGAATCTCTTCAGCCGTCTTTCTACGGAAGATTGAGACCTGAGACGCGAACCAAAGAACGCGGTCGGACAAGGCGATGACAGAAGAGTCGTCCTGAGCCGCATTGACGCCATTACGATTGATTTGGCAGGCCGTGAGTAGTGGAGCCTTCACTTCCTTACCTACCAGCTCTTTTAGGGCATTAACCTTCTCACCGATGACTTGGTGCTCTTTATTGTGTTCGGACATAGACTCACCAGTAATCTTGATGTAGTCATAAACAATAATACACTGATTGCCGCGACCAACTTTGGTGTAGTACCACTTCTTAATCTTGCTGATAATCTGGTCGATTGGAGTGTTAATGACGTACTCGTGATACATCTTGTATCCGCCTTCATTGATGTACTTCCAAGCCTGACGAATTTTCTTCTCGTATTCTGGCACCATTCTCCATTTACCCGTACTGATAAACCATGTAGGCACGCCAGAAACCATAGAGAGCATACGCTCTTGAATTTCCGCAGTCTGCATTTCTGTGTCTAAAATGAGGCAAGGAACTTTGTTCTTGCTCAAGTTCGCCATAGCAAACGCAGTCGAATCCAAGAATGTTGTCTTACCCTGTTTAGGGCGGGCACAGAACACATATACGTTACCGTTACGAAGACCGCCGTAGCGTTTGTTATAGTATTCATAAGGCGTAGGAATACCCATATCTTCAATTGGATTGTTGCCTCGCTCTTCTACAACAGCCTGCATATTTTCAAACAGGTCTACTGAGTCTGACGCAGAGTGCCAAGAATCCATCTTGGCGTATAATTCTTTGTCTACGTACGTGACAATATCATCGTACTGCATTGTGCCACCCTTGACAAGGTTCTTTTTAATCTTCTCGCAAACCTCTACGTAGTTACGGCGACATGTAATCGTCTTGAGGTCTTTAGTTGCTTGGATGATAGATTTCGGCGTGGCCTGAATCAGAGAAGCTAAACCATTGATATACTCAGCTTGGTCTATGTTATCCTTGAAAGCGATGCCAAGGTTCTTAAGACGCGAAATAATAATGGTACGGTCGATGACCTGCTTGTTATCAAGGGCGTTCTTTATGATTGAAAACGTGACCCGATTGATATCAAACGCGAAATCTTCCTCACTTAAGAAGGAAGAGATTTCAGGATAAACTTCCTGATACTTGATTAGTCCGCCTAGAACCTGTCTCTCTAAATCCTGAGAATATACCATGCTACTATTGTAGCAAGACTTGTCAACGAAGTCAACCTTAGTCTTCGTCGTTCTCTTCTTGATTTGAGCCCTTGTAACGCTCCTGAGTCATTTTGTCCATGTAGCGTTCTAGAGAGCCTTCGAGTGCGATTTGGTCCTTCTCCGTATCCGCATGAAAATGCACTACAGGTCTTCCCTTCTCGCTAAATGTAAGCAAAAAGTAGCCGCCATTAGAAAATTCGGCAAGCTCTTTCAAGAATTTTGGTGGAATCGTGAAATCTTCTTCTTTGTCTTTGTCTGGCATAATTAAGTTTACACTACAATCCCAAACCTTTCATAAAAGAAACCGACAATTCTTTATGTTCTTCGTAAAAGATTTCTACTAAGGTAATTCCGTTAATGTCACAGAACCGTCTCTTTATTTCATCTTTCTTCAATTGTTCTAAATAGTCGAATTGATTTTTGTGAAATCCCTTGTTGAATTCTGTATGATGCGGCCCCTGAACCTCTATAGCGATTTTCTTGTTCGCATTAAAGAGGTCTAAGGACAACAAAGTTCCATATACTGGAAACTCTTCGTAGACGACATGATGATGCCAAAGCGGTCGAACATAAAACTTCACCGCTTTTTGGAACTTGGAACGGCTAGGACCGTCCCAGTCCACTAACTTCTTGGAGACATCCTTAAATCTAAGAATACCCTTTGGAGTTTTTAATCTCATTCGAATGCACTTTCGCCACCTTCGTCAGAATCAAATGCGACGGAGCTGGCAAGAAGATTCGCTCTAAAGTGTTTATCAAACCAATCTACTACATCAGGAGTCTGCTCAAGATAAGCGAATAAGTTTTCGTAACCCTGCCATTTCTTCTCTACTGTGTAGGTTACTGCCTCAGCTTCTTTTTCAAACTGCTCTTTAAGCTTTTTGATTTCTGCTTTAGACGTACCCTTTTCCGTTTCTTCTTTAACCTTCTGCTCAACATATTGGAGCTTCTTGATTTCAGTCAAAGACTGGTTAATCTTCTTCTCGATGTCTTCATCAAGCTCAAACCATGCAGACTTCTTTCTGATGAGTCCGTAAGCCAATGCAAGGTCACAGACTTCACGGTCATGCCATACGCCAGCACCGCGTTTGATTGGGATACGAATCGTCTGACCCGTCTTCTCATTCATGGTCTTCAAGAATCTAATCGTGCAATAGTGACCTACGATGTTACCCTTTTCTTTGACGGTCTTTGCACCCGGATTCTCAAAGATAAACATACCGTCGTTGCCGCCGTAGTTCTTTTGAATCTCGCCAGTAAGGTCAGAGCCGTGAGCTAGTGCGTTCGCACCAGACATCTTCGTCTTAGGACTGTTTGGATTACCGCCGCCCGTGCTGATGTTCGCACGAATCTGAGATGCGATATAAAGGTGGTGACCCTTATCCGCCATGTAAGGGCCAACTTTCTTCATAAGAAGAGTGGACATGACCTGTGCCGCACCGACCTTCTCAGCTTCACCGAAGTTCTTCTGAGTGTCCGCTTTTGTAATAAGCATGTCCAAGGAGTCGAATACAATGAAGTAATGCTTCTCCTCTGGATTGTTCATTGTGAGGTCGTACAGGAACGCCGCAATATCATCGTAGACATTGTACTTATAGGCCGTGAATCTTTCCTCAAAACCCTTAATCTTCGTGATGCCACTAAGGTTTAGTTTCTTTGGTGTCAAGCGACCTTCGCAATCGAAGTAATGGACTTCGCCCTTATCGCCATAGTGCAGCAACCATTCCCTAGCCCAAGTCAAAGCTTGAAGCGTCTTACCGTGCTCAGGCGGGGCAACGAAGCGGGAAATGCCGGGAGAGTACCCACCGCCCGTGAAGATGTCAAATATCAAACTTCCTGTAGAGATATTCTGAACCTTAACCTCCAACTGGTCATACGTTCTTTTCTGTTGCATGAGGTCGCCATATTGCGTGCTAATCTTTACTGTCGGTGCTTTTTCTTTTGCCATAATTTACGATTTTAAGAAGTCATTTAGAGACAGCGGTTTCTTAGGAAGAACAATGTCTTCTCCCACTTTCTCCGTCCCTATATTCTGCGTCGGAGCCTTCACAATTTCAAATTTATATTCACTATATTTTTGACGTAGAAGTGCTTTACCTTTAACGCTTTGTAGATATGCTAAACTATTCAGTTCAAATCCTATCTTTAGATGTTTCCAGAACTCTTCGTCTGGGCATTGCTCAACTAACATTCGAGCAATCATCATCTCTCTAGCTACGGAATTCTTGTCGAAACGACGCTCGTATTTAAGCAGTCGTTCGATGATAAGCTTCTCGATATGAGCGGTCTGCCTTAAGACGCCCGCAACCTTAAGGATTTTGTTGATTCGATATACCGTTGTCTCGTATTTCTTAGCGAGCTTCTTGACGGTCCACCAAACCGATTTCTTGTAGGTGTCTATGATTTCTTGCTCGGGAAGCTGAATCTTTCTTTCTGCCATAATCCCGCATTCTACTACGAATTTTTCTTGGAGTCAATGTCTAACTGTACGAGATGGAAGAATACACGTTTGCACGCACGCACGTCCGCCATAGCGTCGTGGGCTCCTTCAAACTCTTCATTGAAGAAGAACTTGTGGGTCTCTTGCAGTTTAGGCCATTTGTTACCACGCGGACCTTTGATTGCACAAATATTTGTGGACGCCTTCATGGTGCAGAAGGATGGTTTACCTACAAAGTTGTTTGGCTTGCCAATACGTGCAAACTCATTTTCCAAGACTTGGTTATCGTAATCGAAGTTGTGGGCAACCAAAGTATCGGCGATGCCTACAAGTCTATTAAAGAGGCTCAGTGCATGAACAATTGGCACGCCATACTTCTCACACATTTCAGTGGTAATACCGTGGACATCAGAAGCTTCCTTCGGGACCGTCCAACCATCTGGCTTAATGATAACATTCAGCTCCGCAAGGACTCTACCGTTATCATCAGAAAGGATTGCACCTAATTGGACGCAACGTGGCTGGCTAGGATGGATTCTTGGAGCTTTGTAATTGATAAGCCCCGTCGTTTCTGTGTCGAATATTAGTTTCATGTTCTTAGTTTTTCTATGTCATTTATGACCATCTTTTTTACTAGGGCGTCCAAGTTATTGATTCTTACCCAACCCAAGTCTTTACATATCTGTGTTGGGTCTCCCAATAGAAGTTCGACCTCTGCTGGCCTAAAGAACTTCGGATTGGTTTTCACTAACGTAAGATTTGTTCCTCTAACTACAAAGCTGGCTGTAGACCAGTCTCCATCTTTTTCAAACTTCAATTCTGCGTCGATGTTTGCGTGCTCGAAAGCCTTTTCTACAAACTGTGCAATGGTATAGGTCTCACCTGATGCGAGCACGTACTCTTTGATTTGTTTGGAAAGATTTTGCTGTTTGATTTGCTTGGCCGCTTCAGGAAGGAGGAAGTCTTTATTATGACCGAAGCCAATCTTCGCTATACCTTCCGCAATCTCAGGGTTCAATACGTCTTGATTAAGCATCGCCCAAATGCCCGCAACAAAGTCTTCGGCGTCGGACCAGTCACGCTTTGCGGACATGTTACCAAGCTCGATAGGCTGAATCTCTTTGCCATTCATCATATCGACAAAGATTCTCGCTACACCTTTCGTAATCTTACGGGTCACAAACTCCTCGCCCCTACGCGTACCCTCGTGGTTGAACAACCAGCTTTGAATAGCGTATAGACCATAGGACTCCCTATAGACCTTCACCAAATGCCTTGCAGCGGCCTTGGAGGCACCGTACGGACTACGCGGGCGAATAGGATGCTTCTCGTCTTGAGGAGAATACTGAACATCGCCAAACTCTTCTGAAGTGCCTGCGTTATAGAAGCGGCAGTTTGGAGCGTGGTGGCGAATTGCCTCTAGAATGTCAAGAACTGCGGTCGCGTTCGTCTGAAATGTCTGACGTGGCAAATCCCATGAAGAGCCCACAAAGCTCTGTGCAGCCAAGTTAATGTAGTAATCTGGCTTCAGCTTAATGACCGCATTGGTGATGCTGTGTGCATCGGTCAAGTCGATATCAATAAGCTTGAATCTTGGATTATTTATATGAGCGATATTCTCGTGGTTCTTTACGCTTAGGCGACGAACCGCTCCATAAATATCGTGGTCTGTATTGGCGAGTAGGTAGTCAACCATATGACTTCCGTCCTGCCCAGACACGCCGCTAACAATTACAACCTTCTTCTTTTGTGAACTTGCCATGACTATCTCTTTTTTGAATTTTTGAATGGAGTTTTCTATGCTCAGGATTATTAGTCAAAGACAGGTTTTCTAAAGTGTTATTTTCATTGTCTCCATCTAAGTGGTGGACGTGTTCTTCTTTGTTTAATCTCCGTCCTAGCTTTTGCTCCATCAAATATCTATGCAGGTAAGTTCTCCTTCCATTGACTGCGATTCTTATGTATCCGTCGTCTCTCTGAGACCCTTCTGGATTAAAAAGAGAATGATTTTCTCCTTGATGCCAATTAGCGTAACATTGATGACTACAGAACTTTCTTTCTCCATAATCTTTCAATGACTCTAATCTGCCCGAAGGCATGACCTTTCGGTTAAAGACTTTCTCGCATTTGAGACAAGCTTTGTCGGCAACATGGACTCTTTGTGGCATCCATATTATACCGTCTCTGACCAATTATTCCAGTCATTTAGTTTGTTCATGCTTCAAGGGCTCGAACGGACGGCGTTCGTAGTCTCCTTCCACATGACTCAAGACTAATTCTAAGATTTTCTCTCTGTTTTTATAGTCTACTACGTGAAAATTTTCTGGATAATGTTTTTGCAGGCCAGCTAAAATAGCCGCGTCCAGTTCCTTAGCTTGCTCCAAAGTCTGGTAACGACCTTCTGTGATATAGGGCTTCTCTCCACGGCTTAGGAAAATATTAAGACTAGGGTTGTCCCTATCGTAGAGTCTGCATAGAGCCATGATTGCGTCAGCGTACTCTTCGCTGATATACTTGGCTGAGTAGATGACGGACAAGAAACATGGAGAATCTGTCACGATGTTCAAGACTCCCTGACTCAAGTAACGATACTCGTACTGTTGCTGTTTGGCGAACAGATACAATTGGTCGTGCTTCTGAATGTTTCGCTTCTGATAGGCCCAAGCTTTCACGTATTCGCTTACGTGCTCTACAGAAACTTTCCTATCTTTAAGCATGGCGAAAATCCATGCTGTCGTTGTGCTTTTGCCTGAACCGGGGCCACCGAAGAAATTGATTCTCATTTGACGTTGGGGTCTATGTTTTTATAGTGGACAATTGCATAGTCATCTGTACGCTCTACAACGTCGTATTGTCTAAACAAATGTTCGAAGGTTGGGAAGAACGTATCTCCCTCGTACGGTTCGAAGATTCTTGTCAAGTAAAGGTCTGTGCAAAAAGGAAGAAGATGCTTGTAGATGGACGCCCCTCCAATAACCCACGCATCATCTCGACCAGAGTAGATTGGTAGATACCTATCTTCCGCCGTCGCCGTTACTCCGCTGATGTGGTTCTTGGTTTTTGGGTCTACTCCCAATTCATATCTGCCCACCTGAGTAGATTGAACTATGAACCTTCTATTAGGTAAATAAGGTAGTTCATCATAAGTCTTGCGACCTACCACACAAATACAACCGTCCGTCATCTTCTTGAAAAACTTCAAGTCGCCCGGAATACGCCAAGGCAGCTTTCCATCCTTGCCGATAACTCGGTTACTCGCCATTGCTGCTATTGCTTTCATGCGTTGTTTGTAGGAATCCAGTAGCAACTATTTTCTTTAGCGATATGACGAACGACCTTAACTACATCAAGAGCGTCATCCAATGCATCGTGGGATACCGTACCTCCAATGCCCGCACGTTGCTTACAAAGCTCAAGGTTCGCGACAGCTTTGTCCGTAACAAAATCAGTGAAGTAAACTGCTGGGTCTATGACCCTATGGCTAAAGCTATCTACTAAAAGTCTAATATGAGTTGCACCTGCACCGGGGAATTGATGTCTGCCTGCGGCCCTGATAAATGGAATATCGAAACCCGCCACGTTCTTTCCACCTACATTGTACTTCTCTTTTTCCTTAATCGGATAATACATTTCAAGAAATGCCGTAAGGTTGAGAATAGTTTCGTCGATACCTTTTTTGGAAGTGTCTGCAAAAAGTCTACCCAACAATCCAGACTTCACGTGCATACCCAGAGCGAACTCGTCAAATTGAAGAGTGTCCCACTTGACGAACGCACTGAACTTAGGAAGACTGTCGAGCGGAGCGAACCTGCTCAAGTCGTCTACGACCGCAGCGATTTGAATGATTTGATGACGGTCTTTGTTGAGGCCCGTTGTCTCGATATCTAGTGATATGTATTTCATAGTTTAGCTTGGTCAGTCTTGTCTACAACAATTTTCGTATAATACTCTGAGCTTCGGGCTAACTGAAGCATCTGCTTCGATGGAGACGTAATGTTGTCAGGAATTTCTGACGCGAAAAATTCGAAGATAACTTCATCTGTTTTCGACACCCACTCTGGAGGAGCGTCTAGTTCTCGGGTGTAATAGAAGACTCTGTAGTCTACACCTTCCACTACGCCAAACTCACGCCAAAGAATATTTGTTTCAACACCAGCCTCTTCCCAAAATTCGCGACGCATCGCGTCGATATGAAGCTCGCCCGGTTCAACTTTACCACCAATACCGTTAAAACAACCCGCCTGCCACTTTGGTCTGTTCTTCAGAATGAGAAGAACCTTGTCGAATCCATCTCGTTTGAAGAAGAGGAATCCATTTACGTATTCTTGTTTATGCATTATTCGTAGTCTCTGATAATTTTCATCTTACCAAAGCGGGGAATGCCGTCTGGCGTTAAGTTAAAATAAACGACGGTCGCGGGTTTTCCACGAACCTTATCTTTGTCTTTTAGAAGCTGTGCGGTATACTCGTTATTACCGATGACGCCCGCCTTAAAGCAGGTGTGGCCGTTTCTGATTTCGCTACCTTTGGGGTGTCTAAAGTATGCAATCGTTGCAAGTCCCGCACGGTTACCGTCACCCTCCTCTAGGTCTTCCAATGGGAATTCCTCGTCGATAAATTCTTTGTACTTCAGAAGGAACTTGGTACGCTTGCGTAAATAGCGTTCGTTAAGACGCACCATCAAACCTTCAAATCCTTCGTCGATAAACTTGCTAAAATACGATTCGATTTCAGGGATTGAACTTACCTCGTAAGTGTGAACATATCGAATTTTGTTCGTTCTGTCCATACGATGATTTAGTAACAGCCTTACTCGTTGAGTTCTGAGATTAAAACTGCAAGACTCCATCTCTTCGTCTCCTGCGATGTCGTACACCCAATACTCCAACTTTTCGCTACTCTCAGCAAGCTGCTCAGGGGTTGGTTTCTGCTTCTTCGCTAACGAAATCAACTTGTTGAAGTTATGTTTTAACGCGTGGTTATACAACTCACCGTCAAATACCACGTGAGGATATTTATCAAAGATGGGTTGCAGAAGCTCTCGAATATGAGGTGCGGATTTGATAGGTTTTCCCTCACGAGACCACATTCCATCATTCTTGACGATGCAACGCATACCGTCTAACTTCGCTTGAACAAAAACCTTATCTGTTCTTTCTATACGTTCTAGAACAAGGTCTTTATAATCCTTCCACTTTTCCGCCAACATAGGCCAGAACGTGGTTACCTTGTCGATGTCCGCCTCATTCTCCCAATAGCCGCCATCAATCTTCTTCTGCCACTTGGCCTGAGCTTCAGACTCGGCCTGCTGTTCTGGCGTCGTCTCGTTGGCACGGCCTACATTTTTCGCCTTACAAATCGTAGGTTTGGACTCAGAGATTGCCCCACCCTTGATACCTTCCTTTGTGAAGAAGGTCGCTCCGTCTACAAAGATTTGCCAAGTCTGAACCTGACCCTTGCTCGTACGGGAGTATAAAATTGGAAGTGTCATCCGACCATCTTACCCAAACCTGTCAAAAATGTCAAGCTAACTTCTTAAGCTCGTCGAGCGTTTTGAATTGAACTAGTTTGTCGTAACCATAGAAGCCCGTCTTGCGGTCCGCCATACTGCGGTCCATAACTAGATTCGTGTCCATATGTTCTCTGAGCACTTTGACAGAGGCAAGTCCCATCACCATGACGCGTTTGTTATCCGCTGACAGAAAGCAGATAACTTGAGGAGTGCGAATGTTGATATTGATTGTATGGAACTTATCGTACTCATACTTGACGCCCTTGACTCCAATGTCTAAGCCTAATGACTTGAGGTCTGAGCCGCGATACTTCTCAGATTGACCTACGGTCGTATCCATGAAGTCTACTCCAAACAATTGCTCTAAAGCCGCCTCGCACGCAAAACCCGTAAAGAATCTTTTGGTATGAGCCCTGCCATCTATTTGATGAACGGACTCCTTCTGCTTCTCAACCGCAAGACGAGCAATGAATTCGCTGACCTTGTATATCTTGTCCTGACTTAAAGTCACAACAGGAAAATCCACCTTTTTTAACAAAGGGGCCACGTGAGTTGCGTATGTTTTCTCGCTCATACAGCAATGTCAAACTTGACTGGAGGGTGAGAGACGTAGCCAACAAGTTCCGTATCCTTATGGTCCCAGTTGAAGACTGAGTAGTTCTCGTCTTTGGTTTTGACTGCGGCTAGTGGCATTGGAGCCCTGTCAATCTGTTCCTTCAAGGCGTCGATTTGATTGACGTAGATATGGGTATCCATGAGGAAGCCGATAAGACGACCTTCCTTCAGCCCCGCCTCCTTAGCTAGAAGGTGCAATAGAAGGCCGTAGGACGCGATATTAAAGGGCAGGCCGAGTGGTACGTCAACCGAACGCTGATACCACGCCAAATTCAATTTGCCGTCGATTACCGTTACCTGCCAAAGCAAGTGACATGGAGGGAGTGCCATCTGGTCAAGAACCTGCGGGTTCCAAGCTGAACAAATCATGCGGCGGTCGTTTGGATTACTCTTGAGCGTCGCAACAATTTTCTTAAGCTGGTCCACTCCTTCCGTATTGATTACTCCGTTACTTGGACCATGCTGGATAATCCCTTCCTTTAGGCTATCGTTACACCCTCTGATATGAATGTCCGGCCCTTTGAAGTCACGCCATTGAACCCCATAGATAAGGCCGAGGTCATCCTCTGCCGCCATCTTCGCCTTTGACTCCGCATCGTTACCATACGCGACCTTCCTTGGATTACACCATTCATTCCAAATGTTACAGCCACGGTCCTTAAACCATTGTTTGGAGCGGATGCCTTTGATAAAGCCCTCCAACTCTACCTTCACGCCCTTGAAGTACATCTTCTTGGAGGTGAGGAGCGGGAAGCCTTCTGACATATCGTGCTCAATCATCGCACCAGCGATTGCGAGCGTATCGACTCCAGTGCGATTTTCCTTGCGGACGCCTTCGTCGAGAATCTTTTGAACTAAGTTGAGGTACTGAACGTCGATGTTTACGGACATCCGTACAGTTTACTCAGACTTGTCAAGAAAGTCAAGTCGTTTCCTTAAACAAGCCATAGAACTCTAGCTCGGCAATACAAAGATAGGCGTTGCTGCTGCCGTTTGGTCCAGTTTGAATGAGTCGAAAAAATCTGTACCTTTTCTTATTGTTCATATTTGCGTCAAAATGTCCAAACGCATTTGCCGCCAATAAAGAGCTATCTCCAGTTCGTACATCTATCGCTTCCCACGTTGCCGCCGCGTAATCAGCTATGGTATTTCCTGCTACGTTGTTAGACCCTTCGAGATTCCACGTGCGAAGATATTCGACGCTTTCGACTCTATTTCTTATGGTGTAGCTATTTAACGTTAATAAACGATTTAGACCAATATCTATCCCTACAAAACTATTTGCTACGTTCGAGGTATACCATTGATTTGTTGTCCTATCTACTAAATCTGCGGGATTTCCAAATTGTAGCGTTCTTACTACAATGGACATTTGTCCTGCCGTAACTGGATTTGTCCAACCAGAAGCTCCTTTATTCGTCCCAAGATAATAGAACAATCCGTTGCTATCTTCATTAGCTACGTACGTTAGCTCAAGCCCATCTAATTTCTGTGTATGAACCGTAGAGCTTAAGAACTCTAAATAATTTTTAGTAGAAAGGACGAGCGACATTATTTCAACACTTTGATGCTTCCGTAAAACTCAAATTCACCCAAGCATAAATAATTATCTGAAGAATGATTGAGGCCATTTTGTAGGATTCTTAACCATCTATATTTCTTCTTATTTCCTAGATTACAGGTATACGTATGGAACGTATCTGCATTAATAAGAAACGTGTCGTTGACTCTTTCGTCAATATCTTCCCATACTGCCCCAAGATATGCAGACGCCGTATTTCCCGCTACAGAATCCGAACCTTGGAGTTTCCAATTTTTCATATTATGAGAGCTTTCGGACCTAGCTCTAATTGTATATTGCGTCACCCCGAGACTTCTCTTTGCCCCGAGGTCAATACCAAGAAAGTTATTTGCGGCTGTTTGCACGTAAAAGGCGGTTGGTGCCCTATCGACAAGCGTGTCAACCGTGTTGGATGTTGTCGTGCTGGCCACAATTGAGACGAGTTGAGCCGTGACTGGATTCGTCCAGCCTGTAGTTCCCCCACTGGTCGCAATATAGTAGAAGGCTCCATTAGTGTCTCCGTCAGCGGCGTATACCAAAGGAATGCCTTCAGGTACATAGGTTGGTGCGGATGAGCCCGCCCAAGACAGTTGGTTCTTAGTTGAAACGATGACGGACATTAGGATACTTGAAACGCTCCTATAGAATGAACTCTGATTCGGTAATTAAAGAATGGCCAATATAAAAATAATGCTTGTGGTCTACTCGTCCCATCAACCTTCATTTTTTCTGCCACCGCTGAGAAATTGTTTGCTAGAGTCTCTGACCTCAAAGCTTCTTTAGAAACATTTGTTATTGATGTCGCGTTTACTCTGAATAAAATTTCTAAAGGTATATCTCCCGGATTATAAATTTCATTTGCGGTAGTCGTTGTGCTAAAATTAAATTCAACCCCCATATAAGCTCCAAAACTACTTGTGACGCTGGCGTTCGGAACTATGCTTTGGACGACGCCTTGCATTTGTCTTGAAGAGCCCGGATAGATGGAGCCCGGTCCAATACTGTTGAGGCGAGAGTTTACGGGGGCAACTTCATTACTTGTGGTTCCTCCAATATTTCCCCAAAAATATTCTCCGTCTTCGCCGGGCATTGCAATGCTTTGACTAGATTTTAACCCCAACATGAATCTGTCTCTTATGTCATGAATCTGCAAAGTTTCTGTGGCTCCGCCTACACAACTCTGATTGTCATCGCCCGAGTTAGGAACGATAGAGTAGTACATGGCTACTTTTATCCTATTCCAATTCTTGAATTGAAGCGGATAAATAAGTCCTTCTCTTCCTTCTAGAATGATGCTTTTCTCGTTACCGAGCGTTGTATTCTTTACGTAAATTTTTGGCATATTTAGGCTACTTTGAAAACTCCTACTGAATGAATTCTGAGCTTGTATTCTGTAAATGGATTATAGATGATTGCATACTTTGGAATGGTTAGCGGGACTCCAGAATGAGTGTAACCAATAGTTTGAATGGTGCCGTAAGAAATTCCAAATCCTCCAAAAGTCGCTGTAAACAAATCATTGTATCCTGTCACAGGGCCTAGGTCTTGAGCTGTAAAGCTGTATCCGTTACAAGTTTGATTTGAAAGGCCGATATTTGTGAACCCTATTTCTACTCCCATGACGGACGCATAATTTCCTGAGCCGCTATGATATTGGCCGATAGACATTTCATAGTTCCATTTCTGGTTAGTGGCTTCTTCACATCCTCCTGTAGGATTAATTAAAGTTAAGCCCATATTCGATGAAGACGTTCCTCCCCATCTAGTTCTAACTCCACCCACCGAACCCGTTCTTACACTCGCCGTTGGCGTGCCTGAACTTGTCGCTGTACCGATAAATACACAGCCACTTTCTCCCGGAAACCCATCTCTATCCATGAATCCAAAATAAACTCTATTTCTTGATAGTCCGTTAACGCTTAGATTATAATCTACGTTATTATTTAGACCTGCGTTATCAAGGGTTCCACTTGTCATAGAGGCGATTGCCGTAAGCCTTGCCACCGTATACCCTCCGCTAAAATCAAATGGTATGACTAACGCTTCTCTTGACTCTAAGATTAAAGTGTTGTCGAAGCCAGATGCTATTGGTTTTGCGTAAATTCTTGCCATAATAAATTATCCTCCAGAAGGTAAGATTTTTCCAGTTATATTTGTCAACGGGACAAAATCTATATTCATGTTTGTTAGATTTGTGATAGAGCCTGTAGGATACGCCTCAAAAGTGTCATAGCCTCCATAGTTTGCGGGTTTGATAAAGCTAGAGATGGCCCCTCTTCCCGTAGAAAACGTTGTGGTAAAATTGTAGTAGTTGTTATCGAACCTGTCTCTTGGTCCCGTAGAGTAATCAAACGAATCGAAATAATTAGGTACGACTTGACTAATGACATAACCAGTAGGCATGTAGTAACCTAATCCTGTTGTGTTCGGAAGCTTTTCTAAAACTCCAGAAGGGTATTCTTCGAACGTATCAGTACAAAATCTATCTGCGACTTGAAATGGTATCAAGTCCTCTGAATAGTTATAGTAATAATCTCTTGAGTAAGAATTGCTTGTAGATAAGCGAGAGATGTCTACCGCTCCAGACCCAAATGTTTCAAGGTCGTTAAAATACTGAATGAAATCCGCTCTAAAAATTGTTGGCTTAGGAAAGAAGAAGCTATTATTGCCGTAGTTCAAATCAATAACGTATCCTTCACTTGGAAATCCTTCGAAATCTTCAAACGAAGTATCTCCAGAAAATAAAGCTCCCGAAAATACTGCGTCCAACCTTCTATTTCTGTCAATGTTAACGGTTGCGTATTTATGACCAACTTGTCCTCCGTGCCAAAACAAAAAACTAGACGCGGGATTTGACGCGGTGTCGATTTCAACTTGGAGCTGAGTACCAGAAGGAAACCCGTAGACCGTTCCATATTGTGTAGAAGGAGGAACGCTAAATCTAATCCTCTCGCTGCCATTCCCGTTCCACGTTCTAACATCTAAAGTAAAGAACTTCAAATCGAACAAGTACGTGGCAGATTGCTTGGCAAGGGTCTGCACCTGACTCCTATACTTGCCGGAAACGCCAAACTTTCTTGTTGATTTAATCGAACTCATGTCATTATGATATACATAGTTTACACTAATTAAACACAAAAAAGGGGCAACCCCAAAGGATTGCCCCGTATAAACTAGAACTAACTAACCGTTAAAGAGTTACCTCTTTTTCGATTGAGTTGACCAACGCTTCCTTGTCTTGCTCAAGAAGCTTCATAACGTCGAAAATCTTTTCAGAGAATCCGGCAGATACGAATGTCTTCTCTTCTGGAATTTGAAGAGAACCGTGACCACGAAGGTCATGGCTATACAAGAATGGCCTTGCACCATACTTCTTTGCGTACCAGTCAATGTCGCCATTTAGGCTGTAGTGACCGCCCGCCCAACCCTGCATGTCAGAGAAGATGATAACGCGGTCGTACTTCTTGTTCAATGTTTTGAAGATTGCGTGGAAGTTCGTTCCGTGACCAACGTTGTAGTTGCCCGCGTGACCATAGCCCTGATTGTAACCAAGGAGTGTCTTGACGGATGTCAAGATGGAATCGTTTGCATTGTAAGGAACATACTTAGCGTCGTCTCCGAAGATAACGAAGTCAGTGTCGTTGTTACGTGCAAGGAACAACGCCATAAGTGTGCCTACCTCAGACATCTTAAGAACGTCCGTCTTTCCATTGGAAAGCGGGCTATCCATAGAACCTGAACGGTCAACGACAACTACGGTCTTACCACCGAAGGTAGGAACGTTGTTGCATGAGATGTCTACGGCCTTTGCTAGGCCCGCAGAAAGCTTACGGCACTCAGAGGTGGCTCCAAGCTCCTTCTCGACCATCTTCATGGCGATATAAAGCTGGTATGGCATTACAAGACTCTTCTTGATTAGAGTTTCGTCTGTAAGCGTTGCGACCGCCAAATCAACCGCATCTGGTGCGTCCTTGGCAATCTTCGTAAGGGAACGAACTAGGTCCGTGTAGCCAAGCTTACGATTGGTTAGAACGGTCTTCCAATAGTCCTTACGTAGCTCCGCCTTCTCTTCGTCGTTCTTGGCGACCTGACCAATGTTAGTCAACGCCGTTTGAGACGTTGTAAGGTTCTTCAACTTACCATTGATAAGTGCGTTCAAGCCGTCCTTGTTACGCTCGGTTGGGATTGGGTGAATGATGTTCACCAAATCTACAAGCTTCAAACCTGCGTTGTCAGCTTGGTACTTGCTCAATTGGTACGTATCGAAACGGTCGAACGCAGAGCGGAAACCCTTCTTCAAGGAATTTGGCAATGGCTTCTTACCGTCCTTCTGTGTGAAGGAAATGATTTCCAACATGTCGTCAACACGGTGGACTACCTTGTCGAAGAAGGTCTTTGTCCACTCCTGACCCTTGATGGATGCCTCTTGTGCAAGCAAGCCCGCAACAAGATGGGAGATGGAACGCATACCAAACGTCTTACGTGCGTAGACCGCAGCCTTTGCGACGAATTGCTTGTCTGGAATTTTTGCGATAAGCTCTTGGACACGCTTTGCCGTATCCTGACCCTTTTCGTAGAAACTGTCTGCTACGAATGAGGTTAGAAGAAGCGTGACGAGTTCCGTCTTATCCTTCATTGAGTACGCAAAGCCGCCCGCACGATTGATTACAACCTTGCTCTTAGTCGCACCCTTGGATGCACGTACTTGCTTTGCTGCCTTAACCCTATTTGACTTTGTATTAAACTTTGCCATATGTTTCCTTATTCCTTGATGTGTTAGTGTTAAAAATAAAAAAGGCGACTCGTGATGAAACGAAATCGCCTTAAAGGACCGTTATAGTTACGGCCTTAGCTTCATGCCGACGAAAAATGAAAAACGTCAGAGATGAAGCCAAAATGGTGCCCGATGGAGGATTCAAACCTCCGAACCACAAAAGGTCGGGCAAATTTTAAGGAGAAAATTGGAGAGGACAGTTTGATGAACATTACTGGTCATCGCCCTTACGGGCTCTGCTCCCTTGTCTTGCGACAGTGGGGTTGGCGTTTCATATAGCAATGACGATGAACGCCTCTACCTTGCTTCCTTGTAGTCCCGAGAATGGGACGTTTGAAATTAACTTAAAAGAACTATACCTATAATACTTAGAGTTTCAAGAATGTCAACTAGAATCTTCATCTTCTTCTTTTTCAAGAGTGACGAGAACGTTTGCCGTTATCTCGATTTTCGTTGGAGTGAGCGGTTCAAGCGTCAGGCCGAGCAAGGATTTTATACCCGGCTCACAAAGATGTTTTACCGCAATTGGTTCTCCCACCTTTTCAAACGCATCCATATACTCCGTTCCTCTAATCCTCGCAATAATTGGTTTGAATAACGTAACCATATAGCGACCACCATGACATTTTGTAAGCCATAACTTCATGATTATCTTTACCCGTAATCAAGAGTTTTGGCCCATCCTATTTCGGATTTTTCTTCTGGCGTGCCCGTCTTTGTAGCCTTGTTTATAGTTGGTCCACTGCAATTTGCCAAGGTACTTCATATAAAACCTAACTTGTACATACGACAATTTGTAGTTAAATCTATACGCTGCGTCATAGGCCGCTGCATATGATGAAGAATTACTGTCTGGAGGCTGGCGGATTAAAGCTTTCAAAATCTAAGAGTAAAATAACTCTGTTTTCCGTGGTCCTGTTCCATGCACTATGAACCAGTAAAGGGTCAAATAAAAATGCCTCGCCGTCGCCCCATTTTTTACATGCACCATTGACCCAAAAACTACACTCTCCCTTTGGTATATCAATACCAAGATGCACCCTATAAACAAACGTGGGAACCTTATCTACGTGAGCATGAATCTGTGTGCCCGGGGCCATGATGGAAAAGCCTGCCATAGCGACCTTACCCATACTTTCAATCAACTCTACCGTCTTCGGACATTGCTTAGAACTTGTCTTTAACTTCCTGCCGTTATGATAGAGTCCAAAAGTTGACCAGCTACCCTTGTATTTTTCCTTTTCTGGCCACTTGTACATTCTCAGTTTTTTAATCTGCTCATACTCTTTGCGTATGACCTCAAAGTTGTCTTCGAGAACAGCCAACTGAGGATAGTGTTTTTTGTTGTGAAACATATAAATTGGTGGACGTGAGGGGAGTCGAACCCCTGTATCTCCCGTATTCTTCTACAGCATCTACAAGCTTGTCTCGTTTCTAAGTACAACCCATTTCGCTAACGAGCGACCTACTCTGGGCAGTTTTTCTCTAGTTGTACCAACAACCCTGAGCGTAAATAGTTTTGCCCAATGTTTAACGTCAAACTCCACTTATCAGGCTTCTATGGGTTGACGAAAGGTCGGTTAGGACGCTTTAAGCATACAAAGGTCGTTTGTAATTTGACCACGTTTTTTAAGAAGACGGTAATCATTCTTCTGCTTGCCACTTTCAAATACAACGGAAGGCGAATCCATGAACACGCCCATTAAAAAGAACTACTATAAGTTACCCAGAAATTTGGGTTTTGTCAAAAGAAAAATTTAACTTTCGAAGAGAATTCCGTAAAACTCGTATTCGCAGATAGTTAGCTCGCGATTTCCTGAACTGTTATTTCCGGTCATGATTACGCGGAGATATCGAAAGGCCCCAGAAAGAGGAGTGTCGAACGCTCCCCAAGCTCCGCCCGAACTAATCGTTGAGTCGTTCGTTCTCTCGTCAATATTTGTCCAAGTCGTATTGTCGTTGGAGCCTTGGAGATTCCAATTGCGAATATGCCAGCCGCCTTCACCTCTGTTTCTTAGTGTGTATTTATTGACAGCAAGTGTACGTGTTGGCCCCAAGTCAATCTTAATCCAATTGTCACCAGATGAGCTTGTAGAGAAGGCTTGTTCTTGTCTATCTGTAAGAATGGTAACAGAGCCTTGAGTGACGCTTAAAGCGGAGTTGGTTATCTTCGCTGGATGCGGGTTTGAGAATCCGACTTGTAGACCGTTTGTACCTATGTAATAGACGACTCCATTGGTATCGCCAGAAGAAGCGAAAACCAAAGCGATGCCTTTATTTACGGCAGAAATAATTTCTGTCGTGTTCAAATGAAGTAACGGAACCCCTACGGTATCATGACCGTTCAAAGAATTCTTTACTTCAACCCTACTCGTAGACTGGATATAAGACTTCATTACGCTTTCTCAATCAACAGTCTAAGCCCATCTTCCTTGTTCGTTGCCTTTATAATGAGTTCTTGGACCAGTTCTGACATCTCTTCCGCCGTCAAATCATGACATGCTTCCATCAAGAAGTCGTCCTCGATTTGAATATCTGTATCTATCGTGCCGTCGTCCTTATCCTTAAAGTCAAGGAACGTGAGAATGGGCTCTTCGGAACTCTCGTGAATGATGGAAACATTGGATAGCATGACTATTATACGGCAACTGCCACAGAATTCAAATTAAGCCGTCTGTTTTGCCAAGACGGACGCGAGGTCCGCTGGACGATAAGACGGGGCTTTAACGACCTTCCCATCCGGTCTACGCACTAGGTACTTATCGCCCTTTGCCACGGACGTATGGTCTGGGGGCATGAGGTTGAGGTCTGCTAGGCTCCAAAGCTTCGTCATATTGGAAGAGTGGACTTCCTCACAGAACGGCTCTAGGTCTAAACCGTAAGCGACCGCAGCACCCTGATTAACGTAGTCGATATCAGCTAAAGCGTCTGCCACTCCAACTAGATTTACCTCGTCATCGTTCGTGCTAAAGTAAAGGTTGCCGCCCGTGACTTGTTCACCCTTTGGAATCTCACTTGTGATTTTGACGCCACTTGCCTCTGCCAACTCCAATACCTCTTCAAGTAGGAGCTTGACGCGAAGCACGCGTGTCTTCTCGTCTGGGATTGTGGGTTTATCAGGCGTGGCCTGACCAAACGTTTGCATGAATTGTTTTACGTTACTTTGTTCTTTTGTCATAATTAAATTTGGCACTTACCTCCCGAGCAAGCCACTGCGGCTTGTTTGTCGGCGTCTTCGAACGTTTCCGAATCTTCAATGATATCTTCCCAAGGCACTACTTTAGTCTCTCTCTTAAGGTCAATCCAAAGCTTCCAACTAGATACATGTTTTAGACAATAAGAGGTCTTCTTCAAATCGCCTTCAAAGTATCTATCGGCGAACTGCTTAAACCTTCTGACCCAATCTTTTTTGAGTTCGTAAGCTCTGAACTCTCCCTTGCTTTGGAAGAATAGATTTAGGTAGATAGCATAGTCTGCTAACGCTCCGCTATATTGAAGCTCGGTCTTGAATGATTTTCTACGGGGCTTGATAGGCTCCGAAGGCTCCTCTTTATCTCCAAGAATTTCTCCAATACCTAGAGCACAGTCACACGCTGCCCAAAGATTGTTATTGAAGGCTGCTAACCCATCTACAATTAGGCCAGAGGCAAAGATTGTTGCGGGGCCATACGTCTGAACAAGTTCCTTTTCGTCTAGGATGGTGACGAATGGAGCTTGCATGTAGTCTAAATCTCCAGACGCGGAAAGTAGAGAGATGCCCGCAAACCATTTACGATTCTTGAAAATGTATTCACGAACTGAATCCCATTCTTCTTCAAAAACAGAGATTGTATTTGAGATGTTATGCGTCGCGGCAGGGTTGAGGCTACGTTCAGGTGCGTTACCCGCGAGCACCCAATACTGCTGTGCGGTCTTGACTTTTTCTAGAAGCTCGATGGCGTTAATATCGTTCTTCGTAATAGCTCCTTTTGGAACCTCGCACGTAAAAGCAATGACCTCATCCGTTTTGTTTGCGGACCACACTGAGTCTTCTACTGCGATAGGATTAATCTTCTTGTAGTATTGAAGAGAGAATTCCTGTTTGTTAGCCTGAACTCTACGGATATATCTACGTGCGTGGTGAGGGTGAATGCCGCTGGCGGTACTCAAAACGCAGCTTGTAGAGCCTGCGGGCTTAGAGCACGTAACTCTTGCAGAAGGATTGATTCCAATCAAGGTGGCGATACGCTCATTCTCTTTGAGAATCGACTTTGCTCCTTTGGTTAGAATCTGCTTATCGAACAGGATTTCCGCGTTGTCCATCCAGCCTGTGATAGAGCATCCAAGCAATCTCTCATGGCGAACGATTTCTTCGGTGACGGAGCCTAGATATGGGAAGCTGTCGTAAGCTGACTGCATGGTGCCTATGATAGCACTCGCTTTGCAGGCTAGCATAAAGTCCTCTTCTGAGTCGCAGAATCTACCATTGATTTCAGTAAGGTTACAAAAACCAACTCCAGTCCTGCCGTCTTTTAGTTTATTGTAGAACCCGATTTCGACACATGGGTTTGCAAGAACGTCGTAATCATCTACGAAATAAAAACCCGGCTCTCCACACTGACGGATAGATTGAAATATGGAATTGAACTCCTCTTCGGTAACTTCGTCTCTTTTGAGAACGACGGAATTGTTAGAGCGTCCACGCTGAGGGTTCTCGATAAACCAATTCCCCGTCTTTGCTTTAATCATCTCTTCGTCGTCTTTGGAGAAAAGACAAATCGTTGCCGAACGACGCAAGCCTCCACTAATTACAAAGTCAGAACAATGCATTAAAATGTCATAGACATTTATTGGAGATAATCTCGTCTTACCTTCTGACAAAACTTTCTCAATCAATCCCTGAACTTTCTCCAATCCATTCTTAAGCGGGGCTGGACCGGGGGCTTTGAATTGACCCGCAATCAACGCTCCTTTAGGACGAATGAGGCTATAATCAAACTTCACCCTCTTCGCTTTGAACTCGGGGAATGTTGAGCCCTCTACAAAATACGAAGACAATAAAACACCAACAGAATCCGCCCATCCTTCTACAGAGTCAGGAATTTGATACACCATCTCATCTTCGCTTCTCTTACTGATAGATGGGATTTTGGCGACGTGTTGCGTTTGTACGCTGAAGCCTACTCCGCAACCAGCCAACAATAAAAACGCCACATCTTGAAAAGCTTTTGGCTTATCAATGTAAAGAGAGCTACAGTTGAACATGCGTTCGTTCTTGGCGAGAATCGGTTCTCCTCCGTACTGTAGGGCTCTCTGAGAGCCGAGTACCCTCTTCTTCAAAACCATCTTCTTCGCAAAGTCGAAGGCTTCTTTGAACTCTAGATTCTCCAACGCTTTTGCAAATTTCTTTGCGTGCATGTCGAAGACCCGATTGGTCATCTCCTCCCATGTTTCTCTACGCTTTTTATCTTTTAGATAGCGGGCGTAGCGTGAATGCGTTGTGTAATCAGATAGGGCTTGTAAACTCATGGTAGAAATCCATCTGCCAAATAGTAAGGCAGACAGATATCCTACTGAAAAATGTCGAAAAAGTCAAGGTTAACTTCTCCGCATATTTTGCTTCTCTAGCTCTTCATCTATAATTCTTTTGATGATATCTCCATGACACAGGTACGGACTACAAAAGCACAAGAGCTTTACGTCTCCTGCTTTTGCCGCCCTATAAATTTTGTTTAGCTCGTTACAAACGGGCCTATCTTTCGTTCTAATCTTTTCGGCGAGATACTTTTCGTATTCTGCCACGACCTCTTCTCTCGTGTTCCTATGATTAATGCGATAAGGGTTCCCGAGAGGAGAACCCCTACCGATATAAAAGTCTGAGCTGGTTGGCTCATGACGCTTTGTGTTAACTACCTGAATCAATCTGTTTATACGCTTTCTTTTTGAAGAGTAGATAATTTCCTTCGGAAAAGGTTAGCTTGTCGAATAAGTCACCCTCAGAAGAAGAGACTATATTATCAAATATACGCTTAAGACTCTCTCCTTTGACTACGTATTCAAGAATGACCTCCGCAAAAGTTCCTCCAATTTTTTCAAGCTCAAGCTTGCCAAAAGATATGGATATGGATTCGACATCCTTGACGAACGCCCCGTCTAAATATAAGGCTTCGGCGTGGTAAACGTATCTCTTAGGATTCGCAGCTCGCACAAGTCAAAATCTTTCTCGCAAGCTCCTGAGCTGGGTTCGCACTTCTCTGATAGTAGAATGTCTTGATACCCATCTTCCAACCTTCGATAAGAAGGGCGGATACGTCCTTGGCAGACACGTCAGGGGCAATCATTAGATTCAAGCTTTGAGACTGGTCGATATACTTCTGACGCGTAGCTGCCTGAATAACGATTTCCTTCTGGCTCAATTCGCCAAACGTTTTGAATACGTCCTTCTCGTGTTGCGTCAAAAAGTCTAACTTCTGTACAGAACCGCCACGAACAAGAATCTCTTTCCATACTTCACGAGTGTTCTTGCCCTTCTCTTCAAGAAGCTTCTCCAAGAACGGATTCTTGTAAGGGAATAGTCCCTTTGCCAAATCCTTCGTGAAGTAGTTACCGTTAAGTGGTTCGATACCAGAAGAGACCTGACCTAGGATGAACGAGCTAGACGTGGTTGGAGCGATAGCCATACGCGTAGTCATACGCTCTCCATAACCCTTCAATACCTCTGGCTCGCCATACTTCTCTGCAAGTTCGCGAGAAGCCTTCAATGTTCGCTTATCAAGCTCTTTGAAGATTTGAGTGTTCAAGAACTTCGCCTCCATAGATTCGAAAGCAATCATCTTGGACTGAAGAAGGGAGTGCCAGCCGAGAACGCCAAGACCAATCGCACGCTGCTTCTTTGCAAATAGGTTTGGAGCCTCAAGGAACTTGACTCCATTGGACTTCAAAATAAACTCTTCCGTAACCGCGTCCAAGAAATACGTGAGCGTTTCAACCGCGTCTGTCTCCTTGATTTCTTCCCAATGCAAAAGATTGATTGAAGAAAGAACGCAAACAAAACTCTCAGTTGGGGACGTGGACAAACAAATCTCAGAACAAAGGTTCGAAGCCCAGACTCTCAAGTCTTTGTCGCGATATGCTTTTGGAGCACTGTTGTTAATTGTGTCAGAGAAGAAGATGTATGGGTATCCTGTCTCGAAACGTTTCTTCACAATCTGACTCCAAATCTTACTCTTGGCCTTATCGCCCTCAAGAAGGTCTTTCATCCATGCGTCAGAAATGGTCACTCCGAAATTCATTTCTTGAATCGGATTACCCTCTGCACGAATCTGAAGGAACTCTAGAACGTCAGGATGCTCTACGGGAAGATATGCCGCGAAGGCTCCCCTACGCGTACTGCCCTGAGAAATTACGCTTGTGGTCTTATCAAACAGCTCCATGAAGCGTACTGGACCGTCTGCTTCACCACCTACACTAATCTTCGTGCCGCGTGGACGAAGCTCGCCAAAGTATGCGGATGTGCCGCCTCCGACCTTGGACATTTTGCCCACCTCAGAGTTCTTCTCTAAAATAGATTCGATATCGTCCGCAATATAGCTGCCAAAGCAAGATACAGGAAGACCTTTTCTGTTACCAAAATTAGAGATAACGGGAGAGGAAAGAGAGAAAAATCCCTTCTTCAAATAGCCTTCGAATTTGTCGGCAAAGCCGTCAATGCCTAGGATACGCTCTGCGTTCTCAGCAATCTGACGGAACCTTTGTTCCGGGGTGCTACCCTTTTCGATATAGTCTTTTTGGAGGAATTTTCTTGAGTCTTCGTTTAGCCAGTAATAGTCAGATTTGATATCCATAAAAATTAAACAAGGTCGTCAAAGCTTTGACCGTTCTTAGAGTATTCGATAGGACGAGCGTGGAAGAAGTCTGTAGACGTGCTTCCCAATAGAGTCTCGTCGAACCATGCGGTTTCTGCCATAACTCCCTCGTCAATTTCGAATGCGGACTTGAAACCGATTTCCTTCAAAGAGGAATTGATGCGGTTCTTAATAAATTCTTTCAATACGGACGCACTGAGCCCGGGCTGGTCAAAGTCGCCAATAATCCAGTCAATAATCTTGCTCTCCGCAATAAACGCTTGCTCTGCTTCGTGAGCAATACGTTGCTCAAGCTCTTCGTCGAATAGTTCCGGGTACTCTTCGCGGATAACGTTGACAAGCTTCATGCCAACCATCGCATGAATCTGCTCTTCCTGACGCGTATACTTCACCTGCTGATTTGTATCCTTCAGAACATTCTTGTTCTTGTAGTACCAGTTGATGACATAGAATTGACTGAATAATGATACGTTCTCAACGAAAAGCGTGAACAAAATCAAAGCATAGATATACTGCTTCTTTGAGTCTTTGTAGAACTTGTGGTTGTACTTGCGTAGGTAATTTACGCGACCCATTACGATATCTAACTTCAAATTCTCTTCAAAGATATCTTCCATTCCAAGCACGTTGAGTAGACGCTCGTAGGCGTCTCCGTGAATGACTTCGGTATTCGCCATGACATAACCCAAGTCCGTGATAGACGGATGCGGCAAATTGTCTCCAAGCTTTGCCCAGAACTTCTTGACCGCCACTTCAACTTGACCAATCGCTGATAGCGACTTGGTTATGATTGCTCTATCTTGGTCGTTAAGGTTGACCTTAAAGTCTTGGATATCTGAGGAAAAGCTGAACACATCATTCGTCCAGAATCCGTCATGAATCGCTTTAGAGAATTTTTTGGTCCAAGGGTAGTGGTCTGGCTTTCTGCTAATCTGTTCGTCGAAAATCATAGTAAAATCAATTTTTAGGTGAGGAAGTTTACACCCTTTCTCTGTTATGAGGAACACCCTTTCGTGCCTTCGCTCTGAAGAAAAATTTGTGGAAACTAAACTCTTGCCGAAAAATCTATCTTACTCGATTGTTTCCAAAAAGTCAAGGTTCAAAAGAGCCTGTCCATAATGGAATGCATATCTTGCTCTTGCGGTTTTTCAACTGTTGGAAATGGATAAAACTTAAAAATTCTTTCGCTCAATTTGCGGAATTCGGGTGTATCGACTTTCGAGCGGTAGAGTCTGTTGTCCGCATAGTTCTTGTAACGCTCGTTGACCTTCATCTTACTTGCAGTCTTGGCGTACTCCAAGCCGTCAAAGCTTGAGCCTCCACCAAGCAGAGAAAGTTTGTCTTTCAGGCTGTCGTCGAAATTCATCTTGGTTTTGAAGATGACAGACATCTCCCACACAAGATTTCTGCGATACTCTTCACTCTCAGCCCAGAGATTATAATTGATGAAATATTTGTTCCTGAGAAAGTTTGTGTTGCCAATAACTTCCTCTGCATATTCTTTCCAGTATTCGAGAATTGGGAACGCGAAGAACTGACCGTAATTTGGGTTCTGAATCATCTTGAGATATGACGCGTAGTTATTGTACGGGTCTCTCAAGATTATGATACTTGGATTGACTTCATCTCTCAGTCTAAGATTCTCGTAGACTGTAATCTTTGGGCCGTCGCCTTCGACAATCGTCTTCGTGACTCCACCCATCTGTTCAGCAACGTGCAGAACTTCGGCTTGTTGCTCAAAGTTCTTAGCCAGCCAAATAAGGACGGCGTGGTGGCCGCTCCTCATAAGTGAGTACGTCTTAATCTCTAACCTCATAGAATCAAATGTGGGTACTTCTCTCTTGCATACTCATCAACGTAGAATGGAAGTCCTCTGTTGTCGATGACCATAGGAATAGAATTATCGTCTCTGTTAATAAGGTGAAATTGACCTTTCGATACGACTCTATCTCTCCAAATCTTAGTAAACTCTTCTCTCGTTGGAACCGTAGATTTGTCAAACGGCTCAATACATGAATGAAGCTTTTCGTAAACCTTATCCATTCCACCTAACCAGCTAAAATGCCAGCCAGCCTTCTCAATGCGTGGAGCTTGGTCTTTGATGTTGCGGAGGTCTTGAGGTTCGATATGCTCAAGCACTTCTGCCCTTGCTAGCACCGTGCCAATCCAACCTTTACCGTGAGAGGTGAGGTTGAGAAAGTACGCGTAGAACTCCATTGCAAAAGCAATAGTATGAAATTCTTCGGCCTGTGTCTTGAGCTGAGTAATAGCTTCTGGGTTTGGAATTTCGTCCGCATCAGAAATCATAACAAAATCCGAAGGGTCTAGACTCAACCTCTCCAATCCTCGCTTGATTTGGTTACGTTGGAAATTCTCCATCGTCCAAAGATTTCCTTCGTTTGACGGACAGTTCTCGACTTTGACGTGAATGATTTTGTCCGCAAACTTCGCGTAGCGTTCCTTGTTCTCTTCGAAGTAGAACGGCTTGTCTTTAAGCGTCTGAGTCTTTGAGGCTTCGACGATGACGAAGTAGTCTACGACCGGATTGAGGATTTCGAGGCGAATCTCTAGGAGGTCCAGCTCATTAAAAAATGTGAAGCAATCTACGACTTTCATGTTAGTTCTTAAGCTCTAGCTGTTGTTTGTCCGCGAAGAATCTCTTCATGATTTTGGTTTTGCTGATATAGCGTCTGTCATTGCCTGCGTGTACTTCTGATGCCAAGACCTTATCTTCTTTAGCTAAGTCTACCAAGGTGAATGTCTCCAAGTTCGCCTTCATAAGTTCCGCGTACTCTTTAGAGTCAACGACTTCTTGAAACTTCTCCAAGCCCAGCTCAATAATCAGATTGTCTCGAACGCGATTAAAGCGGTTCACGTCAATAACGTTCTTGGCGTACTTGATTGTATTGATGCTGAAAACGTCGAAGGCGAAGCCTTCATCTACTTCAAGTCTTATCATTTTTTAGGAGTAAGGGCGGCGTATCCAGTATCCGCCTCTGAAGATTGAAAGTTATGGGTTGCGTCTAGAATTTCCGCAAAGAAAAAATCTGAAGAGAACTGGTGACGAGGCTTGATGTCGTGTCTCCAAGCGTCTCTACCTTGATTTCTGTAAATCTTGAGGTCGTCGAATAGCACTACGTCTTTACCATTCCTTTGGTTCTTAATCATCAAAAGCTCTCGCTCTAATGGAAGACGGGTTTCGTCATCAATAGATGTATCGTCGTGCCTGCCCATACCAATATCCGCACCGGGGAAATGGGCGTCTAACCAAAACAATGTGGGCACCTTGATTTCGTCAAGAAGTTTTGGCAAAACGTCCAGCGTGTTGCCGAGGATGATTTCTACGCGAGGGTCGTCCTTAAACTTCTCTTTCATTCTCTTGACCTGTTCTTCCATGATTTCGATGGACAGGATTCTTTCGAACGGGTATTTTTGTGCCTCGATGATTGCGTCTCCGTTGCCTACGCCGGTCTCAACAAAATACTTAAGGTCGTGTTTGGCTTGAAGCTCTTTTAGATTGTAGAATGAAATGTGTCCCATTATGTTCGTAGTTTGACTGCTTTAATTATATGCTCCTCGTTGATTTCTTCAACTCTTGGGGCTTCCAAATATATCGCGTTTGGATTTACGGGTTGCCAGTTTCTTGAGGTTTTTGCTCCGGGGTAGTAGTTGAATCCATAGAGTCCAACGACAGGATGTTTGTATCCCGAAAGTATCCATGCTAAGGCCGTATCTACGCAAATAACTACGTCGCACATCAAGGCTGTTTTTACCGCTCCAAAAAAATCTCCTTCATATTTCGGTGCTACTTGAGGGTCGTCTTTAAGACCAATCTGTATTACTTCATATCCTAAATCTTGAAGCATTGAAGTCAACCTGATAGCTTTTTCTACAGAAGGATTTTTGTCTCTACTTCTAGTCTCTCCAAATAGACACACCCCTATGCGTCCCTTGATTTGCTTTACTGGAAAATATTTCACCAGCTCAATCTGAAGATTAAATGGAGGCTGCAAATCATGCATCAAACAGAGTTCTTCTGTCTGGTGAATATGATTGTACCAATCCCCACGTGTATGCTGGGGCATTGCGTTAAAAACTTTATCGAACTTGCTTGCGGCAATCCTATCTTCCATAGAGGGCCAGTCGTTGTATTGGTCCCAAATATGAATCCCGTCAATCAGTGGATTGTTCTCGAACAATGGTGCAATCGACGCATACTTCTTGTTAATTCCAAGATACAGCTCGTCGTAAGGATTATCTCGCTTGAATGCTTTCGCGGCAATCATCCCCATCACAACATCGCCAAACTGGCCCTGATTGAAACCTACCGCCTTCATAGATTCACTGCGACTACGGGTGGAATGTTGCGGAACTTATCCTCGTTCTTATGCCAACGCATCTGACTTTCTCCCCACGGAGCGTTGCGGCAAACGTAGACGTTTTGCTTAAAGCTCTTGTCGTGGATTGCGTGACGCATTACTGGCAACGCCATCTGCCTCAAAAACTCCTGAAAATTGCTCTCTGGATAAAGCAGGCCCGGATAAATCGTGTTATGCGTAATTTGTTCATGAGGAATACTGATGATAATCGTGCCGTTTTCTTTGACGACCTTCTTCATTTCAGAAAGGCAGTTGTACGGATTCGTTAGATGTTCTATCGTTTCGAATGTCATTCCTATATCTAGCTTATAACATTCCTGCAAAAATTTGTCAGCGAACGGAAGATTGAGGTCTGTTTGCCGATACGTACAAACTTTAGACGCCTCTTCGGATACCGCTGCTCCATCGAATCCAAAGTATTCGTTTCCTTTACCTCTCCCCATCCTTGCGAATATTGGACCGTACCCACAGCCAAAATCTCCTATAACTGAATTCTGAAGCTCTCCTAATTTCAAGTCCTCTACTAGAAAATTAAGACGGGGGCCGTGAGATTTTTCATATTGAGCTACTGACTGATTGACGTAGAAATTTGTAACGATGTCTTCCATTAGATTTTTTTGTATGAGTAGGTGACGCCCAAATCTTCTTCGGACTGATTGATGTATGTCCAGTTGTAGTCAATCCAGCTACTCATGACGCTGATTGGATAATACTTCTCGACATCTGTTCTGTTGATAACGACCTTCCTGTGTACGCGTGGGTAGCAGTTCGCGATATTCATCATTGAACTATTGACCCCGATGAATACTTGGCTGGTAGCGATAAGCTCCGCACTGTTCCACATACTAAGGCCAAGAGCCTTTTCAAATGGGGTATTGCGGTCATTCGTGCCACCAATCTGAATAATGCGGTAGCCGTCGTAGTTCTTTTGAATTTGAGCGATTGTTTCGTCACTCATAACTCCGCCTTCAGACTTGCCGTTCGTGTGAACAACTACAGTACCGAGATTCGTCTTGGCATCCTCGTACTTGTACAAGCGAGGGTGACGGAGATAGCACTTAGGCCAGCCGAATTTAATCGTCTGACGCTCTCCGTATGAAAGATAATCTTCCGCTGGAAACTGAACTAGCCACAAGTTCAAATGATGCTGTGCTTGTTCGCCACGAACCACGTATGGGTTGTGGTCAAAAACCCAACAGTTGCTCATGTCCACAACCTTCTCTCCAAAGTTGCGGAAATAGTTTTCGGGCACAGCTCCAAATTGAAGCTTGTCCCCGATTCCGGGACCGTCGTTCCAAAGACCTAATTTCTTCACTTTGTTTTCTCCGTGTTAATTGTGTACTTACGGAAAACCATTTCCCTGTCGAAGTCTTGCACGCCCGGAAACAATGCCTGCCCCTTGTTCTCAAGAATTTTCTTTACGATGCCTGCGATGTACGTGAAGCTGTAGTTCAGCGGAAAACATTGCTCTGGGTACATGAGCCAACGAGCCTGATGGGAACGCGGGACTGAATGAGGGGCTTGAGCGTTCTTGGAGAACGTTATTGTTGGGACGCTACAGCCATAAGCGATGTAACGGAAACCCGAATCTGTAGAAACCATAACATCTGCATTGGCAATAATTGAAAACACGTCTTCAACAGAACCGTTAAATATCGTGACGTTATCTCCAGCTAAATGCGTAAACAAATGATTGTCTTCCCTCGTAGAGATAATAACTACGCGGGTATGTTCAGAAATTTTTTGCACTAGACCGTCAATATAGAACTGTTCAAGATTGTGTCCTTTAGACGTTGCAGAGTGAAGGTGTAAAACTGCGTATCTATCCTTCTTTTCTGAGATGTGTACGTTCGGTCTTGGAAAGAAATAGAAGTAACGTAACCAGTCGAAATCATAATTCATCCATTTCAAACCGTCGATATGCAAGTCATAGAACTTGTCACAGTTCTCGGTCATGTCCTTGCGGATATCGTCTGGAACGTTCTCTAACGCCCCATAAAAGTTATCGACTCCAAATTGACAGTCTACCCAAAACTCTTTATGCTTCTTTGCGGGGATGACTTCAATCTCATCAAAGAGATGACCGTAAGAGGAAACAAGTGCGTCACGTTGAAACGTTTTACCTGCGGTATCAGAGTAAATCTTAATCTTTGCATCAGGATATTTCTCCTTGATGGCTGGGATAAAACGTATTGCTAAGAGATGGTCTCCAAGACCACCTTCGAGTCTAAGGTTAATTTTCTTTACGGACATAGACCCATTCTATCAAAACTTTCAAAAAAGTCAAGGCCATTCATGGCCTTAATTAACGTAATCTATAGAAAGTTAATGTTCTTTAATGTATTCTATAGTAGTTAATTATATTCACAGTCTAAAGAAAGTTAAAGAACATAGTCTTCTATGGTCTTGGACGTTAAATTACATTCAACATACAAGTATGTATTATATGGGCCTTGTCAATTCTGTCAAGCATAATTTTCAATTATTTGGTTATTGAAATCTTTGAACATATGGCTATTATTTTCAATGCTATCCATTTTCAAAGTCTACAGTGCGGATTGGGAGACTGAGGTCGTCGCGGAGTCCGCAACGGACGCAGTTCTCATAGGCACAAGGGAACAGTATATGCATCTTGGTGTAAATTTCAACATCGGATTTGCAATCGTTGCACAAGAAGTTCGTACCAAGAACTATGAGTTCTTTTGTCCCGCTGCAATACTTCAAGACCTAGGATATCACAAACTTTCTATCGAAGTCTCCCGCCTATTCAAAGCATTACGCCCATGAAAGAAACGTTAGTCGAAGTCAGGAACGCAGTCCTACTATTCTTTTTGCAAGAATCCGTTTTCAATGCCCAAGCCCACCTTGGCTTGATTGATTTTACCTGCGAAGACGAAAGTCTCAAGTACGCCCTCATCGAAAAGATTCTTGAGGAGTTAGAGGGCATTAACATGCTTACGAAAGTTGTCGTTGCGGGCAATAACATCTGGATTCTCAATAAACATTTGAAGATGTACGAGCAGAATGTTTCGATTAACTATTCTACGGCTGTGGCTATCGCTGAGACGGTAAACAATTACTGCAAGAAAATCAAAAACACAAAAGAGATTTGCGACCCATCAAACATCAAAGAGCGTGACATTCAGAAGCTTATATTGATGCTTGAAAATGAGATTGAACAACAAAATACTAATTGACTTTGATGAAAAGACATGTTAAAATTCGACATGGCTTTATCAAGGGAATTTGTTCAAGAAAAGTTTAAGACCCCATTCGTAATCGGAATTGGTGGAGTGGCAACGGCGGGCAAGGACACGTTCTTTGCGGCACTTGTAGAATATTTGGCTTCGCACGGGATTGTTGCTCAGAGATACGCGTTCGCGGATAGTCTGAAAAATGAAATCGACCCGTTCATGAAAGAGCAGTATGGAATTTCGGCTTGGACAAAAGACCCGGAAGAAAAGAAGCTCATTCGTCCAATGCTCGTAGCTCATGGCGGCGTTCGCAGAAGAATGTCTAAGGGTACGCACTGGACAGGGGTTGTGACCCCTCTCGTAAAGGCTGCGATGGCTCAGGGAATTATTCCAGTTATCACGGACGTGCGTTACGCAGAATATGACTGCGACGAAGTTACATGGCTAAATAATCTTGGTGGAAAACTTGTCTACGTCCGTAGATATAAACTATCTGAACCTCGCGTCATCTATTCCAAAGAAGAGGGCGGATACAATACGGAGTACCAAGAAAAAGTTTTCGTCCAACCACCAAACGAAGACGAGGCCCGCAATGACCCAAATCTAAGAAAGCTTGCACACACTATTATTGAATGGCCCACGCTTTCAGACACTTCCTTGGAGTCCATGACTCCGTACGTCGAACAATTTATAAACAACCTATGAGCGTAACAGGATACGGCGGAGGTGGAGATGCTGAGGTTAGCGATATAGACCTTATTGAAAGTATTCAGAACAACACTGATACGGACGCCTCCCTGAAGGAGCTTATCGCTAGACATAGCGGAATTTATTTCTCAATCGTAAATAAATACTTCCCTGAGTCTAGAGCTGCCTCGTCCAGATTCAACATTGACAGAGAGCTGGTGTTTAACAGCAAAGATTTGGTTATCTACAACTCTGCTTTGTCTTACGATAAGGATAGGGGTGCAAAGTTCAGCACTCATATCGGAAACCAAGTTCGCTATTTTTGCCTAGGACAAATCAACAAGTCAAAGACTTTAGTTCCGTTCGAGCCGAAAGAGTTTGAGAATATCTTCTCCGAAGAGAGCGAGATTCACGAGAAAATTGACAAGAATATCTCTACGAGAATCGTGGACATCATTAAACAGATTCCAGATGAACGAGTCTATGAAATTTTCAAACTCAGATACCTAGACTCTAAAGGTAAGAGGGCTACACCTTGGAGTAAGATTTACAAACGAATCCCTCATGCAAAATCAAAAGGAAGGCATCTAACTATTCAAGGCTGCATTAATCTTCATAACAAGGCACTGAAAGAAATTCGTAGGAAAGTTAGAGACTTAAAAGATAACGTCTAATGTCAAAAGGCTCTCTAGTAAACATCGGAGAGTTCAAGAAAACGAGACGGCCCGATATGCTAACGGGCTACATTCAAATTCCTGAACTCGGCATAAAGCTACGAGTCCTCGCGTTCATTAAGACCAATGAACAGAAGAGGAGTAAGAGTGACCCTGACCTCGTTCTTCTAATGCCTACCGATAATAAACCCGCCACCGAAGTCCCAGACAATCTTTTCGATTGAAAAATCAATCCAACCATTTAGAATCTTCTATGAAATTAGTATTCAACGCTCCTATTAATTCCCTTTCTTTGGGTAACGTCTCTGTAAACCTTCTTCGCGAGATGCAGAAGAAAAACATGGACGTTTCGTTCTTTCCAGTAGGCCAGAACCTAGACTTCAAAGCGTACAAGCTTTCTAAAGAGTTTGGAGACTGGTTTACACAGAGCGTCGGCAACAGGCTCAAGACCATCAAAAAAGATACGCCTACCCTACGTCTTTGGCATATCAACGGGTCTGAAACAAGGAATACTAGTCGTCAGTTCTTGTATACGTTCTACGAAACGAACGCTCCAACGCAGGAAGAAATCAACTTGGTCAATCTTCAGGACCATACATTTTTCAGCTCCACTTATTCCAAGACCATCTTTAATAACGTAACAGAGAAAGTCTCTTACATTCCCCTCGGTTTTGACGAGGAGTTCGAGCCGCTTCAAAAGAAACCTATGGACGTAATCCACTTCGGCCTTATGGGCAAGTGGGAGCATCGTAAACATACGGAAAAGATTATCAAACTTTGGCTCAAGAAATATGGCGACAATCCTCGCTTCCAATTGAGCTGCGTAGTCAATAATCCATTCTACAAGCCAGAGCAGATGAATCAAGTCATTATGCAGGCCGTGAACGGTAGGAGATACTTCAACCTAAACTTCATCGGTCATCTTGAGACAAATGTCCAAGTAAACGACTTCATGAACAGTATTGACATTGACCTTACTGGCTTGTCTGGTGCAGAGGGATGGAATCTTCCATCTTTTAATTCAACTGGTCTTGGTAAGTGGAGTATTGTCTTGAACGCCACCGCCCACAAGGATTGGGCAACAAAAGATAACTGCATTCTTGTAAGTCCAAACGGACAAATTCCTGTATACGACAACATCTTCTTTGCTCAAGGCCAGCCTTTCAATCAGGGCTCAATCTACACTTGGGACGAAGATGAGGTTGCGGCTGCATTCGAGAAGGCCGAAAAGCTTGCAAAGACGAAGAACACAAAGGGCGAAGAGTTGAGAACGAAGTTCACGTGGGGTAAGACCCTAGACGCCATTCTTCATGAAATGGTAAAGCATGGAGCATAACGTGCATCCTGCCGTCAAATTCTGTGAGGTTGTGGCAAAGAAGGCTTCTGATGAAGGTTGGAAGCTCTTACTTGACAGGAATGGGTTTATTTGGATGAAGAATGAAGATAAGTCCACGGCAACCGGCTCCGCACCAACCATGAGACTTGTCGGTCCTAACCCGAGAGTCCATATGATGGAAATGTTCCATGAGGCTTGCTGTCATTTAGAACGGCATCTAAGTTGGAACCTAGAAGTTGAATTGTAATAGTATTGGCTTATTATTAGTATGCCAATGTATGAATTCGAGAATGAGGCTGGTGAAAAAACCGTCTTCTATTATAGCGTAGCCAACTATCCAAAAATTGGACAGGTTCACATTGATGAGGCCGGAGTAGAGTGGAAACGCATATTCTCTTTGCCTTCCGCAGCTTCCGATACTAAGCTTGACCCAAACAATATGAACGATTTTGTTAATAAAACCGCTCAAAAGAAAGGGTCTTTGGGTGATTTGTGGGACCAAAGCAGGGAGCTTTCCGAAGCTAGAGCCAAACAAACTGACGACGGCGTAGACCCAGTTAAGAAGAAATTCTTTGCGGACTACAAGAAAAAGCGTAATGGTCTGGACCATCCCGACGCCAAGAAGAAAAAAGTTATCGAAAAAAATGGCATATCTGTGACGTTAGATTAACGTTTCCATAAGTAATCTTTTGGGTGTAACTTAAGGGGAAGCTTCATAGCTTCCCTTTTTGGTTAGATTAGCATTAGCATTAGCAACAAAAGATTATGGCAGACAAAACATTCACAGCAGCATTTGATATCGGTAAATCAGCTCTCGCGTTTCAGTACGTTCACGACGCGACACTTTACGGTGGAGCGGGTGGCTGGAGGCCACTTTCTAACACAGACTTCGGTAGCATCAGCATTAGCGGTGCAGAAATCAGTATCGACAACGGTCCAGTAATCGCGGCCATCGGTAGCGGTAACGCGTCTTTGGCTCAAATCGCTACTTACGAAGCTCCGACATCTAAGTCTTTTACTCCTGCATTTGCGGGAAGCTTGCTCGCAAAAGGTTCTGCGGGTACACTGTTTAGTGTAAATGGATACAACAACTACACGGGCGTACAGTATCTTCACATCTTTGATAATGTAGACGCATCCGCAAATCTTATTAGTGTTGTAGCTATTGATGGAAGAGATAATTTTTCTATCGACTTTGGAGATAAGGGTATTACCATGAATTCCGGTATCTTCATTCGTAACAGCCTTACGCCAGTTACTCAAGCCAACGGTGGCAGCGACCTTTTCATCACTGCATCATTTAAGTAATCATGGTATCCAAAATCTACTCTAAATTCGCCACAGACGCAGAACTTCTTGCGGCGAGCGGTAAACTTCAGCAGGAAATTAATCAAGGCGGAGGTGGCAGCGGGGCACTCATTGATGAAACGTATTTTGTTCACAAGACTGGAAGCGAATCTATAAGTGGAATCAAAAGATTTCTAGATGGAATTTTTGGTTTTAATTTCAATACCAATAGCGGAACATTATCGTCTTCAATCACTGGATATACAGATGAAGGAGTTCCGCTTACTGGAATTCCTGAATTATGCTTGGACTGGCAAGGCAGGGCTCTTTATGATAGAGGAGGCTCCCCTTCCATTGATTGGGATTTTAACGTTCTGTATGAAAACGGCAACATCTCTGTTGATTGGGAGTTTAGAGAATTGTATAATAGTGCTGGCGACGTAACTGCAAATTGGCAATCAAGAGAACTACATGCAGAAGACGGAGTTTGTATTAACTGGGGTCTTAGACAATTACACGCCTATAACGGAGACGTTGTTGTCAATTGGGATAATAAAGCCCTCTACGGAACATACGTAGAAGACTTTGTAAATATCATTCCTGTAGAAACTCTTGCGTGGGCAAGTAGACAGCTTCTTATTGGTGAGGCAAACGGCTTCGCGTCTCTTAATTGGGAAGGTGGAGTCTTGATGTCTACGGGAACGAACTCTTCTGGAGCCGCATCTAATCACGCAGTAGCTAACTGGTTCGAAGGAATTCTTTACGCGATACGTGATTCAAATGAGCCAGAGGATGGAGCGGAAGCACCTTTCGTAGCTTATCCTTCCGTAGATTGGCAAAATAGAAAGCTTTCTTCATTCGCAAATCTTGGTAGCGAAGAATTTCCAGACTGGCAAAGTGAAACATCTCTAGATTGGAGCGGTAGATTACTTTATAATGTTTGGGGTTTTGTCGGTGGAGGTCTTGCAGCTTATGGATTACTAGACGAAGAGACGGGAGAGAGACCCCTTTTCGGATACTTCTTCATGAGTGATGAAGGCATGTACTTTGAAGACAACAACAGTAAAACTCTTGCCAACATCAACCAAAGAAGACTTTTCGGTCTAAATGAAGGCGGCTTTATTGAGACTTCTCTTAATTGGGGAACTCGTCTAACCTTCGACATATCCGGCAACCAATCTATTGATTGGGATGACAGAACTCTTATTTCGACAGTGTATGATGCGGATGAAGATTTTGACATTCCTCTTATTACTCTTGATTGGAGAAATAAGCAAATCTTGGGAAATTGGACATCCGATTCAGGTATTGCTGGTGCGACCTACATAACTGGAGGTTCTAACATTACCGTAGAAGGAGATGGTACGGCATTGAGCCCATACATCGTATCTTCGGCTGGCGGTGGCGGCGATGTGTCAGGCATAGGTCCAATGATTCTTAATCCAGCAACAAGGGAGATTGAGTATGATATCGACACCTCTTCCTCTGTAATCAGCGTAATAAGCCCTTCAGGTATTTGGTTGAAAAATATTGGTAGACAGCCGATTTCCTCTACGATTAACAATCGTTCTCCTGTCCTCGGATTCGAATATGCGTCTAAACTTGGCGGCGGAACTGGAATGCCTTACACGGGTTACGCGACGGTCTTGTCCGCAAATAAAGTAAATCCTTTTGAAATTTATACGCGTGGTGGGGATGGCGTAACTTACACTAAGATATGGGGCGTCGGAGACGACACTAGAATGCCAAGGTCAACTTCTGTTCCAAGTTACTTTGGATACACAACGATGACCAATTTAGGAGGAACGAGGTTCATAAGTGGTGTTAACAGTCTTAGTTTTACAAACGCAATCACTGGTAGAAGTATTGTAACATTGGCGACGATTAGTAATTCAGGTTATTATACCGCAAACTATAAACTTGATTTGAACGTACTACCGTCCGCTTATCAAAGAAACATTCGATTCTATTTGCAGGGCAGCGGAGAACGTTTGGTCGCAAATGAATATGAAAATCAATATTATCTCACCATTCCTCCAAACACCTCTGGCTGTTATACAGTGGTTGGAAATCCATCCCTGATTGTTATGACGGGAAGTGCTTCATCCTCTCTTAACGTTCTTGTTGACTACGACACCGAAGGAAGTGAGCAGGTTCGAATGAGCGGATACCTTCGACTATCAGTTCAATCTTAATCAATCAAGGAGAGGAAAATATTCCTCTCCTTTTTTATTGCATTTCTTTGGAAGACGTGTAAAATGGTGTGGAGCCGAAAACCTCCGCGTTCTTTTCAGTGACCAACATCAAATCAAATATGAGTCGCAAGAAACCAAAACAAAAAGATAGCTCGCTTAAAGTTCCACAGAGAGACAAAATCAAAGATGAATTAACCATCTTCCAGCGAGAAGACCTCACCGACAAACAAAGAGAGTTCATTGAACTCCTTATGGATAAACAGACCAAAATCGTCTTTGTAAACGGCCCAGCCGGTACATCCAAAACATTCTTGTCGGTCTATTGCGGCCTCCACCTACTAAACAAAAGAAGCGTCTCCGATATTCTCTATATCAGAACCATTATTGAAAGTGCGGGCAAAAGTCTTGGCTCTCTTCCGGGTGAAATCGACGATAAATTCGGACCTTTCATGATGCCTCTTCTAGACAAACTTGACGAGCTACTTCCAAAGGCTCAAGTTGATGCACTTGTCAAAGATGAGAGAGTAAAAGCAATGCCCGTCAACTATCTTCGTGGAGCCAGCTTCAATGCAAAGTTTATCCTTGCGGACGAAGCCCAGAACTTCTCCTTTCAAGAACTCGTAACTTTGATTACGAGATTTGGTGAGTTTTCTAAGCTCGTTATCATTGGCGACACAAGGCAGGCTGACATTGGAGACCGTAGCGGCTTCCCAGCGTTCTGTAAAATCTTTGGCACGGAAAGAAGTGCGGAGAAAGGTATTCACTACTTTGAATTCGATAAGACGGACATTGTAAGAAGCAAGCTTCTACAGTTCATCGTCGAAGAAATTGAAAATGCAGGAGAACAATCTACCAAGTAATACAGAGATGGCTAAGAACTTAGCCAAGACCGCAAAGGACGCCTTCAAGCTATGGCTGAAGGAAGGTACGTTATTTTCTAATGACGCGACCGCAAAAGCTCGCATTTCAGTATGTCTGGAGTGCGAGTTCCTTACCGAAGATAACCGTTGCAGCCTATGCGGCTGTCATATGGAGACTAAGGTCAAATTGCAGGCGGCACATTGTCCGAATGCGAAGTGGTAAGTCTTTTGATTTGACTTTCTAGCCATTTCTGCCTATGATTACGCAGCCAAGAATAAAGGGCTGTATTGTAACCTACGTCGCGTCCAGCACGTTCGCTGAGTACCCACTTGTGACGCAAGATTTCCTCACGCTCTTCTTTGAAGAGACGCATCAATGAGGAGCTTTCCATGAAATCGCTCATAGGGGTAAAATAGTTTACACGTAAAAACTATTGACAGGAATGAAAAGACCTGATATACTACTGGCTTCATAGCGGAAATAATCAAATTAACTATATGGCTAAAGGTATCACATTTTTCAAACCAAACGCAAGAAACGCAGGATTTCTTTTCTCTTTCAACTTCGGTCCTTCCAAGTCTGGTACGGGTCTAAAAGGTGAGCTTTCACTTTACGTCAGTTCTGTTGCTCAAGCTTCTTGGAACCCAACGACTAAAACAGGCTCCTTCTCTGCAAACTCCCAAAACCCCGCGAAGTCCATCAATGTTAAGTTGAATGAATTCGAGGCGGGAGCAATCATCAATTCCATCCGTAGACTTACTGAGTGGAAAGGATTTCACTCCCATCCGGGCAGCAAAGACAAAGTTCAATTGTCTTTCTCTCCTGCGGTTCAAGACGAAATCGTCAAAGGTTTCTTTTTCTCTCTCATGAGAAATAGCACAGATAAGTTTACGCTTGCGATTTCCCTTGGAGAGTGCGAAGCTCTTGCAACCTATCTTGATTTTGGTTTGAAGACACTTTACTCAAACAGATTTAGGCTTCAGTTCGGCGGACAAGAAGGTCAGCAAACTGAGGCTCCTGCGGCCCCAGCGGCTCCTACTCGCCAACAGCAAGCTAGCCAGCCAGCACAAGAAGAGAACCCTTTTGAACAAGGCGAGACCCAAGAGGAAGCTCCTCCACAAGAGGAAGAGGGCGACCAAAATCCTTTCCGCTAATATAGTTAGGTGAGTTGATTATTAAGAGGGGAGACGAAAGTCTCCCTTCTTTTTTACTTGAATTTCTTCATTAATCCGACATCATTTTCATGCGTAAAAAGAAAGTTGTAATCCACAGCAATCACTCTAAATCTAAGTCTGGCTTTGGACGACATGCGAAAGCATTACTTACATACCTGCATAACACAGGAAAGTATGACCTCGTAGAATACTGCACAGGTGTCAATTGGGACAATGAGGCGTTGAAGAAAATGCCGTGGAAGACTCATGGAGCGTTGCCGGACTCTAATGCAGAGTGGCAGCAAATCATGCAGGGTTTGAACCAGCATGACCAACACATCAAAGGAAGAGACGTGTCTTACGGTGCGTACAATATCGACCGCTTGATGAAGCAGGAAAAGCCTGACGTATACTTTGGAATAGAAGACATCTGGGCGTTCAATGGCTACTTCGACAGGAAGTGGTGGAACAAGGTTCACTCCGTCATTCATACCACTTTGGATAGTCTGCCAATCCTTCCTGACGCTTTGTCAGCAGCGGATAAGGTAAAGAATTATTACGTCTGGGCGAAGTTCGCTGAGACGGCAATGAAGAAGCACGGACACAATCACGTAAAGACTCTTCATGGGGCAATCGAATCTTCCAAGTTTTATAGGTTGCCAGACTCCAAGAGGTCGGAACTTAGAAAGCAGCACAACATTCAACCTGACGCCTTCATCATTGGTTTCGTATTTAGAAATCAACTTCGTAAGAGCGTCGTCAAACTTCTTCAAGGCTTCAAGACTTTTTGCGACCAGAATCCAGAAAGCAAAGCGTATCTTCTTTTGCATACGCACTGGTCTGAAGGTTGGAATATTCCAGAGAGAATCAAGGAGTTCGGTCTAGACCCCGCACGCGTACTTACGACATACGTATGTAAGGACTGCAAACAATACGAGGTTAAACCGTACCAGCTTCCTACGGCGGAATGGAAGAAGTCTCGTATCAATGTGAATCTTGGGCAAAACATTCCTTGTAAACATTGCGGCTCTAAGAACGGCCTAGTTACCGCAAACGTAACAGATGGCGTGACCGAAGAGCAGTTGAATGAAGTTTATAACTTGATGGATGTCTACTGCCACCCATTTACTTCTGGCGGTCAAGAAATTCCGGTACAAGAGGCCAAGTTGACGGAGCTTATCACGCTCGTAACAAACTACTCTTGCGGAGAAGAATACTGCACGCCAGAGAGTGGCGGCTTTCCGCTAGATTGGGAAGAGTACAGAGAGCCCGGCACAGAGTTCATTAAAGCGTCCACATTTGCAAGTAGCATCGCCAAGAACCTCAAGAAAGTTTGGGAGATGAAGCCTGCAAAACGTAGAGAGCTTGGCGTACTCGCCCGCAAATTCACGATTGAAGTTTGTGATATTTCTGCCATTGGTAAACAAGTCGAAGACATTATCGACGGAGCACCATTCGTTGAGTGGGATTGGGATTTTTCTGAACCACCAAAGAATCCAGATTACGCTCCACCTCCACTTGAAGATACCAAAGAATGGCTGAAAGATATTTACCGTAACATTCTTCGTATGTACGTCAAGGATGACGACGAGGGTCTTGCGTATTGGATGAAAGAAATGGATGAGAAACGTCAGAATCGTGATGGAGTTCTTAACTATTTCAGAAACGTAGCTTTTCAAGAGAATCAAAAAAATGCCAAGATGGATTTTGCCGATGTCTTCGATAAGAACGACAAGAAGAGGGCTTTGTTAGTCATGAAAGAAAGTTTTGGTGATTGTTATCTCGTATCCTCTTTGTTTAAGTCTTTCAAGGAGCAATATCCAGAGCACGACCTTTACGTAGCTTGTGAAAGAAAGTTTGCTGAAATGTTTTTGGGTAATCCGTACATCCATAAAATTCTTCCGTATCACCCAATTATGGAAAACGAGCTTGCCATGATTGGTCAGGTTGGGAATCCAAAGTATGTGGACGTTTACTTCCATCCGGGCATTGGTTCTCAACGCCAATTGAACTATCTATCTAACGATAAAATCGCACTGACGCTTACATGAAACTTCTTGAACTATACTCTCTCGCAACTGGTCTAAAGATTGACGAGCCTTTTATTTACAAGGCTTTCTATCCGCTTCCATTCCAGAAGTACGTAACTCTTCACGCGTCCTCTAGTACAGACGCAAAGTGCTACTCATTCTGGGAAGATGTCGTCACAATTATCAAGCCAGTCTTAGATAAGCTGGACATTCATATCGTGCAAATTGGCGGCAAAGAAGACGAAAGACTCAAGGGATGCTTCCACCTTACTGGCGTCGTCTCTATGGCTCAAACCGCCTACATTCTTTCTAATAGCTTGTTCCATATGAGCAACGATACCTTCAGTGCTCACGTAGCGGGTCATTCAAAAATCCCGCAAGTTTGCATTTATGGAGCCACGACGTTTAAGAATCACGGCCCACTAGTCTATCATGAGGACTCTGTATTTTTGGAGTCCGATAGAAAAGGAAAGCTTCCATCCTACTCTAATCAAGAGTCTCCTAAGACGGTAGACTTCATCTTCCCTGAAACAATTGCAAACGCAATCTTAAAACGATTCGATGCAAGCACGAAGAGAAAATCTCTTTACTTTGGAGAGTTTTATCCGGTACATATTGTAGAGCAAATTCCAGATTTCGTGATGGCTCCAGATAAACTAGCCAACGGCATTATCAACATCCGTATGGACTATTTGTTCAATGAAGATATCCTTGCTCAAACACTCTATACCCGTAAATGTAACATCTTGGCGAGTCAGCCTATTAACTTGAAGATTTTACGTGGTCTGAAACAGAACATCAATAAGATTAGTTACGATGTTATGGACGACAGAGACATTGAATATATTAAGGCTGCGAAGCAGGCGGGCGTATCTCTTGACCTCCAAACGAAAGAGAAAGACCCAGAGAAGCTGGCAAATCTTCGCCTCAAATTCTTCGACTTCGAAATTACACAGGAAACTTCACGTACTAAACAAGAGCTTGACATGGCTGACAAATTAGGCGATAATACGTACTTCAAGACGAATAAATTCATCTTGTCGAAAGACGGCATTTTCTTGAGTAAAGCTGATTGGAAAGCCAAGAGGCCAATCAAGGGATTCGATGATAATATTCAGACGATTACCGACACCGAATCCTTCTGGGAAGAGGCAGACCACTTCTATATCTTTAATCAATAATTATGGCAAAAGCAAAATCAGCAGCACCCGAAACCGCAGTAGAAGCCTCAGCGACACCTCCAGAGGTCACGCCAAAATTTGGCAGAGAATTGGCGGTCGAGAAGTTCAAGCGAGACGAGAATGGCCTTCTTATTAACAAGACATACGTTTTTGAAGACGATGGAACCGTTAATTGGAAGGCGATGATTCCAAAGGAATATATCGTAGTAAATAAAGACTACTTCGAAAAACGTAACATCGACGTACCAACTTCTATTGAAGGTCTGGCGGACAAGCAGCTTATGATTCTTCTCCCGGGCTTCAAAGAGCTTGCGGTTATCAGAGGCATCGTTGAGGTTAAGAAACGCGTTGTAGAGTCTAACTACGAGAGGGCCGTTGTCGAATGTACGGTCATTCTTACCGAGAACTACGAAACAAAGAATGGTATGCCTATCTACTATTCCGAAGTCGCAAACGCAACATTTGCAAATACCAACCAGAGTAGCCAACTCTTCTTGGAAACCATCGCATCTAACAGAGCGTTCGTTCGTGCGGTTCGTAACGCCCTTCGTATCGACATCGTTGGCGAAGACGAAATGAACTCCGTCACTTACAAGCCAGACGGCGAAGAGACGGGTAAAGCCGAAGTTTGGATGGCTTTGGCTGTAGCGGCAAAGAACGCGGTCACTAAGAAGTATCCAGAAGGCTTCAAGACCTTCGCGGACTTTAAGGCGGCTCTTATCGCCAAGAATACGCCAGACGCCGAAAGCTGGCAGGATTGGAAAGATATTCCACCTCAGACCAGTTTGAAGTTGATTGGTCAACTAAACAAGACCCAAGGAACATAAAAATAGGCCGCTGTAATAAGCGGCCTTTTTCTTTAGAATTTCTTGATGACGAATGAATGCATTCGAAGTCGCGTGGTGGAAAACGGCCACCGCACAAAGAATGTTGTGGGCATCAAAGTGTTGAAGTTAAAGACGGAGGACTCGTACGCGGGCACGTACGTGGATAGCATGGCCTCTAAATTCGTAGAGGACGTGTCTCCAATATTCGGAACCACTTGACAGCCTACTCTCATGGTTTGAGATGCAGTTCCTCTATTGGTCGTCTTAAAACTCATCATTACAACTGAAGAGTAATTCGTGGAACCCTGCATAACAAAAGATGCGGGAAAGTTGATGGTCTGAGACGCAGAGTCGGTCTGAGAGTATTGATAAGTGCTGTTGATAGAGCAGCCCAGACTTAGATTTGGTCTCACCATCGTGGTAGATTCGGTAGAGCCCGCCAATTCAGATATGCCAATAGTGATAGGGCTTGGAGCAGATACCGTAATAGAGGTCTGCCCGTTAGATACTGGAGATTGAAGATATACGACGTTTCCGTTGTAGCTGATAGGTTGGCCTACAGGTAGAACCTGAGTCGTTCCTGACGCATTAAAGGCGGAAGATAGGTTCAGTGTGACTGGGGAACCTGAGATGACGTGATTTGAGCCTGTCCAAGCTAGGTTTAGATTGAACCCAAACGCACGCCTACTTGACAACATTAATGTGCTGTCGTAATAGCCCAAGGAAGAGCCGTCCGTGTCGCTAGCGTTCGAAAAGCCAGCAAATGAGCACCCAGCCTCACCCGGAAGCTCAGTACCTCTATTTTTCAAGCCAATCGACACTCTATTGAGGATTGGCGTGCCTCCTATAATCGGAAGGCTCTCATTTGTGGTGAATCCTGCGTTATTGTCACTCGTTGATTGAGTCAAAGAGATAGACATTGCTATTCTGAGTTCGTCCCATTTGAGCAACGAACCCAGCAGCGGGTACATTAAATTCTCCGCAGAATCTAATACAAGAGTCTTATCCGTGTAGTGAATGTAAATAGATGACATTAGACATCTTATGTCGTTGTCAATCTACCCCAAGAGTAGAAGAAGTTTAGATTCAAGATGTAGTCAAGCTCTTTGTTGACAGGTGCGTCGAAGACGTGAACGAACGTATTGTTGTCCGCAGCGTTTGCACCAACACCGCTTTGACCAATACCTACAGAGCGATATGTAGCGAAAACGCCAGAGCTTGCAGGAATGAAGAATCTTTTTCTTCTAGAATATGTACCGTTGACGTACGGGAAGATTGTCGTGTTTGACTCGTAAGTGTTTGCAGAGCTTCTGTTGACATCGGAACCAAGCGGAGCCAATGCGGTAGAAATATCACTGATGAAACCTCTTGCACCTACAGAAGGTTCGTTTGCACCGGAGCCTGCGTCGTAGAAGGTAGAGTTGCCAGTTGGGCCGACTGCGGAGATGCCAAACAATTGGACACCCATCGTACCAGAACTTGCCCATCCTGTGACTGGGTTGCCGTTTATTTGGCCGCTTGGTCCAAGGTAGACTTCAAGTTCGTAAATAACACGAATAGACTGACCTTCAAGAACCGTGACGCCAGTAAGGCCACCAGACGTAGCAATAACTCTAGAGAACAAGTTGCCGTTTGATTGCGGAGACCAACCGATTTCAGTATAGACTTGGTTGCCAACTTCAGGATTGAAGTCGAACGTACGTCTCATTAAAATACCTGAGCCGCTTACTCCAGAAACGCCACAACCAGCAAAGTTAAATGGAGCAGGAAGAGTGCCCGTAAAGTAAAGGTTGCTGACCGCCACTTCAGACTGCAAACTATATTGTCCAAGAGAATTTCTACCAGAGGACGTTTGAAGAGAACCTGTGGCAACATTACCGACACGACAGTATTCGAACGCTCTCGCCCAAGTCAAGCTGGCGATTTGGTCAAGACCCCAATCAAAGATGAAGTTCGGGTTAAACTCTTCAGAGTAGAACGGCTCCTTGTTATGATTAAGGACTTGGTACGCGAACTTGCCGCGTGCTCCCATTTTAACTTCACGTTCTTGTGGAGCAGCAGATGGAGGAGGAGTATAAGGCTGTTCGCCCCAAATGATATTTAGATTCATAGAGATTAGCTGTCAGAAATTTCGATGCCTGAAATTTTCAAGCTGACGCAGCCGAAGCCCGGAACCATACCGATTTCTGTAGCGTACGCCTGAATAGAGTCACCTTGTTCAAGGACTGTGTTAAGGGAGAGAATCTTTGTTTCGTTCGTTTCAAGAGAAACGGCGTTAAACAAAACGTTACCAGCACATGGGGCATCACCACTTGGAACAACGTACAAGCTGAAGTACAAGGTGTCCGTATAGCTATTCGCGAGCAACGCTTCTTTAAGAAGGGTTCTACCTGCGGCGACTTGATAGAACTTTGTTGGAGAACTAGACAACGCACGAGACTCGGAGTTTGTCGTATTGACGCTTGTAAGATACCCACCGGACGCCGTAAACGTGTCGATTAAAGGAGAAGACGTAGAATTATCGACGAGAACGTATCCGGTATATCCCGCCCCGCTTCTGTAAAGTCTGTAGTCCGTGGCGTTAGCTACGGCATCAAAATAAACTCTAACACCAGAGTTAAATGAATGAACATAGTTCAAAGCCGTAGAAGGCATACCTTCTCCACCATTAAATGGGGTGACGACGTAGTTCCATATGCCCGAAACTCCTGAGATGCCCGTAGCGATAGCCCCCACGAGGTTAGCTGGGACGCTAGAAATGATGGGCAACGCAGTGTTAAGAGCTTTTGATGTAAATGATGTATCGGACATACCTTAGACCTTTTATGGGAACTATTATAGAATTTTACACCAGATTTTTCAATTTAGAGTGCAAAATAAGCAAAGGAGTTCTGTTTGTTGTACCTATTGCTCAAATATACTGCATCTTCGAAGTCCAACCAAGGTGAGAAGTTTGATAAGTTCCTCTTGGTCCAGAAGTAAGTAAAGTTGATAAAATAAGCTTTGTTACTTTCTTTATTCTGGTCTTGGTCGAACACGAAGACGGCTCCGTTATTGGCGGCGGGACCAACTCCAACGCTTCTCCAAGAACTCGCCAAATCAGCAGGTCTGATGAGCAAGCTTTTATTCCTTCTGTACGTAGAAGCCTGATAATTTGAAATAGAGCCGTCATCTTCGTATGCCCCGGCAGACCTATCAATGCACTGACCGAATGGCTCGGGAGGGCTGTTGTCCGTAGAAATAAACATCGAAGCTTGGGTAGAAGGTTCGTTGCAGCTTCCAACAACATCGTAGTCCTCAGTATCGCCAAGAGCAGAGATACCTTTGAGTCCAATTTTTTGTATCCTCAAAATGCCAGAAGAATTTGCACGCCCATTGATAGCCGTGCCAATTTGAGTTTCCGCATCAAATATCTCTATGTAAAGCTCGTACTTAACAACAAGTTTTTCTCCCGTAGCTACGGGTACATCAATAGGGTCTCCCGCGTTGTCTCGCAAAAGAGCCTTGCTAAATATGTTACTTCCCGGAACGCCGAAAGGAGACATGCCTACTTCTCTATAAATTACGTCGGAAACTTCTATAGCAAACTCAAAAGTCCTAAACAGCTTAAATACGTTGTTACTTAGCTCTGCTCCGTTGGCGGAGCCAGTTGCGGATTTTGTGCCTGTACGTGACAACTCGTTACCTAAAGCTACGTCGGTCTTCGTAGGAATGACATTCGAATCTCCCGCAGCACAGTAATTAAAACAGTCTGCAAATGAATACGACGCAATAAAGTCTAACCCTTGATTGAGGATTAAGTTATGTTTTGGGTTCGCTCCCCTGACTACTTGACCGTCTTTCTCAACGGACCAAGTAACCATACCACGAAGGCTATGTTGTATGTACTTATTCACTTAGTCTGAAATAAAGAAGGATTGGATTTTGTTTCAAAAATGGCTTTTCTTCATCAAGCCAGTAAAGAAGGGTGGAGAAATTCTCTTTGGTAACGATTGACCAGCGATATCTGAAATGGAGACTAAGTATACCGCTCGCCTTTACAAGTGGGGCATTGAAGACGTATACGAGCCCAGTGTTAGCGAAAGAATTGCCTGCACTCGAACCAACTCCGCAACTGCTCCAAGAACCCGCTGCTTCTGACTTGGTTGTCGTCAGTATTTTCTCACGCGTGTAGGTGCCCGCGACATAAGATGAAAGGGTTAGGTCTTTTTCGAAGGTTGTTCCGGTCCTATCTTCCGCAGTTGGGAAGCCAGCGGGAGGACTTGAGTTAATAGATAAGAAGCCCTTAGCTGAAGCAGATGGTTCATTACAACTCAACGCTTCGTCGAAATGAATAGTTTCGCCTACAGAGTTTATTCCAGCTAGGCCAATGTTCTGAAATTGAAATAGGCCGCTAGATGTTCTATTCAAAACTGGATTGGTAAGAGCAACGGATGTAATGGGCTCTAAAGATAAAAGAAGTTCGTACTGGATAATAAGTCTTTCTCCAGCGTCTACGGAAACGAGAGGTAAAGCTATTTTTGAGAAAAGATTTCCACCCACAGAAGTAGAATGAGAAAATCCTGCCTCGCGATAAATGATAGGTGTTCCTTCAGGAGAAAACACAAACGTTCTTTTAAGAAGAAACTTATTGTCCACCAACTCCGCAGAGCAGGCGTTCTCCATGTCCAAGTATAGCTGGGTTCTTTTTACTTCTTCTGATAATCCCGTTTGCGAACTTGCAGGAGCGTTTGCACCAGTACCTACGGCACAAACCTTAAATGATTCCGCCCAACTTCTCACCGCGATACCGTCAAGACCCTGATTCAAAATAAGGTTCTTCTTCTTGCCACGAGAATAGCGAACTATTCTGTCATCGCTATTGATGACAGCCCATGAAAAGAAGCCTTGTGCATAAAAATCAAACATTAGATTCCAAAGTATTGCTGGGTCTTGCTCATATTATAAACAGAACGTCTGTAAATTTCTAACCAATACTCCATTGTGGAAGCGGAGGACATGGCGACATAATTACCTGTAAATTCGGCAGATAGCTTGCCCAAGTCTTGATGCTCGACGAAGGACACGAACTCGGAAGTGAAGTCCACGGACAAGACTCCAGAATCAACGATGACATAAGACTCTCTGGTGTAGTCGCCCGCACAAGAAAGAAGGGTTGCGGCCTGCGTACGTGGAGTTGCGTAGAAAGAAACGAATCTTGAGAAATAGCTACCCTCACCTACGCCAAGATAATTGAAGCCTTGGTCAAGAGGATTAAGCGGGACTCTTCCATAGAAGTATTCACCAGATGGAGTGAGAATGTTACATGCCTTATCTCCCGCACGAATTCCCAAACGAGTTGTGTAGTATTCGCCGAACAAGTCTAATTTGTCGAACGCGGCATCCTTACGATGGAAGTTGGAGTACCTTGCGTCGTAACGGCCCGCCGTATTAAGTATGTTGTAAGAAAGGTCTTTGTTTGCAGCCTCGGCAATAGGATACCTTGGTAGATATGTACCTTCCATGCCTTGAAGGTGCCACGTTTTATCCACGGAATAAGCTGGATAGTATCTAAAGAAATAGTTACCGTCCATGTTAATCAACTCTCTTACCTTTTCTTGAGTCACGCCAGAAACGTAGCGGAAGAAGTAATTACCCGCAGTATCAAGAGAGTTCTGAGCAGAGTCTAATCCATATGGGCGAACGGTTGCGTCAGCGTAGAATCCACGTGGGTCAAGCACGTTAGAGGCTTGGTCTTTTTGTCTCGTCTGACTGTATCTGTAGTAGTAGTTACCGTCGATACGAATCAATTCACGAGCTTGGTCCTCGTACATGAAGTACGCATAGATAGAGCGGTAGTAACCCTCAAGTCCGACTTCATTTTGGGTTTTATCGTTGTATAGATAGGAAAGGATAGCGTAGAAATAGTTGCCTTGAGGGTCAAGCAAGTTCTTTGTCTTCTCAAAATATGTAAACGGGATATAACCCGTGGCGTAGTGACCGACAGGATTGATTTCCGTTTTTGCATGGTCTTTAAGCGGTAGATGAAAGGCCCCGCTCGCGTAGTATCCATAAGGATTGATTTCGTTACGAGACTTGTCTCCAAATCTTTGGTCTAAGAATCTGCTGTAGTAAGCACCATCAGTATTCAAGCTCGTAGAAGCTGCGTCTTTGTATTGAAGGTGCAAGTAGCGAGGGGCGTAGTAACCATTAAGGTCAAGAACGTCGGACACCTGCTCATTTGTGTAGCAGGTCATGTATCTATACGCGTAAAAACCTTCATTACGAAGATTAACGTAAGCTTTGTCGTTCTTGATATCTCCAGTCACAATGCCGTAGGCGTAGTGACCGTTAGGATTGATGTTATTTACGCTCTTATCGGCATTGAAACTGTTTATGTATCCAGTAAAGTGATAGCCCGCCAAATCAACAAGGTTAATGCTCTGTTCAGAATAAGGGGCATAAACCCAAATTGGGAAATAGTTGCCAGCTAATGACAATCTATCGTAAGAGAAATCTTTGTAGTCAGAGGCGACAATTGGATACGCATAGAAACCATTACTCTGAATCGTGTTGGTGATTCGGTCGGTGATTCTATCAGTATTTGCTCTTCCCGTAATGTGGAAACCCGCAAAGTTAAGAAGCTCTCTTACTTTTTCGTTTTGGTAAACGAACTCGTTCTTGAACGCGTAGTGGCCTGCACCGTTAAGGTCCAAGTTAACCTTCTCATTATAAACGACGGGTTGATACTTGTAATAGTAAAGACCTTGAGGGGATAGATTGACACGAGATTTGTCTCCAAGTAACTCGTGAACGTAAGCTACATCGTAGAATCCACGCGGGTCAACATTCTGATGAGACTTATCACGAAACGTACCCATGTTGATGACGCCAAGGGAATAGTTACCACTGAATCCCATGTCTTGGCGAGTGCGGTCATTTCCGTAAGGAATCTCTGGAATACCCAAGCGATAAGCACCTTCAAAGTTGATGCTGCCCCAACCCATATCGAGTCCGCCGTAGTTTACGACGTACTCACGAACATAGCCAGAGTTACCGAAATCAGAAGGAAGCATTGGACGCTTTCCAAATCCCGGCCCAGACCAACTCAACTTTAGTTTGGCATTTCCAACGTCTTCGTAAAAATGGATGAGCATCGTTGTGATGCCCGGTGTGAACGTAATTGGAGACGTAGCTTCGTCACCGATAAGCGGAGGACTAATACCCCACTTATCGAAAATAAGATTGTTGGGGCCATCTTCTCTACCAACGTAGATTCTAGCCCATTCATCCCTTTCTACGTAGAAAGTATACGCACCAGAGGTAGGAATGATGAAATTGCCAATAAACTTCGTTCCCCAAAAGTCAGACTTGTAACCGGGAAGCGGAGGATTTGCACCCCAATCAAAATAAATAAATCCGTAGCCGCGAAGTTGGTCCGCACTAGTATAGTATCCGTTTCTATCGCGATAGAAGCCCGCACTAAAACCTGTCCAAGGGTTAGTATCAAAGTTACCTGAACCGTGAAGATTACCGAAGCTTAACGTGAGATTTCCAACGTTATAATTATCGAATTCGTCGAACGCTCCACTGATGCCGTAATCTTTCCAAGTGAAGCCGTTAAACTTAGCTGGATTCGTATCATTTAACCACTGATGTTCTTGATACTGCCAAATTTGTGAATGCACAGGAAGGCGACCATCGGCATAATCGTCGAAGTCCTCCCTAATCTTGGAACCTCCAAGGTTTCCAAAGAAGATTGTTGGATATGTAATCACGACTAATTTACACGTTTAAGCGGTATATTTCAACCGCTTACATCAACTAAGTTTAGCTGAAGTTATTAGACGTGACGCAATATAAGTTGTTGCTATCTATAGCGAAAGCACTGATTACGTCTACGGCACCCACGGACGTAGAAATATCTGGCGGCTCTCCATCTGGCCATTTATAATTGGAAGAGAAGGTGACGCCACCAGCGTTTGCCTGCCTATAAAGATAGACGAGGTACGTAGAACCCGATTGAATATTTTGAGCACCGAGAACCGCAGTTCCACCATGAGTCATGTTAAGGCGGATGATGTTACCTTGACCATAGTCAACGTTCATACTAGCGGAAACGTTCTGGTTAGACATTCTTACATATGTAGGCTCGAAGAAATAGCTCTTACCTTCGACCTGAAGGAATCGAATCTTTGGTTTACCTACGGTCACACCCGCAGTCAACGCAGATAATGCGGTCGTTCTTCCTTCTCCATTGCGACCTCTAACTTGAGCCTGATAGGTTCTATCAGGAACAACGCTGTCGAAGTGGAAGTAAGGTTTCGTACCGCTTGGGGATTGAGGAACAACATAATTGTATCTCGCACCAGAGTTATCGGTCAAATAAATGTAGTAATCTCGAACGTCACCGCTCTCCATTCTGTCCCAAGTAGAATATAGAGTGAAGTGTTCGTTGTTCCATTCGTCTAAGTTTCCGCTTAGAGATAGGGTCAAGTTGCTTGGGGCGGAACCCAAAGAGCCTACGGCAATCAAATAAGGACCATTAATATTCAAGCCGGACGGATGAAAATCGTCCGCGAGAGACCACCAAGCGTAAACGTCATCTGAGTTGAGATTATGAACAAGCTCGCCAGCAAGAGAGTTTTTAATCGTGCTTGTAGGAGGCATTGAACTTGTGGTATTTGCCCAAAAATACACGCCGCTGAAATCCGTAGGAATACCAGCCAAAGGTTCAAGCATATAGGAGAACTGGTCCTTCGTCTTAGAGACCACAGTCATAGACGCAAGTGGAGGAGCTGGGTTTACGAATGTGAGAGTTTTGCTTGCGGAATAGTTATTCCAGTAGTCTCTTGCACGAACCTCAAGCGTGCCCGTCCTCATAGGCCATCCAGAAATACCCGTATAGTCGTAAGGGATAGTTAGAACCGCGTCTTCATCCACAAGGGTCCAATCAGACAATACATTTCCTGCGATGTCCTTGAATCTTGTTTCTACGCCCAATAAGAAAGCTCTGCGTTGGTCTGTTCCATCTGTACCAGTCGGAGACAAAAGAAATGAAAACTGAGGTTGCCTTTCATCATATTCGGTCTGGGAACCAGCCCTTCTATTCTCAAGGACAATACCGCTGACAGGGATTACTGTTGAGCCAAGAGGGTTTGTAGCACCGTATGTAACGTTTGCCGTTATCGCTGCGGAGATTGCTCCACCAACTTGTACTGCGGCCACTTGAATTTGATATGTGCCACTTTCGGTAGGGGTCATTGTGGCTTTAGAGCCGTTATCGTAAACTAGAAGACCCGTGAATAGACCGCTAGGAAGTTTTCTACCTGACGCAACGTGGTGACTTAAGTATGGACCAGTCGAAGCTGTCCAAGACGCTTGGATATAGCCGTTGAAAGTTTCGCTTTGATATTGGAACTGTTGAGAAGCGGAAAGAGATGTCGGAGGATTGATTGGGTTTTCGCCATAATCCGTAGATGGAGAGATTCTTACCGTGAAGCCCGTCTCTGAGACGTTGAATTTTTCAGGGCTATATTCAAGAGCATTGATTGCGAGATTCTTTTCTTCCGTCTCGCGAATATTAAGAACTCTGTATGGCTTAGAGCCGCGAATCTTGCCTGAGACGCTATGTAGAGCTTGGACAACCCAAGTACCTCCGATATAACGCTCAGAATATGCGTCGCCAACGTCGCACACAGTATAGTCCCCGGAAAAGCTTAGAGAAGTTACCGCTTTTGTTTCAATGAATGATTTTCTGATATCGCCGGTCTGGGAAGAGCTAGTGACGGTTTGAGATGTATCGGAACCTGTATAGCCCGGGTCACGATTTGCCTTTGGAATAGAAAGAGAAAGCTCGTAGTCGAGATTGGAATCGTAATCAATCGCACGGTCCAAGACTACCTGAGTCCTACTCGTATTCATGTCTAACGTACGCCCACCCTGCTTCTGCATCGTTCTGAAATTGTCGTAGATTTCGATAACGTCGCCCGGCCTTGCGTAAGTACCGTCCATACCTGTTTCGAAGTTTACAACTTCTGCTTCGAGACGTTCAGACAGTAAAGACCATTTACCTACACGATAAGCTTGACCTCGACTCGTACATGCAAACGCACCAACCTCCATCTCTCTAACGCCAAATCGAATCACACCTTCGGTATCCTCGACGTATTCAATTTTTGGCCTATAGAAGTCTTTCGGGTCGTTCCAACGAATTTGAGCAACGGTTCTTCTTTGCCCTTTGCCGGTCGTAGAATAGCTGAAAATACCGTTCAGAACATTTGCATTCGTAAATTGTTGAGTAGATTCTTTCGGACGGTCTTGTACCGGGAAAATTTTTCCGCTCATCCAATAAGTGACACCTCTAAATACGGACGCTAAGTTATTGACGACCGTGTAGGCTTCTTCAGTCGTAGTTAAAAATAAGTTACAGGTAAAGCGTGGCTCAAGACCGTCAAGCCCAGACTCTCCATTACCCTTGTCAACTAACTCGTCGCAATATTTGGCGATAGAATACAATGTCCACTTATCAAGTGCGTCTGCGTTGATAAATTCTCCGAGGCCGTACCTCCTATTTGTAAGAAGGTCATAGAAAATCCACGCAGGATTATCCGTCCACACCAAAGTGCTGCTAAAAGTTCCGTTCCATACACCCGGATATGTAGCTGCCGCCGTGACATTTCCTTCGCTATCATATTGTGTAGGGGTGTAACCGTTCGGAACCTTAATCTTCAAAAGCTTTAGCTTATAAGCTCTTTGAGCGATAGAAGGGAAGTTCAATGCGTCCAAGGCGAGCGAGCTAATAGCCGTATTTGGATAGTTGTAAGAATAGCTCGTCTCTATAATGACAGAATCTAGAAAAGTGTCATCACTGATTTTGATAGATGTAGAATCTGCCGTCTGCCTTTCAATACGAATCTTCCATTCATTAACGGCCCTAGCTGGGTCTGGATTCAACTGAATTCTCGTAGACCAAATAAATCCGCCACCACTTTTTTGGTCGATAACTTCTGTAATTGCAGGACGAGCGACGCCGTTTTCAGTAAGAATAATTTGATACTGAACTCTTGTTTGGCGAACGTCACCTTCTACCTCCCATTGTCCTCTTTGATTTCCCGGGGCGACCTGTCTAAGCATACTAGGGAACTTCATGTTCACAAGTACGCTCGTTGCGTCTGGATAGGTGTTTGAATTGAAGTTAACCGTTATAGGACGAGTTTTCTTCAACTGGCTAGACTGAGGGATTGGTAGAGGAACTTTCGCCCCTGCAAAACGATTTCCAAGAATTGTTTGAGCGGTTCTTCTTTTGCCCGCCCTGAAGTTGGTAGCCTTAACGAAGTCAACGGTAGGAAAGTCCGTGGTGTTGTACTCCGCCTCGTCAATATACATTGCGACCATATCCTCGATTTCTCCTTCGCAAAGTAAATCGACAATATACGCCTTACCAGAAGATTGAATCGTATCATTGATTTCAATTGGTTTTGGTGGCGTCTCGCCCTTAAATCCCTGTAATTTAGCTCTCTTCATTTAATTATCTCCATCCCAATTTTCTTGCAGAGTCGAAGCTCTTTTGTGTGATGTAGCCAAGCCAAGCGTTATACGCCGCTTCTGCATCGTCAGGAGGAGCACCAAGGTTCGCTGTATTGTATTCGAACTGAACGGAAATTGGAATCGGATAGATAATCATCGTTCCGTAACCTAACGGAACAGGCTTACCTTGACGAGCTGGCTGAGGACCACCAGAGAACAAGTAGGAGTCTTTTCTAACGTTATCGTTATTGGAGCCCGTATCAATTTGAGGGCTTGGAGCAAGAGCCACGGAGACGGCGGCCAAAACAACGGCGACGACGATTTGAATGATAACTGCGGTCGTACCTGCGGCACCTCCGATGACAGGTCTGATAATAATGTCTTCTTTGCCACAAGGGCCGGTCATCAAAGCAACGTCTTCCTTATCTTTGATAGTCAAATTTCCAACCTGAAAAGCGTAAGAGATATTTTTATTTCTGAACGTATCGTCTAGATAACGCAAAAATCTACCGTCCGTGTTCGCGTTAATGGCGACCAAGGCTTCTTTTGGAGTCTTGATGTCAAGCTCCCAGACTTTGCCAAATTCTTGGCCTAGCCTGCCTTTTAGAAAGATGCGGTTCATACCTTATATCTTAACGTTTTAGCAATGTATTTCAAATACCTTTCGTCTAAAGTTGCGACGGAAGACATTTTGTTAATTGGTTGATGGAAGAACTTGTTGTGACCTAAATAAATTGCCGAGTGATTGCAGAACTGAGAATTGATTTTGAATATGATGATGTCTCCTTCTGCAAGTTGTTCTAAAGGAACTTCTTCTAGATATTTTAATTCAGCTATATGCTTTTCGTATCCGAAATCTGCTTTTAGATTTCCCTCTTCAGGGGCAAAAAAGTCATGGAGTTTGACTTTGCGATTAACCAAGAACCAATCTCGTACAGAGCAATAGCAGTCCCAAATTCCCCAAACGAACGGTCTGCCATGTAGCGGGGCAGGCTCGTAAGTGTCAGGCATTACATAGTGCCACTCATCTTGAGGGTAAACGTACAGTAAAGCTGGCCTACAAGATTCATAAGCAATGTCTAAATCTTCGCGAGAAAACTTGTTTCTGGCAGGGTCAGCGACCTCATCCATATGACTATGATAAAACGCAACAATTTCTCCAAATTGTTCCGCCTCGTCTTCTTGTCTAGGGTCGATTGAAAAGCGACCTTTTGCGTTTTTGGCTTCATTCTTGCATGGGAATACCGTGACTACACCCGCATTGCTGACTACAATTAGTCCGCAGCACTCATTAGGGTACTCTCTCATGGCGTGAGCCTTGACTTGTTCTTTGATGTATTTATTCATTAGCCTTCAAATTCAACTCTGATTAGTCCCGGAAACGCTCCGAAAGGAAGGTTGTCTTGCGTGAATCTGCATAGACATCCGTTGATTTTACGAGAACACATGTCTAATTTCCACTTGTCTGAAATTGCTGGGCGGTCTCCCGTACCTGTAATGCCGTTAGTTAAAGCGACGTAGTAGAAACGCTTCTTGCCGGTGCCGTCTTCCTTTAAGAAGTTAGACTCGATATAAACGTAATCTCCCGCGTTATACGTAGAGGAAGAATTCCATTGACCCGCGTCATTAAGAGTGAGATTGTATCCGGCTGGGTCACCAAACTTCTTGTCTGCAACATCAGCCACAGGAGAACCTGTATAATCACAACCCGTAGAATTGCGATATTCATGTCCACAAGAGTTTGCAAACATGCGTCTTCTTGGAATCTTGACTTTATTAAGCTCAAGTGCGGAAGCGAGTTCGAATTCAACGACCTGCTTGTTTTCCATGATAACCTTGTCGATAAAGAAAATATCATCGGAAAGGACGGCCTCTGAATCTGGAGTTCCAAATGGATTTTGGTTAGAAGACAGGCCCCACGTATCACCATTAAGAAATCTTGCAAACGTTCGCTTTCTAAGCAGACTCGCACCAATCAGGCCGTCAGCCTGAGCCATATAATAAGATACAAGGCCATCCGCATTGCCAATGTTCATTCTTGGTCTTGGAAGAGATGTACCATCGCCTTTAAGCTCGTTATTCTTGAACTGGACAGGTATAGGACTGTACTTTACTCCGCCAAAATAAATTGGAAGATACGCCTCAGAAACGTAATTGTGAAAACGAATAATTTTCTGAGATTCTGGTAATCTGTTTCCGTCGATAGAACCAGTGTCAAGCTCAAACAACTCTATCATTGTAGAAGGAGTTAGCTTATGGATTTCTTTATTGATTGATTCTTTCATGGTTATTGTCCGATGTATTCAAGGAACGTCACCGTAAGGTCGTTCAAATCAAAGTATTTGTAATCGTGTGTCCAATTCTGAGCTAAAAACCTTCTGCCCGAAAAGAACGGAAGAATATTTGCTTGGAACGGTTCTACTCCGCCTTTGTATTCAAATAATGCTACAAGTCCTTTAAGCTCCCTGTTATTTATATCTTTGAATTGAACTTCGTAATTGAGACGATTGAAAAAGACGCTGGCTTCGGACCTTTGAGAATATCCGTCTCCAAAAAAGGTTGCCCTTGGCTTTACCTCGATAGCTAAAGACGTTTGGTACGTAGGAGTCCATACCTCAGAGAAGTTGAACCCGCTTTCATCAAATCTCTTCCAATACGTGTTCGACGTGTACGTAGATGTGTCGAGCTGACCAGACGTGTCTTGTGTGGCCACAAAATAGCAGCCAGACCCAGAAACCACATCATACTTTTGAAATGGATGAGTTGGGCTGTAGCCAGAAATGAAGATATTTTGGATGTAACCTGCCATACCTAATATAGGTTACACTTAACTCTCAAACGTACCGAAACTTTGTTGTCCCGCACCCACCCCAAAGATAGTGAAGGCAGCTTCGATACTTATACTGACGTTGTTTCTGTTCTTGCTTTCGAACGTATGTCTAATAGCCGCCAAATTGAATTTAAGACGCTTTTCGTAAGGAGATGGAGCTGTCCAATTAAACGCACGTTTTGGCCCTACAAAGTCTGCAAAACATAGAAGGCTGAACGCCTCTTTGTCTCCAATATTTTCAAAGTTTAACTGGAATCTAATAATTTTCCCATTGATACCATCATTACCCATAAGAGTAGTGCCATCTTCAAGTTGAGAAGTGTTTGTCCTAGGCTCCGCATTAACAGAAGATGTATAGCTTGGAGTCCAAATATCATTAATATCGACATTGATATCGTCAAACCTCTTCCAAAAACTATTACTTAAAAGATTGCCAGTGTTGATGTTATTGGTGTTACCACCTTCATGAATCGACACAAAGTAGTATTCCTTATTGGAACTGGTAACCTTTACCACGTCATACTTTGAGTAAACGGTTCCGCTTGAATAAGTTGGAATTGTGAATTTTCTAATGATGTCGCCCATAGCTGTCTATCATTCTACGCGATTGGGGCGATTTTTATAGCGTTAAGTTGTCTTTAGAAAGCGAGCCGCCCGGACGCTTCTCTTGTTCGACAAGCTCCATGAACAAGGACTTGACCTTCTGAGCAAAAGCCTGACCGCTAACACTATTCATATCGCGTTGTCCGCCTTTCTTTTCGTCACCCTCAGATTTTGTTGTCATTGAAGCCTCACCGCCCGCACCAATCGTTACATTGATTTCGATGTTGATGCCGCCACTTGCCGCTTGGGTAGGAGCCGCTGGAGACTGGCTCTTTTGGCCTAGACTGAAGTTGCCACCGCCGCTAGAAGATTCGGGTGAAGTTGGGCCACCATCATTGAACTTCATAATACCCATGCTTCTATCCAACTCTTCAGGGTCAAGTTCTTGACGATTCATTCTATCGACAAGACCATTCCTATTGTACATGCTGTTCGCTCTATCGTTAAGAACGAACTCACCCTTCTTAAGTTTAGCGTATACGTCGTCTTTGTTACCAGAACCAGACATGACTTGCGGACGAGCCATCGTATTCATTGGACGCATCATCGTACGGCCAGAACCGCTTGTGATGCTTCCACCCGTCGCATATGTTCTAGCTTGTCCACCACTACGGCGAACGATGTCTTCTAGTTCGGCAGTAGAGTTAAAGTCGATGCCCGGACGAACTGTTTTGATACCATTACCAGTATTAATTGCAACGCTTCCGTCAGTATTGTAAGTCGTGACGGAGCCCCAAGACTCGGCACTACGTACTTGTTCTTTTGGAGTCTTTGGAGCAAGGGCCATAGAAGCAGCCATGCCCGCACCCGCGACCGCGAGTTGAGCACCCGCTTGTTTGTACCAAGGAGACTTTGCACCAGCTACGCCCGTAGCTTTTGTCTGACCGATGCTAAGAGAATTATTACCGACGCCAGAAGCGTAACCTCTGTTCGCACCAGAAAGAGATAGGTCCGTGTTGATTTTTGAGTCGGCTACGAGATTCGGATTATCGAAGATTGTGCCCGTCGCTCCCGTAGAACCTGAGCCCGTAGCCGTGTTGGAGCTTGTTGTAAGACTTCCACCGTTACCACCAGCTCCGTCCGTGCCTTGTCCCATGCCAGTCCAACTGAAGGAGTTTTTGAATCCGCCACCAAAACCAGCATTTGGATTAGAGTTTGCATAGCCTACGCCACCAATACCACCGGCAATACCACCACCGATAGCTCCATACATTGCACCCTTCTTCCAATCTCCACCAGAGACTTCTGCGGTGACCGCACCAACTGCGGCTCCTTGTACGGCACCACCGATGATTTGACCGATAAGAGCACCCCAGAACGCCTTCTGAACTTTGCCACCCTTGTTATAACCAGAAGCACCGCCTGCGGCAATTTGGTCTAGGTAGTTTTTACCATACTTCTTGACAGCACTCTTTCTAAGAATGAAGGAACCTTCATCAAATTGAGAGAAGATGTCGTCTTTGTTTCCAGAGCCACCAGAAATCATACCACTACCGTTAGCGTTCATAACGCCACCAGTTGCGTATTTTGGAGCCTCAATCTTACCTGCGTTGAGGTCTTTGAAGAAGTCTTTGCCGTATGCCTTAACGACATCAGGTCCGAACTTATATTCGCCGCCCATAACGACTGCGGGAACTTTTCCGATTGCTCCGCCTGCGGCTCTCTTGACTACGCCACCCTGATTGTATCCGGCTGCGGATACGCCTGCGGTGATTGCTGTTGTAAGAGCTTTCTTAGCGTAGAACTTTGCAAGGTCCGCAGCGATAGAAGAAAGAAGTTGACGAGTAGCCGTCTCAGCGTCTTGAGCACCAGAGATGATATCAACGAATGCGTCTCCGAAACCGTCTACCAAAGAGTCTGCGGTTTGAGCACCCAACTGACCAACATCATTGAAGTCCTGTTTCAATTCACTGATACGAGCAGAGAAGCCTTGACCGAACTGACCAAGTTCAGACTTAGGAATGTTAATCTTAAGCTTGTTAAGCTGCTCTTGATACTTGTCACGAAGTCTCTTTGCGTCTGCCTCTGCGTCTTTTTGGTCAACACCAAGCTTAACTTGAGAGTCTACATATTCGTTCAAGCCTTGAGAGATTCTGATACCAACCTTCTTCATCTCTGCGTCAGATGCGAATCCGCTTACGAACGCATCGTTCGCGTCGTCAATCAAGCCTTGGAATGATGCATCAGCGTTAAGTTCGCCCAATTTAGCTTGTACGCTCTTGTCGTCACGAACAGCGTTTACATCGCCCTGCAACGCAGGATTGATTTGTCCAAGGTTGAACTGTTGAGACTGTGCGACTCTAAGAAGGTCCGCCTGAGCCTGAGATTGTGCTCTATCAAGATTTCTATTCTTGCCGCCTCCAAGTTCGACCGCTTTATCCGCCGTCTTAAGATTCGCTACGACCTGAGAGTTGTTACCAAATCTATTAAGCTCGGCAACGTTGCTTGTAAATCCATCCAAAGAAGTCGTCGTCTGGTTTAGAGACTCTGTGACTTGCTTTGCGGATTCAGAAACCTTTACGAACTCAGCGGCCAATCCAGCACTCTGCGTCGTACCAATCAGTGCGGGTGCAGAAGGCTTTGCTATTACAGTAGCGGGAGCGTTAGATGCAGTAGGAACTGAGGTTGTGGCCGCAGGAACCGTAGCAGCAATTTTCTTGTCATATGATTCGATGCTACCCTCAAGTTTTGAAATCTGAGGAGTAAGTGCAGAAATAGAATCTCTAAGTCTTTGAATCTCCGCGTTGTTGGCGTCGATTTTCTCTTGACCAGTTTTGTCTACACTAACGACCCCTGAAGACTCTAGTCTTTCGATAAGCTTCGCAAATCCAGCTTCGGAAACTCTATTCTTTCCGTCTGAAGCGGACTCAACAAATCCGCTGGCGTTCAATCCAGCCGCGACGAATCTCTTACCTCTATCGAAATTTGTAGAGTTTAGAATGTCGTCAAGAGTTTTTCTGAACTCTTCCAAAGACTTTCCTTCGCCAAGACGTGCAAATTCAAAGGACTCTGTATCTCTACGGTATCTCGCTCCCGGAATATTAGAGTTCTCAATGAGACCCATCTGTTGGACAACCGCCTTCTTAACTCCCTCATCAAAGACTGGTCCGTATGTATTTTCTCCCTTGTTTACAATCTTAGCTTGAGTTGCGACGACTTTTCTGCTATCGCTTGTAAGTTGGGAAATCTTCGTTTCTGCGGAGGTCTTTTCAGTGTTAAGGCCAGTCAACGCAAGACGCTCTCCTTCTCTTTCCTTTTGTAGACCGAAGCGTTCCTTAAGAACCTCAAGAATCTTTGGTGCGGCAGATGTATTCGCGGCGACATTTGTAGATGTCAATGCGGACGCCATACCTTGTTCATTACCGGCGACAAGCCTGTCATAAGCGAACTTAGAATTGACCGCCTCACCGATTGCATCGGCTGTAAGCTCACGCTTCTCGAACTGCTTTGACGCGGATACGTCCGCGATAGAATTGATTTCCTTTAGCTTGTTAGAATCAAGCTCTACACCGATTCTTGTGAAACCTTGGATAAGGCTCTCTCTGATAGAGTCTCTTACAAGCTGTTCTGCATTAGGGATGACATCTCTTGCGTCAAATCCTTCAAGCTTGCTGAAGGCGTTCTGGAATTCAATGATACCCTGAGCCTGTTCAGACCTTCCGAATTGACCTGTAACACCGCTTCTTGTAGACAACTCTGCATTAACATCTCTGTTTCTGATTCTGTCGAATCCGTTTGAACCAAAGTCGATTTGTCCAGAAGCTCCACCAAGAGTGTTGAGTCTGTTTTCAAGAGTGACACGTTCTTTAACCGCATCAAGATTCTGTCTAAGAATTTGAATTTGCGTCTGAGCGTTATCGTCGATAGAGCTTAGACGAGCGTTTGAAGCGGCAATAAGTTGAGCCAACTCAGAGAAGCTTTTTGCGTTCTCGCCCGTACCAACGCCCGTTTGAAGAGCACGATTTGCTAACTCGCCAAGGTTGCCTTGACCAGTCTCTACAAATTTGTTTAGAGCGTCGGCAATATCTTTGTTTGCTGCGACGGAAAGGGAGTCTCTATTCTCAGAGGCAAATGAAGACAACGCGTCCTTCAAATCAAGCGTTTCTCTTTCTCTCTCTTGTGCAGCGTCGAATTGAACTTGCTTAGTTTGGAAAGCTGTAGATACTTGAGCTTGACCGATTTCTCCAACATTGAAGAATCTAGAAGCCGCTTGATTTTGACCGGCATTTTGCTGAACGGCAAATGAATTTGCCTCTCTACCCAATCCTGCTCTTCTATCAAGAGACTGGATAGCTGTAATCGTGCCAAGAACTTTGTTCAAGTCTGTAATAGCCCTCTTTGCATCAGAAGCTTTTTGAATAGACTGTTGAAGCTCCTGCGTGATTGAGGACTCCTTAATCAAGCTATTCAATAGAGAAAGTCTGGATACACCATCGCCTAGAGAATCGAAGATGGATTTGATTTGGTCTTTGGCAACACCTGTTCCTTCGAACGCTTCTACGAAAGAAGTCTCGGTAAGGTTGTCTTTTGCAGCCTCAAGTTTCTGAGAAAACTCGCCAAGTTTCTTTGTATCAAGTGCAGAAATCAAAGAGCGGGAAATACCCGTGACGGCACTAGCACTCGCGTTGCCGGTTCTTACTCCAAGAGTTGTTCTGTCGTCTTTGGACTGAGCTGCCGTAGTAACTGCCGCTGCCACGCTCTGATTTGCGAATACGCGGGTTTGAGCCTTAGCGAACGCCTCGCTTAATTTAGAGATGTCTCCGTTAGAAGACAAGATGTCTCTGCGAGCACCTTCGTCGTCGATTGTAGCAAAGACTTTAGTAAGCTCTTTAGATACCGCTTGAATATCACCGTCTCTACCACCAGAGTTAATCAATGAACCAAGTTTTTCTTGAGTCTGAATGTATGTAGAGAAGCTGTTGACGAACGCAGTATTCTTAGCCTGCATGTCTTCAAACGTTCTTGTAAGTCTTGCAGCCTCTTCGTCAGAGTCGTCAAGAGCGTCGGCCAAACTAAAGATTGCACCCGCTGCTGCCGTCGCTGCCAAACCTACTGGTCCAAGAGCTGATGCGAACGGAGCTGCGAAGGAAAGTGCGTTAGCTGCACCGCCCGCTGTTTCTAGAGCTGCCGCTCCAGCACGTTCGCCACCTGTTAATGCTCTGTTGCCCGCACCGTTTCTGATGCCCTGTGCTCCTTGAAATAGCAATGGAGAAGCAAGGGACGCACCGATAGAAAGGCCGATGCCCGCAGTGCCACCAAAAGCCTGTCTTCTCTGTGCTCTTGAAACCTGTCTAACATCAAGACCCAAACTCTCTCTTTGTTCCACGGTCAACTTGGAAGTATCAATCTTTTTAAGGATACGTGCTGAAGTTTGAGGAGAGAACGCAGAGCGTTTATTGATTTCTTCTGTAGCTTGAGCGAATGCGTCTTCGTAATTCTTCTGGCGAAGTTTTCTCAAATTCGTGACGGCGGATTTCTTTGCCTTCTGCTGTGCGGCAACCACCTGCTGAACCTCTTTATCAAAATCAGTGTCGTCAAAAGGTATAGAGTTTGCCCTTTGATTCTTTGCGAATTCTTCTGGAGATACGGTCCTTGTATTCGTCTGAACAAGACGCTTTCTGAACTCAGTAGCCTCACGAGCCTGTTGAGCCTTAGCTTGCTGTTGTCTCAAAACAGTTTGTTGTTCTTCGATTTCTGGTCCACGAACCTCTTTGATTTCCTTGAACAAATTGTCCTTGAAATTCTTCGCCACTGTGCGAGACATTGAAGAGAAGTCGATATCAAGACCCTTCTCTACCGCCTTTTTAAGTTTTTTGTTAATTGTGGACTCCGCTGTTGTGAAGTCGATATTAGAAAGGTCGATAGATTGAATAGCCTTTTCGATGCCGCCAAATTTGATAGAAGCAGCCTGTAAACGAAGTGCGTCGTCACCTTCTAACGCAAGATTTGGAACGTGCCCACGAGCCTTACCAGAAACTTTCCAGTTCTCACCCTTATGGTCACTGAACGCGTCAGCAAGAGATGTCTGACCTTGGATAGTATTGTATACGCCGAGACCTTCTGGATTCTTGGAGTTCTTAAGGACAGGTTCTTTACCGACCTCAACCGCTTTGATAGCCTTATCTTTTGGATAACCCATCTTTATAAGAGCCACGACTTCTCTAGACATAGCGGACGCCAAGTCAGGGACGTAACCCTCTGCCCTGTTAGAGGCGACAATTTCCTTAATAGCCTTAGACGCTTCAGGGGAAGAAGACTTAAAGAATCCGTCGAAGAATTTTACTTTAGACAAGGCACGAGCCTTTGTCGCCTCGTAGCCTTCAGATTGATAAACTTTCTTTAATTCTCCAATATCGTCTTGGACTTTATAGTTTCCGCCATGAAGGTCGCCCGCGTCAAGACCTTTGTCATTGAACATTTTTCTAAGAGAGAAGCTAAACTCCCTTCTTTCTCCTGAATTAAGAATATCCAAGAAATCATCTCCATGAGGTCCGTCAACACGCTCTTTGAATATTCCGCCACGTTTCTTACTACGAGATAAAGAGCCAAAAACTTTAGCGACAGGAAGCCCCATTTTTTCAGCCAACTTAAATTCGTTGTACTCTGCGGCGATTGGGTCGCGAGTACCGCCAGCGTCATTGCCCGGCTTGAACTCTTTGAACACAAGGTCAGGAAGACCTTTAACACCAGCCAAAGACTCATTCTTGAAAACATTGCCGTAAGCTCCGTCCCCAATAAACTCCGCACCCTTCATAAAGGTCTTTTTGACGAAGCCCGGAATAAAGCCCGCAGCAAACTCTTTGACATCGCCTAGCAAACCAAGCTTGTCTTCGCCGCCAAGAGCCTCAATCATATCCTTCGTAAGGATTGCACTCGCATCTCCGCCCAAGAAGTTTTCTACAACCACTTCACCCGTGTTTGCTACGACCGGACCTTTCTTACCTCCACCATAATTGAAAGAAGGAATGTAAGCCAACTTCTCATTACCACTCGCTCCACCTACGCCACGCTTGATAGCGGAAGACTCGGCTGCGAACGCAGGAATAAGACCCGATGCCGCGTTTTTTGCGACGAGATTACCTGTCTTCGCCCTTGTGAATTGCGGTGAGACTCCTTTAGCGATAGTATTAGAAGCTAAAATGATATTCTGACTTGCTGCCGCCTGAGCCTTCAAGATACCAAGAATTTCAGATTGTACAAGAGCGACGCCCTTAGAAGTATTCAAATACTTACCATACAAAGCGTCATTCTGCTGAAGAATAGAACTGATTTGAGTTTGAAGTTGCTTTTGCTTGTCGGCTTCAGTAGTGATACCTACAGTCTGTCTGAAAGATGCGGCAATATCTTTTCCAACTTGAGTAGCAAGTTTAAGAAGACCACCGAACACAACGATTACAGCCGGACCCGTTAGAAAGTTACCAAGGCCAGCCAAAACACCCTTACCAAGGTCTGCACCAATACTTTCTCCATCTAAAGATTCAGAAAGAGCTTTGGTAATACCATTGAAACTTGCAAAAAGATTCTTAAGGTTGTTACCAAGAGAAATATTACCAATCTTGGAAAGAAGGTCTTGGATATTTGTAAGAGACTGGCTGCTCAAAGCGGCAAGAGTCTTGTTCAAGTCTTCATTACGCTTGATAGCGTCATTTGTAGACTGGCCTGCAATCTTGACGGCGTTTGCGTAGATGCTATACTCTTTGCTCAAGTCGCCCAATGCAGCGGAGACGACGTTGATTTGGAAGACGCCACCGGCAAGTTCCTTGATTGTGTTTGCCGTAGCGGAGTCAACGTTCTTGATGGCGGAAGAGATAGCTTGAAGCTTCTGAATACCGTTTTGGGACTCGTCGATAGCGACGCCCAATTCTCTAAGTTGAGTGACCGTATCTGCACGGTTCAATCTCGTAAAGATTGTCTTGAAAGCGTTACCGATGACAGCACCACCACGAGAGGTTGTCTGTTGAACTGCGGTGACCGCACCAAGAAGCTCATTGAAAGATACGCCCGCATCGTCAGCCGTAGAGCCCACACGTGTCAAAGCGTCTGCCAAGTCTTTCGTACTAACAGCGAAGTTAGAATCGACTCTCGCCAAAGAATTGACGACAGTAGTTGTATCAAGAGCGGCCTTTTGGAAACCGTTCATCGCTGCCGTAAGAGTATCAACGGCCTGAGCCGCGTCCAAACCGGAGATTCTTGAAAGAACCATCGCGTCATTTGTTCTCTTAAGCGTCTCAGTGACACTCAAACCTTGACGGGAAAGTTCGACCGCTGCTTCAGCAACAGTCTTAAAGCTCTGAGCTGTATTGCGAGCGATGTTGAAAAGTTCGCCTCTGAAAGCCTCCAACCCTTTTTGGTTGGTATTCAAAACCGTATTGATATCTGCGAGAGCCTTCTCTACGGCAACAGTTTCTTTAACCAACGCTTTGAAAGCATTGACTACACCATTGATGATACCAGTTGTGGCACTGAACGTAATAACACGGGCAGTAGCGGCGTCAAGAGACTTATTAAACTCAGTGAATTGACCCGTGATTTTTCCAAGTGGAAGCGGTTTGATATTCTTTCCTGCACGCTCTGTTGCAGCCGCGATGTCTCGCTCGAACTGCTTTGTGTCCGCTCTTGCCTGAAGAATAATTGGAAAATCGTCTGCCATAGTCGTTTATTGACCTAAATATTTACACTGAAAATGCATGATTCATGGGTTAAGAGCCCATCAATTTCATCAAGTCGTGCATATCTAGGCCCTTTTTGCCCTGTGCTGCATTTTTCTTAAGTTCGTCTGACAAGTTTACTGAGCTATCGGATTTTACACCAATTGCTTTGTATTCTTCAGCTTTTGCTCCAACCATTGTAGACGCCACAACATCATTCTTTGAGGCTACTTTGGCATTCTCCATCTTCTCTCTAGCGTTCTCGCCTACACGTACATAGTCTAATAGCTTATCTGGGTCGTTCTTAACATCGTCTGGTAAGCCGTCCGCCTTAGACAAAATATCCCTAAACATACGTGCGTAGGAACCAAGCTTAACTTGAAAGTATGTAAGGTGAGATATAGGCTTGCCAAAAAAGTGATATAAATTGTCTGGAGACATGCTCCAATAAACTTGAAAAAAGTCTTGAATAGCCAAATACTTGACGTTCCTATCAGAGACTACCTCCATCTCATCGTTGTACAGTCGAATCATGTCTTGGACCTCTTGGTCCGTCATGTGCTCGAATACGTCTTCTGTTAGAACCTTTTTAGTGCAGGCCGAGTCCATAAAGAAGCTCTCTACGATGTAGTATTCATTCAGCTTCCTATCTGCATATAATTCGGCGGTCGTACCTATGGCGGCAAGTTTTACCGCCATCTTCTCATTGTACTTTCTTTGCTCTTCTTCGATGAGTCTGATTTGAGTTTCTAAGTCAGATTTTCTAAAGATGACTTTCTTACCTTCCGTCAACCTCTCTATAATTAACTTATGTTGTTCGAGGTCTTTTTCGTCTTTATCCGTCCATTCACCCTCTTCTTTGAGACGCTTGAGGACGGTGGCTTCCCTAGGGAGCCCTTCTTTAGCTCCCTCTAACATAAAAGATTTATGCAGGACATCTAAATCGACCTGCTCATGGTGACTTAGATGCCTGATAAAAACTTTATTGCCTTCTAGAAGAGCGACAGAATATCCACGAGAGATATCACTAAAGGACTTCCTCAAAAGCCTTAGCTGGTCCTCTTTCTCCATTAAGCCTTACCGGAGTCGATATCTTTTTCAAGCTTTACGAAGTCTTCTTTACTTGCAATGGCACCGTTGTACCAGAAGGAGATGAAATACGCAAGTTTCTGCCTAACCTGAAGATAAAGAGAGTCGAACTCTTCTTCTTTCGTATAGTAATCTTCAAGTTTCTCTTCGAATGTATCGCCCTTAAAGTATGGCGTGTATGTAGGTGCCGCTCCATCTTTCTGCTCTTCTATGAACGTAAGCATAAGAGAGTACCAAAGAATGACGTGATTAACTGCCTTGATGTCCGCAGAGTGCTGGTAGATATGGCTGTAGCTGCTTTCTGTCTCAGCGATACCACGACGAAGAGAGTTAATCTCCTCGGTGACTTCTCTAAGCTTTGCCTTTTTATCGTCGCTCAAATTCTCTGCGTTCACGCTAAGATTCACAAATTCCGTCTGAATCTCTGCGAGCCTTTTGTATTGAGACGTTAAATACTTAGCTTCAGTTTCCGTAAGTACGCCGCCAGTATCCGCATATTTCTTGGTAATCATGGCACGAGAAAGAACGCCAAGCTTGATAAGCTCTGACATCTTAATCGTATATTGCAGGTCGGCCTTTTCGGTTTGGCGACGCGTTGGACGCCTAATAACAATACGTGTAGGAGTCTCCTTCTTCACCTTCTTTACGAGCTTACTTTCTTCTTTAGTAACCTCGTCAATGAGTGTGGTTGTCTCTTCTACTTCCTTAACAGACTTTACTTCGAAAGAGTAAAGCTCCTTGTCTTGTTCTTTAATCATATGTTTTTCCTTTTACCTTGGTTTGTATTATACCCTTTTAGAGTCAAAATTAAACTCTATTTCGTAGTTTTCCAGATTGGATAGCAGTTCACGATGATGGTCGTTTGTGTTATCTAATATACGCTTACGTAGTAACTTTACACGTTCTTCTGTTAAAACATTGGCCGCTTTGACGAGATTGTGGTATTCCGCTGGCAATGCTGCCAACAGAGTCGCCTCGTTAATCCTTTGTTGGGCTTGTAGGTCTTCAATGGAGGAGAGTAGGCCGCGTGATAAGCGGGCCATATCTCTTTTGACCTGAGACTCTAAATATCCTTTGACGTTCTGCATACCTTAATCCTTTGTAATCAATAAAAAGCCGCCATACTTTCGCATGACGGCCTTCGTTTTTAACTTAAAACAATATTATGAACCAACGTAAGAACCGCTGATGAACAAGCCCTTGGTTGTGTCTTGTGGACCACCAATCTGTGCGGACCATGTAAGGTCAACAGACTTGTTAGAACCGATAGAAGAGCTGAAGGACTGAGAGTCAAGCTTCGCACCCTTAAGTTGGTAAATCATAGCGATTGGACCGACACCAGAGCAAGATGGCTCACGAAGCGTAAGCTGCAAGTCGTAGTTTTCGTCGTTACATAGGATGTTGGACAAGTTACCGGATTGCAAGTCTGCAAGGTTAGCTGTCGCATTGAATGTAACCGTAAGTGGGTATTGAATTTCACGAGAGAAAGCGAACTTAGAACCAAGACGCTCCAATGGCTCTCTAGAAAGAGGAACCTGAATAGAAACGTTTTGGAAGTGAGCTTTACCTTCACCGGATACCTTAGCACCGAATGGAGTTTGAACGTCAACCGTGATGTCGCCCGGACGAAGAGCGGAGATTTGTCCCGGAACGCCCGCAACTGCGACTGGAAGGCTGTAGTTAACGCCTGCGATAGCAAGACCGTCTTCTGGGTTAACTGCTGGAGTTGGGTTGCCTGCTGCTGTTGGGTCAACCTTGATATTAAGAGCTTCAACGGAAACGGAGGCTGTTGGAAGACCACCAACCGCTGCTTCGATAGAGTAGTTAGACAAGAAGCCGTTACCAATAGCGAAGACTTCACGTGCCGCCGCGTTTGCACCTACGTTGTCCGTACCTTCTGGAGAAGTGGAGATGTAGTAGTTCTTTTCGTCCTGCGTACCGTTCAATAGACCGGAAATAGCAGAAAGAGCACCGTCGATATTAAGACCTAGACGCTTTTCGTTGACACCGTTTGTAAGGTAGTAGGAAAAGTCAAGGGCGACAGTTGGAGCTTGAAGAATAACTCTGTCAATAGCGGCAAGTTGACCGTATTGGTTAATGTCCTGACGAGAGACGTTGAAAGAATAGTTCGCAGATTGTACTCTGTGAAGCTGGGAAATCAAATTGTCACCGCTGTTACCAGAGGTGAAGTTGAAGCCCGTTGCTGGGGATGGGCCAACGTAGACCGCCTCAGATTGGTAAATGACTCTTTTTCTTGTTGCCATAGATTGTGTTCCTTTTTAAGTTAAAAGTTTATAGGTTTTACACTTCGAATAAAGAAATGGGAACAATTAGGAAATAACCAAGTTGCTCTCATTCAAATTGTTTTCCATAGTTACAGGGACAGTGAACTGCATTTCTACAGATGTATACCCTCCGACAGCATTGGAAAAGTTCACGCTATCGAGATAAGGTTTTCTTAGAGTGTATTTAAGCATTGTAGAAGACGCTCCACCAGTACACGTAGGTGTCTTGATATCAACGACTAAATCAGATTCCAAGAAGCGTCCACATGTTAGCCCAAACATTTGAGCAGAGCTACCGTTAACATCGCTTGTGCTATCAAAAGTTTCAATGATGGCTTGCAATTGGAAGCTTGCAACGATTGGAGACTGTAGTTCACGTGAGACCGCTTTTCTTTGACCAAGCTTAAGAACGTTTGCTCTTGGAAGAGGTAGCGTCATTGTGAAGCTTTGTGGATAAACGGTCCTGACGCCGAATAGACCAGAAGGCAAAGTAAGTTGCATGTCTTGAGGTCGTAGCGTTGGATATCCGTCGTCGATTTGTGGAGGAGTGACGGAGGTGACCGCATCCATACCCAAGTCCAAAAATTCAATAGCAATGCTGCTACGAGGAGTTTGTCCTACGGCAGCTTGGAAAGAATAATTCGTAAGAACACCAGACCTTAGATTGAACGTACCTACAGCAGAACCACCACCAACCATTTCCCTGACTTGAATCTTGAAGTCGTAAATTCTATTTACACCCGTTGCAAGATTATCAATCGCAGAACCAGTGCCAAGCAAACCAAGAGAGCGGAAAATGTTATTGCCTGTAGGAATAAAGTCGAGATTCATTGTCACTACAGGGTCTTGATTAGACTGTCTGTATGGCATTGGTGCAAAGCGACCAAGACGCATATTATCTACACGCTGCACTGTAAAAGCCGTGCTGACGCTTTGTACGTTAGGAAATACTTCTCCAAGCGGCTGGCCGGAGACGTAGATTTTAACGATTTCAGATTGATAGAATAAAGACATGGCGTGTTAAAGATTTACACTTAAAGGTCTTGTTTCGGAACCCTAGGCTCAGACAAATAGAAGTCTAAGATTCCGAACTTAATGTTAGGAAAGTTTCTTCTTTCAGAGACGTTTACAATCTTAGAAGAAGTGACTTTCGTGATGAAAAGCATACGCTCGTCTTGATTTCTGTTTACTAAATCAAGATAATTGTAGCTGCCTGACTTCAAATCTCCATACTCATTTATAGGAGAGTCTTGAGAGCTAAAAAGAGCTATGTTAGATTCTGTCAAATCTCTAAATATAGAGATACATCCATCCAAGTGATAACCTAAATCCGTCATGATAATGACGCGAATCTTACTTTGGCTATCTTGCTCACCACCAAATGCATAAGGAGTATTGTTACTTGTGTTCTGCATGATGAAGCACGCAGGCAAGACATATTCGTAAGGAGGCACGCCAGAAGGCTCAATATTTCCGTATCTGCTATTAAGATTGAAAAGCTTCTCGAAAATAAGCTTCTGTTCATTATCTTCAGTCATGTAAATGTTGAAGTCTTTGACAGAATATGAAGCGGTGATGGTTTCTGTCTCTGGAATGTTTGGATTCAACAATGCTCTACCATTTTCAAAATCCAACATCAATCCAGACACGCCTCTAGGAATAAAACCTGCGGAGGTTGTAATGCCACTCGCCACCACTGCGTTATCGACGCTAGAGTCCGACACCCATTGCTTGAATGGGCTAGAGTAGGTCGTGAAAACACCTTCCGTTCTATCATCCGCTCTGTAATAAAGCGGAGTAGTTTGATTGGAAAATGCCTGACCCTTTTGAAGTAATGTATGGTCAAACCACATACAAAAGCTTGTCATTACTTTGTGTGTATAAAGTTCTATCATTTAGAAAGCTCCTGTAGTCTTTTTCTGAACGCCTCTAAGATGTCCGTAATATAAGGGACCGCTTCGATGGAAGAATCTGTTTTAATCTTTACTTGAATACCTCTACCAGAGCGAGATGCGGACGCCTGTACAGAAAGGTACTGACCGATGCCCAAAATGTCGCCGTCTTCAACGCCTCTTGCCCAGCTAAGATTACCGGAGAAATATTCGTCAGGCATTGCTGTAGCCTCTTCAATATCTTCTACCGTAGGAACGAGAACCTTGAAATAATATGAGTTCTTGCTACGTGTTGTAAGGCGAACTTCGATAGGAGCTTTCAACAACTCCCTAAGAAGTTTCAATGGGTCCGTACCCGCAGGGAAACCAATGAATGAGTAAAGGTTTGGAGTACCCTCTTCGCTGAAGTAATTTACTATACTGTTGCCCGCAAAGTTTGGACCCGCGTCAAGTTCTTGCGTAACTCTGTGTCCCTCGAACTCCTCAACCATCTCTTCCTGAGCGGCCCTAGCCTTATTCAAGGCCACGCCCCTAGCTAGATTCTTGAACTTTGTCGTTTCAAAAACTTGCTTGGAGAATTGAACTCTGAGGCTATTGAGGTTTACTGCCATTAGTCGAGACGCTTTAATATGAGTGTGACAAATTCAGCACCAAATAAACCGTGACGACGAGGAGAAGAGGCGATTCTGAAGATTTCATCATCTAGAGTTACACGCTCAACATCAGTAAAGAACTCGAAGTCTTCGTTTGTAATCTTGATTCTTACGTCCCCTTCAGAACCTTGTACTTGTAGAGCGTCTTCGGAAGTGATGTTCATACCCTGCTTCCCTTGGCTCTTAGAATAGTAATAAACTCTCGCCTCGATGGTTCTTTCGATTTTAACAACCTGAATCCCATCACTTGGCTTTTGATAGATGTGATTGTAGTTCGGGTTTGTGCTTAGAACCACTTTCTTACCCTCCTTAAACGCTTTTAGCGGGCGTTTGAAGGTATCGTGGATATTGACCATCTCCCCGATTAAAGAACTCTTCTGGTTGCCTGTAATAAGACTTCCCATTATGGTGTGTCGTCACCTGCGACTTGTCTAGGTTTCGCAAGATTTTGTTTGTAGTAACCAACGAGAGCATTAAGGTCAGCTTTACTATCTGAAAGTAAAAGTCTGTACGTCTTTGCAATCTCGCTTCTATTGCTTCTTTTGATGACGGAATCACCTTCACGAAGCTCGCTCCAATCAACGCCCGCCCCACTTGCATTCGTAAGAATCCCGTTCAATGAATCACGGATGGCTTTGTCGTAGTAATCAGCCTTGTAAATTTCACTATAGATGTTGATTTCCGCATTGCCGAGAGCTGGATAAAAGTCACCTACTCCATAAACGCCTGAATAACCATAACCCGCGTTATAGGTTTCGCCCGCGTGCAAGCCCGAAATATCGACGCTGAAACACGTATCAAGCAATAGATTTATTTTACCAAGTCCGCGTGAACTACTAATCCAACCCGAAATATACGTAATAGATGGAGTGACGGGAGAATCCAAATCTTCCCATATTCCAGATGCAAGCTGGCCGACTGTATTCATTAGCGACCTTCGTTAAGAATTTTTCTCGCTTTGTCAGAAGTGCTCTCTTTAAGATTTTCTGTCTGACCTACCGCATTTGAGATGTCGTAAGATATTTTCTTTTGGCGGTCTTTCTTGAATTCGTCGAGAAGCCTTTTCTTTAATACGACCCTATCATGAACCGGAAGCAAACCAATTCTGGTAGCCATCGCCTGCATATCTGCGAGGTTCATGTCTTCATCAATTAGCTTCTCAAATTCTGCAAGAGACTTTGCCTTAAACGGAGAAGAGGTGTTTACACCCATAATCTCGTCAATACTTCTGATATTTGTATCTAGACCCGGCCTGTGATTTTGTCCATCAATGATTTGAGCGGATTTTAGTACAATCTTTTTTGCTGTTTTACCTTTTGCCATAATGTTTTCCTTGGGTTTAATCTTCAGGACGCTTTACACACGTTCGACTATTTAGGGAATAAAAAAGGCCCAAATAAATGGGCCTTTGTTAGAGTGACTTTGGGGTAATCGTTAGACGATGATACCTGTAAGAACACGGTCGTCAAGGATAAGACGGCCCTCTTCAAGGGCACCGTAGAATCCAACCTTGCCGGAACGGTCCACGAACTGATTGTCTGGGGAGACTCTGAACTGGGAACCATTTTCCGCATCAACCGCAACTGGGCGGATAAGGGACTGTGTAGAAGCAAGGTCAAGACCGATGACAAGCTCTTCAGCAGAGCCGTCGAATACAGCAGCGGAACCGCCACCGTGACCCGGATATTGTGTAGAACCTGCGAAGAAGTCGAACAAGTCGTTGTACTTGTAACCGATACCAAGTTCGTTGATTTCTCTGATAGAGACACCATAGAACTCTGGGATACCAGCGTTATTGTAGATTTCCTGACGTTGTGCGTCTGGAAGAGCAATTGCTGTTACACCAGCACCACCAGTTACGACACCGGCTTTTGTGTTGATTGGGTTGTAAGCAAGAGAACGAAGCTCTTGTACGATTTCTGGAGAGACGATAAGGTCTGTCAAGCCACGAGCACGCGTGGAGTCAGGTGTGCCACCGTTCCAAGAAGAATAGATTCTCTTGATAAGGGTGAACAATCTGTTGAAGTCGTGAAGGATGAAGCTGTCAGCCGTTTGGGAACGGATGATGTGGGAGGTTGCGACGCCCTTGATGTTTGTCGTTGCCTGTGCAAGAGCACGAAGCAAGATAGCTGCGGAGTTACGCTCCTGCTTAAGCATGACTTCCTGTGCAAGACGCTCCATTGTCTTACCAACTACGTCAAGACGGGACTGTTGTGCGAACTTCTTGTGGAAGGCGACAGCAGAGTCAAGGCGGTAGGTGGAGAACTTCAACTCGCGAGTTGGAGGCGTTGGCATGTTGAATGGAAGACCGCCCGGCTCAGACTGAGACCAAACGCGAAGATAATCCTCTTCGGTAACGTTCGTGTATAGGTCAAGTGGGATGGATGGGCTGTCATTCTCATTGAATGTCATTGTGCTGAACAATGAAGACAATGTTGGAGCCGTATTAATGACTTCCTGAAGGACTGGTCCGATAAACTCAGCAAGTGCTACGTGTGCTTGAGAAGCAAGAACTACGTCCTTGGACGCAAGTTGCTTCAATAGAGCGACGTTCTTGTCTGTTGGTTTGATGTTAATTCTCATTGTAAAATATCTCCTAGATTAGATTGGGTTTATAAAGTTCGAAGTGAGATTAGACGCCTGCATTAAGGTACACCATAGCGTAACCGCCATGCTTTGCACCTGTACCGATGACCTTACCAAGGATTTGGTCCTTGTTGGATACGGAACCTACTGCAAGAACGTCAACTGCACCCGCAACTGTGTTGGAAGCGATGATTACGCTACCGATTGCTGGTGTACCGTTGTATGCACCGGAACCAAGAGTAACAAGACCCTTTGTAAGAACTGGCATTGCTTTACCAGAAAGGATAACGTTGTTCTCCGTTGCCTTCTGCTTGTAGTATTGGTATTTCTCACCGTTCTCGTCCCAGATTGCGACGTTGAACAATGTAACGCCAAGAACGTTGAACTTTGTGTCACCAGATGCGACAGGACGGACCTTTGTCTTAACATCATATGTGAAAGAGGAAATTCTCTCGAATTGAGCACCCGGAGAGTTAGTGAAGTCCCAGTTGTGCTGGTCGTCCATGTTACCTGCGGAAATGGCAACGAATGTGCCCGCTTCGCCCGTACCGGAAAGTGCGAACTGTTGGTTAATGTCTTGCTCGCTGAAGCTTCTGAATGGAAGTAGTTTCATATTATAGTTCTCCTAATTAAATAGTAAAGATTAGATTGGTTATTTAGTTACGATAAGGTTTGTGCCACCGAAAGCGTCAGCCCACTCTTTTCTGAAATCTGTCTTTGTCTCAGGAGTAGTAACGTTTGCGATGGATTGTTTTGGAGCCTCTGTGACCTTCTCAAGAGCTGCCGCAGCAGTCTCAGCGGTTGGGGCTGGTGTTACGGAAGCTGTGGACTTAGATGCCTCAGAAAGCTTGATAGCCTCTTCCTTAACTTTTGTATCAAAAGCTTCTTTTGCAGCAGCGATAACTGTCTTCTTCTTGCTGTCAGCAAGGACAGAGAACTTCTCGTACCAAGAAGCATATGCCGTGTCGTCAAGACCTACGATTTCTTTTGTGATAAGAGCGGACTCTTTATCAGAAAGTTCAAATTCGTTAGCTAGTGCAGACATTCTTGTCTGGAAAGATTCTTGCTTTGCTTTTGCGGAAGCTTCGGACTCAAGCTTTTGAAGAGATGCTTGTACTTCGGCAATCTTTGCGTTTGCTGTAGCAAGGTCAGCTTCAAGCTGTGCAGCTTTCTCGGAAGCTGTCTTAAGTGCTGTCTCTTTCTCGTTCGCCTTCGTCTCAAACTCTTTGCTCTTAAGCTCGATTTGTTCTTGGATGAACTCGGAGACGGATGCCTCACTTACGCTTGTTTTAGAAGCGACTGCGGCAACCAATTCTTGAATGTTTTTGAATTTCATAGCAATATTTTCTTGATTATTGTTCTTTACAACTGATTCTATTATTTGGGAACTATTATTTTCACTTTTTTGTGTAGAAGAGAGACTTTCGTCTTTTTCTTTATCGTCTTTTTCTTCGTCGTCTTCTTCGTCTTCTTCAGTGTTTTTATCGTTCTTTTTGTCTTTGTTTTCTGGAGTTTCTTCGTCGTCTTCATCCTCTTCATCTTCATCAGTGTCATCATCTTCTGCTTTCGCTACAGACTCTTCTACCTGACTCCAATCAAATGATAAAACGCCTTCAACGTCCGCAGCGGGTCTTGTTGTAAATGCGACGCCTATAGGCAAAACATCTCCAACTCCACCCACGATTAATCTTCCAATGTATCTACCGTCAGGTAGCTTGCCTGTTCCACCATTGCATCTCAAGTGTTGCTTGAGTTCTTCGATTTTATCAGGGTCGGAAACGATTTCTGCCTCATTGACATTCTTACTGCCAAGGACCAAATTATACTTCGTAAAAGCAATCTCCCAACTCGTAGCGATAATCATGTATTTGTCGCTAGACTCGTCGGACGCTTCAATTAAAAGGTCTGCAAACTTTTCGTCGATGGTTCTATAAACTACGCCACCAAGAACCAAGTTAAACGGCTCCGTAAGCTTTGCCGCCTCTTCGTCAGAAATCATTTGATTTCCGCCATAAGTGCTCCAACCAGCTTTTACAATATGACCTACGATGCGTTGGCTCTTGTGCTCAAGATTATGAGGCTTATGAGCGAACAAATCTTTGATTGCCAATGCGGTTTCCGTAGAAATACCGTCATCGTTCTTGTTTAGGCGGTTGATTACCGCAGCATTGAATACGGTTCCAATAAGGTCAACATTGTCTTCCAAGTTGACGATAGAGTTAATGTCGAGCTTCTTCAAATCTTCAAGCGAAGCCTTACTTAGATATTTATCTATGCTTTCATCGACAGAAGCTTTAACCACGCCTCCTCCGAAGCGTGCTTTATATGGGAAGACTTTAGACATTATTTCTTAGTGTCAGGAAAATCAACTTCGATTGTGGATGCGTAAACTGTTCTCTTTTCTACCTTGTAATCCCCGCCAATACCAAGAGCGTCGATAGCCTTCTGCATTTTCTCTGGACCTTCGATTGGAGGTAAGTGACCACTTGAGATATGTCTGTAGAATTCATTTTCAACGTAAGAAATTCTTGCGGCAAACCAATTAGATTGGTATTGAATTTCGTCGAAAATATAACGTGCCCATCTAGAAAGGTCGTCAAAGGTCGGATTACACGGTTTGTCGCCACTCTCTGATTTCTCTCCGCAGTAGTCCGCGATGGAATACTCAACTGTGTATACGCCATCTTGTTCCGTAATAGTGGAGTCAAGCTGTCTTTCAGCTTTGATGTGAGTCGCAAAATCTTTTGCAAACTTTTCAAACTTGGATTTGTATTGTAGTTTCATAGGATACCTCTATTGAGATTGTTACACTGATTGAAGAACTTAGGGAATTAGTTCATTTTTACCACAACTAGGTTGTGGATTTTTAGTTGAGCGTTTGGTTGAGGAGTGTAAAAGAAGAATGCGTTAGGAAGTTCGTATGGAATGTTTGAGGTATGAAAATCTACGGTGCCTGTTTGAGTTGCGTTGCCTACGTACGAAACAGTAAGCATTTTATTGAACAGATTCTCTTTGGAAGTATCTGTCAGCGTACCCATATCTCCATTTGCGTTTCCTCCTCTAAAAGTTAGAGACTGCGTAGGAAGACCTCTATCATTTATTGTAATTTCAAAACTAAAAAATTGTGCAAAGGACGACTGACCAGTAGGATTAATGTTGTTTCCCACTGTAAACGAGGAGCTGTAGGTAGACAGGCCAGAGAATACTCCGTTTTTATACGAGACCCCAAAAGACGCTCTATTCCAATGCGTCCCATTTAACATCCAAGTATTTGGCGAGTCAGGAGAACTGCTCCAACCAACAAAAAAATCCCCGTCTGTGGTTGCGAATCCTGTACCTTGACGCTTTAAGCCTAAGTAGTATTTCGAATAAGCGTCTTCAACCGCAACGGAATACGGTCCAGCATCACCTCCCATATCTCCATTATAATCGACTGCACCAGTTTGCGTCGCAGACAAAACAAATCCATAGCGAATTCTTGTCCAGTCGTCGCCAATATCAAACGGGTACACCAAAGCCTCTCGTGGGTTCAATACCAAGGTATTCTTTGTGCCATAGGCCGTGAGTTTAGGATAGATTACTGCCATACATCATCTTAGGGTTACGCATCACTTTTATCAACAAATAATCCTTGGTAAAATCCATAACCCAAATTCAATTCAGAGATTTGACCAGACGTATAAAGATGAAAATCATCATAGACCATATTAGGAAGTTTATTTACGGTCAAGCCGCCATAATTACCTGATTCGAAGGTCTTGAAGTCTTGACTCCACATGACATCCCTATACAAAAGGTAAATGCTCTTGAGATTATTGTTTACGAAGCCTTTCACTTCTCCTGAAGGTATATTTTCGAAGTTAGAACAGTGGTCGGTTTGCCCGTTATAGATGTCCGAAATCATTCGGAAATGGTGTCCATTATCATACCTACCAAAAATAGAAACTCGCCTCGTGTCGAAGTCTGTTGCAATTACCTGATTAAGCCGAACGGGAGTGTGTGCCAAGTCGCTATGAAAAACTATTTCGTTAGTCATGTCATCTTCGGTGCGGAGATAAATCTTATCTTGACCCGGCTTCAAATAGTAACACTCTATTCTTCTATCTGTGCCGCTTACATAACAAGAGTTGAAGAACACTTGAGGAAAGATGCCCGGGAATGTATAACCCGTATAACTCTCTCCTGAAAAGGCGTAGACTGTGCTAGTCCCACCTACGTGCGTACCCGCCCACACGCGAGAGTTCGCATCCCATGCAAAAGACAAAGACTCTGTTGTCAAAATTTCACTAGAGCCAGAAATGTATAATCCCACGCTTTGCGGATTGTACAAATCAAACTTTTCCACATAAATTCCTAAATCTTCTTTATGCCAACCTCTCCACAATACTCCAAAACCCGTCTGTATCACGCCTAGACCGCTAGGCCCAACTGCGTAAGATGACGTAGATTTCTTGTCAAAGTATCGGGTAAAATCAAGCATTAAGCGGACTTCAAGACTCCAATGTTATGGATTCTGAATTGAAAGATAGTTGCGGGACAATAAACGAAAATAGCCATTGGAGGAGGAAGTGGAACGCCACCAACTTGATAGTCCAGAGTCACTGTATTTAGAAGGTAATTGTCTGAAATATGGTCTCTTAGAGCTTGGTCACTTGTGTCGCTTTTGTAACTTCCGTTTGAATTTGCCGCCATAGAAATCGTAAGTTTTTGTGTTGCGGTTCCTTTATCAACAAAAGTCGCTCGAATACCAAAAAACGTGCAATAATTAGTAGAGGCAGATACAGACGCTTGGTTTTGTAAAAACAAATTAGGAAGCGTTGGTGATGAGGAGGCGGGATGATAGCCATTAGGTAATAAGATGGAGAGTCTTATATCTCTATTGGTTCCGTTCGTTCCTATAATCGCACTATTTATATTGCCAACGTCAAAATCCATTGATACTGCCCCGCTAATAGCCGTAAATCCAACAAAAGGCTCTCCATTGTCTCCGGGTAAAGAATTATTATTACCTTTCAAACCAAACCAAAATCTGTCAGAACTTCCGTTGATATTAAGCTGTTGACTCTCGGCCACTTGGTCTCCACCAAAATTATTATCGAACCCCGTAGTTGGGCACACAGAGACAAACGCCCCAATTTTAATAGAGTTCCAGTCTTCAAAAGGTAATGGATAAACAAGACCCTCTCTTTGTCCAAGCACTAATGTTTTGTCGCCGTTTGTTCTGTTGATGATGTTAGCCATAAATAAAGTATCCTCTGTAAACGTCCGCACCCACTAAATAAAGGAATAGTGGACCCACCGCATAACTTTCAAAGTTGTCGTTTTGGTATTGTAGGTAACTATGTGTTCTTCCTCCACGCATACCTGATATTGTATCAAAAGTTCCGATTTCTGCAACTTCATATCTTTGGAAATCGTCCGAAAGTAAAGGAGAAGGGTTTATTAGTCTCCCGCTTATTTGATAGTTTTCGAAGTTGTTGTTTGCAAACCATCCTTCTGTAGCGATGCCCGCGAGGAAAAATCTGCCGCTTGGAGCATAGACTTCTGCCGCCAGAGACGGGATGGCGAAAGTTGCACCAGTAGGCAAAGACTCAAAGTTTTCATTTTCTCCGGTAGAAATGCTAGGATGTTTGCTAGACATCCAGCTCTTGCCATCTCCACCATTAGTCATTCCAAAAATTTGATATCTGTATGTATACGGTTTGGTATTCGCGACTTGGGTAAACCACTTAATGTCTGAGGTGCCAGAGAATACAAGCCTTTCCGTCGCAAAATTGTCCGCTTGAGTTTTGCAGTAAATTTCGTTATACGTTTTCGTGTAGAAGCAGTTCGTCTGATTCGCTCCCCTAGTAAGAACGCTATTATTGAACATCATTGGGTTATAACCCGAGAAGTTGTAGTCTACTGTAGACGCACCTGAAACGCTTCTTATAAAGATTTGACCCGCATCGCCAAGAGCGAAATACATGGCATTTCCAGAATCGAAAGTAAATGAGAATGTCTGAGATGATTGGCGACCCGCGTAAGGACTGAAGTAACCTGTCGCCAAGTTGTATCTAGTCGTCTCTAGGTATCTGAAGCCAGAGCCGGGCTCAAACCAACCCACCCACTCCGTAGTGAAAGGCTGAGGAGACTTGACCCCAACTCCGCTCGGCCCTAGAGAGTAGTACCTAAGAGGATGCTTGTCGATATATTTGCCGAAATCATCCATTAAACACCCCACTTAAATCTAAGGTAATCTTCGATATTACTCATATCTTCGCTCGTCATTTGATAAGGAAAGCCAATGATTTCTGCGATGCCTCCATTAAATCCTGAGCCCACGGTCAAATGAGTGTAGAAATTATTTCCAGCTTGAGAAGATGTTCCGCTGATAGGAACTTGGGTTCCATTTCTTCTACCTCTAATTACTGAGCCGTCGAAATAAAAAGTATTGATTGTCCATGTATCATACTGAAATCCAGACGGAATGACGAACTTGTTACCTGACGTAAGGCTAGAAGAATACATCGCCATGTTTTCAGAACTTCCATCTCTATAAATGCCAAAATGACCAGAAAATCCTGTAGTTCCCAAGCCCGTGTTGGTTACACGGTTGTTGTGAAAATGTAGAATAGATGCGTTGGCGTCAGACGAAGCGGTTCCACTTGTGAGTACAAAGTAGGTAAAGCGGGTATGGTCTTCTCTAGTAAGGCCAGTGTACTGAACATAATCTGATGTACCGAACTCCAAAAATGAGCTTCCGTTTAGACCTTGGAAGTTGTACTGAGGGGCACCTATAGCATTGTAACCTCTACGCTTAAAAGAGTTTTCTACCAAAGAAGTAATCGTAGAGCCTGAAGTAGAGAAATTGATTGGGTCGTAACCCTCAATCCAGATATTCGAACCTCCTGAGTAAGCCCTTGGTAAATTGATATGGTGACTATAAGGAGTCGTCGCAGAAATAGTGTAGACTCTTTTAATTTTTGGGGTGGCCGCAATAACGTCAAACGTGAAAGATTGTCCCGTAGGGAAGAGTGGGTCCGTGACGGCAATATTCAGAATATTGAAGTAGTATGGTTCGTATGCGTCCATGTACGCTTTTCCAGAAGTCACAAACGCACGAGCGTAAGAAGGAATGTTAGAGATTGTGTACGTCATTGGCTCGTAGTTCAAACCAACTCCTTTTGTGAAGAAGTAGTTTATTCCAGAATGAGCGTCTTGATGCTCAGGGAAGCCAATATAGTATGCCGCTTTTAGATTAGAAAACTTTTCAGCAAATCCAGAGCGTGGAAGCCCTTCGTAGCTAGTAGAAAAAGAGTCTGAGTTCCATACGAAACTTTCCTTCGTCAAACCTTCTCCAAAATCACCAGAAATATCCCAGATGCCTGTCGTACCTCTGTATTGTAGAGAAGCGTAGTCTATATCTGAGGCTCTGATATCGAATTCTCCAGAGAAATCTAAATAGAAGTCTGGGAAAGCTGCGTCCGCCTTTACACGTTTGTAAGTAATCTCTTTAACCAATGGACGAACTCCGTAGCCAGTAATACCTTGTTCGCCAGATACGTATCTCCACGCTTCTGGAGGAAAAACGTATCGACCAAAATTTCCACTAATGAAAAGATTTTTCTGAAGGTCGAGTAGATTACCTACCTGAACTCCCCACTCAATATCTACGGTTTTTCTATTATTGATAGAGTCAGAAGTAGACATTCCCTTAAACTTCAAACCACGAAATGTATATTTGAGTTTAGAGATGTTGTTTACGGTATCCCAGTCTTCACCAATTTGGGTGCATTTGCTGTCTTTGATATCAATGTCAATATCGTAAGTATTTTGGCAGAGATAGTTTTGAATTTGGTCCGCTGTAAAATTACTTAACACAAATTCAGTCCTAAGAGAGATGTCTACAGGAAGCTTAAGGCATCTTGAGAACGGATATTTTTCCCCAAGTCTTGCGACTTCGCTTCTCTCTAGATTAATAGCTAAATCGAAACTTTGAAGGTAAGACGCTCCTTGGCCACTAAGAATCATGCCAAAAGCAGAACCATTTGTGAAGGCGACTTGTATGTCTTTAGGACCGATGTAGATATTGCTTTCTATGTAACCGTCTTCCCTGTTAGAGATTCCATCCGTTACATCAGGAAGATGATAGCTTGTTGAGCCGTTCGTATTACCATACAAATCAACTCTTGGCGTAGGGTTGCCTGAAGTACCTTCGTCTAACTTGATATTGAAAGCTCGTACGCCTGCGGTAGCCTGTAAAAAGCCACCGACCCTTCCATTAACCGCATATCTCTCTAACATGCCGTTACCAACCGCAAGAACCATTTTTGGCGTCTTGTCGATAAGCATGAAATAGTCATTCTGACCACTTTCAACATTGATTAACGCTCCGTGAGAGCCGTCAACAACCAGCCCCAAAGCTTTTTCGTTCGCACCGTCCGTGACAAGATACTCGAAGTTCAAATTCACGAAAGGACTCTGCAAAACTCCGTCTAAAACATTGGCCGTACCAAGCCCCTGTACATTTTCGCGTTGAATTTCAATTCCATATTCAGAACTCTGAATTCTATGGAGCTGAGTGATTTCACCACTAGTGTAGCTGCCTTGAACCTTTGTAGGGCCTACAAAGACGGCCAGCGTATCATATCTTACTGTTTTGGACATTTGCTGTGATAAAGAAGTGAAGCGGAGAACGTATCAACTTGATGCTCTGCCGCAAGTTCTTCCACAGCCTGAGAAATTTCGTTTCTCGTGAATGAAGCTAGGTGTTTTTCCGGTTCCTTTAGAACAGCGGCAAGCTGTGAAGGCCAATCTTCTTTCTTTGTCGTGCTGATAACTGCACGACTAAGCTTGAAGACCATATCTTTTTGAGCCTCGTTAAGACTTGCGATGTTATACTTAGACTTGACTTCTGCTTCTGCCGAATTCATCAAGTCAGATACGCACTGCATCGTATTTCTAAGTCCGCCCACCGTAAATAGTTTGGCCGTAGATGTTCCTACTGGAGCGGTCTCTTTTGTAGATTGAGGAGCGGTTGTACCTGCTGGACGACCATTATTAGTTGCGTTTGGATTGGAGGCTCCACCTGTCTTAGCGGCCTGTTGAGCCATCTTCTGGTCCCCAAGCTCTTTGTTAAGTTTTCTGTTAGCTTCCGCATCAGGAGAAATAGCCATAGGTACGCCACCAAGAAGAGGGTTCCACATGCCCTTCTTACGCTGCTCTACGTACTCTGCTTGAGCTGCGTCCATCTCTGACTCTTCAGGAAGGATGCCCGTCTCCAATGCTCTCTTACCTTGCTTTGGAGTAAGGATACCGATTTCCATAAGACGGGTAAATAACTTCGCGAATTGTACTTCGTCTCTAAGGTCAATCTCTTGGAACTTCGCCGTAGGGACTTTCTTAAAGCCCATGATTTTACAGACCTTGTTGATTTCAGGCTGCAAGAATTGATTAAGGTAAGTCTTCTGACCTTCCTTAAGTCTTTCCAAGAAAATCTTGGTTTTCATCACTGCATTGGCGAACTTGTCGTCACCAGAAAGAACGTTCAACAAACCTTCCTTAATATCCTGATTGACGATTTCGTACTTCTGTGGATTTAGAATGTCGCCAATCTGAGGGATGACAAATTCCATCTCTGTTGTGTAGTCAGATACGATGACACGGCTAACGCTTTGATTAGCCACAAGCTCCTGCATCTTTTCCATCGCCGTTGGGTTCATGCCGCCATAACCCGTCAACGGGTCTTTCTTTTCACCCATCGTGATAAGAAGAGTCACGTTCTCAATTGTACGAGAAATGGCTTGGTCAATCTTCTTGAGTTCTTCCTTGTGATTCAAGTCTTTGAATACAGGGTAGCCGAATGGAGTAGCGAACGCTTGGTAAGGTTGCTTCTTGTAGAATAGGGCTGTAAGTTTGTCAGATGGGATTGGCATCCAAATACCATCAGAGCCGTACTGTTTATTCTCAATTTGCTTCTTAACGTCTTCAGGAAGAGCTTTCCAAATCGCTTTGTCTTCGTCCGTCTCTCTGATTCTAAGCTTCTCAATTTCGTAAGGGCTAAGAACTTTCCTATAAGGGTTGTGGTCGAAAGATGCCGCTGGGAAAACTACGATGTGAGCAGAATTCAAGACTGTATAGCGGGCAGGAAGCTTATTAGACTTTGCTGCATATACCTTCTTCAATTCTTTGAAATCTTCGTCGCTCCAAATACCGTCAAAGCGAAATACGAATACATTACCTGTGAGATACCACTCTCTGGTGATTTCTTCTGTAAGCTTCGGCTCGTTAATCTTCTTGAGCCAATTTTCAACAAACGTCTTGCTCGCCTCGTTGCCGCCTTCCAAGTAAATTGGAGAAGCACCGAACTCGGTCATGATATCGACCGTATTGCGGAAGATACCAATATTGGCGTAAACTTTTTGGCACAAGTAAATCGTATCACTAATGCTGATTCTCCCACCCTCTTCAAAATACGGAAGAGACATTGCGTTTAGGCACGCATACCTGTCTTCAAGCTCATTCGTAGAAACATAGTTCTTACGAGTTGTTGTTGCTCCACGACCTTTAGCCCCGGGTGTGTAGGTGGACGCGGTAGATACAGAGGCAGTACCTAACGGAGCCCAATTCGCATCACGAACCTCAGTCTTGATAAGATTAGGCTGCGGCTGTGATTTTGGGGCCTTCAAACTGTCCCAATAAGCTTGGTTTCTGAAGGTGTATGAGCGTTTTTGTTTGTCTGCCATTAGTGAAAGTTAGAAATTGTTAACTTATGACTTTACACTTATCTGATGCGAAACGGCATAAAGTCATTTGGTTTTTCTTCGGGTAGGGTAAGTATGTCATTATAGCAGCGGACTGCCCAACTTCCAATCAAAAGTGCTGTGTATAAGTCTTTTCTGGCCTTATTGGCACCCTTCTGATTCTTCAAATTGTTAGGAAGTGAGAATGACATATGACCGCCGTCCGTAGACCTTGGCTCAATAAGAGCACACTGAGTCTTTGTTAATCGAATCAGAAACTCTTGACGCTCAATGATATCAATCATTTTTGCATCATATTGTTTGTTATCGCTTAGACCAGAATCAAGACCCAAGTCCACATTGTAGTCTCCCTCAACCGGGTCCGCGTCGATTTGACCGACAATTTTAAGTTCATGGATTGGAATGACGGTTCCACGCATTCTGTTATATTCTTCTTCAATACCTTGTGGGTCGCCAGCGAAGATAATTTTACGATTGTTGATATTGGCCTGAAGAAGATGGTTCGCACGAAGAATCCAGCTACTATTAAAGGTTTGCATGTAGACGATATTTCTCGTCTCAATATTGTAAGCCATGCGGGCCTTTCTTAATTGACCCTGATAGTCGTTCACGTCTTCGAAGTCGATTTCTTTGATTTCCCCAAGATGAATTTTCGCGTCTTTGAACTTCTTACTTTCGTTTACCGAATTGAGGAATTGGACACCGCCAGCATTGTCCATCATAATGAATTGGACGTTGAAGTGAGTAAGGAGATAGTGGAAGTAGTTGATATGGTCTTTTAACTTGCCACCAGCGACAGCGTAAGAATGCACCTGCATGTACTTGCCGTCTGGCATAAGCTTGAACATAAGCATAGCGAAGAAGTCGGAGCCTTCGTTTTCGGCCCAAGAAGGGTCTACCGCCAAAACATACTTGTGATTTGGATTACCTTTAATTTCCGCAAGAGGAGACTCGTTAAACTTAACCGTACAATCTTCCATCGCCTTCGCACTGAAGAAGCCTTTGGAGTCGTCTGTGAACTCGGCTCCGAATTCACGCTTGAACTGAGCGGGACTCATTTCGGACTTCGCCTTGCTAATAAGTGATTCAGAATAAAGTTGTGTAGGGGCAACAGAGTATGCGAATTGTAGGACCGCGTAGCTACCTTTAATAGGTACGATGTTTCCATCCTTATCCTTCTCTACGCCAGTCGTAATTTTACTCACATACTCTTCGTAGATTTTGTACAAGTGCTCAAACTTGTAAGATGCGGACGATAGACCAATCATCTTAGGGTTCGGGAACTTAGTCCTCTCCTCTTCAGTCATCAAACCTTGCTTGATGAATTCAGTTTCGGTATCGTAAGTATCCTGTCTCTTCTTTGGGTTCGCGTTAACGGATAAGAAAGGAAGGATGACTTCGTTCAACACCTTCTCGGGCATAAGAAGAAGCTCATCAACAATCAGACAGTTGAAACGGAAACCACGAAGTTTTTCACCGTCACCCAAAGGCAAAGCCTTGATTTCGGAGGAGCCAATTCTCATGCTCCATTCGTCATTCATATGCTTGACCGTACCGTTAAAGCATTCAGCAAGAAGCTGACCCTCCGGCTTGCTAGCTATTTCCTCAATACGCTTGAAAATTTCTCGGGACTGACGGAAAGACCTAGATAGAATTGCGAGTTTAGCTTCAGGCTGGAATATTGCGTATAGGAACGCAAAGATAGCTGTGGAGTAAGACTTGGAAAGACCACGGGACCAGATGCCAAGCACGTAGTCACGCTTGAACATCGTCTTAATAGCAATCTCTTGAAACGGGAACAAGTCCACGCCCGCAATCAATTTGGCCGTGAAACCTATGTTAGAACGAAGGAAGCGGACAAGCTCAGTGCTCGCCTGCTTTTCATCAAGATATCCTTGAATCTTTGCAAGCTCTTCATGAACTTTTTGAACCTTGTTTCGACTAACTGGTTGCTCTCCCGTAATCCATGCCATTAGACAATTCCCTTTATGTTTAGTAGGTACTGAACGTCAGTATCCCATAGTTTCTCTCCGTACCTTAATAGATATGGTATGATACGCTGGCTGTTCTCTCTACTACCTGAAAATACAAATTGAATCTTACGAGGGAACATGTGCTGAATGCGACGCATACTAGCCCAGACATACTTCATATTAGACTTGTGTGCTCCCAATGCGTTGTTCTCTTCAATTAGAACTGTAGAACTTTCTACAACTACGTACAGATAACTGTCTAAGTCTACGGCCTTCTGAATTTCTCGCACGAAGCGTTCTTGATTCATGGTGACCGTGGATTTGAAATCGCCTTCAGCTTTTCTATCAACGTATGTATAGTTATAGCTGTTGCCGCCTAGTGTGTAGTCGCCAATAGCAAGCTTATGCTCCTTGGAGTTCGGAAACTCCAATGGTTGTTGCTCTCTGGTATCTATCAGTATTTGGACTTTTGCTGGTTTGATTTCGTCCACACTTTTTCGGTCGTACAAGAGAGGTTCTACCCCCAACTCTTTACATGCGTTCGAATAGCTCCCAAAAAAATGTGCGTATGCCCTGTACGGAGGCATGTTAGGTAACGTATCTAACTCTACAAAAGAAGGTGCAAACTTAAGGTCTTTTTCAGTGATGCGTGCCTTGAGATACTTTAGAAGAAGCTTCTTGACCTCTTCAACTTCGGCGGACTTCAACCAGCCAATCATATTTTCCCTAGACACAAAATCACTGTCAAAATAAGAGTAATAATCCGTGTATGGTATTTTTTCGCCGGTCAGCTTGTCGGCAAGAGGAAAGAACTCTTCATAGTAAGACTCCACGGACCTTTCATGCGTTTTGATGATATGGCCGTGCAGCCCCCTTTCAGAGAACTCCTTTCCACAAATTTTGCACGTAGTATTCATTGGTGACAAGCGAGATACGCTGTTCGCGAATAGCGAATGTTACTTACAGGTGAGTAGTTTGTGTAATTGACCGAAGGAAAGACCCATTCTAAAGACAGGTTTGGAAACATTTCCGTTAGCCCGCTCCTTTAATGCGTTGAACGCCTCAACGTCTTTCTTGATTTGGTCCATGTTTGCAAGGGTTGGGGTTGCCGCTATACAATGTAATGTGGACTCAGTAAGCTCCAAGACCTTGTGGAAACTCATTCCTTGTTTTGCGAACAGGCTGGCTACGTCGGACACCTCTTTGTAAGTGTGGCCTGTAGCTGACGAAATTCTATGTATTGACGCGGCAAAAACCGCACTATTATCTTCCAGTGCCTTTATCATATTTTGTTGTTCCTTTTTTGGTTCGTTCCAGTACGCTAGAACTTCGTCCTGTGCCTTAGCTCTCGCCTCAAATGCTTCTTTGTTATTCATCGTTATTCCTCGATTTCTTCTTTGCTGATACCGAAGACGCGGCATTCCCAATCGTCCATGTTTTCTAGGCGAGTCATCTCGTCTACGACGGCTTTCTTACGAAGTTCTGCAAGACGTATAGCGTTCTTACGCTCCGTCTCGTCACGGAAAGCTTCGACCAATGATACTAGAGATTTAGCACGAGCAGTCTGTGCGGCAATACGCGTAGAGCGTTTACCAGATAAGTCTTTGACGAAATCTTGCTGGCGGCTTAGAGACCTATGTAGTTCTTCGCTCTTGCCTTTAATGGCTTCAGATAGAGAAATTGAGACCTTGCCGTCAGGGTCGGAAGTGACATTCTCAAGAATAAAGTTGAGTTTGCCGACAATTCTATTTACTCTGTCTTGGATGACGTACTCGTTGGTAAGTGAGATGTATAGATTGATTTCGTCTGCCGTAAGGTCAGGTTTGTCCCAAACGGAACGCAAATACTCGGACTCAAAAATGCTTCTTTCCGAGACGTTGCGTAGGTTTGTCGCGGTCAATACAAAGCGTGGCGTCTGCAAAAATTCTAACGCCTTCTCTACACACTTACGCGTCTTGACGTTAAGCTTATCTTCCTCTATGAACTGGGCAGTCACCTCACAAATACGTCTCCAACAAGCCTTGAATGTTTTTGGCGGCGAGTAATCCTCGTCAGTAGCTTCATCGTCCTTACGTAGCAATGCAGGGTTCGTCTGCTTAATGTAGAACTGGACCGCAAAGGCTTCCTTGGAGAATTGGTGCAGCGTATCGTCTTTGAATAGCACGCGTGCAATCTCGTAAGGCTTCATATCCTTGGCGTACTTAATGGCAAACTCTTTATGCTCTTCAGTAAGCTCAATATCGGCCTTTTTCTCGTAACCAGAAGTCTTATACGTGAAATTCTTCTCACGCATATAGTCGCGTACTGCTGAACCTTCCTTCGAACGACCATCTAGATTGTCGTTCTTGAAGATATGGCGGACCACTTCCATAAGGTCCATCTTATCCCAGTTACCGTCTATAAACTTTTTCTGTTCATCAGTCAGAGTAATCTTGGTACTCTTCTTTTTACTAGAAGTGTCTGGGGGCGGTGGAGGTGTTTGGCCGAATGCTGGACCTTCATCATCAAATGGATTATCGCTCATTATACTAAGCCCTCCTCTGCGATTACTTCACGTGCCGATTCTACAAAGCGTTTCTTATAGTTCTCAATCTGTTTATAGCGGATTACTTTGCGTTTGAGGTCTTCGTTCTTTTTGTACCCCATACGGCGGGCCACTTCGTCTTCAGAAAGATTGTTCACGAACAGCATCTCGTATACCTTATACTGCACCTTGGTAAGTTTAAGCTGCATCTTAGTATGAATCACTTTGGCGGAACCTTCATAGTCAATGAAGTCGCCAGAGATAGATTCGGCCTCTTGCGTATGCGTTTCTAGAGGAAGCGGAATCTTTACATCGTAAGCTTGTTTTTTGCCTCTCGACCATTTAGCAAACAACGGGCACTCGGCACATTGCTTTTGATAGATGGCACATAAATCATTACCTTGATTGGCCGCACACTTAAGGCACGGGCGGGCGAATCCACCATATAAATTACGTAACAGATTGCTTATCTGCCTCGTAATCGTTCTATTAAGCCACGGCTCTAAGGGGCGAGCTTGGTCCCACTGCGACCATTTAGAGTAAATATGGATTCGAATGATTTGTTCGACATCCCCAAAGTCTAAATCAGGTCGTGCTTTTAGCTGCCACTTTCCTCGTCTTTTCCTAAGCTCGTTATTGATAGACTCTATCTTTTCTTCGAAAGTGATAGACATGTAGTTATAGATTAACCGATTTCTTGGCCTTTGGTGCCGCCCTTACCGGCTTCCTCTTGGAACTTGGCAAAGGTAGTCTTACCACTGGCCCTCTTCTTCGCACGAGCGGCGAGAGGTTGGCGGGCGTTATCATAGCCTGCACTTGCCGTACCTAATACCTGAGCTACAGTAGGTACATTAGCCTTTGGCGTAATAATCTCCACGTCATTTGCGGAGATTGCTGCCTCTGGAATATCTTCATGCTCTTCTTCGCCCACTGTAATATCCATAACAGTAGATGCTCTAGGAGCACGAGATGCGGCGGGTCTAGCCGGTGCAGGCTGGTCTCCACCAAATGCGGCAAGTGACTTTAGATTATATCCACAGCCCCCGCAGAAGTTTGCTGACTTACCGTTTATAGGTTCGTTTTTGGTGCCACATTTAGGGCAAAATAGTAATGCAGACATATGATATAAAAAGTTCGACTTAGAACTTATTATACCAATCGAACTACAATTTTCTACTATTGTGTGTACCTTACTTTTTGATTTCGCCTTTTACTACGGCGTCTGTAAGGAGATTGATACGTGCAGATTGCGTTGAGACAGATTGGTCTAGTCCGTCCACCTGCTTCTCTAAGACCTCCATATCTTTCTTAACAAAGTCTACGCTCTTCTTAAGTTCGTAGTTAGACTCTGTAACTTTTTCTTTGAAATCCAAAAACTCTTTTGTAGGAACGAATTGGAGACTGGAGATTTGTTGGCTGACGGCCATAAATCCTGAAGAGATTGTAGACTCCAATGATGTCATCTTCTGCACGTTCTGAATTTGGAACGCAGCGAACTCGGTTTTCGTAAGAAATTCCAAGTTATTTTGTCTGGAGAGGACGCCGAACGTGGCTGCTCCAAGAGATAGGATAAGAGCACCGATAGAGACTAGTCTGTCAATATTCATTGTAAAAGTTTTTTGTGGTTTTTGTTCCATTGAGGTTATTCAAGATTTAGGGCCTTTACTTTTTTGGTTACGCGAGCCTTGACTTTTGGTTTATCTTTATTCCAATCGTCAAGTTTCGCTCCTAAGCCTGTCTTAAATTTTTCGGGGTTCTCGGTCTTTTCTTCATGAATAGCTCCAACCATAACATCGTTGCCATCCTTCTCTTGCTTCCATTCCATAATGACAGCGGTAATGATAAGGCCGAAGACTATAGCAAGTCCTCCAATGATGGCCCACGTTGGTAAGAAGCTGACGGCGATAGCCAATCCAATAGCTCCAGCAGAGGCAACGGCTGGTGCAGGTGCGAACATCTGCATAGGGCCTTTGACAATAAAGGAGATGATGCCAGCAATGACGCCGACAATCATAAGAATTGTTACCACATACTTCTCTAGTTCTTTGCGACCTTTTAGCTTTTCTTGGCGGGCCGCTTCCTGAGCGTCCGCAATAGACTGCTCTTTTTCCTGCTTAATCTTTTCGTTCAACAAGTCTTTTTCTGCTTGGAACGTCTTTTCATCTTCAATCTTTTTTGCTTCAAGAGCGGCCTTTTCAGCAAGAGCTTTTTCTTGAGCAATTTTGGATGCGTCTGCTTGGGCCTTTTGGACCTCAATTTCTTTTTTGCCATTTTCGACCTCCTGTGCTAACTCAGACAAAAGCTTACGCTGTGTCTCGGTCGTTTTTCTGTAATCCGCTAGTGAAGGTTCAGGAAGGGCTTTCTTTGCGACTTCTAGACCCGCCATCTCAGCGACATCATACTTGTCTTTGGTTGGGTCTGCGAGCATCGTGTCGTAAACAGACATCACAGATGCGGCAGCGAGACTAACATTTGCGTCAAACTCACGCTTGAACTTGTCAGCCGCCTCGATTAGCTGAATTTGTAACTTCTTCATATCCTCGGCTTGCTTTGTATTCAATTCGGCAAGAGCAACTTCGGATGGTGAGGGCTTCATCTTAATGACTGGTCTAGGCATGTGATTGCAGCTTGCAAATAGCATTGCAAAAGCAAACATGGATAGAGTAATGAAAGACGCCTTCCTCATTACCTCATTTTACACTTAGAACCAAAGATTGGCATTTATTTTTATTGAAAGCCGCATTACAGTCGCGTATAATTTCCACTATGTCTGACCAACTATCATTATTTAAGAAACTCAAAAAATTAGCCAAGGCTCTTGCTATTACGCAGCGTCGTACATTCATTGCGGACATCACCGTAGATGAAAGATTTGCGGGCTTGAAGAAAACTATCGAAGAAAAAGTTCTTGTACAGGGCCGCACTGTAAAAGTCGGATACTATGTAGGCGAATATAACCTAAACTATTTTGTCTTCGGCCAAAACACGGATAAGCCTGAAGAGTCGGGCGAAATTGACTTTGACGAGAGGTTTATTGATGTCGGGCTTGAACAGGCGTTAGCGGACGTAAAGAAAGTTATTGCTAACAACATCTTAAACGATGCAGTCCAAAAGAAACTTGAAGAACTCGGCCTGAACTAACATAATAATCAGTTCACAGGGGTGTGGACAGTGTTAGTTAGTTTATGAGTTAAGCGTGTTGCAAAGCCGCTCACTGGAAAGGTTCCGGTGGGCGGTTTTTGTTTACGTACTTGGTCATTAAGACGCAATGTACTGAGTCTTAAGCGTGGTTAAGAAGCAATGCATTGGTGTTTGCGGATATTTGTCCGGTTAGCTAACTACTATTAAAGTATCATTTATGACACATTATCGGGCGTAACAGCTATTAAAGTATCACTTATGACGTGTTACGTATCGCATAGGGCACAACCAAGTATTACGACAAATATCTGTGCAGAATGATTTGTAACTCATTGATGCCCTAGTAACTCACTAGTAATATATCTGTGCAGAATAAGGTTGTGCTTCGTATATGCAACACTAAGCGGGGTAGCGTTCCGCATATGAAACACTATTCAGGAGAAAAAGGGTCGCCCAATTTTTTGAGAAAGCCATTACGTACTGGTACGATGAGCCCTGTACGAATTTGGAAAGTGGGGAGGGGGAGTGGTGGATGTCTCATAGAATGGACAAGTACGAGGCTTAGTGTACGACATATCAGACATTGTACGGGATAACGTCTGGTATAAAAGACGGTGCGGGATTTTTTGAGAAAGGTGATTGTTCGGCTGTCGGAGATGCGGTTGAAAGATAGAAAACTAGCCCCCGGGGCCTATCTCGCGTGTAAAAAAGTTGTTAAACTTTCATAAAGTGGGAGGGGTGGCTTGACATGTCCCGCCTTCCCTGTTGATGCGTCTCGCGTTCGCTTTTAGGCTTGCTCTGCTTTCTAGTTCCTGATGGGGAGGGCAAGGGGTACGGGTAGGCGTGCGATTCGATGGGGTGGGGTAAGTGGGGAGGGGTGGCAGGAATAGGGCATGAATAAGCCCCACCCTTGCGAGGTGAGGCGATGCAATGGGCTTGTGTGTTATGTTATGTCACGTCGATTTCAGCCCCACCGATGCGAATGCTTTCTAATGCTCCTACGTCTAGGGCTAGCGTGCGAAACTTACCCCGGGGCAGTTCCTTTTCGATGGCCTGCTTTGCAAGGGTAAGGGGCTTGCTGTTGACATGCTTATATGTCCCTTGCTCTATAACGGTCTTGCTATGCGATAGGCCGCACAGTTCAAGCGAGTTATCTGCACGCGAGACCTTTAGGCCGGGGCAGATAAGGTCATACAAACCCGCCTTTGTGTAGTCCTCGTGTTCCGTCCCCGTGTCCATCGCAAGCAGGCTCTTAGAGTAAGAGACAAGCAGGTCATTCGCGGCCTGCAAGTCAATGCCCGACAAGGTAGGGAGCTTACGTGTGATTTCCTCCATGCTCTTACGGGTGACTTCCTTATATGAAGCCCCGAGAATGAGGACATGCCGGGCGAGTTCACCCGTTGACTTGCTGCGATAGGTAACGCCCACAAACTTGACGCCATTGATAGCGGCAACAGCGGCGACAAGGCGGGCGACGTGATGGGAGGGGAGGGAGACGGTAACAGTGTTCATTTGTTTTGTTTGTTTAGGTTGACGTGAATGAGCTAAAAGAAAGGACAAGTAAGCGTCAAGCGGTTTCCTGAGAAATCGCACTAACGAGCCCCTTTTGTATGCCATGAGCGGGAAAGCCTATGATAACAGAACGCTTGACGTTTTGGCATAGTCTGCAAGACGCACAGCTAACCCCATCCCGTTGCGTTGCGGGACATATAACGACCTTGCGTCCCTCTGGGGTGACTGTATTGGTGTTTTGGCTACTAGGTACGATGCACACGACCGGACCGATGTTTAAGGCGTGCATTGCATCCGCTTCGCTTAGGTTGTCCGCAGATAGGTTAATGGTAAAGCCCTTGGCGTTTGCGTCTGCTATAGCCTTAGCGTTAGCCTTGACCGTGTTAGCGTTAGCTTGCCCCTTTAGTACGGGTTTGTGCGTATAGGTAAAGCCCTTGCGTCCTTTGTTCGCACTCACTAGCATGGTCAATGCTTCGCGGTCAATGCTTAGATTCTCCCCGGGCAAGTCCCCCGCTTGGTTGTGTCTCCATAGTTGCCCCGCATATAGCCCCTTGACAGCATTGCAGAACTCACCCCAAGACATGCCAGACAGTCCTTTAGTGACCCTTTGCCAGTGAATGTTTATATGCCCTAGCTTGGCATAACAGCCCCCCGCCTTAAGGGGGCATGAGTCGGGGCAAGTAGCCTTTGACGACGTGCTAACGGGTATCGGTCCGGTTTTGGTGTTACGAGAAACGAGAGTAAATAGGACGTTCATTAGTTAGGAGAGTAAAAGGGAAATGGAGAAAAGCAAGCCCCTTTCGGGGCACTATGTTAAACTTTCGCTTTTGCGTTGTCTGCATCGACTGCATCCCAGTAAGCACGCCAAGCGGCACGTGCTTTTTTGTACTCGGGGGAACGGTTAGCGGCAATTCCGATTTTCTTAGTCAAAGCGGCAACGGCTTTGTTAGCGGTTTCCATTTCATCGGCAAGGCGGGCAAGCTCTGGAGTGTGGCGGAGGAGTTGGTTTTTCATAAGGGATAAAACGGACAATGACCCGCAAACTTGAATCGTCAAATCTTTTTCCGAAATAAAATCGGGACAATTCTCATGCCAACTCATTTTCTTTCTGCACTTGGCACGAAAATAAATCTGAAATCTTTTCCGAAATAGTCTTGACGCATCGTCTCCCCTCTGTCTTGCTAGTGCGTAGAAAGGCCGGTCAAACGGTCAGGCGAGCCACCCACCCTGCACAGATTGGTTTTGCATCCGTGTAGCCTCACCACCCTCACTAGGACGCCATGCCCTAGCCTTCGCCCTAGACAATGACACGCGGCTTGCTTTCGTCAATACCTAACCGCGTAAAAAACTTGTCAAATAAACTCAGGCGAAAAGGTAAGGATGGGAGACGACTTTCGGGGATAGGTTGACGACGCGACCGGACCGGAACTCTAACGCGACCGCGTAGCCGTTCAAGACTTTGTTTGCGGACGCTCTGAGGTATGCAAGGGCGGAACTGTACTCTGTCCGACTCTGCAAAGTGTCGTTTTCGTACGCGTAGCCGTCAAAGCCGTTTTCGGTTTCGACTATGAGAAAGAGTTTCATGGTTAGGCGGGAAAAGAGTTGCGGGCGATTCGTGCCGCTTTGTTGAGTGCGTCGCGGTCAACGTTGCCAGCGGTCAAAGCGTACTCCAAAAGGGTTTCGTCATCGTACGCGTAACCGTCTTCAAAGGCGTTCATTGCCTCTAAGGTGGAAAACTTGTTACCGTCGATTTCCGCAGAGTGAAAGGCAAACCACGTTTCATCGGCTGACACGTAAAGTTCACCGCGAACCGTGAAACCGTCATCAGTAACAAAGGAAAGGATTTTGTTCATGTCATCACTAAACGGCTCAAACGTTCGCAGGTCAAACTTTATTTTGGAGAAATTTTTGCTAAATAAAAAAGGGAGGGGCTTTTGACCCCTCCCCCGTTGCATCCCTTAGTTTAGGGCGATTGCGTCCTTGTCGATAATCCCGCAGTAAGCGTCAAGCAAACCGTGGAGTTTGATTGAACGCGGGGCAAGGGCTTCGAGGTTGCCTTTGTACTTTTCAGTAAAGGCGTTGAACAAACGCCAGACGCTAGGCGTTTGAAACTCTTCATGCGATGGCTTGCGGTACTCGTCAAGGATATGCTTCACTTGCGTTACGGTGCAAGCTTCGCAGTCGATTGCCCGGATGAGCAAATCGTGAACGTCTTTTGAATCGTCAAGACGCGTGTTTTTGTACGCGTCAAACCGACGTTCATTATTCACCCATAGTTGACCCAAGCGACCGATACCCTCAGAGATTTTTCCGGGCAAGTCGCGATTCAAGTTGATAGTGTGTTTGCGGGCAAGCTTGACCTCCCCGGAAAAGGCGAGGTTGTCACATACGAACACGCCGGAACCCGCAGTAATGCCAGCGGGAAAAGTTTTGTCGTGTGAGTTACGCAAACCCATCACAAGCGAATAATCGCTTGCTTGCATTCCCTGCTTTGCGATTTGAAAGATGCCGAAATAACGGTTTCCCTCTTTCGCGAGAGCGTGCGTTTCCTTGACGATTTCAAGGTTTGCGTTGTTGAGACCTACGCGAACACGGTTCACAAGGTCATGGTGCGGGATAGGGTGCCAAGTATCGGTTGCGGATGGCGTGCGGACGTTCATCAGGTCAGCGAAGGCAACTTCGGAACCGCCAGCGTGGAGACAGAGGTTAAGGGATTTCATATGAGTGCGATTTAGTTTTGTTTATGGTTTAATCTAACGAGCTAGACGATGAGGAGCGTTTTTTGAAACGCAAGAAAAATTCCGCACTAAGTTAAAAATAAATCGAATCAGGTTTTT